>BNJV01002758.1_pt1 | contig 622880 bp, 763 predicted proteins | sample 8540591 | NCBI WGS metagenome assembly BNJV01 (sample SAMD00202457, study PRJDB9452) | human saliva metagenome | host: Homo sapiens
CACAATGTACCTTTTACGCAATAATAAATGCTATACAAAGATGAATATACATATGTCTATATATACCTGATAACACCTTATAAAACGAACTTTTTCCAGTAGTTTGGCTAGGGGATTCTCTATTATATACAACTTCATAAAACATACTGTCTTTTATAAAAATATACACCAACAAAATACGAACTTAAAAAATATTTTTAATTCCAGCACTACACATACCGGAGTGCTACATTGATATTTTTACATCAATATAAATTCTGAGCATGCGCGCTGTAAGCTCGTTAAGTTTTCCACAACGCATTTTATATTATTTGACATTTTTATATTTTTATTGCCCTACTCCCCTAGCTTATCCTTTTGCGATTATTTGACTTTTGCATATTTTTATATTGTTATATATATTTTCTACGCCATACAGAAATAGAACAAAAAGAGAACTTACTCTATCCAGAAGAGAAGTTGACCGCCCTACTTATAGAACGACCTCTGATCTACCCTGACGTCTATATACCCTGGCTTCGCGCCGTTATTATCCAAATAATTCAAAGTAGCTATCACCTGTTTAACCTGAGCTTGAGCAGACCTATCCACCGTCATACGAATCTGAGTTTCCCTGCCCTCGACCTTAAACCAGACTTGGCGTACAGTATTAGCTGGCAGAATAACCTCTGAAACATTCATTTTATGTTGCGAAAATTCAGACACGGCTTGACCAAGGAAACTCAAGAACTGACGATTGATAACTTCTTGACCACCTCTAGTCGGTAGGCCACTCTCATCACGAACAGCAACCGTAGGCGCGGCAAAATAATTCTGTTCAAAAGTAACACCACTATCATCAACAAAATAAATCTTATCCCCGGAAGACCACTGAGCCACCGGCTGCCTAAACGTCAGCTTAACGGCTGATCGCGCTAGAAAATCTCCCTCCACGCGAATGTTTTTTACCTCAGGAGCTTTCTGTAAAAAGAATTGCTTTAGGTCATTATTATTGAGAAAGAACCGAAATCTCTCCGCTGGATGAGCGCTGTAATATTCATTAAGAACGCCCACGTATTTATTAGCGTTGCTGGAACTTTTTGCGTCGGGAGTTTGGATTGAAATATTGATTGTCAATTGAAACAAAAGAAATATCACAATAAGCAGACTTACCGCAGTCGCAAGCATTTTTCTCATTACACGGCGACGCTTTTTCACTAATTCGTGAGTCTCGAGTCTCTCAGAAGTCTCCAAAGGAGAGGATGTTTGGCGGCTATTAAGCGTCCTGTTCCGACGATACGATTGGGCGGGCAAATCCTCGTAATTCTCAGTCCGACGACGCGCCGCGATTTCTCGACGACTTAGATTCTCGTCCGATTTTTTCTTAGAGAAGGGGAATTTCACTTTCGCCTACCCTGCCTTCGCACTGTAGTAAGAATAATCTTCGCCATATCTTTAGCCGCGTTTGGCTTGGCAAATTTACCGAAGTTATCGCCCAGACCTTTAAGAATTTTCTTAGATTTTAATACGCCAATTATTTTTCGTGCCAAGATTTGGTTGTCCTTATCCAACTCGTCTTCGGAAACTATCAACGCCGCCAATGCGTCCTGGTAAACTTTAGCGTTTTTCAATTGATGTCCGCCTGTCAAATGGCCGTTAGGGATGATGATTGTCGGTTTATGTAGCGCCGCCAATTCCAGAAGAGTAGTCGCCCCTGCCCTGGTCACGACTATATCCGCCGCCGCCAAAACTTCCGCCATTCCGTTATGAACAAACGCCTGCAATCGCCAGCCCTCCCGCTCGTCGGTTTGCTTGAGAATTTCTTCATATTGCTGATTTCCCGATATCAAAAATACCGAAGCCTCAGAAAGCAGGTTTTCCCTAATTGCTACAATCGCGGAATTAATTCGCCCGGCTCCGAGTCCACCGCCAGTAATAACAACTAGCGGTTTATTGACATTAAAGCCTAATTTCCTTCAATTCTTTCCTCTCAGCCTCAGAATATGGATGGAATTCTGGCGCAACTGGAATGCCAACATATGAAGCTTTTTCCGGTGGATAATTGTAATATTCAAGCGGCGCACCTGTGCCAATAGCTTTTGCGAAGGGACTCAATAAGCGATTCGTCAAACCTGGATGCGCGTCAGAATCATGCAAAACCAACGGAATTCTTAATAGCCGAGCCGCATAACCAACTGGCAAACAAACATATCCGCCCTTAATGAAAATAACGTCTGGACGCCACTTCATAAGCTTAAATAAACTCTGAAAAAATCCAACCATCACCTTAAAACCGTCGCGCAAATTTGGGAATAAAATTGACGGATGTAGATGAAATGAGATACTTTTTCCGTGATATCGGCGTAATTTTCCAGCAATAATCAAATCGACTGGAATACTTTCATCGAACCTAGCAAAAATCCCGCGTGCGCTGGCGCCAAATTTTTTATCGCACCAAAAACGAAGCTCGTGATCACCAGTTTTCTGTAATTCTCTAAATACGGCTACCACTGGCGTAACGTGTCCGCCTGAGCCGCCGCCGACCGCTAAGATCTTGGCCACTTTCACCCTCCTCTAATGCTTTATGTGACGTATATTTGGAAATTTGGAAAACTAAACCGAGCGCTGCCGCGATAAACAACATACTTGTACCGCCATAACTTAATAATGGTAGTGGGATTCCAGTAAGCGGCGCCAACCCTGTCATTGCGGCAATATTCAATATTACATGCGACGCTATCCAGCCAAAAATTCCCGCCACAATTAGCCGCAACGTTACGTTCGGAAGTCTCGCGGCTACGTGCAAAATTGACAATAATAACGCTGTAAATAGCGCCAATATAGCCATTAAGCCGACAAAGCCAAACGTTTCTCCCATGACGGCAAAAAAATTGAGTCGTTAGTCGCCTCTGGAAGATATCCTGTCGCCTGAACGCTTTTACCAATTCCAAGTCCTAGAAGCCCGCCAGAACCAATCGCAATTCTGGCCTGCTGAATGTGATAATTCTTATTCTCCTGACTGCTCGTCCCTTTGTGACTATCGCCTTGCACGAAAGTCATCACGCGCTCAATTCGGTGTGGCGACGTAAAAATCATCACCAAACCACAAAAGTGCAACAATCGCCAGAATCTTCTTGAAAAATCCTCCAATCAATTCCAGCCACCAAAATCATTGATAAGATAATCGCTATCAACGAAATTCCCGTTCCCAAGTCTTTTTGTAAAAACACAATCATCAGCAGCGACAAGCCGGAAATAATGCACAGCGGAATGATAGTTTCTTGGATGTCGTTCAATTTTCCCTGTTGCGAGCGACGCCCTAAAAATCCCGCCAAAAACAATAGCACGCCATATTTGAGCAATTCTGACGGCTGAAAGCTACCTAATCCTCCCAGATAAAACCATCGATACGCACCGTTGGTTTCTTGCGCAAACGACAAATGAAGAACCGCGCCCGAGAGAAATAGTAAAATGCATAGCGCAAATCCAGCGTAAAGAATGTATTTTGATCTCTCGCCAGTAAACCATTTGTACGGTGTAAAATAAAACGCAGAAAAAGCCACGACAGCAATAAGCACACTCGTCAGCTGCTTGCCAAAGAAATACGTATCGCTATAATTCGTGCCGTAAGCATAATTCATCACGTTGGCGCGTTGCGGCCCCAGCGCATACATAACAATCAGCCCAAGTAGCAGCAAAAGCCCCATATAAAGCACAATCTGATACATCGGTCGATGACTTCGAACCGGCTGAGCGATAGATTGACGATTTTTGGCGATCGAATTACGCAATATGACCTCCAGCAAGCGCCAGCATCACGCCGATAAACGCCATCACGCAGCCAATAACCCAAAAGCGCATCGTCACTTTAGTTTCTGGCCAACCAATCGCCTCCAAGTGATGATGAATCGGCGCAGATAAGAAAATCTTTCTCTTAAACAGCTTCTTGCTGACGATTTGGGTCAAGCTTGATCCCGCCTCAATTACAAATAGCAAGCCAATCACAGGAAGCAGGAGCAAAGAGTCGGTCAGCATTGCCACAACTCCCAAACACGCGCCATAAGCAAAGCTACCAACGTCACCCATAAAGAATCGAGCTGGGTAAATATTGAACCACAAATAGCTCAAGAGCACTCCGACAACCGTAAAGCAGAATCCCGCCAATATAACATGTTGTTGCAATAAGGCAATCACACCAAACGCCCCAAAGCTAATACTGAGCAGTCCGCCCGCCAATCCGTCCATTCCGTCAGAAATATTAACAGCGTTACCAGTAGCCACCACCGCAAATGCGAACAAAGGAACTATCAACCAACCAATATTCACCTCGCCCGCAAACGGAACGTGGAAACTCGCCACGCCCAGTTTGGCAAAGAAAAACCAACCAAGCACCACGCCAATCAACGTAATTAGCGCAAACTTCACTGGACTACGAAGTCCAGCCGCGCCGCCGCCCAAACCGCGCAGATTGATGATATCGTCAATCAACCCAACAATTCCGCCACCAACCAACGCCGCCAAAGGAAGCCAGGTCTGCGCTCGGTCTAAATTGAAAAAAATCGTCACCACAAAGATTGAAATTACGCCAATCACTCCAGCCATCGTCGGGATGTTTCGCCGCAATTTTGCCGCTTGGAATTTGGCGAAAATCTTCAACTTTTTCCCGTCAGTACTTTCCGACCTTTGACGCTTCCAGAAGCGATATCGATAAGCGAAACGTATAAATTGGCGTTAAAAACATCGCTAGTAAAAACGCGCCGACGCTCAGCAAAAATACGTGCGTTAATTCATTAGTTACTGTCTGCAGAGCTATTCCCATATTTATTCCTTTGGTGCTATTTTCATATAATCAATCATCCAATTAGATATATCCGTAAAAATTGGCCCAGCATGGAGATTTCCCTGTAAGTTAATCCCTCTTCCCGGAGCCGCTACACGTACCATTATGACATATTCGGCACCGTTTTTTCCACCGCCATAACCAATATATGCAGCAATCGTTTCCTTCTGCGTATAAGCGCCATTGACCACCGTTTCAGAAGTACTAGTTTTTCCGCCGATTTCATAACCAGACTTGTCGCTCTTTGACAAGAATGAAGATCGGCGCGCCGTCGTTAGCATCGTTCGCATCTGCGATGACGTGCCGCCGCTTACGGTTTGGCGAATAACTTTATTTTCCGACGGTTTCAAATTGCCAGATTCGTCAATTGCACCAACGAGAACGGTTGGCTTATAGTATTGACCGCCATTAACTAGCGATGAAAATCCAGCTGCGACCTGAATCGTAGTCAAATTCATACTTTGCCCGTAAGTCATAGCCGAATAACGAACCTCATTTCCTTCAGCGCTATCCGGCGGATAAATATAGCCCGAAGCCTCGCCCAGCTCAATTCCAGTTTTAGCGCCAAAGCCAAATTTATCGTGATAATATTCATACAAAATCTGGCGAGCCGGCAAATTAATCTGCGAGCCATTTCCTAATTTTCGAATCGCGGTAATCGTGCCGACGTTGAGCGAATTGTTAAACGCACCTTGAATCGTCATTGGACCGCCCAAACCTCTTAGGGCGTTGCACATCGTGCGGTCGGCAACCTTTATACAATCGGTATTATTATAAGTTGTAGACGGTGATACAACACCCTTATCAATTGCCGTAGCAAAACTAAAAGACTTGATAATCGATCCTGGCTCAAATGGCACCATCGATGCGCTGTCCACAAACACCGACCCGTTTCTGCTTGGCAAAATCCGCTGGATTGTAGGTCGGGTAATTCGCCATCGCCAAAACTTGACCGTTTTTCGGATTCATAACAATCACACTTCCCTCGGTGGCGCCAGCCGCTTCAATTCCCTTTTTCAGTGCCAATTCAGTCTGGCTTTGAATATTCCTATCCACCGTCAGCGCCAAATTGTCGCCAGATTTCGCCTCGATTCGCATATTATTTTTTCCAACTGTCAAAGGTATATTCCTCACGTCAGTTACAGATTGTAATAGCCCGTTCCGACCCTTAAGCTGCTTATTCAAAGAGCCTTCGACGCCATATTGACCTTCGCCAGCCGCATTCACAAATCCAAGCACGTGCGCGCCCAGTTCGCCCTCAGGATAATTTCGAATAGAACTTTGCTGATACAACACGCCCGCAAAGTTTTTCTTTTTCAATTTTTCCGCTTGAGTCCTGGTGATATTTTTCGCCAAAACTTCATAGCGCGACTTTTTATTATTGAGCCGTTCAGACACATTTTCCGTCATTTCGCCGCCAGCAATTTCCCTCAAACTATCAACAAGCTGACCCCGCTCTTTATCGTCAATCGACTGCGGGTCCGCAATCACCGTATAAACCGCCTGATTAAGCACCACAGGAACTGGCGTTTTCCCGTCCATCATATAAATTTTCCCGCGCTCCGCAGGAATGATAAATTGACGCTGCTGACTCGCTCGCGCTAATTCCGTATACTTGCCATATTGCAAAATCTGCAATTGAAATAATCGCAACACAAAAGCCGCCATCACTACTAGTAAAGCGATGGCCAACCAACCAGTTCTTGAACGAATAAGCCGCTGCATATTGCTTATCCTATTATATCACTATTGAGCGTAATGCGTTTCAGTTGTCGTCATAGCTGAAGCGACATTGCTATTCTTCACCTTCTCTAACGCTGTCAAGCGTGCATTCTGAACTTCTAATTCTGACTTTTTGCGCTTAGTTCGGTGATTTTTGTATCCAGACTCTGAGCTTCATAGCCGTAAGCTGTAAGTCTGGTTGCCTGAGTAAGATAAATCAAGCCCAGTACTGTAATCATCAATGCAACTAGCACTGTATGAGCAACAGGACCAAGTTTGACCTGAGACTGAAAACGTGTAGAATTCTGATTTCGGCGCAATTGACCGTGCGAGCGTCGTGAAGTAAATGTGGTGGTGTTTGTCATTTGTCTCTATCTTTTATGTTTATATTTGTGTTTAGCATAACAAACCAGCCCGCCCGTTAAAGACAGGCTGGTTTTTCTAAGGTATATTCCGGAATACGCTTTAGTTTAGCCGCGGCGTACTGAAACAGCCTCTGCCTTGTCCGTATTCTGGAATTCTACTTTGATGTGGATTGGCATAATAGCCCCCCTTCTTTTTGTTTTATTTTTTCACGGCGTATCGAAACTTCGCACTTCGACTACGCGGATTGTGAACATCTTCAGTTCCAGACACCGGTTTTTTCTCTGGAACAATCAGCTCAGCCTCATAGCCAGCCGTTGCTTGCTCCGAAAAGTAACGCTTGATCAATCTGTCTTCCAAGCTATGAAAACTAATTATTCCTACTCGCCCGCCCTTATTAAGTAAGCGTGGCAAAAGTGGCAATAGTTCTTCAATCAGCTTAAGTTCGCGATTGACTTCAATGCGTAGCGCCTGAAAGGTACGAGTCGCGGGATGATGCTTCATACTACCGCGACCAACGGTTTGCTTGATCAGATCAGCCAGCTCAGTCGTTCCCTGAATTGGTCGAGCTCTTACAATTGCCTGCGCAATTCGCCTTGCTCGTCCGGGATTTTCCTCGCCGTAACGAATAATCAGCTGCGTCAAATCATCAACCGAATACGAATTGACAATATCTGCCGCTGTAATTTCCGTCCGATTGTCCATCCGCATATCCAGCGGACCGTCAAATCTGAACGAAAAACCTCTCTCTGCTCTGTCAAGCTGCGGTGACGACACCCCCAAATCAGCCAAAATCACGTCAAATTTACGCCCCTGCTTGACCAAATCTTGCGCTGCGCTCACAAAATCTTTGTGAATTAAAGTTACGCCTTTCTCAGCCAAATCGCCCAATGTTTTAATCGCGTTTTCATCACGATCGACCAACACTGAGCTTAAGTAGTTATCCGTCCTATTTAAGAATGCCCTGGCATGGCCGCCATAGCCAGCCGTCAAGTCGAGATACGACTCGCCTTCGACTGGCTGCAGCTTGCTAAGGGTTATCTCCAAAAGTACGGGAACATGAATCGGTTCGCTCGCTTGGAGTTCTTCCGACTGTGGTGGATGTTCTTTAATACTCATCATTATTCCATTATACAGAAATAATGCTCGAGATCACCTAACTGGATATTTAATTCTGGCTTTTTTGTATTTGTGTTTTGTTTGTTTTTGTTGTCTTAGAGTGGAAATTTATTGATTGTCAGTAACAACCATGTTTTCCAAAGAGACTTATGTGTGAGGTGGAGTTTTTTTGGGAGGTGTTTGAGGAAGGTGCGTTGCCGTTTTTAATGTGGAGCAAATTGCCACATGCCATTTTCAAATACCCAGATAGTTGATCTCGAGAGGTTTCTAATTGTTAAAGTGCTTAGCTAATCTACTATTCCGCATTCTCGGCCGCTATTAGCCGAAAATATTCCCCTGCTCGCACAGCAACGACTTCTCTGTCAATTCCAGCGTAGTCGAGCAAATGCTGCTCAATCGTCACTCGTCCTTGTTTTTGGTCGAGCGCCGATGCGGTTTTACCTCGTCGGAATTTAACGTTCAGGTCGGCAACTCGCTCATCCAGAATACTTCCAGTTAAAGCACTTTCCACTTCCCTATCCCAGATTTGCTGTGGATACAAGTGGAGATATTTGCCAAACCCGCGAGTTAGCACGACGCCTGATGCAAATTCTGCCCTGAGCTCAGCCGGAATTGTCAAGCGTCGCTTGTCGTCCAACTTACGCTCAAAGTAATCTGTCTGCACGTCGTCCTTCCTTCGTGGTAGATTAGTTGTTTTTTTGTAGTGGATGTTTGTTTTTGTTGGTGATTTTCCATCAACTTTCGTTCCACTGACTCCACTATACTACCCACACCTACCCACTTGCAAGCCCTTTTTATAACTTTTTACCCATTTTTACGTCAAATAAAAACTTTTCCACATTTTTGTGGAAAAGCCTAGTGTTGGGTTGGTGCAAGTCTACGCTATTTAATAGTTTTGGGCAATGGATTAGCACTTAAAGTTATTTCAGACCAATCTACAGCTGAAAGGTAAACTAGTATACGCTTTAACAATAAAAAGAACACCGGCGAACCGCTCAAGTAAGGCGATTTAGCTCCGGTGGTTCTTAGCGGCAGTATAGTAAATAATCCTCAATAAATCAATAGCGATAAACTCCAGCGCTCTATTCAATAAACTACTGATGAGGTCTAAAGACCACACCTCTATATCTCTCAACAGACTCCCTACTTGCCTGCCTCAAAACCTCGTCAATCGCTAGTGCGTCAGGAGAAACTTCCAGCGCCCTACGGTTAATTCCGTATAGATACAAATTGTCCAAATCTCGCACGCGACTCAAAGCCACATAACCCATACCTTCAACAAACGCCTTTCTCAGATCAATCTTAGCCGCATCCAGCGTCATTCCCTGGCTTTTATGAACCGTTATCGCCCACGCCAAACGCAGCGGAACCTGAGAAATACTCGCTCGCTTACGCTCTCCATCTCGCAACTCCCAAACATCCGGCACCATCGTCACCCGACGACCATCTCGAAACTCAACAACCGGATATTCCGTCAGCGGCTCAAAATCCACGACCGTTCCAATGCTACCATTGGCATATAATTTTTGCGGCGAATTTTTAACCGCCATCACCAACACACCCAGTTTAATCACCAGATTTTCTGGAGCCAAAACTGACCTTTGCAAATTCTCTACATAAATTTTCGAGCCCGTCGTCGTTTGCTGATACGATCGCTCTTCTCCTGGCAATTCCGCCAGTTTTTGAATATTAATATCATCTACGTCAACGTTTACGGTGTGCAGTTCTGTAATATCACCATCTGGCGGCTCAATTTCCGTACGCGCCAGCAACGCCTCGACGTGACGTCGCCTAACATCGCCAGTTCTTAGAGCGGTCAGAATCTCCAAAAGTTGCTCATCATTCTGACGATATTGTCGCTCCAAATACAGAACCGCCGGCTGAAGTTCTTGCCAAGCATCAGAATAAACCACAAAACCGCCGCCCTGCTCGTTCGGACGATTAACTGGCGGCAATTGGAAAAAATCGCCACTCATCACCAACTGAATACCACCAAACGGCTGATCATTTTCCCTGACGGTTCGTAAAACTTTATCAATCATATCCAGCCGAAAATCGTGAAGCATTGAAATCTCGTCAATGATCAACACGTCAGTTTTGGAAATCACATCACGCCGCGTTTTTGATAATCGTTCAAAAAAATTGTGCGGCAAATGATCACTCACACCAATGCCACTCCAGCTGTGAATCGTATTGCCACCAAGATGCGTCGCCGCCAGACCAGTTGTCGCTGTTACCGACACCTTTTTACCCCGTTTTCGCGCCTGCGCAATAAAATTATTCAACAAGTGAGTTTTACCCGTTCCAGCCGCACCGGTCAGTAACGCTGACCGACCGCTAAGCAGAATAGCCAGCGCTAATTCTTGATCCATTTTAGCCCCGTGGCGGTTCGCCTTCTGGCTCGCCGAGCAACTTCTTCGACTTAATTTCGTAACGCTTGCCCGTGATTTTGCTCTCGATATAATCCTCGTTAATGAGGTTTACGAACATATCCAAATCATTACCGTCCATGATAATAATCGCGCCGTTATCATCGCTCATCAATTCCAATTGCATCTCATCGGCATAGTCCAAAACATCTTCCTGTTTAACCGCGCCAATTTCCAATTTCTGCAATTTATTAATCGTCTTTTTGCGCTCCTTAACCAATGCGTTAAGATCCATTCCCTCTGGAAAACTTAGCTTATATTCCTTCTCAATTTCCGCTACTTTTTTATCAGCAATCACCTGCTTTTTATATTCATAGCCAAACATTCGCTCAAATTTCCCAGGATTAAACGCAAAAATATCTTTACCGACAATCAAAACTTGATTATCATCCGGAACCTTAAAACCAACCTCTGCATTAAATGAACCAAATTTGCCATCAGAAAATTCCCAAGCCAACGCACTCTTTAGCGTCTGACCTTGCTGGATTGCTTAACCGTGTAGAATGTCGCGTCAGGGTTATTCGGATCGGTAAATCGTGCCACAATTCCCTTCATGCGCTTGAATTCGTGTTCAGTTTCCGAAAACTCCACGATGTCATGACGCTCATGTTCAATCAAATGAATCAGTGTTTCAGCTCGCCCAACCTTTTCCAGGTCAGTTCTCAATAAAACATTATCTTCTGATTCACTCAATTCATAATCGCGAACACTCAGTCCAGTGCCCGCACCCAAATTGACCTGATTGATATAGTCAAACAGAAACAACGGCCTAAGCTGTTGCTCAACATCGCCTTTTATCGGCATAAAATACGGCGTGTAATTTTTACTAAATAAGAATAGCTCTATCTGTAAATCATTCTTCTTTGCATCGTTTTGATTTGCCCACAAAAAAATATCAGTCGTTTCCCTCACTTCTTCCATTTTTCTAGTATAGCAATTTTTATCAGATGTCGCTAGCTGTTATTTTGTCAATCTCTCGCCTTCACGAGCCCGATTAGCCCATTCGTCCGCTAGCTCGTTTCCTTCATCACCTTCATGACCGCGTACCCAACGCAAATCCGCCTGAGAATTCGAATATAATTCGTACAATTCACGCACAATATCCAGATTTTTAATCTCGCCGCCCTTTTTCGTCCAGCCGCGCTTTTCCCAGCCCGGCGCCCATTTGGTAACCACGTTAATCCAAAATTCACTATCAGAATAAATCACACACGGTGCACCATTAGCATCTTTCAATGCCGCAATTAAAGCTTTGCCCTCCATGCGAATATTCGTCGTCTCGCCGTCCTCTGACCCCAAAATGTAAGGCTGAAGATCACGAATAACCGCAAATCCACCTGGGACCGGGATTCGGTGAAGCAGAGCCGTCAGTATAGTAAGTTGTCATTAGTATGATTATATCACGCGCAAGTCATTAATTGTCAGCCCGTAGGTCAATCAGTCTCTCAATAAACTTATCTTCACTAGACAGAGACTTCGGATTGATACCAAGTTTACCCGTAATCTTACTATTTATCATATCGTAGCGTCGCTTGTGTAAATCCCCCAAGACCTCTTTCGCAAGACTGACTATTTTCATTCTCTCGACACGTTGACGAGTCGTCTCCTTCTCTAGGTTGTCTTTGCCAAAACTCTGAGACTGTAGATATTTATAAGCAATATGGGATACTTCACCCGTACGCGCGCGACGTCGCTCGTCTTTTGTGAGGAACTGTATTTCAACTGGAATCTCAACATCATCAATATCCACAGCAAATGTTACTTTAGATACTTCATAGATAGAATATCCTCGTTGTTTGCACTTTCATCGGTATCAATTTTTACCAAATACTCATCCGAACCAACACCCAATTCACGAAGATTCTGCTCCACGATATCAACATATTCTTTAGTTCCCTGGATATATATAGGCCTGTTTTTACCCCGAGCACATACTGGTCTAAACTCCTTCAACCTATCAGCAATAAAGTGCGCAAAATCACAAGCTATCGTTTCACGATCTCTAGATATCACCATCATACCGACAATATCCATAATTCCGTCGCCGCCCTTAAGTTTATCCGCAAGTGATCCTACGGTTTTAATACGCCAGTTTCCAGCAACCATATTGCCATATTTGGTATCAGCAGCGAATTCCCCCATGTGAGTAGAATATTCGCCAGAATCCTCATTTTTACGAATAGCGTAATTGATAGTACCGTCATTCGCACCAAATATCTTGTCTGCAATTTTGTCCATACCGACCTGTAGAATCCTGTCTTGTGTCTCTTTAGCACTTTTAACAAGGTCTTCCTTACCTTGACCAATTAGTCGTCTTACTTTAGCCACACTACGTAGTTCTGCAGCAAAAGCCTCATATCCCATCGCCTCAAGAATTGGAGCATAGAATGACTCAGCTTCCAATACATCCTGTAAAACTGCAGATTCCCTCTTTGACGACGGATGCTGCAAATTATCCATTATCTCGGCACCTTTTATTATAAACGCCTCGATATTAACCTTATCCATTCCCATTCTCATATGGTCAAGATCTAACAATGGCTGAGCAACCCTCCATTGATCTGGAGAGACTTTGCCCACGTACCTCTCAGCGACCAGAGAGTATGCCTCTCGATAATCATCGTTAGACTCTTCTTCGGCGATTTTAGCCATTAACTTACGATGATGCGCCGCGTTTTGCTCAATTTCAACCATATCGGCCAGTAAGCATGCGGAGTATTTCAACTGATCATGGCTAATATTCTCATCATCCATAAACTCATAAAGTGCATCTGTGGCGTTCCTAGCCCACGTATCGTTATATTTTGTGCTCTTTTTATTAAACATCCTATCAGCAACGTCGTGAATCAATGACAACGAAGCTGCCTCTGGAGGTAAATCATCACTCGTATATGCTTTTACGATCTTATACACTCGGTAAGCATGATCCTTAAATCTTCGCGCTCACCTTCAGTGCAACTAATATAGCCGTCTAATACCTTACGGCATGACTCATGAAAAACCTCTTCTGCGGGTATAATCTCTTTTTCGTTCAAAATACAATTTTCACTTGACACAACCCTTGCATTATATCATAGTAATGGGAAATTATCAAGCCCTGGAATCTACGCGAAATAAATCCGCATCAATTCGCGCGCCACCCTATCGGCGTCGTGACGAATTAGGCTACGTTGAGCCGCCAATGGATCGCTGGTGGAGTTCGTATTGACCCACACGTCATCAGCAATCAAACGCTTGCCCGACGCATAATAATGCTTTTTCTTCAGCAATTCCTTATCCCACTCGACCAAATATTCGCCGTCGTGAGCATATTTCTTTATCAATTCCTCTGGCGGACGATGATTATTGTAAAGCACATAATCCATATTCACCCCTGAAAATCGCTCAATTTCATCCGCAAAATCCGCCACGGTAAATCCATCAGTCTGCGTCGGCTTGGTGACCAAATTGCAAACATAGACTTTCTTCGCCTTCGTTTCAGCAAGCGCCCGAGTAACGCCTCGAACCAACAACGCTGGCGCCAAACTACCATACAAAAGCCCCGGCGCAATCACCACCAAATCGGCATCCAAAATCGCTTGACGGGCTCGCGGGTTAATCGTTGCTGGCGGTTTAAGCTCTAGCCACGGACGCTCGCCGCGCGGAATCTTTAGCGACTCAGCCGCATGTTGACCATCAACAACCGTGCCGTCTTTCAGCTTAATCGACATCGTTGTATCGTCCAGAGTAATCGGATAAACTCGACCATTAACGCCCAAAACTTCGCTAGCCAATTCCACCGCATCAGCAAAACTTCCTGTCATCTTTTCCAGCGCCGCCATAAACAAATTGCCAAACGCGTGACCTTTCATACTGCCCTCGCCGAACCGGTAATTGAACAAATCGCGAACTTTCGGCGAAGTGCTTAACGCCACCAAGCATTGCCTGACGTCGCCCGCCGGCAACACGCCCAATTCATCGCGCAACACGCCAGTTGAGCCACCATCGTCAACCATATTGACCAACGCTGTGATGCTGTGTGTATATTTTTCAATCCAGAAAGCAGCGTGAAACTTCCCGTTCCGCCACCAATAACTACAACTTTTACCCCAAAATGATCATTATTCGAACTATCCGTCATGCCTGAATTATAGCACTTAATAAGCTCTAAACCAACGTGCCTTTTGGCAGCGCCCATTCCAAAAACGGCTGCTGTTGACAATCAATCGCATTGATAATATGCGTGGCAATTTTTGCCGGATCATTAAAAAACATATAGTCAGCCGGAAGTTCTCGACCGTTCCAAAACGGAGTTTTCATAGCACCAGGCAAAAATAGTGCAACTCTAACTGGAAGTTTTTGCTCATCCGCCTGCATTCCCAAACTTCGCGCCAAACCCGCCTGAGCGTGCTTCGTCGCAACGTACACAGCTTCATCCGAGCGCGCTTTAACACTACTTGTCGACCCGATAATCGTTAGTACAGACTTGCGATTCTGCGTTGACATCTTACGCCAAGTCCACTGAACCAGCGGCAACGCACCTGAAAAATTAACTTCCGCCATACTGCGAACACTCGGCTGATCTTCAAAATTGCCGCGCCAGCCATATCCAGCTGCCCACACAAATTGATCAATATCATCGCCGTTTAAAATCTGCTCAATTCGCGCCGACGCCGCCTCCACTTGATCTGAATAATACACATCCAGAGGAAAACCCTCTCCGTGTTTTTGCGGATCATAAGTTTTACCTAGCACCAGCACGCGATCGCCACGTTCTCGCAGTTGCTTCGCCATTTCTAATCCAAGCCCACTCGTCCCACCAAGAATAATATGCATATGGTTATTATAGCAATGGCAATATTAAATGTAAATTCCGTATCTAAGCCTCGGCCACGCTTCTGCCAGTTCCTCGGCTGAAAAATCCTTGACAGAATCCAGATCCTGTAAGGGCGTTTCCAAACAAAGTCCAACAGCCACGGCAGCCACTCGTCTCATGAGATATTCCGCATTGTCTGAAGAAAAATAAGCATTCTTCCTGAATCCTCCTCTTATCCCTCCAACAGAATGTACACCCCACCCATCCCGCCAGCTTCGCAGCTCAGTTTTACCATACGGAAACTGAAATGGCGATTGTATGGACGTAGACCGACCAGGAAGACGCTTCTCTGCTAACATGATATGTCCCGAATACTCACGACAGCGACTAGCCAACATTACATCCATATCAAGAACCTCGTCCTTAACAACTAATCTAGTCAATAAAGCAAATAACAAATCCTCGTCGACTTCGCCCTCCATAATATTCTCGATTTTAACCCTGGCGCCGTAATTATCAGTTTTCATCATACGTTAAATCTTTGGCTATTTTCTTATACTCTCTCCACTTGCTACCAAAATCCACATTGCCATGGAAACGAGAAACAAGCTCATCCACTTTATCCGGAGAGAAACTCTCAGTAGGCGATTCCTTAAGCTCTTCTAATGACAATCCTGCACAATGCAAAGCCACGGCTCCGACGCGCAAGGCGAGTCTGACGATCTCTAGCTTCTGATCGTCGTCAGGGTTATTTTCAATGGAATCAGGAACAACAAGCTCGGTTGGTATTACTTTGCGCAAGAAAGAAATTCCACTATGCGACATAGGATCAGCTAATAGCCAGCCACTTACCTTCACCTCATCTTCAATCCCCAAACACTCTGAAATAGACACTCGCGCCATATTCTCACCAATTCCGCGAACCTTCTCTATTAAATTCTCATGACTACGAATATCACCCACTCTCCTGGCAAACACCATGGACGCATTCACCATCCCATCTTCTTCCAAAGACCAATCGCCATCATAGATTCCAATCAAGCGCCGACTTTCAACAGAGGAATAATTCTCTGAGCCATTACCAGAGTCAATAAATCTAATACCAAAAGATACGCCGCCTGTACTTTTTCCATGCCTGATATTCTATACTATTTTATGGAAAAAGTCAATACTACTCTGTCGGCAAACTATTTGCGCCACGCAGCTTCTGCCACTTCAAATGCACGTTATATCGAATCGGCGCACCCGACTCGCTCTCTTGGAGTCGCAACTCTTCAGGATCTATAAACGTCACTTCGTCCGCATCAACGCCCGCTGAAAAATCAAAATTTTCCGTCCACACACGACAAGAAAAACAAATTTGATTAGCATCAATTCGCTCAACATAAATCTCGTCCGACGCATCAAAAAGCTGATAGCGAAGATTGCCCTTATAGCCAACCTCTTCATATAATTCCCGCTTCAATGCCGACTCAAAAGTTTCACCATAATCCATTCCGCCGCCAGGAAGATCCCAAAGCGGCCGCCCATCCTCTTTAACAACCAAATCTGCCCAGCGTCATTATAAATCAGAGCCTTTATGGAAACACGATAGAGGTAATCGCGCTTGATAGCTCCTTCTGAATCATGCGTGATAAGTTGTCCGTTTATGGCGTTTGACATAACAGCAATTATACCACGATTATTTACTCAACTAACACGTAAGCGATATTACGTTATTATATGAACTTTTCTAGCTTAAAACCGGCATACGTACCATCCTGCCGATACGCTTCCTCTCCGAGGAACGACGGAATTGCCCCAAGCGTATTGCTATATACAAAATTCTCAAGACCAGAATCCGCCTGCACTTCTTCGGGCAAAATTTTCCCTATCATCTTATAAAAAGTATGCTCTTGATCTGACACTTTTCCGTCTAGATATTTCCGAATATCCATACAGATCCGTTCATATAAATCGGCGTTCAAATGAGAATTTGACACCTCATAAGCCACAAAATGCGGAGCTACAGTCGTGATATCATTAAGCGGTTCAACAACTAGCACATCTTTAATCGCACTCGCATCAATAAAATCACGAGAGACTTTATCTTCCACGTTCGCGGTAATTAGCAAATCTGGCTGCTCAGCAGTGGTCGTATGAAAATCTAGCACCAATTCTGGCTGCAACAACTTAATTCGATCCTCTATGGCTTTCGATCGTCGTGCTTCATACGTGTCCAAATCAGACCCATAACTCCTGTTCAAATCAGACTCAACGTATCGAACGTTCTGTGAATATGCTCTGGGATTAGCCACCATAAAATCAACATATTCCAACAGCTCCGAACGTTTATTTAACATATACGAAAGTACATTCGGTCCTAATAACTCATTGCCATGAGTAGAAATAATTGCAAGTATTTTCGTCATTACACCTTCCTATACGAGATCTTTTATATTAACTCGCCTTTGTTCCGTCGTATCTCGCTCGCGAACAGTAACCGTGTCGTCCTCCAGCGTCTGAAAGTCGACAACTACGCAGTGCGGCGTACCAATTTCATCCTGACGGCGATAACGCTTACCAATGTTTCCATTGTCATCCCACATAACACGTCCAGGATTTTTCTTAGATAGGTTAGCGTAAATTTCACGCGCCTTCTCCACCAATTCTGGCTTATTCTTAAGTAGCGGCGAAACGGCAAATTTAACTGGCGCCAAATGTTCTGGAAGCGCCAAATAAACACGCTTGCTGCCGTTCTGCTCGTCCTCGCGATATGCGCTCGACAAGACCGCCATCAGCGCCCGCTCGACGCCAAAACTCGGCTCAATCACGTGCGGCACAAACTTCTCATTCGTCCCCTTGATTGTATATTCCATACTTTTTCCACTGACGCGCTGAATGTTCATCAAGTCAAAATCAGTCCGATACGCAATCCCCATCAGCTCTTCCTTGCCAATTGGAAAATCGTATTCAATGTCAATCGTTTTCTTACTGTAATGCGCCCTGTCCTCCGGCGGAACGTCCAGCTCGTGAATATTCTTAGGATCTAATCCCAACGCTTCCAAAAACTCGTGCGTCGACTTCAACAATTCATCAAACGCTTCCTGCCAATTTTCTGGATTGACAAAATATTCAATCTCCATTTGCTCAAACTCCCGAGAACGGAAAACAAAATCTCGCGGCGCAATTTCATTGCGAAACGCCTTGCCCTGCTGAGCAATTCCAAACGGCAAGTCTGGATAAAAACTATCAACAACATTCTTAAAATTGGTAAAAATTCCCTGAGCAGTTTCTGGACGAAGATATGAAATAGAAGCGTCATTCGTAACTGCACCAACATGAGTCTTGAACATCATATTAAACCGCTTAACTTCACTTAGCTCATTACCCGCAGGAGATTTTATATTATTCGCCTTAATGAATTCATAAAGCTCCTTATCCGTTGAGCCGTTTTTAGCCATGAGATCATCCGCCGTTTTTTCTGGATTAGGTATATTAGTAGCTCGATATAGCTTAACCAACTCGTCCCTAATTATATGATCTGCACGAAATCGCTCACCCGTCTTCAAATCCTCAACTAACGGGTCGGAAAACGTATCAACGTGCCCACTTGCCTTCCAAACTTTCGGATTCATCAAAATCGCCGCATCGACGCCATATATATCATCGCGCTCGTCAACAAACATTCGCCACCATAAATTCATAATGTTGCGCTTCAATTGAACGCCAAGCGGGCCATAATCCCACGTTCCAGACAAACCGCCGTAAACATCAGAACCCTGATAAATAAAACCGCGACGCTTACACAGGCTAATAATATCTTCCATTTTTGCTTGACTCATTGAAAAACCTTTCTCCATGTTGGCAACATGACGATTCACATTATTTCCTAAATTATACCATTTTACGAGCAATTTTACACCGCGGCGTGCTGTCTGGCGGTCAACCAACAATCGTTTATGACCTCAGTTATTCCGCCAATTTGCGCCACGTTTGCCAGAGGCTTGGCCTGAATTAACCTCAGTAGCTTGATTGCGTCTGCGCCCAAATCGCCCTGCTCTGCCAATCTCAAACCTTTCTCTGCATTGTCATACATATATTTTTTATCTGGCAGTAACGCCGCTGTCGTCACATCTGTGCGAAGATTCAATTCATCACCCAACAAACTTGCGTATTGCAAATAAAACCACGTTTCAATCAATTTTTGGTTTATTGCAGGATTATTCAATTGATCCAAAACTTGACTCAGCACATAATACCACTCTGGTTCGTCAATGTTTTCACTCGCCGCAGAAACCAATTTCATCACCGAATACGCAAACTGCATCCGATCATAATCTTCCAAAATATGCCGATAAAAAGCCGACAATCGAGCGGAAGTCAACAACCCCAAATCGCCCCGACCAGAACGAATAACCACGTCGCAAATCGCGAATAATTCAATTCCGCCCACCAATTTACTACGCTCGCGTCGCACACCTTTTGCGATTACGCTGCGTCGACCTTTCGGGGTTAATAATTGCAAAACTCGGTCAGCTTCGGCGTAATTCGTTCGCCTCAAAACAATTGCTTTACTCGTTCACTCTGCCCCGTCATTTAGAACCTCGCGAAAAATCGCCCGCGCCTCATTCGGACGCATCGATGTCTTATTCAAAATCGCCTTCACACCAAGCGGACGCAAATCGTCCATTTTAACGTCGATATTCGTACAAACCACAATCGGCAAACTTGCCAAATCCGCGTACGATCGTAGCTCATTAAGCAGCGCAATCGCCGTTTCACCAGCTAACAACATATCCAAAATTAAAGCGTCAGGTTGCCAATCGTCAATAATTTCAATCGCCTGACCACCAGAAACCGCCACTTGATGTTCCGCCCCAACATCCGCGGCAAACTTGCCCAGAATATCCGCCCAATTCTTATCATCCTCAACGATTAACAGTTTTTTCATATCAAGCTCAACTGCCGACTAATTGGCATTTCTACATAAAAAGTCAATCCATCACGGTGACGAATCAGACCAATCCGCCCATTCATCGCCCGCGCAAATTGATTCGCCACGTAAATCCCCAGCCCGCTACTTTCCGGCCTTGTTCGCACGGTTTTTCGCGTTTCCATTTCATCAAGCAAAAGCCGATATTCCTTCAAACTCATCATCGGCCCAAATCTCGCACGCTCATTCTCACGGCATCTTTTGTCGCCTTAACCGAAACCTTAATCTCCGAGCCGTCCTCCGTATACGCCAACGCGTTATTTAAGAAATTCGCTAAAATTCGCCCCAAAAGCGTTCGGTTCGCTAATATCAATTGACTATTTCGACTACTCTTAGGCCAGCTAACTTTTCGCCCATAAAGTATTGCGTTGAACTTTGTTTCCATCGCTACTTGCTGACATAAAGCCAACGGGTTGACCGGTTCAAGCGGAAATAACGACGGCGTTAAATTAGCTGAATTTGCCAAATCGATCGTAAGTTGCAACGCCTGCTCAGAAGTCCGAATAATTCGTTGCTGGATCTGAGTTTTATCGGCAGAACTGGTTAAATCGTCGTCCAACAGTAGCGCCAGTTGCCTAATCAAAGCCAGCGGCGTTTTCAGCTCATGCGCCGCCACCAAAACACTCGGCAATCCCCCAAAATCAGCATCACTCCACTCTTTACCTGCCATACAATTATAGTATAGCAAATATGTCTCGGGTTTTTCTATTCAGAGATTTTTACAGTGCTCAATATAGTCTGGAAATCTGGCTTAAACGTATCTGCGTCGGTTGAAAAACGAATAGTTTTATCACGAACTTTCATCAAAACCACAGAGCCGCGCAATTCTTTCTCAAACGTACCGTCAATCCGAGTTGCTGAAATTCCATTAAACTCAGTACTACTTGAGGTCAATTCACCCTTCTTTAGTCGTGATTGATAATCATTCAGCACCGTATCCATATTCTTGTTGATAATCTCCAGCCTCAGCGCAAACCGACTATTTTTATTAGTTGTTGAAGGAACTGAAACAGGGTGAAGATAAGCTTTGTAATCGCCCCTGTCGCTGCCGTCATTCCCTACATATACACTCCAAGTTTTTGGATACATGAACGATACTCGACCGTATTCAGCAGGACCAACAAATTCAATACGCGGGTTTTTTGCTTCCTCAGAAAATTTCTTCTGGTCTGATTCGGCTTGTTCACTCTTCCCCTTAGCGACTTCAATCGCAACTTTACTATCAACACTGCTTTTTTCTCGGGAATATTGCATGTACGCCCAAATTGCCAAAGATCCAGCAATCAAAAACAATATCAAACAGCCGATTGTGCCGACCATCCAGCCATTAACCGAGCCACGCTCACTCTTATATCTCGTCATCATATTGTAAAGTATAGCTTATGCTTTAATTGATGTAAAGATCTTACTCAGCGTTAAAATCCTCACTAAGAACCTCGATATCATGTCGCATATCTTCCAGCGTGGCAGTAATTTTTTTTTGATAGCTCTCTCGCCTCAATAAATCTCTGTTTCGCCTCGTCCAGGTTAAAATCATCGCCTTGAAACCACGCAATTTGCTCGTTCAATTCAGCCATCATTTGCTCAATTGTCATATCGTTGTTCACTATTCTCAATCCTCGCTTTCATAATTATATCTTTTGTTGTAATCTCTACAATATTACCAATCTGTAAATCACCCTTGATCATTGCATAGCCACGACGCAGCGCCATCTCTGGGTCATACTCAGCGATAACTTTTTGTTGCGACAATGTTGCATTTACAGCTGCATCCACGTGATTCGACCACTGTTTTAGCGCTTCTTTTTGCAACATTGTTGCATTAAGCGACTGTTCTTCGATAGCTCTACAAATTGAATCTTTCGCGTCAATTAGCCTGTAATGCAAATGTCGAACCACTTCTCGCTTATCAGGAAACAACAATTGCGCGGCGTTACTCGGCGTGGCTGCGCGAACGTCCGCCGCCAAATCACATAAGCTCTCATCAATTTCATGACCGATTCCAGTCATTGTTGGAATGCGACTACTCGCCACCGCCCGTACTAGTTTTTCATCGTTAAAACTCGCCAAATCTTCCGCACTGCCACCGCCACGAATCAAAACAATCACATCTGGAGATTCTGACATTTGATTAAAATATGATATCGCTCGAACAGCTTGATCTGCAGCATTCGCACCCTGCACATTAACGTTGGCGACTACGAATTTCACGCCACCCCAACGCTCACTGGAAATCTTCATAAAGTCAGCATACCCCGCCGCTTTTGTACTGGAAATAATAGCCACCCCCTGAGGATATTGCGGTAATGGACGCTTTCTTTCAGAATTAAACAAACCCTCTACTGTCAATTTTTGCTTCAAAAGATCAAAACTTCGCTTCAAACTTCCCTTGCCTAATGGGCGAATCTCTTGAACATTCAAACTAAAGGCGCCTTTATCTCTAAGCACCGGCATCGCTCGAACGACAACTTTCATTCCATCTTCAATTGGCGTACGTAAATTGCTAAAACCAACAAAACACCGAACCAGCCCGTCGTCATCTTTCAGATCGAAAAAAGCGTATTTCGGAGGATAAGATTTGAAACTAGAAACCTCGCCCTCGACTTCAACCATTCCAGCAAAAGCCACGTCAAAAGTTTGATTGACAACTGCTATGAAATTGCTAACGCTAAATCTGGGAATCATCTGGCTTGCCGTATTTAATCAGTGCGTGTTGATAGAAAATATAGCCAAAGATAATCGTACCAGTAAGTAAAATTGCTCGCGTCAAAATTATTCCAGCAATCGCCAAATCTGGCGGAGTACCTGCCATACTTAAGAAAATAATCATAATGGTTTCATAAACGCCGGTTCCTCCAGGCGTAAACACGACAATCGCCGCCAATCCCGCCACGCCGTATCCAACCATCAAAATCGCCGGATTAACAAAAACACCCAGCGACAGAAACGCCACAGCAAACATCGCCACGTCAAAAACAGTATAAACAGCTCCCCAAATCATCGGTTTTATTAGAAGTTTCGGATGATTAGACAAATCTTGAAAATCGTCCTGCATATCAACAAAAAACTCTTCGACTTTCTTCGACTTCATTACTCGTCGCTTCTTGCCCAAGGTCACAATTTTCACCAACGCATTGATGAATCTGGACAATTTAGTGGCAGTCATCTGCATGCGTCGCTTTGACGAAAACACGAAAATCAGACCAAATGTCAGCGCCAAAACCACGATAATCAGCAAGAAACTTGCCGCAACGATATAACGATTAACCTTACCGTCAATAGCCAGCGCCAACACAGCAATCACCAACAAAACCAAAAGTGACAAAAATCCCGTAACGTAACGAATCACCTGCGCAAATGTCGAACGCGCCGAACTTACGCCAAGCTTATGCATTCGCCACGTCGTATACGAAATTCCACTAACTCCACCCGACGGAAAAATGTGATTGACCAAATTAAGCTCCAGCGCAATCCTCGTCTGCTCCAGCCTGGAAATATGATGAATCAGATTCTTCTCTCTCAGATACGAAAAAATCATCTCGCCGCCAGCGAAGTACACGATAATCTGGAATGGCAAAAGTAAGAATAATAGCCATAAATCCGCGTGCAAAAACAGATTCCACGCCTTCACGAGCTCATGCCGAGATAGAAAAATTATTATTGCCAAAACCACCAACGTCAAAACGCTCATAACAGCTCGTGGCGACTTTAACAATTGCAACACCTTCGGTAACATAACCTTCATTATACCACGATAAATGTTATAATTACGACATGTTTATAGCTATTCTTGGCCGTCAACCAGAAATCTCTATCGCTGAATTAGAGGCGGTTTACGGTACTCAAAATGTCCAAAAAATCTCCAATCAAGCCGCCACGGTTAATTGCGACAATTTTTCAATTGACAACCTCGGTGGAACGATTAAATGCGGACAAGTCATCACGAAAATAAAGTCGCAAAAATCAGACCGCAATACCCTGCTCCAAGCCTCAAAAATTATTGTTGAAAAATACACGAAAAAACTTTCGAATAGTCAGAAAAAAATAACCCTCGGAATAAGTTTTTATGGCAATAAAATGGATCCGCGCAACATTCAAAAAATAGGAATTATCCTGAAAAATAACCTGAGAAAATCTGGCGTCAGTTTGCGTCTAATTCCTAATAAAACCGCCGCGCTGTCCACTGCGACCTCTCACAATAATAAACTCGGCAGGTCTGAGGCGAAAATTGAAATTATCATAGCTAAGAACGTGTACGGAGATTTGATAATCGCTGAAAGTCGTGGCGCTCAAAATATCAATTCGTATACTCAGCGCGACCGCGGACGACCAAAGCGCGACGCCTTCGTGGGAATGCTTCCGCCCAAGCTTGCACAAATTATGATTAATCTATCTGGCGCAAAACCTGACGATTATCTCTGGGATCCGTTTTGTGGCACAGGAACGGTACTGCAAGAAGCTGCGCTTATCGGCGTGAATGCTTATGGCAGCGATTTGAGCGATAAGATGATATCTTACACGACCGAAAATATGAACTGGGTGGAAAAAACTTTTTCGACAAACACTTTCTGGCAAGCACATCAGGCCGACGCTACCTCTGTAAAATTGACAGGTGAACAGAAGAAACGGATTTCTAGAATTGTTTGCGAAACATATTTAGGTCAGCCGTTTTCCGCGCCGCCTAGCCCAGAAAAACTTCACGAAGTAGTCGGAAATTGTAATCACATAATTAGCGGTTTTCTGCAAAATATCCATTCGCAAATCCGCCCAGACACGACGCTTTGCATAGCCGTTCCAGCGTGGCAAAATCGCGAAGGCAAATTTACTCACCTACCTCTGATAAAAAATCTTAAAAAACTTGGATATCAGCAAATTATCGATAAAAACCTCTTATATTACCGTGAAGATCAAGTTGTTGCCAGAGAAATATTGGTATTAAAACCAGCAGATATAGCCAAAACCGCTTGACAACTGGCTTTATTTTCGATAAACTAGAACAGATTGTTTTATAGAAACTATAAGGAGTAAAGAATGTCAAAGGTTAAAGCTGGTGGTTCTAGTAAGAATATCCACAACAATGCTGGTCAACGTCTTGGCGTTAAGCGATTTGGCGGTCAAAGTTTCCGCCGGAGAAGTTCTAGTTCGCCAAACTGGCGCCACAAAGATCGCTGGCGACGGTACATACGTTAGCCGCAATTTCACCATCCACGCTGCAAAAGATGGCGTAGTTGGCTTTAAGTCAGTTAAGAAAACCAAGTTTACCGGCAAATCAGAACGCCGAACGCAAGTTGTTGTTCTTTAATCGGTAAAAACTTTTTATTAAAATAGCTCCGGTAAATACGGAGTTATTTTAATATTAATAATTATTTCTTACATATACGAGAAGCGCCTTTGCAGAATCTCTATACATACCACTTCTCTCTTTGCCACCCCTGTAATGAGTAACCGTTTTGTTTTTTGTTTTGTTTTGTCTGTCCACATTAAATGACCCATCCATCATAGCAATTGCCAGCACTACAGTATATTCACGACTGCGCATTTTACCAGCACAATAATCAATATCACACACTTAGCATATCGCCAGCAATCCAGCCCCCATCATGTCTGACGCCTTTCCCGTCTTGACCACTGCGAATAACGGTTAGTGGACGCCTTGCATTATCTGGGTCAGCATCAGCATGGAAAGTTGCAACTACATAATCTCTCAGGGTTTTTCGTTGTTCTTGTTCATGGTTCTGTGTTGGTTTTGGTTTTTCCATATATAACTACTTTATACCAAAAAACAAGCAAAAAGTCAACCCCTAAAAAGCTGACCTTTCGCTCGATTTACTTCTCTACTGAATACCCAAATGATGTTTTACACGCGCCACAACGTCGCCAATTACAACCTGAGATTTTACCAAATAATCATCAACACCCAAGCTCTCAGCACGTTCCTTATCCTTTGGCTGACTGAGTGCCGTTAACATAATAATCCTCACATTAGCAGTTTCTGGCGTATTGCGAAGAATATCCAAAACATCAAAACCACTAATCTTTGGCATCATCACATCCAAAAGAATCAAATCTGGACGATATTCAACAGTGGCAGACAGAGCGTCTTCTCCATTGTTGGCTTCTCTAACATCAAACCCTTCAATCTCTAGTCGCGACCTATAGACCGCAGACAGAGCCATATCATCCTCAACTAGTAAAATCTTCTTTTTTTGTCCGTTCATACTATCTCCATTTTATGTTGTCCAGCCTAAAAACACAAGCTTTATAACGACTTCGCCTTATCCATCTGCGGATCTACGTTATTATTGACATCGTCCGACGAAAGATCAACTTTTACATCAGGTTCTATACCTGTTTTATCTATATTTTTGCCCTTTGGGGTATACCATCTGGCTTCAGTAACTTTCATTTGCGACCCGCCAGGTAACCCAAGTACGATCTGCACGCTTCCCTTACCGTAACTCTTCTGCCCAACTAGAGTAGCTTTTCCGTATTCACGAAGCGCCCCAGCCGTAATTTCGCTAGCACTAGCACTGTTGCCGTTAATAAGCACCACTGTCTTCATATTGCCCAGAATTGGCGTTCCAGTTGTACGTAGCGTTTTAACAATTTCAGAGCCTCTACGCTCGGTCATAGCTATTTGATTGTCTAGCCAAATACCCAATAGCCCTTGAGCAGCTCCAACCGTTCCGCCAGGATTATTCCGTAAGTCCAAAATTACCTTTTTAACACCTTTCTCAACAAACTCCGAAGCGTATTTCTGGACAAGCTCACTGTATCATCGCCAAATCGGTTAACTTTCAAAATACCAATTTCTCCATCAATTTCCGACTCTACTGCCGGAGAAACTATATTCTGACGCACAACCGACACCTCACGCGTTTGGCCACCGCTTAATAACGTCAATTTAACGGACGTACCAACTTCTCCGCGAATTTTACTCACAACTTTTTCCACTGACCAGTCAGAGGAAGCCTCATCATTAACCTTAACAATCACCTCACCAGCCTTAATTCCCGCCTTCTGAGCTGGACTGTTTTCCAGAGGTTTTATGATAGTCGGCTTATTATTCCTAAGACCAATCTCCGCACCGATTCCACCACCAATTTGCCCACTCAGTGACTTATCAAACTCCTTCGTCTCGTCAGGATCCATATACGCCGTATGAGGATCGCCAGCCGCTTCAACCAGCCCACGATTGGCGCCGTAAATCAACTTTTGAGTATCCAATTTTCCATCGTAATTAGCAATCAGTTCTTGATATGTTTTTTGAACGCTAGATAAGTCGATTGTCTTATTTGAAGTTCTAACGCCAAATACCGACGCCACGTTAGCAAACAGCGCATCTGAGCGAGCTCCCGCCACAAAACTAACAATAGCCACAATAATAAGCGTCAAAAACCAACTTAATTGCTGTCTTTTTTCTCCCGTAACCATATGCTTATTATACTACAAAACGCCCGTTTAACACGAGCGTTTTTGTGTATCACTATACTGATTAGAAGTAAACGTAGGTCAATCCTGAAGCTGAGCGTGTGTAATACCTATATAAACCATCCCAGGCAAAGTTATAATCGCTAACGGTAATAGTTCCGTCACCATTGACGGACTCAACATACATAACGTGTCCATAATATCCAATATTCATCACAGCAGCCGCACCAGCTTTTGGCGTTGAGCCGCTAGAAATACCATAGCGCGCTGCAGTTGACGGCCATTGATTCGCGTTGCCTGCGCCACCAAAATGCGGAACATATCGTCCAGTGCTATGAATTTTCCAAGCCACGTAGCTCACGCATTCACGCGTGTATAGCCCCCATGGATCGACATAAGCGTCGAGTGGAGCACTCGCCCAAGCGCCAGGATAGCCACCGCCGCCAGGTACGCCGCCCGGAATCGAAACATTACTGCCACCAAGAGCTCGTCGGTTAGCAGCAGCCTGTTCTTCTCGCAACTTCGCTACCTCGGAATTGCGCTTCTGAGCCAGAGCCGCATAGTTATTCTGGTCATTCTTCGTATCAGTAATCAGTTTCGCCTTCTCAGACTGTTTAGCAGCCATCGCATTGCGCTGCAATTCTTGGTCGCGAAGCGTATTCTCGACAGACTTCTTATTCTCTTCCAGCTTTTTCTGCAAAGACTTAATTTCTTTAATCTTATCATTCAATGAAGTTTTCAAAGAATTACGCTGTTCTTGCTTATCGATGTAATCGCTAATATTTTTTGAACTAGCAAGCATCTCCAGCGGCGAAATCTGATCATCAACATACAAATCCGCCAAAATTCGCCCCATCGCTTTACGATTGTGCTTAATTAGCTCTTCGTTCTTTTTTATCTGATCATTAAGACTATTAATCTTCTTTTGGCTGTCAGAAATCTGCGTCTGAATAGCTGATATTTGTCCGTTTATCTTATCAAGTTCCGCCTGTAAACTATCAGCCATCTCACCCAAGCGCGAAGCCTCAGAATTATAGTTGTCTGCTTCTTGTTGTTTTGCCTGAATTTCGGCATTATAGTCGCGAGCCAATACGTGTGATGCCAAGCCAAAAATGCTCGATCCAGCGAGCAATGCAGACATCGCCACCAGAGACGCTCTGCTGACTAATGATGCCGAAACTGGTGTGGTGGACCGTAGTTTCATACGTCTATGTTAGCATAAGCACAATCAGCATGTCAAGGACTTTTACAGCTTAAGATATTTGCGAGTTGCCACCCAAGATGACGTCACGCCAATTGCCGCGCCGACCAGAATCATACTCAAGAAAACCAGCACGCCGTACATTTTTAGATGATTCAAAAGGTTATCGATAGGAATTCCGTATTTTACCATCGGATCATGTGCAAAAATTAACAGTCCATACCCAACCACTGTTGCGATAATTGCCGCGATAAATCCGTACATTATAGCCTCAACGATAAACGGACCTCTGATGAAACTGCGTTCTGCGCCAATCAACTTCATCATCTCAATCTCGTCCTTGCGGTTGAAAATTGCCATACGAATAGTGTTAAAGACCACAAGCGATGAAATCACCACGAAAACAACTGTAGCGATTGAACCGCCGATACTCGCCAATCTCACCCAACTACCAACTGTTTTAATAGCCTGCTGGCGCTCACCTGAGAATGATGGTTCCCTGTTAGGATCTTTGTACTTTTTATACAGATCATCTGTTTTAACAAAATTATTTAATGATTGCTGGTTGTTCAATTCTTTCACGGAAACACGAAGCGTTGCCGACATCTCATTACTAGACTCGCGAATTGCCTCAAGCGTGTCTGGATTGTCCTTATATTGCTCGGCTTGCTTTTCACGCGCTTCTTCTGCGGAAATATACTTAACGCTATCGACATTATCTAATTTTTCAATTCGAGATTTAATCGTTTTAATCGTTTTTTCTGGCGTGTCACCCTTTAAGTAAATTGACATATCGGCACGCTTGGAGACATTTGAAACGGTATCAACCAAAACCTGACGCGCTGATAATGTTATAAACACGATAATCAACGTGACGCTCATCACCGCAGTCGCAGCAATTGTCAGCCAGGCATTACGACTAAAGTTATTGATACCATATCGGCACATTCTAACAAACGTCAACCAACCTCGTCGACGTTGACGTATACGGATAGTTTCTTTGTTCTTGTTGGATTTACTAGCTGATTTCATTACTGTTTATAACTCCCTCTCGCCTGATCAGAGGTGATTTTACCATGATCAATTGTAATAACGCGCCGCTTCAATTTGTTAACAATCTCCACGTTGTGAGTCGTCAAAATAACCGTCGTGCCATACTTGTTAATCTTTCCAGCAAGCGAACAATATCCCAGCTATGCTTCGGGTCCAAGTTTCCAGTCGGCTCATCGGCAATCAGAATCTTCGGCTGACGCACCACCGCACGCGCGATTGCTACACGTTGACGTTCACCACCAGAAAGCTGATGAGGAAAATGCTTTTCCTTACCCTTAAGACCAACCAACTCAATAACCTTCGGCACAGTTGCCTTAATTTCCCGATTTGTCATTCCAGCAATTTCCAACGCAAACGCCACATTTTCAAACACCGTTCGATTCGGAAGCAACTTAAAATCCTGAAAAACCACACCAATTTTCCGACGCAACAGCGGAATATGCTTGTCCTTCAAATTGTCATAATCAATTCCGCCAACCACAATTTTTCCAGAGCTCGGCTTTTCTTCGCGAGTCAAAAGCTTCAAAAGTGTCGATTTGCCAGCACCCGACGTACCAACAATAATCACAAATTCACCAGCGCCAACATGAATGCTTGCTCGATTCAATGCCGGCTTATTACTTTTTCCGTAGTTCTTCGTTACCCTATCTAACAGAATCATTACTAGTATTATACCATAAGCTAAATATTTTTAGAATTAGCATTTTGTTCTAAATATGCCGTGATAAATTCGTCAATATCGCCATCCAAAACACCCTGAGCGTTGCGATTTTCGTGCTTCGTGCGCGTATCTTTAACTAGCGTATACGGATGCAAAACGTAATTTCTAATTTGACTACCCCAGTTTGCCGATTCGCCAGCCCTAAGATCAGACAGAGTTTCGGCGTGTTGCTCTAATTTCATCGCTAGCAATTTTGACCGCAGAATCTTCAACGCCGTTTCTTTGTTCTGAATCTGCGAGCGCTCATTCTGAATAGCCACCGTAATTCCCGTCGGCTCATGCGTCACCCGAACTGCCGAATCTGTCGTATTTACACCTTGACCGCCCTTGCCGCCCGAACGATAGACATCAATTCTTAAGTCATTCAGGTCAATTGATATTTCATCGGGCGCGTCAATTTTCGGCAAAACCTCGACAAGCGCAAAACTAGTCTGGCGCAAATTGTCCGCATTAAACGGACTTAATCGCACCAAACGATGCACGCCATTTTCCGACCGCAATTTTCCATAAGCAAAGGATCCAGAAATCTCCAAAACGACCGTTTTAATTCCAGCGTCGTCATTCGTCGAGCGTTCCAGCGTATCGACCTTCATTCCAGACTTTTCCGCCCAGCGCAAATACATTCGCTCCAGCATCGCCGCAAAATCCTGAGCGTCCAGTCCGCCAACTCCAGCAGAAATACGCATAATTGCCGAACGGTTGTCATATTCGCCAGAGAATAGCAAATCGGTTTTATGCCTATCAAAACTCTTTTCAATCGCCGCAACTTGCGCTTGGAATTCCGGCAACAAATCGTCATCGCCAAGCTCCATCAACTCCACCATATCACCAACCTGCACCGTCAAAGTCTGCCAAGGCTCGACAGTCCGACGAAGGCTGGCGGCCTGCTTCGTTAATTCTTGGGCGTAATCAGGATTATTCCAAATTTCTGGCTGGTTTAATTGATCATCCAGCTCCGCCAATTTCTGCTCCAAATCAGAAAACTTCAGCGCTTTTTTAGCCTGCTCAATTTCTTTTTCTAATTCACCAATTTTCTTTTTTAGCGGTTGCATATATTTTATTGTACCATTTTTCAGCGCTCAATTCTCTGTTAAAATAAAAAGATGGATAAAGATATTGAGAAAATTCTATTTACGAACGAAGAAATAAAAACGGCAGTTCAAAAACTTGGGAAAAAATTGACCGAGGATTATCACGATAAAAATCCTGTTGTCGTGGGTATTTTACGCGGCGCGGCACCGTTTATGATCGACTTGATACAAGCGATGGACTGCTATATGGAAATTGATTTCATGGCGGTTTCCAGCTACGGCGATGACACAAAATCTTCTGGATCTGTAAAAATTATCAAAGATTTGGATACCGACGTAACGGATAGGCATGTGTTGATAGTTGAGGATATAATTGACAGTGGTCGAACCGCCCAAGCGCTAAGAGAATTATTTGCCGCAAAAAATGCTGCGTCGGTAAAAAAATATGCTCGCTATTAGACAAACCAGCACGGCGCGAAGTTGATGCAAAAAGCCGACTATGTAGGTATTGATACACCGAATGAATTTGTCGTTGGCTATGGTCTGGATTTTTCGCCAGCAATATCGCAACTTGCCATACATTGGCATCTTAAAACCAGAAGTCTATCAAGATTAAAAGCTCTTCTACGGCGGCGACAAATTGCTCGCCACGATCAGAATAGCTCTTAAACATATCAAAGCTGGCAGCCGCTGGGCTAAGGATCACCACGTCGCCAGATTGCGCTTTATTTTTGGCTAATTTGGCAACTTCTTTCATTCCTGCCATATTCAATTGGACAATTCCGCAATCAATTTTTTCTTCCCTTAAAACTTCCCTAATTTCACCAGAGTTAGCGCCATTGATAATTATCAGTCGCACGTTTTGCCTGGCAATTTCTTCTGCTAGTTCAAAATAATCCGCGCCTTTATCTGAGCCGCCCAAAATTAAAATCTTCGGTTCTGCAAAAGCTTTTAATGCCGCAATCGCACTGCCCGGAGTTGTCGAAATGCTGTCATCGTAATATTTCACGCCGTATTTTTCAGCAACAAACTTCAGTCGATGCGGTAACCCTGTAAACTCGCTAAGCCCCTTCTTTATCTCATCATCCGACACGTTCGGCAAAATCGATTTCACCACCGCTATCGCCGCACACGCATTATCAATATTATGTTTCCCCGGCAAGTGAATCGCAGAAGTTATATCGTCCGAAAGAATAAATGGATATTCCTTTTTCTGCGCCGAACTCGTATCTGCAATCGACGAACTGAACTCATTTTGAGAATTATAGACAACATAATCGTCAGCGGTTTGAAACCTGGCAATATTCGCTTTTGCCGCCAAATAATCATTAAAATCAGCGTGGACGTTCAAGTGGTCAGGTTCAATCATCAGCACCACGGCAACGTGCGGAGATTTCTGCAAATCCCACAATTGAAAACTGGACAATTCATAAACGACAATGTCATTTTTTTCAATTTTCGGCAAAATATCCAAAGCTGGCACGCCAATATTCCCCACCAAATGAACGGTTTTTACCTGCCGCGCGCAAAATCGACGAGATAAAACTACACGTCGTACCCTTGCCTTTTTGTGCCAGTCACGCCAATTATAGTTGCTGGGCAATTGGCAAAAAAATTCATTTGTCGCCGACCAAATTCGACCGCTAGTCTTTATCTTTTTTTGGCGGAATACTTGGCGACCTAACGATTAAATCTGCGTTCTCCAGCCCCGAAAATCCCATCTGATAAGCCACATTTTTCCGGCAAATTATCTACTTTTTTTCACGCTCGTCCGCCACCAAAAAAATCAACTTCCGGAAACTTCTCCCGAAAATAACGCAGATTAGATTGACCTTCAACACCAAAACCAGCAATGACAATTTTTCATAACCTGATTATATCACGGGCAATTTACGATTACACCCTAAAACAGCTTGTCGAGCTTATCGTACAGCTTTGTTAATAGCTCTTTTTCTTCCGAAGTAACTGCTGCCAACGTCCATGTGTTGGATGCAAAAAAATTGACGAGCCGTTTCAATCAACTGATCAGGAGTTACCGCCAAAAATAGAATCTGGAACGGCAGCATAATCTCTCACGAAATCGTCAGCAAAATATCGTCCTACGTAAAAATTGCTTACTTGCCCAACAGTTTGAGCGCCCATTTGATAACGACCCAACGAATACGACTTCACACTTTCCAAATCTTCATCAGAAATAGATCCAGCCAAAACTTTCTTCAACTCTCTCACGATAATATCAAAGAGCTTTTCTGCAGTTTCAACATTTACTTGTCCACCAAAATCCCAAGCCGAATCGTAAAAACCAATCGATGTATCACTAAAAATACCATACGCCAAGCCTTTTTTACGAGCTGCGCCAAAAATCCTCGAACTCATCGTTCCAGTCAAAATATGATTCAATGCGTTCATAGCCGTGACTTCTTCATCACTTAACTCGCGCGGAATCATCATTGACCAACCAAACGTCAAATTCGTCGCCTCTTTTCGTCTGACTAAGACTGGGTTAGCTCTGCGCGGTTCATCGCGCGGAATAACGAATCGCTCGCCCGTCTCCAATTGCCAACCCTCAAGGTGCTCTTTAATAGCCGCTTTTCGTCCAGCCATTTTTCCAGCCACCACAAACCGCATATTCTTCAAAGTATGCGTTCGCTTGTGATGATTTTTAATGTCTTTCAGTTCAATATTAGCAATCGTTTTTAGGCGCTGATTATACGTCAAAATATCCTCGCCCAAAGCCTGCTGAATGCGCGGCCACATCACGCGGTTGTGATTGTTAAGATAACCAGTCAATTCAGAGCGAACATTACCTTTTTCCGCCTCAAGCTCATCGGCATTGAAACGCGGCGTTGTAATAGCCAACCTCTGAAGCTCCAAAATCCTGTCCCACTCAAAATCCGCACAAATCGCTTCATAAACCATTGAATAGTCAGAAGTGTAAGCGTTGTGATAAGCGCCATTCTTGGTAAATTCCTGCTCGTAATTGTGCTCCGAACGAAACTTTTCATTCGCGCCGAACGCCATATGCTCCATAATATGAGCCGTTTCGTAAATGTCTTTATTCAGAACGTAGCGGTTGCCTGCCCTGAATTGCACCTGAAAACTCATTACCGTAGCGTCTGGAACGTCAATCAACAAGCCGCGTGCACCATTCTTCAGTCTAATTTCCTCAACTGTATGTTTCATTGCCTAGTTCTCTGATTATTTACGATTTTTCTTACGGTTCTGTCGCTGAGCCTTTTTCTTCTTTCGAGCTTGATTCTTTGCACGATTCGATTCCGCGCTGGTCTTACCCTTTTTTACAGAGAAGTCATCGTCGCGATTTTCCTCGCCCGAACCAATTTCATTTACGCCACGCTCAACGGCATTTTCCGCCAACCTAGTTAGCTCAGTGTCATATTCGTCGTCTTGAGATTGACGGACTGTAGCGTCGGCTTTATGAATATTAAATATCGTTGCCAGAACTTCATCACGGAGATTAGCCTGCAAACTTTCAAACAGCTTCTGAGATTCTGATCGATATTCCACCAAAGGATCACGCTGTCCAACACTTCGCCAGTGAATTCCCTCGCGCAAATGTTGCATATTTTCCAAATGCTGCATCCATAATGTATCCAACACCGCCATGTAAACTTCGCGCTCAACTCCACGTAAATCATCAGCGCCAATCTCACGCTCTTTCTCCGCGTAAGCTTCTTCAGCCAGCTCCAGCGCCTTCTCGTAGCGCAGACGATCTTTCTTTTCCTTACCAACCTTTTCAATTTTTTCCTTATCAACCGGGAAAATAACCGAGAAATCATCGACAAACTTTGGATTATTCTTTGATGGAAGAGTTGTCAATTCGTGAACTTTAGCTCGCAATAATCGCTCAATTTCTGGCTTAATATTATCGCCTTCCAAAATCCTACGTCGCATAACATAAACGACGCGACGATGACGGTTAATCACATTGTCGTATTGAACAACATTTTTGCGCGTATCAAAATTATAGCCTTCAACTCGCTTCTGTGCCGCTTCCAATGTTTTCGACACAGCCCGAGTTCTGATTGGTGTGTCATCATCAACGCCCAGCCTATCCATCAACGACGCAATTCGCTCGCCCTGGAAAATTCGCATCAAATCATCTTCGGTCGAAACGTAAAACTGAGTCTCGCCTGGATCGCCCTGGCGTCCGCCACGACCGCGCAACTGATTGTCAATTCGGCGTGATTCGTGTCGCTCTGAACCGATAACAACCAATCCACCAAGTTCCTTAACACCCTCGCCAAGCTTAATGTCGGTACCACGACCAGCGATATTCGTGGCCAAAGTAATCGCGCCTTTTTCGCCGGCTTTCGCAACAATCGCAGCCTCACGCTCATTGTTCTTGGCGTTCAGAATCTCAAACTTAATGCCTTCTTTTTCCAAATATTTGGCAATTTGCTCGTTCTTTTCAATAGAACCAGAGCCAACCAAAACAGGACGACCTTGCTTGTGGTAATCCTTAATCGCCTCAGCGACAGCTTTAAGTTTGGCTTTTTCAGTCTTGAAAATCAGATCTTCCTTATCCTCGCGAATAACTGGTTTGTTCGGTGGAATTTGGATAACATCAAGTGAATAAATTTGCTGAAACTCCTCAGCTTCAGTGAACGCCGTACCTGTCATACCGCTCAATTTATTGTACAAACGGAAGTAATTCTGGAAGGAAATTGTTGCCAAGGTCATACTCTCTTCCAGCACAGGAACACCTTCTTTTGCCTCAATTGCCTGATGTAAGCCTTCGTTGTAACGGCGACCCTGCATCAAACGACCAGTATGCTCGTCAACAATAATCACTTCACCGTCGTTGGTTACAACATAATCCTTATCGCGCTTGAACAATGTCTGCGCTCGCAAAGCCTGGTCCATGTGATAAACACTGCGCACGTGATCTGGTGTGTACAAGTTTTTTATTCCCAACAATTTCTGAACCTTTTCAACACCTTCATCAGTCAAGGCAACACTTCGGCGCTTCTCATCCAAAACGTAATCTTCCGGAACCAACTTGGCGGCGATTTTAGCAAATGTGTAATAATTGTCAGGATTTTCAGCCGCTGGAGCAGAGATAATAAGTGGCGTACGAGCTTCGTCGATCAAAATTGAGTCAACCTCGTCAACGATTGCGAAGTTCAATTCACGCTGCCTGAGCAAATCGACATCATTAACCATGTTGTCGCGCAAATAGTCAAAACCAAACTCGTTGTTAGTTCCGTAAGTAATATCCGCAGCATAAGCTTCCTTACGCGAAACTGGACGAAGCTTGCGCATTCGAGGATCGTCGTGATGCTCATTGTCGTAATCTTTATCATAAACAAATGACGCTTCGTTAATAATCACACCAGTGGTCAAGCCCAGGAAATCATACACTTGACCCATCCAGCCGGCGTCGCGCTGCGCCAAATAGTCGTTAACCGTCACCACATGAACACCTTTGCCCTCCAAAGCATTCAAGTAAGTTGGCAGCGTCGCCACAAGAGTCTTACCTTCACCAGTTTTCATCTCGGCAACGTTGCCCTCATGAAGAACCATACCACCAATCAGCTGCACATCATATGGGCGCTCGCCAATTACACGCTTAGCAGCTTCCCTTGCCACGGCAAACGCATCTGGCAAAATCGTATCAAGCGTCACATTCTTCTTCGACAAACGCTTTCAGCTCATCAGTTTGCGCCCGAAGCTCCTTATCTGACATCTTTTCATATTTGTCATTCAGATCGTTAATAACGTCAACTTGCTTACGCAATCGTTTCAAAATCTTCTTCTGTGGATCGCCAAAAATCTTACTCAGCGCTTTTTGTTGTGTAATTGCCATAAACCTTAAAACTCCCTCACTTTCAGGCATTTTCAAAAACTTCTTTTATTATAACTTTTTTCGGGCAATTTGAAAAGAAAAAGCGCCCAGAATCTGAACGCTTTTCTGCTAATTTCATCTATCAATTATTTTCGACCGAAAGTTTGCTTTAGCTTCGCCAAAATTCCGCGACTTCCGCCAACGTGAGCCAACACATCGTCTTTATACTTACGAACTTGACCGTTCAACCTAGCTTCAACAATATCCACCGCAGCCAAAACGTTCATGGTTGAATCCTTAGCTACAATTTTCTTATCTGGCACATTGATAATGACTTCAACTTCATACTTGTTGCCGCCAGGATTGTCAATCTGCCTAATCTTAACGTCTGCAGATGCACTCTTTCGGGCATGTCGCGGCAAGTATTTACCTAACGAACCAATTTTCCTTTCAACATATTTTTTTGTTGTAGCGTTCAGCTCATATTTAACGCCAGTAATTGTAATATCCTTAATCATTTTTCCTCCTACTAACTAATACGCTCTTATTATATCACGTCACGACCATTCATATATGGACGCAGTACCTCTGGGACGGTCAAAGTTCCATCTGGATTCTGGAAATTCTCCAAAATCACTACCAGTGAGCGAGCTAACGATACCGCAGTCCCATTCAAAGTGTGAACAGATTCAATTGCGCCATTTTCTCGGCGAACTCGAATGTTCAAACCACGAGCTTGATAATCAGTACAATTCGAACAACTCGTCAGTTCACGATAAGTTTGATCAACTGGCGACCAATATTCAATGTCGTACTTCTTCGCAGCCGGCGCACCCAAATCGCCCGCCGCAATATTAACCACGTGATAAGAAATCCCGATTTGCTGCCAAAGCGCCTCTTCAACGCTAAGAATTTTCTCATGAATCTCTTTAGATTGCTCAGGCAAACAAAACGCATACATTTCCAGTTTATTAAATTGGTGAACCCGGAACAGACCACGCGTGTGCTTGCCGTATGTTCCCGCCTCTTTTCGATAGCAAGGACTATATCCAGCGTATAGCAATGGCAAATCTTTTTCGTCCAAAATCTCATCTGCGTGGTAGCCGGTTAATGGCATTTCCGCCGTACCAATTAGCGTCAAATCTTCGCCGTCAACTACATATTCGTTGCTGCCCTCGCCCTTTGGAGTAAAACCTGCGCCCTCAGCTGTTCGCAAGTTGACCATATGCGGCACGGTCATAAATGTGAAGCCCTGCTTTGTTACGTAATCCAAGGCAAATTGAGTTACGGCATTTCCAATAAAGCCAAATCACCCTTCAAATAATAAAACTTCGCACCAGCCACCTTAGCGCCGCGCTCAAAATCCACCCAACCGCGACTTACGGCATAATCCAAATGGTCTTTTGCACCAGTTTTACAATCGCCATAAACTTTTACCTCAACAGAATCTTCTTCACCGCCCAGAGGCACGTCGTCAAAAGTGATATTCGGGACGTTTTTAAGAATTGCCGCAACTTTTTCCTCGGTCGATTTCAAATAACTCTCACGCTCTGCCAGCTCAACTTTCAATTGCTTGCCCTGATCAATCAGTTCTTGATCTGGTCGGCCGCCTTTCATTTTCGCTGAAATAACATTGCGCTGTTCGCGTAGCGCTTCAACCTGCTTCTGCAAATCGCGACGCTCATCGTCTAATTGCAACAATGCCGCAATATCAACTTTATAGCCTTTATCGTTTGCCGACTTTTGCACCAAATCGACATTTTCTCGGATGAATTTGATATCTAACATACTTTCATTATATAACAATTCTGAATAAAAATAGCCTCAAGAGCAGTTGAAATACTGCTAAATTTATCTCTTTTAAACGTGAGAAATCATTCCCATACTAAGCATAACCAACAAAAACAGCCCCAGGACAAATCGATAAATTATGAATGGTCGGAAATTATTACTCTGAATAAACTTCAATAACCACGACACGGCCAAATAGCCAACACCGAATGAGATTACCGTGGCAACTATAGTTGGAGTCCAGCCAACGCCGCCAGAAATGTGTTTATATTTGGTAGCGACTTCCAGCAACCCCGCCGCGACTAGTGCTGGAATACCCAAGAAGAAACTTAATTTCGTAACCGACACGCGGTCAAATCCACGAAACAGACCGACTGAAATTGTTGCGCCAGAGCGACTAACTCCAGGAATGAGCGACAAGCATTGCCCCGCGCCAATTGCCAAAGTGTCTTTCCAGCTCGTCTCAGTTTCGCCACGCTTGTTATTTACCGCACGATTGTCAGCCAGCCACATAACAACACTCCAGCCAATCAGCCCAAACGCCACAAACCACAAACTGCGCAGAACTGTTTCAACTTCGTGTTTGAATAACAACCCGACAATCGCAATAGGAATTGAGCCGATAATAATTGCCCAACCATATTTATAATCAAACTTTCGGCGCGCTCGTTTCCACCACAAACCGCGCCACCAAGCCTGCAGGATTCGCCAGATGTCGTTCCAGAAATAAATCACCGCCGCCAGAATTGCTCCGATCTGGATTATCGCCGTAAAAGCCACGACGCTCGGATCATCAATTCGCATTCCCATCATTTTCTCGGCAATTGTCAAATGCCCAGTCGAAGAAATCGGTAAGAATTCCGTAATTCCCTCAATTATGCCGAGAATAATTGCTTGCCACCAAGCCACGCTTAAAAATTACCTTTCATCCTTCAAGTGTAGCATTAGCGGTAAAATCATTCAAATGCGTGAGCCTAAGATTCGGGATCTTCCATTTCAATCGAGTTGTGATAGAACAAACCGCTAACGTTCACGCCCGCAGGAGCATAAATTTTCAAGCCAGTTATCGGCTTATAAAAATTCAAGCAACCGTCAAAGAATATCGCGTTACACTTTTTAGAAACGGACAGCACGATTTTATCGCCATCGCGGCGCACGTTAATTTCTGGCTTATTCGCCTTTGGTAAATCCACAAACTCAGCTTCCACCTTAAATTTGTCAGAATTTATTCGCGAAACATTCCCCACTGGCATATCGATAAAAATTGAATTAGCGTTCGTCGTATCTGGAATATCGATATTCACTTTCTTCGTGAGTTGCTGAGATTCACGTGCATATTCCAAGCCAGCGTGCGCGCTAAATATTGCGGCGCTTGCCAAACTCATGAAAACAACGGATGCCGCCACGATCATTGTGATTACAGACATTCGATTAATCTTCCAAGCGAATATGCTACGCGTTACGATCGCGCCAAATATTACCGTCGCGATTCCGCCAATTGCCAAGGAAATCCATACTCCCCACGCCCACATTTGCATTCCCAAACCACCGAGCATATTAACCACGGAAACGCCGAGCGCCCCGCCAACAATCAGCCCAAACAGTATCGCTAGCGTCGTAAACAACACCACGGCACCAACAAAATATTGGAAAAATTTCGCAATTGGAGTTTTTCTAACAGACACAGTTGAATTTCCATCAGCAGAAACCTCCTTAAGCGCAGCCAAAGTTACTGGCTTCCCGCGCATTCGTAATTTGTCCGACGCGGTTTTTGCTGGTGGCATTGACACCCACATCGCGAGGTAGACTAGCACCATCGTACCGAATGTTACGAACGGCGAGACAATTGCAATCAGTCGCACCCACAACAGATTGATATTAAAGTATGCCGCTATTCCCGCACACACACCGCCAATGACAGCTCCGTCCGTGTCGCGCATCAATTGCTTTTCTGGTTTTTCATTATCATCCGTCAATTCGTCAATTGCGCCATCACTATCATCCGAAAAATCGCGCGGTTCGCCCATTTGATTTTTAATCGCCAAAACGTCATCGTCGCTAATAACGCCCTCTTTCATCACGCCACGCTCGGCCAAAATCTCAACCATTCGCGCCTCAATTTCCTTCATCGCTTCCGCGTCGGCGTGCATATTTTTCTGAATCGAATTAAGATATTTTTCTAGCGATTTCTTAGCGTCAATTTCCACACTAAACGCCGTTTTTGCCAGATGAATCCTAGTTATTTCCTTCATTATTTTATTCCTTTCTCTAAGTTATCAAGCGAATTATTTAACATATTTATGCGATCTTTAAGTTCGTGAATCAACTGATCGCCGTAATCTGTCAATGAATAATATTTTCGCGGCGGACCTTGCTCGCTTTCCCGCCATTCGTGTTGCAGATATCCGTCTTTCTGCAGCCTATTCAGCAGCGGATAAATCGTACCTTCGACCACTGTTAAATCCGAATCGTCCAATTGCTTAACAATGTCGCCGGCGTACTGCGCTTTATTAGAACAAACCAGTAAAACACAGTAAACCAAAAACCCTTTTCGCAATTGGACCGCCAAGCTTTCCGCATAGCTATCAACGTCCACTTTTACCTTCTTTCGGTATGTTAGAACCCTTAATTTTGCCGTCTTTGATCAGGATTTGATAATCGCATTTTTTGGCCAAGTCAACGTCGTGCGTCACGATAATCAGCGTTGCGCCTTCTTGCTTGTTGTAGTTAAACAGCAATTCTTCCACCTTCGCGCCAGTTTCGCTATCCAAATTTCCCGTAGGTTCGTCCGCAAAAATGATCTGAGGACTACCGACAATTGCCCGCGCAATTGCCAAACGTTGCTTCTGACCGCCCGACAAATCCCTCGCACGATTCTTGCGCTTCTCATACAAGTCCACCGCCTTCAGCGCCTCATTGATCTTACTTTCCCTCAAGCCCCTTGGCATCTTCACAATTTCCAGCGGCAAACTCACATTATCCGCCACGCTTTCATTGCCCTGAACAAAGAAACTCTGGAAAATAAAACCTATTTTTCTCGCGCGGAACTCGTCAACTTGCTTCTGTTTCAATTTCAGAATGTCCTGACCGTCAATAATCACCTCACCTTGCTGCGGTCGATCCAAGCCAGAAATTGCGTGCATCAGCGTCGATTTTCCTGAACCAGATTTTCCCAAAATAGCCACACTCACGCCCGTCGGAATTTGCAAACTCACATCATTTAACGCCACAAATTGGTTCTTCTTTTTGCCGTAAATTTTCGTCACATTTTTAAGCTCAATCATAACAATTCTCCTATTCCGTCCTTAACGCTTCAATTGGATCTAATTTTGTTGCCTTGCGGCTCGGCAGCCAGCCAGAAAGTACCGCCATAATCATCAGCCCGATTACCAAAAGTCCCATTTGTAAAGGATTGATGACTAATAGATTCGTACCCTGCTCCAACTTCAGTAAACTAGCAATCATAGGATTAAGTAGTGACATCAAACTCGCCAAACCAACACCAATTAAGCCACCAAGAAGTCCAACCCACGCCGCTTCATACCTGAACATTTTACCGATATCACGACCTCGCATACCCAAAGCTTTCATCAGCCCAATCTGACTAGTTCGCTCCAAAACCGAAATGTACATTGTGTTAATAATCCCAAAAACACTCGCCAAAAGCGCCAAGCCGCCAAACCCAATCAGCGCCATTTGAGCCACATTCACAAAAGTTAAAATAACTTTTTGCGTGTCCTGAATCGAATACGACTCATAATCCTTGCCAAGCTCATTCTTCACTGCCTCAACATTTTTCTCATCATCAACTGACGCAATTACGTAAGAATATTCATTAGGCAAATCTTTAGGGTGACTAAAGTCGTAAATATCCTTAGCGTCGTCCACAGAAACGCGCACAGTCGGCTGGTAAAACAGGATCGTATCCGAAGGTTTATCGACTGCTGCGACTTTCAGAGATATTTCCTTGTCAGCACCCTTGCTTGATGAAGTTCCTTTTTGCAATCCTAGTGTAATCGTTTGCCCAATTGCTGATTTTGCATCACTGAATCCCATTTTTTTCACGTAAGATTCTGAAATAACAACTTCACCCTTTTTCGGCATAAAATTGTCCAAATTACCAGCCGCAAGTTCCATTCGGGTTTTATCAAACTTCACAGTTACGCTAGGCACGAATTTTTTGTCACTTGCCGAACTTTTGACATATAAAACTCCTGACATGGAATAAGCTGGCGTCACTTTTTCCACGTGCGGGATTTTCTGTATTTTTTTCACGTCGTTATCAGTCATCGAATATTTCTCTATCGCCTTAGATTGACTATTTTCCGTATCTTCCGAGTCGCTATATTCCGGAAGATTGCTATCAGGCCCCGACGAGGTCACTTTTTTATAGACCGAAACAGATTTTTTATCACCAGCCGCGTCGACCATACTGTTCGTATACAGCCGACCGCCTTCTCCAGCCATCAGCGCCAGACCAATTGTAAACGCTCCAACTGAAATTGCCAGCGCGGTTAAAATCGTGCGGCCTTTTGATTGCCCCAAATTTCGACCGGCGCGTTTAATAATGTCAATTCTTTTCACATTAAACTCCTTGTTGATTTATTATACATAGTACTATGTTATACAAGGTACCTTAAATAGTCAAGGTATTTTTGAGAATAATATTCAAAAAATCGCAGGCTCTGTCAGCTTGGGGATCGCTATTTTCGCCTAGCTTTAACTATCTTCGCCAAGCCATTAAGCGCGCGCTTATAAAAAGAGTCAGCATTCACACGCTCCCGCGACTCGCCGTCGCTCACACTGTCCTGAGTCTCGCGACTGCCCGCAACAACCTCATTCTTCTCTATCGACTCATTATCCACCAAACCAGCCATATATCTAGCGGCATCAAAAAACGTCGGATCTCCCCAAATCTTTACTTTTCCATCATCTCCGTAATCAACTACTGCAGAGATAACCTGCTCATCGTCCTTATTGTAGATTTCATCATCAATTCCATCGTAATCATCAATCTCTTCGTCGCCATACTCAACATCAAAGCGTCCGCTATAAAATCGACAATCGGCAACAATACCACGGCACAAATCCCCTTGGTCATTTCTCTGCCATACGCTCATCAATATCACCAGATCAGGCGTAGACAGATCAGCCTCCTCAAGCAGCTTAACAGACTGTCCTTTACTGATAATTAGACGACCACTTCCCTCTGCTCTAGACTCATCAATATATATCACATCCTGCGGCGATACGTCCGAATAAGTATCAAGTGTATATAGCGCTTCAGGAGACATTGTCTCGGCTGTAACTTGTCGTAATCTATCAGGCACTCCATTATTATATTCTTCAAACATTTTATAACCTCCTCAATTTAATCTTATTCCTCGTCATACTCATCTTCAATCTCTTGATCCAGAATCTCTTCAATAACGTCTTCTAGCGTAATAATTCCCAGCTCCATCTCATCGTCCATCACCACAAACAAATGATTGTGCGTTTGAATGAATCGACTTAAGACCGTATCCAGGCGCGACCTCTTGTCAATATCGTAAATTTTATCGCGGTACAATTGGCTAATTGGCAGTGGCAAATCTCGTCCAACGACATCTTTCACGTATAAAACTCCGACCAATTCCCCGTCAGATTGAACTGGAATTCGCGAATGTCCAGCGTGCTTTATTTGCGCCAAAAGCGTAGCATCTAACTCATCATCCAAATCCACGACAAAAACCTCGCTCATCGGTGTAACCAAATCGCCAGCCGTCTTTTTACTAAACTGTAGCGCTCCCGCCGCGATTCGACTTTCATCATAATCAACCGGACTATCCGACCTAATAGCGTGCTCGTGAATGATCTCCTCCAGCTCCTGATGAGAATATAATTGCGGCGTTTCCTTGCCCAGCCAGCGATTCAGCAATTTCGACATCGGCTGAGCAAGCGGCCAAAATAGCACGTAAATCACATCAAGTAGCCAAAAGAAATATCGCACAAATCGATATCCACGCTGCGAGAAATCGCCTGCGGCAAAATCTCGCCAAACATCGTGATGAGAAGCGTCGCAATCAAACCGCCAACTACGCCATTTGTCATATTTCCCAGCAGAATCGACATCGCGGTATTCACGCCGACGTTGCCAAGCAAAATACAGAAAATCAAATAATAACCGTCTTTTCGATATCGATACACTCGCGCCGCAATTTTGTCGCCCTGCCTAGCCTTTCGCTTCAAATCATCAGGCCGCGCCATCATTAAACCAATATTCAGACCGGAAAATAGCCCAGAAAGCGCCAATAAAACAGCCGCCACCAACCACAATAAAATATCAGACATAATTACAACCTCTACTCTGAATCGTAGCTAAAAACATCCTGCCAGAAAATAACTCCAATAAAAAATCCATATCTTTAATTATAGCAAAATTACAAGTTGACTTGCGGATAAATTGCCCGAGTTGTTTCGTCAATTTCGCTCTTAAGCTGCGGGAACGGCACACCTTCACGCGCTGTAACGCCCTCGAAAATCCAGAATACTCGCTCAGAATATCCCCAACCACAAGCCGGCGGCATTCCATATTCCAGCATCTCAACGTAATCAATATCAAGCATCATCGCCTCTTCATCACCAGCGTCACGCATCTGCTGTTGCTCAAGGAAACGATTCAGCTGATCAATCGGATCATTCAACTCAGAGAATCCATTACCCAATTCCGAACCAGCAATTACTGGCTGAAAACGCTCCACCGTCTCTGGATTTTCCGGATTAGTCTTTGATAACGGACTAATAAACTTCGGCGTATTCACCAACCAAACTGGACCAGCAACATCTTTGCGAATATTCTTCCATAATTTATCAATACTGCGTGGAATAGAGTCAGTTTTTTCAACTTCCAAATTATACTCTTTCAGTTTAGCGGCAACTTCTTCAATCGTCGTGTTATAAACATCGATTCCGTAATGCTTGCTAATAACTTCAGCATAATCCCAAACTTCCCACTCGCCACTCATATCGACGTTGAACTTGCCCAATTGGAATTGCAAAGTACCAAAAGTCTTCTGAAGCACATCTTTATACATCGACTCCATGAAACGCATTCCCTGCTTCCAATCCCAGTAAGCCGCGTACCACTCCATGGCGATATGCTCTGGCAGATGCTCGTCCGAGTAATTTCATTGCGAAAACGCGGACCGAGGTCATAAACTTTCTCAAATCCAGCACCAATCAATCGCTTCAATGGCAATTCGTGACTAATTCGCAAATAAAACTGCTGATCGCCCAGCGCATCCATGTGCGTCACAAATGGGTTCGCGTCAGCACCACCAGTGGTATGCTCCAAAACAGGAACATTAATCTCAATAAATCCATGGCTATTCAAATAATCTCGCGTTGCCTGCCAAAACCTACTTCGACGAACGAATCGCTCGCGAACTTCAGGATTGACATTCATATCAACATAACGTCGACGCAAGCGCTCTTCCTTATTCTCTAATTTTTCCGGCATTGGCCTTAATGATTTAGTCAACAATCTAAGTTCGCGTACACCAACGGATTTTTCACCCGTTTGTGTCGTGGTCATCACGCCCTTCGCCTCGATAAAATCGCCCGTATCCAGCAATTTAAGCTGCTTCATTCCAAGCACACCGCGCGCAGCGTCTAATTCCGCCACGTCATCACGCTGCAAGTAAAGTTGCACACCACCAGATTGATCGCGTAATTTAATAAATGCCAATTTACCAAAACTGCGAATAGACGCCACACGACCCGCAACAACAACTTCCTTACCAGCTAGCTCGTCATACTTAGACAAAACCTCAGCACAAGTGTGAGTTCGTTCTGATTTTGCTGGATATGGTTCAACGCCTAATTGACGTAATGTTTCCAGTTTTCGTAGTCGTTCGTTTCGATAATCTTGTAATGTGGCCATAACAGAGATAATTATAGCACACTATACGCGGCAAATCTTGCCAGACTTAAGATATCGACTTAATAATGTAGGTAATTTCGGCTTTTGGCGTCTTAATCGTCACTTCATCGCCAATTTTCTTACCAATCAATTCTTTACCAATTGGCGACTGATCTGAGATTCGTCCAGCCAACGGATCGGCTTCAACTGGACCAACCACTGTGTAAGATACGGTTCTTTCTGGACATTGCAATTCAACTGTACTACCCAAACCAACACTTGAGCTGCCGTTGGATTTAATAATTTCGGCGTTCTGCAGAATATCTTCAATTTCCAAAATTCGCGTTTCCACCAAGCCTTGCTCTTCGCGTGCGGCGTCATATTCCGCGTTTTCGCTCAAGTCGCCAAAATCTCGCGCTGCCGCAATTTTTTCAGCAATTTCGCCACGTCGGCCTTTCAACTCTGCCAATTCTTTTTCTAAATCAGCCTTCCCAGCTTCTGTAATTTGATAAGTTTTTTTCATAAAAATTTCCTCCTCTACTGTATGTAGTGGTATTAGTCTTACGATCTACACTAAATATAGTGTTTTTAATTAGTCTTGATTAAGTCTATCTGAGTATATCAATCGCTATTTATTATGTCAATATAATCAGCCCTACCGACTCAAGCAAAAATCCATCAATTGCTGATAATCCATTTTTCGCGTTTCGCCAGTTGCTCGTTCCGTCAACTCAAACAAACCATCGCCATCAATCGCTCGATCGCCGATCGTTATCCGCCACGGCAAACCCATCAGCTCAGCATCAGCAAATTTCACGCCTGGACGCTCGTCGCGATCATCAAGTAGCGCATCGACGCCGCTATTAGCCAGCTCGTCATAAAACTTGCCTGCTAGTTCCTGTCCCTTTCACCAATTGCAACGACATGAACCTTAAACGGCGCAACATTTTCTGGCCAAACCAAACCTTTATCATCAGCAAACTTCTCAACAATCACGCCCATAACTCGCGTAATTCCAATACCATAGCTTCCCATATAAGCGTATCGCTCTTTACCTTCGGCGTCAGTAAATACCAACTTCATTTCTTCGGATTTCTGCGTTCCGAAATTAAAGATATTGCCAACTTCGGCAGTTTTCACCTTTTCCAACTCACTACGATCAACGCCGAGTTCCTCAATTGCCTCATCCAAAACTTCCTCATTAACAGCGATATTTTTACCACGATGCAAATAAATATAATCCTCACCAGCATCGCAAATCGTCTGAAACTCATGGCTAAACTTCGTAAAAGCGCCGCCAGACGCAAACGTCACATATGTTTCATCGCCAATTCCAAATCGGTCATAACAACGCTTATACGCCTCAATAACCGAATTGTAATAACTATCCAAACTCTCCTTACTGTCGTGAATCGAATACATATCCTTCATCATAAATTCACGACCACGCATAATTCCACTCTTAGCGCGAAGTTCGTTTCGCAATTTGTTCTGGAATTGATAAACGCTAATTGGCAAATCTTTGTAGCTCTTTAAGTAATTACGAAGAAGATCAACAATCGGCTCCTCGTGCGTCCAACCAAAACCAATGTCCGTGCCGTCTTGCAGCTTAGACTTAAACCAAACGTCGACCAATTCATCGCTCCAGCGACCAGTTTCTTGCCACAATTCCTTTCGCTGCAAAGTACTCATCACCAATTCCTGGCTATTAACCTTGTCCATTTCCTCGCGAACAATTTGCTTGATATTCTCAAGAACTCTCAAACCCAATGGCAAAAACGAATACACACCCGCCATCGTTTATGTACGTAGCCAGCACGAATCAAAAGCTGAGCATTTCGCGCAACCTCGCCAGCTGGCGCCTGTTTCAAAGTTTTAGTAAAAAGTTGTGTCATTCGCATATTTTTCTCCTTTACATAAATATAAATGGCAATAACGATTCTGTCTGATTAATCGCGCCCGTATTGATAAACAAGAAATAAAAAGCTATTCCGTTTTTCATCATATGCATCATAATCGGCACCCAAATTGCGCCAGTGTATTCCCTAGTTGCGCACATAACCAGGCTTAAAGTAAATGTATCAACTGCCACCGCCCATTGCAATGGCGAATCTGGACCAACCCAAAGATGTGCTGCGCCAAACGCTATGCTTGTTACGATAATTGATAGCCAAATCGAGAAAGAATTGCGCAACTTACCGTAAAGATATCCGCGATACAAAAATTCCTCAACAATCGGCGCCAGCACCACCAACACAACGAACGCCATGATAAATTGCCAATGAGTCGCCAGCATACTCTGACTGAACGGTATGACCTGCTTTTGCTGCATATCCACCGAGAAAGCACCACTGGCGATGCTCATCGCAACCATTGTTAGTAAAAAGTACGCCACGAAAGCAAACGGAGAAATGAATATTTCCAAAAACATTGGCCAATCATTCACGCCCAAATTGCTCAAAGTTGTTCGGCGCTTCTTAACCAAAAACGGTACAGAAATCACGACAATTAGCGACAAAATATATACGACAACCGAAAGCACCGTGTTAAAAATAACTGGATTCACAGAATTGAGAGGTACGCCGATTTTTGCCAAAACACCGACCGCCAATGAAACAATAACTTCCACCGCCAAAAATACGCCATAAACCCAAGCTGGGAGCGCCAAAATCAGCCACCATTTGCGGTTTTTTAATTTCTTAGAAGAGTTTTCCAACATCACTGATCGTCACCAAAATTGTTAAGATTAATAGAATTAGCATACCAGTTGCCTGAATATTTTCTTCGCGCTCCTTCGTCAATTCTTTCTTGAATAGACGGAAAATTGCCATCGTGAACCAGCGACCGCCATCAAGCGCTGGAATTGGTAAAATGTTCATCACCGCCAATGTCAGCGAGATTAACGCCGCCACGAAAATGATGTACTTAATTCCAGAACTGACAACTGACGGGAATAATACGCCCAGTATGCCAATTGGTCCTGCTACGCTCCCACTAACAGAGGCCAAATCAGCTCTTGCAGATTCTTTTGATTCTGCAGAACCGAATATTTGTCCGATTGATCCGTGCACGGTTTTTACCAATAACACACCAACGCCTTTGATAGTTTCATATGACAATTGCCCAGTAGTTGCCACACCCACAATAGGCGCCGACCATGTACTATACATTTTCTCCGTCTGCCCCGGAATAACGCCCAGATATCCGCCTCCCTTCGCGGACTTTTCATCATTCAACTGGACATCAAGCGACGATTCTTTGCCGTCACGCTTATACTTGACGTTGATTTTTTTGCCAGCATTCTCCTTCGTTACAATTGGCAACTTTCCCGCCTCTGTAAGCGACTGACCGTTTATCTCAATCAGTTCGTCATTAACCTTAAGTCCGGCTTTATCGGCAGGCGAACCTGGCGTAACTTTTGCTATCGCCACTGGCGAACGCCTAACCTCTGTATCAAACGGCAATTGTACTTGGTTCGACAGGATTTTCGGCATGCCAATTATCGCAAGAATCGTGAACAAAACAATCGCAGTTATCCAGTTCATAACGACGCCAGCCAGCAAGATTTTCGTCTTCACCCAAAACGTCGATCCGCCATAGGTACCCTCGCCTTTTGCGGAATCGTATTCACCTTTCAACCTAACAAATCCACCAAGCGGCAGCCAATTCAGACTAAACGTTACGTCCTCACCCAAGAAACTTCGCTTTACCTTCCATTTTTTTGCGGCAGGCGGAAATCCGATCCCAAATTCCTCAACCTTGACGCCGTTTCTCTTAGCGACGATAGCATGACCTAATTCATGCAAAACCACCAATAAAATGAGAACAAATAACCCTAAAAGTACTCCCCAAATGATCATTTTCCAAACCGCCTATTCCGATTAGCATATTCTTCTAAAATCATCGACACGTCATCAATTGTCATGTCTGGCCAATTCTTCTCAATAAACATCAGCTCGCTGTACGCAGATCGCCACAACATAAAGTTGCTGAGCCGCTGTTCACTAGAAGTTCTAACAATCAAATCGCACGGCGGCACCTCTGGCGCGTATATATTTTGAGCAATCAACTCAGGTGTAATTTCCTCAGTAGAAACTCCAGATTGAACAATTTTTTTAACCGCATCAGCAATCTCCAAATGTCCGCCATAGTTCAAGCATAAAACCAATTCTCCATTTTTCAGATCGGCGGTCTTTTCCTCGGCCTCGTCAATCGCTTTGATCAATTGATCCGACAAACCTTCCCTGGATCCGATAACCCTCAAGCGAACCTCGTTTCAATAAATATCGGAAGATCAGCCTTCAGTATGTTCAATAGCAATTTCATCAAATGTCGGACTTCTTCCTCTGACCGCTTCCAGTTTTCCGTACTAAAAACGTAAGCGCTCGCATATTTCACACCTCGATGAAGAACCTCCAACGCCACGTCTTTTAACGCGTTATAGCCCGCCAGATGTCCTTCATATGTCGGCAAGCCATGCTGCTTTGCCCACCGCCGATTTCCATCAACAATAAACCCGATGTGCTGCGGTAAATTCGCATTTTCACTCATTATTTACCCTCCATTCGTCAATTAGCTCAACATCTCGTACGTCTTTTTCACGTCCACGCCAACTCTTCCATTTGCGCAGAAATTCCAAATCAACAAACCTCACACCATCATATTCTACTGCGTAATCAAGCAAATCATCATAGCTAACAGCCTGCCCATCAAAAACCCAGCCGTCCCAAACTTCAGCCGAACCGTCATCTTTTACAAAATAAAAACGCTGGTTATCGTCGAACTTTTTAATCCAATCGCCACTCTTCTCAGAGAGATTTTTCATCAAATCAGGACTCGCCGCAAGATCAATATCACTAGCTGGACGAATCCCCAATTGATCCAAAATCCCGCTACCAATAACAATAATTTGATCCAACGGCAAATTCAACGCTTTCACTTTATCGGCAAAAGTTTTGCTCATTAAACAGTCAAGACGTCCTTTTCTTTCGCCTTAAACGCCTCGTCAATTTGCGCCTGCATCTTACTCATTAAGCCGTCAATTTCTTTCTCTACACGCTTCAAATCGTCTTCGCTCAGCTCTTTATTATCCTTCATTCGCTTAGCGTCCTTTAATGCATCCTGACGAATATTTCGCATCGCAATTCGAGCCTCCTCAACCTTCTCGCTGACCTGTTTCACCAATTGATGGCGGCGCTCTTCCGTCAAAGCTGGAACTGGAACGCGAACCACTCGCCCATCGTCAGATGGATTAAAGCCTAGGCTTTGATTGTCGCGAATTGCAGAAGAAATTGCCGTAATGTTACTCGGGTCAAATGGCGTAACTAACAGCATTTGTGCCTCTGGAGCGGTAACGTTTGCGACCTGATTAAGCGGCATTTTTGAACCGTAAGCCTCAACCATAATGCCGTCGAGCATTCCAGCGTGCGCCCTGCCTGTTCGTACCTTCTTCAATTCATCTTGAAAAAAGCTAAACGCTGCATTCATTTTTTCTTCATAAGGGTTTGTGTCGAACATATTTCCTCCAATTTATCTATCCGTTATTATATCAAACTTCAAGCGTCTTGTCTGCTAATTTTGCCTTATGCCTCGTGCTATAATAACAGAGTGATTTCTAAGATTAAGCTATACAATTTCCGGTCTTATCATCTGCACGAAGCGGCTTTTAGCAATTCTGGGACGGTAATCGTTGGACCAAATGGCACCGGCAAGACAAATCTGCTCGAGGCGGTTTATGTAGCGCTGCGCGGCAGTAGTTTTCGTGGCAGTCTTGGCGATTGCATGACGCTGGATGCCCCGCAAACAATTGTTCATCTGGAAGGTGATTTCGGCGAACGACGCATTAAGCTAGACTCAATTTCCGGAAAAATTAACAAAGAATTCATCATCAATGACAATAAATCAAAGGTCTTAACCAGAAAAAACCGCTTGCCTGTCGTTTTGTTTGAACCAAGCGAGCTAAGATTAATTTCCTCTTCACCGTCCCGACGACGCGATTTTCTGGATGGCTTAATTGCCCGACTTGACCCCAAATACGACACGGATTTAAGAGCTTTCAATCGCACTCTTTTACAGCGTAACGAACTCTTAAAATCCCACCAAGAAGACTCATCAATTTGGCGCGACAACCTGTTTGCTTGGGATATAAAATTTGTCCAATACGCAACCAACATTGCCCAAAAACGAGCCAAATTTATCCAGATAAACGAGCCTCGCATAAAAAATCTATACGAATCTTTGGCAGGAAAAGACACGCAATTATCCATCGAATATGGCGCCATTGTACCTCTGGAAAATTATGACCAAGCCCTACTCAATCGCTTAGGAAAATCCCGCGAATATGAAATAGTCACAGGATTTACTTCTGCTGGCCCACACCGTGAAGATTTCACAATTTTTCTCCATAATCAGCCCGCCATTAAAGTTGCTTCACGCGGCGAAATGCGCACAATTATGCTGGCGTTCAAGTTGCTAGAGCTTGAAATGCAGACGGAGATTAGTCAATCTCGACCACTCATTTTGCTAGACGACGTTTTTTCTGAACTAGACGCCACCCGCGAAAAACTCCTCCAAGAAACCATCCAAAATCACCAATTTATCGTCACCACGACAGATGCGCGCCACCAAAAAGACGGCTGCTCAATAATTTCCACACAATAAAAAATCGACCGCATTACTACGGTCGACTTCTTCTCTGCGTGAAAATCTATTCGCTTACGCCCAGCTCAATTCGCTTAAACTGACGAATAACGATGTTCTCGCCTAATTTAGCGATAGCTTCCTTAATGTGCTGCTCAACAGTCTTAGAATCGTCCAAGATGTATGCTTGGCTCATAAGAACTTGTTCAGCAAAATGCTTCTTCAATTGACCTTCAACGATCTTTTCGCGCATTTCTTCAGGCTTGCTTGCCAAAGATTCGCTCGCCATAAGCTCAGCTTTAACGCGCTCCATTTCCTCTGCTGGAATGTCAGCTTCAGAAACATACTTTGGACTCATCGCTGCAATTTGCATAGCAATTTCGTGCGCCAACGTCTTAAAGTCGTCAAGTCGAGCCACGAAGTCGGTCTCGCAGTTTACCTCAACGATAACGCCGATTCGACCAGAATGAACATAACTTTCAATCAAACCTTCACGAGCTTCACGATCACCCTTCTTTTCAGCTTTCGTCAAGCCTTTTTTGCGCATAGCTTCCAAAGCTTTATCGAAATCGCCCTCAGCCTCAACCAAAGCTTTTTTAGCGTCAGTCAAGCCTACGCCGGTCAATTCGCGCAATTTTTTGATATCGTCAACAGAAACGCCCATCCTATTTCTCCTCTTTTTTAGCTGGTTTTTCTTCAACCTTTACGCTACCTGCACCTTCAGCAACAGCCGCAGTGAAGTAGTCTAATAGCAATTGAATACCCTTAACAGCGTCGTCGTTACCTGGAATTACGTAATCGATTCCTGTTGGGTTAACGTTGGTGTCAACAATTGCAAATACTGGCACGCCCAAAGTTTGAGCCTCACGAACTGCATTTGCGTCGGTCAATGCGTCAACTACAACAACAGCACCTGGCTTGCCCATCAAATCCTTGATGCCGCCATATTTCATATTCAAGCTGTCGATTTCCTCTTGGAAGCGCTGCACTTCAAGCTTGTTATAACGCTTTTCCAAATCACCTGAAGCCATTCGCTTTTCAAGATTCTTCAGCTTCTTAATTTGTTGAGCAATAGTTGAACCGTTAGTCAACATACCACCAATCCAGCGCTCAACTACGTACGGCTGGTTGATCTTTTCAGCTGCTTCACGAACAACGTCTTTAGCTTGTTTTTAGTACCAACGAATAAAACCTTGCGTCCTGATGCAGCAATCTTTGTCAATTCTGGCAAAGCCTTATCCAAAGCTTCAACGGTCTTAGTCAAGTCAATAATGTGACTATCCTGACGCTTACTGTGAATATATGGCGCCATCTTTGGGTGCCAGCGGCTGGTTTTGTGTCCAAAATGAACACCTGACTCCAGCAAAGCCTTAATGTCTACCTTTACAGACATTCTCTTCTCCTTTTGCCTCATCCGCTCACGATTTGGAGTGTGAAACGGATTGTGTCATTAAAATTAGTTACCTGACAATTATACCAAATAGTCAATAAATCTGCAAATATTACCCTTTCTCTAGCAATTGTCTAAATCGCGACAGACCATCGAAATTTTTGCCGTTTCGATACGGCCGTACTATATTTGCCAATGCAGGCAGACTTAGCTCATCAATTCCCTCTCCTTTGAGAATTCCTCTTTCGATAGCACAGTACGCTATACCATCAACTTCATAGCCAAATGTGTTATCGGTCGAAGAATGTATGCCTGTCACTCTACTCATACCCCAGCATCAGGACTATTCTTGAGTCTGTAGCAAGCCTCTACAGAATATGTCGCTCCTCCATACTGAGAGTACGCACTTATGCCGTTATCAAGATAATCTCCACTAGCCGCCATAACCAAAACACTTGCCTCATGGCTCTCAGGATCATTATCCACTTCAAATCCTGCAATTCGCTCTCTCACCTGATCGCCACTAACAATCCAATCATCAAGAAATAAAATCTTAGAACTCTTGCCAATCTCACCTCTACCGCCATACACTTTCAGTCTACCTTCATATTCTTCGAATTCATCGTCTGGAAATTTAGATAAGACCAGACTTAAAATATACTGACTACTTTTCATCTCGTTTTTAGCACGATACTGACTTAGCGAATTTCCTACGTCAATATAGACCGGCTTATTATCAACCTCCAAATGATGCCTCAGCCTTTTTGCTAGCGCGTTTGCTGCGAAATTTAGTTCCGGCATGCCCAAAAACGCCAATTCATCTATTAATTCTTTAGCGCAATTCTCCATGTAATCAGGTAAATAATGCTCTGTCATCTTTATAAATTGCACAAAATCATTTATCGCTTCGTATTCAGTCGTTTCACATCGACTTTTCATGAACGAAGGGTCGCTCGTTTCCGTGCCCAGATAGTTATCTGCTTTTACATAGACTATAAGATTATCTCGACTAGTGTCTTGAGCCTGCGATAATAACTTTGGCGGCGCCACTGGACTTAACTCACTCAAAGCATCAGGACTAGTCGGTAACTCAATCATACCTATATTATGTCATAATTTCGCCAAAATAGCAAAGTTAAGGTTACGGGTTTTTGACATTTTCCGATAAATTATGTACAATTGAACAGTTATGAAAAGCAGTATTCACCCACAGAACTATCGCCCTGTCGTATTTAGCGACGAACAAGCGGGCTTCGCGTTCTTGACTCAGTCAACAGCGCAAACAACCGAAACCATCAAATGGGAAGACGGCAACGAATATCCATTGGTTAAGGTTCACATTTCATCAGCTTCACACCCATTCTTTACTGGTGAGGAAAAGATTATCGACACCGAAGGTCGTGTTGACCGCTTTAAGGCTCGTCAAGCAGCCGCTGAAGCTCGTAAAGCAGCTTTGGCAAACAAAGCAAAGAAAGCTAACGCTAAAAAAGCAGCTAAAACTGATTCTCCAAAATCAGACAAAAAGACTAAATAATCTAACAAATTAGTCTGCAATTCAAAAACCGCTCAATCACTGGGCGGTTTTATTTTACACTATTTCAATCTGACAATACTTATCTCGCGACATAATATTTCATGGTCTCCTTACAATCAAATCAACTCTCGGATCGTTTACTGGGGCATCATCTGGAAGTTCGAAATTGAATTCCAAATAGAAATCGCCCTCCGAAAAAGGCGATAACAAAACTATAACTAGATAAATCTTAGCACATCCTAAAATAGAAATCAAACACCCCTTACCGCCCGCCTGGTTATAAAGAAAATTGGCGAAATGTCAATGTATGATATAATTTTATAGATATGGCAAAGATTTCTTTAGATATGGATTCTCTGAAAAATGAACGAGCTGATTTGAGCAATTTTTTAGCACAACCTGACGCTTACAGCTCGCCAGATTTTACAGTAAAAAACAAACGATTTTCAGAATTAGAAACGCTTATCTCCAAAGGCGAAGAGCGAGAAAACCTGGAAAAAAACTTAGTAGAAGCTAAAGAATTAGCAAACGAAGGTGGCGAACTGGCTGCCCTGGCGAAGCTTGAGATTACTGAAACCGAAGCTCGATTGACCGAATTAGAAGAAGAATTATTCATCCTACTTACCCCGAAAGACCCCAACGATGAGAAAAATATCATCATGGAAATCCGCGCTGGTGCGGGCGGTGATGAAGCGTCATTGTTTGCGGCGGAATTGTACCGCATGTATTTACGTTGGTGCGAATCTAACGGCTATAAAGTAGAACTAATTAGCGAATCAGCCAATGATTCTGGCGGCTATAAAGAAGTTATTTTCATGATCAAGGGAGACGCGCCATACTCTAAATTGAAGTTCGAAGGTGGCGTACACCGAGTTCAGCGAGTTCCAGTCACTGAAAGTCAAGGTCGCGTCCACACTTCAACCGTAACAGTAGCAGTTTTACCAGAAGCAGAAGAGGCTGACATTGAAATAAATCCGAACGATTTGCGAGTTGACATTTACCGCTCTAGCGGACACGGCGGACAGAGTGTGAACACGACAGATTCAGCAGTGCGAATCACCCACTTGCCGACTGGAATGATCGTCACAAACCAAGACGAAAAATCGCAAATTAAAAACCGCGAAAAAGCCATGAGCGTGCTTCGTTCGCGATTGCTGCAGATGAAAATTGACGAGGAAAACGCCAAATTAAGCGCCGAGCGACGCTCGTTGGTTGGAACTGGCGACCGCTCGGAAAAAATCCGAACGTACAACTTCCCGCAAGACCGAATCACAGACCACCGCATTCACTACAGCCGCAGCAATATCCCCGCTGCAATGAACGGGGATATCGACGATTTGATTGAAAATCTACAGAGATATGAGCGTGAGCTGAAAGCTCAGAATGCTAATCATTAAAGAGGTCTGGATTCCTAAATTCTAAATCAAGCGCAGCCTCACTCCACTTATCACGGTCGTCAAGACTTAGAGATTCGTCGCTAGCACGTCGTTTATATTTTCCATATAAACTCTTAATCGCCGCTTCATCAGCTGCCTTCTGCTCCTCGGGAGTCATCTCTCGACGCTCTTCCTCTCGTTGGCTCAACAACACATCAGTATCACTCTCTACTGTTGCAGCTGGAGTCTCTTTAGTCTTATTCCATCCATAATCAGCTCCCACTTCAAGACCTATTCCCATAACCACGTTAGCGACAGGAAGCTCATACTTTTTTGTCATATTATCTAATATAATCCTTTTCTTCCGCTTAATAATATATCTTTATAGTACTATCTTTTTCTTTATTTGTCAATGTCATCTATCTTCCCTCGCTTTTTTACATTCCATAGATATATGTTATAATTAGCAATATGATTATCTCTGAATGGCTAAAAATTGCCACAAAATCCTTAAAAACGGCAAACATCCCGTCCGCCAGATTAGACGCCGAATTGATATTAGCCAACACTTTACGAAAAAACCGCACTTACCTACACGCTCACCTGGACGAAGAAATTGACCGCAGAAGATTTGACATCGCAAATGCCAGACTAGATCTGAGATTAGACCGCGTACCGATCGCCTACATTCTGGGATATAAAGAATTTTACGGCCACAAATTCACCGTATCTCCTTCCGTTTTAATTCCCCGCCCTGAATCCGAAGATCTGATTTCATTGTTCTTAGAACTGACCGCCAGCGAAATTGCCGAAAAAGTTTTAATTGACGTTGGCACAGGATCTGGCTGTCTGGGAATTACTGCCAAATTAGAGAGGAGCAACTTATCGGTAATTTTATCCGATATCAGCAAACCAGCCTTAAATATTGCAGAAAAAAATGCGAATGCCTTAAATGCGGACGTCCATATTCAACAGCAATCATTACTTAATGGTCAACTTCGACCTGTTGACTATATATTTGCCAATTTGCCTTACGTAGATAAGAGCTGGGACGTATCTCCAGAACTCAAATACGAACCAGAAATTGCGCTTTTCGCCGAAGACGAAGGATTGAAATTGATATTGCAATTGATCTCACAAGCGCCACGATGTCTCACTTCAGAAGGTTTGTTATTTATCGAGGCGGATCCTCAGCAGCACAATAGAATAATTGACGAAGCCGTAAAAAATGGTTTTGTAAAAGAGAGAGTTCTCAATTACATCCTAGTCCTGCGTTTCACTGGCGCCCAAGATTAAATCACTACAGAATTTAAGAACACTAGCATCACTAAGATAATTCCGATAGTAAGAATCACCGGAGCGGATATGTCTGAGAATCGAATAGCTTTGTGCTTGTTGTAAGATTGGTAAGCCTTACTGGCGACGAGCGAGAATAGCAATAAGATTATTGTAACCTGTGAAACGCCGCCAAATAATGACTTTCCGTAGCTATAAGTCCAATAATACGACAGCCAACCCAGCTCAGCAAAGACGAGTCCCCAGATTGCCGAAAGTAAAACCGTTTGTTCTTCGTCATAGCTGTGTAGGAAATGGCGCGCAGAACTATAGCCGATCAAGAACATCAGAATAACAACTACAGAAACCGGCCACTCGTACGACACCACCATAAGCGCAGTTACACCGACAAAAATAGCAATCAACGACTGCATAGCAACCTGCCAGCGCTTAGACATCGGCTTAATCACAACCAGCCAAATTGCATATAGTATCGCCAATGCTACGCGGAAATAAAACACTGACGTAGGTAGATACATCAGACCAACAACACCAATTCCGACCGTTAAGTCAACCAAGTTAGCCTGAATGTTTGCCCACCAAAAACGCGGACGAACAGCAATTATACGCCATTTGCTCAGCACAACAAGCGCTAACGCTGGAAATGGGGTCTGAAACGCTTGAGCAATAACAAGCAATGCAGCCGCCAAGCCAATATTTAAGACATAGTAAACTAATTCGCTCCAAAACGTTCTTCGCTTAACAGTTTTCAGTAACTCCATAACTTACTCTATTATACCAAATTATGAGCCAGTTCCCACAACAACGATAAATTGTGCGTCAACATTCAAATTATACTTCGAGGAATCTGATGAAACCGAGCCGTACAACTCCTTAAATTTATCTTTTGTGGCGGTTTTTTCTTTACCAGCTGGCAATTGATAAACTTGAGTCTTCCCTAACTTTTCATTACCTGGAGCATTGCCGACATGAACAACTTTCATTCCTAATTCTGTCAATTTGTCCGCTTCTTTCTGCGCTGCACCAGCCACGCCGGAACCATTCAAGACAGCAACTGTGGCTTTTTCCTTAGATAACGGCGTTGCGTAAATCTCAGACTTTATGTACGCGCGAATGTCGTCATAATCATACAATCCCGCAGCTGGCTGAACTATGCTTGCGCCACCCGCCGTGCCAGTAGTCATAAGTACGTTGTTTTCCTCCACAAAGCTCAATCTGTGAATATCAGATTCTTTTATCTCCGAGCCAAGGTTCATAATTGTGCGAATTTCTTTCGTGTCAATGTTTGTGCGCAAGTTTTTACCCATAGCATCCATCAGAGACGTCACCTTACCAAAATCAGTCAGCGTTCCCGTGGAAGTAGCTTTGTTTTTCAGTGCCATCATAACCAATTGCTGGTTTTTCTCTCGGTCAAAGTTAGATTGTTCCAATCCGTAAGTTGGCGCCACTAAACCACGCGCTCGAGAGAACCACATCGCTTTTTCGCCGTCCATTTCGTGCTTGCCGTTAGTTAATTGCATATAGTGACCTGTTGGACATCGTTCGCGACGTTGCTGATAATTCAATTCCTTCGCTCGACACATCCAGTCCATACTTGGATCAAGGATTCCTCGTGGATCACGACTCTGTACGTCAACGGTAACTCCGCCGACCGCATTGACAGCATCACGAATCACCGCAGTATTAATATGCGCCACGTATTGAATATCCATACCGAATATATCGCCGATGAATTTCTTAGTTTTATCCATTCGTTCGGCTTCTGCTTGCGTGCTATCTCCACTGTTTACGCAGCCAAAATATTCATTGATTTTACCAGCGTAACCAGAATTACACGCCATGCCAAATTTTACATACAAGTCACGCGGAATACTAAACATATATGCATCCTTCTTTGTTTGATTGACGCTAAGAATCATCATCGAGTCAGTCAATGTCGCACCCGGGTGGTCCGGATCGTCATCTGTTGTACCTAAAATCAGCACATTACTTCTGCCATAAGCATCCTCTTTCAGCTTCTGCTGCGAAAACAACCCTAAGATTCCGCCGTTATGGAACACCGAGTTCATCGTCTGCCATAATTTTAATAGCAGCCAGCCCGCCACAATTGCAATAATAATTCCGATAATCGCAAGAATAATCCTGGTAATTAACTTTTTCTTACGCTTCTGCTTACGCTCCTGCCGAGGAGAAGGCATGGCGTTTTCATCAATCGCCGCCAACGATTCGCTAATATTCTGCTTTAATTTATTAGCAGAAGTTGGTTGCTGAATACTCCTTGTCGCATTATTCGACACTTGCGGACTATCTTCGTTACTACGATGATGCCCGAGCGTAGTCGTTTTTTTGCTAGTAATTTCCCCCAACGAAGTTCGCTGTGGTCGCTTGGCGACAAATCCGTCCATCGACTGTTTGCGTGGTTTCATATCTATTGATTATAACACACAAAACGCTTATAATTGAAACAATGGACGCTACTTTTATGGATCGTCATCCAAAATTACAAGATGGCCTGGGAATGGTCATTTTCGTTGTTGGCGTGGTGATTGGCACACTTTTATTGAACACTTTTGTATTTCAAACTTTCAATGTTGAAGGCGCCAGTATGGAAACAACAATGTACACCGGTGATCGTCTGATCGTCAATCGATTGCCCGTCACTGGTTCAAAATTGCAAAATAAAAATTATACCCCAAAGCGCGGACAAGTAATTGTGTTTAAGAATCCGAATTTTAACGCCTCGACAGGTAAAGATGAGTACATCGTTAAGCGCGTAATTGCCTTTGCTGGTGAGCGAGTTACTGTGAAAAACGGCACCGTAACTGTTTACAACACAGAAAATCCCGACGGATTTAACCCTGACACCTCAGTCAATAAGAATGAGCCAGGACAACCTACTTCTGGAGATGTCGATACGACCGTACCGGAAGGCACAATATTCGTTATGGGCGATCACCGCCAAGGAAGCTATTCTTGCGACTCTCGAAACTGCATGGGACCGATCCCCCTTTATGACATAGTTGGACCAGTTAGCCTACGAATATTTCCATTCAATAAAATTCGCTCGTTCTAATAAAAATTATTTTTCGAGTAATTCTCTTATTCGTTCAAATTCAAGATTATCCTTAAACTTGATACTAATCTGACCAGCCCCACGGCCGTTTGTACGAATTTTCACACCTGTGCCGAATCGCTTTGAAAGACTTTCAACAGCATCTGCGTGAGGCGTATCTGCTGGGCGTCGTTTGTTCTCGATTGGACTAGCCTTCGCCTGCTTCCACAAAGTGACAACTTGCTCGATCCGTCGCGCAGACCACTCCTCGCGAATAGCTCGCTCCATAATATCTTCCGCAGCGTCATCAGGCAAACCGATTAGAGGCCTTGCCTGCCCTTCATTTAATCGCCCCTCAAACAACGCCTGTTGCACAGACTTCGGCAATTTCAGTAGTCTCAACGTATTACTGACCGCACTTATAGATTTACCACCCAGACGCTTGCCAATTTCCTCCAGCGTCATATTGAATTGGTCGCGCAATTTCTGATAAGCAGTCGCAGTTTCAAGCGCATTCAAATCATGTCGTTGCAAGTTTTCAATCAAAGAAATCTCCAGGCGATTTTGATCGCTCATACTCCTGACGATACATGGCACCTCTGTTAAATTCGCCCTATTCGCCGCACGCCAACGTCGCTCGCCCGCCACTATCAGATATTTATCGCCTTTTGGCGTCACAACAATTGGCTGAACCACACCATGCTCGCGCACCGATTCCGTCAACTCATTCAAAGCATTTTCATCAAAAAAGCGACGCGGCTGATCTGGATCTGGAACGACTTGGTCAATAGCAATATCTCTCAAATGAGAAACTTTCACATCTTGTTGTGCGGTTGGATCAAACGTTTCATCAATCAAATTGGTTGGAATTAACGACCCAAAACCTCTACCTAAACCTTTTTTCATCGTTCCACCCTCTCTATAATCTCCTTAGTTAGCGCTTTATAGGCACGAGAGCCTTTTGAAAAACGATCATACGCCCCAACTGGCGCGCCGTGACTAGGGGCTTCAGCCAAGCGAATGTTTCTCGGAATGCTATTCTTAAAAATCTTATCTGGGAAATATTTTTTAACCTCAGCATGAACCTGCCCGGATAATGTAGTCCTGGAGTCCATCATCGTCAGTAAAACACCCAATAATTCCAAAGGTGGATTAAGCCCCTTCTTTATCAATTTCATACTTTCCAAAAGCTGCCCCAATCCTTCCAATGCGTAAAATTCTGCCTGAACTGGAAGCAATACGTAATTAGCGGCAATCATACCGTTGACTGTCAACAAACTCAAGCTCGGCGGGCTATCAATAATAATATAATCGTAATCCGTCGCCTTCTGTAAAGCTTCTCGTAAGCGAACAAACCTTCCCTGCGCCTGTGCCAATTCCACTTCCGTATTCGCCAAATGAGGTGTAGCTGGAGCGATTGATAAGTTTTTATATTCCGTTGGCAATATAATATTCGCCAGGTCAATTTGTCGCATAATCACCTCTGATATTGTTGCGCCCAAATTCTGCTTATCTATTCCAAGTCCACTAGTGGCATTGCCCTGCGGATCAAAATCCACCAACAACGTTTTCTTGCCAGCTTTCGCCAAAAAATATGCTACGTTAATTGACGTCGTTGTTTTGCCGACGCCACCTTTTTGATTTGTCACCGCAATGATTTTTGTCATTCGTTCCCCTTTTTACCTGCCTTAATTATAGCATGAGCAGAACATAAATAACAGACATCAAAAAACCGCTTCCTTTACGAAAGCGGCTCTTTAGATTATTTGATTGACGTAATTTCAATCTTTGTGTACTTCTGGCGATGACCAGTTTCTTTGTGTACACGCTTCTTACTCTTGTAGCGGATAACGCGAAGCTTGTCGCCTTTAACTTCCGCTTCTACGACCTTAGCCTTAACGCTAGAGCCTTTTACAGTTGGCGTACCAACCTTGATTTTATCACCATCAATCACTAAAAGTGCGTCGAGAGTGAGTTCTTTTGTGCCTTCAGGGAGGAGATCCACCAAGAGGGACTCTTTTTCGCTGACAAGATATTGTTTGCCAGAGATTTTTACGACTGCTTTCATTTCGTTCCTTAATTATTATGAATTAACTCTAATAATTCTATCAAAAACTAGCAATAAAATCAAGTACGGTTAGCAAGTAACGTTTTTCGCCATAGCGTTATTCGCTTTCAGCCAACCACTCGGTGAGCCGCATTCCATATATTCGCCCTTAGCTTCGCCAACAACAATCACGCCGCCGCCATCAATGTACGCATTAATCGCGTCCGTTAGCTCAAACTCGCCTCTCTTAGGGTTCGCCGGCAAAGTTCGCGCCAACTCAAAAATCTCTTTGTTCAGGACGTAAAAACTTGAGTTGCTGAGATTACTTGGAGCTTCTTCCAATTTTGGCTTTTCAATTATTCGCACAAAATTGCCCTGATCGTCAGTTTCAATAATCCCTGTTTGTGGAATAAATTCCTCTTCGACAGGATTACCCAATAGTCCAGCCGACAATCCACGCGATTTCACCAACTCTGCCAAATCTGCCGCGTTTGAGCCGTCGTCACCACGCCAAAAGAATTGATCGCCCATAATCACAAAGGCCGACTCGCCCTGTTCGATGAATTCACTCGCCAAACCAACTGGAATGCTTGTGCCATAACCACCAGTTCCCGGTTGGGTTAAAAAATGTATTCGGACGTCGCGAAGTGGCGCCACCAGAGGTAATTTATCTTCTTTTCCCGCACGACGCAAATAATCGTTCAATTGAATATTCGATCGATAATAGCTCTGCACCTGTGTACTCTGCTCGCCAACTACGAAGTAAATATCCTTCACGCCCGCTCGCACGACGTCTTGCACAATATAATCAATCACTGGACGAGTACCGACCGGCAGCATACACTTTTCAATAGATTTGGTAATCGGCAACATTCGCGTGCCCCAACCAGCAACCGGAATAATGGCTTTAGTAATCATAGAATCTCCTACATCTTCAGCTCTTTGTGAGAGTAATTATACATCATCAATCGTCAAAGCTACCATCCGCACGAGACCAAAACTTACGAATATCCTCTATGTCGTCGGCATCCAGACGAATCGCCTGCGGCTCCCGCTGTTCTTTAATAATTTCTTCAGCAAGTCCGTCTGCCAGCGGATCGATTGGCGAAAACCCTATTTTACTACCAAATAATTTGTTGAATAAATTTGCATAACTTTTTTATTTTTATCAATTAATAACTATATATTAGCATAAGTACGATTAAAAGTCAATAGAATATCCTCCCCACTAAGAGGAGGATATTCTAATTTCACTTACTAGCCTTTAAGCTTTTTTCAGGGAAATTTCTACCAATTTACCCTCGATTTTGGCGTCATATTTTTCCGATTCATTGACCACAGAATTCAATTCCACGGCAAGCGTTTCAGATTTAATGACATCGGCGAAAGCGTCAATAGCTTGAGATATTTCAGAATCGTCGCTGAAAATACTCAGTACAATTCGATCATCTATCTGCAGACCGGCCTGCTTGCGCGCGCTTTGGACATGGCGAACAATTTCACGCATCAAGCCTTCGCGCTTTAGTTCAGGAGTGATTGTTAAGTCATAAACAACGCTCGGTTGCGCCGACTCAGATTCTGAATCTGTAACAATTTCAACTGATTTCACATTCAATTCATCTTTAGCGATATCAATCAAGAATTGCGCAACTTCCGCTGGCGTATCCTGAGAAATAGTGTTGACAAGTTTCACAGACGCCAACGGCTGGCGCACCTTAATTCCCTCTGATGCGCGCTTCGACAAGCCGTCATTCACCGCAGTACGCAACGCATTCATGTCGCGTAGCATTGAATTATCTATTTCACCAGCTGGCAACCAATCTTTAAGATGAATCGATTCGTTATCGCCCGTCAAATTATGGTACAATTCTTCCGCTAAGAATGGCGTAAACGGTGCTAGCATATAACTGAGTCGCACCAAAACATAATGGAGCGTGCGGTAAGCGTCATTTATCACCATCATCTTCAGATTTCCAGAAGCGACGACGACTACGTCGAACATACCAGTTACTTGCATCATCTAAGAATGGCAAGATCGGCTTGGTTGCGTCCTGTAGATTGTAATTATCAAGACCTCGCTCTACCTCTGTTATCAATTGATGTAACCTCGACACAATCCAAATATCCAACGGATTTGTTAAATCATGAAGCGGATCTGACAAATCGCCATTAAACTCCCAGCCGTCAACTTCAGCGTACATCGTGAAGAAGTCGTACATATTCCAGATCATGCCAAGCTTACGCGCCACGTCCATCACATCCTTATCCGCCAAGGCAAAGTTTTCGCCATTTGTTAGTGGACTTGAAAGCATCAAGAATCGGAAGCTGTCGGCCGAAGTCTTGTTCATCAATTCCATCGGATCGGTATAATTCTTTAGCTTCTTGCTCATTTTTTTACCGTCGGCAGCATTGATAAATCCAGTACAAATCAAATTCTTCCACGGAGATTTACCAAACAAAGCTACGTTTACCGCTGTTAAGCTATAAAACCAACCACGCGTCTGGTCAATCGCCTCAATGATAAAGTCGGCCGGAAAACTTGCTTCAAACTTTTCCTTGTTCTCAAATGGATAATGGAATTGAGCAAACGACATCGAGCCAGACTCAAACCAACAGTCCAAAACCTTACCAATATGATGCATATCTGCGCCGTCGCACTCAAACGTAACGTCCATAACTTGTGGCAAATGATAATCGTCCAACTTGCGACCCGTGACTTCTTCAAATTCCGCAAAGCTACCAATCACCTTCACCACTTCCGTGCCATCATTTTTCACGCCCTTCCACACTGGAATTGGTGTTGCCCAATAACGATCGCGGCTCAAATTCCAATCTGGTGCCTGCTCGATGATATTGTGGAATCGTCCAGTCCTCAGATTGTCTGGCGTCCAGCTTGTCTGCTCGTTCGCCTCCAACATTTCCTTTTTCTGGCTCTGAATATCCATAAACCAACTCGGATGAGCGCGGTACATCAATTTCGTGCCACATCGATGACAATGCGGATATTCGTGACGAATATATTCAATTTCAGCGCCCGACCCTCTTCCAATAAAGTCTTCGCTATCTCTTTATTCACTTCCCAAATATTGCGACCCAGCCACCTGCCCTCTGTGTAATTTCCATCACCATCAACCAACGACAATACTGGAACGTCATTTTTTCGGCACAATTCATAATCGTCCTCACCGTAAGCTGGCGCAATATGAACAATTCCCGTACCATCATCAGTCGTCACAAAATCGGCGTGAAGAATCTTATGCGCAGCCGGCCCACGATTTTCGAATAGCGGCTCAAATCGCTTGCCCACCAATTCAGAACCTTTAATCGTCTTAATAATTGAATATTCCAGCGGCTGGTGCTTTTCATCTGTCATAACCTTCTCAACACGGTCGCTTGCAACGTAAAACTTTTTATCGCCATACGCCACCAAAGAATAATCAACGTCTCGATTTACCGCCAAGACCATATTTGCCGGCAAAGTCCACGGCGTTGTCGTCCACGCAAGCAAATACTCATCTTCATCTTCCAGCTTAAAGTAGACAAACAAACTCGGATCAGTGTCTATTTGATAACTATTTTCCATAGCCACTTCACTCTTAGAAATCGGTGTTGCGTCCTTCGTACAATAGACTAAAATCTTTTCACCTTCGTAGATTTTGCCTTCTTCGTAAAGTCTCTTGAACGCCCACCAAACAGATTCCATGTAATTATTATCCATGGTTTTATAAGCGCCCTTAAACTCGACCCAACGACCAATTCGCTCAATCGTGTCTTCCCACTCGGTACCAGTTCGAACCATAGCCGCTCGACATTCCTTGACATAATCTGAAACGCTAATCTTCGTGCCAATCTCTTTTTTATTAGAAATGCCTAGCGTTTTTTCGACGTAAACCTCTGCCGGCAGTCCGTGACAATCCCAACCCCAACGGCGCTCAACTCGCTGACCTTTCATCGTGTGAAATCGTCCCATCGTATCCTTCACAGTACTGACCAACAAATGTCCGTGATGTGGCGTTCCCGTCAAAAACGGAGGACCGTCATAAAAAACCCAAGAATTATCAGCAGGACGCTGCGCGACCGACTTGTTAAATGTGCCATCCTCTTTCCATCGCTGCACCCAATCTTTCTCATATTCTGCAGCTCGACGACGTGTTCCGTGTTTGAATTTCATTATATTGCCTCCTTTATTTTTTAGATCTTCGACAATTATTTTCAATTAAAAATCACCTCTTTTGACTTCGAGAATCCGCTTAGGTGTTTTATGCGGACGGTACCATCTCGATTCCAAAAGAAGTGATTCTTTCAGCTCTTTATTTGCTATTTACGCAAGCTCACGGCAGGTTCTAATCTCGACTTTATGCCGATTTCTTCCCGCAGACTTCACGGCTGATAACCGCTCATTTCACGCCAATTCAACATACGCGAAAACGCCCTACTGTTATTGTAGCGCGTTTTCATCAAAATCCCAAGAACTTTATTTAATTTCCAGACCGCCTAAAATACACTCACCCTTCAGGTATAGAGTCTTTTTGGCAGAATCTTTAGGTAGAGTTTTATCATCAGTTCCACCCAAAAATCCGCGCACTTCGTTCTTAACAATCACATCGTCTGGCAAAGTAATGTTAACGCCACCGCAAAATGTAAAAATTTCAATTACAGAACCGTCTTTAATCTTTGCTTGACGCAAATCCAAATCCACACCACCAAATATCGCAACCAACGAACCGCCAGTATAATCACCCTTTACGGCATCTTCTTCGCCCCAAAAACAAGCAACTTTCTCATTACCAGCGCTATCTTTATCCAACTTTTTAGAACGCTTAACACTCTTAGGGCTAGTATTAAACATCATTGCCAGACCAGCGGCAATCAAAACTACAGGCCAGAATACCTTCCAGATGCTAACGTCAACTATTCCGTAAGAATTGAAGCCAATCAAAACGCCAATAGCGACTAATAATAATCCCCAAATCCACGCCGTTTTATTTCGATAATTGAATATATTCACCAGCCCAGACAATACAAATCCTGCAGCCCAAACCGTACCCCAGAAAATGTCCCAGCTAATGTTGATAATATCGAGGTTCTTCAACAGTAAAACCCCGCCGAGCGCCACGATTACAATGCTCAAAAACGCTCTAATCAGAGAACTTTTCTTCATACAACTATTCTATCACTTTTTTATAAACTTAACGTTTTTTAAATTGAACAGTTTTTTTGTTCCGTTTTGATTTTATGACAATTATCACTATCAAAATAATGAACAAAAGTATTCCACCGCCAATCATCATTAGCGCTGTAGTCGATGGCCAGAAGAATAATTCTTTTGGCTCGGCGGTTTTGGTGATTAGCTCATTTTGATCCTGACTAATTCCCCACTCGCCAGCCTTCTTTTTATAGGAAATCGACAGCTCTACCTTATATTTTCCGCCCCAAAACGGCGCCAAATTGCTATCATAATTAAACTGCCGCGTTTCATTCGCAATCGTTGCGTTCACGCCACCGTTTTTATAGACAACATTCCCCATCGGGTCTTTCACGACCAACTTTACGTCAACATCAGCCGACACATTGCCAGAATTTTTTAAGGCAATTTCATACAATTGACTACTGTTAGAATTCTTAATGTTAAACTTCTCAATCGTCACGTCGCGGTGAATATCGCCAGGAACGGTTATCGCCATACGGATAGCCTGACGAGTCTGGATTTGAATGCCGCCAGCATTATTTGACGCCTGATTAACCTTCCGCTGAACAACCATGCATGCATTATGCTCGCCAACATCTGCTTTGCTTGGAACATTTACCGTAAAATCAACAAGCGCGTTCTCGTTCGCGCCAAGAGTCACCTCTTTTTTAGAGACAGAAACCCATTTGCTCGCACCAACTTTGTCCTCTGACTTCTCTTTGCAAGTCATATCACCAGTCGTTGTAACCGTACCGTCAACCGAATAAACTTCAATCGTTTCTTCTTTATCAGACCCGTTTTGAACATACAATTGGTCAGATTTCGAAGCGCCACCAGAAAGATTATAGATGAAAATTGAGCTTGTCCTGGGATTATTCGGATCAGGATTCGCTGGTCGACCACCAATACCATTAGCAGACACCGACACAGGCAAAATCAGTCCTGCAATCATCGCCACTCCAATAACCCTACTCCACAATAAATTCTTCATACCCCTCCTTAAAAACCTATTATGTTTATTATATCAATGTCACACATAAAAGAATAGACACTCATCAGAATGTCTATTCTCGCTTAATAATTTAAGTCTGCTAAAGAGCCGTAATCGTTTGAACCATTGGCAATACGTATGTACCTGCTGCCTGACCAGCTGGGATGGTTGGACTAATGGGGTATTAGTTATATATCCAGCCCATATTTTACTAGCAGTCGCTGAAGCGCTCATTAGTGTTACAGGACTAGTACCAGAAAAGGATGTAGAAGTACCCTTGGTAATACCTGCAGCTGCACCAATTACAGGGGTAACTGTACCGCCAGATGGATCAACTCTTAGGACACCTTCGTTAGTGGTTCCGTTGTATTTATACTGTTTTCCGCCGCCTGCAGACCAAACACCAGTTCCTGGGGTTACTACGTTTAGCGTCAACGTCCAGCCATTATCTGCGGCACCTGGGTTTTCGACATAAATTCGATTGTCGTTATTCCCAAAAACACCACCTGCCAATCTTAATGAGGATGACACTGTCGTAGCGCCCATAGCGAATGTTGGATTATTAACTACGGAATTAGTCGAGTCACGGATATCAGTGCTCAAAACTCCAGGATTAATTGTCTGAGACAGCTTAGAATTGGCGGTAGTTGCAGCATTAGCAACAGAGGAATTCACCATATTATACAATCCCAATAGACCAACCACACCTACGCTCGCAACGATCAACAATGTTAACTTTTTCATTTTTTCTCCTTACTTAATTGATTTAATTTATTACATTATAACTTATTATGCTTACTTTTTCATTTATCCCTCTTTTTCTGTTTTTTAACAATAAATAACATAATGAACGCCGCAACAATTACACCAATACCAGCAGCCATAATCATCCATAAATTAATTCCCGTATTAGCCAAAGTCTTACTTATCTCTCTAACAATCTTCGGAATACCAATAACATCTTCAATAGTCTTTTCCACGGTCTTTTTCGGAGTAGTAAATGAAAAATCAGCAAACCGCACTACTTCCGCAGATGTCGCATTAGCCTTCAGTTTAGTCGTAACACGACCGTTATAGGTATGTTCTGGAGCTGGCGGCATAAAATTATCGCCTGGATGATTATTCTGCCAATTTGAAAAATCCAACACCCATATATTTCCGTTAACTTTAAGTTCGCTGTCCCGCCCCAAAACAAAAGTCCTACCACCAAACTCAACCTTCAAATCGTGCTGACCCGTCGCGGGATTAGCTACCGTATGAACCGCGTCATAAACGCCATACACCAACAGATCTTTCCCATTTACCAAATCAAACTTAGAGAATTTTGGCGGAAAAATCGGACAAATTGACTCATTCATCTGGCTACCTGTTTCCAGAGAATCGCGAGCGCAATCAGTAATCACTTGCGACAAATTAGAATTAGCCGACGAGTCCGCAAAAGCCGAATAAGGGCTGCTCAAAGTAGCTAGTAATGTTATGACGATGAATAATTTTTTTACTCTATTTTTCATACTCAACCCTATTGCGCTGTTACCGTTAATGTCATTGGCAATTCATAAGTTCCTGGTTTTTGATATGCTGGAATAGTCTGGTTTAATCGAACGTTCTGTAGCAAAAATGCGCACCCCAATTGACCAGTTGACCCGCTACTGCTCATCAATGTAACGCCGTTAGCCGTAGCAGTCCCTACCTTAAATTGAACATCAACACCCTTTGATATTCCTGATGTTTGGCAAGTTGACCCGCTCAATGAACTACCCGAAGCTAAGACAGATGATGTGCCAAAATTGACAGACAGAAATCCCTGATCGCCATTAGTGCCGTTGAACATATACGATTCTGTGCCAGCAGTTCGCTTCCATTTGGCGGTCGCGCCGTCAGATGCCGACAACACAACGCTCCACCCAGAGATGGTCTGTGTATTCGTAACTTCAATTTGCTTCGAGCTTGAGTTGGACAAGAGAGCGCTGGTGGCTACGCTGCTATTGCTCATAATTGAGTTGTCAAACTTCGTACCAGTATTCGTGACTGTAGCACCAGCATTATCCCTAAAACGAATGTCTAACGACCCAGGGGCGGTCTTAAATTCTGGATACATTGTGTAGCTATCAATACTAGATCCAGGAGCGACAGTCGTGTCGGTTGCTACGCGGACGCAATAATTTTCATTCCTGTCGAGCCCTTTATCAACAAGCGCCAAATCCCACACGCCCACTTCGCCAGCAGATATTTTTTGCGCATTCGTGAACGCTCCAGCCACTCCGCTTTTTCTCACCAGACTTTGAGGTCGAGAAGCGATAGCTCCTGCCGGCAGTTCTGGATCAGTCGAGTTACTATTGATATTAGTGCCGTCAGCGGGACCGCTCACAGAATAAGCAAGTTTTGATACTCCAGTCACGACTTGCCAATCTGAACTACTTACCGCCGAACAAGTTGCCGCGCTGCCCTTTTTGCATATTCGACACGCAGCTTCATTGACGCAGATTCAACAGCTCCCCCTGGAGGCGCGATTAGCGTAGGGCGTGTGACAGGACTATTACTCGACTGGCCATTCCCTACCTGCCCCTTGTTATTATTACCCCAACAATACATCTCACCTGTACGTAAGGCGCATAAAAAGTCTTTACCTACATACATGGAAGTTTCACCAGAACTCGTAAATGGGACATTCACTTTTACGGGAGAGGGCAAATGTCCTGTAGCAGTCCCACTACCCATTTGACCATTAGAATTATCACCCCAACAATAAATTTCGCCAGTGTTTAATACTATACACGTAAATTCGCCGCCAGCGTAAATATTTTTAACAGTCTTTCCTCCAGAAAGGATAGTACTACCAAAAGGAACTTTTGAAGCAATATTTCTATAGCCAAATGCTGTATTACCCAACTGACCCTTGAAATTTTTTCCCCAACAATACACTTCTTGACCGCCAGAAATAACAGCACAGGCATGTGAATCACCAGCAGATATTGACTCAACTTTTTTTCCATTAAGACCTTTGACTGCAGTAGGATATTGAGTTTTACCAGTAGCAAGTCCTACTCCAGTCCTCCCCTTATCATTATACCCCCAGCAGAATGCTGTGCCTTCAACCGTCGAAGCGCACGTAAATTTATCTCCTGCAACAACCTGTTTAACCGATTCCGTCCCAAAGTTACTCATATTAACCGCTGTTGGCGTGTATGAAGGTAGGAATACGTCACGACCTAATTCTCCATTTATACCTTTACCCCAACAGTTCAATTTTCCCTCCGAGTTAAGCGAACAAGTATGTTCATTACCCGCAGCAATCTGAGAGATGACTGTAGTCGCGGTCTCTCTGACTGGATATGGAGCGTTGAGCTGAGTTATGCCACCATTCCCTAGTCTTCCATACGTACCATAGCCCCAGCAATAATCTTTATCGTCAGAAGCGATTACACAAGTGTGATAATAGCCGGTGGTAATCTGTTTGATAGTTTCCCATTGAGTACGTCTTGTGTATATACGGGCACTGGGGTTGTTGATGAATCAGTTGAATTAGTACCAAGAACTCCATACTGACCATTACCCCAACAATAAACACTGTCATCCGACATAATGGCGCAATTATGCTCATTCCCGCTTCCATATTCAGCTAATTTTTTAAAATATGGACTCTTATTCTGCAGCCCCACCCGCAGACGAAAATCAGCACCAACTTTTGGAAGCGTGGCGGCGGTGTTGGTATTTGCAAGCGGGCTGCCTGGATTAATACTATTGGACGATTCGTACAATCGATAAGAAACTTGTCCCACTTCAACCTGCTTGCCACCACTAGGAATAGTCGCACGACTTTGCTGAGAACTCAAAAACATAAATCCTAAAGCTACGCTAACGACAATAAAACCGCCAAGGATAAAAAATTTCTCGGCTTTACGGTCTTTTATTATCGATAACGTTCTATTATGTTCCATAGTGGTGGTATAAATTGAGCATAAATATACATCACAAATATACCATAAGCACTTTATATAAAGCAAGCAAAACTAGAACAATTGACTGCCGAATTTGGCGATTATCGCGACAATTACCGCGACGACCAGCGACACCACAACAAGCTCATCATATCCGCCACCAACAATCTTCTGTATACATCGACAAGAGATATTTTTCTGTAGAACATTATAACGCGTCAAACCGAACATAATCATCAACATTCCAAGATCTAAGGTCAAGCACCACGGACAAAGCACACCAATTTCGACGTAGCTCATATAAAACATCCAAATAGCAAATATCATTCCGATGACAGCACCAGTCTGCGCCGCCTGCATAAACCACTTCGGGAACTTTGCTCCCGCCAACAACGCCACTGCAATTGTCACCATAACAGGCAAAGTCATCACGCCGATAAAACTATTTGGGAATCCTAAAATAGCCGCCGACCAATGATTCGCCACCGCCGAACAGCTCAGAGCCGAGCTAAAATCGCAACTTAATACAGCGTGAGAGTTTTTTGCTAACTCCAAGGCTTCAATAGACAACACAAATGACGCCAATAACCCTAACCCACTACCGAGAAGCATTATAAACGCCGCCAAATTTTGCTTTTTCAAATCCTCGTGGAATAACCAGTTTTTGATTTTGCTAAACATAAAAACTCACTTCGCTAATTGTTGGTAGCGGCAAGCCGCGCCAAAGGTTTTGCAATTGACCGCTATCACTCAGCGCGATAATTGTTGGATACTCCACAATGTCATACACTTCGCAAAAATTATTACCTTCTGCAGAATCAGGACTCATCTCCTCTAAAACATGACCAGTTTGTCGGCTAAAATCACGCAAAAAGTCTGCAACTTGGCGCGCATAATCGCTTTCCGAACGATAAATCACAACTACTCGCATTACAATTCCCGCTCACCCTTACTGCGTCGTTTCGCTAAAATCTCCACAAAATCATCCAGCGTCTTAAACTCATAAAAAACGCTAGCAAAACGAACATACGCCACTTCGTTGCGTTTTTCTAGCTCGTCCAAAACTTGATCACCAATCTGTTTTGACGTAACTTCCGATTCGCCCAACGCATATAAAGAGTCTTCAACCGCCGTAATGATATTATCGACTTCCTCGTCAGACTTAAAGAATTTTCCGACCGAACGGCGCGTCGAATTCGCCAATTTCACTCGGTCAAACAGCTCACGATCACCATTTTTCTTTATTACCGCCAGGTTTGGTTTTTCAACTCGCTCATACGTAGTAAATCGCTTGCCATCTGGAGTTTCTCTGCGACGTCGAATTGCGGCACCGTCAGAAACTTCGCGTGATTCAATAACGCGACTATTGCCGATATTAAACACCATTTTATCTACTCCTTGTTCTTCTTTCGTCGCCTCAGAAATGCCGGCGTATCATCCTCATCATCGTCAGCTTCAACGGTTGGATTTTCCCAAATATTAGTCTCTGGCTCAGTCGCAAAACTTTCGGCAGATTCTTCCTTATCCAACTCTAGGTCAATATTTTTAACCATTTCGTCATCAACTTCTGTTTCGGCAGATTTTGTATCGTCACCCACAGTCAAGCTAACTTCCTGCTGGCGGAATGTATCGCTATCAAATCCTGTCGCAATCACCGTAATAACCAGCTCGTCTTCCATTTCCGGCTTCAAAGTCGCGCCAAAAATAATGTTGGCGTTCGGGCTAACAGCGCTAGTAATAATTTCTGCGGCTTCCTGAATTTCCGCCATACTCATATCGTAGCCACCAGTTACATTGAACAGCACACCCTTGGCGCCATCAATAGACACCTCAATTAGCGGACTTTCAATAGCTTGTTGTGCCGCCTGAACCGCTCGGTCATCACCGCTCGCTCGCCCAATTCCCATCAAAGCTGAACCGGCATTACTCATAATTGCCTTAACATCAGCAAAGTCAAGGTTAATCAAACCATGCTCAGTAATCAGTTCAGAAATACCCTGAACACCCTGCCTCAAAACATCATCGGCAATCTTAAATGTTTCCAGTAGCGGCGTTCGGCGATCAATCGTCTGCAATAATCTGTCATTTGGAATAGTAATCAAGGTATCAACCTCGCGTCCCAAGTGAGAAATCGCCCAATCCGCATTAACTCGACGCTTTTCACCCTCAAAGCTAAACGGTCGAGTTGCCACACCAACCACCAAAATACCAAGCTCGCGCGCCACTTCTGCCACGACATAACCAGCACCAGAACCAGTTCCACCACCAGCACCAATTGTTACAAATACCATATCCGCGCCCTCTAGCGCCTCCCTGATTTCGTCACGAGATTCATTAGCTGCGGCCTCACCAACAGTAGGGTCAGCACCAGCACCCAAACCATTAGTTGCGTCACGACCAAGATGAATTTTTACGTCAGCCTTTGAATTATGCAACGCCTGAGCGTCCGTATTCATAGCGATAAATTGAACGCCAGTTAGACCAGCATCTTTCATTCGGTTAATAGCTGAACCACCAGCACCGCCGACACCGACGACTTTTATGCTGGCAAATGTTTGAACTTCACTTGGTTGTATTTGCGGCATATATTCCCTCTCTTAATCCTTACATAAAGTATATCATTTATTTAAATCTAGCGAAAATATTTTTGAGTAAACCGCCAGCTTTTTTAGTGACATCATTTGCGCCAACTATCGGTTTTACCTGCTGCGAAATACCCATAGAGTCAATCAACATCAGACCAACCGCAGCCGAAAATTCCGCGCCTTTCACTTCATCGCTAACTCCGCTATAGCCAGCCGGGACGCCCAAGCGTGCCGCCACACTCAATTGATCTTTCGTGAACTCCACCATACCCTTGACTTTCGCCGCACCACCAACCAACACAACGCCGCTCGGTAGCTTTCCTAATCGTCCAGCTCGCTTCAGCTCTTTAGCAATTGCTTCAAAGATCTCTTCATAGCGCGCCTGAACAATCTCGTCAATTTCTTCTTGATTGAACTTATATGTCTGCTTTTCAATCTTCGTTTCAACTTCACCCAAAGTCTCGCCACCAAATCTCGCATGCGCCAATTTCACAACTTCCGCAATTTCCGGATCCGTCCTGAGCCCAATGGCCAAATCGTTCGTTACATTCTGACCGCCCATTGGAATAACCGCCAGATGTTGCAAATCACCCTCTTCGTAAATGGCAATTCCTGTAGTTGCCGCACCAAAATCAATCACCGCAACACCATTTTCACGCTGACTTTCCGTAAGAACGGATTGAGCTGCTGCCAAAACCGACGGAACAACAGACACAGCCTCAACCTTAGCCATTTCCGCCGACTTCTGCAAATTAGTAATGTGTGGGACCAAACCAGACACGACATTCGCCCTAATTTCCAGACGCGCGCCAGTCATGCCAATTGGATCTTTAATATTATCCTGACCATCCAGCCTATACGCGTGCGCAATAATATCTAAAATCTCTCTATTCTGTGGCACTTTTCCAGTTGTAGCAACCTCCTCCAGCCTCAATATGTCATCATGAGTAACTTCATTATTAACAGTTCCAACGGTAATCATTCCGTCGGCTTTTGTACTCAATAAATGAGATCCGTTAATACTCAATGTGGCTGCGTTAATCTGATGACCGCTCATTCGCTCGGCTGGCTCCAGGGCCTTATCAATAGCTTCAGCTGGACCACTCAAATTCGTTACAGTCCCCTTTCGCATTCCGCTATTCGGCGCTTCACCGACGCCAACAATTTTTGGCGCACCATTTTCTGCGTCAATATAACCAACGACACAGCGCACGTTTTTCGTGCCAATATCAATTCCTACCACATATCGAGATTGCTCCTGCATAAGCTCTATTATACAGGTTATGCCTATAATTTGGCAAGCGAATTAACCTAAAGCTTTGTCAGAATCTCGGCACCAGTTTCGGTAATCAATACCGTATGCTCAAAATGCGCACCCAGACTGCCGTCTTTCATACTAATTGTCCAGCCGTCGCTGTCGGTGATAATTTTCTCACCGCCCAAGCTCGCCATCGGTTCAATTGCAATTGTGTCGCCAGCGTGCAAAATCGGACCAGTTCCTCGCCTGCCGTAATTCGGAATTTCTGGCTCCATATGCATACTCAGCCCCACACCATGACCAACTAGTTCACGGATTATACCAAGTTTGGCCTTCTTCAACACAGCTTCCACTCCCGCTGAAATATCGCCAACTCGCGTTCCATCGCCAGTTATCGCGTCAATTCCAGCATATAAACTCTGTTCTGTTGCGTGCAATAAATGCTTCTTCGCGCCCTTAGGCTCTTCATCGACAACCATAGTAAAAGCGCTATCCGTCTTCATTCCACGATAGCCAATTACCAAATCGAAACTGACCACGTCGCCCTTTTCAAAAACATATTCGGTCGGCAAAGAATGCACCAATTGCTCGTTCGTCGATATACAAATCACTCCCGGGAATTTCACTTCGTCCGTAAGATAAGTCGCCTCTGCGCCAAAATCTTTAATTCGCTTGGCTACAAAATCATTAGCGTCCAACTCACTCATTCCAGCCGTTACGGATTTTTTCAATTCATCATAAATTGTTGCAAGCATTTTGCCACACTCGCGCATATCTTTCATCTGTTGCGGCGTTTTTTCGCCGGTGATCAATTGGCTCATTTTACACCCTCAACGATTCCGCGACTGACCAGCTCTCTCTCGATTTCATCATGAACTTGGCCGACAGTTCCAACACCGCTCATATGCACAATTGGAACACCGTTTTCATTTAGATAATCCAGAATTGGGTAAATTTCACCTCGATAAATACTGAGTCGTTTGTCGATTGCTTCAGGCGTGTCGTCAACTCGACCGCGAACCCTCAAACGCTCCAGAATTTCATCGCGCGGAACTTCCAGCACAATCACCAACTTAACATCTTTTCCATGATGTGAACGCGACTCAATCAGCCATTTAGCCTGCTCTAATTGTCTTGGATAACCATCCAGAATTACGCCATTAATATCCTTAGCTTTATTAAGAGCCTCGCCCATCAAACCGTTGATAGTTTCCATCGGCACCAGTTCGCCAGATTGCATACGATGAATCAATTCACCATCGTGAGTATCGCGCAACAACTGTCCGGCACTAAGCCAACGCCAACCATGACGCGCCGCTAAAATCTGCCCCTGCACACTCTTACCAGCACCCGCCGGCCCAAAAAATACAATCATTTTTTCCTCCTATTTTGTGAGTTTTTCTTTAACAATTTTTGCCACCAACGCGCCATCCGCAGCATTGCCGACCTTACTTTTTACCGCGCCAATAACTTGTCCCATTTTCTGAATTGAGACATCGTCCATACTCGCAATAACTTCTTCTACAATCTTTGAGATTTCCGCCTCGCCAAGTTGCTCTGGCAAAAATTCTCGTAAAATTTCCGCTTCTTTTTCTTCAGGTTCCGCCAATTCCGCACGGTCATTCTTTCGATATAAATCCGCACTTTCGACGCGCTTTTTCACTTCTCGAGCAACGACTTTTTCAATTTCAGCATCATCCAAGCCGTCTTCTCGCTTGCCCAAAGAAACTTCTTCGTTTAAGATTGCTGCCTTCAGATTACGCAAAACATCACTACGAAAACGATCGCCGCTCAATAGAGCGGCTTTCATTTCACTAGTAATGCGCTCTTTTAGCGCAGACATTAACGCACCCCTAGGCGCATTTTTGCCGTTTTTTCAGCTCGTCGCTCGCGGCGAATAATAGCTTTTTTACGACGCTCGGTCTTTGAAATTGGTTTTTCAAAACGCATAACGCTCTTAGCGCGAGCCAAAACACCGCTTTGCAAAACCCTGCGGTTGAAACGACGAATGATATTTTCGTTCGCTTCCTTCTGATCTTTACGTGTTACTTGTACCATACTGCAAACATTATAACAGATAAGAAAGTATTTGCCAACTAGATTTAGTTAAGGTCGCCTTAAATAACCTTGAAATCCACTTCTTGGCTACCGTTAACATCTATTGCCGATATAACATACGCCTCGCGTATTGGATAGAGCTCTCCAGATGGATATTTCTTAAGTACTGGGCACGTAAATTTATACGACTTATGACTTCTATCCATATCCACAACACACCTCGTTCTTGATAAGTCTATAAACACCTCCTCAGGTACGGAATGCTCTTCTACAGACATTTCTCCTCCGTCATCTAGGAATGCTGTTGCTATAAGCCTTTTTGTATTAATTTTAACTGGAATAGACTCATAGCTATGTGCAGCCATTTCTTGTACAGCTTTTGCGAATTCGTCCCAAGAACCAAATGGAACACCCCCTAATAAGACAGCCTCTTTGCTAATGGTAGTTTTTTTAAGCTCTTCAGTCGCTTCCATGGCTAAAGTGCCCATTGTTCGCAACTCACCTTCCGTCAAACCTTCTCTGTGCCCAACTTCAGTAAAATTTTCATAGTTTTTCATATTACCACAACTCCTAAAATCACCCTCTACTTAAAAAGTATTACTACATTATAATACACTACTATATAGGCAATGAAACTATTACACCTAAGCTAAATGCAATAATCGCCCCTCAACAGACCGCATTCCCTGCCACTCATTTATGGTTGGCTGAAACCAAGCAGACACTTCGTCACCCACTTCACGGAAAAATTCTTCTGGCGCATTAAAAGCCAGCATCTGCAACGCAACGTTATTTTTATCACGCAAAGTCAATTTTACATGTTGCCCATCCGCACCCATTCTCCTCACGCTCAAAACCGTCGCTTCAGTTATTTCAATATAGGCTCCGCGTTACCATTGCCAAATGGCTCCATCTTTGCCAAATTATCAATCAGTTCTTCATTAATTTCCGAAAAATCGTCAATCTCAACGTCAGCTCTCGGCAACAAATATAATTCCTGATTCTTTAATTGCAATGAGTCGTAAAACTCATTCACTCGTCGTCTAAAATCGTCAATTCTCTCGGTCGCCAACGTCACGCCAGCCGCCGCTCCGTGACCACCACCTTTAATAATGATGTCGTCAGCTGAGCGAACCGCGTCAGCCGCGGAAAAATCGCCAAAACTTCGTGCCGAACCCGTAGCCTCATCGCCACGCTCGCCAATTATAAAAACCGGCTTCTTATATTTCTCAACCAACTTTGACGCCACGATGCCGATAACTCCGTGATTCCAATTGCCGCTATTCACCACCAAAACTCGATCATCAGCCATATTGTCCGCCTGCTGGCAAGCTTCGTCAAAAATCTCATCCTGAATACTACGGCGTTTGATATTTAATTCTTCCAATTTTTCACTAGCCTCCAACGCCTCCAACGCATCACTTGCCGTCAGCATATCCAGAGCATATTGCGCCGTTTCCAGCCTGCCCGCCGCATTCATTCGTGGACCCAAGCCAAATCCCAAATGCCTAGCATTAACCTTCTCCGGCTCAATTCCCGCCACTGACATCAATGCCTTCAAACCAGGACGTCTCTGTTTTTTCAAGACTTCCAAGCCCCAATATACATTCGCCCTATTTTCATCCGCCAGCGTAACTATGTCGCAAACCGTCCCCAGCGCCACCAAATCCAATAGCCACTTCTCGTAACCATCTGGCAACCCGTCCAGTTCGGTTTGTAGAGCCTGAACCAATTTAAACGCCACACCCGCGCCGCATAAATCGCGAAACGGATATTTATGACCAGGAAACTTCGGATTAACCGCAGCAACGCTCGGCGGTGGAGTCTTAGCAACATTATGATGATCAGTCACCACCGTATCAATCCCCAAACTCGACGCATATTCAATTTCTGCATGACACAAACTTCCCGTATCAACCGTAACAATTAAATCCGCGCCCATATTTCGCACCTTATCAACGGCGCCCATCGTCATTCCGTAACCCTCAACAAACCGGTTCGGAATAAATGCACCAACTTCTTTAAAGCCAAACTTGCCAAATGCATCCAACAAAATTGCCGTTGCACTCAGCCCGTCAATATCGTAATCGCCGTAAATAACAATTTTCTCACCCTCAGCGTGCGCCTTTTTCAAACGGTCCACCGCTTTTCTCATATCTGGCAATAAAAACGGATCGTACTTTACTGACGCGTAATTCGGATGCAAAAATTCCTCACGCGCCGCACGCGTAGTCAAGCCTCGAGCCGCTAAAATTTTCTCAAATAATGTCATTAGTCTTTATCAGCCATGCCACGCTTTGATCGCGCTGAATATTGCTGAGATTTAATCACCATACTTTGCAATTCCTTAAAAATTGGGAATTGTTTATTAGTGAAATACGTACGTGAGTTACCTTGCTTTTCACTCTGCAAAAATCCAACCTTTTCTAGTCGCTTTAATTCTCGTTGAATATTTCCAGGATCTTCCTTAATTAACTTTGCTAATCCACGAACATGTGTGTGAAAATCAGGATACTTAGCGTATACTACTACAATTTTTCGCCGCACCCTAGATGTAATAAAAACGTCTAACATAACCTCCCTAACGCATCTTTCTTAATTAAAGTTTATCACAATTTTACAACACCCGACAAGTTTTTTACTTCCAATTCAAAATAACCTGATTAATTTTCGCTATCGTTTCTTCTTTGGATGGCAATGTATTATCCTCATAATAATGATTTAATCCCATAAAATTCTCCTTCACGTCCAAGATATGCATTTCATCAACCGTCATGTGCAATTTATCCACCGCCGCCACACCACAAAACGGCACCGCAATCACCAATTTCTCAATCCGAACAGACTTCAGAAAACTCAAAGCCACGTCCAAAACCGACAAATCATCGCCAAAGCCATCACTCGCTAAAATCACCACCCGATCCTTCAGCATATCCTTATCGATTATTCCACCATCGCCCAAAAGCCTATTCATTTTCTGATGAGCCTCACGCTTTTTTTCTTCCAGATAACCGTGAAATTCACTAGTATATTCATTAATTTCACCGTCAGAAAATTGACTATTATACGTAAATTGCCCAGACTGCGACATCGCTCCGATGCTTAAACTTTCCCCAGGAATCTCAATCCCTTCGCTAAGCAACATCATGAGGACACAGTGAAGCTTCACTGCAATTTGCTCACCAATCAGCACGCCACCTTCGCCAATTGCAACCACTGCGCAGTTTTCATAGCGATACTTTTCCAGTACTTGATCAGCCAGAATTGCCCCAGCCTGCGAACGACTCTCAAAATACATATGCTTATTTTAGCATTTTTTTCGCGATATAATATAAACATGCATTACTATTTGGTTTCGCCAACAAGAATCGTCCGCGCCGACGCAAGTTCGTTTACGTATTCTTCAGAGGAAAGACTGCCAACTGGAATGATTGTTGCCATAGAAATTGGCAAAATCAATGCTATTGGTGTAGTTCTACAAGAAGTTCGCCAACCAGATTTGAAGTCAAGCCAATTAGTAAAATCATTGAAGAATATCCCTTGCCAATCGAACTTGTTCAAACCGCCATATGGATGAGTAAATATTACGCTACACACCAAGCGACCGTCTGGCAAGCAATTTTACCCAGCGGATTATCCAAAAAACGTCGCTCAATTAACCAGTCCACCCCAGTTAATCCAGCAGAAAATCGAACAAAAAATGTATTCACAGATGAGCAAAAATCAGCCCTCCAGGCCATCGAAAATCTCCATTCTGGAACGGCACTTTTACACGGCGTAACTGGCTCAGGAAAAACTTTAGTATATATAGAAGCCGCAAAACAAACTTTAAAAGAAGAGCGATCGTCAATAATTTTAGTCCCCGAAATCGCCCTAACCTCGCAACTGGTTGCTGAGTTTTCCGCTCATCTACCAAATGTCATAGTTACCCATTCCAAACAAACCGAAGCTCAACGATATGCAATCTGGAAAAGAGTCATCAGCTCAAACGATCCGGTAGTAATCATTGGCCCGCGATCTGCTCTTTTCATACCTGTGCAACAGCTCGGGCTTGTGGTGATTGATGAGTGTCACGAACCAAGTTTCAAGCAGGAGCAATCCCCTCGATATTCAGCCCTCCGCGTCGCCTCAGTTCTTACGAATCAACATCGTGGCAAACTAATTCTAGGTAGCGCCACTCCAGCAGTTGCCGACTATTACGTTGCAAAAAAATCAAACACGCCAATCATTACAATGACAAAACCAGCAAGACCAGACACCGTTCGCCCCAACGTGACGCTGGTCGATATGACAAAGCGCAACAATTTTACTCAACATCAATTTCTCTCTGATCCACTTCTGAAATCTATAAACACAGCATTATCAAAAAATGAACAAGTTCTTATTTTTCACAATCGACGCGGTACAGCATCAATCACATTATGCGACAACTGCGGCTGGCAGGCTGGTTGTCCACGCTGTTTTATTCCGCTCACTCTGCACGCGGATAGTCATAAATTGTCATGCCACATTTGCGGTTTTTCGACCAAAGTTCCTACTAGTTGCCCTGAATGCAAAAACGCCGACATCATCCACAAAGGCATCGGAACTAAGCGAATTGAAGACGAATTACAGAGTTTATTCCCGAACAAAAAAATTGCTCGATTTGATAAAGACACCGATTTGAAGGCTACCGTAGATGAGCGTTACGATGAACTGAAAAATGGCGAAATAGATATAATTATCGGCACGCAAGTTATCGCTAAAGGACTAGATTTGCCACATTTAACAGTCGTCGGAGTCATTCAAGCCGACACCGGACTTTCCCTACCCGACTATTCATCACCTGAACGAACATTTCAATTGCTCGCCCAAGTCGTCGGCCGCGTCGGCAGGTCAAGCACACCAACAGAAGTTGTCGTCCAGTCGTATCAGCCAAATCACCCATCCATCACAAATGGACTGTCTCAAAACTATACAGAATTTATCAAAGAACCATATCTCAACGGCAAAAAACCAACTTCCCACCCTTCACTTACTTATTAAAACTAACCTGCGTTTATAAAACCGAAGCCGCCGCCATAAGGAACGCTAAAAAATTTTCCGAACTATTAAAATCCAATTTTGATAACATTGAAGTTTTTGGACCAACGCCCGCTTTTTATGAGCGCGTCCGCGATACATATCGATGGCAAATCGTAATAAAAAGCCCCAAACGACAAGAGCTTCTTGACGTTTTGAGTTTCCTGCCGTCATCACACTGGCAGTACGAGCTTGACCCTGTAAGTCTACTGTAATTTCTGGTATAATTATAGCAATGACAAAAGACGATATTATCACATTACCAAATCCACATCTTCGCCAAAAATCATCGAAAATCCACGTTGTTACTAATGATGTTGTAAAACTGGCAGACGAAATGACCGCAGCTGCGCTGGATTGGGAAGATTCCAGACCTCACGAGATTAGCGCTGCCCTGGCTGCCGTACAAGTCGACAAATTAGAGCGTGTTGTGATTGTTCGAGCTGACTTTGAAAGAAAATCAACTCGCGAATTCATCACTCTTATCAATCCAGAAATCGTGAAATACGAAGGCGAAATTGTCGAGGATTTTGAAGGATGCTTAAGTGTTAAAAGCATTTACGGAAAAGTTCCCCGCTATAGTAAAATTCGCGTAAAAGCCATGAATTTAGATGGCGAGGAAGTGCGAATTAAAGCCGAAGGATTTTTGGCGCGCGTATTACAGCACGAGATAGACCACTGTAATGGATTAGTTTTTATAGACCATATTAAGGATAAAAAAGACGCTTTTTATACGCTCGACGAGAAAGGCGAGTTGCAACCGCTAGATTATGACAAAGACATCGCCGAAAATAGTATTCTTTGGGACTGAAAATTACAGCCTAATCACCCTAGAAGCTCTCGTTGAAGAGGGATTTAACGTTGTTTGTGTTATTACCAAACCTGACACCAAGCGCGGTCGCGGGCACAAACTTACTGAACCTCCAGTAAAAACATTCGCTAAGTCCCATAATATTCCAGTTTTGCAGCCAAGCAAAGTCAGTGAAATTACCGACTACATAAAACAACTTCAGCCAGTAACGGGAGTTTTGGTTGCATACGGAAAAATCATTCACCAGTCAATTATCGACTTATTCACACCGGGAATTATCAATGTTCACCCTTCTCTACTACCAAAATATCGAGGACTCTCGCCTATCGAATCAGCCATAGCCAACAGAGATACCGAAACTGGCGTATCGATAATGCAACTTGATAGTAAAATGGATGCCGGTCCCATATACACCCAAACTCGACAAGCCCTCACTGGAAAAGAATCAAAGTCCGAGCTGTACGACAAACTATTCCACAACGGCACTTCTCTGCTAATAAAAAACCTGCCAAACATCGTCAATGGGAGTCTTCAGCCAACACCACAGGACGATCCTCAGGCTTCATATTGCCCATTATTAAGCAAGGACGATTCGTGGCTCGATATGGAGCGTATGACCGCTGCCGAGGCTGAAGCTCACGTCCGCGCGCACCTCGGGTTTCCGCGTAGCCGAATGACAATTGACGATCGAGATATCATCATCACAAAATCTCATTGCGACAAAACTCCGAGTTCTCATCTTAATAAAAAATTTGCCGACGGCAACTATTTAATTATCGACGAGCTCATCGCGCCCAGCGGAAAAACAATGACCGCTGAAGATTACCTAAGAGGCTACAAATAAAAATAACCCCACATGAGGGGGTTATTTCTATCATCCGTATAAAATTACGCTTGGACTGAACCTAAAATAGCATCTTTATTCGCTATAATTTCCTTTTTCAAGTCAGCCATCACTGCAGCCACAACGTCACGATAATCTGGTCGATTAACCTCTAGCCACTTAGTAGCTGCAAATTCATCCTTCAGACGCGGATCGTCAACTGGCAAACCTGAAGCTTGTGACATTTTTGCAACATTGGTTCCTGTTGATAATTAGGCGCATGTTTCGCTAGAAAATCATCCACAGCACCTGGAGTTTTATCGATAATTCCCGCAAACTCCTCCAGCTGAGCATCGCTCATTCCCTGACTTAATCGTTCGCCAACTCGAAGCTCTAACTCGCTATAAATATGTTGCAACAACGATTTTTGCTGATCTTCCGGCAGCTGATCCAGCCCCAATTCTTTAAGAAATTCTTCATTCAGTTGGAACATAGTCCTCCTTTTCTTTCGTCTATATGATTAAGTTAAATTATACCAGTAACTGTTTAATATTACTATCCGCGAATCATATTCAGCGCGTCATTGTATAATTTTTGTAACTCAATCATAGTCTCATTCATCGAGGTTTGAACAATTTCCGTTAAATTAACACCATTATTTGCGCACCAATTCAATACTGCAGAAACATCGTCGCCATCCAGTAATCTCATAAACTCATCCAGCCTCACTTCGCCAACAGCCAGTAAAATCTTCCTTGTAATCTTATCCTGTACACTGTTAGCGACGTCTTCCCTCATTTGCTCTTTTTTATCTGCAGGCAATGATCCAAAACCAGCCTGTGCTAAGAATTCGTCAGTAATTTCAAACATTTTTTATCTCCTTGTTTATTTTATATTTTATCTATTAAACGTATCTACTCAATACACCCAACACGTGCTCAGTAACGCTAGATCCGTCAACTTTCATCCAAACTGATCCGTCAGGGTTATTAAACCATTCCACGGTGTGACCATTAGCCATGGCTTTATCAGCCAGATCATAAAGTTTATCCATTGCGTTTTCGGCACCAAACTTATCAGCAGCCCAGCTATAGGGATAGTCGTAAGAACTGAAGTTTAATGTATCTGGATTAGCACTATTTCCGATTGTTTTGGCAGCAGGGTTATCTATAAGAGGTTTGTTGCCAGACTGTGGTATTTGATCATCACCAGATTGTGGAGTTGTATCAGCACTACCCTCAGGTCCAGTAACGTGTGCAGAGTTAGCCCACCAGTCATTAATGAAACTACCAACAACACCACCCAATACAAAACCAACAGCATACTTACCTGATGATGATAGTACTTTCTTACGCAGGGCATCCCGTCTCTCTATACTCACATCCTTAAGATTGTCAACTGATACATTGACTGCACGCTCCATAACATCGTCAATTTTCATATTGGCCACAGCTTTCTCAAATGAAGGATCTATAGTTTCAAGACGGTCATCAGCGGCTATGCGATCTTCGCCACGATGCTCCTCCAGAACAGCTTGTTTTGTTGCTCCAGCAACTCCCAATTTCGTTACTATACCGACAGCCGTCGTAATAGGCCATCCAGCAATTCCAGCAAAGGTTCCTGTAGCAGTACCTACCACAAGACCAGTGCCACCCAACTTCAGCCACTGAGCAATCTTACCACCCTTATTAAACCATTTACCAACTTTAGCGGCAGCTTTCTTAAATTTACCACGATCATCGAGCATGCTGTCATACTTATCTGTCGTCATTCTTGAGGTTTCTTGCATACTTGCAAACGCTGCTTGAGCCATTTCCGCTGCTAATTCAGTCTGCTTTTCTGGATCCTGTTTTGCTGCTTCGATTTTATCAGCAAACTTAAGACGCATGTATTCCAATACTCTCTCTTTCAATTCTTTTGCAGCAGCTTCCAACGCTTCTTGTCGTTTCTTTTTCCCAAAGAAGTGTGATTCAGCAGCGATACTAGCCTTAGCAAACCTCTCCCTAGCAAGCTTAAGAGAAGTAGCCGCCTCGTGTTCATCTTCGGTTTTTTCAGCATCATCATGCCCATAACCAAGATATTTATCTCGCATAGCCTGTTCGTACAGTGTTAAGCCTTCTGGATTATCATCCTTCTTTGGTTTATCCACGTTAGGGATCGTCGTGCTAAACATATCTTTGTCTATTGCGTTTTCACCTTTATACCTAGAAATCTCTTCTGGACTAACTGAGCTTGAGTCAATATCTACCCCAAAACTCTCAAGTTCCCTTAGATCCTCTTCAGTCGTCGGATGAACAAGAACAGAACGTTTAGCAGCCGCATCCCTCATATAGTCCTTCCACTCATTTCTAGCTATATCCTCAGGCGTAGGTTCAGGCGGCTCGATTAGAGCAGCAGGTGTATTGCCTGATTTTACAGGAGATCGACGACCGTCTGGTGTAGTGACAGATTTAGGGAGAGAAGATTCAGGATAAACAGGATATTCAGGAGTGGTAATAACCTCCACTCCAAGATCTCTCAGAGATTCCAATTGTTTCTTAGACATAGTATTAGCAACTTGGCTAGTGTCGCCCGATTTACGGTAGCCTCAGGAGCGATTGTGCTGGATGTGTCTTTAGCCCGTTCGCCAGACCCTCTGCCAGCCATTACGCTCCAAGCATATACTGCATCTTTTCCTATTTTTCGCACGCCTTCTACGAGCCAATTATATCTTTTTTCATTAGGATCAGGCTGAACTTTAGATGTTTCGCTCATTTTGTGGTGGTTTCCTTTCACCTTCTGCACGCAGAATGGCAATAAACTTATGTATATTTAAGATACTATCATAAATACACAAAAAAGTCAATACTTAGAGCAATCTACCCCAGAGTCTTCTTCACTAGTTCCCTAGTAAAGAACTCCAGCTTGTCGCCAATTTCTAAGGTAATTTTTTTCTTTGTCCTGAGGCTCAATCCACACATTTCACCTTCAAAGACCTCTTTGCTTCTTGTTGCTGACGTTGTACAGAAGAAACTTCCACTTCAGCAATTTGCTCTCCGCCACGTTTTACGCGCGCCAGCAAGTCCTTAGCGACTTTACCGTGCTTCACTTCACCGCCAGCGATTACTTCTTCGCGCATCGTCCTAAACACACCCTTAATTTCCAACTCACCAATTTCAGTTTCAACGATTTCTGGCGCTAGCAAAGCCTCCATTGAAGCCTTAGCGTCATCCAACAATTCATAAATCACCTTAAAAATTCGCACTTCTACATGTTCACGCGCTGCCAATCGCTTAACTGCTGGTGGCAAATCGACATTAAAGCCATAAATCACCGTATTTTCGCCGACCGCCAAATGAATATCGTTCTCGGAAATATTGCCAACGCCAGTTCCAACAACATGAAGCTCAACTTCGCCATTCGTATCAATCAGCTTCAAACTATCAACCACAGACGTTACCGAACCCTGAACGTCAGCCTTAACGATTACATTAAATTCTTCCGCATCAAGCTTTCGATTCATCATCTTAAGAATATCTGCGCCAGTAACATTGGTTGTGGCTGCCATTTTCTCCTGCTCAATTTTAGCCTTTTGCGCCAAATTGCGAGCTTCTTTTTCGCTCTTCGCAATCTCAAATCCATCACCAAATTGTGGCAATTCCTTAAATCCAGTCATATTCACTGGCATACTTGGACCGGCATCTTTAACGGTTTTACCACGGAAATCTTGAAGCGTTCGGACTCGCCCGTAAGCCGTCCCAGCAACCAAATAATGACCAGGTTTCAAATGACCATTCTCCACCAACAAGCCAACAACAGCACCACGACCAGTTTCCATGTGTGCCTCAATAACCAAACCTTCAGCCGGAACATCTTCATCTGCGCGCAAATCTTCCATATCCGCCACCAATAAAACCATATCCAAAAGCTTGTCTAAGTTCTGACCAGTTTTTGCACTAACCTCAACCATCACAGTGTCGCCGCCCCATTCTTCAGGATTCAAGCCATGTTCAGATGCCAATTGAGTCTTCACTAGTTGCGGATTAGCCGCCTCTTTATCAATCTTATTAATTGCCACCACAATTTTAGCGTTAGCCGACCTAGCAAATCGAATAGCTTCAACAGTCTGAGGTTTAACTCCGTCGTCTGCCGCCACCACGATAATCACCACATCAGTCAGTGTAGCTCCGTGCTGTCTTAGCGCCGCAAAAGCCTCGTGACCTGGAGTGTCCAGTAAAGTGATAGTTCGTCCGTTGCGCTGTGCTTGATAAGCGCTAATATGCTGAGTAATTCCTCCGGCTTCACTAGCCGCTGTTTTTTTATCAAGAATCGCATCTAGTAAACTCGTTTACCGTGGTCAACATGCCCCATCACAGCCACAATCGGTGGACGAGGAACTGCCTTGTCTGATAATTTATGCGCATGATGATGAATTTCTGCAGAAACCGTCTTTCGCTTCAACTGCACATCCAGCCCCAATTCTTCAACAATAATCTGTGCAGTCTCAAAATCTAGTCGCTGATTAATTGTCGCAGCGATTCCGTTCTTAAACAATTCACCAATCAGCGTAGTTACTGACAATCCCAGAGTTTCGGCCAACTCGCCAACCGTTACCGAATCCGCAATATTGACGATTTTTTCTGCCATAATAAGCTCCTCTCACCTCTGGGCGTAACTACGCTTCAGGGGATTTGTATTATTTTTTCTTTGATGATTTACCGAGTGAAAGAGAAATCTTACGATTTTCCTTATCAATATCCAAAACTGTAAATTCTTTACGCTCGTTCAATGTAAATACCTTTTCAGGATCAGTACCGTCACCGCCAAGCTCTGACACGTGAACCAAAGCTTCAACCGCTGGACTTAACTGTACGAATGCGCCAAATGGAGTAATTCGAGTTACAGTTCCTTCGACCTTTTCGCCAGGCTTAAATTGCTCAACTTCATCCAGCCATGGATCTTTGGTCAATTGTTTCATGCTCAAGCTCAAACGCTCTTTGTCGATTGCAATAATCTTAGCTTCGATAGTTTGACCAACCTTTACATAGTCAGATGGGTTGTTAACACGCTCCCAGCTAATTTCTGAGATATGAATCAAACCTTCAATGCCTTCAACGTTAACGAATACACCAAAGTCAACAACACCCGTAACAACACCTGTAACTGTGTCACCGATTGCTAACTTCTGGAATCGCTCCGCCAAACCTTCTTTAACCGCCTCTTTTTCAGAGAAGATCAATTTGTTAGCTTTTCGGTCAGCGTCCAAGATTCGCGCTTTAATATCCTTCTTTACCAAGCTGTTCAATCGTTGCAAAATTTCGTCCTTGTCGCTAGAACCTACACGAGGATAGTGTTCAGCTGACAATTGTGATACTGGCAAGAATCCGCGAATACCTTCGTATTCAACTAGTAGTCCACCGCGGTTGGCGTCGTATGGTACAACGGTGATGATTTCACCAGATTCCAATTTAGCCATAACTTCATCCCAACCACGATCTTTCGCAGCCTTGCGCAATGAAAGTAGCGAATAACCGTCTTCCAATTCGGTATCAATTACGCTAGCAATTACTGAATCGCCAACATTGTAGTTCTTTGAAAGGCTAACTTCGCGGCGTGGAACCAAGCCAACACCCAAAGGTCCTAAATCGATTAAAATTTCGTGCTTCTTTACTGATAAAACAGTACCGTCAACTGTTTCACCGACAGTAAGTTGTTTAACATTATCGCCCGCTTGAGCCAGCAGGTCATCCATTGTAATTTTGGCATCTGCCATAAGTCTTCTAAAGACCCCTTCCTTAAAATTGATATTATTCTTCAGGGACATAATAAAAATATCCCCACAGATTATCACAATTATATCACAACAGATAGATAGAAGTCAAAGCTAGATAAGATAGCGAGATCGCTGATAAGCTACCGTCAAAAACGCCAAAATACCAAAAGCCACTGCAGAAACAGCTACATCTTCTGGTCCAGTTTTTGGCAATCCTTTATCAGATTGCTTAGAAGGAGCTGGCGTTGTAGATGATGGCGATTGTTGAGACTGAGAAGATTCAGGTGTAGGAGTTGTCTTTTTCGACTCTTCAGTCTTCACGTCGGTTCGCGCCTCACCTCTTCCACCTGATTGATTATTCGTTTTTTGATCTGCAGACTGCTGAGATGCGTTGTTGCTCTGTGAATTCTTATTGATATTCTCTGATGCTACCAAATCGCTAGAGATCGGCGCCCCATCTTGCGATAAATTATTCTGCCTAATTCCGTAAAGAACAGCCAAAGATATAGCCACTAAAATAGCACCTACTATTACAAAAACTCCGATTGGTCCAGCCTGATTTACTCGCCTCATATTATATCTCCACTCAAATTTATTTATTATATCATAATGACCTCTTATAGGTAAAGCTGGTGATATAATAAATATATGATTATTACGGTTGACACAGGTGGAACCAAAACATTAGTAGCCAGCTTTGACGAGGAAAAAAATCCTAAGCATATCATTAAATTCCCCACCCCTAAAAACGTAGACCAATACATTCAACGCGTCGCCGATCAAATTCACCTGATTGCGAACAATAAGCCAATTGATGCAATTTCCGTGGCTCTGCCAGGAGTAGTCAAAGATGGCGTAGCAGTGTGGTGCCAAAACCTCGGCTGGAAAAATCAACCTATCCGTGAGCTACTTTCCCGATATTTTCCTAATATACCAATATTCATTGCAAATGACGCCAATATGGCAGGACTGGCAAGTATGCTCAGATTGCCCAAAACCCCCAGATGCGGTCTGTACATCACCCTAGGGACCGGCGTTGGCACTTCCCTAATCCTGGATGGAAATCTGCATAAAGAGCTTAGCGACTGCGAGGGCGGACATATGTCTTTGAATTACAATGGCAAAATTACCACTTGGGAAGAGATTGCTGCGGGTAGGGTTTTACGGAGAATTTTTGGCAAATTATCATCAGACACGCCCCTGGAAGTCTGGGAAGAGGTCGCCAATAGGATAAAAGCTGGATTGCAACCCCTCATCGCCTTTACACAACCAGATGTCGTTGTTATTGGCGGGAGCGTGGGAGTGTTCACATCCTATTTTTCAGATATTTTAAGCGGTCTTCTGGCAGAAAACTTACCCGCCGCCATATCAGTACCAAAAATAATCAGCGCCCCTAACCCAGAAGAAATTGTATTATATGGATGCTACGACAATGCCATTAGTCAGCTTACCTCAAATTGAACACGATTTTCCAGAACTGCAATTCAAGGAGGGCGAAGTATTTTCCTGGAACCCTAATTCGCAAACAGTTTATTACGAAAAATTAGATTCGCAAGAAGACTTAGTGCAACTTTTACACGAAATCGCCCATGCTAAACTTGGTCATAAAAATTATCAATATGATGTCCAGTTAATCGAAATGGAAAGATCCGCCTGGGAGTACGCCGTTGATGCTTTGGCTCCAAAATACGGCTTAACTCTCAGTATGGACGACGATAATATTCAAGATTCTTTAGATAGCTACAGGGACTGGCTACATAAACGCAGTCTTTGTCCTCAGTGTGGCGCAGTTGGATTACAGGCTACTTCCTCATCTTACAGATGTATTAATTGCCACTCAGAATGGCGCGTAAATCAGGCGAAATCCTGCCAACTTAAAAGATATCAAATAAAATAAGCCTCTCATACGGAGGCTAATTTTAAGAGATTGGAGCGGTCTTATTCTGCAATTTTTTGTACTGTCTTCTTAGTACGGCGTGAAATGCGTCCGCCCTTAGCACCAGCGATACGAGCCAAAGCTGGATTTGCAGCAAAGCCACCAGTTCGACCATTTTTACCGCCCTTACGTCCGATTTTTGCGTAAAAATCTGGATCGCGAGCTAGATTTTTTTGAGCAGCCTTTAAGCCGCCAGCCTTTGTTCCTGCCATAGGAAGGTTTTCCTCCGTTTTTAAAAAAGATTTCCACATAAATTTAAATGGAAACCCTCACCTTTATATATCACACATGATATGTGTTATGTTTATATGCTAGCATATAACTAACGCTTTGTCAATATTTACATAAGTAGTTTTTTATTGTGAATAAAATATTGCATTTTACTGACGCGTTAGCTATACTAATAAAGTCAGTTACTGACGGCACCTGTTGGAGCTTTAGAAATTATGAGTTCCACCACAAAAAATTCTCGTTTTCTGCGAGATTCGAGAAGAAAAATATCCCATCACATAGAGGGATATTTTTTATTGCAGATTTATTCTAAAACTCTCTTAATAGATTATCTATTCTAAGCTGAGATTCTTGCGTTAACTCATTTTGCAAGCCAATCCAGGCGTTAATAGCCACGGTAAATTTATCCCTGACTACAGTAAACTGGTCGCTATCTTTCTTTTCGTTAGCCGACTTTAAATCACGCACAGCCAATAAAATAGCATCTATTCTCTTCATTACTAACTTACGTAAATCAGACTCATCTTCTCTGGATTCCAGCCTCTTCTTTGCGCCAGTCCATATTTTCTCCATAGCAATAAAGTCATTTTGCTTAGTCTTCGATAGGCTATCTGACACCGTACGTATTTCACCGCTCAACTCCTTATCGAACTCCATAAAGCTAACAATCTTCTCTATACTCTGTATGGTTCGATTCATCTTCTCTACCGATTTATTACATTCTTCTGAATATTTTTTAAATCTAGTATTAACGTTCTTCTGCCAAGATACAAAAAATACTACATCGCAGCTTTGGCGTTTATTTTTTAAATCAGCCAAATATTCGTTCAATTTTTCAGTAGATAGTTTGTCTTTTTGTAAATTAATAAACAGCGAGCTCCCCATTTCATTAGTGTTTTTTGTTACGCTTTGAACATTTTCCCAAGATTTCCAGCTCACAAATCCATATGCCAATATCATTATCAGCGTTATAAAACTCATGACAATAGCCAATTTAAGTGTGCGATAATTTTTTATCAATTTCATAGTTCTATCCCCAGCGTAGTTGACCATAATTCACTATCAAGCGGCCAAGGATTAAAAGCACACCCCTGTAAATCAATTGATTGCTGCTGCATAACCGCCGCTGGATTATTAACCCCAGAACAATTCAAATGCCCATGCCCCAACCAGTGTCCAACTTCATGATTGATTACCATATGTCGATAATTACGAATATCACCACCCGCTTTATTCCATGCTGTAGTCGCGCCAGACCATCGATTATCATTGATAATGACAGAAGACCCGACTCGACAGCTCCAATCCGCATCACAACCTGACGAGAACGACGACATCAATTCGGCTTGCGACAGAACTAGATTGAAGCTCCCGCTCTCTTTCACTTCTTTAAAAATAATCCCCATACGCGCCCAACCTCGATTGTCGTTTAAGGTTTCATTTACCTGTTTCGAGAATTCAGACAAGTTCGATCGGACATTGCCCTTTGTTGATATTGTATATGTGACTTCTTTTTTCGCTCCAGAATTTGATTTTTTTGACGATTGAGATGTGGAGTGCCAATCTGGAATCTGGATATCTGACACCTTAAAGCTGGATAGCGACGACGGAGATTTTATTTCAGAGAAAATTTTAGCACTAATCACCTTCTTCGCATCACTCTTATTCTCATTGGGTGCTGTTATACTAACCGTTGGCGTTAAAGCAACAGCAATCGCCATACCGCCAGAAGCCACCCTACATACCATACACATGTAACCATTTTATCACCGACCAAAACATACCACAAACGTTTTAAGACAAAGAAGAAAGCCACCCTATTAGGATGGCTTTCTTATAATTCGGCACCGTGCTAGTTTCCCACTTTCGCAGTATAATCGCCGCTGGGGAGCTTAACTTCTGTGTTCGGAATGAGAACAGGTGTTTCCTCCTCGCCATGGGCACCGAAGGAGGGGGTTACGACGCTTGGTTCCGTATATATTCCACGGTGGGCCAAACCCCTTTCTTCGATGTCCAACATCAGCACGGAATTGATTTTTAATTGACTGGCACTTTTGAAAAGCACCAATTACTAGTTAAGTCTACCTTATCCGCAATGTTTATGCAAGCATAAACTCCACGGACAAGGACATAAAAAGGCAATGGGACTATTAGTACGCTTTAGCTCCATACATTACTGTACTTCCACCTTGCGCCTATCAAACAGATAGTCTTTCTGTGTCCTCATAGGGAAACCTTATCTTGAGGTTAGTTTCGCGCTTAATATGCTTTCAGCGCTTATCTAGTCCGCACATAGCTACTCGACAATGCAGCAGGTGGCCACAATCGATACACCAGAGGTGCGTCCGCCCCGGTCCTCTCGTACTAGGGGTAGATCCTCTCAAGTTTCCTATCGTCCATACCGGATATAAACCGAACTGTCTCACGACGTTCTGAACCCAGCTCGCGTACCACTTTAATCGGCGAACAGCCGAACCCTTGGAAGGTGCTCCCCCTCCAGGATGTGATGAGCCGACATCGAGGTGCCAAACAGCGCCGTCTATGTGAACTATTGGGCGCTATAAGCCTGTTATCCCCAGGGTAACTTTTATCCGTTTGCGCTGTCGATCCCACATTCATGTACAAATGTACGTACAGCGGATCACTTGCTCCGACTTTCGTCTCTGATTGGAATGTACTCCTCACAGTCAAGCTGGCTTATGCGCATACACTATCACTTCGATTTCCATCCGAAGTTAGCCAACCTTTGAACGCCTCCGCTACTCTTTAGGAGGCAACCGCCCCAGTTAAACTACCCACCATACACGGTCCGCTAACCGGATAACGGTCAGCGTGAGAACACAATCACAACAAGGGTGGTATTTCACTTGGTGACTCCACAAATACTGGCGTATCTGCTTCAAAGTCTCCCACCTATGCTACACATGTTGAAACCATATTCAATGTAAGCTGTAGTAAAGCTCCATGGGGTCTTTTCGTCCTGGTACGGACAGACGGCATCTTTACCGCCAATGCACTTTCACCGAGTCCTTCGCTGAGACAGTGCCCACATGATTACTCCATTCGTGCGGGTCAGAACTTACCTGACAAGGAATTTCGCTACCTTAGGACGGTTATAGTTACCGCCGCCATTGACTAGGGCTTCAGTTCGCACCGTGAAGCGCTCCCCTTAACCTTCCAGCATTGGGCAGGAGTCAGCCCCTATACATCCACTTTCGTGTTAGCAGAGACCTGTGTTTTTGATAAACAGTTCCGTGGGCTCTTTTGCTGCGGCCCCCACATCGTTAGACGTCAGAGGTTCGCGTTCAAAAGAACAATTCGTTTGCTCTATCTCAGAAAATTCGTTTTGTGATTAAAAATGTACTCTTTAACCTAATATTCACTGAGTGAACGCGGCTGATATCCACCGAAGTGGGGGCAGACCTTATCCCGAAGTTACGGTCGCTGTATTGCCGAGTTCCTTAGCGAAGGTTCGCTCGTAAGCCTGAGTCTACTCGACTCGAGCACCTGTGTTGGTTTGCGGTACGGGCGGCTAAGTCCACGCGTACACCTGCTTTTCTAGCCAGGGCTTTCACCAAAATCGCGACTCCGAAGAATCACTTTCACTCCCTTTGCGTTCCCGCTCGGTTGGACGGATAAACCATGAATCCGCTTCGATTACTTCCCCGTGAACAGTGTACAAAACTTAACCGGTTCAGGAATATTAACCTGATGTCCATCGCCTACGCTCTGCGCCTCGGCTTAGGCCCGACTAACCCTGAGATGATTACCATGGCTCAGGAAACCTTGCTCTTACGGCCGAGAGGATTCTCACCTCTCTTATGGTTACTCATTCCAGCATTCTCACTTCCTACCGCTCCACCGAACCTTCCGATTCGACTTCACCGCTGATAGGAACGCTCCTCTACCACGCCAGATAAATCTGACATCCATATCTTCGGTATAACGTTTTAGCCCCGTTACATTTTCCACGCAAGATCTCTTGACTAGTGAGCTGTTACGCACTCTTTAAATGAATGGCTGCTTCTAAGCCAACATCCTAGCTGTTTAAGAAATCTCACCTTGTTTCCCACTGAACGTTAATTTAGGGACCTTAGATGATGGTCTGGGCTGTTTCCCTTTTGAGCACCGATCTTAGCACCGATGTTCTAACTGCCGTGATTACACACATGGTATTCGTAGTTTGTTAAGGGTGGGTACAGTTGCCCGCCCCAGTCCTTTACAGAGCTCTACCCCCATGTGCTACTAACACGACGCTAGCCCTAAGCTATTTCGAGGAGAACCAGCTATCTCCGAGTTCGATTGGCATTTCACCGCTAACCACAAGTCATCCAAACACTTTGCTGCGTATCCTGGTTCGGTCCTCCACCACCTGTTACAGTGGCTTCAACCTGCTCATGGTTAGGTCACCCGGTTTCGGGTCTAATCCTTACAACTTATTCGCCCTATTCAGGCTCGCTTTCACTGTGGCTCCGTCAATTGACTTAACCTCGCTGTAAAAATTAACTCGCTGGATCGTTCTACAAAAAGCACGCCGTCACCGGACAAGCCGGCTCCGACTCCTTGTAGGCACTAAATTTCAGGATCTATTTCACTCCCCTCCCGGGGTTCTTTTCACCTTTCCATCACTGTACTAGTTCACTATCGATCGTATATTATATTTAGCCTTGGCTGGTGGTCCAGCCAGATTCAAACAGGGTTTCTCGTGCCCCGTCCTACTCGATAAAACATACATAAGGTCAGCGTCGTTTTCATATACACGGCTTTCACGTTCTTTGGCTAGTCATTCAAACTATTCTACTAACCACGCCGATTTCTTACCTTACTAACTGTTGATAGCCAGTTATCGCAAATCAGATTATTTGAATGAATCAAATTCTCTGACTTGGTCATATGTAATATCACAACCCCTTATAAGTATTCGTCTATCAACTTATTTGCCTAAATTAATAGGCAAAAACTTAAAAGGTTTGGGCTGTTGCGATTTCGCTCGCCACTACTTTCGCAATCGTTATTTACTTTCTCTTCCTCATCCTACTAAGATGTTTCAGTTCAGATGGTTCCCGCTCGCTTGCCTATGTGTTCAGCAAGTGGCAACATGACATGACTCATGCTGGGTTTCCCCATTCGGAGATCTCCGGATCAAAGCTTGTTGACAGCTTCCCGAAGCTTATCGCAGTCTTCCACGTCCTTCATCGGTAATATACGTCTAGGCATCCATTTAGCGCCCTTGAGTACCTTTATGCATTGACTTAACTAGTAGTTGCTACTTTGCAATTACTATTACCGTCAATTAAAAACTCAATTTCTTTTACTCTCAAATTGTTAATGATCAGTGCCTCACACATTTGAGTGCACAATCGACAAGTCAATAAATTGACAAATCTATCTACACTCAGATGTTTTTCACTGCCCTCGCACGTTTTGCAGTGTATTGCCAGAGGTTCGTTTGAACATTCGCTTAACTAGTAATTAACTATACAGCAGCTGAGATTCTTTTGCAAGGGTTTTTTCAAAGTTTTTTCGACTTTTTTTGCTTTTTATTAAAATCAGCGCCAATCGCCTCAGAAATACTAGAAAAACCGTCATTTTTTAGCAACTGAAGCAACTCGCGATTCATTCGCCCAATTAGCTGCGGACCTTCGAAAAACAGTCCAGTTATAAGCCCAACTAGACTAGCCCCCGCCTTAATCTTAGCGTACGCATCTTCGGCCGAAAAGACACCGCCGACACCAATAATAGTCAGTTTATCTCCATAGTTTTTATATGTATGCTTAATCAATTCTAAGCTATGTGCGCGAGTAGGTTCACCGCTCAGTCCACCCCTAATGTCATCAGTCAAAGGATCTTTAAGATCTACCTTCTCGCGATCCTTTATTAAATTAGCAACCGTTACGCCCTGAATATTATGCTCAACAATAACCTTTAATAACGAGTCGAATTGCTTCAGATCATACAAATGTGGCATTTTAACCCAGAAAGGAACATTTCTCTCTACAGAATCTAATTCGCTCAATAAAGTCTCTAGTGTATCGGCATAGATAAACGGCTCCTTGCCAGCATTCGGACAAGAGATATTAATCTCTATAACGCTTGCCAGATTGTTTTCTACGATATAACTAACCGCTTTTTTTACGTCCCGAATTATATATTCCTCCGGAACGACTGGCCCAAATTCGTCTTTTCGTGGATTTATCAGCAATAACAGCCACAGACACAACAGCCGGCATTGATTTAACTTTAGGTCTGTTTAATTCAATGTAGTCACTAATCTTCTCTAATCCATAATTTGGCATACCAGCGTACACAACTACAGACTTGGTGTTCGGCAATCGATGAAACCATGGTCGCAGATTCCCCCTTCTCGGCTCCATAGTCACAGATCCACCAGAAGCAAAGCCAAATCCAACATCTTCCATTAAGGGTGACAGTTGTACGTTTTTATCAAATCCCGCCGACAAACCTATTGGGTTATTAAATACAACTCCATCAATTTCCTGCTGTAGCGACTTGTCCTGGAAGCTCCATAATTTACGAATAGCCCATCTAATAGGAGGAAACGCCTGCGCCAAACGACCGCAAAAAACAGTTAACTTATGAGTAAAGTCTGGTGTTAGTAGGAATAATATTGGCTTGATAATGTTTTTATACATCTCTACTATACTATTATACCTTAAATGCAGACTTCTAAAACAAACTACGTACGTTTTTCATAGCTCTTACCGATCTAAGTCTGCTTTTTAATTCTCCTTCGTCACCAAGGCAAAACCCATCTCTTCCGCTCTGAACTTCTAATTTAACCTGAATTCGCACCGACTTATCACACCCGTTAGCTATAGATACAATTCTATCTAAGGTAAAGAAACTCCCTACTGATATGATTTTTCGATGTTCTTAACATTATGAACTATAGCGTTAAGGTCAACTATTACGCGATAGTTATTATTTTGACAATTCACGGTCTATAAATTTCTTCAACTCTACAATTATCCATGAGTCAAATTCACGCTTTTCTTTATCAGTCATTTCATCCCAGGTTTTTGCCCTCACCGAGGCTTCAAAAGCAGCCCCAATTGGGTAAGCGCTACCGTTGTACGGAAGTTTCAATTTCTCCCTATTCAGATACCCTTCTGTCTTATTGTGAATAACTTTGTAATCACCTGATGGAGCAACGATGGCTATGCACTGATCAAAGTACGCATCGTAGTTCTTGAGGTTCTCTGTCTTCTTCTGAAAAAATCTCCAGAACTCCTCTTGAGATACCTCCTCTGGCAATTCACCACCCCATCTGCGCAGGGCAACACCAGGCTCACCATACAACTCTTTGATAAAAAAGCCCGTATCGTCCCCTATGGCTATTTGGCCAGTTTTAACCGAATAGGCTCTTGCCTTTGCTATTGCATTATCCTCTATTGATGTGACTCCTTCTGGTATTTGAATCTTCTCAGTAGTCTGCGGCATACGAATATTATATTCATCGCCTATATATATCCTAAAATCATCAAATTTGAGGTATTTCCCGTAGCAATAAGTATATCTTTATTATCAACCGGCACAATCAAAGGTAAAAAGCGCTCTTTCATATATTTTGTATACTTTGTCAAATCATTAAAGAATGGTACAGAAATCACCCTCAGGAGACGTACCCCAGTTGAATCAAAGATCTTGTTCGAAATAATCCTTTCAAATTCCAATCTATCGTCAAATTTAATGTCTTCAATATCCTTTACATCCCTAGCTATAACTAGCCACGGATTAAGTTGCTGGCTTCGCAGCATTTTTACTGCATCCTGAATAGTTTTCGTTTTTATATGGATGCCATCATAAGCCAGCTCGGACAGCAGCACTATCCTAATGTTATTCGGCGTGCGTTCACTCCACCTTTGCAACAACGGGACAAAAATAGGGCAAACCTCTGGATCTAACAATGTACCCCCTATTTCTATAAAGAAATGTTTCGGTCGACCTATTTGATTCCAGATACGAAGAATACGCAGCTCAAGATACACAGAGAGGTGAGGATTTATTTGAAGATGGTTCTCGGCAGCCCCAAACTCGTTTAAGAAGTCACGCCATAAATCACCTCCAATGAGATAATGCTCTGTTGACCATTTCTTACCAGGATTGAACTGTGAATAAACCGCAAAATCATCTATGTCCGACCGAGCATGAATACCGTAGTCGTCAGTATTGAGGAATCCGTCAAATTTCATAGCGTCAGAACCTTCAACAATATTCAGTAACTGAGCTATCAGAGTACCCTTTCCCATATCAGAGCGTGGATAACTATTTATAAAATAAAATTTTTCACCATCAACCGGCTTCAGGTCTTCAATCTGAGATCTCAATTGTCTTAATGTTTTTTGGTTTTCATAAGCTTCGCTCATCACCCTCTCCTTAGTTGTTTTACTTTATGCTGCAGCTATCTTTATCGTCACATTATAGATGAACCCAATTTACATCGCAACCGCACATATAAAATACTCTTCTTGCAATTTGGGTTGATACCGGAGAAGAGCAAAAACCGTTCTTCTTCAATAAATCCATTTGTTTACGCGGATAGCCATAGTATATACCAATTCCTGGCATATGGGCAAATTCCAAAGAGTCCTCTATATATAATCCTTCACGAAAGTTGCTCTCAAACTGCTCTTCTCTGAAAAAAAACACTGCGAACACCCGACACCTCACCTGACCGAGGTAATCTTGTCGTATGTGTGGGTATATACGAATAGCCGTCGGCAACAGCCTGTTCTATAAGCGTAGTTTTACCAGACACCGAAGCTCCTGCAACTATAAAAGAGGGTAAATCACAAATTCTATCCATTTTTAGTCTGGTGTTAATAAAAATAATATCGGCTTAATAATATGCTTATATATTCTAAGAGTATAACTATCTATGCTTTATTAAGCAAGGTTACTTGTAAACAAAAAATCGCCTACTCGGCGATAATCCTGACTATCTATGATTGGTGGGCGCTGAGGGACTCGAACCCCCGACCCTCTCGGTGTAAACGAGATGCTCTAGCCAACTGAGCTAAGCGCCCATATTAAAAAATATGGTGGGCGATGAGGGACTTGAACCTCCGACCTCGTCATTATCAGTGACGCGCTCTAACCAGCTGAGCTAATCGCCCTCATTCGTCTTGGTGGAGTGTCGTGGACGTAAGCCCACTTCACCCCATATGGTGGAGACACAGGGACTCGAACCCTGGACCCCCTGCTTGCAAAGCAGGTGCTCTAGCCAACTGAGCTATGTCCCCATAAATTGCCAAGACTTTTTAATTGTACAGTATCTTTTTAATTCTGACAAGTGTATAATTAATAATATGTTATATCAATTTAGTTTTGGCTCATTATTTTTTGGGATTTTGGTCTTAATTGCCGGTGGAATCGTCGTTATTTTCCATCAAAAATTAGCCGACAATCTGGGAAGCGGCGTAAGTAGCTATGACCGTTTCAAATTTTGGGGACTTGTTACATGTGGAGTAGGATTCGCTATTATGCTCAGCCTACACACTATCCCATTAAACTGGCTACTAAACTCCCTTTTTGGCGGCGGACTATAATAAGCGTCAGCAAAAAGCATAAATAGCCAAATTATTGGCTATTTTTTATAATCACAGTTCTACCAAAATATCAGATTTAATTAAATCTACCATATAAAAAGCCCCTCATAGAGGGACTTTTTCGTTTAACAACTTGATTGTGCAATTCATCAATCGGTTTATCGTAGAGAAAGGTTGAACTTTTGTCTCGTCCTCGAGAGGACTATTGTAAATATGTAAGCTCGACACATTTACGAGACCGACCTAGCTCAATCTGTGATTGCTCGACAGATTGGCATCGTTACTCCCTAGAAAGGAGGTAATCCATCCGCACCTTCCGGTACGGATACCTTGTTACGACTTAACCCCAATCATGCCCCCCACCTTAGGCCGACGAATCGGACTTCGGGTGTTGGTCACTTTCATGGTTTGACGGGCGGTGTGTACAAGACCCGGGAACGTATTCACCGCAACTTGCTGATTTGCGATTACTAGCGATTCCGACTTCATGCAGGCGAGTTTCAGCCTACAATCCGAACTGGGACTAGCTTTGATGCGATTTGCTTCACCTCGCGGCTTCGCTGCGCATTGTACTAGCCATTGTATTACGTTTCTAGCCCAGGACGTAAGGGAAATACTGACCTGACATCATCCCCTCCTTCCTCCCCGTTACCGGGGCAGTCTGAATAGAAAAATACAACTATTCACAAGGGTTGCGCTCGTTGAAGGACTTAACCTAACATCTCACGACACGAGCTGACGACGGCCATGCATCACCTGTCACAGGGTTCCAAAAGGCACAGTCTACTTTCGCAGACCTTCCCTGGATGTCAAGCCCTGGTAAGGTTCTTCGGTTATCATCGAATTAAAGAACATAATCCACCGCTTGTGCGGGTCCCCGTCAATTCCTTTATGTTTTAGCCTTGCGGCCGTACTCCACAGGCGGGATACTTAACGCGTTAGCTTCGCTACTGAAGGGGTCGATACCTCCAACAGCTAGTATCCATCGTTTACGGCGTGGACTACCCGGGTATCTAATCCGGTTCGCTCCCCACGCTTTCGTGCCTTAGCGTCAGAAATGGCCCAGTAACCTGCCTACGCCATCGGTGTTCCTTCTAATATCTACGGATTTCACTCCTACACTAGAAATTCCAGTTACCTCTACCATTCTCGAGTTTAACAGTTTGAATAATAGTCTGTATGGTTGAGCCACCAGGTTTCACTATTCACTTATTAAACCGCCTACGCAACTCTTTACGCCCAGTCACTCCGGATAATGCTTGCACCCTACGTATGACCGCGGCTGCTGGCACGTAGTTAGCCGGTGCTTATTCATGAGTTACCGTCATATTCTTCACTCATAAAAGAAGTTTACAACCCGAAGGCCTTCATCCTTCACGCGGCGTTGCTCCATCAGGCTTTCGCCCATTGTGGAAGATTCCTCACTGCTGCCTCCCGTAGGAGTCTGGACCGTGTCTCAGTTCCAGTCTGGCTGATCATCCTCTCAGACCAGCTATGGATCGTCGGCTTGGTAGGCCATTACCCTACCAACTACCTAATCCAACGCAGGCTCTCCCAAAGCGCCCGAAGGCTTTAATCCGAAGACCATATGCGGCATTAGCTACCCTTTCGGGCAGTTATTCCTCACTTTGGGGCAAATTCCTACGCGTTACTCAGCCGTCCGCCGCTCGCCGACATTTTACACAAAATTCTTGAATAGATCTTCTATATTACCCAGAAGCTTCCAGAATTCAGTGTAAAACTCGCTGCCGCTCGACTTGCATGTGTTAGGCACGCCGCCAGCATTCATCCTGAGCCAGGATCAAACTCTCCGTTAAAATCTACTTTGTATCAAAGTATTAAGGCTCTACAAAAATATAAACTGACGATGATATTGCACAATCAAATTGTTAAAGTTCATCTTAAGTCAGACTGAAGTATGATTTACCTCGCTTTACAGATTGTAAATCGTTGCCTAACTCGCACTCCAGCAACCAGACTTGTTACTAATCTTACAGTATATAATTGCCTAGGTCAATAGATTTTTACAATTATTTTGTTGCGAAAAATACAACGGCAGCTACAACCACACCAATAGCCGCCCCAGCAGTCACTTCTACAGGGGTGTGACCATGAGCAACGCGAAGTTTTTTCAACTTGCTACCCTGCTCCGAAATTAACTTATTAAGCGTTTCACCCTGCATTCCGGACGAATAACGGACCATCATAGCATCATACATCACTATAATAGCCAGCCAAGTAGCTAGTCCAAATACAGAACTATCCCAGCCGTCTTGTAACCCCAGAAATACCGCCAGCGACATAACAATCGCACTATGAGCGCTTGGCATACCTCCGGATAGAAGTATTTGGGTTTGTATCACCGCTAAATACTCGACGATTACGCCCCATGAGATGAAACACTTGCTTCAACCCTTGAGATATCGCCCATGCGATTACTGGAACTATCAAGACCTTCACTATTAATTACCCTCATCCTGCGGGCGATCAGCCATCAAGCCGATTGACGAAACAGCGTCGCCGTCAGATAGACGCATAATCGTCACACCCTGGGTTGTCCTACCGAGCAATTTAATATCGCTCAAGCCCAGGCGGATAGTTTGACCATTCTGAGAAACCAATAGCGCCTCTGTTATTTCTGGGTCGATAGTCTGCACAGAGATGATCGGACCAGTTTTTGCAGTTACGACTGCGGCTTTTATACCGACTCCGCCACGTTTATGACTTGGGAAATTCGACACCTTTGTGCGTTTACCGAAGCCTTTCTCGCTAACCACCAGCAAGGTTTGGTCGTCACCCGTAACGATATCCATGCCAACAACAGAGTCATTTGGACGCAATCTGACGCCGCGAACACCACGAGCTGATCTACCCATTGGGCGCGTATCTTTCTCATTAAAGCGAATGGCTTGTCCTGCAGACGTAGATATAATTACGTCATTTTCGCCAGTCGTCCTCTTTATCCAGCGCAGTTCATCGCCTTCATCCAATTTAATAGCAATCAATCCATTCGTACGGACATTGGCGTAATCTTTCACAGGAGTCTTCTTGACTGTGCCCTTCTTTGTCGCCATGAACAGATATCCGTCTTCGTTGGCGTTCTTTTCGTGCTTGATAATTGCCGTTATCTTCTCTTCTGGCTGAAGTTGCAATAAGTTAACGGCCGCAACACCCTTAGCGCTTAGGCTAGCAGCGGGTACTTCGTAAGCCTTCAAGCGGAAGATTCTACCCATATTAGTGAAGAATAGTAGATAATCGTGCGAGCTCGCCTGGACAACTTGATCAATGACATCTTCCTCCTTAGTCGTCATTCCGCGCTTGCCCTTACCACCACGATTTTGCCTACGATAATCACTCACAAGAGTTCGCTTGATGTAATTTTCGCTTGTAAGCAGAATTACCGACTCTTCCTCTGGAATCAATTCCTCGTCAGAGAACTTTCCTAATTCGTGATTAATGATCTTACTGCGCCGCTCATCGCCATATTTTTCTTTCATAGCAAGCAATTCTTCCTTAACGACACGCAAAATCTCGTTCTCGTCAGCCAAAATCGCCTCCAGCTTCTTAATCAGTTCATGAAGTTGTTTCAATTCTTCTTCAATCTTGTCGCGCTCCAATCCCTGCAATCGTCGTAGTTGCATCGCCAAAATTGCGGCCGCTTGAATTTCCGACAGACCAAATCGCTCCATCAAACGCTTGTCGGCGTCGTCATAACTTTCGCGAATTGTCTTGATTACCTCGTCAATATGATCAAGTGCAATTTTCAGACCTTCCAATATATGAGCTCGCTCCTTAGCTTTGCGAAGCTCAAACTCAGTCCTGCGTCGAATAACACCTTGACGATGCTTAATAAACTCCGCCAAAATCTCTTTCAAGCCCATGACCTTAGGCTGAATACCATTGACCAAAGCCAGGACATTATAATGGAATGATGTTTGTAATCCAGTCAATTTATACAATTGGTTAAGAATCTTCTTTGGATAAGCATCTTTCTTCAGTTCAACAACAACTCGAACCTTACCACGAGCACTTTCATCTCGCGCATCGGCAATGTGCGTTATTTTTTTGGCAAGGACAAGTTCTCGAACCTTATCAACAAGCCTTCCTTGCTCATACCATACGGAACTTCGGTGATTATAATACTGTAACGGCCATTTTTGCGCTCTTCAATCGACGCAACCGCACGAATCGTAACTGAACCACGCCCAGTTTCATATGCTTGACGCATTGGCGCACCACCATAAACTTCTGCACCCGTCGGAAAATCAGGACCCTTAATGTGCGTCAACAGTTCATCTAGTGTAATTTCAGGATTATCTATTTGAGCAACTGTAGCGTCAACCACCTCACCAAGGTTGTGCGGTGGAATATTCGTTGCCATACCAACAGCAATACCCATCTGACCGTTCAATAGAATATTTGGGACGGCTGACGGCAAAACTACCGGCTCTTTCTCTGTTCCGTCGAAGTTATCACGAAAGTCAACGGTTTCTTTATCGATGTCAGACAGCAACTCGCCGCCAATTTTATCCATTCGCGCCTCAGTATAACGAGAAGCCGCTGGCTCATCACCGTCCATAGAACCGAAGTTACCTTGACCTTCGACCAGTGTATATCGCATCTTCCAAGGTTGAGCCAAGTTCACCATAGCGTCATAAATTGATGAGTCGCCGTGCGGGTGGTAGTTACCCATCACTTCACCGACGATCTTCGCCGACTTCACCGTAGCGTGAGGAGCACGCCAACCATTCTTATTCATCGCATACAAAATACGACGATTAACAGGCTTCAATCCGTCACGAACATCCGGCAAAGCACGGTCAATAATAACCGACATGGAGTATTTAAGGAAGGAGTCTTCCATAACACGCTCAACTGTCGACTTTCAATACCGCGAACTTCTGGCTCTTCGTTCAGAATTTCTGGTTCTACTATATTTTTATTGTCATTGTCCGCCATATCTCCTCCTTAAAAGTCCAAATCTTCCACATTAACCTTAGCGGCATTTGTTTGAATAAAATTTTTCCTCAATTCTACACTATCACCCATAAGCTTCGTAAATATCGCGTCTGCCCGTTCTGCGTCCTCAATATTAACCTTCACTAATGTTCGATTTTCTGGATTCATAGTCGTTTCCCATAATTGAGCGGCATCCATCTCACCAAGACCCTTAAATCGTTGCTGTGCTGTGTAGCCTGCCTGCTTAAATTTCTCAGCATTTTCATCAATCTTTACACCAGCAGCCTTGCGCTCATTGATCTTTTCGTTCAATTTTTGCTCGAGGGCTACTTCATCATAAACGTAATCTATCTTACGATTGCTGCCGGTTCCTCTACTCAACCCAAACAGAGGCGGCTTCGCCAGATACACGTGACCCGCTTCAATCACTTCAGACATATATCGGAAGAAGAATGTCATCAAAAGTGTAGAAATGTGCGCACCGTCAACATCGGCATCTGTCATAAATATAATCTTGTCGTAACGAATGCCACTGATATCAAATTGGTCACCAATTCCAACGCCCATAGCCTTAATCAACGAAACAATTTCAGCATTAGCAAACATCTTATCAAACCTTGCGCGCTCAGTATTCAACACCTTACCGCGAAGAGGAAGAACAGCCTGAATAGTTGAATCGCGACCGTCCTTAGCAGAACCCGCAGCCGAATTACCCTCGACAATAAATAATTCACAGTCCTTTCGGTTACGAGATGAGCAATCCGTCAATTTAGATGGCAAGTTTAAGCCTTCAAATGCTCCCTTACGGATAACGTTATCGCGCGCAGCCCTTGCCGCCTTACGAGCTCGTGCCGCCAGCGTAGCCTTGCCGACAACCTTCTTAGCTGTAGCTGGATTTTCCTCCAAGTAATACGCAAAATATTCGCTCATCACCTGATCAACATAGCGGCGCATCTCTGGATTACCAAGTTTATTCTTGGTCTGACCTTCAAACTGAGGATCTGGCAACTTCACCAAAATAACCGCCGTCAAACCTTCGCGGATGTCATCACCAGTCAGATTATCTTCTTTTTCTTTCAGTAAGCTATTCTTACGAGCATAATCATTAATTACACGCGTAAGGGCTGTTCGGAAACCAACCAAATGAGTACCACCATCAGGAGTTAAGACGTTATTGGCAAATGGCTTTACTACTTCAGCGTAAGTATCGTTATACTGAACCGCAATTTCCACCATACAATCTTCAACCTGCTTCTCGACGTAAAATATATCGTCCGATAAAACATCCTTGCCAATATTCAGGTTTTTTACATAGCTCTGAATGCCGCCCTCAAAGTAGAAAGCTTTTCGTTCGCCAGTTCGCTCATCAATAACCGACGTGTGAATGCCTTTTGTAAGGTACGCCTGATGACGAAGATAATTAACAACCCATTTATAGTCAAAATTAACCGTTTCCTTAAAGATGGTTGGGTCTGGATAGAAAGTAATTGTCGTACCAGAACCATCAGACTTTCCGACGGTTTCTAGTTCCGTCTGGGGCACGCCTGTTGCGTATTCTTGGCGATAGATTTTACCGTTCTTCCTAACTTCAGCAATCATCCGCGTAGACAGCGCGTTCACAACACTGGAACCAACACCATGAAGTCCAGATGAGACCTTATAGCCACCGCCGCCAAACTTACCGCCGGCGTGTAAGATTGTTAATACTGTCTCCAACGTACTCTTACCTGTCTTTGGATGCTTATCAACAGGAATACCACGACCGTCATCAGACACTCGAACACCACCATCCTTTAACAAAGTTACTTCGACCTTTGTAGCATAACCAGCGATTGCCTCGTCAATTGAGTTATCGGCAATCTCCTTAATCAAGTGATGTACGCCCTCATACCCCGTACTACCGATGTACATTCCTGGACGCTTACGAACCGGCTCAAGGCCCTCTAGGACCTGGATTTGTGAGCCATCATAAGATTGTTCATTTGTTTGTTTAGCCATATCTCCCTCACTATTATCTGAATTATCAGCTCTTTCAACAACCTTATTATACATCAAAATAGATATATTCTCAAACTATTTACTTTTTTAGTATGCTTATGCTAAAGTTAGATTAAAGTTATATAACAACAAAAATAAAAGAGGTCAAAATGTTCAAAAAAATTATCTCGCGCCTACCATACAGCCCTTCAATGATCCACAGTTTGGGCTTTTATGCGAAACGCTTACGCAAAGAAGAAGCCACTCGAAAGATCGGGCTTATCTTAACTGCCCTAGCGCTTATTGTGCAATCTTTCACTGTTTTTTCACCGCCAGAATCAGCCAATGCAGCAGATTCCAGCGACCTCATTTACGGCGGAATTTCTAGCGGCCAGCAACTAATGGCTCATTATGACGCGAACACAAATAATATTCACGACCTCTACGATCATCTTGGTATTAGCCGCTCTGATTTGGTAGCGGCGACTGGTAATCTTCAGACCTTAAATAGCAATATGGGTACATATTCATGGGGACTTACACCTCACTTTGGCGCAGCAAGAGGTGAAGGATCTTACGTAGTTCGTACGTCACAAGGCAGTGCTCGCACTTTCTACTATCGACCTCACAACCTCTGGGGTAACTTCTCATACAGAGCATTCGTTGGATATTCAGCTGGAACCGGATGGTTTGCAATCATGCTTAACTGCGGTAACTTAATCCTTAAAATCGCACCGCCGAACCATCAATGTCCAACTGGGCAAGTCGGAACATACCCCGACTGCTCTACTCCGCCACAGCCAGTAGCTACGTGTAACGCCTTAGACATAAAGAAGAATGGCGACACATATCAATTTACTGCTAACGCCAGTGCGGCCAATGGTGCGACAATCCAAAAATATGTATACAGCATTTACCGAGGAAATACTCTAGTTAAGACTATCGAAGGCAACGATAAAATCGTAACTTATACAGAAAAAACACCGGGATCATACAAAGTTGTTCTAACGGTAAAAAGCTCGCTGGGCGACAAGACCTCAGACGCCTGCGTAAAGACATTTACCATACCAGAACCAGCAAGATGCCCTCAAAACCCTAAATTGTTAAAGGACGACCCTCAGTGCCAACCATGCCCAGGCGATTCTACGATATGGATTAACGATAGTCGATGTTCTGCCTCGTTCGTGCAGACAAAAACTGCAGTTAATCTCACCCAAAATAATGCTGACGCAACAACTACAGTTGCGAAATCTGGAGATCGAATTACCTATACTCTTTCAGTAAAAAACAAGGGTCTAAAAGAGGAAGAGTTTACGTTCAAAGATCAAGTCAGCGATTTATTGGAATATGCAGACATATTCGACGCTGGCGGCGGAACATTGACAGATGATAAAGGCGCTAGCGCGGGCAGCGGCAATGCAAAAGTACTAGTATGGAATCCTATCAAGATCAAGCCAGGAGAAACCCAGAAGCGCAGCTTTACCGTCCAAATAAAGAACAGCATCCCGGCGATGGCTAGCGGTAAAAGTAATCCAATGTCTTACGACTGTAGGATTGATAACACATTTGGCAATACTGTCAGCACAAAAATTGACTGCCCTGCACCGAAAGTTATTGAACAAACCACTTCGCAACTACCAAAAACTGGTGCCAGCGAGAATATGATGTTTGCAGGAATTATTGCAGCCGTGGTCGTATACTTCTATGCTCGATCACGTCAATTAAATAAAGAAGTTAGAATCATTCGGCGAGACATGTCCGCAGGAACTTTATAGGAGGTGAAAAATGAGTGAAAAATTAAAATCTACCGTAGAGAATGCTGTCGACACCAGAGAGTTAGCAGATTTAAACAGAGAAAAAGCTGCTGAAATCGAAAGATCTCTAGAAAAGGCGGTTGAAAAAGAAAAATCAAATGCCGAAAATGAAAATAGCATTAAACATGAGGCTATAGAAATTGCCGCCCGCCAAGAAAAGCAGCAAGAACAAAAAGAATCTAAAGAGATAAAAGAAGATAAGCCTCTTACAAAAAAAGATATTGAAGCTTCGTATAAGAAGACTTTGGAAAATGTACAAGACCAACTATCAGCTCCATCCAGGGCTTTCAGCAAGGTCATTCACAATCCAGTCGTCGAAAAAACTAGTGACGCAATCGGCAATACCGTTGCCCGCCCTAACTTAATCATCTCTGGTGCCTTAGGCGCAATAGCTTCTGTCGTTGTGTATTTTATCGCCAAACGATACGGATATCTATTATCAGGATCAGAAACTATTATCTTGTTTGCAGCTGGCTGGTCTATCGGCGCTGTTATCGAATACGCTCGAGTAGGGTTTATCAACAACAGAAAAAATAGCTAGATAGATGTTGAATCTTATCTCAAACTAATCATCACTTCACTATCGCCATCATCACCATTACGTAAATCGAGCCGATTCTTAACCACAGGCTGGCTCGGTTTTACATTTACAGAAGAGACAGGGTTATTATTTGTAGCCATAGACACATTTGTCCTATTGATGACAGCACTATCTATCACAGAAGGTTGGCTTTGCTGTTTGCTGTCAAGATTAGAAGCCGTAGTATTTACACTATTTATATTAGAAGATGCATTATTAACCACCCCTGGGCGGCCTTGCGGATTCTGTATTTGTGAGGAAGTCTGTAGAGTTTGCGAATTTGCTGGTCTTACGGTTGAGCTAGAAGCAGGCTTTCCTCCTAATTGTTGTCTCTTCGCTAGCCATTCATCCAAGAACGATGACCCACCAGGTGCCTTTTGATTAGCAGAAGGCGCTAATTGAGAAGGACTCGTCTTTGGTTGTACACTACCTCTAATCCTGTCAAATATCTCCTTCTCAACAACAGCTCGTGGTCTACCGTATTTAGCAGCAGATAGCCTTACTAACGCATCCCTCAGCTGATTATTAACTTGCCCCATCGGAGGAATCCAATTCATACTAAACGGCGCAGACGGCACATTATTAATCATCACAGAGGTTATAGATTGGAAGTTTGGCAATTTAGCCAAGTCGTCGACATCAAAAGTCGGCTGAAACTTCTTAACCATCAATTCAGCGTCAGTTACACCGATACGCCCAGAAATAACTGTACCGACGTTACCAATAATAGCTTCTCGTATCTTATCTGTTAACTGCGTCATAAACTGGTTGCCCATAATAAGACTCAATTTATACTTACGAGCCTCAGACAAAATAGATTCAAAGCTATCAGTGGCGAAGTTCTGGAACTCATCAACATACAATGAGAAATCAACTCGCTGATCCTCTGGAATATCAGCCCGAGACATCGCTGCCGCCTGGAACTTCATCACAAAAATAATACCCAGAAGCTTCGAATTAAGTTCACCCATCTTACCTTTCGACAAGTTAACCAGCAAAATCTTATTATTATCCATAATTTCACGCAAATTAAATCCAGATTTGGTCTGACCAATAATATTGCGCATTGCATCGTTGGAAATAAATGGACCAAACTTTGATACAACCCATGAAATAACCTCACCCGCCTCATTTGACCTCTGTGACGCAGGAAATTCCTTTGTCCAGAAATCAATAACTTGCTGATCTTTTACGTACTTAAGCTTGCTTTTCACAAATTCAGGATCAATAAGACACTTCGGCACATCAATAAACGTTCCACCAGCAGGATCCGACATCAACAACAGGGCGCAGTTTCTAAAAATATGCTCCAAACGAGGACCAACAATTCCCGTATGGCCAGGATCGTAAAGACCATACAGCATATTAATCGCCTCTTGAACCAAAAAGTCTTTTTGGTCTGGAGTGTCGAATTCAAACATATTCAGACCAATTGGATTAGTCATATCAGCAGGATTAAAGTAGATAATATCCTCAACGCGTTCTTTTGGAACCTTACCCAACAAAGATTCAACCAAATCACCGTGCGGATCAATAAAGGCGAATCCCCGACCATCCATCATATCCTGATAAGCCATATTTTCCTGCAAGACAGATTTACCAACGCCTGTTTGACCAATAATATATACGTGGCGGCGGCGGTCTTTTGTTCCGATTCGAATAGGCTTCTTGACTCCTCGAAATTCGTTATACCCAATCAGCAAACCCTCATCCAAAACGTCTGTTGGTCCATCAACCTGCTTGGACATCTGTCGCTTAACTTGTGAAGTCGGAATCGCGTTAGCTCCAGGCAAATGGAATAACGTTGCCATTTCTACACTGTTGAGAATATTACTACGAGTTTCCTGAGGGAAGAACCTCATAATATATGCTGTTGTCATTTCCTCAACATTCCTAGTTAAAGAGAACTTAAACCCATTATTGCGAGGCGAGTCAAACAACGAGAAGGCTGCTATTATATTTTTAACAACACTTGAGAGCGCGCCGCAGTGTTTGACGAAATTACAACACGCACTAAGACTTCATATGCAGGATAGCGAGCTTTTTCACTGATAGCATCCACTTCCGCCTGCTCTAAAGATGTTAGCTGCTTGTCCTCAGAACTAGAGCCACCGTCTTTTTCATTATTCTCTGGCGGTTTCCACAGAGCCTCCATAATATCCATAGGAGCAACGCCTCCAAAGCCTTTCTTCTTGCCCTTATTTTTCTTCATGCCGTCAATATGAGACTCTGAAGCCTTGGACCAACCGTCATACGCCGGACGTAGTAAAAATTGCACACCTATTCCATCTTCTCTGGACGCCGAAGATAGAGCATTTAATAATGCCCTGGAAGCATCTCTTTTCGACTCCTGATAAGTCGATATTGGATAAACAAAGGACTTTTTCAGGGTGAATTCTCCGCCGATGGTTCCGCTCATCTTGCCGACCTTGCTGAATATATTAGTATCAGATACCTCTTCTAGCCTAGCAGAAGGATATGCCGCCGCTACAGCTTGACGAATAACATCAACTAACACTAGCGGAACAACAGCATAATAGTGAACTAACCCACCATGTGCAACAATCTCAAACGATATATGACGTTGGCCGTAGACTTTACTTTTGAATCCTTTAGTTGCCGTACTCGAGATAATATTGTACATCACCTGGGCTTGCGACAGCACCTCTTCAGTTAAATCTCGCTCATCTCGATTTGAACTATTGACGTCTTCACTTGTCGGAGGCAAATGTATAAGCAACGGCACCATCTTCAAGCCTCGTTCATAATTTTTGGCTTCCCTTAGCATGTTACGATACAACACAAAAAGCTACCGCAGAACCAGCGGCTATAATAACAATCGCGATAAAACTAACTATCAAAGGATCCCGCACCCATATAAAAACCCTACTTACTACCGTCGTCATTTTTGACCTAAAAGTCTTATTATATCGTTTTTTTAAATAATCAGCCTGCAGCTGTGCAATAACTCTATTCCTCTCATAAGGATTATCTTTTGTTAAAGCTATAATCTTTTTTTAACTTTATCCACCCACTCTCTTTCTATCAAGTCTTCATCCGCTGCCACCAGAGGAGTATCGTCATCAGCTACTACCCCCGACTGCTTCGCACTTTGATCGTCGTTTTGAGATAAAGGAACTGTTGTAGTATTATCAACAGGCAAAGCCACAGGGATATTGTTGTATTGTTCAACCCTAGCACCAAGTAGCTGCCCAGACTCTCTTCCGACTTCAGGATTTAATGATGTATTTTCTACATTATACTCACCGCCACCTATATTTTGTGGCTGCACCTCAGGAGTCCTACTAACTTGTGGCAGTTCGGGATTCATAAATATATTGTACCACGTAACTACTTAAAATACACGACTACATTCAGGACGAGATTAGTATCTTTTATGTATAAAAAAACACGCCAGCAACTCAAACACACCAAGTAATAATATCTCAAAAATCCCAACATCCCCCATTGATTGCATACCCACATAAATAACTGGAGCAAGAGATATTACAGTAGAGTAATAATACGTCTTATACTTAGATTCATTGCGACTATTCTTGAAATTAAAAAATTTCGCAGCTATTCGCTCCGATGTTAAAAACACTACATAAGTTAGACAGATAAATAGTACATACAAACATACAAAAAACGCTAAAATCCCAAACGGACCAGCAGAACTCGGGTTTGTCGCGTTCAAAATAACCGCAGTCAAAATCAATGCAACCAACGCTATAAAACTAATTATCTTCATCCCCATACTCACATCATACTATACACAAGAAGCCTGAGCGATAATACTATAGCATATAGACACAAACCATCCGCCGATAAAAAATAACTATTAGGCGCGGGTGCTACTTGCCCATTACCGCTCGAGGCGATTTGACCGCTCCTTAATTAAGGAGCATCCTTGCAGTTTTCCTCTGCATACATCCAGAATTCTCACCGCTAGTTCTTTAACGAGGATTAACTGGATGTATGCGGTACTAACCGCGCGCTCAACGCTTTTACAATTTGCGAAGTAAAGGCGGAGCATTGGCTGCGTCATTATAAAAATCATGCAGCCAACTATCCGTCGACTTATACGTAAAAACGCGGCTTTATATAAATTTTATTGTTAATGTATTTTTGCTTTTTTGTTTTTCTAAAAGCTTAACCTTATACTAGCATAGCCCTATTTATATGTCAATCATTACTCAGCCAAAAATATTGTAATTTTCACCTATTTTTTAATGTTGTTAAAATTATCATCTGTTAATTATTCTCTTATCACTTTATAGCTATCTGTGCATTTTACAACAATCTTGTCATTTTTGAGTATTATCTAGCACGAATTACACACCATTCAATGAAGATATCGTTGACCTAGCGAACACCCAATTGCACAACTAACCTATGATTGCCCGTCATCCAAACATTGCCACAAAAATAGGTTCGTACAGTCAATATCAGACCGACGCCTAACATTCAAATCCGCGATAAAATAATAGTCTCTATTTCCCCGCTTTATAAAACTCTATTCACTTTCATTGTCACATTACAGCAAACTTAACAAAATTATTTTTTATATTACTACAAGAACGTCCAAACGTTAGTATGCATATTAAATTCTATACACCAAAGATGTTATACAGTTTTAATTAAAAATTACAAAACAAAAAGCATAAAGTTTATTCATAGTACACAAAGCTACCTTTTACACTTCAATAAAAGAGTCCTAGAAAATGTGCGATAATTTAATTTGTCGCACACATAAAAGACATAAAAAGCAATCAAACAAACATCAGTCTCTGACACATAACTTCATAGTAAAAGCCATTAGAAAAAATAGTTGCGAAAATTAGAAAGAAGATTATAAAATGTGTGGTATTTTTTTACTAAACTTTTTACAAAAAAATATTGTTGACATAAGCATTTATATAGCTTATTATAGGGGTAGCTTCTGAATAAAAAAGTTATACAGAGGCCAAAAATAAAAAGAAATTGTAAAACTCCACTTTTTTGAAAACAACCACTACTCGCAGGTGGTTGTTTTTCTATATCAAAGATAAATTCTACTCTTTAACATAAATAAAGCCAGCGATAAGGCTGACTTTTAATTTAATTTATCTGGTGGAGCTGCCGGGTACTGCCCCCGGGTCCAACTGGTATCACAACATCCGTCTACGAGCATAGGCTTATCTAAATTTATTTAATAACGCTACTCGGATTTAAAATAAACCAAGAAAACCGAGTCTCGTTACGTAGTAAAAGTCCTATATATCCGCTACTTCCAAATATATAGCTAGCAACATAGATATAACACCCTTAGATATTGACTGTTGCCACAATACAAGGATGATCGCTAAAAATTAGGCAGCGATTGGCGCAAAGGCCATCTTAGGAGCGAAAGCGCTCGCTACAAATGACTTTGCTTTTGCAACAAAGTTTGCATCTAAAAACATACGTTACGCGTATCGTCGGCTCGCAGAATGTCGTGATAAGGTCCAATTGTCGAAAGCTATATCAGCCCCACATATCAATTTATATTATATCCTGATCTCATTCAAAAATCTACATGCTTATGTTTTAATAGATTCATGATTAGTAGAGTTATTTCAGCTACGCCCTATGGATTTAGCGGGCAAATCATCGAGGTTGAGGGAGATATGTCAAAAGGACTTCCTAGTCTGCAAATTGTCGGAATGGGCAATAAGGCCATCGACGAGTCCAGAGATCGAGTACGTAGTGCAATAAAAAACTCTTCCCTGGATTTTCCGAAAGGAAAAATAATCATCAACTTAGCACCGGCAGAGTTACCAAAAGACGGATCTCACTTTGATCTTCCTATCGCCTTATCTATCTTATGCATCAACGGCGTACTCAACCAAAGCGACGTAAGTAATGCGGTTTTTGCAGGAGAACTAGCGCTAGACGGCAGCCTACGTCCAATACGATCAGCAATTATCACAGCCGAAGTGGCTAAAAACCAAAAATTAAATCAGTATACGTACCAGCCCAAAACGCCAAACAAGCGGCGCTAGTGACTGGAATTGATGTATTTCCAGTAGAAAACCTAAAATCACTATTCTTACATCTCAAAAAAGAAAAGATTATTAAGCCGATAGACAGATCATCAATAAAAAATATATCTCACAATCATAAAAACACTCCAACCATCGACGACATCTACGGACAAGAGCAAGCAAAGAGAGCTATCCAGATAGCCGTTGCCGGAAGACATAATATTTTATTGTCCGGCCCTCCGGGATCAGGAAAAACTATGTTGGCAAAATCTTTGAAGAATCTATTACCAGCCCTATCAGAGGATGAGATAGTAGAAGTGACAAAACTTCACAGTCTTGGAGAACACACTATAATAAATAATCCCATAGTAGATAGACCATTCAGGTCGCCGCACCATACCGCAAGTAGAGCCTCTATTATTGGCGGAGGATCGAAAGTGCAGCCAGGAGAAATCAGTTTGGCTCATAGGGGTGTCCTATTTCTTGATGAGTTACTCGAATATCCGCGCACTGTGCTTGAATCACTTCGTCAACCATTAGAGGATCACGATATTACCGTCAGCCGTGCAAATGGTAAATTCAACTTCCCTGCCAATTTCTTATTAGTAGCCACAATGAATCCTTGTCCTTGTGGATTTCTTGGAGATCCAGAAAAAACTTGCATATGCTCACAAAATCAGATTCTAAATTACCAAAAAAGATTATCGGGACCGCTACTCGATCGAATAGACCTAACGGTATCGGTTTCACGAGTCCCCCATGAAAAATTATTAAATAATAAAATGTCGACAAAATCACAACAAGAGACATTTTTATCTGAGATACATAAAGCCTACTCTGTTCAAAGAGACAGATATAAGTGTAGTTACAAATACAACAATGACATTCCAAGTAATAGTGTTGATAAAATCACATCAATATCAGAATCTGCAAAAACCTTCTTGACGAACGCAGCCAAAAAACTAGATTTAAGCACTCGCAGCTACTTTAAGGTTATAAAAGTTTCTCGCACTATCGCAGATTTAGAAGGATCTACATCCATAGAAATTACACATATAGCAGAAAGTCTACAATACAGACAGATTAACATAGGTTAATTATTATCCTTGAAAATAACAGACATCTCTGTTACAATAGCAACTGAGTTAATCTAAAATTGCTTCAAAAAGGAGAGCCAGAGATTAATAAGTCAATCCGTATCAACGGAGCAATCCGTGCAAGAGAACTGCGGATAATTGGTCCTGATGGCGAGCAGCTAGGAATCATGTCCCTTAAAGAGGCTTTAAGTAAGGCCAACGACATGAATCTTGACCTAGTTGAAATATCACCGGGAGCCAATCCGCCAGTTGCTAAAATCATTGACTGGGGTAAGTACCAGTACCAAAAAATGAAGGATCAACAGAAGAATCGGCGCCAAGCCAAATCTGGAGACCTAAAGCAGATGCGCTTTGGTCTAAAGATAGGAGCTGGAGACCTAGAGGTTAAGCTGAAGAAGATCCGTAAATTTTTAGAGGGCGGACATAAAGTTCGTATACAAGTGGTCTACAAAGGTCGCGAAATGGCCCATAAAGAGATCGGCTACGAATTGATCGACAAAATCATGGAACACCTTAGTGAAGACGCAATATTAGAGCAAAAACCTCAGATGGCTGGTCGCAATCTGAGCGTAGTAATAAGGAGTAAATAATGCCAAAGCTAAAGACCCACAAAGGCACTGCGAAGCGTATCAAGCTGACCAGCACCGGAAAATTGACCCGCCAGCGCGCATTTGGCGGCCACTTGTTGGCTAAAAAGTCAAAAAGTCGTAAGCGCGCAATCAACACAACAGCAACAGTAACTGGTTCGATGGCCAAGAACGCCCGTCGAGCAATGGGGGTATAGTTATGCGAGTAAAACGAGGAGTTGCCGCACGCGCTAAGCACAAAAAAATCTTAAAAGCAGCTGAGGGAATGCAACATAATCGCACCAGAAGTTTTCGTCTTGCAAAACAAGGTGTTATTAGAGCTCTACAGTATGCCTACCGCGATCGCCGAAACAAGAAGCGCGATCTACGCGGTCTATGGATTACCCGAATCAATGCAGCCGCTCGACAAGAAGGCACAACTTACGGCAAACTTATAGCTTCTATGAAATCTAAAAACATTGAGATTGATAGAAAAATATTAGCAGAATTGGCAGTTAACGAGCCAAAAGCTTTCGCTGAAATAGTAAAAGCAAGCCTATAGTAGAACAAATCTACCAATATAAAACACCCTGACATTATGCAGGGTGTTTTGTTCATAGTCTGCCTATAAGCCGGGTTCTGTCTAGGGCAATCATCTATCTAGTTTGCTTGTTGCCAAACAAATCAAGCGGTTATCGATCTGCGGACGGATAATCCTATTTGCAAATCTCCTTGCAGCCGACAGGGTTTACCTCTCATCTATGTCGCCATAGACGACTGTGGGCTCTTACCCCACTCGTTTCACCTTTTCCCTCGTATATAAAATACGAAGGTAGTTTCGTTTCTGTGGCACTTTCCCTAGAGTTGCCTCCGGTCGCCGTTAACGACTGTCGTATCCTTCGCTGCCCGGACTTTCCTCTTAAGTATAACTTAAGCGATTGCCTAACAGACTACATAGTATATTATAGCACTAAACCCTAGACTTGTCTGTGGGCGCTAGATATTCCCCGCATAAATGCAAGGTGGGTGCTCGCAACTTATTGCCACGACAATAAATCATTAAAGCTCCCTATCATATGATGTTAGGAAAATCATACGCGCCCACGGATAAATCCAGGGTATACCCCTATTATACACCAAATATGTTCATAAATACACGCAAAATTGCCCGAATACAGCCCGACATAACCTGCCCAATTACATCAGAAAACAGCACAACTATAATCATTACCAAAAGAACGCCGTTTTGTTCAATTTTTGCATAACACTCCTGACGCTATTTGGCGCTACGGCGTATAATATTCTAGATCCGTCCAGAGGCGGAATTGGTAACATATTAAAAACAAAAAAACCCAGATTCACCGATACAGCAGTAGAAATAATCAGTCCAAATATCGTAGGTTGTACTGCCCCAGCATTATTAATAACGCCACTAAACACTCCGAAGCCAAACGCAATAAAGGCGATTACTAAATTAGTAATTGGGCCAGAAAGAGCAACAAGAGCCGCCCCCCAATCGCCAAAACGGACTCTATTTGGATTAAACGGAACAGGCTTAGCCCCTCCGAAAACTGGAACATGCAACACCACCATAATCAAAGGAAGCAAAATAGTCATCACCGGATCGATATGTCTTATGGGATTAAGTGTCAACCTCCCCTCTTCTTTTGCAGTATTATCGCCCAGTGCATACCCCATAAAAGCATGCATAGCCTCATGAATGGTCATAGACAATAATATGACAGTCAAAACTATTATTATTTCTAAAATCATAAGTGTTATTATAGCATCAATACGTAATCTTGACTAATTACACAAATGTCGCTACAATAATAAGGATTGTTATTAATAATAAAGTAAAGAGAGTGGAAATGGCATCACGATGTGATTTAACAGGCAAAGGCAAGCAGTATGGCAACAACGTCAGCTTCTCCCTGCGCCGCACTAAGCGTGTTTTCAAACCAAACCTTCAGAAGAAGACTTTTGTTGTTGACGGTCAAAAAATTACCATGACTTTAAGCACGAAAGCTATTCGCACCCTGAAGAAAAAAGGTATTTTGAGCACAGCTACTAATAAGTAATCGCTAAATCAAATTTTAATAAAATAACTCCGATTGTATTATCGGAGTTATTTTTAATTCAACGAGAAGATCTTAACTTTTCGATATCTGAACAACTGTTAAATTATCCGGCAGATCCGTTATTTTCTTTAGCTTCCACTTTGGACCAGCCTCAACAACTGGAGCTCCTAGATTTTTTACAAACTCATCCACGCCATTCTGTGGAACTTCATAATGCAAAGTAGCATCATTGTAATGCACCGGAATCACCACCTTAGGATCCAATTGACGAATTATTGAAGTCGCTCCCATTGCGTCTAATGTATATCCATTTCCACCGACAGGTAATATTGCAAAATCAACAACACCTATATCTTCAAGCTGATCATCAGTCAGTTTATTCTCAATATTACCAACAACCACCCCCTTAGCTTCACCAATCGTAATTTTATATATTGTAGATTTTTTAACATCATCTGCAGCGTCAATATGTCGGCGCGCTGGAATTCCTAGCAATGAGATGTCTCCGACTTCGTATTCACCTGGACCCGAAAATAGTAGTCTTGGTGTAGAATCCACAACAGCAAACCGATCCTCCGTAACCACTTCTACGTCATTATTCACAGAAACATTTTTTCCTCCGACAATCTCTAAATTCGGATCAAATACCACACGAAGTTTCTTTGTGGTAATAATAACAGCATTTGCTCCTTTGTACTCTAGTTCAAACATGCCTACTCCTTTCTCATTATATTTTCCGTATCTACTAATACGGAGTGTTTGTTTCTTATGATATCCATTATAAACCTATCTTTGACACTCATCCTATAATAGAAATCATCATAAGATATTACGGCATAATTTATCTCTATTTTTCTATCTTTTTCGATTTTTTTAACAAGATTTTTTATAGTTACAGCAGACATATCATCACCAACTAATAGCAGATCAACAGAAGAGCTTGATCCGGCCACTAATTTTCCCGAAATAATAGCCAGCCTTAGACCTCTCATTCTTCCTAAAGAATCTTTCCAGGAAACACCGCCCGCAGTACCCGTGCCGCCTTCTGTATTTTTATCTGAGAATATAGCTGCAAGCGGCTTGATATACGGATAATCCTCATTTACGCTATAGTATAACTTATTATCAATAGCGTCCTGTTGCACTATGCCGACAGACACCATATTAGCTAGCTCTCGACGAACAGAATTTATTTGCTCATCGATCATCCTAGTAATTTCCCTCACGTAAAATGATTTTTCTGGATTATTCAGAAAAAGATGTAATAATTTTACCCTAGTTTTTGAACCAAATAATGAATCAATCATTGTACTATAATTGTAACATATTTTTTACTTACTATCTAATACTCGAGATAAATATTGTTCACACGAATGAGCATCTCCCCATTCAATAAATGGGTTTCGTCTAAACCACGTCAGCTGACGTTTCACTAAGTTTACATCGCTAACAATAAACTCCTGAATAGCCTGATCTTCGTCTATTTCTTTCTCGATTAATTTCTTAATAATAGGATAAACATTACCCGTCATAGCCTCATTACACCACCCGGCATTATTGGCTAATCCTATTGTTTCTTCTACAACACCATCCTTGAACATTTTTTTTTGCTCTATCTGTAATTCTCTGCCTTAATAGCTGTTTACCTGTAGTAATTCCGACAACGATAGTATTACTCAACGGCACTTCCAATCCAGATGGCTTTTTACCGGCTCGCTCAATAGCCCTAATTAGATATCTTTTATTTTTACTATTCTCCGGCAAGGCTACATCGTGATTGACGCAGTATTGTTGAAGTTCAGATATCGTCATTTCTTGTAAGTCGGCTCTCTTTTCTTTGCTGGATTTAGCTCCAAACTGAAAATCAAATATAACAGAATCAATATACAACCCCGTCCCACCAACAAGAAATGGAATATTTCCTCGACTTCGGATTTCTTTAATCTTTCGACAGGCATAGTCCTTAAATTGCGACACACTAAAAGAATCGCCCGGATTTACCAAATCAAGACCCCAATGAAAAACCCCCTGCTGCTCTTTCAGAGAAGGCTTAGCCGTCCCAATATTCATACCACGATAGACGGTCCTACTGTCAGCGCAAATTATCTCTCCTCTATACTTCTTTGCCAATTGTATAGCTAATGATGTTTTGCCGCTAGCAGTAGGACCAACAATTACAATTAGTGGTAGGCGACCTTCATCAACGCCGTTATCTAATTTTATAAACCTATCCAATTAGCTCAACCCTACAAAGATTTTATATACTCAGCAAGCTGCTCCAACGATATTTTTTCTTCGCCAGATTGCGTGCGAACACTAACCTCGTCAGCTTCCATATCTTTTGGTCCTACGATAAGTTGAACAGGTATCTTCATAGAGGTAGCTTCCCTAATCTTCTTGCCTAATGATTCATTTCTAGAGTCTATTGTAAATCTTACATCGTTATATCTAACCGGCTTCATGAGGGCAATGTCTGATAATATAGTTGTTATTTTATCAACATATTCTAACACTGTGTCGTTAATCGTCAAAATACGAACTTGTTCCGGAGCTGCCCAAAACGGAAACCATCCGCCAGTATGCTCTATAAACACACTTAAGAATCGCTCAATTGAACCCAATAAGGCGCAGTGAATCATAACTGGTGTTGTAAAATTACCATCAGCATCCGCATACTCCAAACCGAACCTTTGTGGTTGCACGAAATCTAGCTGCACAGTTGCAACTTGATGTTCGCGGCCGATTGCATCCGTTGCCATAAAGTCAATCTTTGGACCATAAAATGCCGCCTCGCCCTCTTGCTCAAAATAATCCAATCCTACTTTCTCGACAGCAGATTTTAACTGGTTCTGTGCGGAATCCCATAAGCCAAGGTCGCCTAAATACGAATCAGACTCGTCACGATAGCTTAATCTAACCCTGAGCTTCATGTCGATCGATCCATACAGCTCACGAGCGGCAGATAATAAATTATTAATCTCCTCCTCAATCTGATCAGTACGACAAAATATATGACTATCATCCTGAGTTAGTGAGCGCACACGATTTAACCCGCCTAACTCACCAGTTTTTTCGTCACGATAATCTGTTGTCGTCTCCAAGTACCTTACCGGCATATCACGATAGCTTCGCGGTCGTGAGGCAAAAATTTGCGTATGATGCGGACAGTTCATAGGCTTAAGAGCCATCTCGTCACTAGTTTCTTGACTCTTAACTAAAAATAATTCCTCTCCAAACTTAGCCCAATGTCCCGATGTTTCATATAAATCTTTTTTCGTAATATGAGGCGTCCATACTTTTTCAAAGCCAAACTTCTGTCTCAGCTGGTTCGAATATTGAGCCACTATATCTCGTAAAATCGTACCGCGAGGAGTAAACAAAGGTAAACCAATCCCCACCAGAGGAGAGGTTGTATATAGATCAAGTTCCTTGCCTAACTTGCGATGATCTCGCTGTTTTGCAATTTCCAACCTATTCAGATATTCATCCAACTCTTCCTGTGTAGCAAACGCTACACCATATATTCGCTGCATTTGTGGATTGTTCTCATTGCCTCGCCAATACGCTCCAGCCGTCTTAGTAAGCTTAAATGCGCCAACTTTTCCAGTACTATCCACATGTCCACCCCTACACAAATCAGTGTAATCACCCTGAGAATACAAAGAAACAGTCTCGACTTTACTATCGCCATCAGACACAGATCCCATTTTTTCTCCAGCTAATTCACTAGCAACCGTAGTACCAGATCTCTTAAGATCGTTCAGTAGCTCTACCTTAAATGACTGATCTCCACTCATAGCCCAATCAATGGCCTCTGCTACCGACACATCGCGCCTCTCAAACGGATAATTAGCCGCTACGATCTTTCGCATCTCCTCTTCTATCTTCGGAAGGTCAGCTTCAGAAATTGTCCCATTGTCAAGATAAACATCATAATAAAAACCATTATCGATAGCCGGTCCCACGCCAAACTTCGCCTGAGGCCATAAATGCTGAATAGCCTGTGCCATAATGTGCGCTAGGCTGTGTCTCATAGATTTTAGTTCTTCTTCACTCATATCAATATTATACCACGCTCCTTGATAGTAGGCATCTGTTATGATAATATTATTATACCTGGGCGATTAGCTCATTTGGCTAGAGCGCTTCATTGACGTTGAAGAGGTGAGAGGTTCGAATCCTCTATTGCCCACCAGATGTGATACACAAGCCTCGTCGATAGTAGACGGGGCCTTTTTATTGCTTACTATACACACCTTGACTTTATTTGATAAGTATGTTAGAATTTAAAGTATGAGTAAACATGACTCACCTAGTTTAGGCACAAAAAAACAACAACACTGTTCTTTATTGAGCAAGGCAAATTCACTACGAATATAACAAGAAGATCAACGAAGAAAGATCTATACTTAATTAAGTTCCCAGATTTACAAAGTAATCGCCTCTATAATGAGGCGATTTTTATTTTACACAGCACTTTTCCACTGGATTTTTTTATAGTTGTATGTCAATATATTGATATGATATGCATAAAATGTTTTCACGAAAAAACCCACGTAACAAATTCTCGTCAAAATAAAAAATACCCAATAACCTGGCGTAGACATATATGCGACCAATGCGGTTATTCTTTTACAACCTACGAAAAGCCTGCGATTTCCCTAGTTGTCACATCACAAGATGGCAAGAAGAATAATTTTTCTATAGGAAAACTGATACTTAGTATTGCACGAAGTTTTAATCATAATGAAAAATTAGCAGGCTCATATAGCTATGACTTGGCCAATACTATACAAGATAAGTTGATACTTTTACAAAACAAACCCGCAATATCATCTCAACACATCGCCGAAATAACCCATTCAACATTACAGAATTTTGACCAAATAGCCGCACTGCAATACGCAGCACAACATGATCTTATTACTCCCCAGAGGAAGAAGCGTCGCGGTCGCCCCTCTTTTTCTTATTCTGAGCACGGCTCTGATCATTCATCTCTACAGTAGTCTTCTCTGTCACATCAAACTTATCAAGATATTTACCAAGCAAAAGATGAGTCTGGGCATTATACGAGGCCATTGAGCTATATACTATAGCAATTGCAGGCATTAGAGCCCATTGCAGGACCATTAATATATTCCTACTCTTTTTATATCTTTCTGGGCGCGGAGGCAGAAGTTTAAATGATACGAAAATTGAAACCAGAATGCCTACCATAGCTATCTGCTGTATTAAGCTAACCGTATCCGGCAGTTGATGTGCGGCAACACTACGAGCAGCCTCACCATTCAGCACAAGCGGCGCCCACCCGCCAAAAGCAACAATTAGGGCAATACAGGCCTGTGTTACATGTCCATCTAACAACCTGATAAACCTGGCTAGACTAGGCCAAAATTTTACTGTTCTATTTTTATTGAATACGTTATTACCAACGTATGCCACATCTGAAGCCCCGTAGCTCCAACGACGCAACTGAACAAACTGCGCCTTCAGTGTCTTTTTATATCCATTAGACAATACCGCATCCTGATAAATCGGTACAAAAATTGGCACAACTTCGTAATTACCATCAAAATAGAAATAGCTTCTCCAGTACTGGTGGCCATCTTCAACAATTGTTCGCGTACTCCAAAAGTTCATCTCAACGAGAGCATTCATTGGTTGCGAATGTGACGCAAAGTTACGCAAAGAATATGGACGCATGGAGCTAATAATATTCCAAAATGAATTCCCTGTTGCCACTACTCGCATTGGCGCAGGAACATCCCATATATTATTAGTAAACAAACATATAGGCTGGAACGATAAGTGTTTTCTGTCTTCATGAGTAATATACTCATATGTCACATAATCAAAATAATACTTATGCGGCTATTGTCACAGTCCATTGTTGTAACAATAACATCAGAAAAAGCTATTTCTTCCTGTTGTAAATATTGCTCCAGCCACTTGCCTGCATACGTGATGTTTCCACCCTTACCAACTACCTCATTTGGTAGATCTTTTGGATGTTTTACAATATGGAAAGAATGAAAGTACTTGCCGTATTTCTTTTTCAGTATTTTAGCTGTTGTATCAATATCAACACCGCCACGCTCTTCGTATGCAAAAACCACAATCAGGCGCTTCTTATCATATGTTGTATCTAAAACTGATTTAAGAGCAGGTTCAATCACTTCTATACTCTCGTTATATGCAGGCATAATAAGAGCGTTGTAAATATTACTGGGTTTAGGATAGTACCCGTCTTCTGCAGCAGACATAAATCTTAGATTGTCTACATGTTGTTGATATAACAACTCCTTAGATTGATTATCTCTCAGTCTAGAGTATGCTTCTTTCGGATCTTCCAAATCAGACAATCGACCATTCCAGTCGACTCTCGACGCTTTTTCCATATTACTATAACCACTAATTACCCTATAGCTAATTGCTATGGCTTTCACAAAAGCAGCCAGAATTATAGACAGTAAATAAATTGACGCCAGAACAGGACTTAAAATAGACAAAACAACCAAAAGAATAATAGCCCCGTAGCTTAATAATCCAGGAAGCATCTCAAGAAAACGATATTTTTTTGTTCGTTTACCAAGTGGGATTTCAATGTCCATGTATTATCCTATCGATGCAATTTTAATTATAGAATAGGCTAAAATAGCTAAAATAGCTAAAATACCCAACGTCAACCATAAAATAAATATAGCCAAGCTTCGTTTCTCTAGTGAAATTAACTTGACACTTAGTGCAGAGTGACCAAAAACTATCATAAATGCCAAAGCAAAATAACTAAATAGACCAGACCAGTGGCTCCTATAAAAATTCGCATCACCATACGTAGTGTAGCGCGTAATAACCTGAGCTTCGCTATGTTTTATTGATGATCCTAAAAATATAGATATAACAATAGCCATAACAACGTTAACGATCAAAAGAGTTGCCACAGTCCTGTCGCTAAAAACAATTTTTATCGATTTCTTTATAGTGTCTTTCATAAAATGGAGCCGTTGACTGGGCTTGAACCAGCGACCTGCTCGTTACGAATGAGCTGCTCTACCAGCTGAGCTACAACGGCAAACTCCTTAGGAAATTATAGCAAAAATAGGAGTTTTTTCAAACTAGATAGCCTATTTATCGATAGAAATGAAATATTTTACTTTATTGTTATTTTTTAAGTAGTTAAACTGATTATTAAATTCAGTCAATGGAACTTTTACATAAGAGTAATTTACGGTGTTGCCTTCAATATTATTAAGCATCACAAAATAATATCCGTCACCTGAAAGAGTCTTTATAGGACCTGAGATTTTGCCCTTTGTTAATGACATAGCCGTTTTCGTTAGACCTCCGTCAGAATTATCCGTAGAGACGGATAGATCAAATACCGGCTGCACTTTGTCGCCCATTTCCGTAGCAATATCCTTTAAGGATTTACCCTCTTGCAGCCTCTTCTTAATGTCAGACGCTAGATTATTAGCTGTTTTATCAATCTTAAAAGATACTTCCTGTTTTAACAAAGTATATTTCATAGCAGTTTTTAGCTCATCCATTGACCAATGAAGATTGTCTTTCACCACAGACTCATAAGCGGACTGTGATAACTTGCTAGATTCCTGCTGTTTTTTGATAAGATCTTGAACCTTTTTATCATCTACCGTGATACTATTTTCTCTCGCAAGTTTTTTGGCATATGCTACCTCCAATGCCTTATTTATAGACTGGTTTTGATAGAACTTAACTTTGTCCTTTTGATCTGCTTGCCCCTGAGACTGCAACACCGCCAATGAACTACGATGATACAGAAGATAATCACTATACTCAGCATTTTCTCCGTCAATATTAGCCACAGGAAGAGGTAAAATCTTAGTTATCCTATATGCGATATCGCTTGTATCTTTCCAGACATATAACTGCGCCCAACCAAGAGCAATGAAAACAATCAGAATAACAACACTAACGAGCATCGTTATCCATACCAATCGACGTTTGGTGTATTGGATAGGATATTTATGCTTACGACCAGCCGCCAAGACTTTCTCGCGGTGCTGAGCTACCGTATCGTTCGTAATCCTCTTAGGTAGCTCCTTTGGTTGTTTTTATCTTTACGGTTCAATAGATTCTTCATTGACATCCTCCTTCTTTGTCGAAATTTCCACTGCGTCTTGTAGTTTATTATAGATCTTATCTGGATGTTCTACGTTTTTTATAACAAGATCTCCAACAAAAGTTTGAATAACTATTGTACCAAACTTAAACATTTCTCCGCTAAACCCCGGGATGCTATAACTAATATTCTGAATTTTTGACAATTTCAGCTCAATGACATCTTTACCAAAAAATCCATGCTGAGTAATCTGACGAATCCTCTGATCGGTAACAATATAGTAAGTATAAAACCACATTAGAAAATGATAGAAAAAGAGCATCAAACCAAAAATAAATCCACCAACAAATACCCATAAAAGGTTCAAGTTATCTTGCCAAATTAAAAAAGGCAATGAACCAAGCGTCATTGATCCGAGAAGCAGATAAAATCCTTTTCTCATAGCGATTATGTGACGACGAAACACAAACAACAGTTGCTCTCCGTCACGCTGCCCATCAAATTGCTTATCTTTAATTTGTTCTGTCATATATCTGGTACCCCGGGCAGGAGTCGAACCTACAACCTTATCCTTAGGACGGATCTGCTCTATCCAGTTGAGCTACCGAGGCATACAACCATTATACCACGGTAGCTCTCAGGAAAGACTAGCTTAGCGAGTAAACTTTTCACTTAATGTGTGATAATTTACCAATTCTTCCTGCTTGAACCAATGCTCGATCTCACGAACAGCCTCATCTGAATCGCCGGATGCGTGAATCAAATTTGGAACTCCCTTTTGGCACTCATCTGCATAGCCAAAACTAATGTGTGAGTAATCACCGCGAATTGTTCCCATGTCAGCCGATTTAGGCTCTGTTGGACCAACAATCTTCCTAACAACAGCAACAGCTTCGACACCCTCTAGTACCATTGCTATAACTGGACCATCCATCATCATATCTAATGTTATATTCAAAGTTCCCTCGCCTCGACGAGTAGCTAATTTACCGATGTCTTCGTAATGAGCATAGTAATGATCCCTAGATGGTGATGTCATTTTTACACCAACTATTTTTAGACCAACTCGCTCAAAACGTTGTAAAATTTCCCCAACTATACCTCGTTGAACTGCGTCAGGCTTAAAGACAATCAATGTCCTTTCAACGCCACAGTAGTTTTTTTCGCTTTCTGCCATAGATACTCCTCTGCTTATTATTTTCTAATATAGTAACAGAAATAAATAATTTGATAAACATATTCATTAGCGATAGAATAAATATTATGTTTATATCAGAAGCTTTAACTGATTTCTTAGAACACCTAGAGGTTGAAGGTGGGCGTAGTCAAAAAACCATCATAAATTATCAACTATACCTAGAGAGATTCATTGATTTTGCTGGCGATATAAATGTTGATAAAATTACATCAGAACTAATACGCCAGTATCGCCTCTGGCTAAACCGTTATAAAAATGACAACACCGGCGAAGAGCTGTCTTTAATTACCCAAAGTTATCATCTTATTGCACTGCGAGGTCTATTAACCTACCTTTCTCGTCGTAATATCAAAAGCCTAGCAGCCGACAGAATTATATTACCCAAAGTAGTTCGTAAACAAGTGACTTTTTTACAATATGACGAGATTTTACGTATGATCGATCAAATACCAACCGATACAGAATCTGGACTGAGAGATCGAGCAATTGTTGAGTTACTATTTTCCAGCGGACTGCGTGTTTCAGAATTGGTCAATTTAAACCGAGATCATATAAACCTAAAAAGGCGCGAATTTATGGTGCGAGGAAAAGGACAAAAGGACCGCCCTGTTTTTATTTCAAAAAGTGCTGCCGAACACATATCGGCATACCTGGAAGCTAGAACGGATAATCTACCCGCTCTATTTTTAAGCTATAGTAAACGCCACACAACTCCCAACACCTCCGGAGACTACCGTAGGTTAAGCGCGCGCAGCATTCAGAGAATGGTTGGTCAATATGCTAGATTAGCTGGTATCACAAAACATGTAAGCCCACACACTATGCGCCATAGCTTTGCCACCGACCTACTTATGAACGGTGCAGACTTGCGCTCAGTCCAATCAATGCTGGGACATAGCAATATATCAACAACACAGGTATATACGCACGTTACCGACCAGCACCTGAAAGACATTCACGACCGATTCCATAGTGATACAGAAGCTTAGCTTATGGCTTACATCGACCTGCGGTAGCAGATCCGCCGCCAGATACAGAGAAATCTTTGCATAGACTATTCTTTAATTCAACCGCATTATTAGGATATGCGAAATCATCTCCTATTTGCAATCGAGCTTCAGCTCTTCTAAACAAATCACTTGCCCGCCCCGTGGAATCGACAATTGGCTGAACTCCATCAAAATTGACAATTGTTCCATCGGTTTTCTGGAGAGAAATCTTCACACTGCCACCTTTATATATAGGCAATAACCTTAAGAGTGCTGTTTCGCTACCAGCTGGAATCTCATCAACATCAATCACCGCTTTACACGAATATTCGCCAGAAAACTTGAATGTCTTACTGCAAGAAACCACACTTGTTCCATTATTATGTTCATTCCCGTCAGTTGCGCGTGGATGATCAGAAATCTTACCAGAAACAGCAGTACCATTCTGGCTTGCTACGTCTGACCTTAAAACGTTTGGCCGCAAGAAAGAAGTGACACCAGTTGAATCTAGCGCCGCTAAATTAAAGGTGGCGCCTGGGTTAATAAGCTGCACGCGCATCAATTGTGGCGAATTAGCATTCCAGTTGTTTTTCGTCGGCAAATCCCCAGAAGTGGATATTTCAGTGTTAGCGGCGTTGGCGCCATTCAAATTACTCTCATCATCGCGCCTATACCATTCGATAGATATCTTGTTGAATGAACCAGTTGCGCGTAGTGGCACAATTTGAGATTTTTCCTCAATAGACTTATATATAAAATCTTGAGATTTCATAGTGATTTTTACACAAGTATACGCTTGATCAAATTTTTTACCCGCATCCGTGCCAGTTTTAATAATAGTTTCGCCAGAAGAACTGCCTCCAACGACACCAGACGCCGCGACCATATTACAATTAATTGGACCATTCAGCACTCCCGCCGCTTGAATATTGCCCATCTGGGCGGCACGAACCACACGCTTAGCATCCTCAACCCCAGCCAAAGCCGCGTCATAAGCACTTTGCGACAGATCATTATTCGAGGATTGTCGCTGATCCATAATCATCAACTTGATAAACCCAATAGTAACAATAGTCAGCAACATCGCGCCAAATATGACCGCAAAAAGAGATACAGCACCTGATTGTCGCGCATTTTTACCCATTTGTCCTCACAATCATCTCAAATTTATTTATAGCACAGAACTCAAAATTGCTATCATCTTCAGTCGGAGCTTTACAGGAAGAATTCCTTATTTCACTCATCTTGCTCGTCCCCAGAGTAAAAGTCAATTTATACAGCGCCTCTCTTGAATTATCTGAGGTAACCTTTTCTAACGTAACTTCGTGTACGCCAATTGAACCATCACCGCTGTCGATAGACCTGAGCAAATTGGATGATTTTGCAAGATCGACGGTTTCCGGATATTTGCCAGAAGCATCTTTTTTACATAATCCGCTATCCGCATCAACTACACGCACCAAATTAACAGGTTTACTACCAACCTTAAATAGACTATTTCCGCCCAACAAGCTAGGATCGTCCAAATACTTCGGATTATTCCACACATAAGAACGAGAGCCAAGACAAAGCCGACCAGTTGACCAATCGCTATTATTCGGCACCCTCAAGCCAGTAGCGTCAATCTTTTCAGCATTCGCCTGAAGAAAATCGCGTCGAATCGTATCTGAAATATCTCGCCCCGCTTGATTAACATCACGAAGCACAATACCTCTGCTATACATTTTTCCCGCTTGAATACCCACCATCGCAATAGACAACAAAAGAACAGAGATAAAACTCATGGCGAGCATCAATTCAATAAGTGTAAATCCTTTTTTATAACCCCGAATCATACAACCTCACAATCGTACCAATAGTCGCCGGCATTTTGCTACCAACAGGCATCCAGCACGCTTTTATGTACGCATCATATTTGTTACTATCCCTACTTCCAGTGGTCGTACTCGGCTTAACCAATCTAACTGATACTCCATACGTTTTTTTAGTATCGCTATCAACCCGCGCGTATGTTTCTGCCGCTTTATAATCTCCAGGATTGTTCAATATACTAATCTTCGAAGCGAGCGAAGGCGTCGCAGCCAATGCAAACTCTTTCGTAGAAAAATCATCAGGACATTTTTCAACACCCAAGTTTCCTTCATTGTCATTAACAGCAGAAACGCTCACCGAATTATCGTCTACCAATTTCTTCCAAGTGTCATTTTTCATATCATGCGCATATCTTAGCATTTCAGCCTGAGCATCAACCTGTTGACGAACCAACGTCGTCTCTAAAGAATACTGAGCAATAGCCATCCCGCGGTTCATGGTTTCTAATGCAATAACGGCGACTAGGCTAAAAATAGTTACTCCAAGTAACACCTCGACAAGTGTGTCACCTCTGTTAAACTTACGCATCAGCACAACCTCCCGTAGCATTACCTATAAATACAGCATCAGCAGAACCTGCGTGTGATCGTAGAAAAATAGATAATCTCTCCCCCGGTAGCCAACCGTCATCATAAACACAGATCTCCCTCTGTTGACGCTGCTCGCCAGCAGATTGCACAACTCCGGCACTATTTTTATTGTTGACGAAATCAGTCAAATTATCACCGAATCGGCTCGTATCAGTTCTAATGTCCAACTGTCCCGTCTCTGGGTGGCGGTACATTAAAATAGAAATATACGCACTATCCTTAGCTTGGTTAGAGAACCTAGTTTGCTTGCCAATTAACAATATATTTATCAGACTCAGCGCCGCGTTTATAAGTCCACGCGCTACCCTTATCTGGCCTATAGGCATAAACTGGATAAGTTTTATACAGATTGCCGTTCGTCGAACCCAGAGAACCTTCAGTGGTAATATAGCGACCAACAATCACACAATCAGATTGACCACGTAGAGTTTCAGCTCGACCGTCAGAGCCTTCAATTGGGCAAGCGCCCTTAGATCGCTCATTCTCAACATTGACTACCTTCGAGTATTCATTTCGCAAAAAACCAGCATAAGACTGCACCGAATCACGATATTGCTGACGATTAATTGACATACTTACACCGACCATCAGCATAGAGGTCAGCAAGCCAGAAATAGCCACAAACAAAATCACTTCAATTATAGTAAAACCTTTTTGTTTATTGCCCATCACTTCTCCATTATAGCATAAGCGCTTTTTACTTAGACAATAAGAAAGCCCCACTCTAAAATTTGTCGGCTAAAGAACCAAGCGAGCAAAAACCCTACGATAAGCAATGGGCCGAAGCAAATTCGTGAAGTTGCTTGCAATTTTCCTCGCATCATTGATGGTAAGACAAGAAGCGTGCCGATAAGATTCGCGATGAACAACGCAGCAAACGCCAAAAGCCAGTTTCCTAAGAATAAACCCAATCCAAGTCCAAGCTTAACATCGCCAAAACCGATCCAAGTTTTATCTTCCCCGTAACGATATTTCGAGAATAAATATAGCACCATATATATTCCGCTCAGAATCGCAATCGACCCAAATAACGTCATCAAGCTTTTTGAGAAATCGCCAGCTAGACATACTTTTATTCCCGCAAAAATAGCACCAAGAATGATAAACGGAATATTAATTACATCTGGAAGAAGTAGCCATCTGAGGTCATAGACAAATAAAATCGCCAGCAGTACCAAACTTGCCAACCACAAGACCAGCAACGCGACTTGCCAGATATCCGTCAATGATCCAGGCCAAAAAGCCACGGATGCAACGAATAATCCAGCCATCACTAGTTCTAGCAAAATTTCCGTCCAACCGATAAATGCTTTGCAATATCTGCACCGCCCCAATCCAGCGACCCAACTTACCACAGGAATCAAATCGTACCACTTAAGCTCATGTCCGCAAGATAAACAGCGAGATCTATCTTTGGAAATTTTTTTTATCAATGGAGATAATTTCTTTAATTCCTTTTGGTCAACTTTTTCTCCGGCTTTTTTATCTTCCATCAATTGACGAGCCCGCAAGCGCCAAATTTGCGCTCCGGCGAAACTGCCTAAAATAGCCCCTAAAAATCCCACTAGTACAAACTTAATCATACTTCTTATGGTAACAAAAAACCATAAAAAAATCAGCCCCATGCCGAGGCTGATTCGTAATTTATCTATGGATTATACATCCTGGCAATACAATTGCTTTTGAGAACCATTGTTCTCCAGCAGAACTACGACTGCTGCATTGCGTGAAGATCCGTTTTGCAAAGTTATGTTTGCTGGATCGTCAGCAGATGGAGCTGGCATGCTGGCAGGGCATTTCTTGCCACGCATAACCTTGACTTCATTGCCAGCGACTGACATTGAAGCGCCAGGTGTAGCAACTTTTAATTCTGAAGATTTGTCGTATTGATCAAGTTTGTCGACATACTTGCGCAGAGATTCTTCGTTAAATGTGCCGCCGTTGCGGTTAGCTGCGTTCCAATTGGTAATAGCTGCAGCAACTGTTGAAGCGTCGTTCTTCCTTGACTGGTCACGCTGGCTACGTTGCAAAGCTGGCAATGCGATAAATACCATCGCAAAGATAAGTCCAGCAATAGCCAAGACTAGAACAACCTCGATGATTGTAAATCCTTTTTATTATCGTTTTTTGTCATTAGATTTCCCACCTTTCTATGGTTTACCTATATTTACGCAAAAAATGCTTACGTTTATAATACACTAAAAATATAAGTCAGTCTAGCGAATATTAATATTACCGACCAAACCATATATTGGAAGCAAGATAGCCGACACCATCGTACCAGCAACTATAGCTAAGAAGACCATTAGGACTGGTTCTATCGCCGTCGACAAAGCGTGAATTTCCTCATCAAGCTCATCTTCATAAACTTGAGCGGTCTTGCCCATCATCTCATCAATCTTACCCGATTGCTCACCGATTTTAATCATCTGCGACACCATTGCTAGGAAATAATCTTCATTAGATAAAGAAGCTGAGAGCGCCTTACCGCCTTTAACCTTATCCGATGCGCGAAGTATGCTTTCACTAATAATCACGTTATTAACAGCGTCAGCCGTAATACGAAGCATATCAAGCATTGGCACGCCAGTTCTCAGAAGAACTTGACTAGTCCTGGCAAATCGTGCCATGTACATTTCCTAAACATTCCTTTAAATAGCGGGACATTGAGCTTAAAGATGTCTTTAGTCCTAATTCCCTGCTCAGTTTTCAAATATTGTGCTAGGAAATAACCGCCGATAATCATTGCCAATATAACAAGCCACCAAAGACTACTAAAAAAGTTCGCCATTTTAATCATCGCAAGAGTCACAAATGGCAACTCCTTATTTAAGTCACGATACAGACCCTCAACTTGCGGAACAACCGTGAACAGCATAAATCCGATAACTAAGATAATCACTACCAAGACAATTGACGGATACATCATAGCGCCTCTAATTTTACTCATCATAGCAGCGTCTTTTTCCTGCTGAGCAGCTAACCTCTTAAGCGAATCATCCATCGTACCTGACGTCTCGCCAGCCGAGACCAAAGCTACATAAACTTTATTAAAAGCCTCTGGATGCTTTGCGAACGAATCAGACAAGGATTTACCGCCTTCAACATCAGAGATAATTTCCTGGACTATCTCCTGCATACGCTTATTCGTAGTCTGTTCCTGAACTGTTCGAAGACTTTGCGCCAAAGGCAACCCTGCCCCAATAAGGGTCGCTAGCTGACGAGTAAACACAACCTTATCCTTAGTGGTGATTCTACCAGAAAACCTCGCAAAGAAATTTGTTTTATCGTCTTGTAATTCAATTTTTAACGGCACAAAGCCCTGAGCCGTCAAAAGCTTTGCGGCAGCATTTTCACTATCAGCCTGAACAACTGATTTAACGATTTTATTACTTGCGCTATCTCTGGCTTCATAATTGTATTTTTTCATTTATTACCCCCTCATCAACCTCTCAAATTCCGTTAAATCGACAGCAAATTCACGAGCACTATCGTACGTAATCGTACCGTTCTGCACCAAATTAGCCAAAGTTCGATCCATCGTCTGCATTCCCTGGTCAGCACCAGTCTGAATCACGGCATCCAATTGGTGAGATTTACCTTCGCGAATAATGTTGCGCACCGCTGGATTAGCAATCAAAACCTCTGCCGCCACGACTCGTCCACCACCAATAGCTGGCACAAGTCGCTGCGAACAAATTGCCATCAAAATATTACTGAGCTGAGCACGAATCTGCGGCTGCTGGTGTGGCGGGAACACGTCAATCATACGGTCAATTGATTGTGCTGCGGAGTTTGTGTGTAGCGTTGCAAACACCAAGTGTCCAGTTTCGGCAATTGTAATCGCTGCTGAAATCGTCTCGAGGTCGCGCATCTCACCAATCAACACAACGTCTGGGTCTTGGCGAAGACTCGAGCGCAAAGCCGCAGAAAACGAATAGGTATCGTAGTGAACTTCACGCTGAACTACCACTGATTTTTTCGACTTATGAGTAAACTCGATAGGGTCTTCAATGGTAATAATATGCTGTGAGCGCTCAGAATTAATTTTATCAACCAGCGCCGCCAAAGTTGTTGACTTACCGGAACCAGTTGGACCAGTGACCAACACCAAACCGCGAGGAAAATCCGCAAACGTATTAACAACTGGTGGCATACCCAGTTCAGACGCCGACTTAATTTCATTTGGAATCAAACGTAGGGCTGCAGCCAAATTGCCACGCTCATGGAAGGCGTTAACTCGGAATCGTCCCAGTGTACCAAACGCAAACGAAAAGTCGAATTCCTTATCTTTTAGCAAAATCTGTCGCTGATCTTCATCAAGAATCTGAAATACCAATCTCTCAACCGCAGACTCGTCCAATGGTTGAGTTCCGGCAGCCGGCATTAATGAACCGTCAATTCGTAGCATTGGCGGCAAACCAACTTGAATATGAAGGTCCGAAGCACGCTTCTTAACGACTTCTTCCAGCAAAATCTCAATTCGCAATTCTTGATTATTCATATTTCCTCCTTTTACGCGGTATCCGCCGCTACCCTATTAACTTCTTCTATTGTCGTTATTCCATTCAGCGCCTTCAGGTAACCATCTTGACGCATCGTAATCATACCCTGTTGAATTGCCACTCGCTGGATTTCCGCTGAGGTTGCGCGCTTAACAATCAAATTCTGAATCTCTTCAGTAATATCCATGACCTCATACAAACCAGCTCGACCAGCATAACCGCGAGGAGTTTGCGGCGTATCTTTTCCTTTTGCCAAGGCAAACGACGCCTGCGTTGCTAACGGCAAACTTTCATATCCCAAATCTTGCGCGTATTGAGCAACCTGCTCTCTTGTTTGCGGCAATAATCCACCAACCGCCTCGCGAATTGCCTGCGTTTCCAGTGGTGATGATTGATAAATATCTCGACGGCGCGCCACTCGCCTCACCAAACGCTGACCGATGATTGTGTTAACCGTACTGGCGATAAGAAACGGCTCAATTCCCATATCCAACAAACGCGGCAGCACACCAGCGGCGGAATTAGTGTGAAGTGTTGAGAAAACCAAGTGCCCCGTTAAGGCTGCCTGAATGGCCAAATTCGCCGTTTCATTATCGCGAATCTCACCAACCATCACAATGTCCGGGTCTTGACGCAAAATTGAGCGCAATCCGGAAGCAAACGTCAAGCCAACTTCCGCGTTCACCTGAATCTGATTGACGCCATCCATCTTATACTCAACCGGATCTTCAAGCGTCACAATATTCACGGTGTCATCTTTGATCTCCTTGATCAACGCGTACAAACTCGTTGACTTACCAGAACCAGTTGGACCCGATGTCAAAATCATACCATTTGGACGTTTAATTCCCTTCCGAATCGTTCTTAATGCACGCCCAGCGTAGCCCATATCTTCCAAATTGAAAGAACTTCCACTCTTATCAAGCAGACGAATAACCACCTGTTCACCCCAAACGACGGGAGAGATAGCAATACGAAGATCAACTTCTTTGCCTGCGACGTTAACCGCAAATTGACCATCCTGAGGAATGCGATGTTCGTCAATTTTCAGATTGGAAAGAATCTTAATACGACTAACTAACGCCGGCTCAATACTCTTTGGGAGCTGCATAATTTCGCGCAAAACACCATCAACACGACAACGAATCTTCAAAGCCTTCTCTAATGGCTCAATATGCACGTCGGACGCGTGACTCTTTACCGCATACTCCAAAATTGTCGATAATGCTCGTGATATCGGTGAATCTTGGACAATCGTTTTAATATTGCCAGCCTCCGACAGAGACTCTTCCTGAGAAGCCTGAGCCGCTACATTAACAGATGACAAGTCAGTTTTATACTGGTCCAAGACATGGCGGACACTCTCTTCCGAAGCCATAAATACTTTTATCGGACGCTGGATGCGATTTGACAAATAGTCCACCGCCTGAACATTATTCGCGTCGATCATCGCTACCGCTAGTCGGTTCTGAACCTCGGCTAGCGGCACAGCCATAAATCTCTCAGCAACATCGGACGGTAATAGAGATAAATATCCTGACTAATAACACTATTCGACAGATTGACATACGGCACGCCCGAAACTTGAGCCACACCATGAACCAGTAGTTCATTATCAAGCAGCCCCTCTTCGCTAAGCAAACTAAATAACGGCTTACCACTCTCAGAGGCGCGCTTTAAGGCATCATCAATGACAGACTTCTCAATAAGCCCCTCGTTTACGAGCAGCTCGATCAACTTATCTTGAATGTCGTCCGTCAGTAAAGCCATTTACGCCCCTTCTCTATTTGGCTGCATCTTGACCTACGAATATTTCAACAGTTGGATTTATCGCATTATTATTAAAAATCGCTGGGTTTGGTTTTTCGACGTCAGGTGATATTTCTCGAATAGTCTGTACTTTTGTGCCAGATTCTGGGACTTTTAAGAACGAGATGTTAGAGGCGACAACATAGCCGATTGCCACACCTACACCCGCGATCAATATTACCATTGCTATGTCTGTTTTCTTCATGGCTTAACCACCTTATTCTCTAATTGTATTGTTTGTGCTGGCTCGTAATAAGCGACACCTCGAACCACCAAGCTCAATCTATCCTCATTTCGCTGGATTTCCACGGTCTTTAGATCAATGACTCGAATAGACGCCTCTAACTTAGTTAACAATTCTTTCAATTTCAGCCGGACCGCTCACTTCCATAGTAAATGATATGGCATTTTCAGACGTTGACTCAGAGCTTTCACTATCAGATCCAGATTGAGCAACGGTCAGATTTTGAATAGTCACACCGGTAGTCGTGTCGATAAATTTATTCTTCAATGAAGCACCAAGAGCGTCGGCGTTCGCATTATCTGGCAATGCATCCAGTATCGTCTGAAGAGCATTACTTTCGCTGCTTGATTTTATAGAGTTAAGAGCAGTGTTCGTGTCTAAAACTCGGATATTCTTCTTTAATTCATCAACTGATGACAAGTTTTTATCTAGACGAGAAATAGTATTTTGCTTCTCCAGAAGAATCTTCGAATGAAATACAATTTGTTGTACCAAAAATATACTCACAACAAGCGCAATTCCAGCCAAAAATGCCGCAGAAGCCACAAAAATAAACATAGTCTTTTTCGATGAGTCAATCTGTTGCCGCTTGCGTATTGCAACTTCTTTATTATCGGTCGCCATTATTTCTTCTCCTGTTTTTTCGAGTTACTCTTAAACAAGCTATCCGGAATTCCCTGACGTGAGTCTGTCACATCAACCTTACCAGTCGGCGTCAACACGGAAACTGTGCCATTATTTGCAGGTGCTAATAATTCTTCTGCGTATTCAAACGAGAACGAGAATTGCAACACTTTTTTACCTTCTGAGTTCTCTCCAAAACTAGTATCGCCATCTTTTATCTCCTTAGTTAGACTAACCTCGGAACTTTTATCGCCGTCAGTAGTCTGGATCTTCGTATTCAAGATAGTCTTCTTCAAGGTTTCTAACGCACTATAGCCGTTAACCGCGCTACCCTCCAGAGTAATAGTTTTTGACCCAGGATTGACTTTTATATCCGAAAAACTAACATTATTTGGTGCAACTGGATTAACCGCCGTTACAACATCAAAGATCCTTGAATTAAGCTTCTTTCCAGAATGCTGCTCATTGATCTTTGTTAATTGATGCTGAATCGTTACAACCTTATTGAGATCTTCGACCGCCATCAATTTATCGTTTCTATCTTTAATAACTCCGTTCTGAACCGCCTCGGCTGCAATTTGGCTACCAAAAATCAACGCCAAAACAACTACTGCCGCAATCGAAGCACCGCCCACCAAACGATATTGAAATAACCCGATTGCGCATAGCCCGAGTCTTCAATAGCTCGCGCTTAACGTTTGGGAGAAGATTTATCTCAATCATGATATATTACTCCTTTGTGCCAGACCTACGGCAATAGCGAATTCTGAAGCAATCGGCGCCAATTGCTGTTGATCTGACTGAGAAACTTGAACACGCTGCCACGGATCTGCGGCAATTGACTGAACTCCAGTTTTATTCATCACATATCCATCAAGCTGCGGAATAGCTGAACCAAACCCTGATAACAAAATTCCAGAAACTGCTACGCTTGGATATCGAGTTTGGAAAAACTTTATAGATTTTACTAGCTCTGAAGAAAAATTGTCGAGAGTTGAATCAATAGCCCTTAATACTTGACCGTCTAATTTATCCGGCGCCAAACCAAATTTCAAAATAAATTGACGAGCTTGATCTTCCTGAACACTAAGATTCTGAACCGCCGATCGAACCAAAGACGAAAGCCCAGTTGGAATCATACGAATAAGTCGCGGCGCCCCATTATAGACAACCGCCAAATCCGTTGAATTTTCGCCCATATTGATAATCAAACGCGCATCCTGAGAATCGGTAGCTGATAAAGAGCGAACCATAGCAATAGCGTTCGGCTCTTCAGCAATCACATTGAAACCGAGATTTTCAACCAGCTCCAGACGCTCTTCCGCATAAGACTTCGCTGTACTTGTCAGCAAAATCTCATATTGATTCTGAGCATGCAAACTATCACCCAATAAAGCCCAGTCAACTTCTGCCTCATCCAAAGACATTGGGATATATTGATCAACTTGATACTTCATCATAGCCTTTAGCTCTTGTTCAGGAACTTTCGGCACGTCAATAATGGTAGAAAACGTCTTAGTTGACGGCAAACCAACAGCCACATTAGACGTCTTAATTCCGGCTTGACCAACGGCGGTCATAATAGCCTCACCCAAGCGTCGCTTAGACTCTGGAGAATCGCCGCTCGTTATCTTAGAATCAACTGGTGTATAACCGTAATGAGACAAACTCCATCCCGCGCCAGTACGAGACAATTGAACCACCCGCACCGCATTCGTATCGATGTCTAGTCCGAAGAATTCGCCCAACCCTTTTGCTAATTTCATAACTAATAACAATTATATACATTAGCGTTTTAATTTGCAAACTTTTAATATCTTGGCGGCAATTCACGAACATTCATCGTGCTAATCGCGCCAGTGTTTCGATAATTATTGTAAGCCCAAATATAAGTATCAGCCCTCAAATTGATGATTTCTGCTGGAGTTCCAGGATGCATGTTCGGATCATTCTTTGCAGATGAAGCATGTTTTCCGCCGTACGTTCGCCGCAAGAACAAGTGCCCAGTTTTAATTGGCCCGTTAACCTTCAGCTGTTTACCGCAAGAAGATTCAGAAACTCCACTCAGCCAAGCTCCAGCGCTAATTACCACGCCACAGGTACTAACATATCCGTCTTTCTGAGTAATCAACCAAGCATTCACTTCCCCGACCGAAGGCTCTATAATAATATTCTTCGCGTAGATAATTAGCTGTGGCAATTGGCGTACATCATTCGTGTCTGTGTATAGCAAATCACCCGAAATCCTAACTACGCCCGAGGACTTTATGACTATACTTTTGCCTACACTTAATTTTGACCCTGTTAAGGTTATGTTTTCAGCGTTATATTCACCCGAAGCTAGACTATTCACATCTACATTGCCAGAAATATTACCTCTCGCCCCACCAACCGATGGTAAAGTAAAATTATCTGGAACCGAACTGGTGCTGCTGAAATTACCAAACTTTGGAATATTGGCGAAAGTTAGCTTATTATAGTCACGCGGCGTCACTCCCGAGCGACCATTAAACGATGATGACAATCCAGCCCCCGAAGCCGAATCAGCCTTGCCGTTAGCAATAATTCCATATTCACCCCAAGAGCCGTACACATTCTGATTTGTATAAGCCATCTTATAGGCCAATGATATATCCTCGATCAGTAGCCCCATATGCGATGGGTTAGATTTTACATAAATATCGATGAAGTTGTTATTCTCGTATAAAACAGTACCTGGCTGCGTCTCGGCAGTAAATCGAGAATTTCCAGCATAGCCCGGAAAACCCCAACCAGAATACTGAGTCCCCTCAGGTCTTGCGCCGTTTTCATTGCCCAACACCTTCATTTCATGGCCATTAATTTCACTCGAACATAGTTATCTACAGCTCCACTAAAACCAATCTCCAGCTTCTTAGCATCTTTTAGCTCTTCTAAATTAATACCCTTCAATCTAAAGACATACGTATTCGAGCACGAGATAACTTCTGCTATAGGGCGAGAATCATCCCGACAGTTTAGATTCGCTGGATCTGGTTTACTATTAGAATGCGTATGCCGACCAAAACTATTTATACTAATCCACTTCGCAGAGTCAGACGTTCTCCAAACACCCCTCTTGCAATAATCAGGATTATAGACGAGCGATGCGTCACCAACTATATCGCGATACATAGAATCGGGCGTACATGTAATATAACCATCTTGCAGCATATCACCCCGACCGGGATTGCGCCACTGTGTCGTTACGACTGTTCTGGCTTGATAGTCGTCTTTTAAGTTGGTCGCATCGCCATGACAACTAGGTAAATCAGCCACATTACCGCTCTTATCGTAAGCCCTCTGATTTCCATTACCGCCATACTGATCCTCGGCACATACTATAGACCAGTGCGGATCAACGCCGTTGCCCCCCTTAAAGCCGTATTCGCCAGGACTAAAATGAACATTACCTCCAATTTTATTACCATTTCTATCTAAACCTGTACCCCACAGCCCCCTTGACCGTATAGAAGTCTTATCTAACTCAATACGACTAAGATTCTCATCAGGAACGTTCACGCTGTTTGATGTCTTGCTAGTAATAACCTCTTTATCGGTCTTAATGTCGCCACCCCAAACCTGTACTTTCGGTCTTTTCGAGGATCTGATACACTTAACCGCGTATTTAAAATCCGTCGAAGGCGCCGAACCGTTGTAATTACTGACCATAACCACATAGCATAGACTGTCGTTAGCACTTAGCTTAACCCTATCCAAATTATCTATCTGATTTGTGGCCACTGGAGTCTGACCGGTGTTTAATTGACTGCCAGTATTTTGAACAATTTTTCCACACGCGCCACTATCAATATTTAAGCTATCTTTATACTGTCCTTTAATCAGTCGCACAATTGCACACGGCCAATCACTATCAGCAGTACCACCCGGCAATGAAACCACATCGCTCTTGCCCGTAAGCCCCGATACTTCAGCCCCTCTGACAACAAATCGCGCAAGTGCATACGAAGAATTTTGAGTTTTTGACGTACCCTTATTATTCAAGCCGGCATTTATTCCCTCAATTTTCGTAACATTTTCTGTGTCAATGTAATCCGAGTTAACACTGACCGAAGGTTCTACGTCATAATCATATGGAACCTCTACACAGGCATACTGCGAATAGCCCCATCCCGAAACCGGCAAAGAATTGCGCTTGCTCCAATAAACTCGCTGACAAATGCGCTTGCCCATATCCTCTCTTTTAATGACTCGCGTATACATGAATTTATTCTTTCCAAGCTCGCCATGAAGATCCTCAAGCCGAGATTTACCATTCAACGCCTCCATAGAGGTAGTGAGATAATCCGCTGGATTGTTCATTCGCTTCCAAGCATAATCCTTCCAATCCGTCATAACGTTAAACCATCGAGGATCTTCATTATGCCAAGCCCCCCTGTCGTTCAGACTGACATCATTATCCATCGGCTGATTTGAACTTAAATCGAACACATCTTGCTGTACGCCAGTCACGACATTGTCAGTGGCTCCTCCACTAACAAAAAGACTATGCCACCAATCAACCGTATCTCCGGGCTTCACATTTTTTAATCTCCCTGGAGCAACAGTCCAGTTAGACCCATAATTAGTGGTATCCGATGGATTAAATTGCTTAGTAACCCAGGATTTACCAGTTATCGTCCAATTTGACGAGCTTGGTGCCGCGTACGTATAGATAAAAAAAGCCGTTACTGAAATAGCTAAAGCCACTACTATTGCCAGCATGCCCACCTTAGGCAATGAGTATTTTCTTCTCATGCTTATAATTATATCAAAGATTACGCAGATGATATAATAAATATATGAGTTTATCTATTGGAATCGTTGGTTTACCAAACGTCGGCAAATCGACACTTTTTAACGCTTTAACAAATAATGATATTTTGGCGGCTAATTATCCGTTTGCGACAATTGAGCCGAACACAGGAATTGTTCCCGTGCCAGATAATCGCCTACAGATTTTAGCCGATCTTTATCACGCGCAAAAAATTATTCCAGCCACCGTCACTTTCGTTGATATCGCTGGGCTAGTTGCTGGCGCGTCTAAGGGCGAAGGTCTAGGCAATAAGTTTCTACACAATATCAGAGAGTGTGACGCGATTGTTCACGTTGTTCGTGCATTTGAGAATTCAAAGATTCTGCGCCATGATGAAGCGCCAATTGATCCTAAGAAAGACATTGAGGTTATAAATACTGAGCTGATTCTGGCTGATTTGCAAACTCTTGAAAAACGCCTGCCCCAGCTTCAAAAAGAAGCCAAAGCAAGCCCAAAAGCTCGCCAAAAAGTTGAATATCTGCAATCTTTAATCGACAATTTACAAAAAGGCGTACCAATTTCCGCCCTGTCAGATGTGGATTTTGAAGCAATTTCCGACCTACACCTTCTTACCGCCAAACCCGTCATTTACGCGTTTAATGTCGACGAGGAAGGATTAAACAATTCCGATCTACAGAGTCAATTGACCGAACTCGTAAGTCCCGCAAAAACCGTTTTTGTCTGCGCAAAATTAGAGGAAGAATTGAAGGGCTTATCTGAGAATGACGCCAAAGAGCTATTAGAAAGCTACGGCGTCAAGGAAACTGGACTCGCCAAACTTATTCACGCAGCCTACGATACGCTTGGACTACAAAGCTACTTAACTGCGGGCGAAAAAGAAGTTCGCGCTTGGACAATTCACAAAGGCTGGACTGCACCGCAAGCCGCGGGCGTTATTCACTCGGATTTTGAACGCGGATTTATTGCCGCACAGATTGTTGATTTTAACGATTTAGTCGCTGCAGGATCAGAAGTTAAGGCTCGTGAAAACGGTAAAATTCGCACCGAAGGAAAAACCTACGTCATGCAGCCGAATGATGTCGTTGAGTTTAGGTTTAACGTGTAGCCAATTTCAATTTGTAAAATCGCTCGAGATTGCCCTTACTGCCAGCCACTTCACTATCTTTTTTATCTAAGATAACAAAATACTTTTTCGCCCAATCTTCAAAATCGGATAAAATTTGCCGACGAACTTTGTCGTTTTTAATAATTCCCTTATTAACCTGATGCCGCCCCGCTTCGAATTGAGGCTTCACCATAGCAATCAACATCGTATTTGTATTCATCAAATTTTCAGCCACATGCGGCAAAATTTCCCTCAGAGATATAAACGACACATCGCCCACAATAATGTCAATTGCTTCATCTGCATAAAAATCACGAATATCGGTCTTTCGTGAAGAACAATTTTTGGATTCGGCCTCAAACTTGGATGAAGTTGGTCCGTTCCAACATCAACAGCAAATACCTTTTTAGCGCCATGACGCAGTGAATAGTCAGTAAATCCACCCGTGCTCGAACCAATATCCAGAACGGTTTTATCCTGAAAATTAAGATGAAAATATTCTGCCACGCTTGCTAGTTTTAAGCCAGCTCGCGAAACATAAGTTTCTTTCTTCTCGAGCTTTATCTCGTCCGAATCAGACACCATAGTCCCTGATTTTTGGACAATTTTCTTATTCAAAAAAACATAGCCCAGGCGAATAAAATTATCCGCCTGAGATCTTGTTGTCGCCAAACCACGCTCGACCAGAGCTTTATCTAATCGCTGTTTCATTAAATATGACTATTTCTTTCGCTCGCGATATTCACCAGTGGATGTGTCAACGCTAATAATATCGCCCTGCTTGATAAATGCTGGAACTTTGACAACTAGCCCCGTCTCCAAAGTAGCGTCTTTTAGCACAGATGAAGTCGTATCGCCCTTAACTACATCTTCCGTGTAAGTAACTTCCAGATATTTATTCTTTGGTAGTTCAACGTTGATCACTCGACCGTCGAAGAATTGAAGGCTTAATTCATCGCCTTCTTTCAGGTATTTACTGGCATCGTCCACGATTTCCGCAGCCAGCTCAAATTGCTCAAAGCTAGTCGGGTCCATGAAATAGAACTTGTCGCCATCGTTATACAAATATTGCGCAGTTTTATTATTTACTTCTGCAGCTTCGATTCGCTCTTGACCCTTGAAAGTCTTTGGAATAACACTTCCGTCAATTAGGTTTTTCAATTTCACGTTAACAATCGAACCGCCACGACCCATAACTTTTTGGCCGTATTCTACGACGCGATATGGCTTACCGTCAATTTGACAAACTACGCCTTTTTTCAAATCAGTTGGCTGATACATATTTTCTCCTTTTCAATAAAATATCTCGCTGCCGAATATATCATAGCAACGAGATATTGCGCATTAAACGTTCCTAGTTGCTGCTGACAAATGGCAACAAAGCCAAGTGGCGAGCACGCTTAATTGCTACTGCCAAGCTTCGCTGTTGCTTTTCGCTCAAACCAGTCTTGCTGATTGGCTCGATTTGACCGTAAACATTGATGTAACGTTGCAAAGTTTACATCTTTATAGTCAAAAATAATCGGTGGATTTTTCTTCAATTGTGCCATTTTAATCTCCTTATTAGAATGGAATTTCGCTTAGGTCAATTGGCTTATCGTCAATTTCCGTTACGACTTCCTCTTTTTTAGTAGTCTTTGGTGCTGCAGAACCTGAATTGTCGCCGCTTGGACCGTCTAAGAACGTTACATCCGAAGCAGTAACTTCAATTCGACTCTGTCTTTTACCGGTATCCTTATCTTCCCAACTATCCTGTCGCAGTCGTCCTTGGATCAAAACCCGACGACCTTTGCTTAGATATTGCATTACCAAATCACCAAGTTTATCCCAGGCTGTGATATTGAAAAAGTCAGCCTGATCGTCTTGAGATTGTCGATCAACAGCAATACTGAAGCTAACTACGTTCTTGCCAGAAGCAGTTGTTCGCTGTTCTGGATCGCGTGTCAATCTACCCAACAAAATCACTTGATTGATACTTCGTGCCATATTCTATCCCCTCTTTTACCTTACGGCAGTTAGGCTTATTTACTTGATTCGCTTGAATCAGATTCTTCGTTGCGTGCTTTTTGCTCGCTTAATGCTTGACGAGTTTTTTCATCAGTTTTTACCAATAGGTAACGCAAAACTTCGTCAGTAATATTAAGCGTATTTGAAATCTTCAATAAAGCTGGTGCTGGCAATTTAACCTCAAAGCAAACGTAAACTGCAAAATCTTCACGCTTGATTGTGTAGGCCAATTTTTTCTTGCCCCAGTTATCTTCTTTGGTAATTTCACCACCGTTAGCGGTGATTAAACCACGTACCTTATCCAACGCTGAATCTAGATTAGCCTCTAAATCCGGGTGAATAAGAACAGTTAGTTCGTATTCGTTCATGTTTCCTCCTCTGGAATCCATTTACGGATGCTTACGCTGTCTCACGTAAGCTAGGTTAATATTCAATTGCTATTATATCACTAAATGACTTATATTGCCAATCTCACTACTGATAAGTCGCAACAATTACTATTCCGCCAGCAATTCATCAAGCTCTTCTGGACTAGAAATCAAAACATCACGTGGCTTAGAACCATTCTGCGGACCAATGATTCCCCGCTCTTCCATCTCTTCAATAATTCGCGCTGCTCGCTGATAACCAATTCCCAGACGCGTCTGCAGCATACTTGTTGAGGCCTTACGACGCTCGACCACCACACGAACCGCATCTTTAAACTTATCGTCACCACCTTCCGACAAGTCCATCACGACGCCACCCTTGCCATCCAATTGAACTGGCTGAGCCACCACTTCGTCGTTGTATTGCGGAGCCATCTGCATACGCAAATGATCGGCAATTTTATTCACCTCATCATCCGTCACCCAGGCACCCTGAATACGTTTTGGTTTGCTCATGCTTGTTACGTAAAATAGCATATCTCCTTGACCCAATAATTTCTCAGCGCCAGATTGGTCTAAGATCGTAATACTGTCAACCTGACTAGACACCGTAAAGGCAATTCGCGCCGGCACGTTTGCCTTAATCAAACCAGTAATCACGTTTACGCTAGGACGCTGAGTTGCCAATACCAAGTGAATGCCAACCGCTCGCGATTTCTGCGCCAATCGAACAATTAATGTCTCAACATCCTTTTTAGCCATCATCATAAGATCAGACATCTCATCCACCACAATCACAATATACGGCATCGATCCATCTTCATGCTCCTGAACATTGCCATTTTCATCAGCAATCGCAATCTTCTTAGCACGCGACTGCAGCCTCTTGTTATATTCCTTAATATTACGAATTTTCTCGCCCGCCAACAATTTGTAACGTCGCTCCATCTCATTCACCGCCCACTTCAAAGCTGAAATAGTCTTCTCTGGTTCATTAATAACTGGCGTAAGAAGGTGCGGAATATCGGCGTACGGCGCCATTTCAACTTGCTTCGGGTCAACCAAAATCAACTTCATGTCACTTGGACTATTACGATACAGCAAGCTACACAGCAAGGTGTTAATCATCACAGACTTACCAGAACCCGTTTGTCCAGCAATCAACAAATGCGGCATCTTTCCCAGTTCACCCACAACAACTTGACCAGATATATCTTTACCAATTCCAAAACTCAAAGGATCACGAGCAGCAGCCCACTGTTTCGACGACAACGTACTTCGTAGTCGCACTTCGGCAGCCTTGCGGTTAGGCACTTCAATACCAACCGCTCGCTGACCAGGAATTGGCGCCTCAATCCTTAAACTTTGTGCCGCCAAATTAAGCGCAATGTTAGTTTCCAGCGCCGTAATTCGCGTCAATTTAACCCCACTTGGCGGTCTTAAAGTATATTGCGTGACTTTGGACCAACATTAATATCACCCATCGCCGCCTCAATATTAAATTCAGCCAGCGTATCGTGAATTATTTGGGCGTTCTGGCGCGTATCTCCAGCATCAGCACCGCTTTCATTCTTCTCTAATAGATCCAAGCTTGGCGCTTCCCAATTCGGATCACGAGTTGCCACCAAAGCCTGTTCTTCATTGACCTTTTCCGGCTTATCTACTTTCTTCAATAGACTCTTTTTCTCTTTGGCTGTATCAATTATTGGCACACCAGCATTTAGCTTAATTTCTCCCAAGTCGGTCTTTTTCTCTTCTTCTGCTGTCTGAGCAATTGATGCCTTCTTCATAACAGAACGATTATTATCGTCTTCCTTGGTATTGCTCTTAATCATCTCCCAAAGTTTACTGAAAACCGTAAACGGTGACGTTTGAGTAATAAATAGAACTGTTATAAACGCCAAAACCAGATAAATAATCACCGCAATTGCCGAATCTACCATTTTCAAGGTTGCCGTGTTTAATATGTCGCCCACAAATCCACCAGAATTCGGATGCGAAGACGTCTTCATTAGCCCAAACAATCCAGAAAACCACACAATTTCCAGAATTGCCGCAAATTTCACCACTGCAGGTAATTGATTCTCTTCTGCTCGGAAAGTCTCAACCGCCAAATAAATCAGCAATATCGGCAAGGCGTACGCGGTGTAACCAATAGTTTTTACGGTCGCCATATCAATCCATTGCAGAACCGGACCACCGACGCCAAACCACGATACGACGAGCAGTAGAGACAAAAGAATAAGCATCACCGCGCCAACTTGTGACCAAAAACCCGCCGGCAAACTATGTTGCGGCTTGGCTGGTGCGGATTTTTTTCGTGCTCTTTCGTTTTTTTGCCATAATCGTTTTTTTATTATACACTGATTTTTACACTTATTAACAGATGTAAAATCAACTTAATACGCTTAGTATTATAGCATAATTAACCAGTAAAATCAATTCAGAACTCTAGTACGGGCGAGTATTCTGTCGCTCCCTGGCTTTTGTGTCATTGGCTTCCGTATCTGGTACTTGGCGTTGAGGAAAACGACGACGCGGCGCAGCTGGAAGAGTCATTTTTGACTCACCCGAGGCGGGTCTCTTACCGCGCGCTGGCGATTTTGAAACAGAATGAGCTGGCGTAGCTTCCGACTTTACAGACTTCAATCCACCAACTTCGTTAATCACCGGAATAACAATCGGTGTTCGACGAGTCTGATCGTACAATATATGCGTAATCTCATCTTTAATTTCTTTTTTGATCACATCCAAATCATATTTGCCAGAAAAACTACGCGCCGCTTTTTGCTTCAAGTATTGACGAATCATATTCATCAACTCTTCAGAGTCGCGCAAGTAAATAAATCCACGAGAAATAATGTCTGGGCTGGTCAATAATCGTCCCGTGCCACGCTGTACAGTCAACACCACAACAAACATTCCCTCTTGCGACATGTGAATACGATCTTTCAGCACAACCTCAGAAACAATCGCGCCAGTGTCATCATACATCACACCGCCAACATGAATTCGCCCAGCCTTTTTTGCTTGCCTTTCAATATCAATTTCAATAATATCTCCAGCGTCACACACAAAAATATTCTTACGAGGAATTCCGCATTCTTTTTCCGCCAATCTAGCATTATGCACCAACATATGAAATTCACCGTGAATTGGCATGTAATAAGTTGGGTTAAGCGCGTTGATCAATTTGACGTGATCGTCATAATATCCATGACCCGACAAGTGTAATGGACCAACTCCCGTCAAGTGGGTTTTACCATTCTGAATAACATCAGAACCCTCACGCATCAGACCGTCAACCGTTCGCACCACACTTTTCTCATTGCCAGGAATTGGATTTGAGCTAAACACTACAACATCCGAGCCCTTAATTTTCATATATTTATGAGCGCCCGTCGCCATGCGATTTAAGACGGCGTTAAATTCGCCCTGCGAGCCAGTACAAACTACAGCAATTTGATTATCTGGCAATTTAACAATATCTTCCATCTTCATGATGGTGTCTTTAGGAATCTTAATCGTCCCCGAACGCAACGCCACTTCCAGGTTTTGAATCATCGAAAATCCAGCAAACGCCACCTTACGTCCGTGCTTATGCGCCTCTTCCAAAATTAATTGCAAGCGATGCACCTGCGATGAGAAACAACTTAAAATTACTCGACTATTACTAAACTTGTCCATCACCTGACCGATGGAATACTGAATATCAAACTCCGTGTGCGTGTGCGTACCAGCCGACTCACAGTTAGTCGACTCGTTCATAAACATCAAAATGCCTTCTTTTGAAGCAACTTCAGTTAGTCGCTCAAGGTCAAACTTCTGACCGTCAACCGGACTTTCCTCAAATCGCCAGTCACCAGAATCGACAATCACGCCCATTGGAGTTCGAATAATCACCGCCGTAGAATCAGGAATTGAGTGGTTAACTCGCACCAGTTCGATTGAAAAATGCTTAGAAACTTGAACAATTTCGTGACTCAGCGGATCCATCACTCGATAATCCGGCTTGAAATCCACTTCTGAATCGTCCATCGTTCGATCAAGCATACCAATCGTAAATTTAGAGCCATAAACTGGCGCTGGAATACGATGAATAAAGTGACGGAACGAACCAATGTGATCAAGGTGCCCATGCGTAAACATGCGCCTTAATCTTATGCTTATTCTCTTCCAGCCAAGTAATATCCGGCGTGATGTAATTGATGCCTGGATAATCGCTACCTGGGAACAGAAATCCCATATCTACGATGATAATCTCATCATCATATTCGATGGCGTTCATATTCTTACCAATTCCCATTTCGCCCACGCCACCAATTGGAATAATCCGAAGTTTCGGCTGACCACCGCGAACAGGTTTTGGTTGCATTTTGGCACTAAATTGCTCACCGCCATATCCGTTATAAACCGACTTATTTACCGGAATATCAATCAAGTGCTGTGAAGCCCTGAGATTAACATTCTCACTTGTTCGTCGCTGAGCTCGAAAAACCTCACCCTTACGAGTAGTTGTGCTATTCAAAACTGCATTGTTACTTTTCTTTGACTGCGGACGCTTGTTGGCGTCGTCTTTTTGCGGTGTTGCTAGTCGCCGCTGACCCATATTGTTATACTCCTTTTTTATTACAATATAATTCAAAAACCAGGTATAGAGGTGAACTGATGTAAATTCCTCTAGTTAGTACTCTTATATTAGCAAACCGCTCATTTTTTGTCAAAGAACAATGTTTTATAACAGAGGTCAATTAATCATCGCCATCCACCGACGTGTGTGCGAATTTACGCTTACCACGATAAGCGAAGAAGCCGATTGTCAATAAATTAGCCACCAACAAGAATCCAGCCAAAACCCACATACTACCGACGTAAAATGCGTTATCTAGCCCGCCCGAAATAGCCTGGCGCAATGCGCGAATCGAGTAAGTCATCGGCACTAGCGGATTAATTGCTTGGAAGAATCCGTTGGCGGTTTGGATTGGGAACGTTCCCTCGCTGGAGCCCAATTGAAGCACCAAAAGAACCATCGCTAGGAATCGCCCTGGATTGTCCAAAACAATCACCAAAAGCGACACAATCGACATATACGCAAACGACGTCAGATAAATTGCCCCGATAAAATGCGCTGGATGCTCTGGAGTTAGCCCTAAGAAAAACACCATCACCAACATCAGAATCGTTGCCTGCATAAAGGCTGCCACGCCAGCCACCGAAGCTTTAGATAGCCACCAACGAATCGCACTTTCCTGCTCGGAAAAAGTTTTGCGGATCGGATAAATAACGTTCAGAACGAGTGCCCCAACGAACAAACTTAGCGACAAAACATACGGCGACAAAGCGTAGCCATAATTCGGAACATTGCCCTTTTCGGTCATTTCCGACTTCACTGGATTTGCAATTTGCTGTTGAGTCGTAGCACCAGTTGGTTGAATTTTTATGCGATTAGAAGCGTCCGCCAATTTATTCGCTAGCGTATCTGCGCCGCTTGCTAGTTGCGAAGTTCCATCAATCAACGCACCCGAGCGGCTTTCTAACAAACTCGCACCATTCGCCAATTTTTGACTGCCCGATTTTGCTTCGCTTAAGCCGTTTGTTAAGCTTGCTGAGCCCGCCAATAATTGATTGTTCGCGAATCGCACGCTGTTATAGCCGTTAAATGCGGTGATTGCGTTTGGCGCCAATTGATTCACGCCGTTATTTAATGCAGAAACTCCAGCCTGAAGTTGCGTTTGTTGTGCTGATAGTTGCTGTTTTAGAGTTTGAAGATCTTCATGTAGCATCCCCATCTGCACGATAATTGGCTGAGTTTTTTTAAGTGCCTGAGAAATACTGCTAATTTGTGGCAAACTTATCGTCGTAGAATCGCCACCAGAAGCGGCTGCTTGCGCGCCCAAAATCCGCAAAGTATCGCCCGCCGTCAACAAGTCGGACTCCGAATCTTTCATTGTTTGCACCAAAGTTTGCGCGTCCGTTTCTACCTTGTTTTGTTGAGCCACGAGCGCTGGCGATGGATTCCTCACGCTGGCGTTTAACTGATTTATGCCCGATTGCAATTGCTTCATACCGTCAGATAATTGCGACAATTGAGATTCGGTCGGCAAATTGTTCGACAATTGCCCCAATCCCGCCTGCAATTTACGAGAACCGTCGCTGAGTTGCGCCAATCCGCCAGTCAAAGATTGCTGATTTACCGCTAATTGCTTAACGCCGCCAACGTATGTTTGTGTGCCAGATTGCAATCGCCCTAATCCGTCGTGCAAAGTTGATGCGCCGTTAGCTGCCGCGTCCAGTCCTATTCCAAGCTTGTCCAAATTCTCCAAAATCCCCTTAGCGTACGCCTGGGTGATTTGTTCAGACACCGAAGATTTAACCTTGGTGGCAGCTTGATTACTGACTAGCGAACCGATATAGTTTTTCGCTGGCGTGGTCGTAAAATTAATAACCGCTTGCTGAGGTTCAGATTCGGTAATTGACGCCGCTTTCTGCGAAAAGTCGTGCGGAATAGTTACCACTGCATAAAAATGCCCGCTATTCACACCTTCGTCTGCTTGTTGATTACTGACAAACTCCCAGCCCAAATCGTGATTATCTTTCAGTTTTTTCTCGACGGATTCGCCGACATTCAGCACTTTACCGTTTAAGCTGGCGCCCTTATCTTCGTTCACAAACGCCACCGGCAAGTTTTTTGTTTGTCCGTACGGATCCCAAATTGAACCTAAGAAAAATCCACTATATAAAATCGGGATAAACGAAATCACAGCCATGGATATCAGCAATATTTTATTACTAAACAAATGTTTCCACTCGGCTCGTAACATCTTATTTTTAATCATGTGTAACCTCCTTTGCGACATCTTCCAGCGTCACAGTTTTCAAATATTCACTCCACTTTTCCTGCGCTTCAGAAAAAACCTTTTCTATCATATTCATGCCAATTTCCACCTGACGAGGACGCGATTGAAAAACTCTCTCAACAATTCCCTGAGGTTGGAAAAATGGCGACTCTCCCTCAATTGCAAGGACGACATCATGCAGCGTAACTTCGTTCATTTTTCTCGCTAAAATAAATCCGCCGCCAGTTCCCTGCGTTGAAGTTATTAGCTTTGCTATTACCAATTTCCGACTGATTTCTTCAAGTACGTCGGCGAAACCATCATCTTTTCCGCCAGCGCATCATTAGTTACCGGCGTCGTCCTTTTCGGATCCGCCAGAATTGCCATAATGCAGCACGCCTGTTCAACAGCTCCCGATAATCTCATACAAATCCTTTCTCGACTTAGATATAATAGATATCGACTATCCACTATACTATGTCTGAGAAACTTTTGCAAGGAAATAGTCTAATTAAGCGCCGCTATTCTTTACGAACTCCACAGCCTGAATAAAATCGTCAATTAACGTCTGACGCATACCGCCGTTATAAAGTGCAGCGGCTGGATGATATAACGGAATCACTACGAATTCAAGCTCATGCAGACGCACTTTACGCGGACGACCGTGTTCTTTACTGATCTGCAATCCTGGAATAAATCCGCCGCCACTGTGCCGTCCTAAGGTCAGAATGGCCTTTGGCTGAATAATTTCTAATTGCCTGAGTAAATATGGCCAAAATTGACGCTTTTCCTCTGGCAATGGGTCGCGATTATTCGGCGGTCGATATTTAACAATGTTGGTAATATACACATCTGAACGTTGCAGATTAGCAGACTTCAGCATCTCATCAAGGAATTTTCCCGCAGCACCAACGAACGGCTTGCCCTGCAAATCTTCATTCTTCCCCGGCGCCTCGCCAATAAAAACGATATCAGCATCAGGATTTCCATCGCCCACAACAAGCTGCGTCGCCTGATCCGCCAAATCCGAGCAAACCTTCTCTTTTACAATTTCTTCCGCCAACGCATCCAATTTAGCCTGCTTATCCATATATTTATTCTATCAAAAAACGCCCCGCAAGAAACGAGGCGCTTCTGATATTTATCAGAACTATTTATTTACCTTGTCTGCTAATATAGTTCCTAGGTCATTTAATTCATCGCGAATTTCACCCTCTTCTGCCAGCTTCTGTATTCCCGATGTCCATTCATTAATAGGCTTCTGAATCGCGGTAAGACTATCATAAAATTCACTCATATAGTTGGAATTATACTTTTTATAGTCAGCCTTCATCTCCGCAACCTTCGGCAACATTTCTTCGATTTTTTCTAGCTTGGCAGTAAAATCTCTAATAAACTTTTTATTAGTTTCATTCTTAGCGTCAACATTCTTAAGATTCTGTCGAGCCTTCTTAATTGTGCTTTCTACGCTAGAAAAGTTAGAGCTATTTCTGCCGTCAGAAAATTCAATTATCACCGGCATAATCTTCTCGTATACTTCTCCAAAAGCATCTACGGCTGTATTGAACTTTTCTAGTTTGCCCTTCAGAGCCTCATACTTTTCGCGAACCTCTTTGTCACCAGTGACGGCCTTCATTTTACCTATCTCGGTCAATCTGTCGTTAATTTCGCTCTTTGTTTTAGCTAGCTTATCACGATTGGATTTCAATGAAGTCTCAGTTTCTGAAGTGGAGATGTACGAAAGCGACGAAGCCGCCTTATTATATATCTCAATTGTCTCGTTTAACTTTTCTCCAGCAGCTTTATAATCTGCCTTGCTTGGACCGCCCAGTAGCAAGACGGCTAGGACTACACCAAGGATAATTACGACTAGCCCAATTATTCCGCCGATGATTCCCCACATGGCACCTTTGCTCATTTTCTTTTTTGGTGGCATTTGGTATGGAGTTCCCATGACTGGTTGTTGTGGGAATTGTTGTTGTGGCTGAGGTTGCTGAACCTGTTGGAATTGCGGCTGAGGCGGCACTTGAGGTTTGTTGTTGTGGCTATTGTCCATAAAATTTCCTCCTAAAATTACGCTTTCGCTATTATATATTTACAAACCAATCATCGTCAAATTGATCTTACCACGCTCGTCAATTCCAGTAATTTTCACACGAACAGTTTGTCCTTCTTTCACGACATCAGTCACTTTTTCAACTCGATGTTCTGTCAATTTCGAAATATGAACCATTCCGTCAATACCAGGAAGTATATTCACAAACGCGCCAAAATCTTTAATGCCAACAACTTTACCTTCGTAAATCTTGCCAACTTCCGGCTCTTCAATCAGACTCTTAATCCAGTTCATAGCCTTTTCAATCGACGCGCCGTCTGGGCTAGCCACAGTAATCAAACCATCTTCCTTAATATCAATCTCAGCACCAGTTTCCGAAGTGATCTTATTGATCGTCTCACCACCCTTACCAATAATCACACCAATCTTATCTGGATCAATCTTAATCTTCTCAATTCGTGGCGCATACGGACTTAATGACTTACGAGGCTCTGGAAGAACGCTGAGCATATGCTCCAAAATATGCGATCGGCCAGCTTTACTCTGCTCAATTGCCTGACGTAAAACCGCCACTGGTAGTCCATGAACCTTCATGTCCATTTGAAGAGCTGTAATACCTTTTGAAGTACCAGTAACCTTAAAGTCCATATCTCCAGCAAAGTCCTCAGCGTCAGCGATATCGCTCAACACATACGGAGTATCGCCATCCATCATCAATCCCATCGCAATTCCACTCACTGGAGCTGAAATTGGCACGCCGGCATCCATCAACGCCAAGCAGCTAGAACAAGTCGCCGCCATTGAAGTCGAACCGTTCTGACTCATAATCTCTGTCACCGAGCGAATAGCGTATGGAAAATCTTCTTCAGTTGGCAAAACTGGAAGCAAAGCACGTTCCGCCAAGTATCCGTGACCAATTTCACGTCGACCTGGACTGCCCATTCGCTTAACTTCGCCAACCGTATAGCCCGGCGCATTGTAATGGTGCATATAACGTCGCTCACCGTCGGTAATTTCCATAGTGTCAATCAATTGCGAATAGCTAAGCGGCGCCAAAGTCACAATATTCATTCCCTGAGTCACGCCACGCGTAAACAAGCTGGAACCGTGAGCGCGCGGCAAGAATCCAACTTCCGAGCTAAGCGGACGAATCTCGGTCAATTGTCGACCATCAGGACGAACTCGCTCAGCGACAATTCCCCGGCGAACATCTTTATGTAAAGCCAAAGTGAACGCTTCATCATAATCGCCACGAACTTCGCTATATTCTTCCTCATCCAGCCCCAATTTCCGCCATTGTCTCATGAAACTCGGCGCGAATTTCGCTAATCATTTCATTGCGCTCTGGATATGGTCGACGAATTTTCTCACCAAATTTCCCATCAACCCACGCGTCAACCGTTTGCTGAATTGATTCATCTGGCAAAATTAGATCATATTCCTGCTGCGTCGGCGCAACTTTTTCTGCAAGTTCACGCTGCAAGGCAATCGCTGGCTGCATCATCTGGTGAGCCCACGCCATCGCATCAACGATAACGTCCTCCGAAACTTCTTTGGCGCCAGCCTCGACCATTGTTATACCGCTTTCAATACCAGCCACAACCAAATCAAGATCCGACTTTTCGCGCTCTTCTGGAGTCAAGAACGCCTTAAATTCGCCATTCACTCGACCCACGCGCAAACCAGCCACTGGACCGTCAAACGGCGTGCCAGTTAACATTAACGCACTAGACGCAGCGATCATCGCAATTACATCTGGGCGGAAACTCGGATCCATGCTCAAAACAGTTGCAACAACTTGCACTTCTTGACGATAACCCTTCGGGAAAAGCGGACGAATCGGACGATCAATCAATCGACCAATCAACACAGCTTCATCGCTCGGGCGACCTTCACGTTTGATAAATCGGCTACCAGAAATCTTACCTGCAGCATAAAACTTTTCTTCGTAATCAATCGACAATGGAAAATAATCCAATTGCACTGGACGCGAGCTAACCTGAGCGCTGCCCAAAACTACAGTGTCGCCGTAACGCACCAAGACACTACCAGTCGTCCTAAAACCGACGCGATTCACCTCTAACGTCAGCGGCCGACCACAAAAATCAGTGGTAACACTAAAAATCTCCTTGCCGCTTGGATTGATAATACTCATAAAGAGCTCCTTTCTTGCGGTAGTAACAGGGATGAAATTACTTGGCAATTTAGTCGTCTCATCTCTATCACTTCCGCGTTACAAATTGCTCCTTATATTATACTAAAACCTCAGACCAAACGCCAGCCGCGAGCGCGCTTAGCATGACCTTATTAACAGACGAGTGTGCTATAATTTATTCATGTCACTTCAGCTAGATTCAGTAAAAAATCGCCAAAAAAGTTGGAAAAGCTATATCTTAACTATAATCGCAATCTTAATGATTCTTGGCGGAGTTTATTTGCTTGCTCTCATCAGCACGCCCCTTATTTTGTCGCAAAACATAAACCCAAAAGACAACCCCACTACCAAGCTCATCACTAAAACTGAGAATAAAATTACCGAAAATCGACTTTATATACCGAAAATCGACATAAATTTGCCTTATAGTACTGGCGGCGCCGAGACAATGGAACATGGTGCGTGGTGGCGCAAACCAGAAAACGGTAATCCAAAAGATGGCGGCAATTTTGTCTTATCTGCGCACCGTTTTATTATGGGCCTAACTCCCCAGCAGACGCTCAGAAAATCGCCTTTTTATAATATCGACAAATTAACTGTCGGCGATGAAATTATCATTGACTATAACGGCGTGCGTTACAATTACGTCATCAGCGAAAAACAAAGCGTTAAACCAGACGCCGTGGAAATCGAACAGCGTACAGATCAGCCGCAATTAACTCTTTATTCCTGTACTTTGGGCGGCGCAAACGACGGACGAGATGTGATTATCGCCAAATTGAAAATAGCCAGAACAACAAAAATCCCCTTTTCGTCAAAGGGGATTTAAGCAGTTTTTAACGTAAATTATTTACGCAAACCTAATTTGGCAACAACTGCTTTGTAAGACTCAAAATCAGTTCGCTCCAAATATTTCAGCAAACGCTTGCGCTTACCAACCATTTGGATCAAGCCGCGACGAGCCATGAAGTCGTGCTTATTCGCCTTCAAATGCTCTGTGACTTCTTTGATACGAGCCGTCAAAACTGACACCTGAGCCTGTGGGCTACCGACGTCGTTTTTATTGACCTGAGTCAAAGCAATTGCTTTCGCTTTATTCTCTTTGCTAATCATAGCTCTGTAATTATACCAAGCTTCTCTGTTTTTTGCAATTAGCTAGTAATTCCAAAGTCCGCCAGGGTCTTTGCTTGATCAATAGAATAGTCGGCAATTTTCGTACGACGCAGATTTTCACAATACGCGCCCGTCCCTAATTTCTCGCCAATATCCACCGCCAATGTTCGAATATAAGTTCCGCTTGAAACGTGAGTTCTGATCTTTAATTTGGGATATTCGTATGCCAATAACTCCAATGAGTAAATTTCTATCACACGCTTAGGAATTTCAACTTGTTTACCTTCGCGCGCCAATTTATACGCTCTTTCACCGTTAATTTTTATTGCGCTAAAAATCGGCGGCGTCTGCTCAATTTTTCCCACAAATTGGCTAACCACCTGCTGAACTTCTTCCAAACTCGGCTCATGATCAGACACATCGGTAATTTCGCCTTCTGGATCACCCGTCGAACTATTCTTGCCCAGAATAATTTCCGCCTCGTACCACTTATCTAACTTAGTGAAAGTTTCAGCTTCGCGGCATTTCTTTCCAGTCACAATAATCATTAGCCCAGTAGCAAATGGATCAAGCGTACCAGTGTGACCAACCTTCACCTTCTTTCCCGCCTGATTAGATAAAACTCGTCGCAAGCGTGCTACCACTCCAAAACTAGTCATTCCCTGAGGTTTGTCTATGAGAATCACTTCGTCCATCAACTATTGTCCTGGAATGTGGAATTGCGCTGGATTGAAGTCTGCGTTTTGAGCTGGCTGAGTTGGCATCGCGGTGATCGGCGCAGGTGCTGGAGCTTGCGGAGCGGCTACTGGCTCAGGAGCCACCCCTAGCGGTGCAATCTGTGGCAATCCATTTACATCAACACCTGTAGGCGCTGGCGGCATTGGTGGCAAAGCGCCGAAATCTGGCATTGCTGGTGGCATTGGTAAATCGAAACTTGGAATACTATTTTCAGGATTTGTTATTGCTGGCTCAATTGGCGCAATCGGCTGACTCGGAGCTGGCGCTACTGGATTATTCAATTGATTCGTGTCGTTGGTAATTGCCGAAATAATCGACTCTTCAGATTGTGGCGCAACAGGTATCGTCGACAATTTTTGCTCAGCGGCGTTAGTTGTAGCAAACGGATCAATCTTCGGCGGCTCATCAGACGCGCCCATAGCCGCATTTAACGGAGTATTGCCAAACGACGGCGTGTTATCACCCACATATTTACCGTGCGTTAAGATGGTTTTATTTTGATCGCTAGCCAATTCCCTAATCTTATCCTCGGCAGCCTGTGTAGTCGTTGCGTTCAGAGTGCCACCCATCAGCGGAGTTTCCTCAAAAGAAAGTTCGCCCTTTGAAACTATTTTTTCACTCGGCTTTTCTTCCTCGACTTGTGGCTCTTCCTTTATTGGCTCAATTTTAGCCAATTTCTCTTCGGCAATCCTAGCAGACTCTTCTTGCTTTTCCTTTGCTGTTTGTTCGGCTACTTCATCAACATCGCCCTTCTTTTCGTGGCTAATCGACAAAGTTCCGTCCGCGTGTACAGTTTCCTCATCTTTCTCCGCTTCTTCAGTCTTATCCTCTGAAGCTTCTTCTTTTTCTGGAGATTTTTCTTCGATCTTTTCAATCTTCTGCGGCTCGTCCTCTACTTCGCTCTCTGCAATCTTTGAAACCACCAATTGCTGATTTGCGCCAGCTGCCATAAGTTCTGCGGCCGTGGTCATAACCTTTGATGATGTATTTCCATTACTAAACCTATCAGTTACCGCCACAATTCCCGTAAGCAAAGCCGTCGCCATCTGCTCGTCCAAAGTCACCTTCGGCGTTTTCAGATCATCAAGAAGCTCAACAACCATTTCACTCACACCACTTGCGTTAGATTCATGCCAATCAACAGAACCCAGACCACTCTTTACATCACCCGCTGTTATAGCCACAACCGTAGCGTCGTGCAAATCTTACCGTGCGCAGTCAAAGCCGTATCAATACTTTCACTATTTTCAACATTTAGCGCCAAAACCAGCTCAACGTTATAATCGCCTTGTGAAAATTCCAAGTCCTTATCTGTAATTGTCGTACGATATGGCGTAATAAAAATCTTCACCGCGTCATCAACAACTTTATAGCGCAAATGGTCAGCCTTCTCTTTATCCAAGGCAATAATAAAATCACGTAAAGAATCTGCAGTCTGCTCAAACGTCTTATCAGGATTCAAGAACGTAATTGCTGGCGGAATGTCGCCACTAAACACAGCCGTAGCATGCTTCCCTAGTTTATTGAGGAAAATCGTCAATCCTAATGCTGCCGACAATTCGTCGACTGACGGGCTAGAACTCACCGTCACTAAAATATTAGTTACATCCTTGATGCTCTGGATTACTTTTTGCTTTGCTGATCCGTTTGACATGATTTTTCCTATGTTTGTTTTTTGTAATTACGCTTGGCATCACTATACCATAAGCAGTACCATAAAGTCAATATCTAAGCCGCCTCTTTACAATTTATGCTATTTTCTGTATAATTCTTCCTGATTAGCGATACAAATCTATAGAGGTAAAGGAGAAACATGCCAATCATCAAATCCGCCATCAAGCGTGCTAAACAAACCCTAAAGCGCCGCGAGCGAAACATCAGCATTAAAAAAGACATTAAGACTGCTGTTAAAGCTTTCTCTGCAGAACCAAGCGCAAAAACTCTTGCTGCAGCACAAAGCGAAATCGACACCGCTGTTAAAAAAGGCTTGATTAAGAAAAACACTGCTGCTCGCCGAAAGAGCGCATTAAGCAAAATTGCTAAAAAAGCAGGTGTTACATTAGAAGCTGCTAAAAAACCAGCCGCAAAGCCAGCAACAGCTAAGAAAACTGCCGCTAAAAAAGCTCCCGCAAAGAAGCCAGCTGCTAAGAAATCTGAAAAATAATCTGTAAAGATTACTAGAAAATACCCCGGAATTAACTGGGGTATTTTTATTTTCCAATTCCAACCAGCGCCGCCTCCACAAGCAGCCACGGATTTACAGAAGTTGTTTTCATCTGTAAATCAGCCTGAAGTAGCGCGTCATTTATCCTCTTCAGTTTTTCCTTATCGATACCTTTTGCCGAAGATGCCAATTTTCGTAAAACATACGGGTTAGCCGAAAAATCCGAAGCCACCAACTTACTGTCACCGTCAGCCAAAACCAACGCCGTCAAGTTAGTTGCCTGCGAGGCAAGCAATCCCATTGTCTGATAAGCGCCATCAACGCCACTTTCTGACTCCAGATAGCTAATTATATCGTGAACCTTATCATAATCACCCTCCAGCGCCGAAACAAACAAATCAAACACATTTTCCGTCCTCGCCAAAGGTATAAAGTTGTCAATTAAATCATCCGTCACTTTTTCCGCCAGCGCCAATTGATCTAAAAAATTACTCAGTCGCAACTGATCAAATCCCAAACGATCGACAATTATCTCCGCTTGACGATTCGTTAATTCACACTCGCGAACCTTCGCCTCCGCCACGCACCACTTTAAAAGCTGCGGTTTTTGACGATCACTAAGCGGTGAAAACTCCTGAACTTTGGCATTTTTCTGCAGCCACTTATACGTTTTCGTTCGCTTATCAATTTTATCTTCCACCAAAATAATCGTCCTGTCGTCATCAAACTTTATGTCTGGAATTTGCGACCAAACTTCAGAATTTTCGCCTAGTTTTGAAATCAAATACACCGATGAGTTCATAAACAGCGTCTGCCCAATTGCTATTTCCTGCATTCCAGCCAGCGTCAAATCTTCGCCATCATGTCGCGCCGCTTTTTCATTGCCGATCAGCTTAGCAATTGCTTGCCGTTTCTCGAATTCATTTTCGCCGTAAAAAAGGTAAATCACTTCGCCTCCACTTGGCAAACTGGACAAATATGCGTACCGCGTCCAGAAACCTTCATCTTTACAATCTCTTGATCAGGATGTCGATGGCACGGCTGACCTTCCCGACGAAATACATGCGCAAATGACAGATAATTACCTTTTCTGCCTTCAGCGTCAACATAATTTTTATCCGTCGAGCCGCCCTGATCAATGCTTAATTGTAGAATCTGACGCAGTTCGTTAAACAAATCTTCCAATTGGTCATCACTAACATTTTTGACGCGCGTCTGAGGGTGAATTTTCGCAGCCCACAGAGCTTCATCGGCATAAATATTACCAACCCCAGCGATCACCGACTGATCAAGAAACGCCGGCTTTATCATCGAATTTTGCCGACGACGAATTCGCTTAATAAAATCTATCGCCTCAGTTTTTTTATCGAGCGGTTCCGGCCCAACTTTCTGCATAAATGGTAAATTTTCTATCTCATCGGTCGGCATCAATTTCATCCAACCAAACTTACGCTGATCATTAAAAAACAGGCGCGAACCATCCGTAAAATCAATTTGCACTCGCGTCGATCTATCAGGTAATTCACCGATCAAACTATCATTCGGATGACCGCCAGCAAAACTATTAGCCCCACGAAATCAATTGCCCAGTCATCTTAAGATGTATCACCAGCGAATAACGCGTATCAAGATCAATCATCAGCACTTTTGCGCGACGTCGCACCGCCGTTACGTGCGCACCGTATAAAAATTGCTGAACGTCTGTGGGAGAATTCGGAAAACTCTTTGGCGAATCAAATACCGTCGCTCGCACAACAGCCTGACCTGGCAGCAAATCCGCCAAACCGCGACGAACTGTCTCAACTTCGGGTAGTTCTGGCATTCGGCAAGTCCTACAGCTTAAACAAAGCTTCTTCTTGACTTAGGCCAATTCCAGCCGCCATTTTCTTGCCGTCAGGAATTTGCTTCAAAAACATATCCAAAATCTCGTTTACATTAGCTTGCGCCGAGCCCTTAGAGCCGCTACAATCCGACGTCCACAAACTCTTCACAACGGAATTGTCCTTCAAAGTTTCGAATTTGTAAATTTTACCGCTAGCACAAATTCCCCGCAAATCATTTTGCTGTTCAGTCAGCGGCGTGCCTTCCATCATTTTTCGCTTATCAAGCGCGTAAACCAGCTCCGTATAAGCCCTGCTGTTATTGTCCAATTTTTTCTCTGCAATCGGCTTATCCAAATATCCCTCGTACGTCGTCATTTCGCGAGATTCTGGCGAAATAGTGATGCTATATGAGCGGAAATTCTCGTTCGCTACAATTGGTCCGCGTACCGTCAATCGAACCGCGCTTCCCGCGTCCGTCGACAACAAAGCAACTTGTCCTACGTTAACATTCTGATCTGCTGTTTGACCTGAATCATTTTTACCAAATAATGCTCGACCAATCGCAATAACCGCTGCTACTGCCACGACCGTGATAACAATAACCAGCAAAATTGGTACAAATCGAGAAAATGAATTTCGTCGTTGAGTGTATTTCATGGCATAATTATACCATATTTTCTATACTTCACCCCAATTTGCGCCCGTACCGACATCTACTTTCAATTTAATTGGCAATTCTGGACAAACGCCTTCCATTTCCGCTTTCATAATCTCGCTGACTTTCTGAACGTCTTCAGGTTTGCATTCCACCAAAATCGAATCATGAACCTGTAAAATCGCATCAGCCAAGCCCGACAATTTATCCTCCAGCCGAATCATCGCTAATTTCATCAAATCCGCTTCTGTGCCTTGAATTGGCATATTCATCGCAGCTCTTTCTGCCGAAGATCGCACCATAAAATTGCTCGATTTTACATCAGGCGTTGGTCGTCGCCTACCAAAATACGTTTCAACAAATCCCTGTTCCCGCGCTTGAGTTAAAATTTTTATCCAAATACTGACGAATCGGCTTTCGCACCTCAAAATAATGATCAATAAACTTTTTCGCCTCTGTAAATGACATTCCCGTAGCCGCCGCCAAACCGTGCGGGCTCATTCCGTAAAGTACACCAAAATTGATCACTTTCGCTGCTCGACGTTGAGATTTGCTCACTTCGTCAATTGATATTCCGTATGTTTCCGCCGCCGTTTTTTTGCGTGAATATCAACATCGCTATTAAAGTCTTCAATCAACTTCTCGTCGCCCGCCAGCACAGCCGCCAGCCTCAGCTCAAATTGCGAATAATCAGCACCAACAAAAACTTTGCCATCACTCGGAACAAACGCCTGGCGAATTTTCCTACCCAGTTCAGTCCGCACCGGAATATTTTGCAAATTCGGATTTGTACTGCTCAGTCGCCCCGTGCTGGTTACATCCTGATTGAATGTAGTGTGAATTCGCCCATCAGTCGCCATCAATTTTGGTAACGCCTCAATGTACGTGCTGATCAATTTGGTCAATTCTCGATATCGCTCAATCAACTCGATAATCGGATGTTGTCCACGTAATTTATCCAGCTCTTTCTGACCTGTTGAATATCCAGTTTTTCCCTTTTTTATGCCCGCGGTTGGTAATTGCAATTTGGTAAACAAAACCTCAGAAAGTTGCGCTGGACTAGACGCGTTAAACTCGTATCCTGCCATGGAATACATTTGTTGTTCAAGCTCGCTAACTTCCGCCGCCAATTCATCACCCATCTGTTTTAATAGCGTATCATCCAACTTCATCCCGCGTTTTTCCATCTGGAATAGCGCCCAAATTACCGGAAAATCAAACTCGTAAGCCACACGCGCGATTTGCGAATTGTTCGACATGTAAACTTTTTGTTCACGATAAATTTTATGCAAGCGAGCCAATTGATAAGGCGCGGAATTGTCGTCAGAAAAATCACCAGACAGTGCACTCAAACTACGATCGCGCTTCAGCGGGTCAATCAAAAACGCCGCCTGCTCAACGTCCCAAACCTCATGAAAACGCACCGCCACGTCATAATTATCCAACGCGTGATATAACCGTTTGACATCCGCCGCGATCACAGTTCCCTGCGCCAATAATTGCCACACAGATTGACTAATTTCATCAATTTTTGCCGTCCACACTGACTCAGGATTTGAGCTTATGTAAATTACGTCAGGCTCCGACGAATCGATATATATTATATTTTCCGCCTCAAACATCGGCATATCGGGCAATTTTTCAATTCGTGGAATATTCAACTTCGGTTCTTCTTTTTTCTCATTTTCCGCAATTTGCATTGTTTTTGGCAATCGTCCAATCAGCGAATTAAACTCCAACTTCTGCAGAATTTCCGTTACCCGCGTAAAGTCGCAATCATTAACATCCGCCACATCCCAGTCCAGTTCAATCGGCGCGTCCGTCCAAATTTCCGCCACTTGCTTGGTCAAATATGCCGACTCGCGACCATTTTCCAGCTTCGTTCGCAAAGCGCCTTTTTGCTCGTCCAGATGTTCATAAACTCCGTCCAGCGTTTCATATTCTTGCAATAATTTCACCGCTGTTTTCTCACCAATTCCCGGCACTCCCGGCAAATTGTCACTAGAATCACCCTTCAAAGCCTTCAAGTCTAAAAATTGTTCTGTCCGAATTCCATATTTTTCTTCAAAATATTCCGATGTGAATTCTTCGATATTTCTCAAGCCATTTTTCATAGCGTAAACCTTGGTCATCGGTGATATCAATTGCAATGCGTCCAAATCCGACGTTATCAAGCACGTTTCAATTCCGCGAGATTCCGCTTGCCTGGCAAACGCGCCCATAATATCGTCCGCCTCGTAATCATCAATTTCATAAAGCGGCCAGCCAAATGCATCGAGCAGTTCGTGTAAAATCGGAATTTGCTGGTAAAAGTCATCTGGCGCTGGCTTGCGACCAGCTTTATATTCTGGATACAATTCCCGCCGCTTGCGAATATTTGTACCGCGCTTATCCCAAGCTACCGCCACGTAATCCGGCTCCAATTTCTTAATCAGCTCAATTGCCAAACTTACAAATCCATACACACCACCAGTCGGAGTTCCGTCAGCCATCGACAATCCCGGCATGGCATAATAACCTCGGTAAAACACCGACTTTCCATCAATAACCACTAGACGCTTCATAACTCTATTGTAGCATTTAAGCGGCTATCGTCAGAGAATTGATTATTGACGCTTCAGCAAGTTTCTTCTGGGCTCTTTCGTACTTCTCGTACAACCTCTTGCGCTCCTCCAGATAGCTATAACAATGAACATACTCAATCACTCCATCGTCATTAAAGAACACGGTTATAGTCTCATCCCTACCGTCATCTGGTCCAACAAAAAACTCGTAAGAGGTTTTATGGTACCCAGGGTAGCGATCAACCTCAAGCTCTTTTATGAAAGCATATCTAAACTCATCTTCATCATTGAGTATCTTATATATCTGATATCGATCCTTTGGATTAGATGACAAAGCGGCAGAATTTTCCCAAATCATCCAAATCTGCCCATATTGATCCTCGATAGGCTCGCTAATAAGCCTCTGCCATTTCTCGCTACCATCTGGGTTACGATCAAATTTCGATTCCAACTTCTCAATCTGAGCGGCTATATGTTCATTTTCTGTCAGATTTTCTTGACCCTCAGTATCAAGGTCAGAAGGAAGATTCTGAGGTAACTCTTCAGTATGTCCATGAAGTGTTTCCATAGTGTGTAGCTTAAAGATACTCTCTATTTGGAAGAATGTCAACAAATTGTTAAAATTAGTACATGACACAACCATACGCAAAAATTATCGCCCTGGTTGGATTGGCGGGCAGCGGCAAAAGCTCAGCTGTCGAATATTTGACAGAAAAAGGATTTCCAAAAATTTACTTCGGTGGCGTTATTTATAAAGCCATGGACGAGGCTGGAATTGAAAAAACTTGGGACAATCAACAACAATTTCGCGAAGAAATTCGTCGCCGTGAGGGCAAAGATTTCGTAATCAAACGCGTCATAAAACATCCACGATTTAATAAACGCTGGGCAAAATAAAATCGTTTTGGACGGATTATACACTTGGAGCGAATATAAATTCCTTAAGCACGAATTCCCTGGACAAGTTGTCGTTATTGCTATTGTTACACCGAAATACCTCCGTTATCAACGAATGGCTAAGCGTACGGAGCGTCCAATGCAACCACACGAAGTTGATCAGCGCGACTGGTCAGAAATTGAGAATTTGGAAAAAGGTGGACCAATTGCTATTGCTGATTATTTCATCATTAACGACGGCAGCCTCGAGCAATTACATCAAAAAATAGACGCCGCAACTCACGACGCCCATTTTTGTAAATCGCCCGAACAGTGTTAATTAGTCCAGATATTCGTAAAGTTTTTTCGCGTCTTTATGCTTGCGAAGTTTTGCTAGTGCCTTAGCTTCAATCTGGCGGATTCGTTCACGCGTAACTGCAAACTCCTGACCAACTTCTTCCAAAGTGTGATTTTTCCCATTGTCCAAGCCAAAACGCATTCGAACAATTTTCTGCTCGCGATCGCTCAAACTTGATAGAATTTCCTGAACTTGCTCTTTTAACAATTGATTTGAAGCGGAATCTTCCGGTGAAACCGTATCTTCGTCAACGATAAAATCTTGTAATACAGAATCATCATCTTCACCATCACGACCAACACCAGCATCCAAAGAAGAGATGTCTTGCTTAATCTTAATGACATATTCAATCTTCTCTGGCTCCATATCCAATTCTTTAGACAATTCTTCAATTGTCGGCTCACGGTTCAATTCCTGTGTCATTCGTCGCTGAGTACGTAGCAATTTATTGATCGTTTCTACCATGTGAACTGGAATACGAATCGTTCGAGCTTGGTCGGCAATCGCACGCGTAATTGCCTGACGAATCCACCAGGTCGCATAAGTCGAAAACTTAAATCCCTTATCTGGATCAAACTTCTCAACCGCACGCAAAAGTCCAGTATTTCCCTCTTGAATCAAATCCAAAAAGTCCAAACCACGACCCGAATAACGCTTAGCAATTGACACCACTAAACGCATATTCGCCTCAGCCATCTTGTCCTTAGCCTTTTTATCGCCTTCAACAATTCGGCGCGCCAAGTCCATTTCTTCTTCAGAACTAAGTAGTGGAATTTTACCGATTTCGCGCAAGTACAGTCTGACCGAGTCATCCGACACGTCGTCCAAATATTGCCCAGTTGTCAACGAATCCAAATCTTCCGATTCTTCTTCGTCTATAAGCGTTGGATCAAAATCATCATCTTCGTTTAAGTTTACTGGCTTCGTCGTGATATCGTCGCTCACATTTTCTCCTTAATCAGATTATTTAAGCTCTGGCGCAAATTCTGAGACAAAACCTCATCACCCGACGCCTCGGCCTCTCTAAGCTGCGTTAATAGTTGATTCTTTTTGTTTTCGCGATGTTTGATTGTTATCTGTCTGACTAGCCGAGCCATCTCTTCGTCCAAGCTTTTTTGCTCCCAATTGGCGTAACGACTTTCACTTTTCAACTGTACTATTTTCACATACTGTTCGATTTTTTGCAAGTCCAGCGGAACTTCACCCAGGTCTACGTCTGGGTTTTTTCGCAAATAACCAATTAACTGCCGCGCGTTGTCATCATCCAACATTTCGCCAGAAACCGCTGCCAACCAGCGCCGCACAGATTTTTCACTTGCTGCCAACCCCGCCAGCATATCCTCAGTTTCATCCTGAACCGGAGTCGGTTTTTCTTTCTCAATTTTCGCCTTTTTCAATTGATGTTCAGTGACTTTTTCATTCGATAATTTTGCCTTCAGTGCGGTAATTGACGCGCCAGTTTTTTCAGAAATCACCGACAAATAATGCTCTTGTTCCACCGGATCTTTCAAGCCTCGGACAATCCTCAGCGCAATGGTCGAAAATCTTCGCTTGCCTTCCGCCGACTTCAAATTCTCCATTTCCGCATATCTAGCAATCACCCAATCCACCGCTGGCTGAGATTGGTCAATCGCCGCTTGCCAAAGCGCTGAATCTTTTTGGATCAATTCGTCTGGATCTTTAACGCCATCAGGCAAGCTCACCACTTCCAACTCCACGCCGACTTCCTGCGCCAAGTTGATTGCGCGCTCCGTTGCGTTAACTCCCGCTCGATCGCCATCAAACGCCAAGCGAATCCGCCCCGCCAATCGACTAAGCGACTTCAAATGTTGCGTTGTCATCGCCGTTCCAGAGGTCGCAACCACGTTTTTGACGCCCGCTTGATGACTGCTAATCACATCCAAATTGCCCTCAACAATCACCGCCACATCGCTTTTTCGAATCGCTTCTTTGGCTTGATGTAAACCAAAAATATGTCGCGATTTATCAAATAACAGCGTTTGCGGCGTGTTCAAGTATTTTGGCGCGCGCGGATCATCACGAATAATTCTGCCCGTAAATCCCACGACCTCTCCGTTGCCGTCACTCAGCGCCACCATCATTCGCCCACGAAACAAATCGCCACCAAACCGATTCGACAAGCCAGCGTCCGCCAATTCCTGCTTAGAAAATCCTCTTTTTTCCAACGCTTTCGTCAACGCGTCGCCATTCTCCGGCGCATAGCCAATCAAAAAAATCACCAATTGTTTGACGATTTAATCGCCGTTTTTTTAACCACATAATCCAGAGCTAATGAATTTTTTTACCAAATTCTGCTGATAGAAATTAGCAGCCAATTTAAGTGCTTCTCTGGCTCTGGCGCGACGTTTGGCTGTTCGTCCGTCGCCATTAGAAAACAAAAGTCAGATCAACGCCCACCTTCCGAGCCAAATGTTCCAGCGATTGACGAAAATCCATTCCTTCCACCATCATCACAAACGTAAAAAAATATCGCCACCTTTTTCCAGAAGAAAAAAATCGTGCCAAATCTGCTTTTTCTGGACTAACCATAAAGCTCGGAGTTCGCTCGTCGGTAAACGGACTTAAACCCTTCAAATTGCGCCCCGCTCGCTTCAGCTGAACATACTCACCAATCACATCCTCGATGTTCAGTCGCGCCCGCACTTCTTCTTTGGCATCATTCATATTTTTTTATTATATCACTCTTTACCTCTGTTATTGTTTGTGGTTAAATAGAAATATGTATCCTGACAATTTGAACAACCAACCTCAAGGTATCGATTATCTAAATCAAATTGCCACACCTCCGCCAGCGGAAGGTTTTGATAAAAAAACCAAAATCATCATCGCTATTTTGAGCTTTATCGGTCTAATAACACTAATCGCGATATTCGTTTTTTCACAAGATTCTATGCCAAACGCCAACCCGTCACAAGTTGCATCACGCGTTAATAAATTACTCACTATTTCCAAAAAATACAATAATAAGTTCCGCTCAACCAGCTTACAAACCACCAATAGTTCTCTGGTTGCAGTGCTGACCACTGCGAATGCCTCAATGGGCGAAGCGCTTCAAGCAACCGGCATCAATTATAAGGAGAAACAGAAGGACATCTTCGCCCTAGATCCGTCAGAAAAATTAGAGAAAAAATTGGACGAAGCTCTTCTGAACACGCAATTGGATATTACCTATGCTCATGAGATGAATGTGCAAATAACAGATACGATCAACATGATGAAAAAGGTATATAAGTCTACCAAGTCAAAAAAGATGCGCGAATGGCTAGTAAAAACTGCTGGCGATTTAGAGAATATCCAGAAGCAGATCAATCAAATCATTAAAGCAGATTAAGCTTCCGAGACTAATCGATAGCTCAGCCTCGCCAAATCAAAGACCTCTTCGTCAGTCAATTGACCTGAACAAATAATTGTATTCCAATGCTTCTTGTTCAAGTGATAGCCCGGTAAAACCGTTTCGTACTTTTCTCGTAAATTCTGCGCCAACAACGGATCGCATTTTAGGCTTACTCTGAGCGGCTTTGAATCTTCCCTCACCAACGCCACCATTTTCCCCGCGCCGTCATTATCTCTACCAAATTTATATACCGCAACATCCTCGCCAAACGGATAATCCAGCCATACGCCCGGCAAACTTAAAATAAATTCTTCAAATTGTTTATGTGTCATACCTTTACCTTTTTCAAATAATATTCAAGTTCCATAATGCTGCCGCGGATGTCTTCCAGTGCTCTATGATCTTCTGGCTTGGCAAATTTCTTACCGTATTTACCTTCAAGCACCACCTTCCATGCACTCACATCAAGCATTCTATAATGCAGTTTTTTTGACAACGTTGGCCACCATTGATCAATAAATCGTCTATCCTGATGGATTGAATTACCCGCTAACAAAATCTTCGTTTCACCCGTAAAATACTCATCACAAAACGCCAACAATTCGCGTTCTATTTCTGCCAAAGGCTTGCCCGATTCATTCTGCTCCTCCAGCCCGCGTCGTGCTTCCGGATGCTCATTCCAAAAACCAGCATTTCGGTCCAACAACTTAGCCAACTTTCCGAATCATGGCGCACAATTCCTTCGTACGTCGCAATTTCCTTAAAATTCCAATCCGTCGCAATTGCCGCCACTTCCAAAATCTCATCACGTACTGGATCCAATCCAGTCATCTCCAAATCCACCCATAAAATCTTTTTCGGCTTACTCATACTATCTATTATACACTCGTTATCTGTTTATCTGACCATAAAAAGCTTCTTGCTGCTCGCTCGTTAACACATTCTGCACTTCAGCCCAAACCTTAGCTTCCGCCTCATGGACATTGTGACTATTTACCGCAGACCCGTCTAGAACCTGATGCAATTGACCCTTGGTGATAACTCGCTGATGTTGTAAATCAAACAATACTCTTACTTGTTTATTAGCCTTGTTTTTCATTGCGTCCACTATCAGCGCGATTTGCTCATCTGTTGTGGCGGGGATTTTTTGCTGCCGCTCTGGACCAAGTATCAGCGAGCCGACTTTCGGCCGCGTCACACGAACCAAGTCACCATTATGAGCAACTCTATCACCAAGGGATTCAGACACAGCACTGCTACTCAAGGCTTGAGCAACTTGATTCTTGGTTACTGGTAAAATTGTATTGAGTGTGTATCGACGACCATCACGCGTATCATACCACCACGGTAAAGCCAGGGCCAACTTCAGCGCCTCCGAGCCCATACGTCGCACTAAGCTGTGCGAACTAATTTCATACTCAGAAATACCACGTTCGCCAGTATGAACATTCTTGTATTGATTAACCGTTGTTCGTCCAATGCGCCGACTACCAGTTTTGGCATACAATAATTCCTGAAACCCGCGCACCAAAGCCACCGATATATTGTGTTTTTCCTCGCTGTTTAGTTCACCCATGTCGATATCGTTTGGATTAACCGACAGGCGCCGACATATTTTACTAAATTGATAGTGAATATTATCCGCCTTATTGGGATCAATACCATTAGTCAGGTAGACGTCATTGTCAGTACGACAGCCGTCATAAATCTCTCTAGTTTTCAAAAAAGCATCGTATTCGGCAAAAAAGTCATCTGTTGTATCGGGGCTGACAAATTCCTGGAACAATTCCTTTGGTTGATGCCAGGCGGCAAAGCCACCACCCGAGACGGAGGCTGCCATGGCCGATAATGCCAACACTTCACGTAAGCTTCCCCCATTCTTAATCATTTCTGCTAATGACCGAGAAAGTTCTGGCGACAATGGTAAACTATCCATAAACTCACCAATTTTTGTGATCTGCCCCTCTCCATCAATTGCTTCCAGGGTTTCCAGCAAATCGTACGATTCTTGAATAACTTTTTTACTAGCAACAGGATGCATCAGGTATCGGTTCAGATCCTCAAAATCACCATTCAGATGGATAGCCGACAAAACGTTGCGCACAATATTCGTGTGATATATCTCCGGTGGAATATGCTGTTCACGGGACGCAATATCATAAAATCCTTTCATCTCATCTGGCAAATAAATCTTATCGTAAGATATCGGACGAGCCAATACAAACTTAGCGCCATCAATATCACGACCGCCCCGCCCCGCCTGCTGCATCAGCTCTGCTTGAGTACACAATCGAGGTGGCAACCCCTCCGCGCCCTCTTCACCAATTTCTTTACTCTTCGTCAGTCCATTTGACAGCACCAAATCAACCTCGGGGATGGTAATACCAGACTGTCCAGCCGAGGTCGAAACGATGACAAACGACTCATCTTCTGCCGGTTCAGCAGTAAAAATTTCTCGGCGCGCAGCTTCTGATATGCCAGAATGTAGTTTGAAAAATCGTATTTTTCCCGGATTGATGGCGAGTATGACGTTTGATTGACGCAATGGTCTCATCAATACTCCTCACACCTTCAACAAAGATTAGTGATTTTTTCGAGTCCTTACCATATTCAAGGTAGGCTTCAGATACGGTATTCACCTTATCTTCTTCAATATCAATATCATGCGGCCGACCCTTAATGGTTACGACTGGTAGTTCTGACCCATTAATATCTTCGTACATCGCCTGAGAAACTTCTGTATCAGGCGTGGCACTAGAAAAAGCCATATGCCATTTGTCGGTATTCTCTATCGATTTTGCCGCCAGAGCGGTAGCAAATTCCATCTCCAAATTGGCTTCATGTATTTCATCAACCAGGATAAGCGTCTTCTCGTCCTGCCAGTCGCTAGAAAATTGTTCCAGCTTTTTCGTAAACGTTGCTGGAGTCATGAAACAGAGCCTAGTGTCCGGCGTCGCTTCAGTGGCACGTCCGTGAATCTTGCCCACCAAGTGATTAGGATATTGTTCGCCAAGCTGTTCACGCAAACTCTTCTCGACATATTCAGTAACATTATCGACGATAACCCGCCGCGGCATCAACACCACGACACGATCAAACCGCTCCAGTGCATACTGAGCGGTTTGTGTCGTTTTACCACTACCCGTCGGTCCGCACAGCCAGGATATTTTACTTTCCGATAATGTGTCTAATATCTCTGCTTTGTGCTTATATGCAGGTAGTTTTTTTGTCACCAAGATCATAGTCAGCAAAAGGAGTTTCCGGTAGTTTACTGTACCGTTCCCGCAATTCTTTTAAACGCTGTCGCCTCTGTTCGGGCGGTTCACCATAACTATACGACGGTTGACTGGGTCTTTCAATATTTCGACTCAATAAATGACTACTGCTAGGTTCTTGCGATCTACGTAAATAGCTCGGACGCCGAACTCCATCTTTCACACTACTCTCTCCTTTATACTCACATTGTAGATAGGAGAAAGTAAAATAGCAAACGTAAGCGTCTTAGCTTTTTCTTGTCTAGTTTGTCTAACTTAAAAAACGAATATTTGTATAGCAAATCGCAATTTGTATTACACTGCCGCCTCCCTTTTGCATTTATGTTATTTTCAAGCGCGCTATGATACACTGGTGTCATGACCAAACGTATTCTCCTCAAACTCTCCGGTGAACAACTTCAAGGCGAATTCGCCAGCGGCTTTGACCCAAAACGCGCTCGCTGGATTGCTGAACAAATTCGACCAGCGCTGGACGACGGGGCTGAAATTGTAATTATGGTTGGCGGCGGCAATTACGTTCGCGGCAATCAAATCATCGGTCAAGGAATTCAACCTGTTTCCGCTCATAATATCGGGATGCTTTCTACGCTAATGAATGCAATTGCCCTAGCTGACGTATTAAATGACGCGGGACTGCCAACTCGCGCATTGTCTACAGTTGAAGTCAATCAATTTATTGACCACTATACTTTCCGACGCGCCATTAGCCATATTAAGAAAAACCGCATCGTCATTGTGGCGTGCGGCACTGGCAGACCGTTTCTGACTACTGATACCGCAGCCTTAAACTTAGCACTAGAAATGCAGTGTGATGCCGTGATTAAAACAACGAAAGTCGACGGAGTTTACGACAAAGATCCTATGAAATTCCCTGATGCTGTAAAAATTGACCATTTATCTTACCAAGAAGCCCTAACAAATCCTAATATTGCCGTTATGGATAAGGCGGCAATTGGACTAGCTATGGACGAGCACATTCCAGTTGTAATTTGTGATTTGCTCACAGACGGAAATATTCTCCGCGCAACCCGCGGAGAATCAGTAGGCACGCTTATTAGTTAAGGTTTTAATCCTTTTTCTTGTCTAATTTATCGAGTTTCAAGAAGTGAATGATTGCATATACAACAAATGCAACGGCTATCAACGTGATTAACGAGCTAACAAATGCGCCGTATAAAAACTCACCTTTACGTCCAGCAACTTCAACCGTAAATGAAGCTGATTGTAAACCTTGTTGAGAGCCAACGATCAACTGCACTAATGGGTCAACAAATGCCGTCACCAACTTTTTAACTGTATCGCCAGCTGCGGTACCGATTGCCAAACCAACCGCCATACCGACAACGCCCTGTTCGCGAATAAAATTAACAAATCCAGCCATGTGAGTGTCTTTATCACTGTACCCGCAATTTTCTTCTCCTTAAGAGCGGCAACTTTCGCGGCGGCTTTTACACTCTTAGAAACCAACTTTTTAGCCGATTTGTCGACACTAGGTTTTGCCATAATAAATTCTCCTTTTACTATTTATAATTGAATTTTATATCTTATTTGGCGCCACGATTCCCAAAATAGCCAATCCAGCCTTAAGAATATCGGCGTAAATTGCCACGATTCCTACACGATGCGCCTCTTTGTCACTACCAATAACCTGATTTTTCTCGTAATATCGATTAAATTCCTGCGCCAACTCAAACAAATAAGTACAAATGTGATGAGGCTCCAAACTTTCCTTAGCGCGGTCAACCACGTCCACGTACTCACTCAATTTTCTGACCAGCATCTTATCTTCGTCAAACAACTCTGTCGGAAAGGCAATTTCTTTATCGGATTTAGCTAAAATACCTCGCGCTCGAGCATGGGCGTATTGCAAGTAGCTTCCCGTGTTTCCCATCAAACTTACTGCGTCGTTAATATCAAATATGACGTCGCCGCCGATCTTCACTTTCAAGAATTGATAACGAAGCGCGCCAGCAATCACGTCGTCGGTTGGCTCACCACCAGCATTTTCAATTGCCTTCTTAAACTCATCGAACAGCCAGCCAATCGTAACGACCTCACCCGTTCGAGAACTCATTTTTCCAGTTGCCAATTTAACAAAGCCAGTCGCGTAATTGAACAATTTCCCTTCAAAGCCGGAATCGACAATTCACTAGCCGCAATCACGCCACGGAAGTATGCTGCTTGCTCCTCGGCGTTTACTGTAATCGATAAGTCCAAATCTGGGTAGTCCTTATACTTCAACTGAATCAATCCCATATCATGCGCGCCATAAAGACCATTGCCATGAGATCCGATGAATACATTATCGAACGCGCCGTATTTGCTGCCCTTAAAAACATACGCACCGTCAGACTTGGTAAACACCTCTGGAGTTTTCTCTTTAATCAGAGATTTGCCCAATTCTTCAGTTTCGCTCTCAACGTAACGTCGCTCAATCGGCACGTTTCCAAGTCGCCCAACATTAGAGTCAATTTCGTCAAAACTCCAACTTTTACAGATTTCGTAAACTTGCTTATATAGTGGATCATCCAGGACGAATGATTGCTTAGCTAGTTCATCAATTTCTGCCTTCGCCTCTGGAGATTCTTTCGCCGCACGCGCACCTTCAACATACATGCGACTCATAAATTCATTTCGCTTATCAGCTGGGATTTCGTTCAATTTATTCACATCGCCGTCAATCTCACGCAAAATCGCCCACATACTTTTACCAACATGTGTTCCGACATCACCGTGATAACTCACTCGATGCACAATTGCGCCATCAACCGTCAACAAATTAGCCATCGTGTCCGCCAAAATCGCATTCAAAGCGTGTCCGATATGCATAGCCTTAAATGGATTCGGACAATTAGTTTCAATTACAACCGTCTGACCGGCGCGCTTCGTCGTTGGCTCTTTTTTCAAAGAATTTAGAACGGATTGATCGCTCAGTTTTACATTGATAAAACCTGGACCAGCCACGCTTACTTCACTAAACTCCTCTTCCTTGCGCAGATTTTCAGCAATCATCTCCGCAATTTCACGCGGATTCTTCCCTAGCGGCTTAGCCAATTGCAACGCCACATTTGTAGCAAAGTCACCAAACTTCGAATCAGGACGCGTCAATTGTACCGATATATCTTGATCAAAAAGTTGCTTCACTACTTGAGAAATAATCTGTTCCATACTGTCCAGTATACAACAGAGGTGGATTATTATCTAGCTAAATCCCTACGCTGTTTCGTCAAGTTCTTCCAGTTCCAGACTTAATTTCGTCGCCGAACTTGGGCTAGATCCTTTCACGTGTTGCAATACATATGTCAACGCCGACATATCGTCTCGACTCAATATGCCTTCGGTAAGTCCGTGAATATCTTTCTTCAGCCATTTTATTCCTTTTTGTTTTAATTTTTTATACAGTAAAATGATATCACATTATTTTTATTTTGTCAATAACTAGAGGTGGCAATTATACCATCGAAACAAACATAGGAATATAATATACTTGAAAAGCTTATGCTTTGAGTGATACAATATGTGTAGTATTATGGTTAGTAATAATAAAAATCTATTAATAGGTGGGCAACAAACATTATGTAAATATAAAAATATCAATAGTGTTTTTGGCTATATTAAAATACCCATAAACGCCCGACTTCTCGGGCGTTCACGAGTGTTTTAATAGGCAACACTAGAAACCTACTAAAACCGATTACGGGCTAAGCTGTTTGATTATCGGGTCGGACAGCTTTTTTCGTACAAAACGAGAAGTATTTAGCCTTTTTAGGGTAAACCCTCTTACCGTTTCGGATAATGTATCGGCAAATAACATGCTTATCACATTCAGGATTTATGCAAATTTGCATAAAGCAAATCCTTTCGTTAAAGTTGCTTCTTGCCATCGGCTGAGTACAGCCAGAGGCTGCATCGACATTGTTTCTTTTTCTTTTCCCAAATTTATAATGTACTAATCTAGAATCGCACTAGATTTGGTAAACAAAAAGTCATATGCCGAGACCAGTGATGTAGACTACAGCACTTATTGCCTTTGTGGCATTAGGGCTTTTTGAAACCTACGCCATCCGTCTCGATATACAACTGCACATATTGTCAATCGTTGTAGCTGCCTTACGGTGCTCTAGACTGCCACAACACTTCATTCTCTACGCGAGACCTACCCTCAACTGAATGATTAATTTATTATACACTGTTATTTGGTCAAAATCAACATATATAGCGTTACAATTAAAACCATAAACACTATATATGGTGGTTGTTAATGTATAATCACAACTTAATAATCACTCTTCGTATCCCCAAAAAACTATCTTTATAGCTTTTGGAGATAAAGATATTTAGTATTTTATATGCTTCGATAAACAATATAACCTAGAGGTCTATTCGCAACCGTCACAAATAGTCAGACTTGCTGGGTCAACTGGTGCCGCAACAGTGCCGTTCGACTTTGCTTGATCATCAGCCGCTTCTTGCGCCGCTTTAAGAGCTGCGTCAATGGCACTCAATTTTTCTTCCAAAGTCATGTCATCAGTAATAATTTGATTCGCATTCATTTTCATTTTCCCCTATATTTAGTAGTTACTTAACTAATTTTACGCTAGATATAGTGCTTATGCAATAAAATGCAGCCAATTGCCCGTTGTAGTTTTTTCATCAAGTTCACCAATTGGCGCAACGTATATTTGCGGATTTTGACAACGCGGCATAAAATCAGCCAACTTCTCTTTATAAGCCGCCATTGCCGCCTCTTTCTCAGATTCTGGAAGTTCAGTCACGTTAGTTTTTAAGAAAACTGCTCGCTTTTTATCATCCCAAACCACAAATTCTGCCTTACCGTTCCGAAATGCATTTTCTGAATGGCGCGCAGTCGGTTCTGATATCCAAACTATCGAATCACCCAATCGCGCAAAGTGCAGCGGCGTCACTAAAGGAGTTCTATCAACATTCACCGTCGCCAACGCACCAACTTCGACTGCATCTAATATTTCTTTCGCTAATTCGTTCATATCATCAACTCCCATTACTTCGTGGTATTAACTTCGTAACTAGTGTTTGTACTTTCAAAGAAATTCACCAATTCCAGAGTATCATTGGCGGCTGCCATCCATTTGGCTGGATTCGGCACGTTATATTCAGGCTCAAAGCCTAATTCCTGCAAGCGTCGGTCAGTCATATGCATAACGTATTGATTCACATAATCAGCATTCAATCCCAAAATTCCCTTTGGCAGCATATCCTTATTGTAAGCCTTCTCAAGCTCCACTGCCTGCAGAATCAAGCCACGGATTTCCTCAGCAAATTCCTGTGTTTGCAATTCTGGATTTTCGTCCAAAATTGTCAAAAGCAAATTGATACCAAACGTCAAGTGAAGATTTTCGTCGCGAGTAATCCAGTCCAGTAGTGAGCCAACATTGCGCAATAAATTACGCTGGCGAAAACTCATGCCAACCATAAAGCCTGAATAGAACCAAATTCCCTCAAGCACGATGTTATATGCTACCAAAGACCTAACGAAGTCCTTCTTACCTTCCAGCGAATAAATATCCAAATTCGGATCAAGCATCACGTCCAAATGCTTATTCTGGAAGTCGGCCTTATCTGCCAATGACTTTTTACCAAATCCCGCAGCATAAATTTCCTCACGATCAAACGGAAATGTCTCAATAATGTATTCAAACGTCATAAAGTGATTAGCTTCTTCCCACATCTGTTTGACAAATATAGTTGGGCTTCCGCCGCGTTCACATATGGATAAATACCGAACGCCAATGACTTATTGATCAATAACTCGTTTGGATTCAAATAGCTGATAACCGTTTTCAATGCGTGCTTTTCATCGTCTGACAATTTTTCAAAATCTGCCAAATCTTGCACTAATTGAACTTCGTTTGGAAACCACGTGTTAGCCACTGCTTGATTATAAAGATCGTACGCCCAAGGGTAACGAATTGGGTGAAGTGACAATCCATCGCGTAATCCTGAACCTAAAATTCCCATCTTAATTTCCTCCTTATTTATTAATTTTCGCAAATCCAAATCCGCGCACTTTGCTATTTGTGCGGACTTTTTGTTCTGCAATTTTATCAACTGAAACCGTCGTTTGCTCCGACTGATGACGCGGCTTAACGTGCAGATAGTATGTTGTTTTCAAGCCACGCTTCCACGCTTCTGAATAAATCTTCACATATTCATCAATATCTCGCGTCTCCAGATACATATTTCGAGAAATCGCTTGATCAACCCACTTCTGAGCCCTGGCTGCCACCTCAATAAACGCATACGGACTGAGCTGGAAGCTTGTTTTATAAACATCCTTGATATTCTGAGGAATACCGTCAATATCTTGAATATCGCCTTGAGCCGCAAAAATCTCATCCTTCAAATTGTTCCACAGGCCAAGCTTCTTCAAATCGCGAACTAAATTATGGTTCACTTCCAAAAACTTTCCATTCAAAGTCGAGCGACTAAAGATCTGTGCGAATTGCGGATCAATTCCAGGAGTCGTTCCCGCCACGTGACCAATGTTAGCCGTCGGCGCAATTGCCATAAGAGTCGCATTTCGCATCCCCTTCTTCACCTTCTTTCGCAAGCTATCCCAGTCCAGTCGCGTCTTTTGGTCTATTTTCACCTTCACGCCGCGATCTTTCGATAGCTTATCAACCGTATCAATTGGAAGAAGACCCTTGCTCCAGCCACTACCCGCGAATGTTGGATAGCTGCCTAATTGCTTCGCCAAATCAGCCGATTGATCAATCGCGTGATAGCTAATGAACTCTGTCAATTGATCAACCAAATCATACGCTTCTTTCGATTCGTAGCAATAACCCAACTTCTCCAACACGTCAGAAAGACCCATAATCCCCAGACCAATTGCTCGAGTTTGTTGATTCGAATGCATCGCTTCTGGAATTGGCGTTTGAGTGATGTCGCACAAATTGTCCAATTGTCGCACTGCCGCACGAGCCGCTTCTTTCAATCTATCCCAATCCCAAGTCTTATCTTCACTGAGAAATGCCGACAAATTAATACTCACCAAATTACACGTCGCAATATTATTTTTATCCTGCGGTAATGTAATTTCCGTGCACAAGTTACTGAGGTGAATTGTGCCCGTATTGTTATTCAATGCTCGCACGTTAATCGTGTCTTTCCAAGTCAGCCACGGATGTGATGTCGCCTGCAAGCTAGTCAAAATGCGCTTAAATTGCTGACGAGCTGGAACTTTATCAAATGTTCGCAACTTCCCAGCTTCCGCCATCTTGATATATTCTTTATATCTAGCTGAAAATTCTTCACCGTATAGTTCTGTCAAATCTGGAGTTTCTGCTGGATCAAACAAATACCAATCTTGATCTTTTTCCACTCGCTTCATAAATTCGTCAGAGATAAATACCGCGGTATTTGCAAATCTGGTTCGTAGATATGGGTCGCCAGAGTTTTGACGAAGATCGACAAATTGATCAAAATTAAGATGCCAGTTTTCCATGTAAATTGCAGCCGCACCAGCCTTTTTTCCCTTACGAGAAACCGCAAACAGCGCCGTATCAATCATCTTCATAAATGGAATTGGTCCAGTCGATTCAGTGTTGGTGGTTTTAACTGGACTGCCAGCTGCGCGCAGCTTTGTAAAACCAATACCAATTCCGCCCGTACCTTTAGCGATCCACATTGTGTCGCGAACAGCCTTAGCAATTGATTCCATATCATCATCGACATTAAGCAAAAACAGTTGCTGAGTTGCGGGAACGAACCGCCAGCATTAACTCGCGTTGAGCCGCCTGGGACGTACTCCAAATTGCTCATGTGATTATAAAACTCAATCGCTGCAGCAGTCGGATCAGCCTCGTTGTAACTAAGCCCCATAGCAATTCGCATGTGCGTAAACTGAGGTGTTTCAATTGGTGAACCATTTTGCTTACGAAGAGCGTAGCGATTTTTATTGGTCACCACACCCAAATATTTACTCAAATCATCACGTGCTGGATCAAGTTCCGCAGCCAGCTTTTTCAAGTCAAATCGACCGTCAGCCATGCGCTTATCCAGCAAACCTTCTTTCACTGCCGCCTTAACGAATTTCGGAAATTCGCGCGCATGAAGCTTTTTCAATTCTTCCGCTGTTTCATAATCGCCCAAAATCTGCTTATAGACAGTTTTCAATAATAATCGTGCCGCGATTTTATCATAGTCTGGGTCGTCCTTAACGTTTTGCAAAACTGTTTGAATGACAGCCTCGTCTAGTTGTTCGGTTGTAATTCCATCAAATAATGTCAATTGCAATTCAGTCGCAACTTGAACAACTTTAGAGATTTGGTCCGGCAAACCTTCGCACGCCTTTAAAATAGCCGTATTAATTTTATTTGCATCAAACGGCTCTTTTGTTCCGTCGCGTTTGACTACGTTAATTTCTTTCACATACCCTCCTTAATTTTCCCTCTTAAAAACAAACCACCAGCACCTCATCTGGTGGCTTATCTTCGTAGCTTGTGTTTTTGTTTATTTATGGGCTCGCTATATATATAGCGTACAATAATAACTATAGCCGCTATATCTAGTGTTTTGCAAGCTATTTAGTAAAAATTACAACCTATTTTTGCTATAATCAGATACGATATGAAATTTGCCTCAATGCGCGACGCCACTTATTTTTTGGACGAGTTAATCGCCCATCCGCCCGAAAAACATAATCGGCTGGTATATGTAGTGCATATTTTGGAAACCCTTGGTAGTCCGCAAAATCAAATTCCCGCCATCCACATCGCTGGCACCTCCGGCAAGGGTTCGACTGCTTATTATGCTACCAGTTTGCTGAACCGGGCTGGCTATACCACCGGTACATTAGTGTCGCCGCATATTGCCAGCGTCGCCGAGCGCTCGCTCATCAACGGGCAGCCGCTGTCTGAACAAGAATATTTGCATTATTTTCAAGCGTTTGTCAATCTTTACGTAGTACACAGCCTACATCTATCGTATTTTGAATTTTTGACGATTTTTAGTTTTTGGCTATTTAAGAAAATAGACGTTGATTATATCATAATTGAGGTTGGAATTGGCGGTCGGCTAGATACAACCAACGTGATTTTCCGTTCGCCAACTGTACGCGTCATCACTGATATCGGGCTAGACCATACGGAATTATTAGGCAATACTCTGACAGAGATCGCCCAAGAAAAAGCTGGTATTATCCATCAAAGCGATTCAGTCGTGATGAACCGACAAGCTTCTGAGATTGAAACGATTATTCGGCAATATGCAGGGTCGCAGCACTCGCAGTTCTCTATTGCTTCGCCAATTATTGACGATTTTCTGAAAATACTGCCGGATTTTCAGCAGCGGAATTGGACATTGGCGTACCGCGCCGTTGAAAAGCTGCTGGCGCTAGATAAAAAGCCGCCTCTACCAAAAGAAGCTCTGAAAAAATCTGTACATATCACTATTCCCGGACGGTTAGAGAAGTGTAATGTTGATGGAGTTAACATCATATTTGATGTTGCGCATAATCCCCAGAAATCCGCGCCTTGATTGATTCATTACGAAAAATATATCCAGAGAAAAAGCCTGTTTTCGTGGCAGCATTCGGGCAGAATAAGCAGTTGTCGTTGGCGAAATCACTCGCCATGATTGACAACTTGGCACAGCTGACTTACGCCACCACGTTCAGCGCTGATTACGGTAAAAACCACCGCAACGTACCGCCAGAAACCATCCGCCGTGTTATGAAATCTGCAGTCGAGATTGAATACAATCCAGACATAGCTCTTACAAAAGCCATCGAGAAAGCCCAGCAACTTGATACGTACGTCGTTGTTGCTGGGTCGTTTTATTTGGTGAGTGAATTTGCGGCAGGGTAGATCATTATAATGTTCGGAAGAATTTAACAAAAATATCTTCTAGCTTTTCCTGCTGAGCCACACCGCTTGCCATAAATTGTTTGACACCAGGCGTTGCGTTTACCTCTATTACGCCGTATTCGCTATCTGATTGCGTAATATCCTTACACGCCAAATCAACCCCACATATTCGTAAATCAAAAATTCTTGCCACCCTAACAGCTAGATCTCGCCACCGCTGATGCATAACTTCACCGACATCAACTGGCGTTCCTCCTGCTGATAAATTTGATATATCCATCAAACGAACATCTGCGCCTTCCGGTATAATATCGGTCATAGACAGACCCATTTTCTCTAATTTATTCATGATTATAGGTAGCTGCCTTTCAAAATGTATATCTCTACCAGAATCTACCAAGGTCTTATGTTTCAAATCAATTAGCTGTTCTAAATTACTTACTCCATCACCCTTAACAGAAAAAGGTCGTCTCTCATAGGCATTAACTACCTCATCATCAAAAACCAATATGCGATAGTCAGGCATTTTTAATTCTTCTTCAATGACAGCTACTTTAACACGCTCCTCGTTATACTGATTAAGAAGCTTATCAAGTTCTTCAGCGGTTTCAACTCTAGCTACACCAACTCCTTGAGAACCTCTGCTAGGTTTAACATAGACAGGAAATCCTAAAGATTTATCAATATAGCCAAGGGCTTCTTTTGTGTCACGCATAGAGTGATTAAACTGCTGACGGTCTGATTGACGCAGCATATCCGCCCACCAAGGTAAAAGAAATTCAGAACCTCTTGCACAATCTATGCCATTTTCTCTAAGCAAAAACTTTGTATACCCCTTATCATTAGCTAATTGCTCTGCACTTCCTGAATTAAACCCAGGATCATGTCCATATAAGACTCTGTGTTCTCCAGAATTATACTCAATTGACGCCACATACCCATATTCAGGTTCGACAATAATATCTTTTATCTCTGGTAGCTTACCAGCATTATATGCGTCTATCAAAATATTGATTAAGTACGTATAATGTTTTCTTGTTTCTATAATACCCTCTAAAATATCTCTTGGCGGAAGGAGAGGGATTCGAACCCTCGAACAGATTGCTCCGTTACACGCGTTCCAGGCGTGCCAGTTCAACCACTCCTGCACCCTTCCTTGTTGATAATTATACCACAACTTTATTGTCCCTTATGGTTGCACTTAATAACATTCATTCTCTATAATAAGTCAAAGATGAAAGAAACTATTCCACCACGCATTAGGCTTGTTAATGTCACTAAAAAATTTGGCTTTGGCGACGCTGAGATTCGCGCCTTAGATAACGTCGATTTAACCGTTAAAAAGGGTGAGTTTATCGCTATTATGGGACCAAGCGGTTGCGGAAAAACTACTTTATTAAACACCCTTGGACTATTAGACCAGCCCTCAGAGGGCGAATACTATCTGGACGATGTCGCTGTCGACAATCTCAGCTCACGACGACGCGCCAAAATTCGCTCCAAACACATCGGCTTCGTTTTCCAGAATTTCAATCTTATTCCTCGCCTGACTGTAATTGAAAACGTGGCGCTGCCGCTAACGTATAAAGGACTCGGGAAAGTCAAACGACTCCAGGAAGCTAGCCGCATTCTGAAAACTTTTCATCTGGGACAGCGTGAATATTACATGCCACATCAATTATCTGGCGGTCAGGTTCAGCGCGTAGCAATTGCCAGAGCGTTGGTTAATAGCCCGTCAATTATCTTAGCCGACGAGCCAACAGGAAATTTGGATAGCAAATCGAGTCATCTCATTATGGAAGAATTGTCCGACTTACACCGTCGCGGCAATACTATAATTATGGTTACTCACAACCCAGAATTGACCCATTATGCCAGTCGCGTCATCACTATGTTGGACGGAAAAATCGACACTGACGAGCATAAGGAAAAGCGCAAGTTCACTAAGAAGTTAATTGTAGACGACAAAAAAGAAGAAAAACCTAAGAAGCAAAAATCTTCAAAGAAATCGAGGGCGAAAAAATCGTGAAAATATTAGTAAAAAATCATTTTGAGAACGCTACTCAGGCACTACGAGCTAATCGTGGACGAACATTTTTGACAATTGTAGGCGTAGCTATTGGTATTGCCAGCATCACCATGGTTCTATCTCTAACTGGCGGATTTAATCACCTATTCGGCGACAATTCTAACCAATCATCCACTCCTGTCGCCATTGTTAAGTCTGGCAATCAAAAAGCCGTCCCGAATCTACTGACCGAATCCGACAACACAACGACGGTCAACACATTGACTGAAACGGACGCCAGAGATATAGAAAAAATTGCCAACACAAAAGCCGCGCCGATCGCGTTTTTACACGCCGAACTGCGCGCCCGCGAAGGTAAAGTCGATATCCAAAACGCCGCGTTAATCGGCAGTACGGAATCGCTAAAAGACGTCGCCAATTTGCAAATTGCTACTGGGCAATTTATTAACGACATCGGCGGAGTTGTCGTCGGTCAGCAATTGTCGGTCGATTTGTTCGGCACCGAAAGATCCATCGGAAACGTTATTTACATCCGAAATCAACCATTGACTGTTGTTGGCGTGTTGAAGAATATTGAAAATCCAGCCAGTTATTTGGACGTGAATTTTAATAACGCCGCCATTATTCCATTGTCTGTGATTAAAAAATTCACCCAAGGAACGCCGCAAATTCAGCAAATCATCGTGACTACTAAAGATCATAAAAATCTCAATTCAGTCATAAAATCGGCTGACGATATTTTGAAGAAGAATCATGATAGCGATAAGAATTATCGAATCGTTTCTGGCGAAGAGATAAACGAAAAGAAGTCTAATGTCGCGAAGTTCCTTTCGATAATCTTAACTGTAATCGGCATTATTTCTCTGTTAATTGGTGGAATAGGCGTTATGAACGTGATGCTTGTCAATGTCGCCGAGCGTCAGCGTGAAGTCGGCGTCAGGCGAGCTGTTGGAGCCACGGGATGGGATATCGTCAATCAGTTCTTAATCGAGGCAGCGATCATCGGATTCCTTGGCGGAATATTGGGCTACGGGTTAGCTTGGCAGGAGCTTATATTGCTAGCTTATATTTACCGCTCACACCTTATATTTATTGGCAAACAGCCGTCTTATCAATTGGACTATCAATAATCATCGGCGTAATTTCTGGCGTATATCCAGCAGCCCGCGCCACTAGACGCGACCCTATCGAATCTCTACGATATTAAATTAACTAAGTTCCGCTTTCAATTTTTCAATCAACTGAACTGGACCAGGATTGACCCCATTAAGAATAGCTGTGTAAATACTAGCCGCGTCAGCCAGCACCAAGCCCCACAGCAATTGCTCCATAAGCGTCTTTCCTCGAAGTTCCAGTACGTGCGCCTTTGGTCGCTTGCCACTCAGCAAACGATCGCTCAGTTCCATTCGTTCGCGGATTCTGTCCCGCTCCAAATTGCTACGAATATCAAAAACCGTAAACGGCTTCTCTACTGGATGCGACGACCAGCCAATAAATTCATTGTGATTAAATTCTGGATATTGATTCGAAAACGCCAAATTCTTTGCCGATTCATTCCAGCTAATTTTCCACTTATACGCCAGCGGCCAAGTCAATTCACCACCAAAAACAACCAACGTCTTGCCAATTGTTAATTTCGCAATCTGCTTCGCCAAATTATCAGCTTCTGGAGTTTTGGCCGTCCAATTAGATATTTCGCCCGCCAACCAATCAGCGCTATTTTTCACCTGATCATACAAATCATTATCAATCACCCAAAAATGTTGTAATAATTTCAACAATCCTCGCAGATGATAAACCGTCGACATTCGCGGCTGCGCGCCAGCTGGAACTTGGGCGTAAGTTACATTGTCATTTTTCGCTCGCTCAATCAACGCTCCGCCAGTCGACATAGCCGCCAGACATGCCTTCTTTTCCAATGCTTGCTGATAACAACTCAGAGTTTCCTCGGTATTGCCCGAATGACTAACCGCAATAACCAACGTTTCCTCGCTCACGAACCCCGGCAAATCATAACCCTTCACCACTTCAAGTGGAATATGCAACCAGCCTGCAGTCAAAACTCGAACCATATCAGCCGCTAAAGCCGAACCACCCATTCCCGCGATCACGATATTCTTAAAATCTCGACGCTGATTCGCACCTTCGTGGATCGACACTTCATATCGAGCTTGTTCTGGAATATTCAAAACGCCGCTCAAAACGTCGCCTGGATCATATTGTTTTATCACATTCATATCATCTAACATCTTGCGCTCCTTGATTAACTCATGTTATAGTGTAGCATATATAAGCTTAAACAATTTAATATATAAGGTGGGTTATAATGGATTCTCAAGCTAATCAATCATTCAGTGACGACCAAGAACTGGCTAAGGTATTAGCTGGCGTATCACAAAATACAGACAATAATTTACAATTTGAAGAGACAAATACTACAGCTTCACCTGTAATTAATCCTGCAACCATCTCACCGGATCCTGTCGCTACAGACCAGAACGATGAGCCTGCTATTGATATAGCGAAGCCTGCCGCTCCAGAGCCAGTTACGCCAACTCCAGCAGTCAGCACACCAGCTGCAGCCGCAGATCCTGCGCTTGATACGATTAAGCAAACTGCCCTGAACGAGTTGCGTCCATTAGTCGACAAGCTAGACGTTTCTCCAGAAGAAAAGTTCGATACTTACCTATTACTTCTTCGTTCTACGGACGATAAAACTCTGATCGCACCAGCACACGACGCTGCTGTGGCTATTGTTGACGAAGCTCGCCGTGCTCAGGCTCTATTGGACATCATTAAAGAAATCGACTACTTATCAAATCCTCGATAGTCCATTCCTCCAAAATAAAAACCCGCCATTTTCGGCGGGATTTTTATTGCTCGGGGCAGATTTACATCATACCCATTCCTGACATACCGCCAGGAGCAGCTGCAACCTCAGCCTCTGGAATATCAACCACCAAAGCGCCCATAGTTGCCGCAGTTGACGCAATCGACACTGCATTTTGAACAGCTTCTTTAGTCACGCGAGCTGGATCAATAACACCAGCCTTCTTCACGTCAATTAGACCATCTTCTGGCTTCATAACGTTAACGCCGAATCCAGGCTTGCCAGATTCAACTTGAGCAAGCAGCGCGTCGGCATTCAAGCCAGCATTTTTCATAATCTGCAAGAATGGTTGCTTCAAAGCGTCTTTCAAGATTTGTCGACCGACCGACAAACTATCCGCGCCGCTAACTTTTAGATTGCCAGCCAAATTGACCAAAGTTACGCCACCACCAGCGACAATTCCCTCAGCCAAAGCCGCCTTAGTAGCCGCCACTGCATCATCAACGCGGAATTTCTTCTCGTCAATTTCAGTCTCAGTCGCGCCACCAACTTTAATAACCGCAACCTTGCCAGACAATGCCGCAGCACGCTTATCGAATTGCTCTTTTTCATACTCACTTGAAGCATTTTCTGAAAGCGACTTAATCTCAGCAATTCGCTCCTTCACACCTGAAGGCTTGCCCGCGCCTTCGATAATTGTCGTTTCGTCTTTACCAACAATCACCTTGCGTGCCGAACCCAAAACTTCCAAGCCAGCGTTTTCAAATGTCAATCCGTGATCTTCAGAAATCACAGTCGCGCCAGTTAGCACAGCGATATCACGAAGAACATCTTTACGACGATCACCGAAACTTGGCGCCTTAACGGCTACAGTGTTGAATACGCCCTTTAGCTTGTTCAGCACCAAAATACTCAACGCTTCGCCTTCAACTTCATCAGCAATCAGAACAACGTCCTTTTTACCGCTTTGTGCCAATTTCCAACATTGGCAAGAATTCCTGCACGCTAGAAATCTTCTTGTCGGTAATTAGAATTGCTGGCTTTTCGTACACAGCTTCCTGGCGACCCGCATCAGTAACGAAGAACGGGCTCACCCAACCCTTATCCAAACTAAAACCTTCGACAACTTCAGCTTCTAGTTCCAAACCTTGACCAGCCTCAACAGTAACTACGCCGTCTTTACCGACTTTCTCGATTACGCCAGCAATCAACTTTCCAATTTCCGCATCTCCCGCCGAAATCGTAGCAACTTCAGCCACGCGGTCAGACTTGCCTTCAATCGGCTCAGCCAATTTGTTCAATTCTTTAACAATTTCCGCGCCAGCTTGCTCGATGCCTTTCCTAAGTTCCATCGGATTATGTCCAGCCGCAATCAATCGATTCGCCTCTTTCAAAATCGAGTATGTCAACACCGTTACGGTCGTCGTGCCGTCGCCTGCTTGCTTGTTCAAGTTCTTAGCAGCCTGCTTGATTAAATCAGCACCGACTTTATAACCTAGCGTTTCGTCATCATTTTTCCGGCAATTCAATTCCTTCAGCCACCGTTACGCCGTCATGAGTAACAGTTGGACCGCCAAAACCCTTCGCAATCACAACATTACGACCCTTTGGACCGTAAGTTACCTTAACTGCGTCGTATAGCGATTTAGCACCGCCAAGCACGCGATTTCGCGCATCGTCATCATAAAAAAAACTTTTTTTGCCATAATTAAACTCCCCTTTTTATCCAACAACCGTTGCTAAAATATCTTCTTCGCGAACAACCAAATATTCCGTGCCGTCAATTTTCAAATCCGTAGTCGAATATTCCTTATAGACAATTCGATCGCCAACTTTGACATTCTTCACATCGCCGCCAACCGCTTTAACTTCCGCAACTACTGGCTTTTCTTTAGCGTTATCAGGCAAGTAAATTCCGCTCGCTGTCTGAGTCTTTGCTTCTTCACGCACCGCTACAACACGATCGCCAAGAGGCTTAATAGGTGTACTCACGTTATCCTCCATTTCGTTAACAACGTATCTATTGTAACGCACTAATTTAGCACTCGTCAAGTGTGAGTGCTAATTATCTCCTACACCTCGACCTTCTATATTTTTATGGCAGTCGTGGTAATATTTATATAGAAGTAGGTAGCGCCACCCGTATTGGATGGGAAAGCGGACCTACTTCTTTTTATGACGACTGTCTTCTTTCCTAACTATTTTTTCAAGTTCTGTCTCATAAAATGAACGCACCCTTTTAACAGCTTTGTTGCTCGGCATTAAATTATCTTCATAAAAACCAAAGTCACCCCGTCTATGATCGAAACCAGACCACATGGCACGATATCTCTCATCACGATCGCTATTATTAGCATTCCGCGCAGAGTCGGGCGTTGATTTTATATCAAGACCAATTATATGTTCACCACCATAATTATCCTTATACTCAACTATAAGATCTCTTCCAGAGAGATCACCGTCAATGCCAGTAGCATAAACAGCCCGCACTCCCTTAGTTTTCCTTAAAGCTATTTCAGCAGCGATTTCGTGACGCATACCATTGATCACATAAGCTAAGAATTTATATGCATTTTCAATTTCTTCATCGCCATAGCCAAGACAATCCATAGCACCCTGAACATCCGATATAAGTTCTGATTTGCGATTATATCGCCCTTCGCTAATTATGTCTCGTACAACTTTATTAAAAGCTACAACTGTCTCTTTTTCTCTTATCTTATTATTGCGCTCATAAAACACCCCATTCCTATAAGATTCAAGTTTTTCCTCCGCTCGAATCCAATAAGGCATAACTCGTATTAATTCAAGTATCCCGTCTTCAGGTGTTTTACGCGTGTCTATTCTCTCTCTTAAAACGTCATCCGCCACGCCCGACGCGACATATCTATCCACTAATCGATATGAACTTTCCGGATTAAACCCTCTGGTTGCAGCTCGCCCTATCCCTAATACAATTTTACGCAGTCTTTCTTGATATTCGGAAGATTCAGTAATCTCCCAAGCAATCTCAGCTACTCCTGATCCTCTAGCAATCTCCATACAATGGTTGCTATAATACCATAAAATCATTAAAAAGGCAATCGCACGCCTCATTCTATTATCTCTCAATCTGTTATAATAACTCCATGCAATTATTCAAGCATCTCTTAGAAACAATTCTCGGCTCTTATGTAAAAAAATATCTTAAAGCTCATCCTGACACCAAACTAATTGCCGCAGTCGGCAGCGTTGGTAAAACTAGCGTAAAATCAGCAACCGCTACCGTTCTATCAGAAAAATTCACCGTGCGCCATAGTCGTGGTAATTTGAACACAACCTTAAGTGCACCGTTGGAAATCTTAGGCGTAGACGGACCAAAAAACGCCAAATCTCCCCTAGCCTGGCTAAAAGTCTTCTCCGCAGCACACGCCAGCATAAAAAACCCCGAATCGCCAGATATAATCATTCAAGAATGCGGTATTGATTGCCCTGGTGAAATGGCTACTTTTATGCGTTATATCCAGCCCGACATTGCCATAATTACCTCTGTTGCACCTGAACATATGGAGTTTCAAAAATATGGATACGGTAGCTCATGAGGAATTATCCATTAGTCAAGTCGCTAAAAAAACCATCTTCAACCTTCACGATATTGATGAAAAATATCATAATCTCATAGTTGGAAATCGCGTGAGTTACGGCGATGAATCCGCCGACGTTTTCCTGGAAATTAAAAAGACTACAGATACTGGCTGTATTGTCAATCTAAAACACTCCGAGGGAACTTCTCAGGATGTTAATATTTCTGTATTAGGCAAACACAACATCCGCTCAATCACTGGCGCGGCGGCGGCGGGGTTAGCTTGCGGAATGAATATTGAAGAAGTTGCGGCGGCTTTAACAAAAATCAAACCAGTTTCAGGAAGAATGAATATTTTACGTGGCATACGCGACTGCACATTACTGGACGACACTTACAACGCCAGTCCTATTGCCATGGAAAATTCGCTAAAAACACTCTATTCCATCTCTGCCAATCACAAGATTGCCGTATTGGGCGATATGAATGAACTGGGTGAAACTTCCGAATCAGAGCATAAAAAAATCGGTAAAATTTGCGACCCTGGCCAGTTAGAATTGCTTATTACTGTTGGCAAAATGTCAAAAAAACACCTCGCACCAATCGCTGAAAAAAATGGCTGTAAAGTAATTTCTTTTGACACGGCGCTCGAAGCTGGAGAATTCCTGAAAAATAGCGACATTAAAGATACGACAATTCTATTCAAAGGCTCACAGGGTGGCATTTACCTTGAAGACGCCGTGAAAGAATTATTACTCGACCCAAGCGATGCAGAAAAATTAGTTCGCCAATCACAAAGCTGGAAACAGATTAAAGCGAAATTTTACGACTCTTTTTCTCAATCTCAGAAATAATTTCCTGAACGACCTTCTTGTCGTTCCACGGAATTCGCTTGCCATTCACAATTCGGTACTGCTCATGACCCATGCCCGTAATCAGAACCGTATCGCCACGAACAGCCGACCTCAGAGCTTGATAAATCGCCTGTTTTCGATCAGCAATTTCCGTCATTTTATGAGCCTTCTTCGTTCGCTCAATTCCCTGACGAATCATTGCCCGAATTTCATCTGGATTTTCGTTATAGCTTTCCTCGTCAGTTAGGAAAATCCTATCTGCCAAATTAGCCGCCAGCTCGCCCATAATCGGACGCTTTGTCTTATCTCTGTCACCGCACGCACCAAACACCAAAGTTAATCGCCCCTTGGTAATTTTATGAGTGGTTTTTAGCAATTTTTCCAGCGCGTCTGGTGTGTGCGCATAATCCACAATAATATCAATTCCAAGCTTATTCTCTACTCGCTCGAATCTTCCAGGAATCGCTTCCAAATTCGCCACGCCCTCTTGGATATCTTCTAACTTTATTCCCAGCAAATACGCCAACGACACCGCAGCCGACATATTCATCACGTTAAATTCACCAGGCAAATTAGTCGCCAACTCCAAATGAGTTTGATGGTCAATCAGTAAACTTGCCTCTGTTCCCTTTTTATACAACTTAACGTGCGTTAAGTGAGCTTCAGCTTCCGGATTTGTTCCGTAAGTCATTTTCTCGCCAGAAGCCGTAAACTTGTCAAAGTATTCAAACCACTCGTCATCACGATTCAGCACGATATATTTCGGCTTTTTCTCAAATAATTTAGCCTTAGCCGCCGCGTAAGCTTCCATCGTTTTATGATAGTCCAAATGGTCTTGAGTCAAATTAGTCATCACCGCCGCCTCAATTGGCACGCCGTCAAATTTATGCTGCGACAGAGCGTGACTTGTTGCCTCTAAAATCACATATTCCATGCCTTCACGCTGAGCTGTCTGGAAAAAGCTAAACAGTCTTGCTACAGTCGGCACCGTCGCATTCAAATCATTTATCTTTTCCTTGCCAGCAATTTCAATCACCGCCGTCGTAAATAACGCAGTCTTAAAGCCAGCCTCTTTCAAGATCTCATTGATATAACAGGCAGTCGTAGTTTTACCATTTGTCCCTGTTACCGCAATAATTCTCAAGCCACGAGCTGGATTGCCATATCTTAGGCTAATCATCTTCGTGCGCGCAACTCTATAGGCGTTTCGGTTTTTTCCAAAGCTCCTTGAGGTAGCGTTTTTCTAGCAATTTTTACCAACTCGTTTTTCATAATACCCATTTTACCACTTATATTTGCTATAATAAAAGCAAATGAGGATTTTGGGAATTGAATCCAGTTGCGACGAAACGGCGGCGTCAATAGTTGAAGATGGCGAACGCTTGCTTTCAAATGTCGTCAATTCTCAAATTGATATTCACGCAGAATACGGCGGAGTTATTCCAGAAATTGCCGCTCGCAGCCACTTGGAAGTTGTAAATCCTGTCATTAAAAAAGCTTTGTCTGACGCAAATTGCACTTGGGATGATATCGACGCCATCGCCGTTACTTACGCGCCGGGGCTTATTGGCTCGCTATTAATCGGCACTCTCGCCGCTAGAACTCTCGCTATTATCCACAATAAACCACTCTTTAAGATTCATCACGTAGAAGCTCACGTGTACGCCAATTTTATCAATAAGCAAGCCGACAATTTATCTCTAACATTGCCGAAACAACAACCGTCATTCCCTATGCTTTCGTTGATCGTTTCAGGCGGGCATTCACAACTCGTCCTATTTAAAAATCACGGTGATTATCAACTTATTGGACAAACTCAAGACGACGCAGTTGGTGAAGCGTTTGATAAAGTTGCTAAAATCATCGGTTTGCCGTATCCTGGCGGCCCAGCCATCGCCAAAGCCGCCGAACTCGGCGATCTGCACGCGTTCCACTTACCTATTGCCAAATTATCCGGCGAATACGATTTTTCCTTCTCTGGGCTTAAGACAGCCGTTTTGAGAGCCGTTCAGCACGAAGTCGGTAAAGACTTCACTTTTCCCTCTCATGAGCTTCCAGCACTCGTAGATGACGAATTACGACGTAATATGGCGGCGAGTTTCCAGTATACAGCCATAAAAACTCTCGTAAATAAAACCAAAAAGGCGTTTGACAATTTCCAGCCAGCTTCCGTTGTAATCGCTGGTGGAGTCGCAGCTAATCAAGAATTGCGCCGTCAATTACGTGAAGCTTTGCCAATTGACATCGAATACGCCCCTATCCAACTCTGTACAGATAACGCCGCGATGATTGCTACTCTCGGTTATTTCAGATCTCAAATTGACGAACCGACAGATCCATACGATCTGGAAGTTCAGCCAAGTTTATCAATGACAGCAATATAACGTTGTGAGGATTACAACATGAATCAACATTTTCTACAATCGTCAGCCTGGGAAAAATTCCAACAATCGCTCGGTCGAAAAGTCTTTCACAACAGAGGCGAAGGATGGGAATATTTCGCAATATTAGAGCACGGCACAGGCAATTCTCGTTTATATTGCCCCTTCGGTCCAACCGCTATTAACGAAGAAGCATTACGATTGGCGCTAAAAGACTTAGCAGAGCTCGGCAAAAAACTTGGCGTAACTTTCCTCAGAGTCGGACCAATTAAACCCACCTTTTCTAAGGTGTTATCTGATGAACGTTGGAAGAAAGCCACTTACGTCCATTTGCAGCCAGAACACACGCATGTTATCAATCTCCAGCAGCCAGAGGAAGAAATCATAGCAAGTATGGCGCAACCCGTAAGGAATTGCTATAGAAATTATCACAAAAAAGGCGTAACGGTTCATCAATCTCAAAACCCAGACGATATTAAATATTTCTTAGAATTGATACACGAAGTTGCCAAACGAACCGGCATGTCGCCACACCCAGATTCATATTTTCATAAGCAAGCTGGTTCCCTGCTGCCATCAAAGGACGCTTCATTTTGGTATGCAACATATGATAATAAAGTAATTGCTACTGCCCTATTTTTCGACTCAAAAACAACTCGAATTTACGCGCATGCGGCAGCAAATTCTACACCAGAATATCGCAAGCTTAACGCTGGAACTGCCCTGCTCACCGAAGCAATAATCGACGCAAAACATCGTCAAATGGAGAAAGTCGATTTATACGGAATTGCTCCTGAAAACGCACCAAAATCACCCGTGGGCTGGCTTTACGAAATTCAAGCGATCGTTCGGCGGCGAAGATGTTTATTCTGGGTCAACCTGGGAACTTCCCCTAAAGCCACTTCAATATTGGCTATATCGAGTGTATCAAACGATTAGAAAATAACCTTAATTTCATCCATCGCACCACATAAATTTGTGGTATAATTAAGATGTAATATAAATATGTGGAGAAATTAGAAGATTACATAAATAAGGGCTTTTGCACGTGAAAAGCTACTTTGCTTTCTTTTGTCTTTTTTCACATGAAAAAACCATGGAATAACTTATGCAGCTAGCTAAACAATACATACCAAACGATTACGAACCAAATATTTATGCCTTATGGGAAACCAGCGGCGCATTAGAACCAACAGGGGTAGGTAAGCCATATTCAATCATTATGCCACCACCTAACGCTAACGGTAATCTTCACATTGGGCACGCACTCGATATGAATCTGAAAGATATTCTGATCCGCTATCACCGAATGAAGGGCGACGACGCCGTATTTATTCCAGGCGCCGACCACGCTGGGTTTGAAACTTGGGTTGTGTATGAAAGAGAATTAACGAAGCAAGGGAAGAGTCGCTTCGATTTTTCACGTGACCAATTGTATAGTCAAGTTTGGAATTTTGTACAAGAAAAACGCGGCAATATGGAGCTGCAATTGCGCGCGTTAGGTGTTAGTGCATCATGGAAGCATTTGACATTCACTCTGGACGACAAAGTTATCAACACCGTATACGACACATTTAAGAAAATGTGGGATGACAATTTGGTTTACAGAGGTGAGCGAATTGTCAATTATTGTACCGAACACCAAACCAGCTTTGCCGACATCGAGGTAGAACATAAGAATGAGAAAGGGAAGTTGTGGAAAATAGCTTACCCGACATTAGATAAAATTGGCGAAATTATCATTGCTACTACGCGCCCAGAAACTATGCTTGGCGACGTCGCTGTGGCAGTTCATCCAGATGATGAGCGATACAAAAAATTGATTGGAACTCGCATTTTACTGCCGATTGTCGATAAGGAAATTCCTATCATCGCGGACGAATACGTCGACATGAGCTATGGTACCGGTGCGGTTAAGATTACGCCAGCGCACGACCCGAACGACTTTGAAATTGCAAAACGTCATGATTTACCTATAGAGTCAATTATCAGCCCAGAAGGGAAGATGATAAACGTGCCAGCGCAGTTCTTAGGATTAACACCAGTAGAAGCTCGCGCTCGAGTTTTGGAGGCACTGGAGGCACTGGAGCTACGCCGCGGTGAGACTGAAATTGAACACGCCGTTGGACATTGTTATAGGTGTGGCAGCGTAATTGAGCCGATGATTAAAGAGCAGTGGTTTATTAAAACACAATCACTCGCACAGCCGGCAATTGATGCACTCAAAAAAGAAGAAATCACTTTTTATCCAGCATCCAAGCGCAAAGAACTTATAGCATATCTTGAGCAATTGAAAGACTGGAATATTTCACGACAGATTCCATGGGGAATACCAATTCCTGCGTTTGTAAATGAAACGACCCTAAGGATTGGATATTTGATACTCGCACCAACGAGCAAAGTATTGTTGTAAATGGCACAACATATATCAGGGAAGAAGACACCTTTGATACTTGGTTCTCATCTGGTCAATGGCCATATATCGTAACGGATTATCTAACCGACGGCGAATTGGCCAATTATTTCCCGACCGACATGATGGAAACCGGTATGGATATTATGCGCGCATGGGTTTCACGAATGATTATGCTCAGTCTGTACCGAACAGGGAAGTTGCCATTCAAAGAAGTTTATCTACACGGAATGGTTAATGACGAGCACAACCAAAAAATGTCCAAGTCTAAGGGTAATGTTATCAATCCAATGGAATTGGTTGCGGAATTCGGATCTGACGCCACACGTATGGGGCTTATTTCTGGACGGGCGCCAGCTCAAAGTCAGGCCTTCAACCGCGGCTCTGTTATCGCTGCTCGCAACTTCTGCAATAAGCTATGGAATATTGCCCGATTTGTCGAAGCTCAGATTGGCGATAATCACCAAATTGTCGACTTAGAGCCGCAAACTCCGGCTGACCACTGGATTATTCGCCAATTGAACGACGCCGCCAACAACATCGCTGTTCGATTAGAGCAATATCGCTTCTCAGAGGCATCAGAAACTGTTTATCACACCATCTGGGATGACGTGGCTGACTGGTACATTGAATCGTCTAAAACCGCGATCAATCGTCCATTGCTATCTTGGGTTTTGGCGACTTCTTTGAAAATCGCTCATCCATTTGCGCCATTTGTCACGGAAACGATTTGGCAAACACTCAACTACACCGACGGCATTTTGATGCGTGAAACTTGGCCGACTCCGGAAAAGTTCGATCCGATTGCTGCCGAACAATTCGAGCAACTTAAACTCTTGGTCACTGAAGGTCGCTGGGTGATTGCCGAGCTGCCAGGGAATAAGAAATATCGATTGTTATACGGCAACGACAGCCTTATCGCCGACAATCAAGACACTATTAAACATCTCATGCGGCTTGAGGCAATTGAGCACACAGGCCAACCGCGTGGATTGAGATTAGCAGCTGCAAACAGGGAAGCGTGGCTAGATATTGATAGCGAAACTCTGTATCAACATCAGGAAAATCTGGAAATGCGCCTGGCTGAAGCACGTCAGAAATTGGCGGGATTAAAGAAGCGTCTGGAAAATCCGACTTACGTTGAGAAGGCGCCAACCCATCTCGTCGAGGAAACTCGCGAGCAATTAGCCGAGCAAGAAAAAATTATTACTCGGCTTGTTTCGGAACTGGAAGTGATTAGCTTAAAATAGCCTAACTCACACCTTCAAAATCAAGGTGATATCCGTCAAAAGTATGTTGACCACGAGCGGCATATTTTTGGCGCAATCGCTTCTTATCGTTGTTACGAGGCGTAGTTCGCGGTCGCGCTGAACTTTCTTTTAACACATTTGACAATTGAGCGTGTTCTGGATGAGTATGAGGCTTTGTTTCTGGCATTTTTATTTCATCCTTAACGTCACTTTGAACGCTATATGTTTTCCAAGATGACAAAAACGCTTTATCGACGTTGGTATCGTGCAGCAGCACACCAAACGCTACGTTCAAACTGACAAACATAGTTGTAACGGTGAAAAACTGTTGTACTAAATTCATTTTTATTCTTTCTTTTTGTATCTATTTTTAGAATACTGATTATAATGTTAGCATAAGCTTTGTTTTTTGTCAAGTATATTTCCCAGCATATAAATAGTCATCCTGAATTTTACAGAGAAAATGTTTAGTATAATGGAGTTTATGGGATATCTAATTTCTATTAAGGTTGCACTAATCCTTTTTCCAATTTTGGCTTTTCTTATCACGTTGCCGTATATGATTGCGAACTATCGAAAATACGGCTCCGTCAATAAGCTTAGGACTTTGATTTTCTATTCCTTTATTCTGTATTTATTAACTGTATATTTCTTAGTTATTTTACCGTTACCAAATCCAGAATCCGTTCACACAACTTACGCAGAAAATCTGAATTTAATTCCGTTTTCATTCGTCGCAGATTTTATAAAGAATAGTCCACTAGTATTAACAGATAGTTCAACTTGGATTACGGCGATAAAACATTCCACTTTTTACGTTCCTGCTTTCAACGTTTTAATGCTCATTCCGTTCGGAATTTACCTGCGCTACTATTTCAAATGTAGCCTTAAAAAGACGTTGTTATTGACAGCTATTTTAAGTTTATTCTTTGAGCTAACGCAACTGTCTGGACTTTATTTCATCTATTCAGGACCTTACCGATTAGCCGACGTCGATGACGTCATCCAGAACACGATAGGCGGATGCATCGGTTACTTTCTGGGCTGGTTTGCGATGTGGCTACTTCCATCCAGGGAAGAAATAGATGAAAAATCCCTCGAGGCTGGCTCACGAGTTTCTGCAATCCGTATTAGTTTATCTCTAATAATCGACGCTGTTATCGTCCGTATTCCCTACACCTTATCAAAAACCCAACTTCCGTTTTCGCTATTTTTAGCCCTCTATTTTAGCCTAATTCCTCTACTGAACGGTAAAACTTTTGGTAGCGCATTATTAAAGTTTGGGCTAACATTTGAAAATAAAAAATGGATTCGCACAATTTTCAGAGGAATCTTACTCACGATATATTTTTGCATCATTCCCGCAAGCTTGTTTTACCTCGCGGATGAATTTAATAAGGAAGCGAATTCGCTATTGTTTCTCTGTCTATTCGCAATTACATTCTTGGCATTCATATTATTCGTATTAATTACAATTGTCGTAGCGTTATTTAACCGACGTTTTATGTTTGATCGTCTATCTGGCGCAAATTACGAAAGTACGATTCAAGTCAAACAAGAGAAATAAAAATCTCCATCATAACCAATAAAAATAGGAGACCTGTATGAATCTCCTATTTTTCAAATTCAATAGTATTATTTTGGCGGAAGGGGAGGGATTCGAACCCTCGGTACGTTTTACCGCACGCCGGTTTTCAAGACCGGTACCTTCAACCACTCGGTCACCCTTCCGTACTATCTCTGAATTTTGGCGGAGGAGGGGGGATTCGAACCCCCGCTACAGATCTCTCCATACTAACGATTTAGCAAACCGTCCCCTTCAGCCACTTGGGTACTCCTCCAAATTCACTATTTAGTGTACCATATAAGTGCAATTATTGATAGCTTTATCGTAAATAGAGTATAATAGGACTATGATAAAAGAATACGTCTCTAAAATTACAATAGGATTACTTACAATCGGATTCGGCGTAGCTTTAGTAACTGCTCCAGTTTCCGCATTAGGTGAAGGTGGTGCTCCAGCTGGAATTAACGCGGCACGCGGCGACAATACACCATCCAACTTGGCTAATGGTGATTCATCAATCGTAAAGCGAGCCATCAACATTATGCTATTCGGCGTCGGCGTCTTGAGCGTTGTTATGTTAATCTTCGGTGGTTTCCGCTATGTAATCTCTGGTGGTAAAAAAGAATCCGTAACAAATGCCAAAAATACAATTTTATACGCGATTATCGGTCTATTGGTCGCGGTCTTTGCTTACGCGATTATTAACTTTATTCTTGGCGCAGCTCTAAGCGGCGGATCAACCACTAACGTTTAATTGTTCACTAATTCTCATCGTGATATACTAACGTCATGAATGATAGTCCAAAAAACCAAGACTTTGAAGCGCCATCACCCGACAGGCTTGATTTAACCGAGCCAATAGCCTGGAACGCACCAGAAGGCGTACAGGTTCAACGCGGTAAATTATGGTACGTGTTTTTTGTCATTGTATTGATAGGATTAATGGCTTTGGCAATTTTGGTGTTTAAGAACTGGACTTTCGCCGTTTTATTGCCAATTATGGCTGTAGCCTTGTTTGTATTATCAAACAAAACCCCACAAGTAATAAACTACGCGATTAGCCCCAAAGGTATTTATATCGCCGATGTTTTACACGATTTTAGCGAATTTCGCGCATTTGGATTAATTCACGAAAACAACCAACATTCGATTCTATTATTACCCGTAAAACGATTTTCGCCAGGTTTAACTATTTATTTTTCCGAAGCAGAAGGCGAGAGAATTGTCGATACGCTCGGAGCGCGCCTACCAATGCAAGAAATTAAGCCGGACGCCTTAGAGAAGTTTATTCGGCTGATAAAGCTATAGCTTGATTGACTATATTTATGTGGTAGAATACAAAAGTTCAGTGCTTTATAGCAATGAAGGTACCTTATATTTTTGTTATGGCCTTTTCGAAAGGCTGTATGCACCCGTAGCTCAGCTGGATAGAGCGCTGGCTTGCGGAGCCAGAGGTCGTAAGTTCGAATCTTGCCGGGTGTACCACATTAGCTTTATGGAGAGGTGCAGGAGTGGTTGAACTGGCCGCTCTCGAAAAGCGGTATGGGGCAACTCATCGAGGGTTCGAATCCCTCTCTCTCCGCCATAGATATTATGAAGATCACCATTATAACAATCGGAAAAAAGCACGAAGCCTGGGTTCAGCCAGGCATTTTTCGTTTTTTAGAGCGTCTACGAGCACCTTTTGCTGCGGAAATGATTATCCTACCGCATTCAAGCTTTGAAGGCGACAGAGCGCGCCAGGAAGAGTCTGAGCGTATTTTTTCACGCCTCAATTCGGACGACTTCGTTATTTTGCTCGATGAGCGCGGAAAAAACTTATCATCGCCGGAATTATCTGACTTAATAACCGAACATATTAACAAGCACATTGTCTTCATCATCGGTGGCGCTTACGGAGTTACTGGCGACTTGCGCCAAAAATCCAACGTCGTCTGGTCGTTATCAAACTTAGTATTTCCACACCAATTAGTTCGTCTTATTTTAGCTGAGCAATTGTACCGCGCCCAAGAAATTCATCGTGGCAGTCATTATCATCACTCATAGCTTCGGGCGCCCGTGCCTGGCAATAACCGCAATCTCCACGTGTTTAGCGCCATTTTTTTTCAAACATTCCGCCGCCGCCAACACAGTTGAGCCAGTCGTAAAAATATCATCAATAATGATATACCGCTTATTTTTATCAATTTTACCCGCAATTTCAAAAAACTCCTTTGCTTGACGTTTTCTCTGGGCGGAAGACTTCGTAAAGTGCTGAGTGACATTGTTTCTACGCCGAAGCAGGGAACAATATTCTATTTTTCTACGTCGAGATAGTTTAATAGCAATTTTTCGGATATGATCAAATCCACGACGCCGAATATTCTTAGAAATTGTAGGAATTGGTACGATTACTGTATCTGGCGGCAATTCAGGCAGAGCTTCGTCTAAGAACTCACTTAGTAAATCAGCCGCCGCCTGAACGCGGTTAAACTTATAATCATCAATAATCTTTGCGACAACACCTGTACGTCGTGAAACACCAGATCATATCACAGGGGAGCTTATGTTTTTTACATAAGTTACCATTCTCCAATAAATCACCACATAATACACACATATCGTACTTCCGACTTGTGATGTATTTTTTACAATCTAAGCATAAAATACCACCCGTTTTACCACACTTATAACAGTGGTGAGGAGCGATGATCGATAATAGCGTGTCAAACATTGTAATTTTTACGTTTTAAGCCTTTCTCTGTTGATTATAACGCACATTACAGTTATACTAATAAAGACTTTGTCAATGAGCCTATTATAAAAGTGGAGGAAATTATGGCCCGAAAGCAAGATGATACATTACTAACAGAACAGGAATTGGCTGCGGCGTTTATTGACGATGATAACGACGATCTGCTACCTGGTTTTGACGACGACAACAGTAGAAGCAACAGTACACCAGCAACACGATCCGACGACAATTGGGAAGATGAAGCTGATGACGCAATGGGTCAATTGGCTGTTGACGTTTGAGACAGAAAATAACCTAGTTATCAAAGCTCGTACTGCCGGCGTAGATCGAAACGACCTAGACGTAAGCATTTCTGACGGTATCTTAACAATTAGCGGTACACTGTCTAGCGGTGACGAAGCAGATGTTCGCCAATGGCACATCCAAGAATGCTACTGGGGCGAATTCAGTCGTACATTAGCATTGCCAACCGCTGTAAATGAAGAAGGCGTTAAGGCAGAATTAAAAGATGGCGTTTTGACAATTACTTTTGAAAAGATAAAGCAAGAAAAAGCAAAGAAGATTCAAGTTCTGTAAAAACCATTTCACAGAAAATACCGTCACAAGTTGGCGGTATTTTTTTAGCCACAAAAAAAGAACCTCATCAGTGAGGCTCTTTTTTATCAATAGGGTAGGTTAACCCTTAAACTTATCAATAACCATATTGACGATTGCATAAGCCAAGATAGCTACAACCAAACCGACAATTGCGTACAAAACTGTGTTCTTAGCTGCAGTAACCTTATTGCTATCACCAGCTGAAGTGGTGTAACGGATACCACCCCAGATAAGCATAATAACGCTTAATGCACCGACAGCAAACAAGAATATGTTTACAAATTGCTTAACTAGAGACTCAGGGCTTGCAGTATTGTCACTCACACCTTCTCCTCTTGCACTATTTACGCCATTAGTTAAGGTAAAATCACCTTCAGCGCTTGCAGCTGGAGCTACAGCCAAGCAACAGTTGGTACTACCAGTAGTCCCGCCAAGATTAATTTTAATTTATTCATTGTTATTTTCTCCTTGTTTAATGATATTACTATTATACATTTTTATCTGTTATTTGTAAAACTAATTATGGATTTATTATAGTCGATTTGTAACCATATTGACGATCGCGTATGCCATAATAGCCACAATTAGTCCAACCACTGAATAGGTGAGCGTACTCTGAGCAGATTTTGTCTTTGAAGCGTCGCCAGCCGAAGTAATATAGCGAAGTCCGCTAAAAATAATCATAATAACAGATAAAATACCCACAGCCCAAAGCAAAACATTAACTACTGTTTTTATTAGACCGTTATCACCATCAATACTTTTACCTTTCATTTCTGATGTTGTAGCCGTATTAATTCCCTCAGATACCTGGGCAGAAGCACTACCTGACAGGGAAGCAGTAGATAAAACTGATGCTCCAAATACCGCACAGGTCATAATTGCTATTGATATTATTGATTTTTTCATACTTTCTCCTAATTAAATCTATTAAATACAAAATTAACAATCGCTGAAGCAAATATAGAGACTATTAAGCCAACGACAGCATATAAAACAGTATTCCTGGCTTTTGCAGCTTTCTGAGCATCACCGCTGGAAAGTGCAAACATAATACCGCCAATAACTATCATAATAATCGAAATAGCACCAACGGCCGTAAGTAAAACTTCAACGATAGTTTTTATAATACCGTTCACTTGAGTTTCGCCACTGCCCTTATTTTTACAATAGACAGAGTTTTCATTTCCATTTGAGCAAATATCAATACCGTTAGCTGCAGATACCGCCGGAGTAAACACGCCAAGGAGCCCAATTATTAGTATTCCAGCCGTCAGGATTTTTGTAAAAATCTTCATTTTAAACCTTTCCTATAATATAACCTGTTATAGCAATCGCACTAGCAATAATAACCAAACCAATGACTGAATATAAAATAGCATTCTTTGCGCTGGCAGTCTTAGCGGGATCGCCAGAAGACAGGGAATAGTTTATTCCAGCAATAATTACCACAATAACAGCTATAACACCAGCTACCCAAAGCGCCAAATTAACAAACTTCATAATATCTACATCATTATTCTGTGGCACACCAAGATCATCCGCCTTTCCTAATAATCCAGCAAAAAATTCCATATATCTCATTTTATACCCCTATCTTTGATGATATAAAGTTAACCAACGCAACAGAAGCTAGGGCAATAACCAGACCGATAGCGGCACTCATAATAGTCTTTCGCCCATGAGCGGCCTTATCTGGAGCACCGTTACTGGTCATCATCAAGAATCCACCGTACATGATATATCCAACGGTCGTATAGCCAATAAGCTGCAGCAAATCATCAACGATATTAAGCGCGATTTTCCAGATATAGTTAGCTTGAGAATTAGTATCTGCGCCTGGATTTTTAAGGGAACAGTCATTATTAGTTAAGCCGCTATACCATGGTTTTAATGTTAAAATCTTCCCCTTATTAGAACATGCATCGTCCGCAAAAGAAATGCCCGGGAAAGTTACGCTCGCCCCAAACGAACCTATAACCATTAAAGACATTGCTATTATAATTTTCTTCATTAATCGAAAACTCCTCCTGGAATAATAAAGTTAGTAATTGCCACCATAAACGCAAACATTATTATCCCAATAACAGTATTCGTCCAAACTTCACGCGCTTTTTTTATCTTATCAGGACTACCCTCAGAAGTGGTATATAAGAATGCGCCATATATAACAGCACCAACCGCCGCGACCAAAACTCCAGCGGTTAAGATTTTAATAACTTGCTTGATTATGTTGATAATTGCCGTACTACCTGTGCCGTCACAAGAAATAACAGAAGTTTCCGCGCCACCACAACTGCCGACAGCTAAAGCTACTTTGGGTATAAAAACGCTCCCTGCGATTACTGTTGCGATAAATATACTGACTACAATATTTCTTTTTGTCATAAAATTTTCTCTTATACCTAAATTGTAAAATAGTCAAGCGAAAAAAGCAAACATTTTCCTTGAAAAGACAGAAGTTATCTGATAATATAAGGGATATTGATATGCGCTCGTAGTGAAGTTGGCCTATCACGCCTCCCTGTCACGGAGGAGATCGCCGGTTCGAATCCGGTCGAGCGCGCCACAGATATTTTTCACCCTGATAGGGTGTTTTTTTATGGAAAATATACCATTTTTATTGCATTTCTGTACAATTTATGTTATCATATAGCCGATTGGACTGGAAGGTCTAAGGAATTTTTATAATAAAATATCTGACAATGTCAGAGGAAGGATCCCAAGCGTTATGGTTCGAAATCGTGAACAATTTAACCCAAGTGGTTCAGAAACACAACTTCCAACTTTACTTAAAGAAAAGGCCTTAAAAGGCATCGCTACAGCGGCAGCATTGTTAGCTGCAGTAGCTCCACTGTCAGCCTGTGGTGAGACTCACAACGAGCCAATCCCAGATACAACAACATCTACGTCACAGGAAAGCGAGAGCCCGTCTCCCGAACCTAGTCCAGAAGTATCCGCTTCTAGCTGTATAAAATTTGACGGAGATCAAGAACTTATAGAAGACCTAAAATCAGCAAAAACTGACGGAGAGAAAAGAAACGCTTTTGTCGAATTTGCAAGAAAGCAAACAGATAAGCCTATGGCAGAAACAAACTCGATGGGCACAACAACCACCTCTACAGTCAATCTTGTTGACACTGTAGAACAGCTTGGACGAGATTCCGCTACCACCCTAGAAGCAGCCATCAATTTAGCTGCTGACGGATGTATTAGTAATAATGACAAAAAGTTTATGGCTGATGCCTTTGTAAGTTCTTCGACGCTGGGTCAAGCTAGCAAGAGCTTAGGACGTGCCTTTGACTTTGCTATTAGGTATCCTGAGGATAACGAATCAGAAAAGGATGAAGTTAGCTGCAAAGAAGTACTTTATACTGCTAAAGCCAAAGACATAGAGGGAGTAAAACAGCCACCTCACGTCATGAGAGATTATTCAGAAAATGACCCACTTAAAGGTACAGACTTGAAAGGCGGCATATTTGCATCACAAACAGTCTGCGAAACAAATGACGGACAAACGCTTATAGAACAAATAACTTTAGTAAAGACCTCCTCTAATCAAAACTCTATTGATAACCTATCTGCAGGCGAGCAAGCAGAAATAATGGTGAACCCGTATATTGGTTCTGATGATATGGCAAAAAACGCTCCTCGATATGCATCCTGGACTATTCTAACTCATAGGGGCGTTAATCCAGATACAAGTAGCGAAATTCCAGCATTATACGAAGGCGAAAAAATGACTATAGGGAAAGTACCTGCAATAAAAGAAGCTCTAGCTAAGATAGAAGAAGCTCGAACTAATAAGTAAACAGTCCTCAATAAGATAAAAAGAGACCCTTGCATAAACACCTTCATATGTGATTAAATGAAGGTGTTTATGTTTATTGGGAAGCAGGTGATTAAAAAGGTGGGGCGACTCAAGAAGCCTATTATAATTTTATGTGCGTTTGCACTCTTTATACTGCCGATAACAAATATTTTATCAGCCCATCCCGCGTTAGCTTTAAAAGACCCGAGCAGGTTCAGTAATCTAAAAGAGAATGACCAATACAAGTTCTTCACGTACGCCTCTGCTATGGCACGATGCTTCAGCTACAAATCTCTAGCGGTGCACACTGACGTTGATGACCAGATGTTGCATGATAATGTAGTATTCCGTACGTGGGGGGGTGTTTATACTTATATAGGTACATATCCGGAAGTAAAGGGGTTTGATAAGGGTGGAATAAAATGTAACGGTACAGAATTTCAGCAAGAGGCTTTTAATACATTTGGAATTTCACCAAATGAGTTACTGTGCTATATGGGCTACCCAAAGAACGGTTTAGAAGGAAAGAATGATAGTAATACAAAACATGAAAAATGTGTTGCCTTAGAATCAACTAACGATTTCACCTATAGTAATATGCCTGAGAATGGCGAAGAGAATTTTTTAAACGCGCTTACGGCATTAACAGGATATGATCGCAATGTAGCAGAAAAAAACGCTTACATAAAATATAGAAAATATTCAGACTGGATTAAGGGTTGTGTGGATGGTGAAGCAACCAGTAAGTCTGACAACACATGGAAGGTTTCTGTCGTTAACACAGACGCTAAAAAGGTTGATACGATATACAAGCCAAAAGGTAAAACTGAGTACATGTATGGATCTAGCATATATAGCACCAAGCCTGAATTTTCATGCAAATCAGTTGAAAGTGAGCTGGCAATTGCAGCTAAAAAATATTTAAATGTTCTAAAAACAAATGCAGTAGATACTGCCTGCGCAGGACTGGCGGGGAAAGAGCTTCTTGAAGCTTGTAAAGATGGGGCAAGCCATAAGAGTAATTCTAAATACTGTGAAGACAGCTATACGGAACCCGACAAGATAAACGCCTGTAAACAAGGTCAGTCTGCCAAAATTGAAGCCCCAGCGGAAGGTGACGGAGAAGAAGAGAAAAATTCGTGTGGTATTGATGGAATAGGGTGGTTGGTTTGTCCAGTAATGAACTTCGTGGCCAGTCTCAACGATGCTGCGTATAGTGCTATTTCCGGATTTTTAGATATAAAACCAGCAATACTTGGTGACAACAGCAATACTTCCGGAGCAAAACAAGGTTGGAATTTTTTCCGCAATATAGCCAATGCCATATTCGCCGTAATATTCTTATGGATTATATTCTCTCAAATTTCCAACGTTGGAGTCAGTAATTATGGCATTAAGAAAATCCTACCTCGCTTAATAATAGGAGCCTTACTGGTTAATTTATCCTATTATATTTGTCAGATTTTTGTAGACTTATCCAATATATTAGGACACACACTAAAGGACGCTTTGGAGTCTGGAGCGGGGGGAGTAGGTACCGGCTCAGAAGCTACGGGATGGGGAAGTGCCATCGCTGCCACCATAGTGGGCGTTGGCGGAGTAGTTGCATTTGCCGCCTTAGCTGTTGGAATCCCCACTCTTGTTGCTGGATTCTTTGCGATTATGACAGTATTTATTATTCTGGTAGTTAGACAAGCAGGTATTATATTACTAGTTGCCATATCTCCAGTAGCATTCGCTGCTTGGCTACTACCAAATACAGAAGACTTATTTAAAAATGGATGAAAATGTTCAGGGGTCTACTGTTAGTATTTCCTATAATATCTTTGTTATACGGGGCAGGAAAATTGGCTGGTGCGATATTGATATCAAGTGCAACAGTTGACCCGAATAACCCAGATGAAACCATGCAGCTAGTTGCTTTAGCAGCCACTACTATGCCGCTCATTGCCACACCTTTCGTATTGCAAAACTCCTTAAGTTCACTAGGTAGTATCGGGGCTAAGATAGGCAGAATGAGTGCTGGCGCCCATAGTAGATTTGCCGGAAATGTAAAAAGCACAGCAAAAGGACGTGTTGACAATTCTGTTATCGGCGACACAAAAAGAAAATATTTGGATTTCATGGATAGGAAACGCGCAAGCATGCGAGCAAGTGATAGACGCGCAAAGATAGATAACAGTAAGTTTGGTCGATTTATGGGTTGGGATAAAGGTGGAGCACGCGCCCGCGCAACCGTAAATAAGGCGTTCGAAAGTGACGTTGAAAACGCATCCACAATGCTACAAGGTATGACATCGAGTGAAATAGCTGCTATTGCCAAAACGGGTAAAACCTCTGATGGTAAAGAAGTCTCACAAAGTATGTATGCAGCCACAATAGACCATACTATGGCTAATGGTAGTTTTACAGAACGTATGGATGTATTGAGTAGTCTAAAAGGTAAAGACGCCTCTATAAAACAACGGGCAATTAAAGCTGCATACGCAAAGAAGGATAATAATATCCTAGGAAATGGATTCGGAGATGCTATCCTTAATGATGAGGTTGGTGGTATGCAAGACCTATCTAATATGGCAGTAAATAATGCCGCGTCTGGAAATCTACAGGCAGAGCACTTGGTGCAGAACGGCGCAGCAACCGGATGGCTATCTAAAGCTATTGCCGATAGTAAGAATGAAAAAGCTTCGGCTGCATTTAAAAAAGCAGGAGAAGTTGCCGTATCAAATCCAAATACTGCGAAAAATATAAATCAAGCAATATCCGAAGCGTTCAGTGCTCATGGAGTGGTTGCCGGGAATACGTCACAGAATACATCCTCCTCTAATTCTCAACAGAACAGCCAGGGCAGCGGCTCTCAACAATCATCACAAAATAACCAACAGAGTAACGGTAGCTCTGGAGGGATAATTATTCCCTCTGACGAAGATGTTAATAAATACGGCAGATGACATTAAGCAAGAAAAAATCATACACAGCTTCTTCTCTTGACTTTTTCCATCAAAAATGCTAATATAAACCCAGATGGAGTGGTTAATTTCACGTAAGCAACCTCTTATTGTGACGTTGCGATGGTTTATATTGCTGATAGCAGGGATGCTGGTGGGCATTTTTCTTAATGCCTTAACACACTCAACCTCTGTTTACGCTGTAGACGCAGAATGGAGCGGCCATAATTTAACCTATAATAAAGAAAAATATACAAAGGTAAGTGATGATAAAAAGATCAAACAATTTAATCTACCTGATAATTCGCTTGTTTATGTTAATGAAGATAAGAATAAAAAAGAAACCAAGGTTATTTATTTCCCATCAAGCGAAATATCTTCACTAAGCTCGGCAACTTACGTGGTTTATTCATTTACGCCACCAAACACCTACGAACAAGCCAGCAACTCAACTATTTCAATTGAATCTCCCTCAGAAAATTCAACAGGTACCTCTTGTGATGTGCAGGGAATAGGATGGATTATCTGTCCACTCTCCAACTGGCTGGCTGATGGCATAGATTATATGTACAGCGCGCTTCAGGAGTTCTTAAAAACTAAGCCATTAGAAACAACCAACCAAAATAGCGGAATTTATCTGGCGTGGGTCATTATGCGCAACATTAGCAACGTGGCGTTTATCGTGGCGTTTTTGGTGATTATCTACTCACAATTGACCTCTGTAGGAATTAGCAATTACGGCGTTAAAAAAATGCTCCCTAGGTTAGTAATTGCGGCGGTGTTGGTCAACTTATCATTTACGATTTGTGCTATATTACTGGATTTATCAAACATAGCCGGCTACGCTTTCCAAGACGCCTTCATGGGAATTAAAAACACAATATCCACCGTAGGAGAAAATACAGGCGTAGGTTGGACATGGTCAGAAGTTATTGTGATGATATTATCCAACGGAGCTTTAGCTGGTGGGGTGGTCGCAACAGTAGCTATGGGAGCAGAGCTACTACCATTGGCACTATCAGCATTAGTGGGGATAGGTTTAGTGCTTCTCTTAGTGCTTCTAATTATGGCAGCACGTCAAGCTTTAATTGTAATCTTAATTATCATTTCACCTTTAGCCTTCGTTTGCTATTTACTTCCTGGCACAGAAAAATGGTTTAAGAAATGGCGAGACTTATTCCTCACGATGTTAGTATTTTTCCCGGCATTCGCTGTAATATTCGGTGGGGCGCAATTGGCTGGAATAATAATTATCCAAAACGCCACTGGAGCAAATGGTGGAATAATGCAAATCTTAGGAATGGTAGTTCAAGTTATACCATTAGCCTTAACACCTATAATCCTGAAACTTAGCGGCGGAGTATTAGGTAAATTTGCTGGGTTTGTCAATGACAAGAATAAAGGCTTATACGACAGGACTAAGAACTGGTCTAAAGATCGTCGTGAGATCATTAAAAACAAGAAGTTGGCTAATCCTAATATGGCGCGATTCAACCCAAATCGTTTACGCCGTTGGTCAGATCATAAAGGTAGAGCACTCAAAAAAGATCTGGAAACTTCACAGAAAAATGCTGAGAATTCATTTAGAAATACAACCAGGTATAAGAAGTCAGACTTGTATGCCAGACAGGCTTCCAGGCGCTCAGATTTCTTATCTGCGCAAGATGATAATCGCTACCTCGAATCTACGCTGGGTCACGCACCAGATGATATATACGAAAAAAGATCTCTATACGATCGTGCTCTGAGAAACGTGTCGGCTACATATGCAACTCGACAAGATTTGAAAGCTCATCAGCAGCAAACTGCATTCATGAATGACATTAAAGACCTAGAAACCGAAATTGCAACAGCAGGTCTGATTAAGAATAATGCTCAACGTCAACAGCACAGTGAATTTGCAGAGCAATTGAAAAACAGCAAGGAACTTCAAGAGAAGGCTGGTGGCAACGTATTCAAAGATGCAAATGGCAATTTGATTGGTGCAAATGCAGCCTTAGCTTCAGCCATAGCAACCAGCCGTAGCGAGTACGCCAAGTCTGTTGATGAAGCTCATCAGATTATGAAGAATTATAAGCTGAGCGCTGAGCAAAGACAAAGATATCTTTAGGCAATTCCGTGACGCTTTCAAATGGAACAGTACTGGATAGTAATAACATATTTATACGTGAAGCCGCAATTGAAGAGCAGTTTAAATACGGAACTGTTACAGAAGTGGCTCAGCTTGTTAGCGAATTACCGCCAGAATTCTATTCTTCCGCGTCGGCAGCATTAGCGTCATCCGGCGTGAAAAACAAAGCTTCATTTATGGGCGGTAAATTAATTGACGATATGGTTAAGGGTGATATTAATAGCCGTCAAGATTTGCTCAATTATTGTGCTGACTGGCTACAAGGTGGTAAATATAAACCAGAAACTTTAGCCGCCACTGAGGCTGATGGTGTTAAATTGTTAATAGAAGCTGTAGAAAATACATCTATTATTACCGATAAGAAACGTCAAGATCTTAAGAAAGTTATCAACACAATTCTTACTGATAAGAGGTTGTCAGCTAATGCAACTGATGCAACTAAAGAGCAATTTGAGATTTTCCGCAACATGTTATAATCTCCATATTTTGATATAATATAAGCAGTATGTCGGTGTATAAAGTCCCTCAAGATGTCGAGGCGGAGGACAAACTACTCGAGCCGTTTAGCTTCCGACAGTTTGTGTTCTTAATTATAGCTGTTATCGGAATCGCTATTGCGTACGGTTTGAGTACAATTTTACTACCTTTGGCAATAATTCCTGTGCCGATAATTTTATTCTTTGGAGCGCTGGCTTTACCGCTTAAAAAAGATCAGCCAATGGAAGTTTATTTGGCAGCAGTCATTTCTTTTATGTTAAAACCAAAAAAACGTCTATGGCAGCCTGATGGAATTGAAAGGTTGGTTGAAGTTATCGCGCCAAAAGTCGAGGAGAAGACTTACGGTAATAATTACGATCAAGCCGAAGTTCAGCGAAGATTGTCATATTTGGCGAATCTGGTAGACAGTCAAGGTTGGTCAATTCGTGGCGTCAATAATCCGAATAGCTCGATGCGTGCCGATTTATTCAACGAAGGGCAAGCGGCTAACGACATATTGGATGAAAATAGCGCTACGGCGCAGAATATCAATCACTTAATAAATCAGTCAGATGTTCGTAGGCGACAAGAAGTTATCCAAAAGATGCAAACAGGGCAATCTGTTACGCCGTCTCCTGCGCAAACATCTCAACCATCTCAACCAGATAATCCTATTCCAGCCGCACCACTACAAATGAATCCGTACCCAACAATGCGTCAATCTGTATTAAATCCAGTGTCCGGACGACCCGTCACGAACACTCCAGCTCAAACTCAGCCGACAACCACGCCGCAAACTAGCGTAAACGAGGTGCCACCTGCTATAATAGAACTGGCAAATAACCGTGACCTCTCGATTGAAACGATTGCGCGTGAGGCAAATCGAATTCAGCAAGAAAATAAATTATCAGATGAGGAAGTGGTGATTTCACTACGTTAGGTGGGGTTTATGCAACCAGAGTTACAAAATCAACAATCTTATCAGCAGGTTCCGCAAACCAATGCGGCTCTTCCTAATATCCCTCAGCAGCCATCAGGGGCAATTGGTTCGGGACCAAATCCAACTGCGCCGTCTCCAGATAAAACCCCCGACGACAAGAAGCAAAAAGGACCAATTAGCACCCAGAATACGCTGCTTTTCTCTGAAATGCGCGAAAACATGATCATCATGAGTGATGGCAGTTTTCGGGCGGTAGTGGAATGTGAATCAATCAACTTTGACCTGATGAGTTCACGCGAAAGAGAGGGAATTGAGTTCAGTTATCAAAACTTCATTAACTCTCTATATTTCCCAATTCAAGTTCTTATCCGTTCACGCCGCGTGGACATTGGCCCATATCTGGACAGATTGGCTGAAATTCGCCGCAATCAAGACAATATGCTTCTCAACGTCCTAATGGACGATTACATGGATTTCATTGATATTCTGGCGCAAGAGGCAAATATTATGGATAAGAGTTTTTATGTTGTCGTTCCATATTATCCAGCTGGCGAGGAAAATGCCTTCAAGCAGCAAACTAAGGGATTGTTCAATAGCTTCTTCAGCGGAAAAAAAGAGGCAACCGTAACAAAAATTGACCAAGTTACCTACACCAAAGCCAAAGATGAAATTAAAAACCGCATTGATTCGGTTATGAATGGTCTATTCCAAATGGGCGTAAAAAGCTGGCAATTAAATACCAGGCAATTGGGTGAGCTATTCTACACTTCATATAATCCCGACACGTCGTCACGTGAATCGCTAGAGGACATTGACCCGAGCGAACTTACGACCACTTACGTAACTAAGGGAACTGGTCCATCACCGAGAGGAGGAAGGTCATAATGGCAAAGAAGAAATTAGATGCCGTTGATATTGCTGCTCAACAACGAGCAAGGGAGCAAGCCGAAGTCGAACAAGCTTTCTTAACCGGTGTTCGAACTTTGCGTGATTTTATCGCGCCAAGTAGTATTGAACTTCATTCCGACCATTTCCGACTTGGCTCAAAATATGGCCGCACAATGTACGTTTATGGCTATCCTCGTCAAATCTACACCGGCTGGCTTAGCTCAATCATTAACATCGATGAAGTGCTGGATATTAGTATGTTTATTTATCCAGTCGATACGCAAATTGTCCTGAATAACCTGCGCAAAAAAGTTACTCAGCTGGAAGCAACCATGAATATAAACATGGAAAAGGGAAAGGTGCGTGACCCAGGTTTGGAAGCGGCTTTGCAAGACGCCGAAGAATTGCGCGATCAATTGCAGATTGGTGCCGAAAAGTTCTTCCGCTACGGCTTATATATTACGCTTTACGCTGACAGCTTGGACGAGTTAAACTTCATCCAGCATAAAATTGAAACTATTTGGCCAGCAATTAGTGTTCTCAAAAGTGGCTTCCAGCCAGCAGGAACAGGGATTGAATAGCTCTATTCCGCAATTGACCGATGAACTACAGATTCGCCGCAATATGAATACTGGCGCAATTTCAACCAGCTTCCCGTTCACTTCAGCCGATTTGACGGACAATAAGGGCGTACTTTACGGAATTAATATGCATAATAATGGCTTGGTGATTTTTGACAGATTCTCTCTGGAAAACGCCAATATGGTCGTGTTCGCTAAGTCTGGTGCTGGTAAATCATTTACCGTTAAGTTGGAAGCTTTAAGGAGTATGATGGTCGGGGCTGATATTGTGATTATTGACCCAGAAAATGAGTACCAAAAACTATGCGACGCGGTTGGTGGCAGTTATATTCGATTGAGTTTAAGTAGCGACACGAGAATTAATCCGTTTGATTTACCGCGTGTTATTGACACTGATGAAGCAGATGACGCACTGCGGGCTAACTTGGTTACGTTACACGGACTACTCAGGCAAATGCTGGGCGGCGCAGGAGTAGGGGCTGGCGGGCAAGTCGTAGCAGGACTATCACCAGCGGAAGAAGCTGATATTGATCAAGCGTTAATCGACACTTACGCGCGTGTTGGTATTACTTCGGATCCATTGACGCACAATTCTACGCCACCGACGATTTCCGACTTATACGACACTTTGCTTCACATGGGCGGAACTGGCCCAAGCCTGGCTCAGCGACTCCGCAAATTTACCTCTGGAACGTTTGCTGGAATATTCTCGCAACAGAGTAATATTGATATTAATAATAATATGGTTGTCTTTAACATTCGCGACTTGGAAGATGAACTGCGACCAACGGCAATGTATATTGTTCTGAATCACATCTGGAATATTACGCGTACTGACCAAAGGAAACGTATGTTGATTGTTGACGAGGCTTGGCAATTGATGAAATATGACGATTCTGCCAATTTCTTATTCTCATTAGCCAAGCGCGCCCGCAAATATCAATTAGGTCTGACAACAATCACACAGGATGTGGAAGACTTCGTCGGAAGTAAAATGGGGCGAGCAATCGTTTCCAACTCCTCAATGCAGCTACTTTTGAAACAGTCCGCCAGCGCCGTTGACGTTTGGCGCAAGTGTTTAAATTGACAGATGAAGAGCAGAAACGACTAGCCAATTTCCCAGTTGGGCAAGGATTATTCTTTGCTGGACAAAATCACGTTCACATTCAGATTCAGGCTAGTGATACCGAGTATAATTTGATCAATACAAATCCTGTATCACAACAAATAAAACCGTCGGATTCGCCAATCGGCGGCTACGGGGCGGTGTAGAAAAATAGCGAGAAAATATGGCACGAGTTGATTACACGACGGATTCCGAAACTGACAGCAGGTTAAATCCTGCTGAGCAGGCTAAGTTTGATCAAATCTCGGCTGGTTCTGACAGTGGGTCAGAGTTAAGTGATCGCGAAAAAGACGCCATAAACGACCTTGAATCTCAGTTTGATAATAAAGATTCGGATTTGAATCCTAATCAAAACGATTCCGCCAGCACCGCCGTTAATGATCAAGAATCTTCCGTTCCAGGCAACGGTTTTTATCAGCCGTCTGCGGGAAAAAAGAAAAGTCCAGTAACATTTAAGTCTTTACTGAAAAAACGCGGACCAATTGCAGCTATTGTCGGAATATTGGGACTGGGCGGTGGAATTCTGGGAATATTTCTTAGTCCAGCGACAATGTTGCAAAATATAATGGAAAACTTTACCTGGAAGAACGACTCAGCTTCAGTTGTTAAAGAAACCAGAATGAAAAAAGTAATAAACAGAATGCTTGGATCTGGTGACGACGCAGGAATTTGCAATAATAAGAAAATTAAATGCAAAACAGGAAGATTATCCAACAAAGCACTTACAAAGTTCAAAAAATCAGGACTTGTTCCAGTAGATTCCGACGGTAAAGAAATAGATATAAAGAAAAGAGGCTATCCAGAAAAAAATCCAACTCACTGGAAGGTGGAAGGATTAAACGATGGGAAACCTATTGAGTCGTCGAAATTAAAGACGAATTGTTAAAGAAAGAGAATCGTAAAATTGCCAGTAAAGTCTATGGCAGAACTGGCTTATTTAAAATGCGTTTCCACGCCTGGACAGGGAAACATATAAGTAAGCTTTACGATAAATTCAAGCTTAAAAGAAATAGTGCGATTTCAAAAATTGACAAAAAACTTGGAATAAAAGAAAAAAAAGAGAAATTTAAAGAAAAATTACCAAAGTTCAAAGAAGGGCCTGCTCTTGAAAAGGTTGGAAAGGGTGTTGATAATTTAGGAAGTAAATTAAAAAAAGGTGGCCTGGCTTATGCTATTAGCGCAGGAGCTTGTACTGTAGTAAAAATCCCAAATCTTATTGCGGCAGGTGTAGCTGCAATCCAGTTAGCTCCACTATTAGGTCTAGTTATGGATGTTATCCTATCCCCTGGATCACAAGCTAAGGCTTCTGGACTCGATTCTAGTGGCAGCGGATTCTCTCAAGAAACGATGGAGACCATCGGCACTATGCTAACCGAAAGAGGAAAAATGAAAGGGTCCGATAACGCCGAAGGATCGGCATTAGATTCTCCGTATTTACTAGCAGCAATGGGCGTAAATAACGACAAGCCTGGAATTGCAAAAAACTACATTCCTGGATATTCAGTAGCTACGAATCCTATAGTCCAAGGCTTTAATGAAGCTAAAGAAGCCACTGAAGGTGTATGCGATTATATATTAAGTCCAGTAGCCATGTATGCCTCTATGGCAGTAGAAGCAGCAGTCTCAGCCTCTACTGGCGGTATAAGTGCGATAATTAGTTGGGTAGGTAAGGCAGCGCTATCTGAAGTGACTAAAAAAGTACTCGAATATGCAGTTGGCGACCAAGTTAAAACAATTCTTGAAGAACTAGCAAAGAAATTTCTTGTACCAAATAATGCTCAATATAAGGATTTGGGTGACTCACTTGGTGTTGGAGCGGCGGCGTTCTTTGCAAGCGGATCTATGGGGCAGATGTTACCAGGGCTTAAAATGAGCCAATTAGCAGAATTCAACGGAATCCAAATAGCAAACGAAGAATTCCAAAAAGAAATGGATATCGCCTCATTAAGTCCATTTGATACGTCCAGTAGATATACATTCTTAGGTAGTATATTCCATAATATGGGCAATATGATGATGGCTAATGGAACTTATAGTAAAACTCCAGTAGCAATGCTATCTAATATTCTCAGGCTACCTTCTATGGCACTATCTTATTCATCTACTGCAAAAGCAGCAAGCGGTATGTATTCTGATAAATATTGCGGATACGCAAAAGACTTTTATATGGGCAGCGGATCATCGGAAGATCCAGCCGTGAACATGGCAGGATTACCGTGTACTGGCATAACCAATAGCCAGGCAAACATGTCAGTAGAGGAGACTATTCAAATTGCCGAAAATGAAGGATGGATACAGAAAGATATGGACATTCCAGATGGCGCAGATATATCCGATCTCATGAAAAATGGATACATAGTTAAAGATACTCCTCTTCATGACTTTGTAGAAGGCTGTGGAGATGCCAGCACCGGAAGCTATTGGTTTAGTAATGGCGGGTGTACAGCGCCATCAGATTCAACACGTGTCGCAAAAATTACTGAAAAAACATATAAAGATGGAGAAGGGAAAGCTATTACCAATGAGTCATTTGAAACTGAAAATTCCGCTAAGCAATACGACGATAGAAAACTTTCCGCAATGTCAGTATTGCTAATTGATTTCCAAATTGCCCAATCAATCAATGGCGAAGATGACGAAGAAGACGCCCCTTCAACCACAACTAAAGCTCCAGACAATGGCGAGGCAATTGGTGAACCACAATTAGAAGAGGCTCAATCGGGATGGGGTAATCATAGTAACGGCGAAATTCCAGACTCAGATCTGCAAACTCTATCATTTTCTCCTGAAAGCAAAATGAATAAACAGGCAGCGGCAGCTATGGAAGAAATGAATAAGGCTTATAAAGCTGATAATGGATCTAACCTACTCATTAATGAAGCATATCGAGATTGCGCAACACAAATTAGGTACGCTCGAGAATTGGGAGCTGTTGCTGCACCAGCCCCTCCTTGTAGATCAAATCACGGATGGGGTCTCGCTGCAGATATTAGCGTCGGAGGCTTTGGTTCTCCTGTATATAAATGGTTAGAAGCAAATGCGCATAAATACGGGTACGTTAATCCACCTTGGGCAAAACCTGGCGGCAGTAAACCCGAAGCGTGGCACTGGGAGTATGCAAGGAAGGTATAATGAATAAAGAAAATAAAGTCATACTAATATCATCTGTATTATTTTTAGTAAGTATTACAGCAGCTTTCCTTATCGTTAAAAATCCTGATAGCACTCAATATACTACCGTCCTGTCATCATCTCAAAACACTAACGATAATCCAAGTAATCAAAATAATACTCGCGAGCAATCATCAGAGCAAAAAGTTATCACCGAATTACTAGATTCTACATCCAGTGCCTACGGTAACCGCAAATTAAAGAAGTATTCAATAGTAAAAGAGCAGGGCGAATTTAAGTTGGTTGCGCTAGAAATTTATAGCGAGAAAATCAAATCTACCTATAATATATATGCAATTCTAAGAAATAATTCAGTCATAACAGGCGTTAATGATAGAAAATCTCCAGACGCCTTAAAAAGTATTAGCGTTCCTACAGATATTATAAACGAATATAAAAGGAACCAGTCTGATGTATAAAAAGTTGTCTATCGCTCTTTGCTTTGCTATATCTTTTGCTATTACTATACAACCAGTATCTTTGGCGGCAGGATATCCCGATTCATATGTAACAAACGATATTCTTTGGTATAAAGAAAATGATTCAACAACTTGTTCCGGATCATCTTCTAATGGAGTATCAGGATCTGATAACCAAGAAAAGATTTGGGGATATCTACGCAACGCAGGATTAAGCGCCGAACAAACAGCTGGCGTGATGGCTAATATTCAGGCAGAGTCAGGATTTAGTCTACCAGACACGAAGTAGGTCAAGGATGGGGGTCTGGTGGATGGGGACTCGCCCAGTGGACGTTCGGAAGGCGAACGCTTATAGCCAACAAAATACCGTCTGAGTTAAAAAAATATTACAGCCAAGAGTATGGTGGCGCACCTAACGACAAGGGTATGGTCGATTCTATTCCAGTGGAAGACAACGACAAGCTATTGATCTTCGAATTAGAGTATTTAGTGCAAGAGGGGACAGAAAGACCCGTTACTGCTCGTGGATTTGGCACCGCTTCAAATTCATGGGAATTGTTAAAAACCCTGAAGACAGTTGATGACGCCACTGTTTTTTGGCATGACGATTTTGAAAAATCAGCCATGACAAAAGAGCAGGTTAAAAATATACGCGGTACTGCTGCACAAAAAATCTATGAAAGGTTTAATGGTACAGGCGGAAGTGGAGGAGGATGTTCTTCATCAAGTGGTGGCGGCGACTTTATTGACTATGTCAAACGTTATGCCTGGCCAGAAAGAACTGTACGTACAGATAAAAAACCTGAATATGCAGAAGCTATAGAAAAAGCGAAAAAAGAGAACAGATTTACTGGCGGTACGTGTTATGGCGGCGGTGTTGATTGTGGCGCGTTTGTAACAACAATCTTGAACGATAGTGGGTTTGATAAAAATTACAACTACGGAGGTGAGGGCGGCAAAGCTGGACCGACTGGCGTACAGAGAGCGTGGGCGGAAGCCAACTGGCAAACTCTTGGCAACGGCAGTTCAATTAACGTAGCCGACCTTAAACCTGGTGATGTCGCCCATAGCCCAGGACATACATTTGTTTTTGTTGGTAATATAGACGGATTTAACTCAAATATAGCGTCCGCCTCATTGTGTGAATACGCCCCAAAAGCAGGCGGCGAGAGCTTAACATCACCAAGCGTAACTTGGTTTAGGAAGAAATGATGAATAAAAAAATAATTAGCAGTATATTAATATTATTATCAGCCAGTACATTAGTGTATGGCGCCATAACCTACGTAAATAGATATGACACCACTCCAGTTTACCTACTGACCTCGCCCGATAAGGCTGAAATTACTACTGGCAATCAAAAATTTATCGGCTCGCAAGTCGTATATTTAAAACCAGGAACATACAATTTTAAAGCATCAAGAAATGGCTTTAAAGATGAGAATATTAATGTTGAAGTAAAGAAGAGCAATCCGTTAAGGATAATTTTTGCACTCACACCCACAACAGAGAAGGCTATTAAAGAATTACAATCTTCGTCTAAAACGTCAGAAATAGACAGAGCTACAACAGACAGACTCGCTAATGAACAAAAAAAACTGGAAGACGCCAATCCTATAATTAAAAAATTACCAATAAAAAACTTAATCTATTCAATTGGATATAAGGCAGACCCTGACCATAAGAATGGAGTTATCGTAGAAATCGATACTATAGAAGGATATAGAAATGCTGCTCTCAATAAGATTAAAGAGCAGGGATTTGACCCGTCAAAACTAAATATTACATTTAGAAATTACGCTAATACATTTACGGAGTAATTATGAATCGAAGGAATATTATCATCGGCAGCATTACATTAGCAATACTAACGTTAATATTGCTAGCGATTATGTTCATCCAGCCAACACATACTATATCTATAACTTTCGACAAGGAAAACCTATCGGCGAAAATATATCGCAACACAGGTAAAAGCACTTCCGAAATTACGTCGATAAACGGTAGTTCTAAGATACAGTTATCAGACGGCAAATACATAATAAAAACATCATCTAAATCTGGTTCTATCAATGAGAATTCCACGGAATTTACCGTAAAAGGATCGGATGAAAATATATCTATAAAAACTGAATATAGCCAAAAATTCATGTCTAGCAAAATAAATGAATATAGAAATGATATTTCAGAGGTATTATTTGCCAAATATCCAGAGTTAAAATCATCTTTTATACTTCAAAAAGAAATTATTCTAGGAAATAACGCGGACTGGTATGCAGCCAGTTATCAGAGAGGCGTTATAGATAGAAATTCCGGCGATATCTACACTGTTATTCTGAAGAAAGAAAATAACAAATGGGTGATTAAAACTAAGCCACAAATAATCAATACTATATACAACACTAAAGATATACCAGAAGATATTTTATCAGAAACAGCCTCCAGATTATCTCCGTTTTCTACTAACTCTTAAGCGGCATAATAATGTGTGTATAATCAGGATTTTTTACTTGCTCACGAATTACGCACGGCGACAATTTACCATTAAATGAGAATACAATTTCATCCGCGTCAATAATATTCAAAACCTCCGTTAGGTAGCGTGAGTTAAGCGTTACTTGACCGTCTGCGGATATCTTAGCTGTTGCTTCTGAAGTATTCTCGCCAAGCTCAGACGCAATCGAATGAATAGAAAGCAGAGAATTTTCCTCTGATGCGGTAATTGTAATTCCACCACCGGATTCACGCGCAAATAACGCCGCAATTTTCGTAACTCGACTAAAATCAGATTTCTTAATAACAATCTCAGTTTCCGCGGTCGCTGGAATCAATTGGCGATAATCAGGGAATTTCCCGTCAATTAATCGGCTAACAATTTCCATATCTCCCGTCTTAAAACAAACTTGAGAATCGTCAAAAAGAACCGTAATTTTCTTCTCATCACCGACGCTCTTACTGACTTCTGCCAATGTAGACGCAGGAATGATCGCTGAAACTTCATTATCCGACTTTATCAGACGCTTTTCTGCCAGCCTGTAGCCATCAGTAGCAGCCAAGTATAGCGATCCTTCATAATTATGCCAATAAACTCCCGTTAGCACCGCTCGCGTAACGTCAGAGCTAACAGCCAACTTTGTTTGGACTATGGCTTTCTTTAAATCCTCAACATCAATTTCATATTGCATAGCGGTCTTTTCGTCAATTGTAGGCAGCTCAGGATATTCGTCAGCCACTACACCATTGATAACTGATGAGAATTTTCCTGAAGTTATATGCAAATGCTCGTTTTTGGTTTCAAGTTCCACCGGACCGCTTGGTAGGTTTGTAATGAATTCCGATACCAATCGGGCAGGGATTGTAATAGATCCATGATCTTCAATTTTTGCGCCAATATATTGAGTAGAAGCAATTTCTAAATTCGTTCCAGCAATCAATAATCTTCCTCCGTCAGTGCGAAGTAAAATATTATTCAATATCGGCAGTTCATTACGACTTGATGCAATATCTTTGATTAGATTAAGTGCTTTTGCAAGTTTTTCTTGGGTGACTGATACTTTCATTATACTTTCCTTAATTTTTAATTAGTCTTAATAGTAATAGGTGCTGTGGAAACTGGGTAAAAAATGTGTTCAAACAGGGGTAGAGTGGCGATAAAATAGGTGGAAAACTCTGTGTGCTATTTGTGGACTTTATAGTGGATATTTGTGTATTATTCCACTGTCTGCTGACTTGTCGTTTTCTTTCCACAGATCTGTGTGTTGGTAAGTCGCCGCAAAAACACAACATCTGCACAGCTTTTCCACAATTAATGAACATATAATTTATCCTTAATGTCGTTAATTTGCTCGCGAATACTGACATTTGTAAGGCTTTCCTTGGTGATTTTTTCAATTGAATGCATAGCGGTTGTGTGATCTTTTCGTCCAAGCTCTTGGGCAATTTTCGGAAAACTCATTTTCAGTTCACTACGCAGAAGGAACATCGCAATTTGCCTTGGCATCGCGATAAATTTATCTCGCCTGGATGAACACATATCTTTTACGTCAATATTATAATAGCGCGCCGTCTTATCAATTATTTGTTTGGCGGTTATATGTTGCGGTCTATTGCGTTTAATATCTCCCAAGATTCCTTCAGCCGCCGCTAAATCAGGAGTGAAATTCTGCATTTCCGCATAAGCAAGCAGTCGATTCAAAGCGCCTTCCAACTCGCGAATGTTCGTCTTAAAGTTGGTCGCCAGATATTCTACGACATCGGAATCTAGTTCAGTGTTGCTGAGTTCGGCTTTTGCCTTAACAATAGCGCAACGAGTTTCATAATCGGGCATCTGAATATCAATTGCCATGCCCCATTCAAATCGACTACGCAAACGATCGGTTAGAGTAGGAATGCTTTTTGGCGGTTTGTCTGAGCTAATAATGATTTGCTTATTGTTCTGGTGAAGATCATTAAATGTATGGAAAAATTCGTCCTGAGTTTTTTCTTTTCCAGCGATAAATTGCATATCATCGACAATCAATACATCGACATTGCGATATTTATCAGAAAAACCTTTTTTCTTGAAACGAATAGAATCCAGAAACTCATTAACAAACGTTTCTGTAGTAATGTAAAGCACTCGCGCCGAAGATTGTTTTTTAACTATCTCGTTACCAACAGCTTGCATTAAGTGAGTTTTACCAAGTCCAGAGCCTCCGTAAAGATAGAGCGGATTATATTTTTCTCCTGGATGTGCGGCGACCGCTTGGCAGGCAGCATACGCCAAATCATTACTCGAGCCAACGATGAAGTTATCAAAGGTATATCTGGGATTAAGATTGCTAGAATGAGATTTCCTCGACGGTAAAATTAGTGGCTTCGCTGGTTCTTTTTGTCCACTTTTATCAACTTCACGATTAACGCGTGGTTTTTTATTGCTAGATTCGACGTTATAAGAAATAGACGGAGCATTGATGCCGTTGTGAGCCAAGGCTTCTAATATTTGCGGGTGAAATCGCTTTTCAAGTTGAGTTCTAGCAAAAATATTCGGCGCAATTATAAGAACTTCTTTTTCGGAGATTATTTCCAATTTGGTATTTTTAAACCACGCAGTAAACGACGAAGACGATACAGTTACTTCAATCTCACCTAAAACACCCTGCCAAACCGCATGACTATCCACGAAAATTACTCCCTCAAATTCTGTTAACTGTCTTTACTATAGCAAATAAGGGGAGTTTTCCACAAGTATAAACGGAGTAGAAAGGTTACTATTCAAAACAGGGGTAGAGTTTTCCACAATTAAAATTCTCATCTGTTAAAATTGTGGAAAAATATACGTCGATAGTGGAAAAGTTATTGTCGACTTGCAAAAAGTACTGAAAGAATATATACTATTTATTGATATGCCAAAGCGAACATTTCAACCACACACCCGACACCGCGCAAAGACGCACGGTTTTAGGGCACGAGTTTCTACCAAGGCTGGTAGGATGGTTTTGAAGCGCCGTCGCCTAAAGGGCCGCGCTAAAATTGCTATTTAATTGATAGCTAAAAATTATCCCGTCGATGAAGGCGGGATTTTTTGATATAATTGTAAAATATGTTACAACAATGTAATCGGTTTCATGGTCATGGCAGTCTTAAGTTTGTCTATAAAAATGGACAAGCGGTTCGTTCGTCTATAGCTACGATAAAATATGTGAAGAACCCATATCGAAGTCATAGCAGGTTTGCGGTTGTTGTTAGTAAAAAAGTCCTAAAATCAGCGGTGCGCCGGAATCGTATACGTCGACGTGTTTATGAAGTTATTCGCCTGGAGCTGCCTAATATGAAAAATGACCAAGACGTGGCTGTTATTATATTTTCGGCGGAAGTTTTATCGATGCCACATAAAGACTTGAAGCAGACAATAAAGAATCTTTCTCTCAAGCTCAACTGTATAAATAGGCGCTTTTTTGCTATAATTAAGACATGAGTTTTTTTGATGAATTTATTGTTCGACCGATTTTAAATTTGCTAATGGCTATTTATAGTCTGATTCCGGATTTTGGTGTTAGCGTCATTATCTTTACGATTATTGTAAGACTTTTACTTTGGCCGCTAATTAAGAAACAGCTTCATCAAGCAAAGGCAATGCGTAAAATGCAGCCAGAGCTAGTGAAGATCAAAAAACAGTACGCGAAAAATCCACAAATGCGTAACCTAGCGATGGTGGAGCTTTATAAAAAACACAACGTCAGTGCCTTTGGCTCAATTGGTGTTATGATTATTCAGTTGCCAATTTTGATTGCGATGTATCGAGTGGTGCAGATTTTCGTTTCTAGCCGCGCCGACTTAGGAAAATATGTTTATGATTTTATGAAAAATCTGCCGGTTGCTAATAATCTAGTAAATAATCCGGATCAATTTAATCAGAATTTCCTGGGAATTATAGATTTGACACAACACGCGGTATCAAAGAATGGAATTGTTATTGGCTTGGTTATTTTGGCGGCAGTTGCGGCGTATTTGCAATATTTAACTTCAAAACAATTGTCGCCCCAATCCGACAGCAATCGTAAGTTGCGTGACATTTTAGCTGAGGCTGGCGATGGAAAGAGGCAGATCAGGCGGAAGTAAATGCTATTATGACGCGAAAAATGATGAAATTTATGCCAGTAATGATGTTCTTTGTGATTGTGTATTTGCCGGCAGCTTTGGCGCTTTATTTGACAACAGCTAGCGCCGTGGGATATCTCCAGAATTATATTATCTTTAAGCAAGACTCTAAAGAAATGCAAGAAATTGCAGATAAAAAATCATCTCAAAAATCTAAAGCATCGACAAAAATCGACAAACGTGTTAAAAAGGCTACAGAGGCCAGGGTAACTCGGATCAAGGCTAAGGATTAAGGAGGATTTATGGACCAAATTGAAACGGTTGAATTTGTAAAAAAATATTTAGAGGATTTGCTAACGTTCTTTGACTTGAATCTGGAAGTTTCAGTAAAAATCGAAGATGGAATTGTTGTAGCTTCAATTCCACATAGCGAGCGAAGTAGTATTTTAATTGGTAGAAATGCGGAAACATTGCGTAGTATTCAGAACCTTTTGTCGACAGCTCTTCATCATAAAGAAGCGTCAACTGTTCGAGTTAATTTGGATATTGCGGACTATAAAAAGCAGCACGCTGAAAAAATTGCCGAAAAGGCGCGCGGCTGGATTGAGGAAGTTCGACGAACTGGTGAATCAAAGGTGGTGGATTTGAACGCCGCTGATCGCTGGACAGTGCATCACTTGGCTGGTGAATATAGCGATATTGATACGCATTCTGAAGGTGAAGGTCGCGAACGACGTCTGATTATTAGTCAGAAGAGTTCTTAGTGTCTTTAAAGACTATTCTGGAGTATAGAACGTAATTCCAAACGAGGCTGACTACTGTGGCGGCTAGCTTGCTAATCAATAGGGCAAGTGATTTATTTAATCCGAAGTTTATGAATATCGGTGTAATAATAGCGATAATAATTGTCTGAATTACCCATAAACCAAATAGTGTAACTGCGGCGAATAAAAGAAATTGTTTTTTCAAGTTTTGGGATGTTGACTTGAAAGTGTATTTTTTATTTGCAAAAAATGAGAACAAAAAGGCAACGAATGTTGATATAAAATTAGCAAACTCTTTTGGGATATTTAAGAAGATTGTTAGACTAAAAAGTATGCCAAAATCTAGCACTGTATTAGTACTGCCAACGATAAGAAATCTGAATTTATCGGCGTGTTTTTTTAATATTTCCTGCATGATATTCCTCTATTAAATATAATGGTCTGTTTTTTGTTTCAATAAATATCCGTCCTACGTATTCGCCAATTATACCCAGGGACAATAACTGAACTCCTCCGAGAAATAGAATAACTGCCATTAAGGAAGAATAGCCAGATCCGGTGGAAACTCCGAACAAAGGGCGAACTAAAAGATAGACTATCCAAACAAAAGCAATAAACGAAATGATGAATCCAAAAATAGTTGCCATGCGTAGCGGTGCGGTAGTAAAGCTAGTAATTCCGTCAATTGCCAAATTGAGCAGTTTTCGATAATTCCACTTGGTTTGACCAGCTAATCTGGGATCGCGATCATAAAATATCTCTTTTTTCTTATATCCAATCCAGCTAAAAATTGCTTTTGTATTGCGCTGAGATTCGCGGAATTTTTGCAAAGCCTCAATGCATCGACGATCCAGCAAGCGAAAATCTCCAGTGTCGACCTGAATGGGGATGTTGGTCGATTTTTGCAATATTCTGTAATACCATTGGCTGGTTTTTTTCTTCAGCCAGGTTTCGCCTTGTCGATTGTTACGGCGAGCATAGACGTCATCGTAACCATCTTCCCAGTACGAAATCATTTTCTGGATGAGCTCAGGCGGGTCTTGCAAATCTGCATCGATAATCACCAGAGCGTCACTTTTTACGTGGTCAATTCCAGCTATCATCGCAATTTCCTTACCGAAGTTTCGCGATAGATTTATATAGCTAATTCGAGAATCTTTTTTCGATTGCTCGGCTATGATTGAAAAGGATTTATCGGTGCTGCCATCATTGATGAAGAGAAATTCGAATCGATAATTGGGTGTATTTTTTGTAAATTCGTCCAAGCGCTTAAATAATTGCGGTAAAACGGATTCTTCATTGTAGACAGGAATGAGAAGGGTGATGGTTTTCATAGTATAAATATATTATTTTATTCTAAAAAAATGCTTAAATTTTAATAAACCAGTTTGATTTGGCAGTGGTCCATCGTGAATAATATTTCGAATATAGTCGACGGAAACCTTACGATTTTTTTGGATATAAAAACGTTTTTTATAAGCTGCCGGTTTGTGGATAATTGACACTAAAGCACCCTTGAATGCGGGCCAACCGTTGCCGTGGCGAATTGCGCTGGCAAAAATCAACCAATATGTCAGTAAAAATCGTATGCCAATATGCCAGAATAATTTACCTGGAACATTTTTAATGAAGACTAATGGTAAGTTTTTGAAAGTATTATAAACAGCTAATCCGGGGACTTTTTTACTACTAGCGCCAACTTTATGATAAGCGATAGCCTTGGGCGTGAAGCGAACTTTCCAGCCGGCTAATTGTGCTCGGAAGCTTAAATCGACATCCTCATAATACATGAAGAAATCTTCATCAAACATATCTATATCATCAAAGATTTTTGCACGATAAATAGCACCGCCGCCAGTCGCACCAAATATTTCTCCAGGTTTAGCTGGCGCATTTTTTATGAGCTCATCACGGTTTCTTGGTCCAGGAAGTCCCCACGTTGTGTAAAAATCTCCAGTTGTGTCAAGAGTTTTACTATTACGTCTTTGTAAGATTCCAGTCGCAATTCCGCATTGTGGGTATTTTGATAATTGATAAACAAGAGCTTCGCACCAGTTTCTATCAGCTATCGCATCCGGATTAAGTACACCAATATATTCAAAGTTGTTTTTTAGAGCATAGATTAATCCTGTATTAATTCCTCCCGCGAATCCTAGATTATCTGAGTTTTTGAGCAAAATAATCTTTTCTTTTTTATGCGACGATATATATTCTTCAAATACGGCAACAGAATTGTCGCTACTATTATTATCTACTATAACAACAGTAGGTTTTAAGGTTTGTTTTATTAATGAATCGACGCACTCTATGGCGTCGTCGGATCCGTTCCAGTTAAGAACTATAATTGCAAGTCTATTCATAATGTTCTTTTTGTATTGTATAATAGGTGATGTATATTATGAAGTGGCTAGAGGTTTTTAATAGGAAAAACAGGATTCTCTTAAGGGAATTAGTTATTACGGATTTTAAATTGAGATATCAGGGTTCTGCTCTCGGATATGTATGGAGTGTTCTTAAGCCGCTTTTTCTATTTTCGATATTGTATGTAGTTTTTGATAAATTTTTAGGAGTAGGAAGGAATATAGAACATTTTCCAGTGTATTTATTGCTGGGGATAATTTTATGGAACTTCTTCGTAGAAGCAACTAATCAAGGACTAAACTCTATAGTAGGTCGAGGTGACCTACTTAGAAAGATTAATTTTCCTAAGTATATTGTTGTAATTTCTGGCACTGTATCCTCATTGATAAATTTGCTATTTAATATGATAGTAGTGCTTTTATTTGTGTTAGTAAATGGAGTTCAATTATCATGGATGTCGCTATTAATCATACCACTAATAATTGAACTGTATATATTTGCTTTAGGGGTGGCTTTTTTTCTTGTCCGCTCTTAATGTTAAGTCGCGAGATACTGGATACCTATGGGAGGTATTTACTCAGGCTGCATTTTATGCCACCCCTGTTATTTATCCAATGCAGATGGTTTCACAGAAGAGTAATTTTGCTGTTGATCTGTTGTTTCTTAATCCTGTTGCACAAATTATTCAAGATAGTAGATATGTGCTTATAACTAAAGATACGATGATTATGTGGAATAGATTAAGCCCGCTAATGATGTCTGTACCGTTTTTAGCTATAGCTATAGTAGTTCTGTTTGCGGTTTGGTATTTTAAGAAGCAGTCGAAGACATTTGCGGAGGAGATTTAGGATATATGAAGGACGTAGTTATAGAAGTTAATTCTCTTACTAAGACTTTTAAGATACCAACAGAGTCTAGCAACGGGATTAAACAGAAGACTATTAATTATATTAAAGGCAAAAAAGGCTACAGGGAATTTACGCCATTAAAAAATATATCTTTTGATATTAAAAAAGGTGAATTTTTTGGAATAGTAGGTAAAAATGGTTCAGGTAAGAGTACTCTATTGAAGTCTATAGCTCAAATCTATTCTCCGACGGAAGGTTCAGTGCGAGTAAATGGATCTCTTGTCCCGTTCATCGAGCTGGGTGTTGGTTTTAATCCAGAATTAACAGGTAGAGAAAATGTATTTTTAAATGGAGCTTTACTGGGATTTAGTCATAAAGAGATGGAGCTGATGTATGATGATATTGTTGAGTTCTCTGAGTTGGCGGATTTTATGGAAGAGAAGCTTAAGAATTACTCATCAGGGATGCAGGTTAGGTTAGCTTTCTCTGTAGCCATTAAAGCTCGTGGCGATATTTTAATGCTTGATGAAGTGTTGGCTGTCGGGGATGCGGCTTTTCAGCAGAAGTGTTTTGATTATTTTGAAAAAGTTAAACGTAGTAATCAGACTGTGGTTTTTGTGACGCATGATATGAATGCCGTGCGCAGATTTTGCTCGAGAGCTATGTATATAGAAAATGGAACAATAAAACATATTGGATCACCTCAGGAAATTGCCGATATATATACGGAGGTTAATATGGATGCGGTTACTAGTGTAGAAGAAGAATCTCATGACGATTCAGTTAGCATGTCTGTTGATATACCTAGTAAAAAGAATTTTACGCAAGAAGACTCGATTGATATTGGTGTAACTGTAGACGGTATTGCTGAAGATGTTTTTGTGAATATATCCTTTGTATACGGAGGGTTTGTATTTGCTGATCGCAACTGTAGAGATACTCCCAGTGACTTCATACAAAACAATAGGAGGATTAATTTCAATCAGAGTTTGGATGGCTTTAATCCTGGCAAATATGATATTCATATGTCATTACACCGTAGGGCTGATGATGGCATAATTAAACATTTGCCACGAGCATTTTCGTTTATTATTACAGGTAAGGATGATTTTCGTGATGGTCCAATGAGAATAATGGGAAAGTGGAGTGTAAAGAAGAGGGGATAAAGTCAGATGAAAAATAAGATTATAAAGAGTACAAAATTTGTTATTAGAGCAGCATTACATCCGTCGTACGGCAGTGAACAAGTAAAGTTGTTTCGCGACCGTAGATCTATTAATAAGAAACGATATGAAGATTATATTAAATGGTTTGATAAGCATAAAGTTACCGATGAGCAACTTAAGTTACAAAGAAAATATTCCAAGGAATTTAAGCAACGTCCATTGATTAGTATTTTATTACCGACATATAATACAAATCCAGTATATCTGCGTAGCTGTATTGACTCTGTCTTATCTCAGAGTTATGACAACTGGGAGTTGTGTATTTCTGATGATAATTCTACTAGTGATCAAACAAAGAGTGTTATAAATGAATACGTAGAAAAGTATAATAATATTAAGGCTACATTTCGTAAAGAAAATGGTCATATATCAAAGTCGTCTAATACAGCTCTTTCGATGGCGAAGGGTGACTATATATCATTACTTGATCATGATGACATTTTACCTCCCAATGCCTTGTTTGAAGTGGTTGACGTTATAAATAAAAATCCTGACGTAGATCTTATTTATACGGATGAAGACAAGATCGATAGTGATGGTATTCATATAGAACCATTTTTTAAACCTGACTGGAGTCCTGATTTTATGAATTCATGCAACATGGTAACGCATTTTGCTACCATAAAAGCAGGTGTAATTAGAAGTGTTAATGGATTTACCGTCGGAACACATGGCGCGCAAGATTGGGATTTATTTTTGAAGATTTCTGCTAAAACTAATAACATTTATCATATTCCGAAAATTTTATATCATTGGCGTAAATCTGAAACATCTACTGCTATGAATGCTGATAGTAAACCATATGCTTATATAAATCAAAAAAATGTCCTTCGTAGTAGTGTGAGGCAAAGAGGAGAAAATGCTTATATAGATTCTCATGTTGCGTTAGGATTTTGGCGTAAAAAATATGTAATCCCGACAAATCCGTTGGTGTCAATTATCATACCAACCAAGGATAATTTTAGATATATAAAAAAATGCATAGATTCAATTATTGAAAATACTTCGTATCCATATTTTGAAATAATAATTGTAGATACGGGATCTACGGATTCTCGAGTAAATGATTTTTATGAAAAACTGATAGATAATAATGACAATGTGCATGTTATTAAATACAAGAAGAAATTCAATTTTTCAGATGCATGTAACTATGGTGCAAATAATTCTAGTGGAGAATATCTGCTATTCCTTAATAATGACACGGAGGTTATTACTCACGACTGGATCCAGTCATTGCTTGAGCATGCTCAGCGTCCAGAAATAGGAATGGTTGGACCTAAGCTTATATTTGAGGATAAGACAATACAGCATGCTGGAATAGTCTTATCTGAAAGAGATATCGCATTCCATCCGTTTTACGGTCAGGATGAGCGTACAGATATATTTACATATATTTATACCGCCAATATTCGTAACGTATCGGCAGTAACTGGTGCTTGTTGTATGATTAATCGTGATAAGTTCAATAAGGTGGGTGGATTTGATAATAAACTTCGTATAACGTATAACGATGTAGATCTTAACCTTAAATTACGCAAAGAAGGCTATTATAATGTCTACACTCCATACGCGGAGTTATTCCATTATGAGTCTAAGAGTGTTGGTCGCATAAACACGAGTGAGAGAGACACCAGTGAACTGGAGAGCGCTCAAAAAGAGATGCGTAAGAGATGGGGCGAATACTTGAAGAGGGATCCATTCTATAATGATAATTTTGAGCAATTTGGTCCGGGTTATAGGTTGCCCGAATAACGTTAACTATTAATTATAAATAACCGCGATAGTAAGTTGTACTGCCGCGGTTATTTATATTATTTACGATGTAAAGATATACGAGCTATTATACTTAGTATATTCCTGATGATGTGGATATGTGGCTAGCCCATGATTGTTGACCGTCGCCCCATCCATGTACTTCGACGGTATTATTGGTTGTACCTCTGTATTTGACATAGTAGATAGTGTCTTTCCTCTTCCTTGCAAATCGGCTACTACTATGTCATTTGACCCTATTACATAGCCAGATTCTGGGTAATTACTTGCGGTGTGACGTACCCAGTTTTTTAATGAAGAATCCCACACGTGAAATTCGATAAGACCGCTCGTAGTATTGTCGTATTTAACATATATGAATTCATCTTTTTTATCTCCATCAAGATCTGCCGCAATAACTCTTCCTGTGTTCATACTAGCTGAAGGGTGGCTTGTTGCTGTGTGTCTAAACCAACTAGTTCCATTATTATTCCAACCATGCACTTCAATCATGCCAGAATTAGTCTGCTCATAATTAATCAGATAATATTCGTCATTACCATCGCCATCAGTATCTGCTGTTATAACTTCAGAAAATAGCGGATCAATAGGTCCGGCAGATGTTGCAGTGTGAGCTAGCCAACGCAATCCATCTTGAGTCCACGTATGAAACTCTACTCTACCACTTGCAGTTCCATTATAGTCAACCTTTGTTAATACGGTATTTTTGCTATTAACCTTCCTTGATATAACCTTGCTGTACTGCTGATTAAAGGTATATGAGTTTGTCGCTGTATGCTGAGACCATGTCTGTAAGTTACTATTGGCCCATGTATGCATTTCGGCACATTTACTGCCGGTATTATTAGGGACGGATATGGTTAAGGTGTCATTATTTCCATTTATTCTAGTCGGTATAATTCTAGCGCCAGTTTCTACGTTAGGTATATTCTGTCCGTTTTTACAAGAGAATGAACTGCTTGATCTAGTACCTCCAAACCAGTCTGTAAAGTAATTATAAAAGTTACGATTACCATAGGCGCTACACCCATCACCTACGCCATACCCAGATGACATAGCAGCGGCATTTGGTTGATATGGTGTATAACTATAAAGAGCGGCGGTTGTCCAATTCTGAATATTTACATTAGATCCTCCGCAAGCAGCATTTGGACTCCATTGAACGAAATTTACGCCTGTTGTATATGGTGAAAACCAATTAGGACTACGTGTTATTATGTAGTGAAAGTGTTTCGCTGCCCATTCTAGCTGGTTTTCTAGACCAAAATATTTACTATCACACGCGGCGGTGTCTGGACATCCATAGCCAGTTGCGCTTTGAACTGCCCACGAGTTGGCCACGTGTCAGTAACTAGGGCTTGCTCTTTTTGGAGTAAAACTATTAAAAGCTGTGGGTTTACATGATATTTTTGAGAGACATCAAAGATTAATTGAGCGGCGCTTCTCCCGTCTTTTGTTTTATAATCACGGAGACAGGTATATGGAGGGCTATGCCACCCTTTCGATGCGGCATATTGAGCGCGAGTTATATCAGGTCTTCCAAACTCACTGGCTGGTTTGGTGCCATTTGTATCACATTGGGGAACTTTACTATTTAAAAATGACTGAATTTGGTCTGCACTCATGGATCCGTAATTTGTCGCTACGGCATCATCCATAATATTTCCTGGGTCAAAATCATTTAATACTGCAGATGCTGGCGTAGAAGATAATATCGTTCCTAAGCACATTGACGTAAGTATGCCTAATTTTAATATTAATTTCTTCATATAGTTATTTCTCCTTCAGTATCTCCAGTCACGTTGTTGTCTTCATAATGAATATTTATTGTCCATTTTCCAGGTGATAATTGAGATAACGGAACGTTAAATCCTTTACAGCTAGACGTACTTGGACCAGCTTGCAGTTCTACGCTATTGGAGTACGTTTGTCCGCTAATATTGTGCATTGATAATGTACATCTTCCGCTTGATGATATAGTTTGGATCAAACTACGGATATAAAGAGTGTTTGAATCTTTATCGACTGTTGTAGTTGTTATGCTTACTCCAACTGTTGGTTTTTTACCGTTGGATGATGGAGTCGGTTCTGGCGAAGGATCGCTTCCTTGTAGTGTTTTAGATTTTTGACCTGATGACTCTTTTTCTGACTTATTGGATGCATCATTTAATGATCTTTTTTTTATGTCTTGACCAGCTGTTTTTTGTTCCTCGGTGACCGCGTTAAATTGATTCTGGATGAAGGGCCAGAACTTAAATTTATAGGAAATTAAGCCATAGCCTGTTATAGACAATAGTATAACAGCTATCAGAATCAATACTTTATTTTTTTTATTTTGTTTTTTCTGTATTTTCATAATTGTTACCTAATCAACACTACTATAGCAGATATAGATAAAACGGTAAAGCTTTAAAAAGTTCTTTTATAGAATAAAATATCTCCATTATGTACAGTGATTTTATCGATTAGTTCATAGCAAGGTAGCTGTAGTGGCGTCGTAGATAACACACGAGTAACAGATTTTCCCATATGATTGCTACAGCTCAATTTTGCAATAAATACGTCCGGCTGACTAAGTACGAGATCTTTATCTATGGTATCAGATAGAAGTATATGTGCATACCTGTTATAAATTGTCCTATCTTTTGACGCTTTTGACCAGAAATCTTTATCAGGGTAAGTATTGACTCCCGTAATTGATTTCCTATTTGCCATTTGAGGGAAATTTTCTAGCACGCTTGTGCCAGACAATCCCCATGTGTCGTCACTAGACGAGGTAGAGATAATCTTTTTGATTATAGTATTATCGTTATATCCGCTTCCTAGACCTCTATATAACGGCTGTATGGTTATTGTTGACATAATGCATAAAGAAGAGAGTACTAACAGTCCAAGGTTCTCCTTTTTTATAAATATAAGGGCTAGTCCACCAGAAAGGCTTATTGCGGCTAATAATAATAAGCGAAGATCCCCGGCAAAGTTACGATTGAACTTTACGACATACACGATGGTGCAGACATAAATGATAATCACTATTGTTGAATATAGATATGGTAAATAGCGATATTGTGATGAAAATTTTATAGTATTGGCAAGCGTGTATATTAATGAAAAAATTCCTATAAAACCTAATCCAAGCTGCAATCTTGTTATCGGTACAAGATGCATCATGAAAGGTTTTGCTATTGAAGAGAATCCTGGAATAAATAAATGAGATATGAATATTAAGCAGGAAACAAAAATAGCAACTCCAACCCAATCTATAGTTTTATTTTTACGCCATTTGCTATATAAAATAAACAGTATAGGAATGATAAATGCAAAAGGCGTGATGATAAATGCAGACATTTCACTTTGATTGATGGATCCTTTACTTGGATCTATCGATGAAATGGATGTGTCGTCCATAAGTCGGTATTGACTATAGCCAGTGAGACCGATTAGATCAGCCTGTGATGGAGCTCCCGAATGTACGAATCGTGCTCCGGGATAATCTGTACCAGAAATGGCTTGTACGGCATCTATTCTGGTGATTAAAAATATACCAACTATGCCGATCGCTGCTAGAGTAGATCCTACTATGAATGCTGTATTTACATATAGTATTTTTCGTACTTTTTTGGGTGCTTTTTTCCAAGTATTTATATAATAGCCAATAGCCACTAGAAATACAGTGATGACAACAGGTATCTGAAAGGCTGGATACAATAGTAGGGCGAAGCTTACCATTGAATAGGTTAATAAAAGTGATAGTGTGAGATTCGATATTATATCACCATGTTTATATCTCTTTAAAAAAGACAAAGATTTATTTTCTATTAATTTCATTATTAATAGCAATATGACAATTCCCCAGACGATACTCATTATAGTAATGGTTTGATACCACCAGAATATAAAAGGAGTGAAAGAGCCTATGATAGCGATAGATCCTGACAGCGCGTATTTATTGGGAAGAAATTTTAACGATAGAAAGTATATACTTAATAGCAATGATGCTAATAATAGCCACCACTTAAAGGCAAAAGCAAACTCGAAAGGAACTATTAAAAAGGCAAGATTTTGAGGTCGGAATACTGTTGACCATTCTTTATATGGAGCATCAGATACAAGGCTCATGTTCTTGCCAGAATTGCCAAAGTTCTTGTTTGTCAGTGGATACCCAGCTTCTTTTTGTGCAATTGTAAATTGTGTAACGACTAGCCACTCGTCGCTGCGAATAGGTCGAGCTTCGCCTGATATGAGATTAGATGATTTGCCATTAAGGAAAGAGTCATAATATAAGCCAAATGAAGATCCAGATATCTTAAATCCTGTCGCAAAAATTAGACAAAAGATAATAGTAGACGGGAAAATCCATTTTTTATACGAATCGTCTTTTAATTTTGTAAAAATAGAACGTAGAACTTGCATAACATTTATTAGTATACAGTAAAAATAGCAAGTATAAAGATTGTGTTTTTTGAGAACAAGTCTAAAAAACGAAAAATAAAAAATGAGTAATGTGCTATAATTGTTGAAGGTAGTAAGAGTATAAGGAGGCTACGTAATGATAAATATTGCATCACCCGTTATAGAGGAAGAGGAGCGTCGGGCAGTAAATGAAGTTATAGAGTCAGGTATGCTGGCTCAGGGTCCGAAAGTCGCTGAACTTGAAGAGAGTTGGGCTAAATATTGTGGAGTGAAACATGCTTTAGCTGTGAATAGCGGCACGGCTGCTATTCACTGTGCTTTATATGCTGCGGGAGTTGGTGAAGGCGATGAGGTTATCACTACGCCATACAGCTTTATTGCTACGATCAACCCTATACTAATGTTGGGCGCTCGACCAGTTCTTGTAGATATAGATGAGGAGACATTTAATATCGATGTTTCAAAAATAGAAGCAGCTATTACAGACAAAACTAAGGCTATAATTCCAGTTGATTTGTATGGTCAACCTTGCGACTGGAAGGAGTTGCGAGAAATTGCAGATAAGCACGAACTAAAAATTATTGAAGATGCATGTCAGGCAATTGGCGCAGAATATGACGGCGTGAAAACTGGTGCCTTGGGTGATTTTGGATGTTTTTCACTGTATGCTACAAAGAATATTATGTGTGGTGAAGGTGGCGTTGTTACCACTAATAGTGATGATGCTGCGGCTGCTATTCGCTCATTCAGGCAGCACGGAATGACTTCATCTTACGAGTACGCTGATTTAGGATATAACTATCGTATGTCAGACTTGCACGGTGCTATAGCCGTTGAGCAACTAAAGAAAGTAGAAGACTTTACGAATAGGCGACAACATAATGCTAATATGTTAAATGAGGCGTTGGCTGGAATTGAAAAGATAGTCTTACCGAAGATTGCAAGCAATAGAAATCATGTATATCACCAATACACTATTTTACTAGATAAGAGTATACGAAGAGATGATTTTATAGCTAAATTAAGAGAAAAAGGGGTTGGTGCTGGAGTTTATTATCCAAAACCGTTGCACGTATATCCACATATTTCAAAACTTGGGTATAAAGTGGGAGATTTTCCTGTTGCTGAAGATCTGGCTGCAAGAGTCGTGTCTTTGCCTGTTCATCCAAAAAGTTACAGATGCTGATATTGAAGTAATTGCTAGCGCAATTAAGGAAGCCGTAAATGACTAATAATAAAGAAGGTAAAATAAGGGTTGCTGTCATTGGCACTGGAAATATGGGGCGCAATCATGTGCGTAATTATTTCATGCTTCCAGAATCTGAGCTAGTGGCAATAGCAGACGTTAATCCAGCCGCAAAATCGTTAGCTGACGAATACAAAACAAAATTCTTTACTGATTACAAGGAAATGCTTGAGAAAGTTCATCCAGATGCTGTGTCTGTGGTTGTGCCTACTCCATTTCATCTTGAAGTTGCAACTGAGGTGATGTCTCGAGGTATTAATTGTATGCTTGAAAAACCAATTGCATCTTCGGTGGAAGAGGCTGATAAGCTAATTGCTTGTGCTGAGGAAAATGGAGTTACGTTTACAGTTGGTCATATAGAGAGGTTTAATCCAGTCATTAAGAAGTTGAAACAGATGATCGATGACAATGCTATAGGCGACATAACATCGGTAGTATGTAAGCGTGTTGGTGGTTTTCCTGCTGTTGAGCCAAAAACGGATGTAATTATTGACCTTGCAGTTCATGATGTTGATATAGTTAATTATCTATTGGGACAAAAACCTAAAGCTATTCATAGCCACGGATCGCGTACTCGTCATAGTAAAAAAATTGATTCAGCAGAAATATTAATGGATTATGGTAGAGCATCAGGATTTATCCAGGCTAATTGGCTGACTCCAGTAAAAATTCGTACCATTGCACTGACTGGATCGTTAGGTTATCTAGAGGCTAATTATATAACACAGGAACTTACATATTATAAACATAATATGAAAGAGATTCAGAAAGATGGATTTACTGAATTTGTTTTGCAGGTTGGTGATCCAGAAAAGCGTGTAATAAAAGTTGATTTTGAAGAGCCTTTAGCTGCTGAACTGAAAGCTTTTATGGCTAAATCTATGGGCAGGACAGCATCAATTGTTGATCCGGTAGATGCGCGCGAAGCGTTAAAAATATCATTAGAGGCTGTTGCGCCTTTTGACGTTAAATAGGAGGATAATATGAAAAGAATTTTAGTAACAGGTGCTGGTGGATCACCTTCTGCAAACTTTATTCGATCTCTTAGGGCTGCGGATGAAGAATATTACATTGTTGGCACAGATGCTGATAAATATTATTTACAGCGTGCTGAAGTTGATGTTAAATATCTAGCACCGTTGGCAAACGACCCAAAGTATATTGATTTTTTGAATTACATTATAGAGAAGGAAAATATTGAGTTTGTACACGCTCAAAACGATGTTGAGGTTGGGTTTTTGAGCGAGAATCGAGAGAAAATTAAAGCCAAAACATTCTTTCCAGCCAAAGAAACCGTTAAAATCCTTCAAGATAAGTTTGAGTCGTTTAAACTATGGGAGAAGGCCGGCATTAAAGTTCCTAAGACTAAACTAATTGAAGGTAAAGATACTGATTTAGATGCTCTATTAGAGGAGATGGGTGGGTCTATGTGGATTCGCGCAATATCAGGAGCCGGTGGTCGTGGATCTCTTCCAGTTCACGATGTTAAGACTGCTAAGAACTGGTTAGATTTCCAAGAGAAAAATGGCTCTTGGTCTGGTAATTTTACAGTATCAGAATTGCTTGAACCAGAGACGGTTACTTGGATGTCGTTATGGAAAGATGGCGAGTTAGTTGTTGCCCAGGGACGCAAGCGCTTATATTGGGAGTTGTCAAAAATTTCTCCATCAGGTGTTACTGGTGCTACTGGAACGGGATTAACTTACTCGGATGCTGAACTTGATGATATTGCTCGTAGGGCTGTGCTGGCTGTTGATAGCAGACCAGATGGTCTATTTGGTGTGGATATGGCTTACGACAAAAATGGTGTACCAAATCCAACAGAAATTAATATTGGCCGATTCTTTACGACTCATGAATTCTTTACACAAGCGGGTCTTAATATGCCTGAAATGTTTGTTAAGCTTGGCTATGGTGAAGAGATTCCCGCGATTGATAATAACACCAATCCTCTACCGGATGGTCTAGTATGGATTCGAGGAATGGATTTCCGACCAGTTTTGTCGGATATGGGAGTTGTAGAGGAGAGCGTTGCTCAGCGTGATCGTATCCTTAAGGAAATATCATAGGTGAAAATTCTCGTTACTGGCGCATCTGGTTTTGTTGGCAGGCGTTTTTTGGAAATGGCGCCTGCCAGCTGGGAGATAATTTGTTTAGGCAGATCCAATATTGATTATGATGATGTTAAGTGGGTTGAATGCGACTTGTCTAGTAAGGAGAGCTCAAAGATAGCTGCTGATGTATTGGCTGATAAAGAGTTTGACGTTATAGTCCATTTGGCGGCTTTTGTACCAAAAAAAACTATCGAAGACAGTTTAGAGAAGTGTAAAGAAGGCAATATAGATGGGACTATTAATCTTCTGACGTATTTCGGCAAAAAGGCAAAAAAGATTATTATCGGCAGCACTGTAGAAGCTTATGATAAAACAAAAATTAGTGGCCCAATTACGGAAGATAATGTTGTGTCTGGTAGTTCATATTATAGTTCCACTAAGATAGCTAGCGAAGTAATTGTTCAATCATTTGCGCAAAAAAATAACAAAGAGCTTACCATTCTGCGATTTTCAATAATGTATGGCGGATATGACCCAATTGCTAGAGCTATTCCTAATTTCATTAGGGCGGCTAAGTCTGGAGATAATCTGACTATCAATGGTCCACTAGTTCTTCGCGACTATGTGCATATTGACGATGTAGCTAGTAGCATTATATGCGCAGTTAATTCGGCGGGCGCTGGAATAATCAATATTGGGACGGGTAGGGGAGTCTCTATTAAAGAAACAGCGGAGTCAATTATTAAAAGTATGCGATCGAGTAGCTGTATAAATATTATGTCTGATAGCGGTGGTTGCGATATAGTGATTGATATATCAAAGGCAGAGAGTCTACTTGATTATCATCCTAAAGTGTTCTTCCGGATAAAATTAAGGAGATGGGCGATCTCTATGAAAATTGTAAATAGAAATATATTTATAGATTTTGACGGTACTTTGGTCGATATTGCTCCTCGTCATTATAGAGTATATAAGAAGTGTGTCGAAAAAATGGGTGGCACACCTCTTGATCAGAAGAAATATTGGGAATTGAAACGTGATAATATTTCCTGGGATGAATTATTGTCGATGAGTGGACTTGAGGCAAGCAAAAAGGGTGATTATCTCAAATTATTTATTGATCGCATAGAATCGTTGGAAGAATTGTATAGAGATGAGCTTTTCGTAGATAGCTTGTTTGCGCTAAAAAAGCTATCTTCGAATAACAATAAGCTATACTTACTTAGCTTAAGACGAAACTCAGACGCTCTAGATAAGCAGATTGAAAAGTTGGGAATTGGGTGCTTTTTTGAGAAAATTTTATCAGGACATAGTGACACAAAAGAAGGTACATTATTAAAAAAGGCAGATATAATTAAACAAACAATAGATAATCCCGGAGACTCTATTATTATTGGAGATACTGAAGCTGATGTTGCTGCGGCTCAGCAGCTCAATGCGACCAGTATTGCTCTTTTGAGTGGAATTCGTAGTAAGGAGTTCTTGAAATCAATGGAATCAGACTATTTAGTTGACGGTATTGGTGACGTGGCTAACATTAATCTTTAATCTGGTAACCTATTTCTTAAAGTTATTATTTCATTGGATACGTCGATTGTAAGAGCCGTCAACGTTAGTTGTATTCCTAATATAAACGGCAGCACAGCTAACATTACGCTGCCTGCGGTCGGTGATTGGTGGGCGAATAGCTTAACATATAACAGAAATATAGCCAATAATAGCGATATTATTAAGAAGAACATACCCGTGAATAGGAATAGTGCTACGGGATGAAAACCGTATAATACGTATTTGTAATAAATCCTGCGCCAGAATCCTTTCCATACGGCCTTTAGATTTCTCCAGGCTGTCGGGATTAGTTTGATGGTTGATTTTTCGTCGCCGTAATGTGCTGGTACAGCATGGTCAATGACTTTAGCATTAGCTATCGACAGAGCAGTCAGCATGCTAGTTTCGTAGTCATAACGTTTTTCTACTATAGAAAAATCAACTTTTTCGATTATTTCACGACGTAGCCAACCGCATCCGTTAGTGATGTCTGTAATAGAATAATACCCAGTAGAAAATTTGGTAAGTAGAGATATGAATATATTTCCAAATTGGCGATATTTTGGCATAGTTTTGAAGGCTTCTCGATGGAAAAACCTACTTGCTTTTACGTAGTCTGCTGATTGATCTATGAAGTCATCTAACATTGACTTTAGATATGATGAATCAAACTGATCATCTCCTGCGACTATACCGATAGCTGTTGCTTTAGTATTTTTTATCGCATAATCATATCCAGCGATAAGAGCCCCTCCGACGCCTTGATTTACCTTATTGTCAACAATGATAAGCTTGCTATATTGTTTTTTTAGTTTGTTCAAGACTCCAATAGTGTTGTCGGTGCTAGCATCATTAACGGCTATAATGTGATCTATGTATTCTGGTATTTTCTTTATTGTTTGAGTGATCATTTTCTCTTCGTTATAGCAAGGTATAACGACTGCGGTCTCTAGTTTTCTGTACATATAATCAATTATACTACAATCGTATATGCATTATGAACGAATATGATATTCTTAATAAAGATAATATGAAAAATGGTATATTTTTAAAAATCTTTTTATTTCTTGTTGTAGGCGGTATTACACTGCTAATAGACGCGTCAATATCGTATATTTTATATCACAGTATACATTTGCCGGCTTTTTTGGCTAGTGGTATCGGCTTTTTGTCGGGATTTGTTTTTAACTTTCCTGTGAATCGTAAGAAAGTTTTTAATCATAGTCAATATGATAGATTCTCTTTAAGGTCGCAAATTATTCTCTATGCATTACTTAGTATTTTCAATATGGTGGCAACTTCAGTAATTATTGCTACGTTAGTAAACTCTAACGTGCTGGATATCCAATGGGCGAAAGTTGTAGTTACTGCAGTATTTGCAATTTGGAATTTTCTGGTTTTTAATTTATTTATTTTCTCGAAGAATAATGACAAAAATGTGGAATAAAAAATGGCTTATTCTAACTAGGGATGATTTAACTAAGAATACTATATATAATGCCCTAGGCTATGACAGAGCTGTGGTTGTGAATGTGGACGGATTGTCTACGAACGATGTAGTTAGTGCTTGTAAGAGCTTATAGATATTTGCCGTATCCAGATTTTTTTAATGGTTCGGCAAGTATCTCTAACTGCTCCCTAGAAATCCAACCGTTTTGAAAGGCAGTTGCTTCGGGTGATCCGACTATTTGTCCAGTCCTTGTTTGGATTACACGTACAAATCTTCGGCATCGGTTAAGCTATTTATCGTGCCAGTATCAAGCCATACATCACCGTTGTCTAAAGTCTGCACTTTGAGTTTTTTGCGATGTAGATATTCAGCGTTTACGGATGTTATCTCCAGTTCTCCTCGGTCGGATGGCTTTACATTTTTAGCAATATCTATTACATCGTTATCATAAAAATATAGACCTACCACTGCAAAATTGGATTTTGGGTGTACTGGTTTTTCCTCGATGGAAACAGCTTGATTATTCTCGTTAAATTCAACCACTCCATAGCGTTCAGGATCAAGCACTTTATATGCAAATACAATGCCGCCGTCGGGGTCTGTGCACTCTTGTAGTGAATTATCAAGGGCGGCTCCGTAGAATATGTTGTCGCCAAGTATTAGCGCCACTTTATCATTGCCGATAAAGTCTTCACCAATAATAAAAGCTTGTGCTAGACCATCTGGAGTGGGTTGAGTAGCGTATTTTAGATTTATACCCCATTGTGATCCGTTACCAAGAAGCCTCTTGAAGCCGTTTTGATCGTCTGGGGTAGTGATTATTAAAATATCACGAATTCCTGCTTGCATTAACGTGGTTAGCGGATAATAAATCATTGGCTTGTCGTAAATAGGCATCAACTGCTTACTTATGGCTTTGTAATTGGCCATAGACGCGTACCCGAGCCACCCGCTAAAATTATTCCCTTCATCATATTCTCCTTTGTGTTGTATGATTATATATCTATGATTCGACAGTATCAAGGTTAAACGGTTTTGAGATTAATGGAGGTTGTATTTTTTAGGCGTTGTTTGAGATGTATTGCCTTAGGTCTTCCTCCCAGTTACGGCTTTGAAATCCTGTAGAGTGTAGTTTATCTAGACTCATATCACTATTGAGCGGTCGTGGCGCAACTCCTGGCTTGTTGGCAAAATATTCTGCGGTAGTTGTATTAGAAACGATTAAGTCTTTATGATTAGATAATTCAAATATTTTTCTAGTAATATCCGCCCAAGAAGCGAGTGGTCCGTCATTTGTTGCGTTATAAGTTCCGAACGGAGCTTTAGTTGATAATAGATGGTCTATAATACGCACTAGCTCACTGGTAAACGTTAAACGGCCTATTTGATCATCAACAACGGTTGGTGAGATATTTTTTTCTGCCAATCCGAGCATGGTGCGAACAAAATTTTTGCCTTCACCAATTACCCATGTGGATCGAAGTAGATAGAAGCGGTCTAATTGCTCGACCAATAGGTCTCCTGCGGCCTTACTCTGACCATAGACACTAAGAGGGCTAAGCGGCTCGTCCTCCGTGTGGGGTTTTTTGGTTCCGTCGAATACGTAATCGCTGGAAATGTGAACCATTGTCATATCATATTTTCGGCATACCCGAGTAAGGTTAGACACTGCAGACGCATTAACTTTCCAAGACGCTACGCGGCCTTCTTCGGTTTCTGCTCCATCGACATTAGTAAAGGCAGCAGCGTTAAGTACAATATCAATGTTGGACCAGTCAAAAGATTCAACTGATTCTAAGTCTGTGATATCAAGAGTGTCAATGTCAGCAGATTTGGCATTAGGGTATTGTCTTTGTAGGGCTAATCCTAGTTGTCCGTTAGCGCCAATAATGAAATTTTATTATCGTCCATAATTTTATACCTCCATAGGAATTACATTATTTAATAGTGGATGTGCGGCATCTTTTTCGGAAATAATTGCTTGATCCTTATTGATCGGCCAGTTGATTTTTAGCTCTGGATCAAATAAATTAACAAAAGTATATTTAGCATCTGGGAACCAATGAGCATCAACTAGGTACGTGTAGGCTACATTATCATCAAGTGTCTGATAGCCGTTAGCCACGCCTTTAGGAACGAAAATTGCCGTACCCGGATTAATCTCGTGCGTGAAAACTCGGCCGAAGCTATCTCCTTTACGAAGGTCACACCAGGCGCCGAAAACGCGACCGTTAGCGGTTGATATAAATTTATTCCAAGGCTCAGCATGAAGTCCACGAGTGGCGCCAGTTTTGTCATTGAAGCTGATATTGTTTTGTACGATATCGAACGACGGTAAGCCTAAGGCTTCCATTTTTTCTTTTTGATAATTCTCTTTGAACCAGCCGCGATTGTCGCCATGTACGGGTAATTTAATAACAAATAACCCTGGAATTGACGATTCAGTGACTGTAAGTTCATTGTAGTTAGTTGGGTCAAACATAATTATTGTCCTTGTTTTGCATAAGCTGCTTCAACGGCGTCTTTTTGGGCGCGCCACCAGTCTTCGTGCTCGCGGTACCAGTTAATAGTTTGCATTAATCCATCATGCATGCCGGTTTTATTATCTGTGTATTGCGGTTGCCATCCTAACTCGCGGCGTAACTTGCTGGAGTCCATTGCGTAGCGCATATCATGACCTGGACGATCGTTAACATGCTCGTACCAATCTTTACCTTTACCCATTAGTTCACAAATCAATTCAATCACCATCTTATTATTAACGTGATCATTATCTGCGCCAATGATGTAGGTTTCTCCTAGAACGCCTTTTTCTAGGATTAAATGAACCGCTGAGTTATGATCATCGACATGAATCCAGTCACGAACTTGCTCGCCGGTACCATAAAGTTTTGGCTTGATATCGCTTAAAATATTGGTAATCTGCCGCGGAATAAACTTTTCAATGTGTTGGTATGGTCCGTAATTGTTAGAGCAGTTTGAGATAGTTGCTTTAATACCAAAACTACGAATCCAGGCACGAACTAGCATGTCGCTGGAAGCTTTAGTACTAGAGTAGGGACTGGAAGGCTTGTATGGAGTGTCTTCTGTGAAGCGATTTGGATCATCAAGCTCTAGATCACCAAAAAAACCTCATCAGTTGAGATGTGATGTAGTCTCTTATTATGTTTTCGAATAGCCTCTAGAATGGTATATGTGCCAATTATATTTGTCTCAACAAATGGCCATGGATTACGTAAAGAATTATCATTGTGACTTTCGGCAGCGAAGTGCACAACTATGTCATTTTCAGCGACTAATTTGTCTATTAATCCGGCGTCACAAATATCGCCCTCTACGAATGTAATTTGGTCAGCTACAGTTTCCAAATTAGCACGATTTCCGGCGTAGGTTAATTTGTCAATAACAGTGACTTCATATTCTGGCTTGTGTTTTACGGTGTAATGCACAAAAATTCGAGCCAATGAATCCCGCGCCTCCCGTGACTAGCATCTTTGTCATAAGTATAGTATATCAGGTATAATAGAGAAGTTATAGAGGAGGATATTATGAAAGTTGTAATTGTTAGCGGCTATTTTTAATCCATTACACGGTGGACATTTAGATATGATCGAGGCAGCTGCAAAAATGGGTGATTATTTGATTGTGGTTGTAAATAATGACAAGCAGCAATTGCTAAAAAAAGGAAAAATTATCCTTGATGAAGAAAATCGACTTCGCTTAATGCGAGCATTAAAGGGTGTCGATCAGGTGATGCTGTCTATTGATGAGGATCCTCCGGTTACGGAAACCTTAGAAATGATCGCTCGGCAATATCCGGGATGTCAATTGGTGTTTGCAAATGGTGGCGATAGATCGGCGCCGGAAGTTGTTCCAGAGCGTGATGTTTGCGAAAAGTACAACATTGAAATGGTCTATGGAGTTGGCGGCTCAAATAAAGCAGACTCGTCTACTCGAATTAATCAAGCTACTGGACAGGAAAGCTAACCTTAGCTTTTCCGACCATATTTTTCATATACAGCCAAAGTTTGCTCGGCCATGCGCTGCCATGAAAATGTCTTAACGTGTTTCTTGCCTTTTTTAACGAGTTCATTGCGCAATTTGTCGTCAGATAAGATGTCGTCAATTGATTTTGCTATATCCTCGACACTGAAAGGATCAAAATAGTGAGCAGCGTCACCGTGGGTTTCTGGTAAACAAGTAGCCGTGCTCGATGCGACTGGCGCGCCGTGTAACATTGCCTCTAGACCTGGCAAGCCAAATCCTTCACTGAGCGAAGGGAAGCAATAGACGGCTGTATTTTCGTACATCCAGCGTAATTGTTCGTCTGATATAAAGCCGGTAAACACAACATTTTTAATTCCATGCTCATTTACATATGTCTCGTGGCGAGCGTAATTACTGTCTTTTTTACCTGCCAAAGCCAGTGTTAAATCTGGATATTTTTTCTGTAACAAAGCAAATGCGTCAATTAGTCGTCGAAGGTTTTTATGTGGTGTTGGTCTACCGATATACATAATGAATTTTTTGCCAATCAACTCGTCAACAGGTTCGTTGCCTTTTGGTAACTCATCCGCAGACTCCAAAGTTACAGTAATTTTCTCTGGGTTTACGCCGGTGAATTTAATCAAATCATTTTTTACGAAGTTAGAAATTGTAATGATATGCGAAGATTTTTTCGCAACTTTTTTATTGACCCATTTGTAAATTTGCTGCTTAATCCAGAAGATCACAGGATTTTTATCTGGATTCTTAAACCTCACAGTGGTCAAATCTTGCATCGTAGTGACAACTGGACTGGAATTATACAAAACTGGCTGCTGAACCATCGCAAAATGAACTAAGTCTGGTTTAAGACTTTCAAGTTGTTTTTTAAAGCCGATTTGCTCAGCAAAAGTGTATTCTTTATATGGGCAAATAACTTTCTGAAATCTTGGATTGCTTGGTTGCCAACCATCAAAGTCTTTTGGCTTGAGCAGAATAACATAATCGTTTTTATTATCAATTTTCTGCAAATAATGAATCAGCCGTTCGATGTACCGACCAGTGCTAGTCCTTAATGTTCGGGCGTCAATTACGATTTTCACGATAATGTTCCTTCCATGATTTATCAACTATATTTTTATCGCTTTATGGAAAATTGCAGCTGAAAATTCGTTGGCTGTGGCTGAGATTTTTGTTGGTGAAACTTTTTTACCAGGAAGTTTCTCTAAGGTTTCTATCAATGAAGAATCTGTTTGCTCAGAAAAGAACCAGCCGTTTTTTTCGGGTTTTATATAATCAAGCGCGCCGCCAGCTTCATATGCAACCACTGGAATACCAGACGCCAACGATTCAACTGGCGCGATTCCAAAATCTTCGTGTGAACAAAAAATAAACAAATCTGCTTTTTTAATATATTTTTCTCGTGTGGCATTATCGACAAATCCTAAGAAATTAGTATGTTTATCGGCGATATTTTTTAGATTATCAACGTCTGGACCTTTTCCAATAATATCTAATTGCCAGCCAAGTTTCCGACAAGCTTTAATAGCAATGTCAAGCCGTTTCATTGGTACAATTCGTCCCCAAATCAGGCAGCGAGGTTTTTTTGGGATGGATGTTTGCTTGCGATTTTTAGCAAGTGGCGAAAAGCTCGACACGTCAATTGGCGGAAAAATAACCGTACTTTTTCGCTGGTAAAACTCTTCAATATCAGTCTGAATTCCCGTAGAATTGGCGATAAAAACATCAACTTGCTGAGCGGCGTTAAAATCTCGTTTTTTCAGTGGTCGGACTAGGGTTTTTAAGCCTAGGCGCGCCAGCCATTGCGGGCGGAAACTTGGTCGTTTGATATATTCGTCGTAGTGCCGCCAATAAATGTGTTGGCGTGTGGCAATAACAAATATGAAGTTGATCTGGTCTGGATTTGCGGACGAATTTTGCCTCGCCATTTCCCGAACTGGAGATGATAATGTCAAATTCACTAAGATCAAGCTTAGCAAACCACCACTGTCTAAGAAGTGGCAACAATCGTCGGATTTTTGAAAACGGCCATCGCTGCAAATAACCAGTAATGACTTTGTTGTCTAATCTTTCTCGCCATTCATCGCTACAAAAAGAAGTGTAAATTGGCGCGTCTGGGTACAATTTGTGAATTTCCAAAACGACTTTTTCGGCTCCGCCGCCGTAAATCCAATCGTGAACTATGGCAATTTTTGGCTTACTCATTAATTATCTTTCTGGAAAATAACCAAGCAGGTTTTTAATAAAATCGTAATGTCCAGCCAGATGCTCCAGTTTTGAACATAATATAAGTCAATTCGTCGACGCTCTTCAAAGCTGATACTGCGCCTGCCAGATACTACTGCCAGTCCAGTTAACCCAGACTTGACCGCCAATAAAACGTGTTTTTTGTCGTAGGCGCTTAATTCGTGCGGCACCAGCGCTCGCGGTCCAACTAGGCTGATATCTCCTTTAACGACGTTGAATAATTGTGGCAATTCATCAAGACTAAAGCGACGAATAAACCGACCAACTGGCGTCACGCGAAAATCATGATCAAGCTTGTCTCCGTTTTTACGGTATTCTTCAATTAACTCAGGTTTACCGACCATTCGAAAGACTTCTTCGTCAGTTTTGCCGTCAAACTTTGCATAATGTGAGCGGAATTTGTAGACTTTAAACGGTCGATTGTAGCGAGTGAGACGTTTTTGTTGTTTGCCGTGCATTAAAATCGGTCCTGCTGGGTCGCTGATTTTTACGGCAATTGCCACCAAAAGCATAATCGGCGAGGCGATGATAATCCCAGCTGTTCCACCGATAATATCCATAATTCGCTTCACAATTCGCCCATAGCCCATTAGCGGTGTTGGATGAGTGTGAATTAGCGGCACGGAGTCGATGATATCAATAGTGTGTTTGGTGGTCATAATTCCGTCGAATTCCGGCGCTTGATAAAAATCCAGATAATGTTTCTGGGCAATTTGATAATGTTCGCTAACGTTTTTTGAGTCGGTTTGGATAATAACATCAATTTTATCCATGGTGAGCGCCGATTCTAATGACGAGCGTCGAAGCTTTTTTAATTCAATAGGAATGAACTGGGTTTGCGCAACAATTCCGCTAATCTTAAAGCCAGTTAACGGATTGGTTTCTATAAAATCAGCCAAAACGTGAGTTAAGTCACAATTGCCAATTAGTATAACACGGCGCGCGCCCAAGCCGCGTTTTAATAGCTTCAGGCGAACAATATTGGCGGCGCTGCGGAAAATCATTAGTAAGATGAAGCCAATTCCAGTGGCGTAAACCGCGACAAGCTTGGCTGGGAATAACGGAGTGTTAGTAAAGAACGCCACAGAAATCATAATCATAATTCCAGTTATTGACGCCAAAAGTATTTGTCCGAAGTTTCGCAATGGGTGCGTGTAAACCTCTCGGTCGTATAGGCCAAAGAAGTAGAACATTACAATCCACAACGGCAGCGTCATAAAAATGGAGGTGATAAAATCCATGGCATTGATGCTGATATGGAATGGTCTAGGATCCAGGGAAATTCGCAAAATATAGGCAATAGTAAATGCGCTTAATAAAGCTATGATATCAAGAACGACCAGAACAATTTTGAAGTAAAAATCAGACTTTTTCCGCATAATCTCTGGGGTAATTATACAAAAATATGCCGATTATAGCAAAACAATGAATCGTATTTATAAAACTGCCAAAAAACCAGAAATGCACAAACATCGCGATGGTTAGAGATAAGATAAATTGAGCTTTAATTTTACGGATGTTTTTTATGGTGAAAAAGATAATTGTCAACGGGGCAATTAGAAGGGCAAATAGCCCGATGATTCCTAAGCCGCTGAGTAATAATATGTAAAAAACGTAGACTGTTTGGTCTGTTGGGACGTTTATGTGAAGGTGTTTTTGGATGAAATTTCCGAGGTTGCCGAGTCCAACGCCAAAGAAGAACGTTCGTGGCGATAACAGCCAAGATTTTATGGCTAAATCGCTGGCGCTAAGTCTATCGTTGGCGGAAGCTTCAACGAAACCGGCGGGCTGGAAAGAATTGTTGCTTGGCGGAACGTTTTCGGCGGGTTTTGGTGACGGATTTTTGGTGACGGATTTTTGCGGAATCTTGATTTTCCCGAGAGATAATTGATCAACCATACTGACGAAGGTATTGTGCGCAATAAAAGGCGTATTGGCATATTTAATGTTGGCTGATGAGAATAATAAGGCGAATCCGAGTAATAATCCAGCGAAGATGATTGGAAGTTTTTTACGAATAAAAGATGCGTCAATTCGTTTTATGAAAGCGATTATAGATAAGGCTGTGATGGCGATAAAAATTGCCAAAAATCCGCCACGGGAAAATGTTAAAGATATGGCGAGAGTTGTGAAAAATAGGCTAAATTTGGCTAAGCGAAATTTTGATTGAAAGAGCGCAAGGAAAAATGCTGGGAGTAGAGAATTGGCGAAGAACTGCGGTTCGGCGGCGAATAAATTGATTCGTGGAAATCCAAAAACGTCGGCTTTACAGCCAGCGCAAAGCGTACCAAATCCTGTTGGCTCAAAAGTGGCAACGATGAGCTGAACAATCGCTAAAATCCCAAAAACCAGCCCGCTCCATAATCCGACATTGATGAGTTTACGTTTTTCTGATTTTGACAATTCGCTGTAAATTAAGCCAGCAGATAATCCGACGGCGAGTAAAAATAATAGTGATAATGAATATAACGCGGTACGCAGGCGTGCTTCTGCGAAAAATACGCCGACGATAATGGCGATAAAAATTGCCAAAAAACCGCCGATTAGCCATCGGTTTTTCAGTAATTCTTGGCGTTTTTTAAGTAGTAATGGCAAAGAAAATAACAGTAGATTTACGGCAATGATTTGATATAATCCTACGCGTAAAGATGAAAAATCCAGAATTGATAAACCGATACTGGGATGCAGAGCAAAGCCGCCGCCAAAAATAACAATAGCCAATAGCCAGAATCGAACGTCGTTAATGTATTTTTTTGCCATATTTAAGTATAGCGTATGGTGTATACTTTAGATATGAAACTGACGAAAAAGCAAAAAATAATGTTGGATTTTATCGATGGATTTATAAAGGGTAATGGCTATAGTCCGACGCTTCGGGAAATTATGCGCGCCTTGGGCTATAAATCGGTGTCGACGGTAGCAAAACACGTTGATAATTTGGTGGCTGCGGGGTTTTTAGAGAAGCAGGACGGCGAAGTTAGATCTTTGACGCTGAGCAGTGAGAAAAAAGAAGTTTGGTGGCAGAATTTAGCGAAAGAAATTAAGAAGAGAGAAGCCGAGGACGACGAAAAATCACGCTCGGAAGTGGAGATTTTAAAAAAAGCATTGGAAATTGTCCGTCAGTAACTTTACAACTATTCAAAAACTCGCTATAATACAAGACATATTCCGGGGTAGCTCAGCGGTAGAGCGGTTGGCTGTTAACCAATAGGCCGCGGGTTCGAACCCCGCCCCCGGAGCCATAGAATTGATCAAGAACTGTCCCGCGCGGGCAGTTTTATATTTCCTTGAGTAATCGCCCTTGAGAAAATACACGATTTATCATGTGATATAATTTTGTCATGAAAGAAGTGTTTAGAATATGAGCCAGGATAGCGCAACAGCAGCCTACGGACAACAAGTAATAACTGCCTGTGCGGTAGTCAACAAATTTATAAATGGCAAGCCATCTATTCTTGTGGCAAAGCGAGCAGCGACTAAAAAGTTTTTACCAGGTAAATACGAACTACCTGGGGGTCATGTTGATTATGGTGAGAACCCAGAGGATGGTCTTAAGCGAGAGTTGCTAGAGGAGCTTAGGCTTGATGTGACGATAGGTAGTTTGTTCGCAGCTTTTACCTATATAAATGAAATAAAAGGCTCGCATTCAATTGAGCTCTTGTATTTTGCACAAGCTAAAGAGGGCTCAGAGCCGATAGTCAACCCAGAAGACCACTCAGGTCTTTTATGGGTCAACGAAGACAATATAAATCTTGTAGAACAAGAAAATGGCAGCGACGATCAAGAATTACCATATCTAAAAAAGTCTCTACGCATTCTTAACAATTATGAATCGATCAAATTAGGGTAAACTAATGCTGGGTATGATGAAGCGTCACACTTTATAAGTAGCTGCGGGCAGTTTTATATAGCTTGTAAATTCTTTCAGCGGTTGGCTGTTAACCAATAGGTCGCTGGTTCGAGCCCAGCTGCCGGAGCCAAATCGAGTTTTGACATCGTTGATGACGCATTGAAAGGCTCTAACGGATTACAGTTGAGTCTTTTTTCGTTGATTTCAAGGTTCAAAAAAATAATAGTTTCAAAAATCTTGTTCTTTTTCTCTGGTTTCGAGCTTCCAAATATCCTTCGTGTCTTTGAGGCTAGTTCTAATAGATAGGAACGGTCTGCTTCGAAACTTTTTATCGTTGTTTGTAAGTTGTTTCATCAACTTGCTATTCTTTTCATTAATTCCTGCTTCTATCCTAGTCGCCTACAGTATTCTTCTAGATTAGGAGTTAGAACAGTATTTGCAAAAAAAGCCTATTCTGTTGGTCGACTACGCTTTGGATTACATTTTGAAACCCTAGACGTTTGAGCAGTCATTATTTCAGAAATTTTACTCAGGCTTTCAGGCTAGACATAGCCGCTATCTACCCTGGTTGTAGCTTTACTCATTTAGAATTAGTTATTACTTTTTCCCGTAATTCTATTAAATATTGTATAATAAATATATGAAAAGTGAGCAGGAATTACCTGAGTATCTTACCCTACAAGAGATAAGCCAAATGCTAAAAGTCCATCCAAATACCCTAAGGACGTGGGATAATAACGGAACTTTGAAGGCAGTACGAATTGGAGCCAAAAAATCCGTAGATACCGTAGATCAGACATTGATAAATTTATTAAGCAGTCAAGTAAGGAATAAGAATGGCAGATAATCACAAGTTGACTTCAATAGAATTATTCGCTGGGGCAGGCGGATTGGCATTAGGGCTAGAGCAGGCTGGCTTTCATCATTTAGGTTTAGTTGATTTTTACAAGAAGTCAACTGACACTCTTAAAAAGAACCGACCAGAGTGGAATGTTTTATGTGAAGATATAGCAGAAACTTCCCAGAGAGATTTGGAGAAGGAGTTCAGCGTCAAGAAGGGCGAGTTGGATTTATTATCTGGCGGAGCGCCTTGCCAGTCGTTCAGTTATGCTGGCAAAAGATTGGGACTAGAAGATACTCGTGGAACTATGTTCTATCACTATGCAACTTTCCTTCATAAACTTCAGCCAAAAATGTTCCTGTTCGAGAATGTAAAGGGTTTACTCAACCACGATGGTGGTAAAACTTATAAGACCATTCTGGACATCTTTGAAGATGAAGGCTATATTACCCAGCACCAAGTGCTAAATGCTTGGGATTATGGATGTCCACAAAAGAGAGAGCGTCTTATTACTATCGGCACAAGAAAAGACTTAGCAGATAAGATTCACTTTGAATATCCAAAGCCACACGACTACAAACCTGTTATTCGTGATGTCAAACTTGATGTAAATCCGGACAAGGATAGTTGCCAGCAGTATTCCGAGTACAAGCGGAATATCTTCAAATTAGTTCCACCAGGTGGATATTGGCGTGATATTGACCCAGAAATCGCAAAGGAATATATGAAGGGCAGTTGGTATCTTGGCGGTGGAAAGACTGGTATGCTTCGAAGAATTAGCCTAGATGAACCTTCTTTGACCGTCTTGACTAGTCCAGCAATGAAGCAGACCGACAGGTGTCATCCGCTTGAGGTTAGACCGTTTTCTTATCGGGAAAATGCACGTATCCAAACTTTCCCCGATGATTGGGAGTTCTGCGGTAAATTGATGGATAAATACAAACAAATCGGAAATGCCGTTCCTGTTAATCTAGCCAAAGAGATTGGTTTAGAGATTAAGAAAAGTTTAATTGGAGTTAACAAATGAGCAACAACGATTATTCATTAAGTTTCATTTCTCAAGAAGATTTCGAGAATCACGTAAAAGAAACACTTGAGACGTACGATAAAAGCCTGAATACTATCGACCTCGCTTCATTTAATAGCAATATCGTTGACCCAATCAAACTATTATTCGACAAAGAGGTATTCCATCGATCCTTTGAAGAAACAATATCCTTTGAACTCCAAAGACAGAGAGATAAAAGCAATACCAATGCGATAGGCTACTTCCATCAGAATATGTTTAAATACATCGATGGATGCAGAGTTCCAGACCATGGTTGGGATGTTATTGTTGATGGAAAAGATGGAAAAATCTATGTAGAAATGAAGAATAAGCACAATACTATGAATTCTTCATCTACACAGAAGACTTATATGAGAATGCAAAACCAAATTCTTACCGATGATAACTGTATCTGTATGCTCGTTGAAGCCATAGCACCAGTTTCGAGGGATATTTCTTGGGGTGTGTCGCTTGATGGCACGAGCATAAAGAACGAGCGAATTCGTAGAGTATCGATGGACAGGTTCTATGAGATTACTACTGGCATCGACGATGCCTTTTACCATATGTGTCTTCAACTTCCAAAGACTATTAAGAAGTTAATTTCCGAAAAATAATAAAGACAGTTGGCAAAGATACTGTCATTGATGAACTCAGAGAAAAACATCCAGACACGTTGACGGCTCTTTATTTGTTGGCTTTCAGTACATATGAAGGCTTTGACAAAATTACGCAAGACGCAACTTCTGAATAATATCGTTAGTTAATAGACTACTTCGAGTCGACTTCGTACCATTGGATTAGGTTAATTACTTTTTCAGCTATTTTTGCGTCTGTTTTTGTTTACTTGATGTAGTTGTGTGCTTATTGTAAAACTACTCATGTCCATATCGATGAAGTCGGTTTCTTTCATTGACGAAAACCGCTTTAATCAATAAGATAGTTCTTTCTTGTTGATATAAAATAGCCTTAATTTCCTCGAGTCTTCTCATGTCATAGGGAAACAAGGCGATTCGAAATATGCCCGCCCCCGGAGCCAAATCGAATTTTAAGACTTCAACAAGTATAGTTGAGGTCTTTTTTATTGTTTTTGCGGTTATACATTTCTAATAACGCGGAATAGGTGAGATAATAATGACTATGAACAATACTTATTGCGATGGTATGTGGGCTAGATTTCTTTCTAGTCAATGTTTACGGGATGATTTTAAGAGCAGCCCAAAGAGTAATGACTTAAAGGATATTTTTAACTTTGCTAGTAGTTTAGTGGAGAATGTTGAAGATTTTGAGCGGCGATTTCCAGTGATTGCGCATATTGATCTTTATGGACATACCGTTGTAGACGGCTACTCATATGTTCGGCTGGTAAAAAATGAATTGCCAGAGATACGAAAGTTGGCGGAAGAGGGACGAGAGGTTGGCGTCGTTAAGCAGATAGATGATTTGATGAGGTTTATAAAACTGGGCGTCAATAGCGTAGATGGCGATGTAGTTTTATTGATCTTTGATGGTATGTAAAACAATAAAAACCAACTCCTCAATAAAAAATTACCACCTCATCACGGGGTGGTAATTTTATGTAGCCTCTGGTTAGCGTAGAATGAATAGTCCTGCGGCAACTAATGCTAAGGTGGCTATAACACCTAAGAAGGCATTAAATCCTGTGTTTGCGAGTAGACCGCTTACAGCATTCTGAGGCTTATTAGCTGGATTATGAGCGGCAGCTGACGGATTTCCAGGCTGTGGCTGAGGCTGAGGCTGAGGCTGAGGCTGCGGCTGCGGCTGAGGCTGTGATGCCCTAGGAATCGCTGATGTGTCAATAGCCAGAGTACCGCTAAATGTAGCTGAAGCTGTTCCGAGTGCTACGCTTCTAGTCCAAAGAGCATTCAGGATAGGAGATGCTCCGCTGGCTGGCAGTGATAGCAATTGAATATTTCCAGGAGTTGCCGTGCTGTTAATAACGTCTGCTGAGTTGGTTATGGGAACTACGTTTCCTACCAAATCCTTCAGCGGTGAAGCGAATGATTTGTCGTTAGGCTTAACACTAACTCGCTGATTTCAAGACGTAGGGAAGTCAGGGATGTTAATCCAGCTAGCGGACTTATATCGGCGAAGCAGTTATTTCTTAAGGATAGAATTTTTAGAGAAGTTAGACCAGATAGTGGGCTTAGGTCTGAGATATAGTTGTTGTTTAACAACAAGTTCTGAAGATTCTTAGCAGCTTCTATTCCGGTTAGGTCGTAAATGTTTGAGTAACTTAGGTTAAGATCTGTCAATCTTTCCAACTCTACGTCAGTAATTTTTTGATCGTCTTTACGATTAGTGCTAAATACTGTTGACAGTCTGTCATTAAGCAACTTGCGCAGTTGTGTGTCCTTGACTTCAACCTCTTTGGGTTTTCGCATCTCGTACACGCGGACGTAATCAATTGACATAGTTGCTGGGAAGCCCTCTCCATTTGCAGCTCCTACTGAGTTGATAGGATCATCCCATGGCGAATCAATGTAATTGCCGCCAATGGCTAGGTTTAGTCGCAAGAAGAAGTCCTGATCAAAGGGTCCATTAGGACTCCCTGTGGAGTTTGAATTCTTAAATTCGGTAATTGTGTGATGCCATTCTCCGTCAATGAAGTATTCAAGTTTGCCTTCAGTCCATTTTACGCCGTACGTGTGCCACTCTGTAGTGTCATTATTAGTGCCGAACTTACTTGGTGGAATAACTCCTTGGCGGTTTCTGTGACTTCCAGTTTGACCGGTTGGCGTATTTTTGTCTCGCCAGTGTGCGTCGGATGCAGCAAATTGGTGATTAGAGCCTTTTGTCTCTACGATGTCGATTTCACCCCAATCAGGCCAACCAGCACTGTACGGAGAGTTATTAGGACTCATCCAAAAACCAGGCCAGGTGCTCTTATTCTTTGGCATTTTTATGCGAGCTTCGATGTAGCCATATTTAAAATATGCCTTATTTTTCGTCTGTACGAATCCGGAAGTGAAGTTACCAGTTTTAGTGTTACCGCCAGTACAGGTTGCTCCTGGTTTGTATAGTCCAATTAGATTTAAGCTACCACCACTGACATTAATGTTCTCATCTGATCTCGTGTAGCAGCTTCGAACTTGTTGGTTCTCATCTTTCCATCCGCCATTAAGAGCTGTCCATTTGGTTCCATCTAGTGAATTTCCGTCAAACTCATCACGCCAAACAGGTTCTGGATTCCAGTTTTCACTATCTGTTGGCGGGTAAGGACTTCCCACACCTTTGGCATTGTCCATTGGCAGAGTAAATAACGCCCCACCAACAACAACACCGACAGTCATTACCGCAGTTACTATTTTAACTTTTGTATTAAAAAAACGTCTTTTTATTAACATTTTTTGTTTTCTCCCAAATATTTTTTATCCATCGCTAGTGTAACAATAAGCGGAATAAAAGTAAAGAATATTATGTAGTTATTTTAACAACAGAGCTGTGAAAACGCTGAATACTGAGGTTTTAAGCTGAAATAAAAAATTGCCATCCCATAATGAGATGGCAATTTTCCTATAAACTCCTAAGCTAATTAGCGATTAATCGTTAGGTTTATTGACTTTAGAGATTTGATGTTAGAAACTGCTTTTAGGTCGAAGACGGAGTTGTTCTTAAGAGATAAAGCCTTAAGGTTCTTAGCTGCTTCCAGTCCCGTTATGTCGTGAATTTTGTCTGCTTCTGATGTGTTGTCAGCTGCGTCCAAGTTAAGATCTGTCAATTTTTCCAACTCTACGTCAGTAATTTTTTGATCGTCTTTACGATTAGTACTAAGTACTGTTGACAATTTTTTATTAAGTTGAGTGCGCAAATTGTTATCTGGCACGTTGACTTCCGTAGCTGTTCGCCTTTCGTATACGCGGACATAGTCGATTGACATAGTTGCTGGGAATGACTTTGGATATTTAGCTAAGGCGTTGTAAGCGTTTGACCATTTACCGCCTTTACCATCAATGTAGTCACCGCCGATTGCCAAGTTAAGTCGTAGGAAGAATGGTTGATCAAACGGACCATAAGGCGTGTTTGCTGCGTTTGGCTGATCGAATCCGTTGACGGTGTGGAACTTTACGCCGTCAATGTAATATTCCAATTTTCCTTCAGTCCATTTTACGCCGTAAGTGTGCCATTGAGTGGTGTCTTTAAATCCAGCTGGCAAATCCTTGCCTTGGGCGTGTTTCTTATTGTATTTTGAAAGTCCCCAGTGAGCGTCTGCTGCCGCGTAATCTAAGTTAGAACCTTTAGTTTCTACGATGTCAATTTCACCACTGCGAGGCCAGTCTCCATACTCCTTCGTTGCAGGACTCATCCAAAAACCAGGCCAAGTACTCTTATTATTTGGCATTTTTATACGCGCCTCGATGTAGCCGTAAGTCCAAGATTTCTTACCCTTCGTTTCTACGAATCCAGAGGTAAAGTTGCCGCTTTTTTCATTTCCTGTGCAGCGCGCGCCAGGCTTGTATAGTCCGACTAAGTTTAGACTGCCGTTTTTAACATTCACATTCTCTTCGCTCCTACTGTAGCAGCTTTGGACGTTATTAGCGCTCCATCCGCTGCCGTATATATTCCAAGAGTCTTTATCTAACGATGTACCGTTAAATTCATCACGCCAAACAGGTTCTGTGTTCCAATGAGTACTATCATTTAATGGATAATCATCGCTGACGACACTCTTAGCTTGTCCAGTCGGCAAGGTAAGTAGTGATCCACCAATGATTAGTCCAGCGGTTATCATTCCAGTTAATATCTTAACTTTTGTATTTAAAAAGCGTTTTCTTATTAACATACACTCCCCTTAAATTTATGTTAGAAGCCAATTATAACAACAAGCGCAATAAAAATAAAAGAAGATTGGTCAATTTTACGGCAAAATTAAAGAACCATTATTTACTATATAAATAGCATTAATTAGAGGAATAATTACCACGAAAAGGTATAAATGAGGACAAGTTAATTTAACAACAAACCTATGGCGAATGATGGTAGCGAAGGCTATCGGACTGCTGCGGATGATTATGATGTTATAATTTATGCATGGAAACATTGCCAGATCACGATAAATTATTAACCGACAGAGCCTTGCGGTGTGCGGCGACGGAGCTAAATGTTGATTCGTCTGAATTACGGATTACGCCAGTAAGTGGTGGCTTTTCGCTTAATCGCCGAGCGTTAGTGTCGTCTGGTGATCGAACGATTTTTGTTAAAGAAGTTGATGCTAATTTATTGTCGGATGAGGGCGAGCGGGAACTGGGCTGGCTAAAAAAAGATTATGCAGTAACGCGTTTGTTACAGAAAACTTATCCGCAATATGTTGCTGATTGGACTGAATTGGCTGATGACGGTTACGTGTTGATGACGAGCAGTTACGCTTCGTCGGATGGGTGGTTGTGGCAACCTCCGACGGATAACTCTGTCGCGGAACGTTATATTTCGACGGTGATAACCGCGGTTTGCGAGTTGGAAAAAATAAAATTGCCGCAGGAGTTGATTGAAGAATTGCAACTACAGCCGTTTGTGGCAAGAGAGCTTGGCTTAGATGATGGGATTGATCAGATTATTGCTGACTCTGACATTCGTCGTCGGTTGATTGATAATTATCAAAAACTATTGCCAAATCAGTTGGAGATTAATCAGCGGCGTTGTCAGGCTATAATTGAGCTGTTAGAAAAGCGCGATGAGTTGATTGATATTTCGGTGCGCGCTAAAGAATTTGCCAAGCAGACGGAAGATTGCTTTAATCATTCGGATGTTCGTAGTGACAATTTGGCATTTAATCCGCAAACTGGCGAGTTGAAGTTGGTCGATTGGAACTGGGTTTCTTATGCACCCCAGGGATCTGGTGCGACAGAATTTCTGGTTGATATGGCGCGCCATGGTCATGACGTAACGCCGTGGCTAGGTGAGTTGAACGTGGAAATGCTGGCGTCATTTGTCGGATTTTTCCTTACACGTAGCCTCAAGCCACCACTCAAGCCGGGTGATAATCTTCGTCAAATGCAGGCGTTATCAGCGACTGTTGCTTACGATTTATTGGAGCTTATGTGACAGCCTCTCATCCGCTAATCATTCTCCGTGGTAATTCTGGTTGCGGCAAAACCAGCACGGCACGCTTACTCCAGCGTCAACTAGGCGACGGCACGATGTTGGTGTCACAGGATGTGGTGCGCCGGGAAATACTGCGCGTGAAAGATAGCGAAGGCAATCCGGCGATTCAGCTGATTTACGATCTATGCATGTATGGCAATAACGTTGGTTATACGGTAATTTTGGAGGGTATTTTGAGTAATAAAAAATACGGCGCGATGCTGCGCCAGCTGCTGGATGATTTTCAGGGTGAAAAACTGATTTATTATTTTGACGTATCGTTTGAGGAAACGGTGCGCCGCCACGCTACCAAGCCAAACGCTCATGAATTTGGCGAATCAGAAATGCGCCAGTGGTGGAAAGATCAAGATGTTTTGAATGTGCCAGGCGAGCAGCGAATCGGTGAACAGCTATCTCAGGCAGAAATTGTCGATCTGATTCACCGCGATGTTTTTGGTATTATCAGAGGGAGCAAATACTTCCGCATCTCGTATGTAAATAATACAATGTACTTTCATTGACAGACGCTATATATCGCGTGTATATTCAATATTAAGCACTACATATGGTGTTTTAGAAAATAAATAACGTTTTTTTGCAACATGTACCCACTGGAGAGGTTGGGCTAGTTTGCTATTTTTTTATAAACAAGGAGGGGGAATGTATAAATCAATTAAAAAAACGCGATGGTCGAACTGCTAAATTTGATCGGAAAAAAATTGAAAAAGCAATTGAAAAAAAGCAGGACTGGAAACTGGTGAATTTGACGCCGCTCAAGCAGTTGAATTGACCGACAAAGTTTTTGGGCGTTTTGGAAACTCGTAACCAAAAAGCGTCTACCAAGCGTTGAAGATATTCAGGATATTGTTGAGGATGCGTTGATTGATTCTAAGTTTAAGAAGACTGCAAAGGCGTACATTATTTACCGCGATCAGCATAAAAAAATTGCGCGAAATTACTTCTAATGCACACGTTGATTTGATTGATAAATATCTGGAAAATTTGGACTGGAAAGTTAATGAAAACTCTAATATGGGCTACAGTCTTCAGGGTTTGAATAACTATGTTTCAGCGGAGATTACGAAGACTTACTGGTTGGATAAGATTTATACGTCGAAGATTGGACAAGCTCACAAAGAAGGCGACTTGCACATTCACGACCTTAACTTGCTAAGCGTTTATTGTGTTGGTTGGGATCTGACTGACTTATTGCAAGAAGGATTTACTGGCGTGGCTGGTAAGGTTGCCTCTAAGCCAGCTAAGCATTTCCGATCAGCACTTGGTCAAGTCGTAAACTTCTTTTATACATTACAGGGCGAGGCGGCTGGTGCGCAGGCTTTTTCTGATTTTGATACGCTATTAGCGCCGTTTATTCGTGCCGACAAATTGAGCTATGACGAAGTAAAACAGGCTATTCAAGAATTCGTCTTTAATGTCAACGTGCCGACTCGTGTTGGTTTTCAGACGCCATTCACCAACATTACACTTGACCTTGAATGTCCAAAACACATGGCAGATAATCCAGTGATTATTGGTGGCGAAATGCAGGACACGACTTATGGCGAATATCAAGAAGAAATGAATATGCTAAACAAGGCGCTGCTGGAGGTTCTTTCTGAGGGTGACGCTAATGGTCGCGTGTTTACCTTCCCAATTCCAACGGTTAATATCACCAAGGATTTCAATTGGGATAATCCGGTGATTGAAAGTTTGTGGGAAGCCAGCGCTAAATATGGCATTCCGTACTTCTCAAACTTCATCAATTCTGATATGGATCCAGAAGATGCGCGCTCGATGTGCTGTCGATTGCGTATTGATAATCGTCAATTGGAATATCGTGGCGGTGGCTTGTTCGGCTCAAATCCAATGACTGGTTCGGTCGGTGTGGTAACGATAAATTTGCCACGACTGGCGCTAAAATCTAAGAACGAAAAAGAATTCTTTAAGGGATTGGCTGAACTTATGGATATGGCAAAAGACAGTTTGGAAACCAAGCGTAAAGTTTTGGAGCGATTGACCGACGCTAATTTGTATCCGTACACTAAGTTTTATTTGCGAAACATTAAACAGCGTTTCAATCAATATTGGAAGAATCATTTTTCAACTATCGGTTTGATCGGCACGAACGAGGCGGCGCTTAATTTACTAGGCGTTGATATTGGCACGGAAAAAGGTAAGGCTTTTGCTGAGAAAACGCTTGATTTTATGCGTGATCGTTTGGTGGAATATCAGAAGGAAACTGGCAATAATTACAACCTTGAGGCAACGCCAGCTGAAGGCACAACGTATCGATTGGCGCAGCTTGATAAAGCCAGCTTCCCAGATCGAGCGCATTTTGCTAATGGAATTGGTGCGGACGTTAAATGTCCGTTCTATACCAACTCTAGCCACTTGCCAGTTAATTACACGGACGATTTGTTTGAATTGATGGATCTTCAGGACAATTTGCAAACCAAGTACACGGGCGGCACAGTGATTCACTTCTTCTTAGGTGAGCGCATGGACGATCCGCAAACTTTGAAAAAATTGGTGAAAACGATTTGTGAAAATTACAAATTGCCGTACTTTACGTTCAGCCCAAGCTTCTCAATTTGTAAGAATCACGGCTATATTGTTGGTGAGCATCCAGAATGTCCAAAGTGTGGTGAAGCGACTGAAGTTTACTCACGTGTGGTTGGTTTCTTGCGTCCAGTTTCTCAATGGAATAAGGGCAAGCAAGCGGAATTTGAAATGAGGGAGCATTATGACGATGCCGCCGAACACCAGCGACTTAGCGCCGTCGCGGCAGCTTAAAGTGTCAATTGGTGGAATTCAGAAGCTGTCGCTCGTGGATTATCCAGGGCACGTGGCGGCAGCTCTGTTTCTCTCTGGTTGTAATATGCGGTGCGGTTATTGCCATAATCCTGAATTGGTATTGCCTGAACGATTGGCGCCGAGTATTCCAGTTGATGAAGTGATGATATTTCTAAAATCGCGAGTTGGTCGACTGGACGGCGTGGTGATTTCTGGCGGTGAGCCAACGGTAAACGAAGATTTGCCGGAGTTATGTCGGATGATTAAGGAACTTGGTTTTGATATTAAATTGGACACCAACGGCACGCATCCAGATATAGTTCGCGGAATGGTCAAAGAAGGGCTGATTGACTTTATTGCGATGGACGTGAAAGGTCCGCTGGAAAAATATGTTGAAATTGCGGCACGACCAATTGATTTGGAAGCGATTAAGGAGAATGTTCGGTTGATGATTGATTCGGGAATTGATCACGAATTCCGTACGACGATTGTCCGCGAGCAACTAGAAGTTAGCGATTTTGAGAAGATTGGCGAGCTAGTTAAGGGCGCGAAGAGATTTGCCTTGCAGCATTTTCGCACTGGCACGACAATTAGTCCAAAGTTTGCGAATTACCACACTTTTTACTGACGAAGAATTTAGAGAAGCTCAGAAAAATAATGGAAAGGTACGTTGGAGAATGCGTGATTCATTAGAGGTTGAAATTGTGCGCGTCCGTCAGGAAAAATCCTGAAGTGAAGACGTTATATTTTTGCGCGACCGTTCGACTTTACCGCCGGACAATATATTACAGTTTTTTTATTGATGGTAGTAGTGTGCGTGAGGGAAGGCTTATAGTATTTCTTCTACTCCTGACGATGAGCTAATGTCAATTACCGTGAAGAATGTTGGTGGTGAATTTTCTAGCTATTTATGTTCACGGAATGTTGGCGATAAATTACAAATTAGCCACGCTTATGGCGATTTTAATCCGCAAACAGAAAGTCCTTTGGTTGGAATTGCTGCGGGCTGCGGACTTAGTCCAATTTGGAGCGTTATGGCAAGTTCTAGCCAGCCAACGTTTTTATATTTTAGCCAAAAATCGCCAGAATATATGGTTTTTGAAAATGAGCTAGCGGCGTCAAATATTAAAGTGAAGAAGTTCAGTACTCGCCAGCAAGTTGAAGAAAAAGACGGTTGGTTTAACGGTCGATTTAATGTGGAAAAAATTGTTCATGAAACGCCAGAAGATGCGCATTTTTTGGTCTGTGGAAGTTTGCCGTTTGTTAGAGATGTTTGGCAAAAATTATCCGCCGCCGGTGTGAGCGAATTGAAAATTTCAACGGAGACTTTTTTTGAGCAATGATTGGGGTGACGACTACAGTAGAATTATCATCGACAGTAATTGATGGTGATGATTTTGATGTGTTTTTGTCGCTGAGAGATGGCAATATTAGCGAGGATTTTTCGTCTAGTGTTGGTGAAGAAGTGACTGATGGTGTAGATCGGTTTGATTTGGTGGCGGTAGCTAGCGGTGAAGCAGAGTTACCTTCTACCGAGAAAGTATCAGCGTCAATTGGTCAAACAGCATGTGCGACATGTGTTGGCTGCCCATTTCTTAGTCAGTGCGTAAAACCTCAGGCGTTAGTCATGAAACAGGAGTCGGAAAGACAGGAGAATGTATCTGATGATATGAATTCTGCGGATGAAGAGGCGATTCCTAATTTGTTGGAAATGACACCAAAACAAAGCTATTTGGATAGACTATTGGCTCCAGATGATTTCGATAGTCTGGATGAAAATGGACGCGGAGAATTGGTATTGGCGGGATATTCAGAGTCTACCGATTATCAAGAGCCTATTATTAAAAAAGCACCTGAGCCAGTGGTATCAGAGGCGAAGCCCATAGATTTGACAACTAAAACAAATAAGTCAACTGAGAAACTCATACCGCAGGAACGAGAAGATAAAACTTCGACTAACCAGGCGGTTGAAGCTTCGGGCGAGGATGTGGGCATTGAGAAGATAGGGGTGGTCAGCCCTTCGGTGGAGATGAAGCCGCACATTATTGATTCTATTTCTGACGCAGTGCATAATGACAGCAAGAAGCCGGCACCAGAGTCCTTAGATGCGCCGACAAAGACGGAAAATGCGCCGGTATCGGTAGTGATAGATAAGAACACCCAAACCGTTGATGATAAGAGCAATTCGCTGGAACATGAAACTGTTTACCCTGCGGCTAGCGATAATAAGATTGCTGCTAAGGCTGTAGAGTCTGAGCCGAGCCGAGAAGCAGAAAATGATGAAAGTGCTTTTACGTCAATTTCCGAGCACCAGCACTTGGCAGCACAATTTGATGCAGTAGGGGCGGATAAATCTGCGATTACGGTACCAATTGACAATTCTGGTACGAAAGCACCAGTATACATTCAATCTAACGAGATTAATATAGATGCGACGCCGGATTATAATAATTCTGTCGAATCGACTGACATTGTTGATAATGAGCGGCTGGTTGATGCCGCAATAGTTGATGAAGCTAAGGTTGATCCCCCAAACGAGGAGATTGACATATTGGCGGCGGATCAAATTTTCACTGATACACAGGTCTTGTCAATTGAGCAACTTGACTATAGTGGTACGGTGGTAGAGTGTAGTCATAGTAAGGATAATGATTTGGGCTGAAGAGGATGCGGTTTTCTTTATCGAACGGCAGGAGTCCCCAGTAGTAGAGTCGGAAGTGTCTTCGGCTGAAGCAGTGACGATTACAGTGCATGAAGAAACTGATGACTCTGAGCCAGTGGAACAAGTAATTATTTCCACCTCACCGATTATTGAGCCAACACTTGATGTTGAATCGGACGAGGTGGCAACGAAAATTCCAGAGGAATGTCTCGTGCTTCGTGAGGAGTTTGTGAAAATATCGGAAAAAAGCGATTTGCTGCGCAGTGATGATGAAATTGAAAGTGTAATTATGGATGTTAGTGACATAAAATCAGGCATCAACTTGTCCGGAGAGCAAGCAGAACTTAACGATATTCTGGATAATTGTGTCTATAATGACGAAGAAAGTGTCACGAATGGTGATGATTTGCTGATGAATGCCCATCCATCATCTGGTTTATGGTCAGACGATAGTCCGCTAAATCCAGAAGAGGGGTTGGTGACAATGACTCAATCTGCTGCGGATGACTCATCATTGGTATCGCGGCTGGTTGGTGTGTTGGTGGTGGCGATGTGTGTGTGTGGCGCGCGGCCGACAAGCTAGAGCGATTCCGAATAGCTGATGATCTTTGCGTGGTGTAAGCGATAAATAGGACTGCACGAAATGATAGCGCGAAGATTGGCAGCTGATGAATGGTTAAAGCCTGATATAATAAGACTATGAAAGTGCTCGACAAGCCGAAAATCGACCGTCCCCGCGAGAAATTGGCACGTTACGGTACGGCGCGGCTGAGCGACTTGGAGCTGTTGATGGCGATTATTGGCAGCGGTAATGCTCGGGCCGATGTCGGCAAGATTGCGCGCGAGGTGCTGAAAATTTTGCGTCAAAAGGGCGGTGATGTTTCGTATGATGATCTGCGTAGCGTGGTTGGTTTGGGTGAAGCGAAAATCTCGGTGATTTTGGCGAGTTTGGAACTGGCGCGGCGGTACTTGCTGGACAGCGACCAGCCAATCATCGACAGTCCAGAAAAGGCGGTCGAGCTACTGGTCGACATTCGCGACAAAAAGCAGGAATATTTTGTTTGCCTGACACTGGATGGTGCGAATCGTTTGATTGCCAAGCGGGTGGTGACTATCGGTACGTTGACGGCCAGCCTGGTACACCCGCGCGAGGTTTTCGCCGACGCCATCGCCGATCGTGCCGCCAGCATCATCGTGGCACATAATCATCCGAGCGGGAGTTTGGAGGCCAGTATTGCTGATAAAGAAGTAACGAACAGGCTGGTGGAAGCGGGAAAACTGCTTGGCATTACGCTTAATGATCACCTCATCGTCACGACACAAGGTTATAAATCAATCCTTTAGAGAAACTTAACATCTTTCTTGCAGATGTTAAGTAAAGTATGATATACTTAACATTAGAAAAGGAGATGTTAAGTATGTTATTGGGTAATTTTGTGCAACAGCCGCAAGGCTACAAAGCCTTTATACCAGGGCAATTTCCGCCAAAGGAAATGCTAGTATTTTCTCCTACTGTTCATCTTACGAATGATCGGGCAACTCTAGCCCTTGGTAAACTTGACGGTATTGCCCAGTTAATACCAGATATTGATTACTTTCTTTCTACCTACATACAGAAAGAGGCGGCGGTCTCGAGCAATATCGAGGGAACAAAGCGACAATGCACGATGCTCTTCGTGCCGACATTGGCATGACAGAACACATTCCAGAAGATGTTGAAAATATTTTTAGTTACATCAATGCAATTAACCATGGGGTTGCTGCGGTGCAGGATTCACCCCTGACGCTGCGTATTATTCGCCAAGTGCATGAAGAAATGATGAAAAACACCAGAGAGGGAATTGGCAAAACTCCTGGGGAGATTCGTAAGACACAAAACTGGATTGGTGGCACACGACCTGAGAATGCTTTGTTTGTACCGCCACCGGCACACGAGTTACCACGTGCTTTGTCGGATATCGAAAAGTTCCTCAATCTACCCCAGCCATATTCACCGCTTATTAAGGCAGCCCTACTCCATGCGCAATTTGAAACCGTACACCCATTTCTTGACGGCAATGGTAGGACAGGTCGCCTATTAGTCACACTGCAACTTCATCATGATAAGGTTTTAGAATATCCTGTACTTTATCTGTCGGAATACTTCAAGCGGCATCGCGATACCTATTTCGATAGATTGTCAGATTATCACAATAAGGAGAAAATTGAGGAGTGGGTGTTGTTTTTCTTGGAAGGCGTGACAACAATCGCAGAGGAAGCCATCCAGGTATCCAAGAAGTTGATTGATCTGCGAGAACGAGATATGGAGAAGGTGAATGCACTTGGCGGAAAGCAGGCAAAAACCGCTCTTATGCTACTAAAGGGATTGTACGGTAGTCCGATTATTGATGTTGCACGAGCCGAGAAGATAACCGGGCTATCCCGTCCAGCGGCTAATGCTCTAGTAAAGAAATTTGTCGATATTGGTATACTGTATCAGAGTGGCTCGGCCGACTATGGACGGGTCTTTGTCTATGCTGAGTATATATCTCTATTTTAAACATGCTAGAAATCAGAGAGAGGGAGTATAATAAAAATATTAGGTGAGGTATATCAAAACATGAACGAAAATATGAACGGCTACAACGACAACATACATCAACAACAGATTGACAAGCTGGCGCAGCTCTTCCCCGAGGTAGTCGCCGAAGGCAAGATCGACTGGCAGAAGCTCCAGGCGACTCTAGGCGAGGCGGTTGATTTGGGTGAGCGCTACGGGCTTAGCTGGAAGGGTAAGAGCGACGTCTTCACCACTATCCAGGAGAAGACTGTCCAGACGCTCCACCTCGACCGGGCGAATTCCGTCGATTGGGATACGACGGGCAATATGTTTATCGAGGGCGATAACCTGGCGACGCTGAAGATTTTGCACAAGGCGTATTATGGCAAGGTTAAGATGATCTATATCGACCCGCCCTACAATACTGGTAATGATTTCATTTACAACGACGATTTCAAGCAGACACGCCGTAGCTATAAGGCAGAAGCGGGTATCACCGATGATGAGGGTAACGTTGTGCGAGATGACGGCCTGCGCACCAATACCGGCGGGCATAAGCACAGCAACTGGCTGAACATGATGTATCCACGCCTCTTCCTGGCACGTAACCTGCTCCGCCAAGACGGCGTTATCTTCGTCAGTATCGACGACAACGAAGTCCACAATCTCCGACTGATGATGAATGAGATATTTGGGGAGGAGAATTTGTAGCAGAGATAGCAGTTGTTGGCAATCCTAGGGGTAGAGACTATGGCGGCGTGGCGCTGATGCATGAATATATGCTCGTGTATCAAAGGTCGTATCTTAATGAGATCAATAGCCTGACGGAAGAAGGCAAAAAATTTCCTTATAGTGATGAAAACGGCGGGTTTGAAGTTAGAGAACTTAGAAATAGAAACATTGCCTTTAATAAGATAAATCGTCCAAATCTCTACTACCCCTTTTTTGTAGATCCTACGAAAAAGGATAAAAATGATTTGTTCGCTATATCACTTGAGAAACATGACGGCTATGCAGTAGAAGTTTTTCCAAAGGAATCTCAAGGTTTTTATACTGTATGGCGATGGGGAAAAGAAAAAGCTAAAAAGTTTCTCAATAAAGAAATTAAGGCAAAAGCTATGCAAGATGGCGGTTATCAAATAATTGAAAAATATAGAAAAACTACAAGAATGGCAAGAAGCGTCTGGAGTGATAAGGAAGTTAATACTGAGAAAGGTACTCTTGCTGTCAAATCGATATTTGAAGGCAAGAAGTTTTTTAATTTCCCCAAACCAATAGGACTTATCAAAAGGGCTATAGAAATGGGAACGACGAACGACGATATCATCCTTGATTTTTTCTCCGGCTCCGGAACCACCGCTCATGCTGTTGCCGAACTTAATGCCGAAGACGGCGGCAATCGTCGCTGGATTTGTGTGCAGCTACCTGAGCTGACCGACGATAAGTCGGAGGCGTATAAAGCTGGTTACCACACCATCGCAGACATTGCTCGTGAGCGTATCCGCCGAGCGGGCGCCAAAATCCGTGCCGACCAGGCGGACAAGCTCGCCTCTCGTGACGCTCCACTTGACCTTGGCTTTCGGGCGTATCGGGTGGATGATAGTAACTTCAAACAGTGGAACGAGCTGGTTTCCGACCCGGAGGAAATTCGCCAGCAGGCGCTCGCTAACCTTGACCCGCTGGAGGAGGGCACGACCGATGATGATCTGCTGACCGAGCTTCTGCTCAAGCGTGGTATCTCACCGCTGGTGCAGATAGATCAGTATGACGACTTCTGCTTCATCCCGTCCGAAAAGCTCGCCATTTGCCTGGTGCACTCCATGACAGAAGAGCTATTTACAGCCATCCTCGCCACCAAACCATCATCCATCATCCTCCTCGACCGAGCCTTCGGCACCAGCGAAACCCTGCGCATAAACCTAACCCTCCAAGCCGAACAGCGGGGTGTTAGGGTGGAGGTGGTGTGATGGCTGATAAAAATTCTATATATTGCCCAAAGTGCAAAGGATATAGCAGCCTAACGGAGAGAGCGGGGTACAATAAGCAGTTTAGTGGAATATATGGACGCACTTTCACCTATAGATACTCTGTATCGGAATGCAATAGCTGTAGCCAGCATTTTCTAGTAATACGAGATGACGACAACAGCATAGAAAGTATCTATCCGAGGACATTACCAGGGTCAGTCAATGACTTGATACCCGAAGATGTTAAAGCCGATTTTGAAGAGGCGTTACTATGTTATTCGGTAAGTGCCTATCGTGGCGCAGTGGCGTTAGCTCGTAGAACCGTACAGTTAATATGCTTAGATAAAGGCGCCGATAAATCCAAAAAACTTTACCAGCAGATAGATGAATTATTTAGTAATGGTGTAATCACAAAAGATATACAGGAATGGGCTCATGAGGTTAGGTTTCTTGGAAATGATGCTGCGCATCCAAATAAAGATATAGTAAGCGGAGATGATGCCAGAGATATATTGGATCTACTGGAATCATTGTGTGAAGTCTTGTATGTTGCACCTGCAAAGGCTGCTGAACGTAAAAAGAAACGAACATCTATAGAGGGCTGAGGCAAAAGAATGGGTGAATCTAATCTTAATAAAGAGAATTACTTATATGTAACATTTCGTGGCCCGAGTGTTGATGCTGGGGAGATGGATATAGGCCAAGCGAGTAAGGTTTTTGCTGCTCTCGATAAGTGGAGAAAACAGTACGAAAAAGAGTTTATTAGCGAAAATCAGCTCAGTATAAAACTTAAATCTGTAGAAAAGGGTAGCACAGACCTCCAGTTTGTTGTAGATATACTACAGGCTGGTAGCTGTCCGGCCACCCTACTGGCCGCCGGAAAGTTAGTCAAAGAAGTCGGCAATTTTCCAGGAGTTAAGGATTTTTTGCAAAAGATTGGTGATGAGCTTGGGAAGCAGGTTAGTTTGAAGATAGCCAGTAAGGGTAAGACACTTACTGAATCTGCGCCATATATTAAAAATGGCGTGGTTATGGTTGACGTGTTTAAGGGTAAAAATAAAGTTGATAGCGTAGAAAAAAGTTCAATAGATTTTTACCATAAAAGTAATAAAACACTAAATGACTTGTATGTTTTAGGTGCAAACAAAATTACGGAGGCGGAAGTAGGCTATAAAACACAGGGCTCAGCCAGGAGTAGACTAGCAATCATTAAGCTCATAGACAGAGAGTCATTTATAAAGGACGAATCACAAGATAAGCTTGCCGATAGACTGGTTGAGCTATTCGATAAAGATAAAGCCGAAGAAGTCAAAATAGTAGGTAGGTTCATCGATTCTTACGGATTAGCACATAGATATCAATTTGCACTGCAAGTAAAAAGAGACACAGGCAAATACGGAAAGCAAAAAGTACTGTGTGATATGCCAGCAGAGCTGATATCACCGACATATGACTTATTAAAACCTGAGAATAGAAAAGATGTGCTAGTCAAAGGATTGGCTACTCGCGACAGCGAAAATCGTCTAGATAAAATGAAAGTTGAGTGGTACAGTGATGATCTCGAATATAACCCTGATCAGACAAGTTTACTTAATTATATGGATGGAGGTATGTGATGCAAAAGAGTGATTTTTTACTTTACAAAACCCCAGACAACAAAGTCTCCATCAACGTTCAAATAGAAGATGAAACCGTTTGGTTGACGCAAGATCAGATGGCGGAGCTTTTTGATAAGTCGAAACCAACGATCGTGGAGCATCTGGGGAATATTTGAAGAAGGCGAGCTAGATGAAAATTCAGTTGTTCGGAAATTCCGAGTAACTGCTGCTGATGGGAAGAAATATAGCGTCAAACATTATAATTTAGATGTGATTATCTCTGTCGGTTACCGTGTTAAATCCTTGCGTGGTACACAGTTCCGCCAATGGGCGACCAAGCGACTCAGAGAATATATTATCAAGGGATTCACGATGGATGATGAGCGCCTCAAGCAAGGTGGCGGGCGATATTTCAAAGAATTGCTACAGCGCATTCGTGATATTCGCTCCAGCGAACGCAACCTGTATCAGCAGGTGACGGATATTTATGCCACCAGCATTGATTACAAAAAAGACGCCGATATGACGAAGAAGTTTTTTGCCACGGTGCAAAATAAAATGCACTACGCAGTGCACGGTAAAACTGCAGCGGAGATGATTTTCGACCGTGCTGACGCCGGGCAACCAAATATGGGACTGACGAATTTCAAGGGTGATTACATAACGACTGATGATGTATCGGTGGCTAAAAATTATTTGAACGAGGACGAGTTGAATGTATTAAACTTGATCGTGTCGCAGTATTTGGATTTTGCGGAGTTACAAGCTGCTCGGCACAAAGCTATGACGATGCAGCAATGGATTGATAAGTTGGACGAATACCTGTGTGTGAATGATTCGAAATTGCTTGATAATGCTGGCAAAATTAGCCACAAGCAAGCGATCGAAAAAGCCAAGCGCGAGTATGATAAATATCGTCAAGATGAAATGAGGCGGCTGGAGAGTGATTTTGATAAGGCGACTAAAAAGTTGAGGAGAAAACAGTGAAACTCCATTTTGATTCAAACCTAGATTACCAGCTCGACGCGATCAATGCGGTAGTTGATGTTTTTCAGGGTCAGTCGTATGAGGGTGGATCGTCCGAGATGCTGGATGTTGATGAGAAACAGATGAGCATTGAACAGGTGAGTGCTCGAGGGAATGTTCTATCGCTAACTAAAAAGCGGATCGTGAAAAACACTATGGCGGTGCAAGAACGAAACGATACCATCGATGCAAAAAGCGACGATCTCAACTTCTCCATCGAAATGGAAACTGGCACCGGCAAGACCTATGTTTACCTGCGCACGACTCATGAACTTCATCAAAAATACGGCTGGAAGAAGTTTATCATCGTGGTGCCGAGTGTGGCGATTCGTGAGGGCGTGATGAAAAATCTGGAGATCACGCGTGAACATTTCGCCGCTGAATACGACAATCCAGAGATGAATTTTTATGTGTGGGATAGCAAAAAGACTGGCCAGGCGCGTGAGTTTGCCACGAACGATACCTTGCAGATCATGGTGATTACCATTGATAGCTTCGCCAAGGCACAGAATGTGATGAATCGGCAGAGTGACTATGGGCGGCCGCTTGACTTTATCAAGGCTACTCACCCGGTGGTTATTCTCGACGAGCCACAGAATATGGAGACAGACATACGGCGGAATGCTATTGCTAGCCTCAACCCGCTGTGCACGTTGCGCTATAGTGCCACACACAAGCATTTATATAATTTGCTTTACCGGCTGACTCCGGTCGATGCCTATGATAAAGGCTTGGTCAAAAAGATCGAGGTGCATAGCGTCCAGAGTGAGGACAATTATAATGATGCGTATATTAATGTATTGTCGCTGGAGCGTCAGTCGAAGACCCGCTCATTTGCTAAGATAGAGGTAGACGCGAGTGACGAGTACGGCTTGCAGCGCAAGATTATCAAGGTGTTTCCGGGCGATGATCTGGAGGTAAAGACGGGTCGTTCGGTCTATGCCGGCTACTATGTCGAGTCGATCAATCACGGTGATAATTGCGTCGAGTTTAGTAATGGTAAAGTAGTCTACGTTGGTCAGCGTGACGAAAGTCTGCATGATGATATTATCAAGCGGCAGATTGAGCTGACGATTGACGATCATTTTGATAAACAGCGTCGGCTAGGCAGCGGCGTAAAGGTGCTCAGCCTATTCTTTATCGATAAAGTCATGAATTATCGCGAATATACGGCGAATGGTGTCAATAAAGGTAAATTTGCTAAGTGGTTTGAGGAAGCCTACATCAAGGTCTCGTCTAAACCAAATATACTGGCGTCATGGATGGCCTGTCGGCAAGTGAAGTTCATAATGGTTACTTTGCGGCGGATAAGAATGGCCAATGGAAAGATTCTCGCGACACCAAAGGCGAGGGTGGGCGGACGAAGGACGATGATACGGCGTATAACCTAATCATGAAGGACAAGGAGAGGTTGCTGGATACCGGCGAGCCGCTACGATTTATCTTTAGCCACTCGGCACTGCGTGAGGGCTGGGATAATCCTAATGTATTTCAGATCTGCACGCTCAACGAAACGTCGAGTCAAATGAAAAAGCGCCAAGAGATCGGGCGAGGGTTGCGCCTGCCGGTTGATATTGATGGACAACGAGTGCACGATGACAGTATCAACGTACTAACGGTAGTGGCTAATGAGAGTTATGCAGATTTTAGTCGTAAACTCCAGACGGAGATTGAAGAGGAAACGGGTATCCATTTTGGTGGACGAATCAAGAATCGTGATAATCGGCAAGTCGTCAGCTTTCAGAAATCACGGGCGCTTGATCCGGCTTTCAAGGAATTATGGGATAAAATTAAACATAAAACGACCTACCGGGTGGCAATTGATACAGAGAAGTTAGCAGCGGAGTCGGCTAATGAATTAGCACAGATCACTATTAGCAAACCGCACATTGCTGATGCTAAAACACTGATTGACTCGATGAATAATGATAGAGGCTTTATGGTGCGCGAGACCGGCTTTAACGCCTATGCGGCACGCCAAACTGAAGTTAAGATACCGAATTTATTAGCGGATATTCAGCGTCAGACACAAATGACCCGCCGGGTGATATTTGATGTGCTTGATCAGGCGGGGATGTTTGAGCAGATTGCTATTAATCCACAGCAGGTTATTGATGAGACGGCTCGGGCGATTAATCGTGTGAAGCGGCGCTTAGCAGTTGACGGTGTTAAATATCACAGAACGGGTGAGCATTATGACATGACGTTGTTTGAGAATAGTGAATTACAGACATACCTGTATGATGCAGCGATGAAGAGTGGGGCAGTTGCAGTGACCGACCTGGCAAAAACCATCTACGATTATGTGGCGGTTGATTCGGAAGTTGAGCGTGAATTCATGCAGTCGCTGGAGGACAATACCGACGTTAAGTTTTATATTAAGCTACCAAGTTGGTTCAAGATTGATACACCGGTTGGTAAGTATAATCCAGATTGGGCAGTAGCGTTTGACGGCGATGAGCGGATTTACTTTGTTGCCGAGACGAAAGGCTCAGATGATATTAATGATAATCACTTGAGTGCTAATGAACGAGCTAAAATTACTGCGGCCCGCCAGCATTTTGCAGAAATTAATGTACCATATGCGGCGCCGGTGCGGAGTTTGCGGCAGGCGTTGACTATGGTCGGAGATGGTAATTGTGACACCTGATACACACGCAAATTATTATGTTCGCCCGTTGTTGGCTACTGGGTGCTTACAAATGCTTTGGAGCGGAGTAAAGATGCTAAGGAGAATGCATGAACAAACCAAACAAAACTATCATTATCGCTCGTGCTATCATCCGTATCGGTGATGCCGCCAGAAATGCTAATGATTATAGTTTGCTGGGCGCGTTACGTGAAATGGTGGAGCAATTGTCGCAGCATGGCGTTAAAGACACTGACGTCGACATGGATTTGCTGCTGGAATATGTCGAGGCGGCAGATGGTTGCGACTATTGCCGAGCGGGCGACGGTAAGCCAAGTGTTGACGAATTGACAACAAAAATCAATCAGCAGTTAGCGCGTCGCGGCCAGGCGCAGGTGGAGGCGAGCGACCAGTCGGTGCTGAAATTTGAGCCGCTGGTTCATCTGGTAACGGCGGCGTATGCTAAAAATGAAGGTGGTGTGACGGCTGGCCTGTCGATAGCGCTGGTCGTCAATCAGGATGGTTCGGTGGATCTGCCACGCAACCATTTTTTGAACGCAGAACTGCTCGATTATTTTGATGAAAATCGCCCAGTTAATTGGCGTTCTGTCGAGCGTGATTTGCCGTCAAAGTTGCACGGCTATCATTTGGTAGCAGGTTCGGTAGAAGTGCAGGAGATTTTGCCGCGGGAGTTGGAGGCGATGTCGTTTTAAGGGTAATGATTATTGAATCATGAAAATCTCCGTACACATTAAACCAAACTCTCGCCATCGTGAGGAAGTTGTGGAAAATGATGACGACACATTGACGGTTTATATCAAAGCTCCAGCAATTGAAGGTCGAGCCAACGCGGCGGCTATTAAGTTATTGGCAAAACATTTTAAGGTTGTATCATCCAAAGTTAAATTAGTGCGCGGTGCAACTTCAAAATATAAGATATTTGAGATTGATTAAGTTTACGGATAAACGGCGCCCGGTGTCATATCGCCGATTAAATTTTGTACCGTTACGAATGAATAGCCTTGCTGTTTGAGTGAGTCAAGAATGCAAGGAACGGCATTCACGGATGTCGGATGAATATCGTGCATTAAAATCACAGCTCCGTTGCGAGCGCCAGCGACAGCCCTTGAGCAGACGATTTCGCTATTACGATCAGCCCAGTCGCGCGTATCGACAGACCAAACAACTGCCGACATTCCGCGCTGACGGAATTGTTCCAAAACCGCCCGATTAAACGCGCCGTATGGTGGGCGTATGATATTGGGCTTGATGCCGACTGCTTGTTTTATGGCGTTATTCGTCTGGTCAATTTCACTAACGAGTTGCTCTGTTGAAACCTTATTTAACTCTGGATGCGACCAAGAGTGATTGCCTAATTGATGTCCGCGCGACTGCATACGGCGTAATGTATTGGCACGTGCTGAAACTTTGCTGCCGATTAGGAAAAATGTCGCTTTGGCGTCGTACTTATCCAATATATCCAACAGTTTTTCGGTGTATGGCCCAGGTCCGTCATCAAAAGTTAGAGCAATTGTTTTATTTGCGACGGTAGGTGTTGGAGCTGCGGGCGCTGGTTTTGGTTTTTCTGCAGGTTTGGGGATGTTGGCGAATTTTCTCGCCGTTGGGTTTTGCAGATATTTAGAGACGGAGGAAATTGGCGCGGTAATTGTCAATTCGCCGTAAGATGATGGCAGTAGCGACGCCTGACCGAGTGGCCAAGCCAATGCATTGCCATTATTGGTGATGATGAAATTAGACAAGCTTCTTTATTTATGATTTCATTCAGGTCAATTTCTGGCTGCTGGCGTTGCTTGATGATCTGAGAAATGCTGTCTTTGGCAGCGGATATGATTGCTTCGGCGGCTTCATCGGACTGTTCTGTAAAATCAGCTAAGCCGACAATTTCGCCAGATTTTTTGTCGAAAGTCCAAAATTGTGTCATTGATGCTGGATGCGCGCCATTCATATCTTGCTTAATATTGATGACAATTGACAGCGCTTCTGAAGTGTTGTGCGTGACTTGATAGCCAATTGTTTCAGTCATTGGCTTATCAAAAACTGTCGCCAGTAAAACCGTATTTTGAAAATCGCGATCAATTTTATCAATCGACTCGCTAATTAAGCGATTAATCTTTTCATTTTCCGTGATCGGATATTCAATTGAAACTTTTTCTCGTTTGTTATCTCTGGTGACAAATTTTGAGCGAATGCCAGAATATTTCGAATCGGCAAAATAATACTTTTCGTCAGATGGCGCAGTCGTTTGTCGTGAGTGTGATTGGTTGAGGAAATATATCCCAAATAGCCCTGCCGAAAATAGCAATATCAAAAACGGTATGATAATAAATAGTTTTTTCGATTTTGGTTTTGCTTTTTTTCTCTGAATGCGCATATTATAAGTATAGCACTAGTATTTTGGTTTTGTTATTATTGATAATAAGTAGAGACTAGCTTGATCAAAATTACAACAGAGAGGAATTTACGGAGTGGAACTTGAGCCAATTATAAAAGTCGATAAACTCGTTAAAACTTATGATGGAAATAACGTGGTCGACGGCGTGTCGTTTGAAGTTAAAAAGGGCGAGATATTTGGGATTCTTGGTCCTAACGGCGCGGGCAAAACAACAACGTTGGAAATGCTGGAAGCGCTCAGACCAATTGATGGTGGCGTGGCTACAATTGACGGCATAGATGTCGCTAAGAAACCTAAGGATATTAAGAATATAATTGGCATTCAGCTTCAGTCGACAGCTTTTTATGACAAACTGACTTTGCGTGAACAATTGAAAATGTTTGGTAGTTTATATGGTCGGACAGTTGATACTGAGGCGCTGCTTGCTAAGGTTCAATTGATGGAAAAGGCTAAGAATTACGTCGAGCAGCTTTCTGGCGGTCAAAAACAGCGTTTTGCGATTGCCTCGACGTTGGTGAATAATCCGAAAGTGTTGTTTCTGGACGAGCCGACCACGGGGCTTGATCCGCAGGCACGTAGAAACTTGTGGGATTTGATTAAGGAAATTCGCGACGAGGGAATTACGATTCTTTTGACGACGCATTATATGGACGAGGCGGAATTATTGTGTGATCGTCTGGCGATTATGGATAGCGGTAAGATTATCACAATTGATACGCCACATAATCTCATTCAGCAATTATTAGCGCGCGGTTTTAAGAAGGAGCAAGTTGTCGAGCAAGCCAATTTGGAGGACGTGTTTATTGACTTAACAGGAAAGGCAATTCGGGATTAACATGAAAAAATATTGGATTGGGATATTCGGGCAAGTTCGCGCTCAGCAAAAGCGTTTCGTCCGAGATAAAATGGCGCTATTTTTCACTTTCCTTTTTCCGCTGATTTTTCTATTGGTTTTTGGGTCGGTTTTTAGTAATGATTCGACCAGTTTTAATATTGCAATTGTCAACAATTCGCAGACAGAATTTGCCAAGAGTTTCGTTAAAAATGCCAAAGAAAATTCGAAGGATTCGATTCTCAAAATTAAGGACGTTAAAGATATGAATGACGCGCGCAAAAAAATGAAGCGGTCGGAGCTTAATGGTATTATTGAGCTTCCAAGTGATTTTGGCGCGATAAAAAATAATGGCAATCATCCTACTCCAACAGGCACTATGAATGTTATTTACTCCAAAGGTTCTGAGCAGACAGGCGGCGCGTTGGTGGCGGTGATGAATCAAATTACCAATAGTATCAATAGTCAGATGGGTCAACCTGAAGCTCCGCTTAAAGCTGTTGGTAAAGCGATTGGTGATGAGCAATTAAAATCGTTTGACTACATGTTTACGGGACTATTGACTTTCAGTTTGATGAGTATGGGTATTTGGTCTATCTAACCAAATACCGGCTGAAAAGAAACGTGGTCTATATCGTCGGTTACGCGCGGCGCCATTTACTTCTGGTCAGTTAATCATCTCCACGGCAATTCATTATACGACGATTTCCTTGCTTAGTTTGGTGATGATGGTTGTCGCTGGGACGTTAATATTCCACTTTAATATGCGAGGCGACTGGGCACTATTTGCAATGATGTCTGTATTGTCTGCATTTATGACTGTGGGTGTGGGGTTATTAATTGCTGGGTTGTCAGAGAACGAAGATCAGTCATCGTCATTAAGTAACTTAATCTCTTTCCCGATGATGTTTTTATCTGGTACGTTTTTTCCACTTTATCTATTTCCAGAATGGTTGCGAAGTGTCGCTCAATTTATCCCTATAACGCCAGTTACGGATGGATTCCGGTTAATTATGACTGAACACGCAAGTTTTATGGAAATCTTGCCACAATTTGGAATTATTGCAGCCTGGACTTTCGTAATTTACCTTGTGGCTATTAAATTATTTAGGTGGGAATAACCATTCAAGGATAGTGAAACAAATAGAAAGACGTTGCTCTTATCGTAAGCGGGTACTTGATATTTTTATCACGGGAGTTGCTTAATTCCGCGTGACAAGTCAAATAATTATTTAACGCCGCCAGCCTTCAAAATTGCCCTTAAGCCACTCTCGCCACCGACGAATCCGCTGGTTTGATAGTCGTTAATAACCATGTACGGTAAGCCATTCACGCCAAGAGAAAGAGCTTTGGGTATTGTCATCAATTTCTTTTTGGTGCGGTTTTTTAGTCATACAATCGGAAAATTGCGATTCATTCATGCCGACGTTTTTGGCGGAAGTTAGGAAATATTCCAGCGGAAGAGCAGGGATTTTTTTCGGCACAGCGACGTTTTTTACGCCGATTCCTTTATCAAAGTAATCAGTTTTAATGCGCGGGACAATATCGTGAGTGTATTGCCAATATTTATCTTGATCAGCAGCACAAAACGCAGCGTGAGCACCAGTTTCGGTATTGTTGGTCATCTCTTTTAATAGTGTTACTACGCGATGCTCATAACGAACTTTTCCGGATTTAATATAGTCATTTTTGAAAAATTCCGTGTTGGTTGCGGCTTCGACCTCGGCACAAAATGAACAAAAATAATCAGTATAATCAATGAATACGTTTTTCGCGTCAGCGGATCCTTGTGACATTTTTTCATTCCACGGTTTATTATCACCAATGTGACGATTCGGCGGGCGATTGACAATTCCATAGATAAATAAAGCTACAATTCCCACGATTACAATTCCCGAAAGAACCCAAATAAGCGCTATGCCTGATGATTTTTGTCGATTCATATTTTCTCCTGTTTAGATAATTCTGTGTACATAAAAATAATTTGACCTGATTTATATAGCGAGAATAAACTGAGTAGTAAAGCTAATAAAAGAACTATTATGCTGGCGATATTTGCAGCGGTGGCGGCGGCAGCTCCCGAGAAAAATAGGGTTACAATTGGCAAGATTAGTGATGTTCCGCAGGGAACGCAGCCGAGTCCAATTGTTGCGGCAATTGATGCAATTCCGCTTAGTCCGACTTGTCGAGATACAGTTTTTTCATTGTCGCGATTATTCTTTGCTGTAAAAATTACAGCGGCGATCGATATACCTTGAAGAATTGACACTACCATAAGCAGTGCGCCATTTAGTGAAGTGAAACTTTGTTTGAAGATGTCTATAATCATCGAACCGAGCAGCGCGATTTATCGAGGATTGGTAAACGCGACATTATCAGCGGTCCGTAAAAATTGGCGTTGATTGCGAAATAAATTATCACGGCGAAGGCGACGGTCGCGACAATTGTTATTAGGAAATATTTTGGCAAACCAAGCATTCTGCCGATTCCTAGAAGCGCTGATTTGATGGATTCCTGCTTGCTGCGAATTCGACTCATACGCCTATTATACGATATTCGTAAAGGCAATTCGATCATCCACGGCAGCAACTTTTACTGTATCTCCGTCGTGAATTCGCCCGTCGATCAGTTCGAGTGCTAAAGGATCAAGCACGCGTTTTTGAATCAAACGCTTAAGTGGCCGAGCGCCGAAGCTTGGGTCGTAGCCGTCTCGTGCCAACATGTCGCGGACACTATTGTCAAAATCCAACGTTATGTCGCGACTATCCTTAACTTGGCGAACAACTTTTTCTAATTGCACATCAACAATTGCACGCATCGATTCAGGATGAATGCGATCAAAAATCACGATGTCGTCAATTCGGTTTAAGAATTCTGGGCGGAAATGACCACGAAGCGTCTCTAAAATTTGATTGTCGAGCGAGCTAATGTCGTCGCCCGTGTAGTCCATAATCATTTGCGATCCGACGTTGCTGGTCATGATGATAATGGTGTTACTAAAGTCAATCGTTCGTCCTTGTCCGTCCGTCAATCGACCGTCGTCTAAAACTTGCAATAGTACGTTAAATACGTCGGGATGTGCTTTTTCGATTTCGTCAAACAAAACCACGCTATACGGACGTCGTCTAACGGCTTCCGTCAATTGACCACCCTGATCGTAGCCGACATATCCTGGAGGCGAACCGATCAATCTGGCTACGGCGTGGCGTTCCATATATTCACTCATATCAATTCGAATCATGGCGTGCTCGTCGTCGAATAATTCACGACATAAACTGCGCGCGACTTCTGTTTTTCCCACGCCAGTAGGTCCGAGGAATAGGAGTGAGCCAATCGGTCGATTAACGTCGCCGAGTCCAGCACGTGACCTACGAATGGCGCTCGCTACGGCTGCTACAGCGCGATCTTGTCCGATGACTTGGCGGCTGATTGATTCCTCCAATTTGGTCAATTTGCTGGATTCGCTTTCCATCAATCGCTCCACTGGAATTCCGGTCCAGCGCGCTACTACGCCAGCAATATCGTCAGGCGTAACTTCTTCGCGGAGTAATCGGTCGTGAGTTGGAATTGCCGCTAGCTCCTCGCGGGCGCTTGCTAATTTTTTCTCCAGCTCCGGTAGATCGCCATATTTAATGCGGCTGGCGGTGGCTAAATCTGCATCGCGTTCAGCAATTTCTAATTGTGAGCGCAGATTGTCCATTTTTTCGGTAGTCGTGTTGACGGTTTGCAAAATGTCTTTTTCGTGTTGCCATTTTTTATCAATCACTTCGGCTTTTGCGCGAATCTCGGCAATTTGCTCCTTAATTTCATCTTTGCGAATATTGGCGTGGTCGGATTTGTCCTTTTTCAACGCCGCTTCCTCGATTTCCAATTGCAAGCGTCTATTATTCAATCGATCCAGCGCAATTGGCACGCTTTCTAATTGCATTTTGAGCGAGCTGGTCGCTTCGTCAAGCAAGTCGACTGCTTTGTCTGGCAAGAATCGGTCGGGCAAATATCTGGTAGATAATCTGGCGGCTGCCACGATTGCGTCATCAGCGATTTTTACTCCATGGTGAATTTCGTATTTTTCCTTCAATCCGCGCAAGATGGCGACAGTGTCGTCAAAGCTTGGTTCGCCAACGTAAACTGGCTGGAATCTTCGTTCTAGAGCGGCATCTTTTTCGACATATTGGCGATATTCAGCGAGTGTCGTCGCGCCGATCATATGCAATTTTCCGCGAGCCAGCGCTGGTTTTAACATATTGCCCGCGTCCATACTGCCTTCACTTTTTCCAGCGCCAACCATGGTGTGAATTTCATCGACAAAAAGAATAATCTCACCAGCCGCTTCTTCTACTTCTTTTAAAACGGCTTTTAATCGATCCTCAAATTGTCCGCGGAAACTAGCGCCCGCCAGAAGACTGGAAATTTCCAGGGAAATTAGTCGCTTATCCTTCAGTGAAGCGGGAACGTTGCCTTTGACAATTCGTTGCGCCAACGCCTCAACAATTGCGGTTTTACCAACTCCCGGCTCACCGATGAGAACGGGATTGTTTTTAGTGCGGCGACTTAAAATCTGCACAGTGCGTCGAATTTCTTCATCTCGACCGATCACTGGATCGAGTTTACCTTCGCGCGCTAACGCCGTTATGTCTGTACCAAATTTTTCGAGTGGTTTAGCTGTTTCTTCTTGATTCATGTTTGGTGGCATAAAATCCTCCTTTTGGTTTTTAGTCCTAATTTGTTGCGCCCCAGTAAAATACAGAATGGTGAAACTTGATGTAGTTATCATAACAAATTAGCACTCTCGGTGCAAGAGTGCTAATAAAATAAATAGTCATTTTGTGATATGTTAAATGTATGAATATTCTTGTCACTGGTGGCGCTGGATATATCGGCAGTCACACAATCATCGAACTATTGTCATCAAATCATAAAGTAGTGGTGGTCGATAACTTATCAAATTCGTCCGTTGAAAGTCTGAGGCGAGTTGAAGAAATCACTGGTCAATCAATACCGTTTCACGAATTCGATTTGTGTGATCATCAGCGACTATCAGAATTGTTTAAATCTGAGAAAATTGACGCTGTGATTCACTTTGCTGGGTTGAAGGCGGTTGGTGAATCGGTTGAAAAGGCGCTTCTTTACTATAAAAATAACCTTGAAAGCACGTTGGTTTTGCTTGATGTGATGCAAGAATTTGACGTGAAGAAATTGGTGTTTTCTAGTTCGGCAACAGTTTATGGCGATCCAGCTAAATTACCAATTACCGAAGATATGCCGTTGTCTGCCACGAATCCATACGGTCAGACAAAGTTGATGATTGAGCAAATGCTTCGCGATATTTCTGCGACAAATCAAAATTGGCAATTTACATCTCTCCGCTATTTTAATCCAGTTGGCGCGCATCCGAGTGGTCGCATCGGGGAAAATCCCTCGGGAATCCCGAACAATCTTCTGCCATTTGTGTCGCAAGTTGCTGTTGGTAAGCGAGAGTATTTGAGTGTTTTTGGTGACGATTATGATACTCCAGATGGAACTGGTGTGCGCGATTATATTCACGTGGTTGATTTGGCGAAGGCTCACGTGGCGGCTCTGGAGAATTTAGGCCGACCGAACGAATATAAAGTCTATAATATCGGCACTGGTCGTGGTACTTCGGTTTTGGAATTAGTGAAGGCGTTTGAGAAAGCGTCTGGTCGCGATGTTCCATATCAAGTTACGCCACGTCGGGCAGGTGACATTGCGACGTGCTATGCAGACCCAGGCTTGGCGGAGAGAGAATTAGGTTGGCGAGCGGAATTGACAATTGAAGATGCTTGCCGCGACGCTTGGAATTGGCAGAGCAATAATCCAAATGGCTACAATGGCTAATTGCCAGATTTGGTGAAAATCTTATTTTCGTAATAAGCGGAACGTTTGGAAAGTTCTGAATTTAAGTTTTCAATTCCGCCGTATTGTTCGACCAAGGTTTTCTTTCCAGAAAATAAGTTTGTACCCAGACCTAATCGGTCGCCGTCAATTTTAACTCCCAGCGCCGCCAAAGTTGACGGATACATATCGAATGTCGTGAATTGACGGTTCTTTGAGTGACTAGTCGAAATGGCTGGATTTATAAACGTATTGTAAATGGTTCGCTGATAATTAGTTCCGCCAATTTTTTCGTCGTAATATGAAGTCTGCATTCCTAAATGGTCTCCAGAAATAATAATTGTGGTGTTCTCGTAAAATGGCTGAGATTTAACCCAATTGACGAATGCGGCGACCTGTTTTTGAGGAGCAAGCGTGAACATTGTCGTATTGATTACTGAAAGTTTTGGCGCAGGTTTCATCCAAATAGCCATCGGTAAAAATGCGTGTCGGCGGTCAATAATTGTAAGTTAAATGGCTTGTCTGACGCCGCCAAGCGCGAGGCTTCTTCGCGGGCAAATTGGAATAATTTTTTTATCTTCATAACCCCACCAAACTTTGTAATCTTCGGATATTTTTTTCCGTGTTTTTTTGGCGTAATTGTAATCTTCGATATTGAAATTGCCATGCTGAGTTAATAATTTATCGCGTCCGCCAAAAACTTGCTTCAGAGCCCATAATAAATGTTTGATTATAACCTTGTTTTTCTAAAATCTCACCAAGACTATAAGCGCCTGGCAAGAATTTTTTAAACTCGCCCAGGGCGTTATGGTCGCGTCCACCAACCAAGTTTTCCTTCAGTGGAACACCAGCGGATTGTGCAGCCATTCCCGCCACAGTCCAGCCGGTGTTTGTTGCAGGTAAAGCGCCACCGACACCAGATGCTTTGTTTGAGAATGAGGTATTTTTTAACGCCAATTCTTCCAGCTCTGGAATGATGGAGGTTTCGGAGCTGCCGCCATTAGCCTTTGATGCTAAAGTGTTTTCCATTGACTCTAAATAGATGTATATTAAGTTGCGTTTTTTCTCTGGAAAAGTTAATTTGGCGGTTTTTGGATTGACGTAATTTTCTTCATATAATTTGGTTGATTGGGTCAAGGCGTAAATATAGTTAGGGATGCCGAAACTTTGAATTAGAAGGACGATCGCAATTAAAAACATACTTAGCGAGTAAATTGCTTGATTTCGTAATCTCAAAAACGGCAGAGTAAATTTTCGTGATGATTTGATTTTTTTCAAGCAAAAGGCGATTATGTGATTGATAAAAGAGATCGATTTGTCGAACATTGGGATTAATAAGGCGCCGAATAATAGTAGAACTAGCGGAAGATTTTGCAGGACGGCCGACCATAAATTGTCAGATTTGCCACCAGCTAATCCGTTGACGAAATAAAAAATTATCTCGTCGATTTGTGAATCTTTAAAGACTATATATTTATAGCGCGCCGCAATTAAGCAAAATGCCGCCAAAAAAAGCAAGATGATTGATATTGATTTAATCCAGAAACGTTTGGTAAATTTAATTTTTCTCACCATTCTATTATATCACTTACGTTTTTTTGATGATGAAGGGGTATAATAAAAGCATGAGCAAGAATAAGACGCGCACATTCGGAATTAGCTGGTGGATTGGGCTGGTTTTATTTGCGGGGATGATTTGTTTGATGTTGGGCGATATTTTACATCGAGATGGCATAATTGGCTCAAAAACTGACGTTTTGGTGATGGGTACGAATGCTGGATTTAAGCCGTTTGAATATATTGATAACAATCAAGTGGTTGGCTTGACGTTGATCTGGCGAGGGAAATTGCTAAAAGCTTGGGCAAAGATTTGAAGGTCGAAGATATGTCGTTTGATGGGCTACTTCCGGCGCTGGATAGTGGGCAAATTGATATGGTGGCAGCTGGAATGACAGTGACGCCTGAGCGAGAGAAAAATGCGTTGTTTTCAAATCCGTATTATTCGGCGTCGCAGAGGATAATTGTTAAAAAGGGTAGTCCGATTCGCAATAAATATCAATTGCCAGGGCGAAAAATTGGCGTACAGCTGGGTACGACTGGCGATACTTTGGCGTCTAAGATTGCTGGCGCATCAGTCACACAATTCCAAACCGCGCCGAGTGTTTTGCAGGAATTAAGTTCGGGAAAAATTGAAGCGGTCATTCTGGACGACGCTCCCGCAAAGCAATATTCGGCTGGATTTTCTGACTTAGAAATCTTACCGGGCGCGCTCAGCGATGAAAGTTATGCGATTGCTATTAAAAAGGATAATAAAGACCTCCTAGAAAAGGTTAATAAAGAAATTGCCAAGATGAAAAAAGATGGCCGCTATGAAAAATTAATCCGCAAATATTTTGGCGAGGAGGCTAAATCGTGAATTTTTGGGAAGTGATTTTTGGCGGCGGTCGATGGCTATTTTTATGGCATGGATTAGAGGTAACACTGGTTTTGACTGTGTTATCACTTATTTTAGGGTCGGCAATTGGTGTGCTTGTCGCCCTGATGCGCACGTCGAGTTTACGACCATTTGGCAGGATGAAAACGAGCAGACTCGCGAACTTTAATCCGCTGGCTAGTTTGGGGAAAATTTATGTCGATATTATTCGCGGCACGCCACTTTTGGTCCAGCTATTGATTATGTATTACGTCGTTTTTGGGTCGTATCAATTTATGCCAAAGATTTTTGTGGCGGCGGTGGCGTTCGGGATAAATAGCGGCGCGTATATCGCCGAGATTATTCGTGGCGGAATTCAGAGTATTGACAAGGGACAAATGGAAGCAGCTAGGTCTTTGGGTCTGAGTAATTGGCAGGCAATGCGGCTAGTTATTTTGCCGCAAGCAATGAGAAATTCATTGCCGGCGTTGATTAGTGAATTTATCGCGCTGTTAAAGGAAACTTCGGTTGTTGGTTGGATTGGCTTGAATGATATTATGCGGGGCGCGGACAATATTCGTTTTCAGACGGCGACAGCTTTTCAGTCGCTATTTGCCGCTGCAGCGATGTACTTAATTTTGACGGCGATTTTTACGCGAGTAATGGCGCGAGTAGAAAGGAAATTGAAGCATGACGATTATCAGCGTTAAAAACTTGAAAAAAACGTTCGGCACAAATCGAGTTCTTCGCGATATTGACGTGGAAATTGAAGAGGGCGAGATTGTCGTGGTGGTTGGCTCGTCTGGTTCTGGCAAGTCGACATTCTTGCGTTGTCTGAACTTGCTGGAGGAGCCGACTTCGGGCGAGATTATTGTTGATGGCGTTAAAATTACTGATCCACACGTAAACTTGAACGCGTTGCGTCAAAATATTGGCATGGTTTTTCAGCAATTTAATCTGTTTCCGAATTTGAGCGTGATTGAAAATATTAAATTAGCTCCGAAAAAACTGCGTAAATTTTCAGATCAAAAAGCGACAAAATTGGCGCGAAGCTTATTGGACGATGTTGGGCTATTAGACAAAGCGGACGCTTCGCCGAATAGTTTGTCTGGCGGTCAAAAACAGCGAGTAGCAATTGCGCGGGCACTAGCGATGGAGCCGAAAATTATGCTTTTTGACGAGCCGACTTCAGCGCTAGATCCAGAGATGATTGGCGAAGTTCTGGATGTGATTAGAAAAGTTGCCAAAAAGGGAATGACGATGGTAATCGTTACGCACGAAATGAAATTTGCCCGCGAAGTTGGGACACGGATGATTTTTCTGGATAAGGGAGAAATAATCGAAAATGGCACGCCAGCTCAGGTAATGGATCACCCGAAAACTGAACGTGCCAAAAAATTCTTCGCCAAATAGCCCGAGTGACCTCGCTATAATTCGCTTAGAACTGTAACTTCTGTCAATTTGTTAACCAGCTGGTCCAGGTCAACCTCTGTCAGATAACTTGGCAGAATCCGCGTGGTTTTTGGATCAACAAAGCCGCATTCCGCTACTTCCTCGACACCGTGCGATGTTTGCTCCAGGTTGATGTGCTGGTAATCTTGCCAGTTGGTGATGAGGAAGAAAAATTCTAATTGCTCATTCGGGCCGTGTGCTGATTGCTCGCCGGATTCGGCGAATTGTTGTATAAATAACAACTTACCGATTTCTGGTTTGACTCCCGTTTCTTCAATCATTTCTCGACGCAAGCCGTCCAGCAAGCCTTCGCCCATTTCTAAACCGCCGCCCGGCGTACACCAAAAATCACGACCTTTGCCGGTGTTTGCGGTTAATTTTTGGCAGAAAATTTCGCCCTTATTGTTGATAATAATTCCGCGTACGTTTACTCTTCGTCGCATAAAACCTCCTTTGATTGCTAATAGCCAGAGGTTCAATTAAGCTGAACGTACGCCCAATAATTTCATGGTCGGGGTGACTGGATTTGAACCAGCGACCTCACCGTCCCGAACGGTGCGCGCTACCGAGCTGCGCCACACCCCGACGCTAAAAACAGTATAAAACTAACAGATATTTTTGTCCAATTGTAGTTAGTAAAATGAAATCAACTAGTCCTAAAATGATATAATATAAGGTGGACTTAGAGCGTAAAGGACTATAAATGAAACATATTTTACGAATTTTTAGAGACTATTGGTTGCTGTTTATCATCTTGATTGGATTCACGTATGGCGTTGTGATGGCGAATTTGTGGCTGCCGGATAAAATGTCGGAAATTGTCAATAACGGCATTATTAAACAAGATATGTCGGCGATTTGGAATAATGGCTTGATGATGATTTTGGTGACGGCGGCTGGTGGGTTTTGTTCAATTGTCGTGGGTTTTTTGGCGGCGCGAATTGCTACGGGAATGGCGCAGAAATTGCGATTGAAATTGTTTGAACGAATAGAAAGTTTTTCTTTGGCGGACTTTAATAAGTTTTCTACGGCGTCGCTGATTACGCGCTCAACGAATGACATCCAGCAGATTCAAACAACGTCAATAATGCTGCTGAGGATGGCGTTGGTGGCGCCGATTATGGCAATTGGTGGTCTGCAAAAAGCCATGAATAACGCACCAGACCTAAGCTGGATTATCGCTTTGGCGGTGTTCGTTTTGTTTGTGGTTATCGCTACGTTATTTACGATTGCCGTACCTAGGTTTAAGAAGTTGCAGACTCTGGTGGATAAACTTAATTTGGTAGCGCGGGAAAATTTGGTTGGACTAAAAGTCATTCGTGCGTTCCATAACGAGAAGATTGAGCAGAAAAAATTCCAAGAAGCTAACGCGGAATTGAATAAGATGAATTTATTTGTGAACCGTTTGATGATGTTGCTTGATCCGATTATGACTTTAGTGATGAACTTTTCGAGTGTGGCAATTGTGTGGTTTGGCGCGCATTTGATAAGTAGTGGCAATTTGCAAATTGGTAATATGATGGCGTTTTTGGAATACGCGATGCAGGTGATAATCTCGTTCTTGTTGCTGTCAATGGTGTTTATTATGGTGCCGCGAGCCGCCGTATCAGTGCGTCGAGTCGGGGAGGTTTTTAGATACTTTGCCGTCAATTATTGACCCGAAGTCGCCGAAAAAAATTGCCAAAAAGACGCCAAGGGAAAAAAATTGAATTTAAGGACGTTACGTTTACTTATCCTGACGCGGATTTGCCAGTGCTTTCGGATATTAATTTTGTAGCCGAACCTGGTCAGACAACGGCGTTTATTGGTAGTACTGGCTCGGGAAAGTCAACGTTGATAAATTTGATTCCTCGTTTCTATGATGTTTCGGCGGGACAGATTTTGCTTGATGGCGTTGATATTAGAAATCTGAAATTAGAAGATTTGTCTGGTCAAATTGGTTACGTGCCGCAAAAAGGCATGTTGTTTAGTGGAACGGTTGCTAGTAATATCAAATACGGCAACGCTGAGGCTAGTGATAAGTTGGTTGAAAAAGCGGCCAAAATTGCCCAAGCGGAAGAATTTATTAGCGAGTTAAAAAGTGGTTATAAAAGTGAAATCGCTCAGGGCGGTAGCAATGTTTCTGGCGGTCAGCGTCAGCGTCTGTCGATTGCGAGGGCTATTGCGGTTGAGCCGAATGTTTACATTTTTGACGATTCGTTTTCGGCGCTTGATTTTAAGACGGACGCGAAGTTACGGGCTGTGCTTGCGAAGGAAACTAAGAATAAAACTGTGTTAATTGTCGGTCAGCGAATTAATACGATTATGAATGCAGATAAAATTATCGTGTTTAATGAGGGAAAAATTGTTGGTCAGGGAACGCATCAGGAATTGATGAAAGATTGTGAAGTTTATCAAGAAATTGCCGCTTCGCAACTCTCGGAAGACGATTTACAGAAAATGTCTATTGCTGCGAAAGGAGTGTTGTAATGTCTAGGCAAACCACGAAAAAACGTCAGCAAGTACGAATGGGCGGCCCGATGGGTGGAATGGGCACTGGCGAAAAGGCTAAAGATTTCAAGGGAACGGTCAAGAAGCTGATTAAATATTTGTCGGATTTTCGATGGCAAATGTTGATGGTGTTGGTTTTTGCAATTGGGAGCACGATTTTTGCGATTGCCAGCCCGAAGATTTTAGGTGGCGCGACGAATCAAATTGTTGATGATTATGCCAATATGAAAGCTTACGAGGCGATCACTAGCAAATTGCCAAAAGGTGTTTCTTTGCCAGCGGGAACTACTGGCGCGGACGTTCTGAACCGATTGCCGAATAAGTCGGAGATTGAAAAACAGATTCCGTCCAGTCAGCTTGAGTCGATTAAAAAGCTAGATCTTAGTCGGCGTCCAGAATTTCATTTTGACGCTATTTGGCGAATAATTATTTTGCTAGTCGAACTGTATGTGCTGAGCGCAATTTTTCGCTATATTCAAACTTGGATAATGACTCAGGTGACGCAAACCGTAACTTTCAGGATGCGACAACAATTGTCCGAAAAAATAAATCGCTTACCGCTGAGTTATTTCGATAAGCAAACTTACGGCGAAGTTCTTAGTCGCATAACTAATGACGTCGATACTATTAGCCAAACACTAAATCAGAGTTTGTCGCAAATTATAACTTCAACGGTTACGGTGCTGGGGATTTTGGTGATGATGTTTTCGATTAGCTGGCAGATGTCGCTAGTTGCGCTACTGGTGCTTCCGCTGGCGGGTGGCGTGATTACGCTGATTGCAAAGAGCTCGCAAAAACAATTCTTGCGCCAGCAAACGCAGCTTGGTGAGCTTAATGGACACATTGAAGAAATGTATGGCGGTCATCAAGTGATGCGCGTCTTTAATGGTCAGAAAAAATCGATTGATAAGTTTTCTAAGATCAATAATCGGCTTCAAGAGAGCGCTTGGAAGGCTCAGTTCTTTTCTGGCTTGATTCACCCGATTATAAATTTTATCAGCAATATTGGCTACGTTGCTATGACAATTTTGGGCGGTTGGCTGGCGATTAATGGTCGACTGAAAATCGGCGATATTCAGGCGTTTATTCAATACGTCGATCAGTTCAATCAGCCGCTGGTTCAGGTTGCTAATATTGCTAATATTTTGCAATCGACAGCTGCTGCCGCCGAGCGAGTGTTTGAGTTTTTGGACGAGCCAGAAGAAGCGGTTGAATCGAATAACTTGGTAAAATTATCTAACGTAAAAGGCGAAGTTGAATTCGATAACGTCGTCTTTGGTTATAAGCCAGATCAAACTATCATCAAAGGTTTGTCGGCGCACATTAAGCCAGGTCAGCGCGTGGCGATTGTCGGTCCGACTGGTGCTGGTAAAACGACGCTGGTTAACTTGCTAATGCGATTTTATGAGATTAATAGCGGTTCGATTAAAATTGACGGCGTGGATATTCGTAGAATGAAACGTAGTGATGTGCGTCAAATGTTTGGCATGGTGTTGCAAGATACGTGGCTGTTTAATGGCACGATTCGTCAGAATTTGATGTATGGCAATCCAAAAGCTAGTGAGGAAGAAATGATAAAAACTGCCAAAGAAGCGCATGTTGATCATTTTGTGAGGTCGTTGCCGGGTGGATATGATATGGTTCTTGGTGAGGAGGCTGCCAATATTTCCCAGGGAGAAAGCAGCTGCTGACAATCGCCAGGGCAATGTTAGAGAAGGCGCCGATGTTGATTTTAGACGAAGCAACAAGCTCGGTTGATACGCGCACCGAAGTCCTTATCCAAAAAGCCATGGATAAGTTGATGCAGGGGAAAACTAGTTTTGTTATTGCGCATCGTCTGAGTACTATTCGTGACGCTGATTTGATTTTGGTGGTTAAGGATGGGAATATTATCGAGCAGGGCAATCACGAAACTCTGTTGAAGCAAAATGGATTTTACGCTGAGCTGTATAATAGCCAGTTTGCTGAGTAGACGTTCGCTATTTTTTACATAATGATATTTTTGTAGCCTTTGGTATGTGTAGCTCAAAATCAATATCGGTTTTCTGGACAATTTCATAATAAGGCGGAATTGATGGGTTTTTCGGAAGTTCAATTATTTTTCCGTCATTAAATAATTGTCCTTGTCTGTAAACATTGTGAATAAACGGTACATTTGGTTTTGTTTTTCTCAGGCGATATAACGCTGATTCATGACGTATTTCACCATTTTTAATGACTTTAGGTTGCGTGTGCCATTGCCCCATAATACATAATGTCGGTAGAGAATTGTCGATTTTGAGAATGTTTTTAGCTAGTTGCTCTTCTCGCGCTTGAGGGCTTGCTGATATGATGACATCCTCATCTAAATTGTCAAAAAATGTATCAATAAAAACGAGCTCTTTAAGTTGATTTTGCTGCAGAAGAATTGCTATCGTTTTTATCATCTCAAGAGATAGAACGCTTAAGTCAAAAAGGTCTTCATCAACTAAGGAAAAATCGCAAGAGCCGGTCTTTACCGAATTGATGAAGTTGGATACGGCGGGGCTGGCCTCAATAACTAATCGTTTTACGCCAAGTTTCTTAACCAGAGTATAGATGACGTCGGAATTTTCTTTTATGCCGTGAATTTCGCCATATACAATTATGTTTGATTTTCGCAATGTGGATTGAAGCGAATTTAACCGTCTTATGTCCAGCTGTTTCGGCAAAAATGTTTTGATAATATCGTGATTATTCATAGGTGCTAATTGATAGTTTACTTCATAAGACCGTAAATATATAGGGTTGCGTTGTTAATAAATTTGTCGATATTTGGCGAACTATTTATAATTAAGTCATGAATATCACCGACCAACTCCTCACTAAATACCCGATCATTTCTGACCAAGTCGACATAAAAGAACTTGGTGCGCTTTTAAGAGAATTGGAAAAAACTTTACGCCGTGGCGCCACTGGAAATATTGTGGAGTTTGGTTGTTATGTTGGCACGACTAGTTTGTTTATTCGCCGACTATTGGATGCTTATGATTTTACGGGCGAGTTTCACGTTTACGATTCATTTGCGGGATTGCCAGAAAAAACCCAGAAGGATAATAGCGCCGCGGGCGATCAATTTAAGGCTGGCGAGTTATTAGCGCCGCGTAAGACGTTTGTCCAGAATTTTAAGAAAGCAGGATTGAAGTCGCCGATTATTCACAAAGGCTGGTTTTCCGATTTTACTTCTGATGATGTGCCGGAAAATATTATGTTTGCGTTTTTTGATGGCGATTTTTATGAGTCAATTGTCGATTCTTTTCGGGTTTGTGAAAGTAAGTTTAATAAAGACGCGATAATTATTGTCGATGATTACGCAAATGAAGCTCTGCCGGGCGCCGCAAAAGCCACTGATGAATGGCTAAAAGTTAACCGACAATTCACAGTCAGAACTGAAGCTAGTCTGGCAATTATCTCCTCTTGCCCAAAAACATAAACGTGTTACAATTAAAACATCACTAATATAAACAGGGGAGGGTTGTGATGGACGAACCAATTCACATTACGTCTGAAATAGGAAAACTTAAGACCGTTCTATTGCATCGGCCAGGTGAAGAGCTGGAGAATTTGACGCCAGACTATCTGACCGATCTTTATTTGACGATATTCCATATCTGAAAGTAGCGCAGGCCGAGCACGATGCTTTTGCGGAAGCATTGAGAAGTCGTGGAATCGAAGTTTTGTATCTGGATCAATTGGTCGCCGAGGCAATTAGCACGGATCAATTGCGTGAACAATTTGTTGATGAAATGTTGGCTGCCTCTAAGCAGGATTCACGCCGTGTTACTCAAACATTACGTCAATTCTTGTTGGACTTGCCAACTCACGCTATGATTCGCAAGATTATGGCTGGTGTTCGCAAGGATGAAATTACTTTGCCTCCAGATCAGCATCAGCAACTTCATAATATGATCGAGAAAAATCATTATCCGTTCTATCTCGATCCAATGCCAAACCTATACTTTACACGCGACCCAGCTGCCGCAATTGGTAATGGTTTGACAATCAACAAGATGCACTGGACGGCTCGTCGTCGTGAATCGCTATTTATGCGCTACATCATTGACCATCATCCACGCTTTGCTAATCGTGCGCCAGTTTGGTACAACCGCACAGAGAAGTTCTCAATGGAAGGCGGTGACGAATTAATATTAAGCGATAAGGTTATGGCAATTGGTGTTTCAGAGCGAACAACCGCTGAGGCAATTGAAAAGATGGCAACCAAGCTGTTTGCTGGCTCGAAATTCGAGAAAGTCATCGCTATGGAAATTCCAAAATCTCACGCCTTTATGCACCTAGACACGGTGTTTACGATGATTGATCGTGATAAGTTTACGATTCACCCAGAAATTCGCGACCACGGCGGCAGGATGAATTGTTTTATTTTGGAGAAGGTTGAAGGTCAGCCATTCCCACGAATCACGCATGAAACAGATTTGGAGCATGTCTTAAGGGTTGCGCTTGGTCTGCCAAGTGTTACGTTGATTGAGTGTGGCGGTGGCGATCTGATTGATGCTGCTCGTGAGCAGTGGAATGATGGATCAAACACTTTGGCGATTGCGCCGGGTGTTGTGGTGACTTATGATCGCAACTACGTAACTAACCAGAAATTGCGTGAAAACGGTATTGAAGTTATTGAGATTAGTGGTGCTGAGCTTGGACGCGGTCGTGGCGGTCCACGCTGTATGAGTATGCCGCTAGTACGAGAGGATGTATTCTAATGGCTCAGAGTTTGAAAGGACGATCACTACTGACTTTGAGCGATTATACCGCTGAAGAGATTCGCTTGCTATTGGACACGGCTCGTGAATATCGACGATTGAAATATGCCGGCATTCCGCACCGAATTCATGAGGGTAAAAACGTGGCATTGCTATTCGAAAAGGCTTCAACGCGAACGCGCTGCGCATTTACAGTGGCTGCTAATGACCTCGGAGTTGCGCCGGAATACCTCGGTAAAGATGATATTCAATTGGGTAAGAAAGAGACGGTTGAAGACACCGCTAAGGTTTTGGGTCGAATGTTTGACGGAATTGAGTTCCGCGGATTTGATCACGCGACTGTTGAGGAGTTGGCGCGTCACGCTGGCGTTCCAGTATGGAATGGATTGACCGATAAGTTCCATCCAACACAGATTTTGGCAGACTTCATGACAATTGAAGAACATGTCGGAAAACTGAAGGGGGCTAAGCTGGTGTTTGTTGGCGATGGTCGCAACAATATGGCGAACTCGCTGATGATTGGTTCGGCTATTATGGGACTTGATTTTCGCATTTTGGCGCCTCGTGAATTGCATCCAGAGCAAGCTTTGGTTGATAAAGCAAATCACTTTGCCAGGTCAAGCCACGCGCGTATTACCGTCACTGACAACTTCGAAGAAGCTTTGCGCGGTGCCGATGTAATTTACACGGACGTTTGGGTTTCAATGGGCGAAGAAGACAAGTTTGCTGAGCGCATTAACCAATTGCGACATTTCCAAGTTAATCGCCAAATGATTAACCTGACAGGAAATCCTGAAGTTAAGTTTATGCACTGTTTGCCAGCATTCCATGACGCATTGACGATTACTGGGAAGAAGATTCAGGAAGATTTCGGTTTAGATTCAATGGAAGTGACGGATGAGGTGTTCCGCTCGCCACATTCGATAGTTTTTGATCAAGCGGAAAATCGTATGCATACAATCAAGGCTGTGATGGCTTTGACATTGTAGTTTTTGTCGTAATAAGGAGGTTAAGGAGGCTCCGAGGCAATGGTAGAAAAAATTAAAAAAGCAAAGCAGAAGCTTCGATCACCGTCGGCGTTTACTATTTTGTTTGTCGTGATCATCGTTATGGCGGCATTGACGTGGGTTGTTCCTTCTGGATTATATAAGACGAACGAAGATGGCGATCGTATAGCTAATTCGTATCACGTAGTCGACAAAGAGCGAACCGTCACGGAAGAGAAAGACGGCAAAAAGGAAGAGGTCAAAAAACACGACCAGCAAGGTTTGTGGGACGTCTTTACTGCACCTATTAAAGGTATGTCAGACAAGCTTGATGTTATCGTCTTCGTGATGGTGCTTGGTGGATTCTTGGGCGTTACTATGAAAACTGGTGCGCTTGACGCTTCTCTTGGCGCGCTGCTCCGAAAGATGAAGGGCAAGGAAAAGTGGCTCATCCCGATTCTGATGATTTATTCGCTATCGGTGGTACAACTTACGGCATGCAGGAAGAAACTGTGGCGTTCTATGCGCTCGTCATACCGATGATGATTGCTGCTGGCTATAACGCCATGACTGGTGTGATGGTGATTGTGCTGGGTGCTGGTACTGGTGTGCTCGGCTCGACAATTAACCCATTCTCTACTGGTGTTGCCGCAAAAACCGCAGACGTGAAATTGGGTAGCGTTATTCCAATAATGTCTATCATCTTAGTACTTTGTTTGATTGCCGCGATTGTCTTTACTATGCGTTACGCCGCAAAAGTGAAGGCTGGCAAGTACAAAGAAGACGTTCGCTACAAGCCAGCTACGGCTGCTCTCGACATGACAAACGTACCAAAATTCACTGGTCCACGAAAAGTCGTTATGTCTGTGTTTGCTATTACGTTTGTGTTAATGATTCTTTCCTTGATTCCATGGGGAAGTTGGAATATCACATTCTTCGCTGATATGTTTGAATGGGCTGCAGGTTTGCCGGTTATTGGCGCGGTACTTGGTGTAGTTCACAGTGCAGCATTTGGTGATTGGTATTTCAATGAAATCACTGCGCTATTCCTAATTTCAACAATTGTCATAACCGCAATTTACTACAAAGAGTTTAAGAAAGATGGTGTTTTCCCGGTTGATACATTTATCGACGGCGTGAAAGACATCTTGCCGGTTGCTCTGATTATCGCGGTGGCAACAGGTGTTTCCGTGGTGATGTCTAATGGCGAAATCCAGGACACAATCATCAGCTGGGGTGAATCTCTCCTGAAAGATGCTGGTGGCGGTGTTGTCGGTGTGTTGGCGTATCTGTTCTACTTGCCAATGTCATTTATCGTTCCGTCATCATCAGGTCTGGCAGCAGCAACTATGCCGGTTATCGCGCCAATTGCTGACCTGGTTGGCTCAAGCAAAGAAGTTATGGTTGCCGCATTTGCGACAGCGTCTGGCTTGATCAACATGATGGCTCCAACTATCGCGTCGTTGATGGGTGGATTGGCGCTGGCTGGCGTTTCATATCGCGACTGGCTAAAACGCTCAGCTCCAATTATGGCGATATTTGCTATTATCAGCATTACAGTTATTGCAATTTTCGGGGCACTGTAGCCTATGGATAAGAAGCGTACTATTGTAGTAGCGCTCGGTGGTAACGCCCTGCAACGGCAGGGCGAAGCCGCGTCTGAGCAGCAACAGCGAGTAGCCGATGAAACGGTTCGGCAACTTTTACCGTTAATCCAGGCTGGTCATAACGTAGCAATCGTTCATGGTAATGGTCCTCAGGTTGGTAATATTGTGTTGCACGAAGAGGCGATTAACACGCCAGATGTACCAAGCCTACCACTGGAAGATTCTGGCGCTATGAGCCAGGGGTTGATTGGCTTTGGCTGCAACAGGCTTTTCATGACGCCTTTATGGTTAATCAGATGAACAATCGCGCTGTTAGCGTTATAACCCAAACAATTGTTAGCTTAAGCGACCCAGCATTCCAAAATCCAACCAAGCCAATTGGTCCGTTCTATTCGGAAGACGAGGCAAAAACCGTCGCTAGCGAGCGCGGCTACACGGTAAAAGAAGACGCTGGCCGTGGTTGGCGGCGTGTTGTTCCATCGCCAAAACCTCAGACGATTGTTGAGGCCGATGTGATTAAGGCGTTGGTTTATGCTGGCGTGACGGTCGTTTCAACTGGCGGCGGCGGCATTCCTGTTTTACAAGACGAAACTGGTCAATTAAAAGGCGTCGCTGCGGTCATTGATAAGGACTTCGGCGCGGCAAAATTGGCAGACCTTTTAGACGCCGACACCTTGCTGATTTTGACTTCGGTTGATGCTGCTAAAATTAATTTTGGCAAACCAGATGAACAATCTCTTGGGGAAGTTTCAATAGAAGAACTTCAAAAGCATATTGACGATGGGCAATTTGCGCCAGGTTCAATGTTGCCAAAAACCCAGGCTGCCTTGTCGTTCCTGGATGGAAAGTCGGGGCGTACGGCGATTATTACTTCGCTGGATAAAACCGCTGAAGCCATTAGCGGCTCGGCAGGCACGATAGTCAAATCGTAATAAAAATCAAGAAGTTCCTGTAAATGGCGCAGGAGCTTCTTGTGTTTATGTATGTTTTATTTTATAATATGAAATTATGTTGCAATATCTTCGTTCGACAAATAATGATTCAATAATTAGCCCGCAAGAAAATTTGCAGTCTGGTTCGTGGGTGCGCTGCGAAAGACCGAGCGACGAAGAGGTTTCGCAATTGTTGACGCTGGGCTTGGATGAGGATTTGATAAGTGACGCGCTTGATCCACACGAGGTGCCACGTATTGAGTTTGACGATGAGTGGACTTATTTGATTGCACGACTGCCAGACACTGACGACGATTTTAACGATTTTACCACGCCGATTTTATTCTGCATCAATAAAGATCATATCGTGACGTTGTCCAGAGATAGTTTGGGGCGATTATGGCAGCCATTTATTGATAAAGTGCGAATTAGGACGGATCGACAAGTTGAACTTTTGGTGGCGATGGTTGAGGCAATTTCAATGCAATATCAGCGACGCGTGGCAACAATTAATCGCCAGATGCGAGCGGCTACGGACAGTATTCATACGCTGAGAGTTAATGACATTGCCACACTGGCGGAGTATGAGCGCAAATTGAATGATTATCTTGACGCGCTAATTCCGATGAACTGGGCAATTGAGAAACTTTTGGCGACTCAGAAGCTGCGATTGAAAGCTGATGACAAGGAAGACGTTGAAGATATCTCGATTGATTTGGAGCAGGTGATTGCACGTTGTAAAAGTTTGTTGAGGACGATTACTAATGTGCGCGATAGCTATAGGGCAGTGATGGATACGCGCCTTAACGAGACGATCCGCCTGCTAACCGTAATTACCGTAGCTTTGACTATCCCGACGATGATCGCTGGTTTGTATGGTATGAACGTGCCGGTTCCAGGTGCCGATAATCCATTGATGTTTGGGGAATTACCGCAGTTAGTGTAGTGCTGGCATTCGTTGTGGGCTATTATTTCCTGCGCCGCCGATAAAGTTAATTGTAATTCGACAGATTGCTAATATCGCTTGTGTATATTATAATTTTCTCATGATGGTGGGCTATTTTGAACGCAGATCGTTGACTGAAAAGTTGACGCAAGCTCAACGAATGCATAAAAACGGTTGGATTAATCTGACTGGGAGTCTTGATGCTACTCGAGTTTCAAAGGCTTTGTCGTTGTCTGCTAATATTGTCCGTGACGTACTCGATATCCACGAATTACCTCGAGCAGAGTTTTCTGATGGCGTTGAATATATTTTTACGCGCATACCGTTTGGTCAAACTGATTCTGGCAAAACGGCACCGTTTTTGATTGCGATTAGCGGCGGTCATTATATTACAATATCGCCTCATGCTAAATTTTCACCCCTGGAGGTCAGCGATTATTTATTTAGCACAACCGAACGTCCAGCGGGAGTTTTTGCCGCGAATTTGGCGTATATTATTTCTCAATATGAACAGCGCGTACATTTGTTAACGGAACAAATTAGCGATGCTCGTCGGCGATTAAGCCGTCATGAAGTTGAGAATTCGGATTTTATTAAATTTGTGGCAATTGAAGATACGCTCAATGAATATCGAAGCAGCTTGGAAGGGATGTCCCGCGTTATTACACAACTAATGGAAAATCGCCGCCATCTATTTAAGACTAGAGATCTGGAAGCCTTGGAAGACGTCGATCTACACATCAGGCAAGTTCTAGTGGCGATCAGTTCCAGCACACACACAATCTCCAGTATCCAAAACGCTTATTCGACGGTTGCTAATAATACGCTGAACCAACGCATGAAGGCGTTGACCGCCATAACAATTCTTCTGGCTATTCCAAACGTTTTTTACGGGATGTATGGAATGAATATCGCGTTACCATTTCAGGGCGAGCCTTGGGCATATCCAGTTATCACTAGCTTTACAGTGTTGTTGATTTTACTTGTTATGTTTGTTGCTAAGCGACTTCGCTTATTCTAATATAGATATAATAAGCATTTTCAAAATGTTTTTGCTTGACGTACCAATAAACGTTTGGTAACATTGTTAGCATGTCTCGCGCCGAAGCATTAAATTGCTGATATTAAGTGATAAAGGTCGAAGCGCGTGGGGCTGCACATAATAATAAGGAGTGCAAAACACATGCCAATAGCAATCAAATTTGTGCCATCAAGGCGCAAAAAGATCGCGGTGGATGTGGTGCCTGCCGAATGGCAAACATACATAGCACAATAAAAAAGAGTGCAGTCGATCCAATGATAGAATAGGGACGACTATAAACAAATCCCGCTCCAAGGCACCGGAGCGGGATTTTGGTTTGTGTAAAAATGCGTTAATCTTTTACTTCAACGCCAGCTTTTTTTCAAGGCTTCCTTAACTGATGATTCGATTGAGCCAGAGCTGTCCATCTCAGTGTTTTTTTCCATTTATGTAGAAAGTTGGCGTTGCGGCAACGCCGTGTTTGCGACCGAGAGCCATATCGAAGTCGATTTTTATATTTTTAACCCTGTTGCTGGCAATATCGGTTTTATATTGATCGATATTAAGCTTCAATTGTTCAGCATAAGATTTGAAAAATGTTGTCGCGTTCTGTAGTGTTGGCGTTTTTTTCCAAGCGTCCTGATTTGCATATAGAAGCTCATTCATTTCCCAGAATTTACCCCTGCAGGCCAGCGGCTTCAGCTACGGCAGCGGCAGCTCGTGCGTTAGGGTGTGAGCTAGCAATTGGGAAATTACGGAAAATTAATCGAACGTGATCTTTATATTTTTTAGCTAGTGCTTCGGCTTTTGGTGCAGCGGTGCCACAGCCAGGGCATTGATAGTCGGCGTATTCGATAATTGTTACTTTGGCGTCTTTACTACCAATTTCATGATCCGCAATATTGCCATTTCTTGATTCTGCGCTGATAGTTGTGTTCAGCTGATCGTTATTGATATCGCTAATGTTTAGTCGATTTTGTGTCGAAATATAAATCATTCCACCAACAATCGCCACTACAATAATTGCGAAAATTATCCAGCTTTTCTTATTCATTTTACCTCCATTTACTCTAGTAAGTATAGCACGGAATGCTGTACAATAAAACTATGACGATTGTGCTAATTTTTGGATATTTGGTTACTTTGGCGGTTTTGCTGATAGTGCTGGGAGTCCAGCCGAAAACGTCTTCGCATAGTCAATTTGAGCTGCGGCGGAGAAGTAGTTTGGGTGATGAAAAGGCTAAAATTCTTTTGCGACAAAGAGAATTTTTACGAGATATTATTTCACTGCAGCGCGCCGTGGCTTCTTTATGTTTGGTAATTTTAAGTGCTATTAGTGTTTATTTATTCAATTGGGCGGCTGGACTGGTCTTATCAATTATAATAGCTCTAGAAATCGGAGCTGTCGCGCGAATTAGTTTGTGGCAGAAATACTCACAGCAGCTTTACGAGAAATACGAACCGCTAATCTTGACAACGATTGAGCGACATCAAGTAATTTTGTCGCTAATCCGTTCGGTATCGCCAGTTGTTGGTGATAGTCAGGTGATTGAATCGAAAGAAGAATTGCTGGAAATGGTTGCTCAATCCAGCGGGGCGATTCATCTTCTGAGAAAAAGCTTATTACTAACGGACTGAAGTTCAACGATATGAAAGTCGAGGAAATTATGACGCCGCGAAGCATGATTGAATCGGTGCCTATGAATGAACTTCTCGGGCCGCTAGTACTTGATGATCTTCATAAAAAGGGGTATAGCAGATTTCCTGTCATTGACGGCGATATTGACCATGTTGTTGGAATGTTGAGGATTCAAGATTTGTTAACGATTGATCGCAAAGCAAAATCTCATCGTGCGGAAACAGTCATGAGCAAAGACGTCTATTATATTCGCGAAAATCAAACTCTACAGCACGCCTTGGCTGCATTTTTGAAAACGCAGCATCACCTGTTTATTGTTGTAAATGAGTTTCGAGAAACAGTTGGTCTACTGAGCTTAGAAGACGTAATTGAAGCGTTATTAGGTCAGAAAATCATTGACGAATATGATATTTATGGAGATATTCGTAAGGCCGCCACGGCTAATCCACAGAAAAATAATTTGCCCACAAAAACTCGCCGTGACGTTTAATTCTGGGAATTTGCCCAGATTATGCTATAATAACAGATATGAAAAATAGAATTTTGGCGGCAGAAACTTCTAAAAAAGTTGGTGAGAATATTACAGTTGCGGGCTGGGTTCATTCCAGGCGTGATCATGGCGGGTTGATTTTTATTGATTTGCGCGACCATACAGGGTTGGTTCAGTTGGTTATTAACCCTGATAAAAAAGATGCTTTTTCTTTGGCGGAAAGCTTACGAGATGAGTTTGTGGTTCGTGCTTGTGGCGTGGTTGCGGAGCGTGGCGAAGGTCTGAAAAATCCGAATATTGCCAGTGGCGATGTGGAAATTGTTGTGGACAATTTGGAGATTTTGAACCGAGCTGAGACTTTGCCAATTCAGCCATTTGCCGAGGATAATCAAGCTGGCGAAGAACTAAGATTCAAGTATCGTTATCTTGATTTGCGTCGTCCAAAAATGCAAAACATGCTTAAAAAACGTGCTGAAATGTATCGTCGAATCCATGAATATATGGACGATCGAGATTTTATTGAAATTCAAACGCCAATTTTGGCTAATTCAAGTCCTGAAGGCGCGCGCGATTTTCTGATTCCGAGTCGTTTGCAGGAAGGGAAGTTTTATGCCTTGCCGCAAGCTCCACAACAGTTTAAGCAGTTGCTGATGGTTGGTGGTGTGCCGCGTTATTATCAGTTGGCTGCTTGTTTCCGCGACGAAGACCCGCGAGCAGATCGCTTGTATGGTGAGTTTTATCAGCTTGATTTAGAGATGAGTTTTGCTGAAAATGGCGAAGAAGTCCGCACTGAAGTTGAGCCTTTGATGAAGCAACTGGCAACTGATTTTGCTGGTAAAAAATTGTTGGATTTGAGTGATTTAGCGGTTGGTGATGGCAGTTCAATTCCGCGAATTTCGTATCGCGATGCCATGGAAACTTACGGTTCTGATAAGCCGGATTTGCGATTTGGTATGGAATTAATAGAACTAACGGATGTGTTCTCGGAGACTGAGTTTGGCGTATTTAAAAATGCTGAATGCGTTAAGGCTATTTGCGTAAAAAATGGCGCAAGTTTGAGTCGCAAGCAAATTGACAATTTCACTAATATCGCTAAAAGTGAAGGCGCTGGTGGTTTGGCGTATATCACATATCAAGACGGTGAAGCAAAATCTCCAATTGCGAAATTCTTGAGTGAGAAGGAACTAGCTGATATCCAGCGGAAAACTGGTGCGGTTGATGGCGATGCAGTGTTCTTTGGCGCTGATTCTCACTCGGTTGTTAACGCGGTATTGGGGCGCTTGCGTAATGAATTTGCCTCGCACTTTAATCTTAAGGACCCATCGGTCGTGGCGTTTGCTTGGATTATTGATTTTCCGTTTTATGAGTGGGATGACCGTAGTAAGAAGCTTGACTTTGGCCATAATCCGTTCAGTATGCCAAAGGGTGGTTTGCAAGCTCTGGAATCTGCTGAAACTGACGCTGAGAAATTGTCTATTGTCGCTGATCAATTTGATATGGTGATGAATGGTTATGAGATTTGCTCTGGCGGCGTTCGTAACCATAATCCAGCAGTGTTATATAAAGTGTTCGGTTTACTGGGCTTTAGTGAAGCTTACGTTGAAGAAAAGTTTGGTGCTATGTTAGGCGCTTTCAAATACGGCGCTCCGCCTCACGCAGGCTGCGCTTTTGGTGTTGATCGTATTTTGATGGAATTGACCGATGAGCAAAACGTCCGTGAGACTCTGGCGTTTCCAAAGAATGGCTCTGGTGTGGATGTAATGATGAATTCACCTTCAATTGTCGATCCTGCTCAGCTACGCGAATTGGGTTTGTGAGATTTAGCATTGAGTTCACGGGAGATGCTCGTAGGGTGATGGATAATATTATTCTTCACATTCCTCATGCCTCGCTGCATCTACCGACCGATTTTTGGCGTGATATTACGGTAGATAAAGAGATTATCGAGAGGGAATTGCGTTTCATTGCTGATTATAAAGTTGATGAGCTTGTTAAATATAGATAGCCATAAAATTATAGCTAAATATTCGCGGCTATATTGTGACGTCGAGAGGTTTCGTGATGACGAAGCTGAGTCGATGGCTAAGCTGGGTATGGGGGCGACTTATACGCATTTATCTGACGGTACGCAATATCGCAAAATAGGACTATCCCGCCGCGAAGAAATTTTGGGTAAATCATACGACTTACACCACAAACAACTAAACACATTGAGCAGGGAAATTGTTGATCAATATGGATCGTGTGTGATTATTGATATTCATAGTTATAGCGACGAATTGGCGCGAAGATTGTTTGGCTGGACGGAGAATTTACCAGATATTTGCCTCGGCTATGATGAAAAATGGTTCAGTAAAGACAATGCATCAAAATTAAAAACATATATTGAAAAAATGGGATATAGTTGTGAGTTAAATTATCCGTATTCTGGGGCGCTGGTTCCGATGGAATTTTATCACGATGAAAATCCGAAGATATATTCGGTGATGTTGGAAATTAATAGGCGCGTCTATTTGAATGGTGATGTGGTAAGCGAAAATGCTGTGTGTAATATAGATAAAATAATAAATTTTATCGCAGAAAATCTAAATCCTAATCCCCAGCCATGCCGCCAAAATGTCGCCCGCAAAGTAGGCTAGTCCTGCCGCAATCGCCCCAAGGAGTAACGTGATGCCTGCAGACTGCCAAGGTGATTGTTTGCTGACCTTACCTTTGATGAAGCCAATTGCTAAGAACGTTGCCGCAGTTAGCGCCGAGCTAACATAGAATAATACCGCGTTTGGCGCCTTTAAGTTTGCAATTACGTCAATCAAATATGGCAATACTGGTACGCTACCGACCACCACGAAAGCTAAGAATGTTACTGCGCCTATGATCTTTGGGGATGAGCGTTTTTGGCTATCGCGAACGGACTCTTCGTGTTCGGCGCTGGCTGCCAAATATGCGCTAGAGCCCATTGAGAATCCGTCGGCTATTAAATTAGCAATTCCTAATATAAGAATTACTGAACTGGATATTCCAGCTCCAGCTGAAGCCGCCACGACTGCAAATGTTGTTACTGTGCCGTCAACCGCGCCATAAACAAATTCTGGTATGTATCGTTTGAAAAATCTTGCATAACCTTATCAGTTTATCATATTACGCAGACAGGCATTAGCGACGATGGCAAGAGGCTGTAAGTCGCACGCTTTTAAAATCGTTGTACATTTTTATAAAAAACTGTTGACATGGCGTATGCGCTTATGTTAATTTAAAAGCAATCATTACTATGTAGTGAAAACAAACAATAAATTGGGTGAGGAACCAATGTCATGTAATATGCCAGAATAGGTATAAACTATTCGTATATAACAAAAACAAATTGGGAGGAAAAAATGTTATATAAAAACAAAATAAAAGGACAAAACATATTAAAGAGCGCAGTAGCTTTAATGCTTATGCTCACACTGTCTTTATCCACAGCTCTGTCGCCACTGGCTAAAGCAGAAGAAGCAAAGTATACGTGGAAGACTTTAACATCAGTGCCAGTTGCTAATGATTTGAAGGAGATTTACATTAGTTCAGACGGATCGAAACTTTTTGTCGCGGGGTCGAACGCTACTCATAACGCAACCTTATGGATGTCCGCAGATGATGGGGCTACTTGGAGAAAAATATTTTCGAAGCAGACAGCAATAGAGAACGTGTCAATTAGCGCGAACGGGTCTAAGATAGTATTGAAATATGGATATTCTTTCAGTATATCAACAGACGGTGGTCAGAGTTGGTCGGAGAGGGGGCTGTCTCCAGCATTTGCAGGTGCACTTATTAGTCCAGACGGTTCCTTTTTAGTGGGATGTTCTGGGCATACTGCTTCTGGTTATATAATTTACATCTCTACTGATGATGGTCAGACCTGGACTCAGAAAGGCGTTAATCAGACGCAGTGTCCTACTTATGTGACTAATAACGGGACAATAATAACCACAGACGGTTTCCAAAGAATAGCGAAATCAACTGATTATGGTCAGACTTGGACAGAAACTCCCGGTGTTTAAGTGATGGCCGCAAAACAGCATTCAGTAATAACGGAAATTACATATTTGATGAAGATAGGATTTCGTTGGATGGTGGTAATCACTGGACTCCTTCAAACGCTCCAATCCCAGCTGGTTACACAATCATACAGACGGGTATTAGTGATGATGGTAAGAAGCTGTTTGTTACCACTATGTCGAATTCTGGCGCTTCTCCTCACGCAACGACACTTCTTACGTCAGTAGACGGAGGCAGGACTTGGCATTCGGAGATTGGTTATAACGATTATGATATGATGGCTATGTCGAGCGATGGATCTAAGATGTTTTATATGTACGACACTGTCTACCGTGTAGGAACTCTGCCAGCAGCTCAGCCTGTGACTCCTGGCTCAGGTGCAGGTGGAACTGTCGCCCCATCCACAGGCTCTGCTTCCACTACTCCTGGGCAGAAGCCAGGAAAAGCATCAGGGCGTTTGGCTGAAACAGGAACTTCAACTTGGACGGTCGGTGGATTAGCTATTGTGGCTGTCGCAGCTGGTGCGTTGGTGCTGAGAAAACGGTTGTAAAAATTAGGTCATAGATGGAGCGAGCTTTTGAGATTCAATCTCATCATAAGGCTCGCTCTTCTCATTAACGATTAGCGGACACCTCTATTGACAATTTAATAAGCTTATGCTATAGTGAAATAGTTAGATTATCTAATACAAACAATTTAACAAGCATGCTAAAATAAACATAACAAATATAAACTTTTGCAGAAAGGTAAAGCGTGGAAGATATCCAAACAGCCATCGTTTTATTATCAATCATCGTAGGATTGTTGTCGGTTATTATCGTAACGCTACTGGCAGTGGTCATCGCCTTGTTGGTAAGACTTAATACGGTCATGAAAAGCGTTAGTAAAATTACAACTAACGTAGCTAGTGCGACTGAGTGGTTGTCGCCAACAAAAAGTGTTTTTAGTGAAATATCAGGTTTATTTCGTAAAAAAATAATTAAAAAAAGGAGTAAATATATGAAAAAAAGTTTTAGCAATTATCGGAGCGGTAGCAGCAGGTTTTTACAGCTGGAATTTTTAACTGCACCAAAGAGCGGCAAGGAAACAAGGAAAGACTTGAAGGATAAAGCTGTAAAAATGAAAGCCGACACTGAAAAGGTGGCTTGCAAAGCGACTGCCGCAGCAAAAGACAGCTTAAGTTCGTTAAAAGCTGGTTCTCAGAAAGTTGGAGATGCTGTAGCAGAAACCGCAAAAGACGTTAAGGATAACGTCGAAAAACGTTTCAAGTAATATTTGACTCTATTCAAGAAGACGTGAGATAATATAGGTGATGAAAAAAGTTACTTTCTATCTCGCGTCTTTTTTGATTGCCTCTAGCTTGTTAGTGACGCCACGGGCAGTTGAGGCTCAGTCTGTCGATGCTACGGCTGATTCTGAGATTATAAAAACGCTTGATCGAAACTGTAGTTCCGTAAGAGTTGCTATTAAAAACATCCATACCAATGACGCTCTAACTAGGGTAAATGTTGGACAAAAATATAATTCTATTTCTACCAAACTTATGGCCAGGCTGAACGGTCGATTGGCAATCAATAAGCTGGACAGCTCAAAGTTAGTGAATATTACTAATGAATTCGAGTCGACGAGGCTTAAGTTTAATAGCAATTACAACGATTACGATACTGCGATGACCGATCTTCAGCGCGCAAATTGCTCTAATAATGTGGCGGACTATTATAAAAAATTGACTGTCGCTCGCGAGGCTCGTAATAAACTTTCTGAGGATGTGAAGGTCTTGGATGAATTGTTGGTGAGATATAAAGAAGAAGTGCAAGTTATTAAAAATTCGCTGTCTGGAGGTTCTAATGAATAGGGCTAAGGAATTATTTCGTAGTTATAAATTCGCTACATTTATTGGGCTGACTATTGCGATCTCGGTTGTGTTGGTGTCGATCGCGATGTTTATGTATTACAAGACTGACGCTTATCGATTGGATTTGAGTCGCCCAGAATACGCTTCTCGCCGCAAGCAAATTAGCAAGGATGCGAATGAAAAAGTCACGAATTTGACGCACAAGGCACAGTAAATAAGGATACATTGAAGGAATTTTTGGGAATTTATGATGAAGAAGTAGAGAACGTTAATAAGATTAAAGCGTTTTCTAATGATGTGTTGAGCGATAAAGAATTGGGTTTGTCTAATAATTAATCTTTATCTTCTGGTTATTGAGGTTGGGGTCGGCAGGGTCGCCAGAAGAACTCCTTCGCGATCAAAGTTTTGTAGTAATCGATGTCGCATTTCAGAGGTAACAGACCATTGATCTGATGGCTGAGTTTTTCCGGCAATGATCAATTCTGTTCCTCGTCCAGTAATATCACCAACGGAAACGAATTTAGGCGGATCGATAATTTTCTTTTGCCAAGCCTTTTCTTTAGCCAATTCTTGACCAGTAGCGTTAATGATGTCTGTAACTGCAGAGATATCAGAACTCGGGTCAATGTAAATGCTGAAGCGCGACATACTATAGCCCATAGTTTTATTGATAACGTGCTGGATCGTGCCATTTGGAACATAATGAACATTGCCCTCAGAATCTCGTATAACAGTAGTGCGAGTGCCGACTCTCTCGACGGTTCCAGCGGCTCCCATTACGTCAACAACATCGCCAACACGATATTGATTTTCGGCGATGATGAAAATACCAGATAAGAAGTCTTTAACGAGCGATTGAGCGCCAAATCCTAATGCCACACCGATTATGCCAGCACTAGCGAATAGCGGCGATAAATCAAATAGGAATAGTTTATTGGCAACAATTGCGGCTACATAGAAAATTATTATGATTTGCCAGAAACTTCTGGTTAATTGGATGAGAGTTTTTTCGCGCTTTTCTATGTCTTTACGGTGCCAGGAGCGATGTTTAGCGGTGGAGCGTATAGAATAATGGATAGTCCAAGATAATAAATATTTCCCCAGAAAATAAACAAAAACAGAGCCGATAATAATGCTAACTGTGTCGATAATGCGCTCACTAATTAGCCAGCCAAGGTTATTGCCATGCAGCCATTGACCTAACGTAGAAGAATCTAAGAACTGTTTTATAAGCTTATCCATTATTGATTTAGTATAATAGAAAATATGAGTTTTGTCGATCCGAATCAATTTATTATCACCAGAAAACGTAAGAAGTATAAATTCGCTTTATTCCACAATTCACCTCTATGCTTTGAGTTTGATGAATGGGTGAAGCGGGAAGTGAATTGTCTGGAAATCGGTGCTGGAACTGGACTATTCAGCGTGGAGCTTGCATTGCGTCATCCTGAAAAGACGTTTTTAGCAATTGACGTTAAAGGTGATCGATTGCAGAAGGGCGCGAAAATTGCTGGAGAAAAAGGGCTGGAGAATGTGTTTTTTGTTCGAGCGCGGGCTGATCAAATAGACCAATTAGTGGAGCAGAATTCTTTGGAGCAAATTTGGGTAACATTTCCCGATCCGTTCCCGAGGAAGCATAGCGCTGGGCGCCGCTTGACTCATCCTAATTTTTGAAGAAGTATTCTTCATTGTTAAAATCGGACGGATCTCTACTAATCAAACACGACGATCACAATTTTTTCTGTTGGAGCTTGGAGCAATTGGTGGCAGAAAAATGGCAAATTAAAGAGTTGAGTTTTGACCTTCATGAATCCGCGCTAAATGACGAATATAAAATAATGACGACTTACGAACAAAGGTGGATTGGCGAAGGAAAAACTATTAATTTCGTAAGAACTACCCGCTAATAAATGAAAGGAATATTATGCAATTTAATGATTATTCAACTAAAGCAATTTCTACCTTAACAGATAAAGATTCCCATAAATATGGTGACGTTGACGCGAGATTGATGGCGCAGATATTGGGATTAAGTGGTGAATCTGGTGAAGTCATGGAGAAGTTTAAGAAAATTTTACGTGATAAAAATGGCGAGATCTCAGAGAATGATCGCGACGCAATAATAAAAGAGCTCGGTGACGTGCTTTGGTATGTCAATTCTATAGCGCATTTGCTTGGTTGTAGTTTAGAGGAAGTGGCTCGCAGAAATAATGACAAACTGCTCAGTCGCCAGAGTCGGGGGAAGATTCACGGCAGCGGCGATGATCGCTAGTTTTTAGCTAATCGCTCGCGAATCCATCCGTCGATTGTGCCAGCTCCCATACACAGGACGAGCTTGTCAGAGTTTCTTGCCGCGGTTATTTCTTGCCATAAACTGTCGTCTAATTCGGCAAAATGAACTTTTTCTTTGTCAATATTTTTAGCAAGTTGTTGTGGCGTCAAGGTTGGTAAATCTGGATTTTCCCTAGTTAAGTAAGTTGGCAGCCAGTAAATTTCATTGGCATCACGGAAAATATTGTCAGTGTATTGGTCTATTATTTCGTGCTGGCGAACGTTTTGGTGTGGCTGATAAACTAGGACTACATCGTTTGACAGTTCTTTAGCCATCTGTAGTGTCGCTTGAATCTCAACTGGGTGATGTCCATAGTCAGAATATAGATTTTCGGTGAGCTTTTCAAAACGTCGTCCTGAGCCGGGGAAGGAGTTTATTGCTTGGTATATTTCTGACTCCTCCGCGTCCACTCCGATATTCTTCAAAGCTTCGATCACCAAAGTAGCGTTCTTTCGGTTATGCTCGCCGGGCAGAGTGATGTTTTTATTGGAATCGTGCAATATTGTTAGATTTTTCTCATCAAATATGGCGGAATTTTCTTGCCACGCGATAACTTTTTTAGATTTTTTACCGAATTCACGGAAGGCGTCTAAGTAGGATTCTTTTGTTGGATATGTGTCTGGATGGTCGTAATCAACAGATGTTATAAGGCTGATTTCTGGAGAAAAATGCAAAAAGTTGCGGTCAAATTCATCACACTCGTATACGAAAAATTGGCTATTTTTATCAAATGTTCCGCTTGGTCCAAAACTTAAAGTTGAACCCACAGAATAACTGACAGGAGTTTGCAATCGCTCCATTGTCCAGACTAGCAAGCTTGTTGTTGTGGTTTCCGTGGGTGCCAGCGACCGCGATAAGTTTCAGGTTTTTATCGGCGATTATTTGCGCCAATAACTCGTCGCGCTTGCTGGTTTTTATGCCTAATTTTCGCGCCAAGACTAGTTCTGGGTGATTTTCTGGTAAAGCAGCGGTGTAAATAAACCAGTCAAATAGTGATTTATCGTGTTCTGATTGCAGGAACACGCCAGATTGATCAAAAGAAATATGAATTCCGGCTGATTCTAATTCGTTTGTGATTAGACTTGGTGATCTGTCGGAGCCGCAAACGTCATATCCAGCCTCTAAAGCAATTCTACTCAGCGGTCCGATACCAACGCCGCCAATTCCTGAAAAATAAATTCGCATACAAATATTATACCACCGCAGCGGTAGTAATATTCACGTCATTGGGATAATTTGCTATACTAAAATCATAGAGAAGGTGGTGGGATGGCTATAGACAAGAAGAAAACCAAGTTCAGAATTAAGCGACTCAGTCAGATTAAGACTTGGCAGTTGATTATTTTATTGATTATGTCTGGTTTTATTTCGGCAACTTTTTTGAGGCTGAATAATGTTGGCATGGTCGAACGACGAGAATCTGTAGAAAATGCAGATAAGGCTGGAGATATAGTCAATCTTCAGCAGCGACTATACGATTTACAGCGTTATGTGTCTACACATATGAACGCTGATCCAGGGAAGATTGCGCTGGATCATACGTATAAGCAAATGTATGACCGGAAGCTGAAAGAGTTCGAGGAGGAGATAAAAAATCAGTCTAACAATGATACTGTGTCGAAAGTTAGGGCTGTCTGTGATGCTAGGGCGCAGCAAGGCGGTTACGGCCGATTTACGACACAGGCGGATCCGAGGTATATCAATTGTATTAATGAGGAGTGGGCGAAATATCCTGCCGCGAAAGCCACTAACTTGCAGTTTGAAGCGCCTTCAACCGAGCCGTATTATCACACTTTCGTCTCGCCGATATGGTCAGCTGATTATGCGGGGTGGTCTTTGCTGGTGACGATATTCATTGCTATGATTATCGTAATGAGGTTGGTTGTTCTGGGGATGCTAAAGTTGATGCTTAGGCGACGAAATAAGCTTTTTTAGCTTGACAGGGGTGATATAGAGATAGTAATCTATATAGGTATATCATTAATAGGAGGTATATAACCAAATGGCTTATAAACATACCAACTCAAAGGGCATCACATATTACTTGCACAAGACTGACGTAACTTTGCGCGGCGGCAAGACTCAAACTATTTACTTCTTCGCTAAGGTTGAGAAGAATGAAAAGGGTACGCCATGTGACCTGCCAGAAGATCGTATTGTGAAAGAAAACCCACGCAACGGCTTTTTGACAATTTCTAAGAAAAAATAGTCCTTTGCTTGCACCATAAGCGTGTTTGGTGATATAGTATAACCAAACAAACAGGTGCCATAACTCCTCTGTAAAAAGCAGGGGAGTTTTTTGTGGGGTTGATTATTTGTGGATATCGTGGTATAATAGCTGACGTATGAAGTCGAAGACGGTTGAAGTGTTGGAGCTTGCTAGACCGAACAGAGCGGGCGTTATTGATGTTGTTGATTCGGACGGTAATGTTGTGCCGTTGGACTATTTAGGCGAAGATTTTGTTCCTGATGCGAATAGTTATAGTGATGAAGATTTTACGAAGAGAAATAGAATTATAGTTGAGATGTGTGATCTTTCGGCAGGATTCGTCGCCGTGCTGGCTTTGCCGAACGTCATAGAGGTCGTGGCGACTATGATCGAGCTCGTCGCATAGAAAGAAACAGGGGTAGTGATATTTCTGAAGTTGGCAGACTTGCTATAAGTGCTTGTGAAGCATGTCCACTTAAGCTTGATTGTGAACTGTATGGTAAATTAGGAGGGGCTGTTCTAAGTGATGTTTTGGATTATAAAAAAGTTCGCACAGCCACATCTCTGACTAAAGCGGGCAAGAAACGTTCAGGTTGGAATAAGGGTTGCATAGATAATAATGCGTAAAGAAAAAGCCCCCTTCTGAATGAAAGGGGATTTTTCTTGGTGGCCCAAGTGCATCTACATTGGAACCATATCTGTAGCGAGATTATGAGCTGGAGACGCTTAATAGAGGCGACCACCCCTTCAATAAAGATACCCAACCACCATTAAAGTATATCGTAACAGAATGTGTTAATATCAATAAATTATCCTCTTGACTACTTTTTACGTTATCCAGCCTGATAAATTCATAAATCAGCACTAAATGTTGCGGTTGGGTTAGACTAAGATTGTCACAAAGGGCTAATCGAGGTCGCTTATTTAGGAGATTGACGATATAATATCAAAATAATGAAGAAAAACTCTCAAGCACAGCTCCAGGGTATGTTACTCGGCTTAGCTATAGGCGACGCCCTCGGTGCTCCCGTTGAACACGGCTACACAAGTGATGAGATTGTCGCTCGTATAGAAGAATTGCGTCATATGCACGATGAAGCACACTTTCCTCGTGGCGCCTGGACAGACGATACTTCTATGGCGTTATGTTTAGCAGATAGCTTGCTGGAATGCGGCGGCTATGATTCGTGGAACGTTATGGATAAGTATTGCAAATGGCAATCAGAGGGCTACCGTTCATATTTTGACTATGGCGAGGGTATTGGTATGCAGACGCTTATCATGCTGGATATGTACGCTAGCGGTTACGCTATTGTTCACAAAACGATGAATCGGAGCGATGGCGCTGGCAACGGTGTCGTGATGCGTCTTGCACCAGTCGTGATAGCCGCCTATGGTAAGCGGGATATCCGTGACGTGATACGACTTGCTCAAGTCTCTGCTAGAGAAACGCATTACTCCTATGAGGCTGAAGCTGCTGCTGAAGTGTTTGCTGCTGTACTACACAACGCTATCCATCTAAAAACAAAGCAGATATTATAGATGTTAGTAAGTATAGTACCGGCGCACACTACGACCAGCTGCTGAACAAGCTAAAAGAGAGAGTTGAGACGGATAAGCTCAAGAATAAGCCAGGTTATGTCGTATACACCCTCCAGATAGCTTTATGGGGCTTTATGAACTATGACACATTTGAGGATGGAATATTGGCAGTTATGTGTCTGGGCGGTGACGTCGATACAACTATGGCGGTGTACGGACAATTAGCTGGTGCATACTATGGACTTGATGCAATACCGAACGAATGGCGGCGTGATGTTTATCAAGGGAATGATATTATTGAACTAGCAGATAAACTAGCCGCAATGGACGATTGCCCTGTCCTGTATACACGGTTTGAGGAAGATGTGACTTAATACAAATTAGGAAGAGAATGACTATATGAACAAAACAACATTAGAAACAGCTCAGCAGCTACTAGCCACAAAAGAGTTTAGCTACAAGGATATTAATCCAAGTGAGAAAGGAATATTCCTAGCGGCGCTTATTGAGAATGGCAAAGCCGCCAAAGAAGGAACTAATCACCACTCAAACATTCCCAAAGGAGCGCTTATTAGCGAATGGTATTTACGACATAAGTTAGGGCTAGGGTGGAGTGATTAAGCACGACCTATACACCTCGCTTGAGCTGTGGGAGCTAGATGATAAGCGATATCGAATTATCTATTATAAACCCTTCGGTTTGGGAAATTATGTTGAAACAAAATCAGAATTCTATGACGATAAAGACTCTGCTCAGGCTCGCCTTGACGAAGAATCTCGTAGGCTTGAGATAGAAGTATCTCTCCTTAAGAGATAAATCCTAGAATCGTTTTTTTACCAAGGCAAATCATATTAAGTACCGCTACTTTTTTTGTGCTTGGATTAATAAATGCGTATGATGACGACAAGGCAATGATAGCCGACTAGCTACGGCGCCTAGAGTGTCAGCAAGCAATACGAGAGACTGATATTGATGTTGCTCTTGAGATTATGCGAGATGTAGATAGACAATGGGTACTGGCTTCGCCGGGCGCTAGGACAAGGTTCCAAAGCATATTATTCCCCACAGGGGTTGATATATGACTATAAAAACCATAGGTTTGGGACCAGCGAAATCAGTGCATTTTACAGAATACTACCAACCAAAAAAGGCTCTCCAGAGCCTGAAAAACCTTTCTTGGTGGCGGGGGTAGGATTTGAACCTACGACCTTTTGGTTATGAGCCAAACGAGCTACCAGGCTGCTCTACCCCGCGATACATAGTTATGATATCAGCTTGAGGCGATAATTGCAACACCCTAGCGTTTATGACTATTTCCACCGAATAAAAAGTTCATCCATTGTTGAAAATTACTATCCGTTCGCTTCGCACTCGACGCAGGTTTTTGGGCAGGCGTGGCGCTTTCGAAAGATTGGGTGATGAGCTGTTTTTCGCCAGGTAGACCTTTTCCTGTGCGTTGTCTAATAGTCAATTCTTGATACTCTTCGCTTTGATAATATTTCGATTCGTATTCCAGCAAGGCGACTTGTAATTTTTCTATTTCCACTTGTTGGCGTTTGTTGTCAATAGAGCGTTGTAATTCGTAGTTTTTTTGCATTGATTCAATGGAGCCCCAGGCCCAACTCATAGCAATTAAAATCGCAGCAGCAATAACGACATTATTTAGGGTCAAATAGTCGTGCTGTATTCTGTAAATTAATCGTTTGAGTTTTAATTTGTTCATTTTTGCAAATTTAATATCTACCACATAATATTGTAGCAGGAATGGTAAAAATATTCATCTTATGATTATCAAATTCAAATTCAGAATGTGGTGGGGGCGGCTGGGATCGAACCAGCGACCAATCGGTTATGAGCCGACTGCTCTAACCCCTGAGCTACGCCCCCGTGAGACTTATTATAGCGCATCAGAGGTAATTATAGAAGTTTTCCAGCGGCAATTCGCACGGCTTCTGACCAAGAAGTAAAACAATGCGGAGTGGACGCTAGCTCTTCGCTGGTAATTTTATGTCGAACGGCCAGAGCTAGCTCGGCTGCCATATCGCTAGCGTGCGGTCCGACGATCGTTCCACCTACGACAACTCGCTTCTTATCAACGATCAATTTCATAAAACCTATTCGCTGGTCGGTAATATTGCTGCGTACGGTAGTCGTGAGCGGAACAATTGCTATTTGCGCTTATTCCTTTCGCCTTACAATCGTATTCATTCATTCCAATTTGAGCTATTTCTGGCTGAGTAAATGCAACTTGTAGGCGTGGGGAATCGTTGAATTTAATCTTATTATTATGTAGCAAATTATGAGCCGCAATACGACTCTGCGCTAAAGCTGTGTGGGTTTGAATATTGGCGTCAGTTACATTTCCTGCGGCAAAAATATGTCGAGCGGAAGTTTGCAGGTAAGAATTAACCAAAATGCCATTTTCGGTATATTTTACGCCAGCGTTTTCTAAGCCTAAATCTGTTGCAGGCAATTGTTGGTCGGCAATCAGAATCTCATCAACGCGTACAGATTTCTCTATTCGCCCTTGCAGAAAGGTGACACGCTTTTGTATAGACGATTTTTGTATAGCGATAATCTTAGTGCGAGCTAAGATTGAAATATTGCGATTTTTTGCGTCATTCGTAACCAAAGCACTGACTTCTGGGTCAAATGTTGATAATATTCTGGGCGATTTCTCTGCTATGTAAACTTTTGTTCCCAGGGTGGAGAAGATGTACGCCAATTCTAGTGCCGTAGTTCCCGCGCCAACAATGAACATGGTTTTTGGCGGGCGCTTCAAGCTAAAAATAGTTTTTGGAGTGTGATAAGAAACGGCGCTTAACCCAGGTATTTCTGGAATTTGCCAATCAGATCCAGTTGCAATGAGAAATTTGCGAGCGGACAAGTGTCTGCGATTGATGGCTATTTCGTTCGGACTCAAGAAATGTGCATTGCCAGCAAAAACACTAATGCCTTGCTTTTCGTAATAATAGCGATTGCCGCCAGCTCCAGTTCTTTTTACAACTTTGTCTTTCCAGGAGAGTAGAGAAGGGTAATTATACCCAACCGAGTTAGTGCGCAGTCCAAATTTAGCGGCATCTTTGGCTGTTTGATAAACGTTAAGAGCATGAGTTAAAAATCCAGTTGGCACATCTCCCCAGTTTGGCGATTCCCCGCCGAATGTTGATTTTTCTACAACAGCAACTTTTTTTCCGGCACTTGCTAATATGCTGGCTGCGGGTGAGCCGCCAGCGCCGCTACCAATTACGATATAATCATAGTCAAAAGTTGGTTTTTGCGACATCAAATCTCCTAAATTATGGTTTTATAATTTTTATATAAATAAGCCGCGTCAGGATGCAGAGTTTTCATAATGCGTTGTGCTTGGCGGCGGATATCGGCAGAGGTTATTTCTGGGTGAGTTTCGCACCAATTCATAACGCCCAAAGTGACGGTTTTTGCGATATCTTGAGCTTGACCTTCTGGTGTACGAACGCTTAGACAAGTGGCAATTATGGAATTGTGGAGCTTATCTGGGCTAAACTCCTCTGGCGGCCGCTTTCCTTGCTTGATGACGTCAATTTGACCTGGCTTTACCATAAATTGCCTCCGTAGCTAATGACGCCAATAACGCGGTCGACGAATAGAAATGCCGCCAAAATTAATAAGCTACCGCCGCTGGCGAATTGCAAAAATCTCTTATGTTCTTCCCGCCAACACTGTAAATTAGAGATGCTGCGCCCGCTGCCGATCAAGACGATAACGACAAACAATGGCAGTGCGGACACGATGACGTAGATCGCTATGCTGACGATTTGCAAGAAGGGGTTTGGTAGGGTGATAATAGCCAGACTGGCGGCGATAATTGGCGCGATAATAAATATGATTTCTGCAATAACGCTAATTATTCCTAGAGCAAAGCTTTCTATGGAGTTTGGTTTTTTTGGTGCGTTTGTTTAAATATTCTGCAAAATTGCGTGGAAGCCATAATGAAGTTCCTGGTTGTCGTCGGAAGTAGAACGCCCAAATTGCAATTCCTAGACCAAACATCATCCCTGAAGAGACGGCGGCAACGAGTTGTTCTGCGCTAGTGGCGTGGTGGATGAATAGTGATAAGAAATAGGAAATTGAGCTGATAAGTAACAAAGTGATCATTGCGACTCCAAGTATAAAACTGTTACTCATACGAAAAATTTTTCTCTGGGCGGTTTTTTTGCCAATTGAATGTCCGCTAAGTAACGTTAAAACACTGACGCTAAGCTGAAAACTAGCGTGAATAATCGCTGCAAAAATTATGGTGGCCAGTGACGAGATTGTTACGGGGGTCATTTTTGTGTATAAATCCTTCCCTACCAGTGTACCACAAGCGGAATGAAAAGGTAAATAATGACCGAAAAAGGTATTGCTTTTTTGTCAAATTTATGATAGTATAAAGACAGTTAAATAATTAACACAAAAAAGGAAAAAATATGGAAATTAACACCAGTGAATTAGCTGAATTTTTAGAAGTAACCCGAAAAAAGGATTTAGCAACGTGGGAGCGTCAGCGTAATTCATGGGAATTGGATAGTTTTGTGTCGCGACGATTGGCGGCTTTGGATGGCGTTCAATCTGAAGAGCTTGAGCTAATCTAATTCAGTATCTATAAAAAATCCCCGTCGTATTGACGAGGAAAGATAATTTCTGGTAGCACCGGGTGGACCCGAACCACCGACCTCAGGCTTATGAGTCCTGCGCTCTAACCAGCTGAGCTACGGTGCCACACTGCATTGATTGTAACAGATAGTATGAAATTTGCCAAATACGTTTTAGGTAAATTGTGAGATAATGGATATGTGAGATATATTATCGCAGTCAGTGGTGGGATTGATTCGGTAGTTTTGCTGGATTTGATGTCGCGAACGGAAAAAGATTTGGTGGTCGCTCATTTTGATCACGGAATTCGTGAGGATTCGGCGAGTGATGCTAGATTTGTCGAGGCTTTAGCTGATAGATATAAAATACAATTTGTTTGTCGGCGCGAAAAGCTGGGGGCTGATGCCAGTGAAGAATTGGCGCGCCAAAGGCGTTATGAATTTTTGCGTGGCGTGGCGACGGATTTTGATGGCGTGATAGTGACAGCACATCATCGAGATGACATTATTGAAACTGTAGCAATGAACCTTAAGCGTGGCTCCAGGTGGCGAGGCTTGGCGGGGATGAGTGATAGTCAAATAGTTAGGCCGATGAATAGTTGGACGAAGCAGAGAATTTATGAATATGCGATTCGCCAGAAATTGGAATGGTGTGAAGATGAGACAAATCAAAGCGACTTGTATCAGAGAAATAAATTTAGGCGTAAGATAAATCGTGAACTTGATGAATACCAGAAGCTTGGAGTATATGAGGCGTGGCGGAAACAGAGAGAATTAAGAGGGGAAATTGAGCAGGAAATAGAAAAGTTTGATGGAGAAGTCCTGAGTCGGTATTTTTTGACGATGATAGATGATAATGTCGCACAAGAATTACTATATTATTACGTTTTACGACATTATGATGTGTCGTTACTGAGTTCTCAATTGGAGCGTATGCTAATTGCTATAAAAACTGGAAAAGCTGGCTCTTGCTGGCAAGTTGGCGGCGGCATTGTGATGAAATTGACGCTAAGAAGTGTTATAATAAAGAGAGTTTGATTAGTATAGGCGAAAGGATTAGTTGAGAATGGCTGTTAAGATGCCTCAAAGAAATGGAAAGAATAGAATAAGTCAAATTTTACGATTTGGATTGTTTTGGGCAATTATAATTTTTGTAGCGTTAATTTTTTACGCAACACTCTTCCCTGCGTCAAATCTTAAAGATGTTGCATTATCTGATGTAGTGCGTCGAGCAAATGACGGTAAAATTGCTCAATTGGAGATTCAAGGAAACGATATTAAGATTACTCCGAAAGATCAATCAAAACCTACCGAGCATTCAGTCAAGGAGTCTAGCAGCATTTATGAGCAGGGCTTGAACAAGGATGCTAAGGTTGAGGTGAAGGTTATTCCGCCATCCACAACCGGCGAAACCATGTGGAATCTGGCGGTTATGGTTGTGCCTGTGCTGATTGTCGTGGTGTTCTTCATGTTTATGATGCGCCAAGCTCAGGGCCAAAATAATCAAGCGATGGGATTTGGCAAGAGTAAGGCTCGCCTGTATGGACAAGATAAAGAAAAGGTTCTATTTACAGATATCGCTGGAAATGATAACGCCAAGCAAGATCTGCAGGAAGTTGTTGATTTCTTAAGCATCCGAAGAAATATAAAGATTTGGGCGCAAAGATTCCAAAAGGCGTATTGTTAGTCGGTAATCCGGGTACAGGTAAGACGATGCTAGCTCGTGCTGTTGCCGGTGAGGCTGGTGTGCCATTCTTCTCGATCTCTGGTTCTGAATTTGTGGAAATGTTTGTTGGTGTTGGTGCTAGCCGAGTGCGAGACCTATTTTCTAAGGCTAAGAAAAATGCCCCGTGTATTATCTTTATAGATGAGATTGACGCCGTGGGTCGTAAGCGTGGCTCTGGTATGGGTGGCGGTCATGATGAGCGCGAGCAAACTCTGAACCAGATTTTGGTGGAAATGGATGGCTTTGATGGCGAAACGAATGTTATTGTTTTGGCAGCAACCAACCGCGCGGATGTTTTGGATCCGGCTTTGCTTCGCCCTGGACGATTTGACCGACGTGTGAATATTACACTACCAGAACGTAAAGATCGTGAGGCAATTCTGAAGGTTCACTTTAAGAAAAAGCCAACTGATGAAACTGTTGATCTTGATAAATTGGCGGCAAAAACTGCTGGCTCGTCTGGTGCGGATTTGGCGAATATGGCCAATGAAGCTGCAATTATTGCCGCTCGCCGCAACAAGAAGAAGATCTCAAATGACGAATTAACTGAGGCGTTTGAGCGTGTGGCAATTGGTCCAGAGCGCAAGACTAAGATAATGAACGATCACGAGAAAGAGTTGACTGCTTATCACGAAGCTGGCCACGCAATTGTCGGTCACGTCTTGCCTGATTCCGACCCAGTCCACAAGGTTACGATTATTCCACGTGGCGGTACCGGTGGAGTAACATGGTTCTTGCCGCCAGAAGATAAGAGCTACACGAATGTTTATGAGTTTAAGGATATTCTGGCTCGGGCAATGGGCGGACGAATCGCTGAGCAATTGATTTACGGCGATGACGGAATCACTACTGGCGCTGGTTCGGATTTGCGAAAAGCGACTGAAATTGCCCGTGATATGGTGATTGAGCAAGGAATGGGCAAGGGCTTGCGCGATCAAGTATTCCATGAAGATAACGGCGGCTTGATGTTCGATAAAATGACCAGAGAGCGTCCGTATTCTGATGAAACCGCGAAGATGATTGATGAGGAAGTCGCGCAATTGATTACCGAAGCTAAGCATCGTGCAATGTTGGTATTGAAAGAGAATCGTTCGTTCCTTGATAAGTTGGCTGAAGCCTTACTGAAGGAAGAAACTCTGGAAGAATCTGAGGTTGACGAGATTCTTAAAGGCACTAAATTACCAAAAGAAGCTAAACTACATTCGTAAAATACTATGGGGCGCGTTCGTAGTACAGTTACGAAAATAAATCAGCGGCTTAATGTGAAATTGGCTGCTACTATCCTGGCGGGCTCGACGTTGTTGTCGAGCTTGCTGGGGTTTTTCCGTGATCGTCTACTTAACTCTGCCTATATGCCGAGCGAAAATGGAGCATTGGCGGGATACCCGGTTGGACTAGACGCTTATACGGCAGCTTTTATGGTGCCAGATTTTATGTTTGCAGTGCTGGTTTCTGGTGCGCTTAGTGTGACGTTTATTCCAGTTTTTAATGAGCGCTGGGTCAAGGGTAATAAGCAGTCGGCTTGGCAAATTAGCTCGAGCATGATTAATTTTATGGCGCTAATAACTATGGCGGCGTCGGTGTTGATTATTATCTTTGCCGATCCGTTAATGAAGTATTTAATCGCACCTGGTCTGAGTGAGTCTGGTCATGCTTTGGCGGTTAGTATGATGCAGGTGATCGCGGTTAATCCATTTATTTTTGCGGTTGCGGCGGTGATTGCTAGTATTCAGCAAGCGGTCGGGCGATTTATGTTCTGTGCGCTGGCGCCAATGCTGTATAACGTCGGTATTATTATCGGTACGGTGTGGTTTACCGGCGGCGTCAATTTATTCGGCTGGCAGATTTTTGATGGTGGCATTATGGGTGTGGCATTGGGTGTGGTTTTGGGTTCGTTCCTGCAATTGATTGTTAGCGCAGTTGGTTTGGCTGGGCTTGGGTTTGATTACAATTTCAAAATTTATTGGCGGAATAAGGGATTTAGGAAAGTTTTATCTTTACTGCCGGCACGTTCTGTTGACCAAGGAATGGATTATGTGGTTAGCTTGGTCGAGGTCAATTTGGCTTCGCGCTTGGTCGATGGAACGGTTAGGGCGTACCAACAGGCTTTGACTCTTCATATGATGCCGATCAATCTTATTGGTGTGGCGATTTCAAATGCCGCCTTTCCGCAATTAACTGAGCATTTGGGCGAAGGTCGAAATGACCTATTTCAAAAAGACCTGCGTTCCCTGCTGAGAATTATTTTTTGGATGGCACTTCCGGTGTCGGTGGTGATTTTCTTTACCAGGGGATACGTCGTGCATTTTATTCGCAATGGGGGCAATCAACTGATCGCGGGAATTTTGGGCTGTTTGGTCGTGGCGATTTTGTTCCGAACTATTTATCACATGGCTGCGCGAGCATTTTACGCCCGCCAAGATACGAAAACTCCGCTGTATATTTCAATTTTCTCGATTACTTTGAACATTATCTTAGCAATTGTTCTATCGATGGTCTTGAAAATGGGCGCGTATGGATTGGCTTGGGCTCAATCAACAGTGGCGGTTTTGGAAGTGGTTGTGCTTTTGGCGGTTATGAATCGTCAAATGCCAAAATTATTCGACATGACGTTTGTGCGAGCGATTTTTAAGATGATACTCGCTGGAATTGTTACGGGTGTAGTTTGTTATATTGGTGTGTTGGTTTTGCCATTTCGTTATCATGACGACAGCTTCTTTAGCGCTTTTCCGAAATTCGTTATCATTTCAATGGTTAGTTTTGGCGCGTATGCCGCGGCTTCGAAGTGGCTAAAATTGCCAGAAATTGACCCGATTCTTGCACGATTGAAAAAAGTGTTATTTGGGCGATTGGAGTTTAAGGGCTAATGGAAAATATTCGGAATTTTTGTATTATTGCTCATATTGATCACGGCAAGTCTACGCTGGCTGATCGAATGATGGAGATGACTGGGACGGTAGAAAAGCGCGAGATGAAGTCGCAGTTGCTGGATTCGATGGATTTGGAGCGGGAAAAAGGCATTACTATTAAGTTGGCGCCGGTGCGAATGCGATATAAAAATGTCGATCTGAACTTGATTGACACTCCGGGGCACGTTGACTTTAGCTATGAAGTTTCGCGTAGTTTGCAAGCTTGCGAGGGCGCGATATTAGTGGTTGATGCCAGCCAGGGAATTCAGGCGCAAACATTGTCGAATGTTTATCTGGCGATGGAACAGGATTTGACGATTATTCCGGTCTTAAATAAGGTTGATTTGCCGGCCGCTGATATACCGCGCGTATCCAGGCAAGTCATTAATTTGTTGGGCTGCGACGAGCGCGAGATTATTCATATTTCTGCTAAAACTGGTCAAAATGTAGATAAGGTTTTGGATGCGGTTGTTGAGCGAATTCCAGCACCAATAGGTCAGCCAGACGATCCAACTAGGGCGTTGATTTTTGATAGCTATTATGACGATTATCGTGGCGTGATTTTATACGTGCGGGTGGTTGATGGGCGAATTAAAAAGGGTGAGTCTATCCGAATGATGGCGACTGGCGCAAATGGACTAGCTCTGGAAGTTGGTCATCTTAACCCAGCCATGCAGCCCGACCCTTCGCTTGAAACTGGCGAAATTGGCTATATTGTGACGAACCTGAAAACGACACGCGAGGCGCGGGTGGGTGATACGGTAACACTGGGGAAGTATTTTAATTAAGATTAAAAAGGGAAACCACGAATCTACAAACAATAAGCTTAACTGAATTTTTTTGGCGTTGGTTCGTAGTATTGACGCGTATGATTGCTGAAATCAGTTTCCTTACCAGATTTGGCATAGCATTTATTCGACAAAACTCATTAAGTCTCTTAATAAAGAAATCAAACGTCAAACGAAATAGAAGGTTCTTTTTCCTAACGAGGAGGCTCTGGAACGTTACTTAGTTACTTTGTTTGAAGACTCTACTAGAGTGTTTACACAAAATTATTGACAGCATCTTTTTCTTTATAATATAATAAAACCTCATGAGGTATTATATGTCTAAACAAAAAATTAATCGCTTTGTCGGATCTATTGGAGCTTTTATTGGGATCCTTGTCTTTATTGCATATATTCCACAAATTATCGCTAACCTACAAGGAGAAAAAGCTCAACCATTCCAACCACTATTCGCAGCAGTTTCTTGTTTAATTTGGGTAATCTATGGTTGGACAAAAGAACCTAAAAAAGACTGGATCCTCATCATTCCCAATGCAGCGGGAGTGATATTAGGCGGTTTAACTTTTATTACTTCTTTATAAAAGTTATATAAACAAAACCAGCAACTTCATAAAAAAGTTGCTGGTAGAGATTTTGGACTATCACAGGAAAAAATATTTAACCAAAGTGATATATTGTTTGATAAATCAGAGTATAATAGTAATTAAAAATAGGATTGGATAGCGAGCAGATTCTTGCTTCCTGCTATGTTTATATTCCATCAAGTGTAAGTTAATTAAGATTAAAGAAGGAAAAATCATGAATCCACAAACAATCAGCTTAACTGAATTGCAAAAACACCTCGATCAAACATGTAAAGAAAAGGGGTGGGATAAAAATTCTGTCACTGAAGTATTCTTATTGTTTACTGAGGAAGTTGGCGAGTTGGCAAAAGCAGTTCGCAAAGAGACGGGATTTAAGGGAGAAAAAAGACCTGATAACCATGATAATCTGCGCGAGGAGTTCGCGGACGTGTTGAACTATTTGATGGAATTGGCAAATCGGTTTGACGTCAATTTGGCGGAAGTGTATTTTGAGAAGCACAAGATCAACCAGACGCGACAGTGGAAATAGTATATACTGTATTGAAAAGCGCAGATGTAATAAAATGCACGAAATAGGTATTGATATATCTGTTGTTGGCAATTATGAGTAATTTCAAAAACTTTACAGAGAAGATTAGATGTCGCGTAATTCCGATAACACGCGATCGTCGTGTGTGGTTGGATGAGAAAATTGTCGACGATGATTTGTATTGTGTTTTTATGAATGGTCGATCGTACGAGCTTGGCGAGGAATATGATGACTTTTTGTGTGTTACGGTTGACAGTTTTGCCGAGCTAGCAGATGTTATTCTCCGCGAGTTGTATGCGCGCGGATTTTCATCGTCAGACTATAAACTGATCAACGAAAATTATGTTCATCTAGATTATAGCTTTTTGAGCGATGACATACCTTGGGTCGCTTGGCGTAATGTTGATGTGATAGTTAAGGGTGATATTACTGACGAGAAGGACTGTTGTCGCGACAAAGCTAAACGCGGTCGATGGATGAGTTATGCCGAACTGGTTCAGGTTATTGGCAAGAATCAAGCTCATAAGATTTTTGAGCAGTTATAGGTTAGACCTCAGTGTGTAAGGAATAATTTGCTGAGAATAAGTAGGTATACAAGGAGCGATTTACTGTGCGTTTATACAAGAACGCTGAGCTGATATAATAATACATAGTTATGACTGAAAAAATTACCGTCCAACCACTTCCAGGTTATAAAGAAGTCAAGCCCTTCGTTTATGCGGGGTTTTTTCCGGTGTCCAATGAAGACTATAATGACCTGAAAGAAGCGATTGAAAAGTTGAGCCTGAGCGATTCGGCGCTGCAATTCGAGCCGGAGAATTCGCCGGTTCTGGGCTACGGTGTGCGAATTGGATTTTTGGGTCTGCTTCATATGGACATTATTCGCGAGCGATTGGAGCGTGAGTATAATTTGGATTTGATTGTTACGAATCCGAGTACTGACTATCAAGTTAGTCTGACGAATGGCGAGGAGCTGGATATCAAGTCTGCTAGTGAATTGCCCGACCCAGCGCAGATAAAAGAGATTCGTGAGCCGTGGATTGACGGTGAAATTGTCGTGCCACAGGATTATATTGGTGCGGTGATTCAGTTGATCGTGAGCAAGCGTGGTCGCCAGAAAAACCTGAGCTACATTGACGAGCGGGCGCTGATTTCATTTGCGGCGCCACTTGCGAATTTGTTGACGGATTTTTATGACCAATTGAAATCTATCACCAGCGGCTACGGTTCGTTTAATTATGAGTTGGCGGATTATCAAGTGGAAGATTTAGTGCGCGTCGATTTTTATGTGGCGGGCGAAATGGTTGATTCGTTGAGCGTAATGTGCCATCGGTCGGAATCGCAGCATTTGGGGCGCGAGATTGTTAAGAAGTTGAAAGAAGTCGTGCCTCGTCAGAGTTTTGAGGTTTCATTGCAAGCGGCAATTGGCGGTAAATTTATTGCCAGGGAAAATATCGGCGCTTATCGAAAAGACGTTACGGGCTATCTTTACGGCGGCGATGTTAGTCGTAAAAAGAAGCTTCTCGCCAAGCAGGCGCGCGGTAAAAAACGAATGAAACGCTTTGGTAAAGTTGACATACCGAGCGAGGCATTTATGGTGATGCTAAAAAGGGATTAACTATGAAAAAACCTATTGTTTATATTGATATGGATGGTGTTTTGGCGGATTTCAAATCTGCTTTAACGAAGATATCGCCTGAGTTGATTGATGAGTTTGCTGGTCATCACGATAATATTCCAGGAATTTTTTCTTTAATGGAACCCGTGCCTGGAGCTATTGAGGCGGTTTACGCCCTGAAAGACAAATACGATTTATATATTTTATCTTCTTCTCCGTGGGAAAATCCGACGGCTTTGGGTGATAAGTTGGCGTGGGTGAAAAAGTATTTTGGCGGCGAAGATTCGGATAATGTTTTCTTTCGTAAGGTTATTTTTTCGTCAGCAAAGAATTTGAGTCGAGGCGATATTTTGATTGACGATCGGACGGCGAATGGTGCAGGCGAGTTTCCTGGTCGGCTTATTCGTTTTGGAAGTTCTGAATTTCCCAATTGGCAATCTGTACTTGATGAGTTATTATAGTTAAATATTATGCCAAGTATTGAAGATCTTATTACAAATTATCAGCCAACTGAATCAACAATTGAGTTGGTTAAAAGTACGAAAATTGCGCTGCTCGCGGGAATTTCTGGTGCGGGCAAAGACACGATAAAAAAACAATTACTGAAATCCCCAGAGTTTCGCGATATCGTTTCTCATACTACGCGCGCGCCACGCACAAATAACGGATGTGCCGAGCAAGATGGAATTGACTATCACTTTATTGATTCGCAAACTGCCGAAAATATGCTACAAAATAATGAATTCATCGAGGCGAAGTTTGTTCACGGTACAGTTTATGGGACATCGGTGGCTGAGCTGAAATTAGCGCATGATCAGAACCGCGTGGCAATTACTGACATTGACGTTCAGGGCGTGGAGGAATATGAGCGACTGGCGCCAGATAGCATTGCGATTTTCATTGTGCCGCCAAATAGCCAAACTTGGATTGAGCGATTAAAAAAGCGTTACGCAACCGAAGAAGATTTTCAAGCGGAGTGGCCAAAGCGTCATGCCTCGGCGATAAAAGAATTGGCTTACGCGCTTGAAGTTCCGTATTATCACGTGATTATCAATGACGATTTGGAGCGAGCAATTCGAGTGACCGAGGAAATTATTTTGCGCGGCGACGTATTTAAGCGTCAGGATGACGAGGCGCGTTTGGTAGCTCGAAATCTTCTCAATGATATAATTAATCTATGAGTTCAGTAAAAACTCCAAAAAAAATAGCAGCCAGGCAAGATCGTTCCTCGAAGACCTTGACTACATTGTTAGACCAATCCTTTTTTATCTTTGCAGGTTTGGCGTCGTTTTGGTTGGCGTGGTTGGTACTTAGAGAAGGTTGGGCGACGGGCGGTTGGTGGCTGGTTGGCTTGTTCTTTGTTGTGTGGATAATTGTGGCATATTTGGCGTTGCCTAGACTTCATCGAATTTTGAGCAATATGTACGTACCGAATTATTTTATCGGCAGGACACGAACGGCGGACGGAGTATTAAGCGACCCTGTCAATTTGAGTGTGCGCGGCTCGGAAGAAAAGCTCCATAAGGCAATGACTGAGGCTGGCTGGGTTTTGGCGGATGACATAACTCCGAGGTCAGCTTGGAAAATGGTGCTTACGGTGCTGAGTGGTCGTAGTTACCCAAATGCGCCAGTGTCGCCAGCATTTTTGTTTGGTAGGCGGCAGGACTTTGCTTATCAGCAGGAAGTTGACGGCAATCCAAGGCGTCGTCATCATGTTAGGTTTTGGCGATGCCCAACTGGCTGGCTTCTTCCTGGCGGTCATCGGGTTGATTGGTTGGCGGCTGGTACATACGATAAGAGTGTTGGCTTTTCTTTGTTTACTTTTCAGTTCACGCATAAAATTGACGAGAATATTGATATTGAACGAGATTATATCATTGAGTCGGTTAAAAGTAACAATAAAAATGTTAGAGTGACGATATTAAAGGATTTTTCAACGGGCTATCATTCGCGCAATGGTCTTGGAGATTCCATTCGCACTGATGGCGATTTACCGATTTTGGAAGTCAGTTGGGTAAAGGCTGACGATAATGTCACGGCTTCAACGCGGCTCGGGGTGATTATGGACGGCACAATTTATGATCGTCATCCGCGAAATCACGAAACTTTATTAGAAGAGCTTTGGGGTCGCCGACCACCGCAGATTTTAATTGGCGGCGGATTGATGATTCTGGCGTCGTTGTTCACAATTGGGCAAATGTTGGTGGACTTTTCTAGCTGGCCGACGACTTTGGTGCAAGTTGCGAATATTGATGGAATTGATATAAATGCCGCGAATACCATGTTGTCAATGATGGCTGGCTTGAATGTGCTGTTGGTTGTGGCGGAAATCGTTCTGGTTGGGCTGCTACTTCGAGGAAGTAGCCGGGCGCGAATATCACTACTTTCTGTGGCGACATTAGCTATTGTCACCGAATCTTTATCCGTGACGATTGGGCGAATTAATGCGTCGATTATGCTGCTTTTGATCTCAATTGGCGTGCATATTATGATCATGATGTTGTTCTCTTCGGATGCAGCGCGCTACTTTACGGAAAGACGATAAGGCTTGGCACTCTGCTTGTATGAGTGCTAGATTTGCGATATAATTGGACTATGACCGAACGTCAACAAGCAATCCTTGTCGCGATTATCGAACAATATGCTGAAATTGCGGCGCCAGTTGGTAGTGTAACGCTAGCCAAACTGTTTGGCGTGAGTAGTGCCACGATTCGCAGTGAAATGGCAAAACTTGAGGAGATGGGATTTATTGAAGCGCCCCACACGAGCGCGGGTCGAATTCCGACGGATAAGGGATATCGTTTTTATGTCAATGGAATCACGGCGGCGCAAATGACGGAATTGCCGAGCGGTATTGATAGCAGCACGAAGGCAATTGAGGCGCACGTCAATTCAAATGTTGATACTTCAGACAAAGCGATTCGTCGAGCGGTTGATGGTTTGGTGGAAATGACTGGCAATTTTGGTTTTGCGTCGTTTGGTTCGAGTTTGTATATGAACGGAATGACTCAGTTATTTAGTCAGCCAGAGTTTGGTGATGGCGATCACGTTCAGGCGGTTGCTAAATTGATTGACAATATCGAACCGTGGCTGCGTGAAGCGGCGCCGGATGAGCCGTTAAATGTGTTTATTGGTAGCGAAAATCCAATCGGTAAAAGCAGTGGCGCTACGTTGATTATAAGTAAATTTAAGTCATCGTCTGGTGGTGATAATTACATCGGTGTGATTGGTCCGACGCGACAAAATTATCGTCGAACGATGGAGCTAGTGCGTCGTACGGGTGCGATGTTGGAAGAAGTCTTGTAGCGGCTAAAAGGAGGAAAAAATGACGAAGAATAAAAAAGCTGAAGATTTAGAGAAAGAAGTTGCTGAGCTGACGTCGGATTTGCAGCGAACTCGAGCGGATTTTGAGAATTATCGTAAACGCGTGGAAGCGGAAAAACAATCAGCTCATGAGTTGGGTCAAACTAAGTCGGTGATGAAATTATTGCCAGTTATTGATACAATTGAGCGAGCCGTTGCTAACGTTCCAGAGGAGCTTCAGGATAATGCGTGGGTTAAGGGCGTGGCTGGTCTGGGTAAGCAGCTTGACAAGCAGTTAAAGGAGATTGGTTTGGAGAAAATTGACGCCAAACCCGGAACTTTATTTAATCCTGAATTTCATCAGGCTGTTCAATTTGATGAATCGACGGATGGCGACAAGGAAGTTATTGCCGAGGAGCTTCGCGCTGGCTATACTTTGAACGGCTCGGTTATTCGCGACGCAATGGTAAAGTTGCTCGTCAGTAATTTGATTAAGAAAAAACTACGTTTAGCACTCTTGACATGAGAGTGCTAATTATTTATACTGAGATAGTTGGCACTCGCCACGAAAGAGTGCTAGAATGAATATAAGATATAGACCAGATGTGATCATAATAGAAAGGGGAATCATATGGGTAAAATTATTGGTATTGACCTCGGTACAACTAACAGTGCGTTTGCGTATATGTTAGCTGGCAAGCCAGAGGTAATTTCTAATGCCGAAGGTAATCGCACTACGCCATCTGTGGTTGCGGTTAATAAAAAGGGCGAACGACTCGTCGGTCAAGTTGCTCAGCGTCAGCGTGTAACAAACCCAAAAAACACGATTTACGGCGTTAAGCGTTTGATTGGTCGTAAGTTTGACGACAAGGAAGTGCAAAAAGACTTGGATATCATGCCATACAAGATTGTTAAAAAGGGTACTGGCGTGGCAGTCGAGATGGGTGATAAGGAATATACACCAGAAGAAGTTTCGGCAATGATTCTTAGTAAAATCAAGGCTGACGCCGAGGCTTTCTTGGGTGAAAAAGTAACGGAAGCAGTGATTACGGTGCCAGCGTACTTTGACGATTCACAGCGCCAAGCAACTAAGGACGCTGGTAAAATTGCTGGATTGGAAGTTAAGCGTATTATTAACGAACCAACAGCTGCGGCTTTGGCGTACGGTCTGGAGAAGGGCAAAAATGACGAAACTATCGTAGTGTTCGACCTTGGTGGCGGTACGTTTGACGTGTCGGTACTGGAACTAGGCGACGGGGTGTTTGAGGTTAAGGCAACCAATGGTGATACACACCTTGGTGGTGAGGATTCGACAACGCTATTGTTAACTACTTCTTGGACGACTTCAAGTCGAAGGAGGGAATTGATCTTCGTAAAGATAATGCAGCAATGCAACGCCTAAAGGACGAGGCTGAAAAGGCGAAGAAAGAATTGTCGACGGTTACTGAATATGAAGTCAATATTCCATTTATTACCGCCGACGCTGATGGTCCAAAGCACTTCGAGATGAGCTTGAGTCGTGCCAAGTTGGAGGATTTGGTTAAGGATTTATTGGATCGCTTGGATGGTCCAGTGGAAAAGGCTTTGAAGGATGCCAAGCTTTCTAAGTCCGACATTAACAATGTAGTTATGGTTGGTGGAATGACTCGTATGCCAGCTGTGGTTGAGCGTGTGAAGAATTTCTTTGGAAAAGATCCGATGCAAGGTGTAAATCCAGATGAAGTTGTGGCTGTTGGCGCAGCAATTCAAGGTGGCGTCTTAGCTGGTGATGTTAAGGATGTGTTGCTTCTGGACGTGACTCCGCTTTCTCTTGGAATTGAGACGATGGGCGGCGTATCGACGAAGTTGATTGACCGAAATACGACGATTCCAACAGGCAAGAGTGAAGTTTTCTCGACGGCTGCGGATAACCAGCCTCAGGTGGAAATTCACGTTCTTCAAGGTGAGCGCGAGTTTGCTAATGACAATAAGAGCCTGGGTCGTTTTGTGCTTGACGGTATTGCGCCAGCGCCACGCGGCGTGCCTCAAATTGAAGTGACCTTTAACATTGACGCCAATGGTATTCTTAACGTTACGGCTAAAGACAAGGGAACCGGCAAGGAGCAATCAATCACTATCCAAAATTATGGCAATATGAGTAAGGAAGATATTGAGAAGGCGCAAAAAGAAGCCGAACTTCACGCGGACGAAGATAAGAAAAACGCGAAACTGTCGATACGAAGAATCAGCTTGAAAACGCTATTTATCAGGCAAAGAAAATGCCGAACGAATTCAAAGATAAGATTTCTGACGACGACAAGCAAGCGATTGAAAAGGCGGTCGAAGAGGCTGAAAAGCACAAAGATTCTGAAGATAAGGACGAATTGGACGCTGCGATTAAAGCCTTGAACGACGCGATTATGCCAATCGGGGCTAAGATGTATCAACAATCAGCCGACGATAAAAAAGCTGACGAAGCTGGCGACAAAAAGTCTGATAAAGACGAGCCGGTCGAAGGCGAAATTGTCGACGAAAAATAAACCTAACGTCTTCACAAAGAAGGCTGCTCGATAAAAAGAGTGGCCTTTTTTGGACTTAGCACTCTTGCACTGAGAGTGCTAAACGCGTATAATATATAAGGTATGAGCAAGCGTGATTATTATGAAATATTGGGCGTTCCAAAGACCGCTTCTGAAGATGAGATAAAAAAGGCTTTTCGTAAATTAGCAATTAAATATCATCCTGACAAACAGGGCGGCGACGAGGCTAAATTTAAGGAAATTAACGAAGCCTATGAAGTTCTGAAGGATAAACAGAAGCGACAGCGTTATGATCAATTTGGTCATGCTGGCGTTGGCGGTGCTTCTGGTGGTGGCTTTTCTGGTAATCCGTTTGAAGGATTTGGTGGATTCGGCGGTCAAAATGTTCACTTTGATTTTGGTGATGGTGGACTAGGTGATATTTAGCCAATTCTTCGGTGGTGCAGCTGGTGGCGCTGGAAATGGTCGTTCGCGTGGGCGTGATATTGAAACTAGTGTAACACTAAGTTTTGAAGACGCGGTATTTGGTGTAGAAAAGAAAATTAGTTTAATGCTGGATGTTGAATGTGAGCATTGTCATGGCGATGGCGCCGAGCCAGGGTTTGGAATGAAAACGTGCCCAACTTGTAAGGGAGCGGGTCAGCAAACTCGAACGATGAATTCGCTGTTTGGGCAAATTCAGCAGGCGGTTGTTTGTGAAACTTGTCACGGTAAGGGAAAAGTTCCTGAAAAAGAATGTTCAGTTTGTCGAGGAAAAGGCACGACCCGACAGAATCAGGATATCACTATTAAAATTCCGGCAGGAATTGATGATGGCGCGACAATTCGTCTGCGCGATCGTGGAGAAGCAGTTGCTGGTGGTAGTAGAGGTGATTTGTATGTCCACATTCGTGTTAAGGCGCATAAAAAATTCACTCGTGAGGGTAATATTATTCTTAGCGAAGAACATATTTCTATGGTTGATGCGGCACTGGGAACGGAAATTGATGTGGAGACTGTGGACGGCGTAATAACGATGAAAATCCCAGCAGGCACTCAGAGCGGCACCGACTTCAAGTTGTCAGGTCATGGCGTTCCGCATTTACATAGTGAATCCCGTGGTCCGCATATTGTGGGTGTTATTGTTGATACGCCAACCAAATTGACCAAAAAGCAGAAGGAGCTTTTGGAGCAATTTAAGGGCGCTAAAAAACGAGGACTGTTTTCCTAGTATATTTGTCGAGAAAAAATCCTGTGTTATACTGAAGCTAACATAAGAGGGATTGAAGGCATGGGATTAATTTTTCTGATAATAGTTATTATTGTAGTGATTAAGCTAATAAAATTATTACAGAGAGGTAATAACCAGCCGTCTAATTATTCCGAAGATTATCGGCAGGGATATTGGGATGGCGTGCGTGATGCACAAAATGGATACGCCAAAATTGAGAATGACAACGGTCAAGTGAGGCTTATTACCGAGAATCAAAACGCCGCTTCACGGCTTGCGAATACGCCGTTAAATATCAGTAATAATGAGAATCTCGATAATATAATTCCTACTAGTATTTCCACATCTGAAGAGAGAGTAAATACGGTTGCTGTGCCTGTTGAGAATAATATTGAACGAGCATCACGTATTGATGACAGGGAAAAGGAGAGGGGTCGTAAGACTACAATTAATATAGCGCTATATACAGCATCGCTACTTCTGACTGCGGGAATATTGCTTCTAGCTCAGGCAATTAATCTATCTATTCAACTTAGGTTTGGGTTGGTGTGGCTGTTTATTTATTTATTATATTATTGGTCAGATATTGTATGCTCGCTTGCCAATATTGAAATCTGCGTCGACTGCACTTATTGGCACCGCCTTGGCAACTGTACCAATTGGCGGTTGGACTATGAATTTACTTTTAGGTATTGACCCCGCATGGTGCTGGCTTATTACCTCTGTAATTGGTGCTGTCTTGTGTGTTGATGCTACAGTGAGATTGAATAGTAGACCTCTTGCTTATGTATCGCTACTATCGATGTTTACGATGACGACTAGTTTGCCGGCTGTTGTGCATGCGCAGCTGGTCTGGTATTACGTTGTAATGCTGCTATTTGGATGTTTGATGACTGTGGCTGCATATTTTTCTAGTCGCTTTCCTCGTCAGTTCGTCGAACCGTTAAACGTTGTAAATCCGTTTATCGTGCCGATGACGATGTTTATCGCGCTTAGCTCGTCGGCATATATGGGTACATTAGATATTAGTGTACTGTTATTTGCTAGCGTTGCATATTACTTTACGGTTGCTCTTGTTGAGAAGTCTAAAAAGATGCGTACTTATGAATTGACAACAGCTCGCTTATTGTTAATGGTGATGGCTACTAGTTTCGCAATGTATTTATCTGACGATAACCAGTTGGTCGTAAGTGTGATTTTAGGGTTAGCGGCACTTGGAAATATAATCTGGTCCGCTACATCAATGTACATTCAGAAACAGTACGATAGACATCATGAAATAGTATTGTGGGTTAGTTTTGTTGTGTCATTAAGTGCTTTGTTTGGCGTGATCGGTTCTGGAGATTCGCTACGAATGATGGTTGCTTTTACCTTTATTGGTGTTATTTCAGCGATTAGTCTTGCAATCCTTTTTTTGTTACGTCGTGTCCGCTTCGGTGTTATGGTTGTGATATCTGGGATTCTATTGGTGCCGATTGGTATAACACTATTCAATATCGATATAGCTATAGCACCACGCGTACAGTATCTAATTTCTATTCATGACGCCACTGCCAGTTATTTGCCGATTGCTAATTTTGAAGCGTCCGAATATTAGTAAAAGTCAGGCTGCTTTAGTATATGGCGCTGCATCAACTTGGCTATTAATGGCGATGTTTACTTCAGCGATGATAGCCACTTATGCGACAGAGGAAGCTCTGATGTGTCTATCGGGCGCGATAGCTATCGGTGCTGGCATTATGAGTGTGGCTGTATGGCGCGAAAAAGTTTATGAGTTTGTAGTTGGAGTCCATACTTCTTTAATGTTGTCAGTATTTTTGCTAGCTTTAGGTTTTGCGGTGTCTAGTGAAAAAGTCTCTATTTTAATGGCGTGGATAAATGTGTCGTCGCTATTAATAGTAGAATGGCTTTATCATCGTCATGACAACACGGTTATCAAAAACCATGAGCTATTGTTACATTCTATCATCGGCGTAGCTATGCTTACTGTATTGTCGTCAATTCATCCGATAGTTTGGTTGCCGCTAGCGGTGTCGCTATACTATGCATTTTACCGATGTCGTAGAGAGGTTTATTTGGGTGGGGCATATCTTACGACAATCATCTTTGTTTTATTATCCCTGCATTGGTTGAATATACCGTTTAATGACAATCTCGCAATTGCTGCATGGGTGAGCCTAGTTGGTTTTGGGTCTTTGTACTGGCTGTTGCGAATGAATAGACAATCGTCAATTATTGGTGATATGACGCTGTGTGCTGCTATAGTTCCAGCGATAGTGTTTCCAATAATTAATCTACTGGCGATATATGATCTGTCGTTCAAGATATTGGGATGGCTAGCAGCCGTAGCGGCTCTTTATATGGCGGTGCTTGCTAAACGAGATTGGCGAATAATGACAATAGCTGCGCACCCGAGTCTAGTGTTGTTGCTTTGCCTTATAGCTCAATGGTTTACTATTCCACTCGAATTCATGTCAGTTGTCGCCCTGATTGTTTGCGGTATTTTACGGTCTGGCTATTGCTGCGCGAATCAGAAAGATGTCGAGTCGTTGGTATTACTCTTCATTCTATAGCGCCATCGGCTGGTCGGTAGTCTTATTGTCTATTGCTACATCAGTTAGCGCTACTGTGGTGTCAGTGATTCTGGCGGCGCTAGTGTGGATAATTAACGGTATAGCCTTGATGTTCGAAGGTGTTCCTAAAAAGAATATTTTATATTTTGATTCAGGCGTGCTCCTGATTTTGTGCGGCGTTTTATTTACTATTAAAAACCTAGCCTTACCCGTTCACGCTATCACAATACCATATTTGTGGTCAGCGGCAATTCTTTCGGGAGCGGTGATGTCGTGGCGTTGGTTGGGATATATTCATAAGTCTACGACAGCACATCTAGTACTAGCTCTCTCTCTGCGCTTAGTCTGCCAACTCTCGTTCTGGCGCTTGCAGGAGACGATGTTATGGAAATATTATTCCTAATAGAGCATTCATTGATGGTTGTCGTGGGGTTGGCGCTTAACAAACGACTAATTACGACCTGGGGTGCTGTATGTGTGACATTAGCTTTAATATATCTATTGTCGGGATACACTTATGTATTAGCTATTTTGGCTGGTATATCTATCATTGTAGCGGTGACAATTGTGGTAGCGAGAGCTCAAAGAAGTAAAAGGCAAGATATTGCAAAAAGATAGTTTTTATGCCATAATATTGACGTATGAAAGAAAAAGCCATTATTGGGTCAACCGAGTTTGTGAACTTCGGCGAGCGAGCGCAAAAAGTCCCAGCTAAAATTGATACGGGCGCCGATTCCAGTGCAGTTTGGGCGAGTAATATTCACATTGATAAAGATGGAGTGTTGAAATTTTCTCTGTTTGGCGAAGGTTCGTCGTATTACGACGGTAAGATATTTAAGAGAACTGATTATTCTGTAGCCAGAGTGCGCTCCGCAATGGGTCAGGAGCAGATCCGTTATCGAACGCACTTTTGGGTAAAGCTTGGTGGGCGAAAAATTAAAATGTTAATGAATTTGTCTGATCGATCAAAAAATGAATTTCCGGTGTTAATCGGAAGGCGATCGATTTCTGGAAAATTCCTAGTAGACGTATCAAGGAAAAATGTTCGCAGAAAAAAACCGTCCGCAACTGCTAGTCTTAATGAAGAAGTAAAATTGAATCCATACGAATTTTATAAAAAATATCATCAGAAAGGTGAAGAAAAATAATGCGAATTGCAATCTTATCTAACGGCAACATTAATTATTCGACACTTCGCCTGAAAGAAGAGGCTGAAAAGCGTGGTCATCAAGTCAAGGTTATTAAGTATAAAAACTGCTACGTTTCAATTGACGAAAAGCATCCGACGGTTATTTACAAGGGTAAGGAAATTGGTGAATTTGACGTGGTGATTCCGCGAATCGCGAGCCACATGACAAAGTATGGCACGGCGGTTTTGCGTCAATTGGAGATGATGCATCCGAAGGCATTTTTTATGAACCGTTCAATTGCAATTACTAGGGCACGAGACAAGTTGCGCTCAACGCAGTTATTAGTTAAAGCGGGAGTGTCGATTCCAAAGACGGTCTTTTCTCGAAACGCGACTGACATTGATTCACTCATTGAAGAGATTGGTGGTATGCCGGCGATTATTAAGTTAGCGCGCGGCACGCACGGAAATGGCGTGGTTCTGGCGGAGACTAAAAAGGCTGCCAAGTCTGTTCTGCAGGCATTCTATTTGACCAACTCGGACGGCACGAACGTGCTACTTCAGGAGTTTATTAGAGAGTCGGCTGGTGTCGATATTCGTGCGTTTGTGGTTGGTAGTCAAGTGGTGGCTAGCATGAAACGTCAGAGTTTGGACGATGATTTCCGCAGTAATTTACACAAGGGCGGCGAAGGAACCAGTATAAAATTGACAGATTCCGAGCGTAAAATGTGCGTGAAAGCCGCTAAGGCAATGGGATTAACGGTTGCTGGAGTCGACTTCATGAGATCAAGTCGTGGAGCTTGGTGCTGGAGGTTAATGCTAGTCCGGGATTTGGAATTGAGAAAATTACTCGCCGAAATGTGGCTGGAAAGATAATCGAATACATTGATCGAAACGCCAAGCGTGGCAATAAAAAAGATAAAATCGGCGCTTAAGCATAAACTTGTTATAATAGGTTTATGGACGAGCCTCGTCACTCGACAGTAACTCAAACTGTCATCAAATGGATATTTATCTGCGGTATGCTAATGGTTATTGGTGGGGCAATTTTTTATGCTTTTCGAACGGTTTCGCCAAAAACGGAAATGATTTACCTTAATAAGACGATGCTTCAGGCGGAAATTGCTAATGACGAAGAATCGCAGCAGAAAGGTCTGTCCGGAAGGCTGGGAATTGATGAGAATTATGCCATGCTGTTCGTATTTGATCATAACGATCGTCATAAAATGTGGATGAAAGATATGAAGTTTTCGGTTGATATGATTTGGATCAATGATAAAAAGCGCGTTGTCTATGTAAAACATAACATCAAGCCGGACGCTGAGCCGCATGAAAAATATGCGCCACCGGTTCCTGCAAAATACGTGTTAGAGGTGAAGGCAGGAGTTGCTAAGCAGGCGAGCGCTACAGTTGGGTCACAGGTAAAATTTGATTTGGAGGAAGATAAATGAGCGTAATAATTCTATTTGGAGTAATTTTAGTAACGGTTTTTGCGGTTGCATTTGTTTCATCTCGAAGATTCGGCCCATTGGCATTGGCGTTGGCGACGGGATTTTTACTATCAGAATGGTGGGGCAACTGGCTGACAGGGGTGCTGGACGGCTTGAAATTGGAAACTGGTTTATTGCCAAATGGTGTAATTTCGGGATTAGTCTTAACGTTGGTTCCGCTAATTATGCTTCTTCTAAGCGGACCTAGATATCAGAAAAAACATGAGAGAATTGTCTCGGCGGTGGGAATCGCGTTTTTGACAGCAGCGCTATTGGTGGTTCCTCTGGGAAAATATATATCACTAGACGGACAGGCGCTGGAGCTGTATAAGATTTTCGCGAATAATTGGCGGTATGTGGCTACGTTTGGTCTGGTGTGCGGTCTAATTGACATTTTTTCACTACATACTGGCGGACATAAACTCGCTAAGCATTGACCTTTGTGTTGGTTTGTGCTAGGATGAAGAAAGCGGATATTCCGAATGGGTCCATAGCTCAGCTGGTTAGAGCACCTGCCTTTTAAGCAGGGTGTCCCGGGTTCAAGCCCCGGTGGACCCTCCAAATTTGAAATCGACTCCCTTGGCGGAGTCTTTTTTATGGCTTTAGATCCAGATATACTTTAAGTATGAATAGTTGGCTATTTGAGAAGTTGCATATTTCTTGGTTGGTGGCGGTGTGGTGTCTCGGTTTGACAATTGGCGTAATTTCCATCCATTACATACCGCGGTCGTTTGCGGCGAATCCATTATTTTTATTGGTCGGGCTGGCTATTTTTGTAATCGTGGCAATTTGGCGCTGGCGATTTTTTGTGATTTTAGCAATTATTTCTGGAGTTTTGATTGGTCTTTGGCGCGGTGAAATCGGCAGAAAAGGCGTGGAGGTTTATGATTCGTTAATCGGAAAAATCGCAATTATCCAAGGCCAAGTTTTGGAGGATCCTGATCTCGATAAAAATAGTCAAACGGTTCTTAGATTGGGCAATTTGCGGATGAATAATGAAAAATTGCCGGGACAAATTTGGGTGACGACGCCAGATAAAAACTCAATTAAGCGTAGCGACATCGTGAAGGTTAAGGGTAAAATGACGGCGGGATTTGGGGCTTTTTCAGCAAGCATATATCGGGCGAAAATTATTAGTGCCGAAAGACCCGTTCCGGGTGATGTGGCTGTGGGAGTTCGTGATTGGTTTGCCGGGCGAGTTCGCACTCACGTTCCAGAGTCTGAATCTGCGCTAGGGCTGGGATTTTTATTGGGTTTAAGGCGTGCTATGCCAGCTGAATTAAGTGACAATTTGAAAATTGCCGGACTAACGCATATCGTGGTGGCGAGCGGCTATAATTTAACAATTTTAGTTCGTTTAGCGCGACGATTATTCGCCAAGCGATCAAAATACTTAGCGATGCTCAGCGCGGCTGTTATGATAATCAGTTTTATGGCGGTGACTGGATTAAGTCCTAGTATGTCGAGGGCTGGTTTGGTGGCGGGACTGAGTTTGGCGGCGTGGTATTATGGTCGGACAATCCATCCGCTAGTCCTACTTCCTGTGTCGGCGGCAATTACGTTATTGATAAATCCGCAATTTGGTTGGGGTGATTTGGGCTGGCAATTAAGCTTTGCTTCGTTTGCGGGTGTAATTATGTTGGCGCCGCTTTTGCATTCTTACTTTTTTGGCAACAAAGAGCCGGGCGCGTTTCGACAGATTTTAATTGAAACTTTGTCGGCGCAAATTATGACATTGCCGCTACTTATGATGAGTTTTGGTGTTATTAGCAATGTGGCGCTAATTGCGAATATGCTGATTCTGCCGTTTGTACCGCTAGCGATGCTGCTGACGTTTATGTCGGGTGTGATGGTTTTTGTGCCGATGATTGGCGTGTTGATTGCAATTCCGACGACGTGGCTACTTGGCTATATGATTCAAGTCACCAATTGGACGGCTGGATTTGAATGGGCTCAAATGGAAGTTAGTATCAATTTGTGGCAGTGTGCGGCTTTATATGTGGCGCTAATTTTGGCAATGATTTGGATGAAAAAGCAAACTAAATTGGATCTCGCTAAGATAAATATTGTGGAGTAGTGTATAATAGTAACAGATTGAAATAGCAAATAACTTTAGGAGAAATTATGTCAGGACACAGTAAATGGGCTACAACTCACCGACAAAAAGCGATTGTTGACGCTAAGCGCGGCGCGATTTTTACGAAATTAGGTAATCAAATTGCTATTGCAGCACGTGGTGGCACAGACCCAGCGCTGAACTCGAGTTTGGCGATGGCGATTGAAAAAGCTAAGGCTGCGAATATGCCTAGCGCAAACATTCAGCGAGCAATTGACCGAGTGGCGGATAAGAGCGCGGCGGCTTTGGAGGAAATTGCTTACGAAGGCTATGGTCCTGGCGGCGTGGGCGTTATTATTGAAACGGCGACAGATAATCGCAATCGAACATTGCCAGAGGTAAAAACTGCGTTGGTTAAAAATGGCGGGCGAATTGCTGATGCTGGTAGTGTGATGTTCCAATTTACGCGCAAAGGCGTCATTACTATTGAAGGCAGCGGGGAAGATTTGTTGCTAGCGGTTTTGGACGCTGGCGCCGAAGATGCTGTCGAGGAAGACGGCGAAATTATCGTGTATACGGAGTTGAAAGATTTGGCGAGCGTGCGAAATAAGTTGGTTGAGCAAGGCTTGAAGGTTAAAGATGCGGAACTGCGATACATTGCAAACACGCCGATAGAAATTGCCGACATGGAAACTGCGCAGAAATTGATGAAAATGATTGATGCGTTGGACGATTTGGATGACGTTGTGAATGTTCATACAAATGCGGATATCACGGCGGAATAAAATTATCGCTTTAAGAAATCGCTCCTTTTTTTGGGGCGATTTTTAATTTGACAAAAAAAGTACGCTAAACTAAAGATGATTAACCATAAGCAAGGAGCGAGCGTGAAATATTTGCGAAACACACTACTTATGATACTAGCAGCGGCACTAATAATGCCGTCGCCGTTGGTTTTTGGCGGAAGGCGTTTCAGGTGCTACTCAAGAGTCGAAAGTTGATGACGCTCAAACTGTTGATAATAGTTTTAAACCGGCTGAGGAAGCGAAAGATTCAGTTGTTGATAAGGAACAGATCGATAGCAATTCACCTTCTCAATCAAGTGAAAATCCCGAGACTCCAACAGAGAATTCGTCTATAGATAGTCCGAGCGAAAATCCTGCTACCAATGAATCTTCAAAGTCCGAGCCAAACCCCGAATCTGAGCCGCTAAAAACAGATAATTCAGATAAAAGCACAGAAGAAAATGCTCCAATATTAATTTCAAAGATTAGTCAGGGCAAAAAATACGTTGAGATTTATAATCCGACGAATCGGAATGTTAATTTGGCTGGTTGGAAAATAGAGTATTACACTGGATCTAGCGCTAAACCCGTTGGAAAAATTTTCAAGGATGAAGTAATCTTAGCGAACGGATTTTTGGTTTTGTCGAACGATAAGATGTTGGCAGGCGCCATAAAGTTTGATAATAATTTGGGTTTGGCTCAAAATGACGGATCGGTCGTGTTGTCGCGTTCGGACGGGTCGGTCGCAGATATTGTCGGCTGGGGAAATAATTCAAAGTCTGCGGGACCGCCAATTAAAGGCGGCGTGAAGATTGTTTGGCGCTGTTTTATTGATGGAAATATTATTGATTCGAAATTTTTGTCAGGTAAAAATCTTAACAATCAGGAAGTTGAGCCGTATTCACGTCCGAATTGTAAGAATTCAGAGCCTAAACCTAAATCTTCAAAGGAGTTGAATAAATGTGAAGGTCTGAAGCTAAGTGAAATCGCGTCGAACGTTGATGAACAGTTCATTGAAATTATCAATTCTGGCGAAAAAACCGTCATTACGACAGGTTGTAAATTGACGGTTGGTGATTCTGGTGTTCGTGAAAATATTGATAACATCGAATTAAATCCTGGCGAATTTTTAACGATCAAAATAAAAAATACGAAGCTGAAATTGCCAAAAACAAAAGGAAAAGTTTATTTACTAGACGAGGCTGGCTCGCAAATTGATTCCACTGAATATGAGAAGTTAGCGAAAAGTTCTTCGTGGAGTTTGGTTGATGATGAGTGGATGCAAACGTTTATGATAACTGAAAATTCTGAGAATATCTTTAAGGAATATTTAGACTGTCAGAGTGGTTACGAGCGAAATGCGCTGGGCAAATGTGTGAAAATTTCCGTTCCGCCCATTGAAAGTCCTTGTCCTGTTGGTCAATATCGTCATCCAGAAACTCGCCGTTGTCGAAAAATTGAAGCGGCAAAAACTATTACGCCTTGTAAAGATGGCTATTATCGTAGCGAAGAAACTGGTAGATGTAGATCTATTGCATCGGCTGCGGCAAAAACTTTGAAGCCTTGCCCAGAAGGTCAGTTTCGCAATTCAGCTACGGGTCGATGTAAGAAGATTGCCTCCACTGATGATATAGCAAAAGAATGCCCAGAAGGATTTGAGCGTAATCTGCAAACTAAGCGATGTCGAAAGATAAAATCTGCGAATATGCCAACCGTTGGTTCGGCGGCTGCTGAAGTTAAGCAGGTCGCTGGTGCTACTTGGGGTTGGTGGGTATTTGGTGGCGTGAGTTTGTTGGCTGTTGGTTATGGTATATGGCAGTGGCGATGGGAAATTTCGCAATTTGTACGAAAAATCCGTGAACGCGTTAGGTCTGCGAGCGGCAAATAATTGCTATAATAAAGATATGAGAATTATCGGGATTGATCCGGGAACGGGGATTTTAGGGTTTGGCGTGATTGATTTTTCTCGTGGCAAGTTCAAGATGGTCACGGCGGGAGTTGTGACGACGCCGGCACATACGCCAATTGACGAAAGGCTTGAAGATATTTGATAGCCTAACAGAGATTATTGCCGAAACAAATCCTGATGTTATGTCGATTGAAAAGCTATTTTTTGCGCGTAATGTTACGACGGCGATTTCTGTAGCGGAGGCTCGTGGTGTAGCGATGTTAACTGGGCGAAAAGCCGGAATGCCGATTGCAGAATATACACCGTTGCAAATAAAGCAAACTTTGACCGGCTATGGAAAGGCCGATAAAAAGCAGGTTCAGGAAATGGTGCGCCTTAATTTGGGTTTGAAAGATGTTCCGAAGCCGGATGACTGCGCGGACGCTTTGGCTGCAGCAATTACACACGCAGCGATGAATCGGGTATAATTGAAATATGATTGCACATGTTTTTGGAAAAGTTGCTGAGAAGTTTAATGGCTCGCTAGTTGTTGATGTTCATGGTGTTGGATATGAAGTTAGCGTGGCGACTAATGATTTTGACGCGGTGATATTAGATCAAGAAGTAAAATTTTACACTTATCATCACGTGCGCGAACAGTCGGAGGAATTGTTTGGCTTTTCTAGTTTGGCAGCGAAAAAATTGTTTGAGATGCTAATCACGGTTCAGGGGGTTGGCCCGAAGGCGGCGCTGGCTATCTTGAGCTTGGGTGATGCCGAGCAAGTGCGCAACGCTATTGCTAATGCTGACAGTAGCTTTGTACAAAAGGCTACTGGCGTTGGCAAAAAAACTGCCGAGCGAGTAGTGGTTGATCTGAGTGATAAAGTTGGTTTACCGACTCATTACGGCCGAGCGGAAGCTCCGTTACAGACTGAATTAAACACTTCCGATGAAGCTTTGGAGGCGTTGATGGCTTTGGGCTATACATTAGCGGATGCCACTAAGGCGCTTGAAAATGTCGATGTCAATTTGCCGACATCTCAGCGAGTAACTGAGGCGCTGAAGAAATAAAAAGGACGCTAAAAGCATAGCGTCCTCGTAATGATAATTAGTTTTCTTACGGCTCAATGGTAATTTTTTTATTTGACCAGAACGATGGTTGGTAATGAATTTTAATTTTTGAATCTTTTGCAACCTCAAAAATAACAGAACCCTCTTTTTTGCCGTTGACTGCTAGGTCGCCGGACCCTAGGTTGTCGCTTGCAGTGAAGGCTGTGCCGCTTGGCCCTTCAATGGCACCATTCGTGTCCTCAATTTTCCAATCAAATGTATTGAAAGACAATTCGCTATTTGATTTGTTGACGATTGAAACATTTGCTTTAACATATTCTTTGCCGTCACTGGCTTTAATGAACTGGTTACCAGAATCCCAATTGCGCTCAATTGATTTAACAGTCACCTCCTTGCCGTCAAAAGCGATAGTTTCGCCGACTTTGAAAGTAGTTTTTCGGTTGGTTTATTTTCCGAAGTAGCGTTATTATTGTTTGTATTGACGACAGTGGCTTTGTTCTGTTGCGATGCGCTAGATACTCCAATCACAATAATAACAATAATTACCCAAAACCACACCTTCTTAAAAATTGGTTTTTTCTCGCTTGTGTTCATCATCCCCTCCTATGAGATGTGCCGCCCAACAAAAAGGACAGCCGTTAAATTTGGCTGTCTACACCTAGAACGCAAGTTTACGCTCGATAACGGCTGCCCATTATGCACGTAAACAATGCGCTCAAAACGCCTGGTTCTAGATGTAGACACCCCTATTGTACTACAAATGATATAATTAGTGTATGGCAATTGAAAGAATAGTTGATACAAGTTCGCACGATGATGATTCTGAAGAGCAGCGAATTGAAGTTAGTTTGCGTCCGCAGAGTTTTGCTGAGTATGTTGGCCAGGAAAGATTGAAGCGTAATTTGCGCTTGGCGATTGATGCAGCCAAAAAGCGCGGCGAACCGTTGGACCACGTATTATTATATGGTCCGCCAGGGCTTGGTAAAACAACTATGGCAACGGTGATTGCTAATGAAATGGGCACGAATCTGCGGATTACTAGCGGTCCGGCTATTGAAAAAGCGGGTGATTTGGCGTCGATTCTGACTAATTTGTCGGACGGTGATATTCTGTTTATCGATGAGATTCATCGGTTGGGGCGATCAGTGGAGGAAATCTTGTACTCCGCAATGGAAGATTTTAAGCTGGATATTGTGATTGGAAAAGGTCCGGCAGCGCGATCAATTCGATTAGATTTGCCGCGATTTACGGTGATTGGTGCGACGACGCGCACTGGAAGTTTGGCGGCGCCTTTGCGTGATAGGTTTGGGCATATTTACCGCTTGGAATTTACACGCCAGAGGATATTGCGAAAATTGTGACGCGTAGTGCAAAGATTTTGGAGTCGTCAATTCGAAGTGAAGCGGCGGATTTATTGTCGACGCGAGCGCGCTTGACGCCACGTATTGCCAATAGACTTCTTAAGCGCGTCCGTGATTACGCCGACGTTAATGGCGACGGAATAATTGATGTAAAAACTACAACCAACGCTTTGGAAATGCTGGAAGTGGATGAGTTGGGCTTGGATCCGGCTGATCGTAATTTATTACAATCGATTCTTGAAAATTATGGCGATAATCCTGTTGGATTAACAACAATTGCGGCGTTAACTGGCGACGAAGCGACGACAATTGAGGATTTTTATGAACCATATTTGCTACAAATTGGGTTTATTGAGCGTACACCGCGTGGTCGTCGAGTGACGATTAAAGCGAAGCGGCATTTGGGAAAATAGTTATCGTATTCTTCGGCTTTTTGTGTTTTAATAAAACCAGACAAACTTAACTAGGAGCCGCCATGGGCAAAAAACAAGCAACGACATCACCAGTTAAGAATTCTAAAGCTAGGCGCTGGCTACGACGATTTATAATTTTGGTGGGAATTTTGGCTGGTTTGTGGCTGGTCAATTTTTTAACTTGGCTGCCAGCGTATATAGAAGTGTGGAATATGGCACGAGATCCAATGGCTGAAAAGGGCGTTTTGGGCTTAAAGCTGAAATCGTCACGCGAGAGACATCGCATACCTACAGAGCGCGGATTTTTAAAAAAGAGCACATCTCTATCAGTTGATAGATATTATGAGATGCCCCAGAATGAGTCGGTGAGTGATTTGTTAAATAGGCTACGACGATACGCTGAAGATTCTGGCTGGAAGCTAGACAAAGAGAGGTCTGGGGAGGAATATTTTGTAGGATATAAAGATATAGAGGGTAGGGAATACTCTCTCTGGGTTAGCGTTATACTAAACGATAAGTATAACAATGGTGTTCATATAAGTGTTGAGGGCTTGGGTGATTAATATGAAAATTAGAGTTATTATATTATCTTTCTTTGTAGCTATTATTTCTGGCCTTTTTATACAACAGTCGGCACAAGGCGAGGTTGTTCCTTATAATTACGCAGGAAAGAAACTTACGATTACATTATTAGGCGATTCTTATTCGGCCGGAAATGGCGCTGATGGGTATGAATATGGTCCTGCTGTCTGTCATCGCAACAGTAATAACTGGGCGGAAATGTATAAAAGATGGCTAAGCAATAACGGACTGTCAGTAACGCTTATAAATCACGCTTGTTCTGGAGCTAAAATTAATGCCTTCTTGAAGGATAAGAATGCGGGTAGTGTTGTAAAAACGATTAGTGATGATCCGGGCAAGCTAGCGACGAATGAACAGATTATTAAATATGCAGAAGACAGGGATATTTGCAATATTAAACCGAATAACGACTTAAAAGTTGCTTATAGGATCATAAGTAGTACGATTGGCTCTAAGCGCGGAAAAAAACAGAAAAGAGTCAATATAAGATGTAATTATACGATTCGACGACAACTTGATAATGTGGATCGCAGCACGGATATGGTAATGATGACGATTGGTGGAAATGATTTGGATTTTGACGGCATTGTTAAGTCTTGTTTTGCCGCTGTAATAAGATCTGCTTCAGATTGCAAAACAAAGATAAATGACGCAAGAAATAATATGGGAGATTTAGAGCTAAATCTTAGAGGTATTTTATCATCGCTTAATTCTCGTTTACGTCCAGACGCGAAAATAGTCCTTTTAGGATACCCGCTACTAGCACTTGATAATGGCGAGAAGCTATCCGATTTTTCGGTTGCTAGCGAAGTGCGTAAGTTAGGGCTGGAAGGTAATTTACGCCAGAAAAAGGTGGTTGAAGAATATAATAAAAGCCTCGGTAAAGAGAAAGTGATTTTTATTGATAGTTTGCCAAAGCGGTTTTCTGGACATGAGCCAGACGCCTCAATATTTAAGAGGAATCACGATCGTTGGATTCATGAATTCCTTGAGCCAAATGCATTCAATATGAGCTCGTGGTATCATCCAAACTTCTTTGGGCATAGCAATTATATGTCAGCACTTCGCGAAAAAGTACCACTGCCTAATTTGGTGAAACCAATAACGAAAACGAATGGCGATATTGATATTGTATTTGTTATTGACACGACCGGTTCGATGGGTAGTTCAATTAATGCTGTTAGAAATAACATTCGAAATATAGTTGAGTCGATCAGTTCGAAAACGAAGAGTGCTAGATTTGCACTGGTTACTTATCAAGATCATCCGTGTTGTGGCGGAAGCTCGGGAGACTATCCGTCCAAAATTGAGACAGATTTTACGAGTAGTGCCGAGGTGTTTAATAAGGCTGTCAATTCTATTCAACTCGGTAATGGCGGCGATGATGAAGAATCTGTTTATTCTGGCATTAAGGCGGGGCTGAATCTACAGTGGCGAGCGGGAGTAAAAAAGATTATGATTGTGATTGGTGACGCTCCGGCTAAGGATCCAGAACCAGTTACTGAGCTAACCGAACAATCTATCGTTGATGCTGCTTATGCTGTTGATCCGGCTCAAATATATATTATTGATACTTCTGGACATGATGCGATGGCACCTGTGATGTCTTTGGCTGAAAGAACGGGCGGCGCATATTTACAAGCTGACGATAATGATAAGCTCGTTGATCAAGTTAATGCGTCGGTTGAAAATGTGACAAACAAACCGAATGCCTGGATAAATCGTCAATATGTGGCGAAAATTGGTGATACATTAGAATTGGATGGCGCTGGTTCTTATTCGGCAAATGGTAAAATCGTGAAATATGAATGGGATATTGATCAAGACGGCGTGTATGATGTGACGACAGATAAGCCTTTTGTCAATTATACGTTTGCTAAGGAGTTTTCTGGGTTGCTAACACTTAGAGTGACTGACAATTCTGGACTGACGAACGTAGCAACGACGACTTTGACGGTTAGCGATGACGGCGATGAACACGAACGGGAATTTGATAATTGTCCAGATGCAGCGAATTCAGATCAAGCTGATTATGACAAGGATGGAATTGGTGATGCTTGTGATTCTGATCCGGGATATTTGGAAGAATATGGATATTATCAGATGTTAGAGTATGAAAAGAACCAAGCAAAGAAAGATGATAGTAAAAAAGAAAATACAAATCGTAAGCCTACCGACGTGGCTTCGAGTAATAAAGTAAACGGTGGTGGCAAAAAGGAAATAGCTACCATGGATTCTGGTGGTAAAGACGTAAAACTTCAGGAGAATGGTGGTGTGAATGAGGTGAAGTTGAGGGAAGCTCAGGGGAAGTCTGAGGATAATAATGAAGGCAAGAATGGATCGTCGTGGTTTGGTATTGCTGCGGCTGTTGGAATGGTTGCAGTCAGTGTAGTAACAATAGCTATAAAAGTTTATCGCCAAAAACAAGACTATCTTAAGTTCTGTCGTGTTATAATATAGGCATGAATCCACAAACATCCTCGTCAGAAGATTTAACGCAGCCTGTTGCGTACGATGCTGATGGTCGACCGCTATATCATCATCCACCACAGACTGGTCGTCCGGCTCCGGTTGTGGCGCAGACGAATTCTTATGTGACGGCAAGACCAGAAATTATTGATGGGGAGAATTTTGATCCGCGATTGCGTAGTCAATATGCTAATGAGCCGCAAGTCGTACATGTTGCCAGGGATATTGACCCGAAGCCATTTACTATTAGCGATGACTTGAAGCAAAAACATGAAAAATCAGTTCAGCAATACCCGAATCTCAATTTGAGCGAAGGCGAATATATTATTTTGGATATTAAACGCCATCCAATTGGTATGCTAATCCCGACAGGAATCTCGGTTTTCTTGGTGGTGATGATCATGGTGTTTGTGATGTTTTATCCGTCGATTGCTCGAGATTCGATTATCTCGCCGATGCCTTCACTGACCGATGTGTTTGGCATGGCAATGTTGCTTATCGGGCTGGTTGCGCTTGGTGGTGCGGTTTCCTTGTGGATATATTTGCAGAATCATTTTTACATGACCAACGAAAGTGTGATTCAGGAAATCCAGGGTAGCTTATTTATCGGCACGAGCAAACGGTGAGCTTAGGCAGTATTGAAGATGCAAGCTTCCGTCAATCAGGCGTTATTCAGACTCTTTTCAATTATGGCACGATTCGTCTCAGCACCGAGGGTGAAGAAACGACATATATATTCCATTTTGTGGCAAATCCACGCAAGCAAATTGCGATAATCAATAATGCAATTGAAGACTTTAAGAATGGCCGCCCTGTTTGTGATGATTAGCTAACTATTTGTGGCGACTTTCTTTTATGTAGTCATCTTCATCGACAAGTGTCGCGACAAGTTTGTATGACTTACATTTTCCGTCATTACAATTTGAAGATTCATAACGGTAACTGCTGTCTTTTTCGCCAATTTTCTTACCTTGCGGATCTTTTAACAACGCGGGATCCATAGTCGGAAGTGTGCCTTCTTCTAACTTCTCTGGGTAATAGCCATTTTTAACGTAAAAACCTTCTTCCAGACTATAATGCATGGCGTTAATCGCGGTGCGTTTTTTGGCGTTGTTTGATTCGTTGGTCAATTTTGTATATTGTGAGAAACCTAAGATTGCGATGATAATCAAGAAAGTTGCTACAACCAAAAGTTCAATAATAGTGAAACCGTTTCGCTTATTCATGAATGTAATTATAGCAAATCTTGCGACAAATCGGTATAATAAAGGAAATAACTAAGGAGGGAATGCTATGGCAAAATCAGACAGTAAAACAGTAAATCCAGAAAAGTCAAGTCAGGCATCGGATAAAAAAGTTGATGAAGGTAAGCTTAAGGCGCTTGGTTTAGCGATGGATCAAATTACCAAGCAGTTTGGTGACGGATCAATTATGAAATTGGGCGAGGCTCATAAAGTCGATGTTGAAGTAATTCCTTCTGGTGCTTTGAGCTTGGATTTGGCGCTTGGTGGCGGATATCCAAAAGGTCGTATCATAGAAATCTATGATCCAGAAAGCTCGGGTAAGACAACATTGACGCTTCACGCTATTGCAGAAATTCAGAAGCAGGGTGGAACGGCAGCGTTTATTGATGCTGAGCACGCCCTTGATCCAGCATACGCTAAGCGTCTAGGCGTGGACACGGAAAATTTGTTGGTTTCTCAGCCAGATAACGGCGAGCAAGCATTGGAAATTACGGAGACGTTGGTTCGTTCGAATGCGGTGGATTTGGTGATAGTTGACTCGGTGGCTGCCTTGACGCCACAGGCTGAAATTGATGGCGATATGGGTGATTCTCATATGGGTCTTCAGGCTCGATTGATGAGTCAGGCTCTCCGTAAATTGACGGGAATTATCAATAAGTCAAAGCCACGGTGATCTTTATCAATCAGATTCGTATGAAAATTGGCGTGATGTTTGGCAATCCTGAAACGACAACTGGCGGAAATGCGTTAAAGTTTTATGCGTCGCAACGAATTGACATTCGTCGAATTGGTCAGATCAAAGTTGGCGATGATATTATTGGTAACCGCACAAAAATTAAGGTCGTGAAGAATAAGATTGCACCGCCGTTCCGTGTGGCTGAATTTGACATCATGTACAACGAGGGAATTAGTAAAACTGGCGATATCTTGGACTTGGCGGCAACGCACGGTATAGTTGAAAAGTCGGGTGCGTTTTATAAATATAACGGCGAAACGATTGGTCAAGGGCGCGATAAAACGAAGACTTACTTGAAGGAAAATCCTGAGGTCCTGGCGGAAATTGATCAGAAAGTGCGTGATAAAGTGAAGGAAGCGGAAAGTTAATTCATATATAGATGAAAATCACCGATATTTCTCTTCAGGCTCGTGATAAAAATCGTGTCAATGTAAGTGTTGACGGGAAATATCGTTTTAGCTTGGACGTATTTCAGGTCGGCGAACTAGGCATTAAGATTGGTCGCGAATATACGGAAGAGGAAATTTCGAAACTAGAAGACGATAGCCAGTTTGGCAAGTTGTATGCTAGGTCTATAGAGTACTGCTTAATGCGTCCGCGAGCCATCAAAGAAGTGCGCGATTATCTGCGTCGGAAAACACTAGCCGCTCGTCGACGTTCAGCGAAAACTGGAAAAATTATTGAACGTCCTGGAGTGAAGCTGGAGGTTGCTGAGCGTGTCTTAGGTCGTCTTATTGAGAAGAAATATTTGGACGATGAAAAATTTGCTCGATTTTGGTTTGAGCAGCGGTTCATGAAAAAAGGCGCCAGTATTCGTCGTTTGAAATTGGAACTGGCGCAAAAGGGAATTGATAATACAACGATTGAGTCGTTAGTTAAAGAGAATATTCGCTCTGATGACGAGGAGTTACGGAAGGTTATTGCTAAAAAACGTTATCGATATAGCGATCAACAGAAGTTTATGCAATATTTGGCTAGACAGGGTTTTTCTTACGACGACATTAAGAAAGCTCTTGAAAACCCAAATGATTAATCAATTTTTGTAGATTCTGGTTGTGGACGAGGCTGCTTGCGGAATGGATTTTCGTATGAATTTATCTGCGGAATAGGTGTTTTTTCGGCTATGTGTGAGATGGTTGCCGATTTTACAACAATTTTATCGTCGGTTACTTTTATAATCTGAGAACGATGAATAAGTAGTTCTGTGTCGCCAAAACTTTTCAAGAACGGTCGCCGAATTCGGAGTTGTTGTATAACAAAATTCCCAGCCGCCAACGTGTATCCGATAACTTTTCCGATTTTCTTATTTTTTTCATCAATAACCAACTTGTCTTTTAATGTGAACTTGATGTCATAAATTTCTTTTATAGTAATCACATCATCAATTCCGATGATCTCATCGGTTGAATCGATAATCATACCGAGCTGCCCGATCTCTCTGACGTCGTCAATGCGAAGTAAACTAGGATGTTGGTCCAAAAGTCGTCCTTCAAGTTCATATGCGATTATAGACAAATTCTTCGGATTGATAATTTCCCGCGATGTTCGCGCCAGTTCGGAGCCCGTCTGAAGACTCATGACGGGAATATCAAGGAAGCGATCTGCGGATATAAGCATAACTATATTATAAACGGTTGTGTTCTATTCGGCAAACGGATTGGAGCGACCAGCTGGCAGACTAAATGAGTCGTTTGTTGAAGTTGATGGTCGAAAATCTTTAATCACTTTCATGGTTTTTTTGTCAAAACTTATTGATGTGGTTTGTGGTTCTTCGGTAGGAACTGCTAAAAGTCCGCTCAAAAGAAATATCGCGATTGCTACGCCTCCGATTACAACAACGCTATATATTATCACATGAAATCGCCACAGGAATTTGGACAGTGATTTTACGATTGGTTCGAGTTGTTCTGATATTGATGGACTCATCGTGTATAAACCTTTACTTCAAGTGATTGGATTGATATTTCATGATTATTTGCGCCTCTGGAAATTGACACACCTAAAGCTGCATTCGGGTGACATTTTTTTCAATAAGACTAAGGAAATGTAGGAATTTCGTGTAATCTATATGATCCCCCAATTGAATTGATACGAAAGTGCTTTTCACCCCAGCAGGGCTGGCGGGTGTCCGCTTGCTAGATGTCGCTGTCTTAGCAGAAGTTGTTGGTTCGTTTTGGAAAGAGAAAGCTTTAATTGGAATGCCGGCGCGGTCGGCGTAGGTATTTAAATCCTGAATAATCTGATTCTGATATTGATAAAGTTTCGATTCTGAGACGATATTCTTTGCTTTTTTAACTGTGTCGGAATTGTGGTCGAGCTGAGATTTCGACGCTAGCAAACTTTGTATTTTTGCATCAACTGCAATTGCTTCTGTTTGCATTTTTCCAACTTCTTCTGATGTTTTACTTAAGAATGAATAGGCGAAAATAACTAGTCCTACCATTGCTGATAATATTATGAGCAATAATAACGACAGGATAATTCGCGCGATGCTGGCATTTAGAACTTTTTTCATTGTTTTAAGACCTCTGGCTTTGGTGTAACGCTAATTGTTATAGTGATTGGATAATCTGCAGGCTTGTCTGACGATTGGTTTCCATCGCTATAAACAACAGTTTCCAAGTGAACGTTACTAAATATCTCTGACTTTTCTAAGCTGGTTTTTATTCGGATGGCGTCGTCCCTATTCTTTCCGAGAGCTGTTAATGACAATGGTTTATCTAGCGCTGAAGTGTCTAGTGTTAGAGAATCCAGAACCATGCCTGATGGGATGTACTGTGCAATTTTTGGAATAATTGTAGAGTAATGGGCCTCGTTGCTGATGATCGCCTTAGCTGAGTCGAGGTCTTTCTTAAACTCGCTAACTTCTTTTTGCGTCAATTGATATTGGGCAAGCTTAGCGTTCCCTTCGTCGATGTTGGCTTGAGCTGAGGTGCGGCTATTTTCTAAGAATAGATAAAATCCGCCAATAGTCAAGAATAGCAAACCTGCAAATATCAATGATATGATGCAGTATCGTCTTAAGATGACGTTTACTCGTCCAGCGCTGATTTGCTTTTTTTCTTGAGGAGGGAGAAGGTTAATCATAAATATCCTCCTGCTTGATTAAGGCTAGTCCCGCAACTGGTGATAGCTGGGAACGAAGCTGTTTTGCCGGCTGCTCTAGTCCATCGAAATTGAGCATTTGCCACGGACTTGCCACGCGCGCTGGCATTAATAGCTCGTTTGTGAAAAAATCACCAATTCCTGGCAAATTACCGCCGCCGCCAACTATGAGAATTTGCTCGATTTTTTTCTCATTAGGGAAGCGGTCTGTGTAATATCGCATAACGCGCTTAACCTCGTTGGTCATTTTTTCCAAACTTGGGTGCAAGGCTCCTGCGATTCTGGCTTGCCTTGGTCCAGGATTTAATCCGTTTAATACCTTAAATTGATGAGCTGTTTCAATTGGTACATTCATTTTTTTAGCTAAATTTAAGGTGAGTGAATAGCCGCCAACATTTAAGCCGCCCGTCACACGTATATCAGAATCTAGAATTGCGATATCTGTAGTTGATGTGCCTATATCGACAATAACAGTAGGAAGCATTCCTTCTTCTGTGCGCTTCAGGAGTCTAGCGATTGCGCTGATATTCGGCTCAATTATTGCAACTTCCAGGCCGCATTGTTTTGTGGCATCTAACATGCTGTCGATCATTTTCTTCGGTGCAGCACACATTAGCACACTAAGTTCATCTTTCGTGCGATTGATGATTCGATAGTCCAAATAAAGAGAATCTAACGGAGCTGGAATATATTGCTCGGCTTCCAAATTTACCGCACTGCGAATATTGCTTTCTTCTTTCACAGGTAAGCTGAATGTCCGCGAAAATGTTCGGTTAGTTGGTATGCCCAGCGCCACGCGGTTGCTATTAATTTGTCCTACGACGTTTTTCTTCAATAACGTTTTGATATTCTGCGCTAAATATTCGGTGTTGTCTGTAGAATTTCCGTCGCTTTTTTGAGAATCGAGGTTAATCGATCCATACCCATGAACCAGCATCCGATTTCTATCAATCGACATTACTTTTATGCTTGTTCGGCTGATATCTAGACCGATGATTGGTTTTTTTCTATAAAATATGCTCGACACGTTATTATTTTCCCACCTATATGTCAGTATTATAGCATAAGCTTTTTTGAAAAACTATTATTCCTTAACTTGCCCCGCCATACTTGTAATTGGACCCATGACGCTGACCGCCACTAGGGCAATAACAACACCCATTGCGACAATCATCACTGGCTCAATAATAGAGCTAACGCCGTCAATCGCGGTGTCAACTTCTTCCTCGTAAAAGTCGGCAACTTTAACCAGAACTTTGTCGGTTTGTCCAGTTTCCTCACCGACGGATAACATTTGCGCAACAATCGGCGGATATAAATCATCTCGTTCGGCGATAATTTTTGACAAGACTTCACCGTTTTGGACTCGCTTAGTGGCTTCTTTTAGGGACTTTTCGTAAGCGACATTTCCGACGGCGCGCGATGTCACATCTAATGCTTCAAGAACAGCCACGCCCGCACCAATAAGAGCAGAAAAGGTTCGAGTAAAGCGAGCGATTGCCACCTTCTTAACAATTGGTCCGACAGCTGGAACTTTGATGATGATATTGTGAAATTTTACGCGACCTTTTGGGGTTTTAATGTAGCGAATCAATAGCCAAATGCTTCCGACAAATATTGGAATGATTATATACCAAAATGACACTACGAAATCGCTAATTCCGAGCATAATCTCAGTAAGAAGTGGCAATTTGGCGTCAGGTCCGCCCATGTCTTTAATGGTCTTACCGATGACTGGAATAATGAAGATCATCAGGATAAAGAAGGCGATGATCGTAATGATTAAAGTACGATCGGGTATGTCATGGCGCCTTTAATTTTTTTCTTCATGGATGAGTTTTTTTCTTGTTGTAGGGCTAGACGCTTTAGGATGTCATCCAAAATACCTCCAGTTTCACCCGCAGCAACCATGTTCACGTAAATATCATTGAAGGTTTCTGGGTGTTTACTCAGGGCATCCGCGAAAGACATGCCGCCTTCAATGTCTTTAATCACGGCGTTGATCGTGTCTCGGAAATTGGCGCTTTCGGCGTGTTTTGCCATAGAGTTAAGGGAACGAAGAATGGGAACGCCAGCTGAAACCATGGCGCTTAATTGACGAGTAAACATCACCAATTCTTCAGTCTTGGCGCCTTTCTTTTTCTTGCCGAAAGAAAAACCAAGCTCTTTTTTTGCGCCTTTTTCTTCAATTTTTATCAATTGTCCGCGTGACCTCAAATTGTTAATGGCAGATAGTTTGTCGGCTGCTTCAATCGTTGAAGAGACGGTTTCTTTCTTTTTATTGACAAGCAAATATTCAAAAATTGGCATAATGTTACTCCCTTGTTGCCCTCAAAACTTCGTCCACGGTGGTGATCCCGCGCAGTGATTTAATAAGTCCGTCCATCTGCATTGTCACCATGCCTTCGGAAATCGCTTGATCTTGAATATCGTTGCTGGTGGCATTGGCGGTAATCATTTTTTGAATAGGGATGGAGATGCCAAGAACTTCGTAAATGCCAACGCGACCCTTGAATCCGTTATGTCCACATTCATCGCAGCCTTCTGGGTTCGGCCTCCATAATCGTTCAATTCCTGAATCAGTTGACCCCATAGGCGTGTCGCCACCAATTTTATCCTCAAAAGCCTGTTCTTCGAGATTGTGAATTTTTTTAATCGACTCGGTGTTTATCTTAAACATCTCGGTGATATACTTTATTTCTTCTTCGTTTGGAGTGTATTCTTGGCGGCAATTCATACACAGGCGCCTAACTAGTCGCTGTCCAATCACCGCCTTCACGGTTGAAGCGATCAAGAATGGCTCAATTCCCATATCCAGCAGACGCGGCAAACATGTTGCGGCGTTATTTGTGTGTAGAGTGGAGAACACCAAGTGTCCAGTTAGCGCCGCTTGAACACCAAGGTTTGCAGTTTCGCCGTCGCGAATTTCTCCGACCATAATGATATTTGGGTCTTGGCGAAGTAGTGCCCTTAGCCCTGAAGCGAAAGTCATCCCGGCTTTGGCGTTGGTCTGGGTTTGATTGACCCCTGGGATTTTATATTCCACCGGGTCTTCAATCGTGGAAATATTGACATCTGGAGTATTAAGCTCCGACAAGACGCTAAACAAACTGGTCGATTTTCCCGATCCAGTCGGCCCAGTCACCAGGATCATTCCGTTCGGCTGAGCCATTGCATCTTTTACGGTTGCGAGCGACAGACCCCAATAGCCAAGCTGATCCAGTTTAACAGCCTGGTTCGATTCATCCAAAATACGCATGACCACTTTTTCGCCGTCAGCAATTGGCAATGTCGAAACGCGAAGCGCGTATTGTTTTCCTGAAACTTTTATCTTAAATCGACCGTCCTGTGGCACGCGGCGTTCGTCAATTTTCAGATTGGAGAGAATTTTAATGCGGCTCACCAAAGCGCCGTGAACGTTTCGTGGCAATTTGTTAACTTCCTTCAAAACGCCGTCAATTCGATAACGAACCTGAACGTAATCTTCGCGCGGTTCAATGTGAATGTCGGAAGCGTTGGATTTTATGGCATATTCCAGTAATAAATTAACAGTTTGGGCAATTGGTGAATTTTCCGCAAAATCATCTTGACTGACGTTTTGGTCTTCGGCAGAAGCGTCTTTTTGTACCGCAATGACTTCGTCAAGTTCGGCATTGATATTACCGCGATAATTTTCCAAACAATCCAAAATGTTGCTTTTTGTCGCTAGGAAAACCTTAGTGTTGTAGCCAATTTCTTTCTGAATAAAGTTCAACGCCTGCACGTCGTCTGGGTCTTCCATCGCAAGCGACAAGCTGTCGTCCTCATTTTTCTCAAAAAGCACAACATTATACTGGCGCGCGATATGTTCAGGAATTCGTTTCAATATATCTTCGGGAATATCCTTTGGCTCAATTCGCACGAAAGGCACGCCGATATAATCGCCGATCAACTTTGTCAAATCTTCTTCAGAAATGACTTTTTGTTCAATAGCGGTTTCTTGCAATGTTTGCTTCGACCGTTCAGCGATCAATTTCAAATCAGCAAGCTGCGGCTCATCAACAACCCCACCTTGTTTCAGAATGCTCTCAATTGTCTGGTCTGAAACACGCATAACTCTTATGGTTATTGTACTATTATCGCCAAAAAAAAGCTAGCATAGTATAATAAAAGAGTGAATATTTCTAGTGAAGAGAAAATGCGAGAATTGGGCGCGGCAATTGGTCGGGCTGTTTCTGGTGGGGAAGTTCTGGAATTGGTCGGTGATATTGGCGCAGGGAAAACCACATTGACGAAGGGAATTGCGCAGGCTTTAGAGATTGACGAGCCAGTTCAGAGTCCAACTTTCACGATTCACGCGTGTACGATTCACCTCGCGGTCTGAGTTTGGCGCATTACGATTTTTATAGATTGGGAAATGCTGGAATTATGAGCGAGGAGATTCGCGAAGTGGCGGCTTCTAATTTGGTTGTTGTAGTTGAATGGGCTGGCGCTGTCGACGATGCATTACCGAGTGATCGGTTGGTGATAAAAATTACTGCGATTAGCGAAGAAGGGCGGCTTGTGGAATTTTATCCTGGCGGCAAAAAATCTGATGAACTTTTGGGAAAAATAAAGGAGAATATGGCGTGATAATTTTATTGGACACTTCAACATCAACATGTTTTTTAACAATAGTCAATGGAGAAAATCGTCAGGATTTTGAATGGGAAGCTGGGCGAACGTTGGCGCGAAATTTGTTGAAATTTTTGGAAGAAAAGACTGGCGATTTGCATCTGATAAGTGGCATTGGCGTGATGAAAGGACCGGGAAGTTTTACGGGGCTGAGAATTGGTTTGACGATTGTGAATACCTTGGCGGACAGCTTGAATATTCCTATTGTTGGTGCGATGGGTGACAATTGGCGTGATTTGGCTTTGGGTAAATTGCGTTCTGGCGAGAATGAAAAAATTGTTATGCCAGAGTACGGTGCTGCTGCGAATATCACTGCGCCGCGAAAATAATTTTTATCGCCCAAACCGTCAAAACCGTGTATAATTAAATTACGGCGGTTTGTGATTTTTGATTCGCCGAGTTAGATAGTTTGAAGTTGATTGGCTGTTGATATTTTTCCTTGAGACGAACACTCAGGGGCGGCTGATCGGAAAGGAATGATAATGATAGAAGTAATTATTGCCGCGGCTATTGGAGCTGGCGCGGGCGCTGCTGGTCTTGTGGGCTATCAGAGAACTCGCCAAATTAACGGTAAAAATCAGATTGAGCGAGATCTGGCGGATGCGAAAACTAAGGCGAGCGACATTGTCCTAAAGGCTAAGGACGAGGCGCTTAAGATTGAAAATGAACGTCGCAAGGAATGGCAAAAGACCGAAAATCGTTTGGCGGATCGTGAGAAGACTCTGGATAATAAGCTGGAAGAGCTTGATCGACGAGCAGAAAAATTGCGCGCGCATGAAGATGAAGTTGATAATCTTAAAAATGAAATTCGCGATATTCGCTCCAGACAACAAGAGAAATTGGAAAAAATCGCTGGATTAAAAAAGAAGGACGCTGCCGATAAGTTAATGCAGATGACTGAGCGCGACATTAAGCAAGACTTGGTCGGTTTGGTGTCGAAACTACAACATGACGCAATGGATGACGCTGAAGAGCGAGCGCAAATGATCCTCGTGACCGCGATGGAGAGAATGAGTAGTGAAGTTACTGCTGAGCGTACGGTGACTGCGGTCAAACTGACTGATGACGAGATGAAGGGTCGAATTATTGGTAAGGAAGGGCGTAATATTCAGGCGCTGCAGCGTGAAACTGGCGTCGATATTTTAGTTGACGATACACCTGGCATGATTATTTTGTCGAGTTTTGATCCTGTTCGCAGACAAGTGGCTCGTTTGAGTCTTGAGATGCTAATGAAGGACGGTCGTATTCATCCTGCACGCATTGAAGAGGTTGTTGCCAAGGCTAAGAAACAGATCGAAAAAGAGGTTCGACAAGCTGGTGAAGATGCTATGCGCGAAACTGGTGTAGTTGGCATTCCGAAGGAAATGTCGTTGCTTCTTGGTGAATTGAAGTTTCGTACCAGCTTCGGTCAGAACGTCCTGAAGCATTCAACAGAGATGGCGCAAATTGCTGGAATGATTGCCGAAGAAATCGGCGCGGATGTGCGCATTACGAAGATTGCTACACTTCTCCATGATGTCGGTAAAGCTGTGTCGCATAAAATCGAGGGTAAACATCATCACATTGGGGCGGAATTGGCTCGTAAATATGGTATGGACGAGAGAATTGTTCACGCAATCGAAGCACACCACGATGATATCGAAGCGACAACTCCAGAGGCAATTATTGTTCGAGTTTGCGATGCAGCTTCGGCGGCGCGTCCGGGTGCGCGTAATGTTTCTGCTGAAAACTTTGCAGAGCGAATGCGCGATTTGGAAAATGTCGCCACCAGCTTTGAGGGAATTGATAAAGCCTATGCAATTTCTGCCGGCCGTGAAGTTCGTGTGATCGTGAAGCCCCAGACGATTGATGATTTGTCGGCGATTAAATTGGCGCGAGATATTGCGACGAAAATTGAGTCGACAATGCAATATCCTGGCACCATTAAGGTTAACGTGATTCGCGAAACGCGAGCAATTGAGTTTGCTAAATAATGAAATTTACAGATGAAGAGCGACGGGCTTGGCTGGCAAGTTTGGACAGTCGCTTTTCCAGCGCAGCGGTGTTAATTGAAAATGAGCAGGGCGAACTATTGATCGTCAAGGCTGGTTATAAAGACCATTGGTCGCTGCCTGGTGGCATTGTTGACGCTGGAGAATCTCCGTTGGAAGCGGCGGTACGCGAGGTGAAAGAAGAAGTTGACATTCAAGTCGATCCTAAGGATCTGAAACTTGCCATGGTTGCTTCGCGTCATTCTGATGAATTTTTGACACATCAATTTGTGTTTTTTACAAAGTTAGAAAACGATGCTTTTTCTGAGATAAAATTGCAGGAATCGGAAATTGTGGCTAGCAAATTTATTGCCAAAAATGATGTAGATTTTGAAGATATGTCGCTGCTCTGGGCAATCAGATTTTGGGCAATTGATAAATTCGGTTACGTAAATACGAAAATTATTGATAATGACGGCGTGAAAAAAGAAGTTGTAGAATTTTTTGCGCCGATGATTGGAGGGAAATAATGGGAATATTAGTTATTAGTCGGCACGGTGAGAGCGAGTGGAATCTGCTCGGTAAGTGGACTGGCTGGACGGATGTTAATTTGACGGAAAAGGGCCATAATGACACAGTGCGATTGGGTGCTTTATTGAAAGGCTTGTCATTTAATGAAGCTTACACTTCATCATTAAAGCGCACACAACAAACTTTGGCTGCGTTACTCGAAGGGTGCGGTGTTGAAAATCTACCAACAACGCATGCAACTGAGTTAAATGAGCGTGATTATGGCGATTTAACTGGAAAAAATAAATGGGAAGTTAAAGCGGAGATTGGTGAAGAGGCTTTTAATGGCATTCGACGCGGTTGGGATTATCCGGTGCCGGGCGGCGAAACTTTGAAAGATGTTTATGCGCGAGTTGTTCCATATTTTGAGCAAGAGATTCTGCCGAAATTGCAGGATGGTGAGAATATTTTATTGGTGGCTCACGGCAATTCTATTCGAGCTTTAATTAAACATCTCGACCAAGTTCCAGAAGCCGAGATGGCGAACGTAGAAATGCCATTTGGTCAATTGCTGGTTTATACGTTCGAGCCCGGTCAATCTTTGCCAATCAAAAAAGAAGTGCTATCAGTTGAGATTGAAGCCGTGAATGCTTAGCTGTTGTATTTTTAGTGATCTCTTTTAAGTTTTATGGGATTTTCCTGTACTTATTTAGCGATATATGTTAAGATAGATCAGAGCGAATGATAGAGATATCTTCGGGGTGTGGCGCAGTTGGCTAGCGCGCGCGGTTTGGGACCGTGAGGTCGAAGGTTCGAGTCCTTTCACCCCGACCAATTGAAATCATTCAACGTATTAAAATAACTGGCGTTCAACCAGTTATTTTTTATTTTCGTATAATCCAATAATCAAGTCGCCATCATGGAATTCTTGCCTTAATTGCCAGTAGGGCGGAACTTGTTTTTTATATTCATCATATGTTTTTTCGCGGAGAATGAGCCAGATTCTTGGAGATTTTACTAACTCTAAAGAACTAATTTCTGGAGTATTCAATTTTTTAATTAATCCCCATTCGCCAACCCAACCTAGATCTTCTTTCGGCTTCAGAAGTATAATTTCTTTATTTGTGCGGTTGTAATAGGAAGTATGAAAATAAGTGTAGATCTCGCCAGAAATAATAACATCACTACTCTGGATATTTTCATTTATATGATTCATGGCTGTGCTGGTATTATTCCAGGACGACTCCGCAATATTTTTACCGCCGATATGCCACATGTAATGACCGATAAATAACGTCAGAACGATAGATATTCCAATAGACCACCATTTTTTATTAGAAAAAATAAGCCCGATGAATACCGCAATCAAGCCGTAAAACGCCGGCGCTGAATAAGTGAAGTAGCGGTCTAAGTAGACTGGTCGACCCTGGCTAAGTATGTAAACGATAATCATCGGCAATAGCAGCCAAATTGTTAAAATCCAAATTGCTGCTTGGTATTTTGAGTGCTTTTTGGCTATGATGAATGAGAGTACAGCTATAATTGGCGGTAGTAGCAACCCAAAATAGCGGACAATTCTGTCGTCGTAAGTCAAGAACATCGATAGTGTTGTCGGGATGGTAAATTTAGTGACTTCGGGGATCCAGAAGCCGCCGCTTACTCGGCTGGTTTGGGAGATCATAACTGGTAGCCAGGGAAGGAATAGTAAAAAGCATGTTCCTGCGGCAAGCCAAACGCTTTTGTCCTTAAATATATTTTTTATGGCAGTGTGATTTCCGCCAAGCTTTAGCCAAATATAAACAAAATGTGCCGGTAATATGAGCGCTAGAAAATACTGAGTATAAAGACCGAGTGCTACTAAAATTCCGTATAGCGCCCACCAGAACTTCTTATTTTTGCGCTCGACCGCCTCGACGAATGCGTATGTCATTGCTACGGCTAAGAGTGCCGCCAGTGCATACATTCGGGCTTCATCGCTATAGCGGATTAAGAACGGTCCTAGCGCTGCTAAAAAACTTCCAAATACGGCGATCCTTTTAGAAAAAAGTTTTTGGAGTAATAGAAACAATAGAGCAATCGTCAGAACTCCGCACGTAACACTAAATTCTCTGAGCGAAGCTACGGAATTGCCGAAAATCGATTGCCAAACGTGCATAATAACGTAATAAAGCGGCGGGTGAACGTCCGTGGTCGTAATGGCGATAATTTCCCTGATCGGCTGCTGAATGATGGCCGCCGTATATCCTTCGTCGTGCCAAATATCGGCTTTTGTTAAATAGGTAAGTCGAACGTTGACGGCTAAGATTAAGATTGGAATTAGCCAAATCCAACCTGGCATTTTATAAAGAAATGCATATAGCTTTTTAAGATATATACGGATTTTTTTCATGAATTATCTGGATAATTTTAACGCTATCTCTCTCGCTTTATTCGCTAAAGTATCGTCAATTTTTTCCAGCCCCGAATCTGCGCTTACGCCGCGTCGCTCTAGTGCTTCGCTGATAAGAAAATCTGCAATTTGCGGGTTTTTAGGCAGAATTGGGCCGTGAAGGTAAGTGGCAATGATGTTGTTATAGCGAACGCCTTCATTTGCGTCGGTCATATTATTGCCGGCGCCTTTAATAACTTGCCCAAGAGGTTTGGCGGTCTTATCTAAGAAAGTTTGTCCGCTGTGATTTTCATAGCCAACGATATCTCCAAATTCCTGGCTTCTAATGACAATGTTACCAATCATTCGCTCGTCGCCAGCAATTGTTTCAATCGGCAGAATGTTAGCGCCAACAATTTCATCGCCCTTGAGTGTTCGGAAAAATCGACCAAATAATTGGTACATTCCGCAAATCATCAACATCGGCACACCGTCTTTGCTAATTGTCGCAGTTCATCAGCTCGCGCCAGAAGATCATTTTGGATAATCGTCTGCCCAGAATCTTGTCCGCCGCCGCCAACAAAAATATCAATTTTAGAAAAATCCGTTGAATCGCCTGGATTGTGATCGATAATCTCAACTTCAAAGCCGCGTCGTTCCAGTCGCTTTTTTAGGACTAATGTATTGCCCCAGTCGCCATAAAGATTCATATCTCGCGGATAAAGTTGCGCAATTGTTATTTTCATTATGATATTTCCTCCACGTCGGTTTTTTCGCTCAATAGGCGACGAATCGCTGTCATGGCTGTGTAGCTACAAAAAATCTGTTTTGGCTCATCGGGATTAGTATTGATAAAATCTTCTAAGGACTTCGAAATATTGGTGTCAATTTTCCCAATTAAAATGTCGTCATATTGAAGCCGCAAAGCCATATCGTAAGCGCGCGCACCGCTGATCATCGCTACGTTTTTTAATAGCGAAAAATCGACGTCCCAGAACCAACTTACATCTCGTCCGTCGGCGTAATTGTCATTAACAGCGATCATCGTAGCACTATTGTTTTTGGCAAATGACAGAAGTGCCAACCGAAAGCCGCTTGGATTTTTCACTAAAATAAGCTCAATTGACGTGCCATTCAGGTAAATCGTTTCGCCACGACCAAACGCCGGCTTTATGTTTTCCAGCGCAGATAAAATCGTATCGGTAATTTCCGGTCCTGCTATCTGTCGAGCCAGGGCAACCGCTGCCGCCGCATTGAGAAGATTGTAAACTCCAGTGAGTTGCAGATCTACGTCAATTTCTTTATTGTCAATTTGAAAAGTCGCCTGTTGAGCGTTAATTTTTTTCAATAAAACATCAGCTGCCACGTTTTGATTTGCGACCGCGGTTCCGTATTTTAGAGTGTCGTCCGTTGGCATCAATTGAAGTAATTCGCTGGTCGTACCGAAGAAAGCTTTTTTAGCCTGAATATGTTCGCTAATCTTGAAAATTCGCGGATCGTCGCGGTTGAGAACGACAGTGTCGCTGGTGGCTTCAGCTATTTTTTGAAGCAATGCGGCTGTATTGTCAATTTCTCCAAATCTGTCCAACTGATCACGCATAACATTCAGAAGCAGGGAAAAGCGCGGACGAACAATCTGCACGAATTTAACCGCCCAAGCCTCGTCCAGTTCCAGAACCGCAATGTCGGCGTCCAGCCTACCGCGGATATTAACCTCATCAAGTAGCGCCGCTGCCACACCTCGGGAAATTGCTACCAGTGCGATTGGTGAAGATTTTCAGCCCGACTGATTCCAGCAACTCCACGACAATTTTTGTCGTCGTCGTTTTTCCATTCGTTCCGCTGATAATCACCACGCCTTGCGGTAAATCTGCCAACGTTCTCTGAATAAATTTTGGGTCAATTTTTTCAATCACCAAACCCGGCAAGGCCGAACCGCCACCGCGTAATTTAGCGACTTTCTTGACGCTCTTGCCAATAATAGTACTAATCATCTGTCTTGCCATACTGTCTATTATACTCTGCCGGGTCGATGTGCTACAATATCAATATGTTTTTGGTGGGTATCTTTCAGTGGTGGTATGGCAATGGCTTGTTGCAATATATTCGACAAAGTTTTCTGGGAGTTTTACGAACCGCGGATTTTTTCTCAGTCGGGCTGCTTTTGAAAACCTTATTCAATCCGTTTCGCCAGATCTCAGCTGCTCCAGTTGGTGGCGATTTATCCGTGCAACTATCTGCGTTTTTTGACAAGATGTTCTCGCGAGTAATTGGCGCGGTGGTGCGCTCCATGGTGATAATTATTGGAATATTGATGATATTGCTACGATTTTTGTGGATGATTGTAGGAATTATTATGTGGCTGGCGCTGCCGCTGATGCCGCTTATCGGAATTATTTTATGGCAATTGGGAGTTTCTGTATGGAAATAGAGCCGAGATTTAATTACGACAGTTTACGATCTCAGAAAGCGCGATTTTCTGTAAGGTTTGGCAATGCTTGGCATATCGTGGCGATAGCCGTCGGCATTATGATGGTGTTACTTGGTTTGTGGTCGTTGATTGAACACGGGGCGATTGGCTGGCTATTATTTGGTCTGAGTGGCCCGATGATTATGGTGTCGATTTGGTGGGAAAAAGATCTTAAGACGGCGGAAATTAGTAAAAATCCTAAGACAATTGACGATGTGATGGCGGCGGACGTTTTGGGCAAATTGCCGCGCAGACCGACGCCGATTGATATTGCTGAGGCGATTACAGGCACGCGAGCCGGGCAATTTTTGGCAGTGCGGCTGGGTTTGACGCCGAATTTCTTGCGCAATATTTCCGTCGACGATCCGGATCGAACGGAGCAGATTTGGAAAGCGGCGATTGAAATTTGGCAGAGCACGGAAAGTCCGAAGATTACTAGCGCGGTTTTGGCGGCGGCGATAGTAAAGCAATTGCCACAGCACGATTCTTTGTTGGCGAATATGAAGATCGATTTTCATGATATCGAGGAGGCTATTCGATGGTATGAGCGAATCAAGGCGCTGATTGATCAGTATAAAGAGAAGCCGTTAAATACGGGCGGTATTGCTAGGGATTGGTCTTTTGGTTATACGCCACTGCTGAGTCGATTTGCTCAGAATATTAGCGTTAGTGTATCTGGCGGCGCGTTTACAACTAAGTTGGCTGCGCACGAGGAGGCGTTGGGGCAGATGCTTAAAACGTTTAGTTCTGGCGGGCGGCAGAATATTACGCTGGTTGGTGCTGATGGTGCGGGAAAAAGTACTGTCGTGTCGGCGTTTGCGGAAATGCTGATTGACGGACATCGAGGCGTTCCCAGTTCGCTGATGTATCAGCAAGTTTTTATGCTTGACGCGTCGTCGTTGATTAGTGTAGCGTCGGGTCGCGGGGAATTGGAAAATCTAGTAACGATGATTTTGAACGAAGCTTTTCTGTCGAAAAACGTGATTTTATGTCTGGACAATGCGCAATTATTCTTCGAAGAAGGCGTTGGTTCGGTCGACCTGAGCAATGTGTTATTGCCAATTCTGGAGGCGGGCAGACTTAGGACGATTTTAACGATGGACGATCAGCGATTTTTGCAAATTTCCCAGACTAAGCCGCAGCTTGCTCACGCTTTGAACACAATTGCAATTCAGCCGTCAAACGAACCTGAAACTATGAAAATTATGCGCGATCAATTGGTTTTATTTGAGGCACAGCACAAAGTGACATATATGTATCAGGCACTGGTGGAGGCATATCGTGTTGGCGATCGTTATGTTCAGGACTTAGTAATGCCAGGTAAGGCGTTGAAAATTTTGGAAGCGGCGGCAAGTTATGCGAGTGGCGGGCTAGTGACCGCGCAATCTGTGGATGACGCGATTGAAAAGACTCTTGGTATAAAAATTTCGGTAGCATCTTTGAGTGACGAAAAGGAAAAATTGTTAAACTTGGAGTCATTAATTCATCAGCGAATGATCAATCAAACGCGAGCCGTGACAGTTGTTTCTGACGCTATTCGCCGCGCGCGCACAGGTGTTAGAAATCAGAATCGACCGATTGGCGCATTCCTATTTCTTGGTCCGACTGGTGTTGGTAAAACGGAGCTTTCTAAGGCTTTGGCGGATGTTTATTTTGGCGGTGAAGGCAATATGATTCGCTTGGATTTGAACGAATTTGTCAGGCCGGATGACGTGGCTAGGTTAATTGCGGATGGCGCGCGAGATCCGGGAAGTTTGACCGCTCAAGTTCAGAAACGCCCGTTCTCTGTCGTGCTTTTGGATGAAATTGAAAAGGCCTATCCACAGGTCTTGACGACGCTTCTGCAGCTTTTGGATGAGGGAATACTTCGCGATGAAAATAACCGAGAAATTAGTTTTCGCGATACGATTGTAATTGCGACGTCGAATGCTGGCGCGGATAGAATTCGTGAATATATTGAGCGGGGCTATCAATTGGAACAATTCGAGCAGACGTTTATCAACGAGCTGATTAATGCCAATTTATTCCGCCCAGAGTTTTTGAACCGTTTTGATGAAATTGTTCTATTTCGTCCGCTAGGAAAAGAGGAGTTACTGCAGGTTGTCGATTTGATTTTGGCGGGAGTTAATAAGACCTTGGCGCCGCAAAAAATTCAGGTTGCGGTCGAGGAAGAAGGTAAGAAATTGTTAGTCGAGGCTGGCTATGATCCAAGATTGGGAGCTCGTCCGATGCGCCGCGTTGTCCAGCGTGCGGTCGAGAATACCGTCGCTAAGCAAATGCTGGCGGGAACTGTCGCGCCCGGTTCGACCACAATTATCACCGCTGATCAAATTCGCCAAATTTTAGGTTCGCAATCTGCGCAAATGCCGTCAGGAATTCAGAATCCGCCATTGAATAGCTAGCTCAGCCGCTCGAATGGTGTTTTATGATCATCATAAATAAAAACCCGTCATAATGACGAGCTATTTTGGTACACCCGGCAAGATTCGAACTTGCGACCCCTTGGTTCGAAGCCAAGTACTCTAATCCGCTGAGCTACGGGTGCGTATGAAGTTATTATATCATAGATGATGGTCGAGTAAAATGATATACTATATGCATGGACGTCATGACTAATATATCACTGAAACAATACACGACTATGAAATTGGGAGGTGAGGCTCGCTATATGGCGACAGCGGATTCTGCTAGTGATGTTGTGTCGCTATATCGTAATGCCCGAAAGGAAAATTTGCCGATTTTTGTGTTGGGTGGTGGCAGTAATGTGATTACGCACGACGAGGTTTTTGAGGGAATCGTACTGTTGAATAAGATTAAAGGCTTTGAGATTATTGCTGAAACTGACGAAACAACTGATGTGAAAATCGGTGCGGGCGAAGTCTGGGACGAGGTTGTTGAAAAGGCTATTGGGCTTGGACTTCAGGGAATTGAGGCTATGTCGGGGATTCCTGGAACGGCTGGAGCTGCGCCGGTTCAGAACGTTGGGGCGTACGGTCAAGAAATTGCCGACACGTTGATTAGTCTGGAAGCTTACGATTCAAAAACCGACACGATTGTAACTATTTCTGCTGATGAATGTGACTTTTCTTATCGAAATAGCATTTTTCGCGACAAGGAAAAAGGGCGATATTGCATTCTGAATATTACTTTGCGACTAAATAAATCAGAGCCGAAACCGCCGTATTACGCTTCTTTGCAGAAATATATTGACGATAATGATATTCGTGAGGTTAATTTGTCAGTGATTCGCGTGGCGGTTCTTAATATTCGTTCGGAAATTGCCAGACCCAGCGGAATTGCCAAGTGCAGGTTCTTTCTTCAAAAACGCGCTAGTTGAAAAATGGAAATTGGAAGAATTGCAAAAAGAATATAGCGACATTCCAAATTATGCAATGTCTGACGGAAGATATAAAATCCCGACAGGTTGGTTGATAGATAAGGCTGGCTTAAGGGGTTATCGCAGTCACGGTATGCGGGTTTATGAAAAAAATGCGTTAGTGCTCGTGAACGATTCAGCAACGGGATATGATGACTTGGCGGCGATTCGCGAGGAAATTGTGCAAATTGTCTTCGACAAGTTCGGTATAAAAATTGAGCAAGAGCCGCTAGAACTTTCCCGATAATAAGCATATGCTTTTTTGTAGATTTGCGCTACAATATTGATATGAATCGTGGGACGGGTGGCTATACGATAGTTGAGGTGGCAGTAGTTATTGTGGTTGTGGCGATTTTGGCTAGTATCGCGTTTGTTGGTGGCGGAAGATTTTTGAACTTGACTAGAGATCAGGAGCAAAAAGCCGATGTGTCTGAGCTGTCTTTGAGGTTGGAGCGATATTACAAATATAAAAACGTAAGCTCTATCGGTCACGAGTATCCTTCCTGCGCTGATCTTATTAAAAGTTTTTCGTCAATTGCAGGGAATGATTCATTAAAAAAAGAAATGGTTAAGTGTAATCGGAGCGATTGGGCTGGCGGTAGCAATGGCGAATTGTTGTACGAGGCGGCAAACATAGACGATGGAGATTGCACGAAGCCAGCTTCTGGCCCTATAACTGACGTGGCGGCGGTAGCTTGTGTGAAATATAACATTATATATAGGGAATTTTCGACGGGGTCGGAAAAAAGGGTGAATAGTATATGGCGCGATTAGTAGGAAAAAGCGATGGATTTACTATTGTCGAAGTTGCAGTAACTTTGGTTGTCATTGGTATTTTCATGGCTGTTATATTAAGTATGCAAGCGCAAGTTAGCCAAATATCAGTCATGAATGCCCAGCACAACAAGGCGAGTCTTCTGGCGTATAATAATATGCGTCGTTACGCGAATGATTCCACTCCGTCGTGGTTTAAGTGTAACACGGCGTCGTCGAATACTAGGTATGAAGTTACAAGAACTATTGGTAGTGTTGATGGGCTGCCTGGGGTGGTCAGTCAACAAGTATATGCATCAGCGCCATACGGATGTAAGAATGGAACAATTAGCTTGGGGATGCCGATTAAAGTGGAGTCTATTGTAGAATATGGATTGCCAAGCTCTGGCGTGGGTAGTGGAAAGAAGGTGGTACATGCGACATATGTGGCGTTCTAATGAGAGTGGTTTTACTGTAGTAGAACTAGCCCTGGTGATGGTCATTGTCGCAATGGTCGTCGGCGTGTTTAGTCAGATGTTAATTTCTGCAAACCAAAGTGCGTCTATCAGCAAGGCGAAGGTTGAGATTAGCCGAAATATGCACAATTCCATGGATGCAATTGAGACTGACGTACGTCAAGCTTCGCGCTTTAAGGTGAGTAGTTATGATGGAGAGGATACGTTTGCTACTGATAAATTTCCCTAGTGCGGTACCTAGAGAATGGAGATATAGAAGTAATCCGTATTCAAGTAGCGCCATTACTGATCCCGAAAAAAACTCACTTATACTACTCCAATATGCTACAAATATGGGTCGAGGCGCTGATTCTAGGGAGATTGTATATCTAAGAACTCCAAAGTTTGACTGTAACGCAAATAAGACTCAGCAGCCGAAGTATAAAAAAATAGTCATATATTTTTTGAAGAATGGAGAATTACATCGACGGACTATCTATAATGATTTAGTTGATTTCTCCAGTTATCCTCCAGCGCCATACTCAGGATCTGCCGCGGGTTACTTTTGTATGAATGTTACGGATGCTGATAAGTTTAAAGATCGAGCCATGAAGCTTCGTGAAGATTCGATTTTGGCGACTGGAGTTTCGGAATTTAAGATTAATTACTATGATGGAAAAACGCTAATAAGCAAAAATAGCGACGCTCCAGATAGCGATAATAAAGCTCTTGATGGCGCGGATAATGTAGAGGTTACTTTAACAATACAATCACCAAGTAAACAAGTTTCCGATTCTCAAACATTAACAATACGAAAGATAAATAACTTATGATTCGACAAAAAAACGGCTATTCTTTGGTGTTAATTGTACTTATGAGTACTTTCATATTGGCTCTTTTGGCTGGAGCTATGAGGGTTGTGACTCAGTCATACGTCTACTCTCAGGAAGAGTATTATTATAAGTTAGCTCAAGAGGCCGGCGAGGCAGGTACGGCGTATGCTAACGCTTGCTTGGATTCTAATGGAGCTGAGCAATCATGGGGTTCGGTTCCTGGTGGAATTGGTCCGCTTCGTCCAGAAACTAATTGCAAGGGTGCCGTAGCTTTCCTGGTAATAGATATGTATTTGAGAATAGCAAGTTAAGAACGACTTTTGAAGTTGGCAATTTGGAGGCTTCGACTAGAAGCGCGGCTCTGTCGGCCGCTACCGCTCAAATTTCGTCAACGGGTCGCGTTGAAATAACAAATGGCAGTGGCACAGTCTTAAAAACTTATACTGCTGTTGTAAAAAAATCAGTTACTTGGCCAGCTGATATTGACGCAACGCGCACAGTAAGCGGTACTTATCGTACGTGCGCTATATTGTCGAATAATGTTTGGTGTTGGGGCAATAATGACAAGTATGAAAGTAATGAATATACTATGGGTCAATTGGGCGACGGAACTACTGTTAGTTCTAATGTCCCCGTAAAGGTGCGTTCTGTGGGTGATATGAGAAATGGGAAAATTATTGATATATTTGCGGCACAATTTCATAGCTGCGTATTGACCGAATTTAGTTCTGTCAGGAAGATATATTGTTGGGGTAATAATAAATTTGGACAACTAGGTAATGGAGATTTTGGCGACGGTAAATATTCTAGTGTTCCAGTCGAGGTTAAACCGCCTACTGGCGCGCTAGCTGCGGATTTTGCTGGAAATAATATCAGTGCAATTGGAGGAACCGGCGATGTTTCGTGTGCTATTGCTGCAGGAAAGGTGTATTGTTGGGGTAGTAATAATATAGGTCAATTGGGTTACGGGAGCCCCGGCAGTCCTAAATCCAGCGCAACGCCAGTGCGTATTAATTCGGGCGGCCCCGACAGGCTTCCTAATAATTATTCTGCTACTAAGCTATCAACTGGCGGATCTCGTTCAGAAACTATGTGCGTTATAACCACCGAAAAAAGAGCTTACTGTTGGGGGCAAGCTAGGTTTGGGCAGTTAGGTATTGGTGTGCCGCATTATAGCGGCTATGGTAATGCTACCAGAGTTAAGGACTTGGAGGATGTGACTGATATATCTCAAGATGGATACACTTGGTCGGGCTCTCCTGATTATGTAACTCACACCTGCGCTATTGCTGCGGGTAGGGTGTACTGCTGGGGTGGCGCTGGGCGCGGACAGGCTGGATCTCCGGGGAGTGACACTCCTAAAAAGCATATTGAGCCGAGGTTGGTCGGTGGTTTGCCTGGTGTGGCACTGCAGGTTGAGGTTGGCATTGCTCATTCTTGCGCCTTGGTGAACGATGCTGGTACTAAGAAAGTCTATTGTTGGGGCGATAACAGATTGGGTCAACTTGGAACAAATAGGACGGACGTTCAATATTCATTTACTCCTCAGCCAGTTAATGTTGGTCCAAATGGGCTTCCTGCTTCAGAGCGCGTAGTGAGTTTGTCTGCTGGGGCAAACCGCGGCTGTGCAATTATGTCGGACAAGCGCTCCTACTGTTGGGGATTGAATGATAATGGGCAGATTGGTGACGGAACTTCAGGTAGTGAAAATAATAGGTTCAGCCCGACGGAATCTTTATTCTTGCGTCCAGTGCAGAATCGATATATATATTAAAAACGCTTGCGCTTTTAAAAACGTTGTAGTATTATCAAATTACAAATCAAACTAACAATTTAGGGGGCACATTATCGTGACTACAAAGAATATCAAAAATCAAGGTTTTACACTAGTTGAGCTTTTGATCGTTATCGTGATCATCGCAATTTTGACAGTTGTTTCTTTGGTTGCATACAACGGTTTGCAAAACCAGGCAAAGACATCTGCTGCTAAATCTGCTGCTGACGCTGTTGCTAAGAAAGCTGAGCTATACAACACAGCAGAGAGCAAGTACCCAGCTAACTTGGCAGACTTAACAAATACTGCTCATTCTGGCGAACCATACTACCTGGATACAAAGACAGTTATTGAGCCTGCTACCGGTACTACTCTTACTGCTGGTACTCCTCCTAAAGAAGCTAACACTATTGAGTATAAAGTATGTACAGGCAATAAGGGTGCAAAGATTAAGTACTACAACTTCTCAAAGGACACTGTAGAGGATCGAACAGTCGGTACTGGTTGTTAATCGGCTAAGTATGTAAATAAAAAACTCCGGCGTTATGTCGGAGTTTTTTATATGCGGGTTTACATTAAATATTGCGTAGAATATGGCAGAATTCCATAACTTCTTTGCGTAGTTCAGCTAACTCATCATTGTTACGATTATCTATTGACCGCCTCATCCATTCTGCGATTTTTTTCATGTCGTCTTCTTTGGCGCCTCGCGTCGTGACGGCTGGAGTACCTAAGCGAATGCCGCTTGGCCTAAATCTTGGCAGTGGATCATCTGGAATTGCATTGGCATTCAGTGTCAGACCAATTTTGTCCATAGCGATTTCTGCCTCTTTGCCGTCAATACCGAAACTGCTGTGAATGTCTGCCAGGACTAGGTGATTGCTGGTGCCGCCAGTTACTAGCTTAAAGCCGCGCTTTTGCAACTCTTCCGCCAGTCTTTTTGCATTTTTGACAATTTGCTCGGCGTAATCCTTGAATTCTGGCTGTAAAGCTTCACCGAACGCTACGGCTTTTGCGGCGATGGTGTGCATGTGCGGTCCGCCTTGCGTGCCAGGGAATACTGCTCGATCAATCAACGTAGGTAAATTCTCGAGAGTTTTCTCTGGTTTTTTCAATGGATTGCCAACTATTCCTCGACTAAGAATCAGTCCGCCTCGTGGTCCACGCAGAGTTTTATGAGTTGTTGTGGTAATTACGTGAAAACCATAGTCGAATGGGTTTTTGGCAACGCCACTAACAATTAGTCCTGCAATGTGGCTCATATCTGCCATTAGCATAGCGCCGACTTCATTGCCAATTTCGGCAAATTTTTCGTAATCTAACTCTCGTGGATATGCCGAAAATCCCGCCAAAATGATCTTTGGTTTGTGTTTAAGTGCCAATTGACGAATTTCTTCATAATCAATTTCGCCAGTTTCAATATTTTTTATGCCGTAGCGAATGAAGTTATATTCTCTGGCGCTACGAGTAACTGGAGCTCCGTGCGTAAGATGTCCGCCGTGAGCCAAATCCATAGCCAGAATAGTATCGCCAGGCTCGCACCAAGCGTAATAAACCGCCTCATTAGCCTGCGCCCCAGAATGTGGCTGGACGTTAGCATGATCTGCTTTGAAAAGTTTTTTAGCGCGATCAATTGCCAGCTGCTCGACTTGATCAGTGTTTTCTTGTCCGCCGTAATAACGTCGACCAGGGTAGCCTTCTGAATATTTATTAGTGAAAACACTACCGAGCGCCTGAAGCACATCTGATGAAACGTAATTCTCGCTAGGAATTAGTTCCAGGCCGTCCGTTTGGCGCTTTTTTTCTGCTTTTATAAGTTCTTCAATTTGCTTGTCTTTCATGACTAAACCTCCATTAATACTTATTATATCATTGCTTATATATATCATTAGTGATATAATTTACGCATGATAAAAGACAAGTATCTTCAAAAAATCGGCAATTTAATCGCTGAGAATCGCCAAAAACAAGGTCTGACACAGACGCAATTAGCTGAGGCGATTGGTACGTCGCAAAGCGCTATTAATCGCATTGAAAACGGGGGTCAGAATATTAGCATTGATATGATTGCTCGAATTAGCGAGGTGCTTAATAATAATATTGTAACCGTAAACCATTCCGGAAAAATGAATTTTAAGGTAACTGGCGGCAAAAAATTGTCTGGTGAGATACAAGTTAAGACTAGTAAAAACGCTGCAGTAGGTCTTCTCTGTGCGAGTTTATTGAATAAGGGGAAAACGACGCTTAGGAAAGTGGCACGAATTGAGGAGGTCAACCGAATTATCGAGGTTCTGAATTCGATTGGTGTTAAAACTCGCTGGTTGGACGGTAGTGATCTTGAGATCGTGCCGCCAGCGCGCTTGAAACTTGAAGATATGGATATTGCTGCGGCGAAGAGAACTAGGACGGTAATTATGTTCCTTGATCCGCTACTACATCAATATGGCGATTTCAAATTGCCGTTTGCTGGTGGCTGTAATTTAGGGAAGCGCACGGTTGAGCCGCACCTTAGTGGCTTGAGGCATTTTGGAATGAATGTCACGGCGGAGACTGATTATTATCACGCGAAAACGGATGTCAATTCTGGTGATCGAACGATTTTATTGACGGAGCGCGGCGATACGGTGACGGAAAATATCATTATGGCTGCGGCATTGTCACCAAACACTACTATCATCCGCAACGCTAGCCCAAATTACATGGTTCAAGACGTCTGTTTCTTCTTGAAGAAGTTGGGTGTGAAAATTGAGGGAATTGGTACGACAACCTTGAAAATTACGGGCCGTAAACGAATTAGTAAAAATCTGGACTATTATCCGAGCGAAGATCCGATTGAAGCGATGAGCTTTATTGCGGCGGCTGCAGTGACGGATTCGGAAATTACTGTTCGTCGTGCGCCGATTGAATTCTTGGAGATTGAATTAGCGACATTGGCGGAAATGGGTCTTAAATTTGAACTCAGCAAGGAATATTTTGCTAATAATGGACAAACTCGTTTGGTTGATATTAAATTGCAGCGCTCCAAACTCCAGGCAGCAAAGGATAAACTTCACGCCTTGCCGTTTCCTGGAATTAATATGGACAATTTGCCGTTCTTGGGGCTTATCGCGACGGTGGCTGAGGGGCGCACGTTGGTCCACGACTGGAGCTACGAAAACCGAGCAATTTACTTTACAGAGCTAAGCAAGCTGAATGCGCAAATCGAGTTGGTTGATCCACACCGTGTTTATATTACTGGTCCAACAAGATGGAAGCCGGCCGACGTTGTTGCTCCACCGGCGCTTCGTCCGTCCGTTGTGATACTTTTGGCAATGCTTGCTGCTCCAGGTGTATCGATTCTTCGCGACGTATATTCGATTAACCGCGGATACGAGGAATTGGCGGCGCGCTTAAATTCGCTAGGTGCTGAGATTGAAGTGATTATTGAATAGGAATTCGCTTGATCTGCGGTTCTTTTTTAGGTTGGATTTGCGGTTTTGGAAAAATAAATTTGAGATAATCTTTCATCATTCGAGCGCCAGAAATAATTGGCAAATAGTTGCTTAGTTGGTGGCGGATGTGTTTTTCTAACAATTGGTCATTTTTCAAAATAGCGGCAGCTTTATGCATGTTGACGTACAGAGATGAAACTTCGGCTTCATAGTTTCTCCCGGTAACCTCCAGGCAAGCGATTGGCTGGACATCGGCAACGCCGCCGTCACTAGTAGAGATGAGGAGTTTCAAATTGGCGATGTCTTTCTCCCATGAAGTGCCGCACGCTTCTAATCCGACAATAGGAATATTTATCGAGGCATCCGAGCCGATTGCTAACGCTCGTCCCAGCTCTTCATCGTAATCTTGTATGTAATGAACACGCTCCTTGAGAACTGGATCGTTATCAATCAATTTTAATACTTCGAGCAATTTCTGATACATCGTCACGTCGCCTTGGTGAACTTTCCTGTCAGGATATAATGCGCGTTGTGGCTAATGAGAATTTGGCGCAATGAATCTGGGTTTTCAAACGGCATATAAGGTCGTTTGTAATTGGCGAATCTTCGCTTGAAGTCGAATAATATTGCATTTTCTGGGATTTGTATGGATTTTCCGTACTGATCTTTGCGACTCAATAGGACTCGATTCAATTCCTTTCGACCGAGTTTTTTCAAATACCTCAAATCCGCACTACTCAGCGAGTCTAATTTTTCAGAAAAATCATTTGTGGGCAGTCCGAATTTATCGATAATGCCGTGATCGCGATATGTTTGCAACGTTTCAGGCAACACCCACGTTTCGAGATCTATCCCATTAGTAATGGCTTGAAATTTAACTTTGTCGTTGTTGCGATCGCGGAAATTTGCCACACGGGCATGTAGTTTACTTACACCATTCTTCGCTTCAGTAAGTTCAATTGCCAAAAGATTCGGCCTCAGCCTGTCATTACGGAATTGTTCCATTAGCCAGCAACGCACAGCATTACTTTTTATATTTGGCAGAACTAATTTTTCAAATTGCGAACGATGAAATTCCGGTTCGGCCGCTTGAAGAAGCGTGTGGTTTGTGTAAAGCGTGTGTTTTCGAACGTAAACGATGGCTTCGTATAAATTCATTCCGTTAGCGCACAGCTCGTCTAGTCGTGCCAACGCGGCAAAAATCGTTGCGGTCTCATTAAGTTGAATGACGGCCGGCTTAATACCGAGGAGTTTTAATGCTTTATAGCCGCCAAAGCCCAGTGCTACTTCTTGGTATAGTCTATGATCGCCAGATCCGTCGCCTTCGTACAATTGCCCAAAGTTCGGTTCTGAAATTGTAACAAATTGCGTTGAACCGAGCGTCTTCTTAAAAATGCTTAAGCTTGCATCTGGAAATCCGTTTGAACTTACGAAAACTTCGTCAATATATTCAAATCCATAATCTTGAGGTGAAACGGACTCTGAAAATTCTTCTTGTGCGAGGTCGGTGATTTTTTGGTGTGATTCGCTACGATAAAACGGTGTCACCACTACGAATGGAACTTCTAGTTTTTCAGCTACACGTCGCGTGTCCGCCGCTAAAACTCCAAGTCCGCCGCCGCCTTTAATGCCGTTGGATTTGTCATAAATTTCCATCGTCCAATAGACATATGGTCGGTTTTCAGACAATTGATGTGTTAAGCTACTTCGTTCAATTACATCATAAAATTCGGACGCATCTTCAATGTCGTGCGGTTGGTATTTTGGCTTTTCTGTATAAATATATGGATCCATCGATGCCCTTTATGGATTGAAATTGTCAAACTTGGTGCGGGTGGGGAGAATCGAACTCCCATCTCAAGTTTGGAAAACTTGCATACTAACCGCTGTACTACACCCGCAAGCTTTTACTATTGTAGCAGAAAGATGTTATAATGTGAATACGCCCTGATAGCTCAGTTGGATAGAGCAGAGGACTTCTAAGCCTAAGGTCGTAGGTTCGAATCCTACTCGGGGCGCCATTTCATATAACTAATGGGGGATATATGGATGCGAATAAAAAACCGCAAATGACGCGGGAAATGATGATTAGATTATCTGGCTCCTTGAGAAGATCAATTGATGGTTTTAAAGCGTATGGAGATACGGGCAGAATGCTAACCGCTAATCGTGGTGTGGATTCGGAGCGCCGATATATTAAGGGATACAGATCTTCGATATCGGCCAATAATTATGACAATCGAAGACGATTTGGTGCGGAAATAAGTGTAGCGCCTCGGTCGAGGGGTGCTAACAATAATCCAGATGACGTTGGTTTGTCTGGCGGCAATCGACGAGTCAATGGTCTACAAAATAACAGTGTTCCGTCAGGTGCGAATAACTCTCGTCAATCGTTTAACGCTAATCGAGCTACTTTTCGTGAACCACCTTCTCGCGGATATAATCCGTTTAGATAAATAAAAAATCCTCACTTCAATGTGAGGTTATTTTTTGGAGGGCCAGGAGGGGCTCGAACCCTCGACACCCTGCTTAAGAGGCAGGTGCTCTAACCAGCTGAGCTACTGGCCCACAATTTCATTATACAACAATTAATAAAAATGTCTACCGTTTTATTGAAAATAATTTATCGGTGTGAATAAATTGTCGTAAAACTTGGGGCGAATGATGGGGTTCGAACCCACGGCCTCCGGAGCCACAATCCAGCGCTCTAACCAAACTGAGCTACATCCGCCATGATCCAAGCTTTTCAAATTATAGCACATACTATATCTGTACTCAAGATGGTAAAATTGCTATACTTAATGACAATGAGAGAATTAAATGGCTCAGAATTAGCTGGATTTATCAAGGAGCGCCAGGCGAAACAGGTGCGAGCTTTAAGGCAGGCTTGGCATATTAATCCTCGTTTGGCAATCGTTACTGATGTCGAAAATCCAGTCATTGAAACGTATATGCGTTTGAAGCAGAGGTATGGCGCTGATATTTTGATTGACGTGGAGATTCATCGAGTCCCTGCGGGCGGCGCTTTGGAGGTGATTCAAGAATTGAACAATCGAGACGACGTTCAAGGAATAATTCTGCAATTGCCGATTAGTAATTCTGATCAGACTGATGAATTACTCGAGAGTATTCAAGAAGATAAAGACGTTGACGGTCTGCGCAAAAGGGCGATTTTTTTCAGGCAGCCACACCAACGGCTATTAGCTGGCTATTGGCTGGATATGGCGTTGACTTGAAGGGAAAAAAAGTCGCAAATTGTCGGGCGAGGTCGTTTGGTTGGTGCGCCTCTTGAGAAAATGTGGCTGAAGTCTGGCGTTGATGTGACGGTTTTTTGAAAAAGGTGACGATTTATCTCAATTGATAAATTACGATATTATCGTGTCGGCAACTGGAGTTCCAGGGCTGATTAAAAGCCAGATGATTAAGACTAAGACGGTAGTTGTTGACGCGGGAACTGCTTCGGAAAATGGAAAAATTGTTGGTGACGTATCTGAAGAAGTGCGTCAGCGTAATGATGTAATTATTACACCAAAAAAAGGCGGAGTTGGTCCATTAACGGTTTCTGCGCTGTTTGATAATGTAATTACGGCTTGTCTAAAAATTGCGAATCAATCAAAAAGTTAAGCAGCTTTTATGGCAGCTTTGACTTGCTCGACAACTTGGCGCGGCGTGAGGTTTGCTTTTACGATGTAGCTATGAATTCCTAATTTCTTCAAATCGTGCGGAGCTTCTTCTTCGCCGAGATTAGTGAGGACGATAACGGGAATGGTTTTTCCCCAATCTTTAGACCTAATTCGCTTCAAAGCCTCCGCGCCGTCCATTTCTGGCATTTGTAAATCTAGCAAAATAATATCTGGCTGAAACTTTTCGACTACTTCTATGCCAATTTGTCCGTTGGCAGCCAAGCGAACGTCAAATCCGTCCGACTCGAACTTCATTCGGTACATCTGGCTGATGGTTGGGTCGTCTTCAATGATAGCGATTTTTATCATGCTTTAAGTATATCACATAAATTATGTTATAATTTTTGGCATGGAAAAATTTAGAGGCGAACAGTATATTACAGAAACAGGTGATTTTCTTAATGGAATTGATCATGAAGCTAATGAAAAATTAAATAGGGAAATTGCTGATCTTAGGAGTGAGGAATGTAGGGTTAAAATTGGAGAAAAAACCGATCCTGCATATAATAATCCAGATAAAATTCAGTATATATACAATTATCTGGAGCAAGGCGGGGCGGAATTAAAGGATGTTCGTAAAGATATTATTCATAAAAATTTAGCCACCGCGGCAATTGCGAATGTTCTAGAAAAGATTCCTTTTGTGAGAGAAAATAAATGGGGTAATGATATAGATTCATATCTGGAGATTTTTCGCGATAAATTTCTATACGGTAAAGATCAGACCGATTCGCGACCATGGCACAATCAGCGAGGCTCCGCACTGACATTTTTAACAATTTCTGAAGCTGATGATTTAAGTGTTTCTGGTAAAAATGGCGAAATATTGTCAGAAGGTAAATATCCAACCATGAGTGGTCCACTGGATGAATCGGTATTTGATGAGAAGATTAATGGTTTGCCGCTGACGGAAGTTATGATTCAAGATAAAATCAACAACGGCGTAGATAAAGCGACGGCTATTGAAGAAGTAGAGAAGAGAATTAGTGAAATCAGAGAGTTTGTCCAGTCGCCGGTGACGGAGAAGTTTTCTAACGTCATTCGACATTGTGCGGATTCGCTTGGTATTCGTGAGCGAGTGGAAACAGTGAATGGTCTATCGATTGATTATTTGAAGAAAGCAGCAGAAAAAGAGAATCGTTCAATTGACGATATGCTGGTGATGAGTTTTGGCTGCGGAACGGGACTGGCGACTTTGAAGATGCTAAAAAAACTTAAGTATGAAACGGGCGAGGCGCCAACGGTTATCTTGCTAGATCAAGATCCGTTGTCTCTAGCAGCGGCGCAGAGCTTGGCTAAGAAATGGAATTTGGAAGATAAGATTGAAGTTCATTGTGAACGATTATTTAGTAAGCTTGGCAAGCCTCTGAGTTTGGAGGGAGTTTTGGGCAATCGTAAACTGGATATTGCGGAAGATTCTGGCTTGCGAGAATATTTGCCAGACGGTGTTTATAAGCAATTGACACGAGAATCATTGAAGTTTTTACGAACCGGTGGACTAATGATCACTGGCAATATGAACGTAAATCGCCCACAAAAAGAATTTTTGCATGGACTAATGGGATGGGTTCCAAAAGTTAGGATGCGTTCAATTAAAGAAGGTTTTAAATTGCTCCAAAAATCTGGCATACCAAAAGAATCTATTGAAGCTACAGTTACCGCAAGCGGCGTTTACACAGTTTTTGCGATTGAAACGTAGAATAAAATGCTATAATAAGCATTAGTATGATGATACGAGCATTGGTGCTAGGATTGGTTGCGTTGATGGCGCTAATTTGGGCGTGCTTGTACTTAAAAAGTCGAAGCATCGTCATGATGCAAAGTATTGGTTTTTTCTGGTTTGTTTATGTTTGGCTGTGTGGTCGGCTGGACTTGAAGTGTTTTCTCTGGCGGACAATGAAGTAGCATTGGACACGGCATCCAGGTGGTTTTATGTCGCTTCGGCTATTTTTTGTCCTGCGTTGGCTATTTTTACTACAAAGTCGTTTCTTCCATCGACAAAATCAACGAAGAGTTTTATCTGCGCGTCTAGTATATTGATAACGATTTTTTCGCTATATATTATTTTGGTTCCTGAGTTTATTATCAATACATCAGAAATCGTCACGCCGGTAGATTTTTCTCGAATTCCGATTCATGCAGTCAACTATGTTATTTTTGCAACTTTTTTCTCGGTATTCTTCTTAATTTCTATGTGTTTTGGTTATATAGCGTGGCGCAAATCAGATCCTGTTCGACGCAAGCAAGTCGCGATTTACATGATTGGTCTGTTGATATGTAGCATTCCTGGCTTTGTGGTGGATCTGTTTCTTCCAGCGCTTGGTGATTATCGATATATATGGATTGGTCCAATTGCTACGATTATTTTCTTATTTGCAATTATGTATAGCATCGTCAGATACCGATTGATGGACGTAAAAATGGCGGTGGCTCGAAGCGTTTCGTATATGTTGCTATTAATCGCACTGGCTGTCGTTTACGTGATTTCTGCATATGTCATTTCAATTTTGGTTTTCCAACGCAGTCTGACGGTTGATAGTCATGTAAATCTTATGAACATGATTTTGGCTATGGTTTTGGCGGTCGTATATCAACCAGTGAAGAAAATCTTTGATAAATTTACTGATAGGGTTTTTTACTACGGAGAATATGACGCCGATACGTTTACGCGTGAGATTAGTAAAATATTAACCTATACGGCGGATCTGCAATTGCTAACTCGACGTGTTGGCAATTATATAGCAACTTCTCTTAAGGCGGAAAAAGTGGCGTTTTGTATTCCGGAAAAAGGAATATACGGTCGGGCGGGTCGGCGACGAATATCTGTTGTCGAGGAAGATGTTCGCAGGATTATGGATTACTATTATAAGAATTGCAGTTTTCCGGAAGTTATTTTGGCGAATCAAGTAAAAGATCCAGAGCTGAAGAAGCTTTTGGATATTCATCGCACGAAAATTGTTATGCCGCTGCTGCATCAAAATCAAGAAACGGGAATTCTATTTCTGGGCGAGCATAAGAGTTTGGGGTATAGTTCTCGCGATATTGAAATGCTGGAATCGATTGCTGGGGAACTGGCGGTGTCGATTCGAAATTCTTTGTCATTGGAAGAAATTAATGAGTTGAATAAAAGTTTGCAGCGTAAAATTGACGAGGCGACGAAAGAATTGAGGTTTAGTAATCGACAGCTTCAGCGACTGGACGAGGCGAAGAACGAATTTATTTCTATGGCTTCACATCAATTAAGAACGCCGCTGACTAGCATTAAGGGCTATCTGGATATGATGCTGGAGGGTGATTTGGGGAAGATTACACCGACGCAGCGTGCAGTCCTTAGAGAGGCATTCTCTTCCAGCGAGCGAATGGTTAGGTTGATTAATGATTTTCTCAATGTGTCTAGGCTTCAGACTGGTAAATTTAACATTGATAAACAGGAGACAGACGTTGCTCAAATTCTTCGGGATGAAGTTGCTTTGCTTAAGGTTGTGGCTGATCAGAGGTCTGTCGAAATGGATCTAAAGATTGATAAAAAAGTTCCATTGATTACGGCTGACTCTGAGAAGATTCGTCAAGTTATGCTGAATATGATCGACAACGCTATTTACTATTCAAATCCACACAAAAAGGTAATAATTTCTCTGAAAAATAGTAATGGCGCGATTGAATTTATGGTGAAAGATTCGGGAATTGGTGTGCCAAAATCAGAACAAGCAAATTTGTTTGGTAAATTCTTCCGCGGCACAAATGCCAGAAAAAGCGGCCAGACGGTACTGGCGTTGGCTTATTTTTGGCGAGGAAAGTTATTTTATCGCACGACGGCGAAATGATCTTTGAATCAGAAGAAGGAAAAGGTAGTACCTTTGGATTTAAGTTGCCAGTTCATTAACGAAATAAACTCAGTATTCCAGAAATAACGATAATTAAGGCAATTACAACGAGTCCCGCTATGCCAATGGTACGAATGAGCTTTTTTCGATCAAAAAACCATTGAGATAATTTGGAGCGATTCGTTGCTGTAATCCTTGTTACCTTTGGTCGCTGAGATGTCGCGTCCATTCCAGAATATTTTTTATTGCGCTTTTTCTTCTGCTTTGTCATGGAAATATTATACATTAATAGATAACGGCGGAGAAGTGGCTGATTTGCTATAGACAATTCGACAATAATTTGTTATGATATCTGAAGTCGTGGCCTTATCGTCTAACGGTTAGGACACCAGGTTTTCATCCTGGCAATCCGGGTTCGATTCCCGGTAAGGTCACCATCAAAGGACTTATCGTCCATCTGGACACGAAACAGCTCGTTTACCTCTGGTAGCGGGCTATTTTTGTGAGTTCCAAACTTTATTTCATCGTAAGTTGGAATTTTATTGAAGATGGCAGCGAAAAAGGCGGCTTTTCGCAGTGTATTACAGAGGTCAAGTAGTAGTTCGGGCGGGTGTTCCAGAATATATTTGGCGTAGTGTTGACAATTAAAACACTGACGCACCTAGCCAAACCCACATCTAGTCTGAGTGCTTAGATCTAATCTTAAGACCTAACATGTGGTAAAATAAGCGTATTATGTACGCTAGAGATATTGATATACCGTTTTACGATATAACTAAAAAACTTCGTCTCATAAAACCCGATCCAAAATATGCTCCTGTAACTATACAATGGATTAGCAAAGATGAAGTTACGAAGTATCTTGGAGCTGATTTTTCAAAAATGACAGTAGAAGACGAAGTTAAGCACCTCGAAAATATGGTTGATGACGATGACCGTTATAGCTGGATGATTGAGTTAGACGGTGAAATAGTTGGGAATATAGAGATTAATGAAATCAAAGATCTTAGCCAAAAATACGGCGTAAAGACTGGTGCATTCTGTACACTGATTGGGGATCCTAGTAATTGGGGGCAGGGTCTTGGTAGCTCCGCAAAGAAAGCTGCATCAAATTGGGCATTTTCCGAAGGAGGATTCGAGATGATTGAGGCAAAGGCATATGTACAGAACATCCGAAGTTGGAGTGCTCTTGAAAAGCTAGGATATCATTACGAAGGGATTGAAAGAGGCGATGTGAATGGTACTCCAGTAGAGTGGAAGGTATATACTCTCAAAAAGAAGAACTGGGCTGGAGCTACCTATTACTGACTAACATACTCAAGTGCCGCGATAAGTGTTCCGAAATACAATTCACCTTGAGGCACTAAGTTATTAGCCGCCGCGTCCCGGGTGATTTCTTTGAAATTATCTAGCGAGCGCCATTCGTACGAATCAACCTCGCCATCGACAAAGGTGAAGTTTTCATCGCCACTGAGCTGGTAAAGAAACACATTTACGATGTCTCGTGGGTCTTTCTCGATGATGCGAACAGCTTGCACAAAATGCAGTTCAGATTCATCAATTGTAAGCCCCATTTCCTCTTTAGTCTCTCGCACAGCTGCTTGCACTGGTGTTTCTCCGATATTGATATGCCCGCCTGCCGAAATATGAAACCAGCCTGGCTTATTGGGCTTTGTCAATGAACGCTTTTGTAGCAGTATGCTCACTCCGCCTTGTCAATCTTCCAAAACCACACATGAGCGTTGCTCATGACTAGGCTTTTATCAGAGTTAAATTCTTCTTTGGGCGCGCCTTTGCCGTCTACAGGCGTGCCGTTGTTATTGTAAATTTGCCATAATTCGTTGTCGTGCATATATGGTATCCTCGCTAGAATCTATTCTAATATCTAGATACCAGTATACGTGATAGACGGGGTTGTCGTCTATTCTTGAGAAGTATGCTAGAATATGCGAATTAATAACCTATTTTTGCGCAAATAACTAATTGCTTATTGTGGTGAGCTTTTTTTATTGTCGCTTCGTAGTTTCTTTGGTGGCGGACTCATTGTCAGTCCGAGATATCATTTCAGAGTAGGCTTCAAGTATATCGCTCTCCTTATATTTCGTTTTATGTGAGCGCTCGATTGCATACCAGATTGTTACGGGTATCAGCAGGGCGGTGTTTATGCAATATATCGTAATTGCAGCTTCTATGGACCCAACGATATTTATAAATACTCCAGTATAGAATAAAAAGAAAATAATTACAGTAGTTGATCCGAAAATAAAGAACAAAATTTTTGAGATAATATATTTATCTATTTCTGGCATAGTATTTTATATTCTAGCATTAAGAAAATAGGTAGGCTAGTTTATGTGGTTATGTTGACCGTACGGATAGCTATCGGCTATAATAATGCTAATGGTAATTTATATGGAATGTAATAATACGGGTGCTCTAGTCGCGCAGGCTGATAAGATTGATGACCTTGATTCCAGACCGATCGCCATCAGGGCTACGAATGTAATCAAGAAGTATAAAGTTGGCAAGCAAATAATTAGAGCTATCGATGATGTTTCAGTAGACATTCACGAAGGTGAATTTGTGGCTCTTGTTGGTCCAAGCGGCAGTGGTAAAAGCACTTTACTGCATTTACTTGGTGGACTAGATAAGCCCACGTCTGGTGAGATTGTTGTAGGAGGAAAAAACGTTTCCAGTATGAATGATCGTCAACTATCTAAGTTTCGCAACCAGACAATTGGATTTGTTTTTCAATCGTTTTATCTGCAGCCTTTTTTGACATTGCGTCGTAATATTGAAGTCGCTTCAATGCCTCAGCGCATGGGGCGGGCAGAGCGCAAGCTACGTATTGAATCATTAGCTCGACAAGTTGGCTTGTATGATCGACTAAGTCACCGCCCTCACGAACTTTCCGGTGGACAGATTCAGCGCGCTGCTATCGCCAGAGCTTTGCTTAATAGGCCGGCTATTATTCTGGCAGATGAACCAACTGGCAATCTGGATTCTGCCAATAGTCGCGATATTATTAGTTTATTCCAGCAAATTCGAGAGCAATATCATGCAACGATTATTATTGCTACGCACGATAATGAAATTGCCGCCCAGGCTGATCGTGTCATTGCCCTAAAAGATGGGAGATTGTGTGATTAGGTTAGCCGATATAGTATTGTTGACCTATACGAAATTACGTGCTCGTAAAATACGTACATTTATTACGGTATTGTTGGCGAGTATGTTGTTCGGTGTCCTTATTTCAGCTTCCCTGATTGCCAACGGTCTCTTTCGTGGTATTGATTCGTTTCGTAAAGAGGGGTTGACTAGTCGTTATATCGTAAGTGTCACTAACGCGCCATCAAGTGTCGATGGGTTTTATAAGACTATTCGTGACCCTAATCTTATTGCCGAGGCGAAAAAACGCTATGAACTACTCGTTTCACAAAAAGCTACCGAGTCAAAGCGACTTAATCTGGGATATTCCTATATCAATGATCGGCCGCCGTATTCACAGTCTGCTGACGGTACTGTGCAGCTATCTATTAATGACCGAAACGGTATTATCGCTCAATTACTAAAAGAAAAATATAGCGCCATGCCGGCTTTTGACGATGCAAAACTCTCTCGTTTAGCTAAGGGATATGGTGCTATTAAATTTTTTACTGAAGAATTTTATAGTGTCAAAAAAGGCTCAGCGCTAGCACCTCTTATTGATGGTAAAGAGTTGTTCTTTGACACTTCAGATGAAGCGGAGGTGAATGCTAATTATGAAAATCCTCCTGTAAATAGCTCAAGTATTGTTATTGCACCACCTGAAATTACAGATAATATTATGCTTCCTAACAATGCTGGCTGGAAGCCTGACGGGTCGAGTTTACCTATAATATTGCCGCAAAATGTTATTGAGCGTTTACTGAAGCTGGAAATTACCGGCAAGTGCGAGTGCTGAGGCTAAATTTGAGCGCCTTAAAAATATCCGTGACAATATAACTAACTTGAGTTTTAAAATGTGTTACCGAAATAGCGCCTCGCTGGAGCTGATACAGCGGACCTTGCAGCAAAATAAAGAGATCGCAGCAAATCAAAATAACAAGGACTATAAAAAGCCAAGCCTTTTGTATGGACTACCCAATCCTGCGACATGTGAAAATGCTTCTGTAATAAGCGATAAACGTACAACAGAGGAGAAGAAGCAGGCGGCAAACCAAGAGTTGTTTGATGCAAGATTTGGTAAAGAAACAACTGCTGTAAGCAAGTTTATTACTTTTAAAGTGGTTGGTATGTCTCCTGGCGATAGTGAAGTGCTAAATCCAGAACAGAAACAGCAGCGCGAGAAGGCTCGCACTACTAACGATATGATTTCTGAAGTATTACGCACGGAAGGTGTTGGGCAGGTTATACCGCGCTCACTATACGATAAGCTACCTAATAAAGCCGATTATGCTGATTTATTTACATATGAGCCACTTTATATTATGGGCAATGAGGATAATAAACATCGTTTTGTTGAGTTTGCAAATGCCAGTGATGCGCAAAAGTTTATAGATGAGCAGGGCTGTACTGTCCAGTATGATAATTCTTGTAAGCCGATTGGTCGTTTATATCAATCTAATTTGGCATTTAGTAATAGCGTTGCTTTGGATGATATGCAGAATACATTTAAGCAGTGGTCGATCTATGCTATGCTGGCAGTTATAGTATTGGCTGCGCTTATTATGTGGATTACTATCAGTCGTACAATTGTGGATGATAGACATGAGACGGCGGTATTTCGTGCTATTGGCTTTAATCGTATTGATGTCGTGTCGATATATATACTATATACGATAATTATATCTATATTAGTAGCTGTGTTCGCTCTTGCTATCGGCTTTATCGGTGCGTATCTCTTGGATAAGCAATTCGCACCACAGCTTACGGCACAGGCGCAATATAGCTTCGGTTCTATTAATTCAAATAGAGCGATACGACTTATAGCCGTGGATATGCGACAGATAATCTTTATTGTAAGTACGTGTATTCTCACTGGATTGTTTAGTGCTATGTTGCCATTAATACGCAACATGCGTCGCAGTCCAATTCGAGACATACGAGAGTTTTAGTAGCTCTTTTTCCTGTCGAGATACTATGTTGTTGAGCTGTATTTTGCAATGGTGTATGTTAGAGGTCGGTTGTTTTTTTGTTTCTTCTGAATTTGCTATAGTTGATTTTATTAAATGTATTCTCGATATCGAACAAGTATTATAAGGTTCTCTGGCACCATTTTTCATCACTGTTATTTCGTGGTATAATTTTAAAAATGAGTGATAATATATTTAAACGAACAAAAATATTAGCAACAATTGGGCCAGCAACGTTCAGCCAAGAAAAGGTTTACCAATTGTTGGAAGCCGGCGTTAACGGCATCCGTATGAACTTTAGCCACGGCGCTAACGAGGAGCGAATTGAGCAGATCGATTGGGTGCGCACAGCTAGTAAACAATTGGGCAAGCCTGTCGCAATCCTACAAGATTTGCAAGGTCCGAAGATTCGCCTGGGCGTTTTGAAAGATAACATGCTGAATGTTAAGGTTGGCGATATGTTGGTCTTGGACTCAGAAATTACCGAGCATGACGGCAGCTTCAATTTGCCAGTGCAGTACAATTTGGCAGAGAAGATGAAAGTCGGCGAGCCACTTTACATGTTTGACGGCAAGATTAGGACGGTTGTACGAGAAATTGTTAGTCCAACTGCAATTCGCGTAGAAGTTCAGAACGACGGTTTTTGATGAGCCGCAAGGGTTTGAATTTGCCAGACACAGATTTTGGTGGCGACATTCTTACTCAGAAAGATATTAACGATTTGGAATGGGGCGCAAGCCAAGATTTTGATTATGTTGCATTGAGTTTTATCCAAAAAGCTGATGACATTATTGATTTGCGTCGTCGATTGACAGATCTGGGCTCGACAGCCAATATTATTGCCAAGATTGAGACTAAGTCTGCCGTTGATCCAGAGAATTTGGAGGAAATCGTTAAGGCTAGTGACGGTATTATGGTCGCTCGCGGAGACTTGGCGGTGGAGGCTGGCGCGGAAATTGTCCCAGTTGTACAGCGTCGAATTATTGCCTTGTGTCGTAAATATTGCAAGCTAGTAATCGTTGCAACACAATGATGGGTAGTATGGTTGATAATCCAGAGCCAAGTCGCGCTGAAGTGAGCGACGTTGCTAATGCTGTAATTCAAGGCGCTGACGTGGTTATGCTGTCTGATGAGACTGCCAATGGTAAATATCCTGTTGAAACCGTTCGCGCGATGCGCAAGACTATTATCTACACTCAAGAACACAGTGAAGTAATGTTGGTAGAAAAGGCTGAAATGCGTGAAAAAACTGACGCGATTTTAAGCTACACGGCAGCTCAATTGGCAAAGAGAATTAAGGCTCGAGCTATTATTGCGGAAACACACACTGGCGCTACTGCAATTAACGTTGCTGCATATCGTCCGAACCTACCAATTGTTTGTGTGACCGAAGATGTGAAGACTGCGCAAAAATTGGCGCTAAGGTACGCTTCTAGTCCATATGTTCGACCAAACGACTCAAATGCAGCAACTAAGCTAGCTGACGAATTGAAACAAGAAGGCTATTTCGGCGCAGACCCAGTTACGGTTGTGCTTGTTAGCGGCCACAATCCAGAGCCAGGTAAAACTGACAATATCCAAGTCAAGACATTGTCATAAGGAGAATTTGGGTGGGCAGAAAATTTCCGAAGCAAACAATTCGCGATGTTGATCTACGTGGAAAAACTATTCTTCTGCGAGCAGATTATAATGTGCCACTAACAAAGCGTGGTCAGATTTCTGATGATCTAAGAATTCGCGCTTCGCTGCCCACACTCCGATATTTGCTGGAGCAGAATTGCAAGATTGTTATCATGTCTCATCTGGGGCGACCAAAAGGTAAGGATCTTAAGTTTAGCTTGAAAGTTGTTGCAGATCACCTATCCAAGTTGCTGAACCGTCCGGTAGAATTGCTGGATGATTGCGTGGGCGAAGCTGTTCATCAAGCCGTTCGCCGCGCGCCACGAGGCAGTATTCTTATGTTGGAGAATTTACGCTTTTATGATGAGGAGGAGGCTGATGATTTAACATTTGCCAAGTCAATTCAACGCGCTGTCCGAGCGGATTATTTTGTGCAGGACGGATTTGCGGTCGCACACAGGGCGCACGCCAGCACTCATGCGATTACATTGTGTGTTCCGGGGCTAGCGGGATTACTATTAGAAAAAGAATATGTAACTATCACTGAGGCGATGAATAAGCCAAAACGTCCGTTGGTTGCGGTTATTGGCGGCGCGAAAGTTAGCGATAAAATATTACTGATTAAGCGTCTGATTGAAAAGGCGGATCGGATTTTAATTGGCGGCGCCATGTCAAACACGTTTTTACATTGCCGTGGATTTAATGTCGGCAAGAGCGTGTTTGAGCCAGGAATGGAAAAGGTTGTCGCGGAAATTTATGATTTGGCAGCGGCTAAGGTTGGCGTAGAGAATGTTGACGATTTTTTGGTGTTGCCGATTGATGTGGCGGTTGCGCCAGAGATTTCTAAGGATTTTCCTCGTCAAGAAGTCAATATTGATAAAATAAAGAACTCAGATATGGCGCTGGATATTGGAAGTCAGACAATTGAGAAATTCACGAAAATACTGGCCGGCGCGAAGATGGTTATTTGGAATGGTCCGCTGGGCTATGCTGAAATTGATAATTTTGCAATCGGTTCAGCGCGAGTAGCACTAGCTATTGCTCAGAATAAAGGGGTTGTTTCAATAGTTGGCGGCGGAGATACAGCTGATTTTATATTGAAATGGGACGGACATGATGGCGCCAATTTTACCCATGTTTCCACTGGTGGCGGAGCTAGCATGGCCTTGATGGCTGGTAAAAAATTGCCTGGAATTGAAAGTTTACTAGACGCATACGGTTTGAGGTGATAAACTAAGCATAAGGATTATCTCATGAGAAAAAAGTTAATCATCGGTAACTGGAAAATGAACTTCAATATGCAAGAGGCTAGCTTATATTTGCATAAGCTGATGAATACGCTGCCATCGCATAGAGATGTTGAAGTGGTGCTGGCGCCTACTATTCTGACGCTGCAGAGTTTGAGTTTACAAATTAATCGTCGAATCGCTAAGTTGGCGGCTCAGAATTGCTATTGGCGAGATTCGGGGGCGTACACGGGAGAAATTCCAGCGGCGCATCTTCGTGGAATTGCTGATTATGTGATAATTGGACATTCGGAACGTCGCTATATTTTCATTGAAAGCGAAAAAGATATTCGGTTGAAAGTTCAGGCGGCAATTCGAAATCGTATTCATCCGATTTTGTGTGTTGGTGAAACGATTCAAGAGAAGACTCTTGGTGAAACGAAGGATGTTCTGGCTGATCAATTGACTAGCGGTCTGGCTAACGTGACGGCGGACGAGCTGGATGAAGTAGTTATCGCATATGAGCCAGTTTGGGCAATCGGTACTGGCGACAGCGCTAAAGCGTCTGATGTAAAAAAAGCTACACAGATGATTCGACGACATATTTCTCATTTGTACGGTAAAAAAGCGGCGGAATCAGTTCGAGTTGTTTATGGTGGAAGTATTACGTCAATAAACGCCGCAGATTATTTAGCAATTGATGAACTTGATGGTTTATTGGTTGGGGCAGCCAGTTTGGATGCATATCAATTTAAGGAGATAATCTCAAAAGCACATAAAGGTTAAAAAATAGGGGGCATATGACAGATATTGATTTTGATGAGTTGGATAGAGCGGTAAGCTCTCTTATGGATAAGCAGCGAGAAAAGGAAGCTCCAGCGGTGGCTAATGAAAATAATAGCGAGGTTTCTGCGCCTGTGCCCGTAGAGGAAAAGTCTGCACCGGAGAACTCTATTGATACTAGCTTTGCGCCTCCGGTAACTCCATTTACACCTTCGTCTGCTGCTTCTACTCCTTTATCATCGATCTCTCAGCCTGAAGCAAAAAAAGAGCCTTCTAGCGATAATACGATTCCTAAAGAGGTTGATAGTCCTACGAACGAGAAAGTTACTAACGACTCAATAGCTAACAGAGCTCCTGGTGTGGCTGCTAGCGAAGTAAAAAGTACGTCTGTTATAGCAAAGCGTCCAACTGGTCGTTTCATGGATGTTGTTAGACCTTCATCTGTCAGCACTATCCAAAAACCTGCTGCTCCCGCTCCATCCCGAACTGGCACGACGATTCAACCCTCACCTGATTTGGTGGACGTGATTAGTATAAATAATAGGCATTCTGTGGCAAGGAAAGAAGTGTCTGATATAGTTTCTCAATCGGATAATCTTAGTGACGCCCCTGATCTTAAAGACGTACATAATGAATCTAATTTTGCGGAGATTGAAGATGCGCCCGCTGAGGAGTTGTCATTGACTGATAAGATAGCTCAATCATTAGCCGTAAGTAATAGCGAAGCTCCTGCTGCACCGATTACTACGCCGCTGGAATCTCCGTTTATTGCTAATGTTGAAGTGGAGAAGCGACCGCTTGGTTCTGTTAATCAAACTATGACTAGTCCTGAGATGAATAGTGATGAAGATGCGTCTATGTCTGCTGATTCTGAGGATATAAAATTGGAACATCAATATAATACCAATTTATCTAATTACAACATGAGCGAAAATTCTTTGGACGATGCACCCGACTCGCCAATGGATTTGAGTCCAGAAATTATAGCAATTGAGGAGGCTGGTGTCCCTGAAGATTCAGACGATAAAATGTCCACTGACATTGACAGCTCTTTGATTGAGTCTTCTGAATTATCCGAAAAAGAAACTATGGATTCTGAGCCGGCACCGATGTTTGCCGCCGTATCTACAGAGGTAAAACCTTCAGCCGACAAAGAAAAGAAAAAATCTGGATTATTAATAGCGTTGCTTATTGTTCTATTTTTGGCAATTGGTATGGCTGGTGGCGCTGTTTCGTACTTTTTGCTGATAAAATAGATATATGTCTAATTTTACTGACGGATTAAATAGCGAGCAGGCTCGAGCGGTGACGCACGTTGATGGGCCGTTGTTGATTTTGGCTGGAGCTGGATCTGGAAAGACCAAAACTCTGACTCATAGAATCGCCTATTTGATTGGCGAGTTGAAAATATTTCCTAGTCGAATATTGGCGGTTACATTTACTAATAAGGCTGCGAAGGAAATGCGTCAGCGATTGGCGCAAATATTGGATGAAGATTCTGAAAATCGGCAATTTATGCCGTGGATGGGAACTTTTCACAGTATTTGCGTCCGAATGTTGCGGATGGATGGTGAAAATATTGGTCTGAATAAGCGATTCTTAATTTACGATACCGATGATCAAATAAGCTTGATGAAGCAAATTATGAAGGCTCGCGGCTTGACGGATAAAGATATTAAACCTCGAGCTGCACTTTCGGTTATTTCGAATGCTAAAAATGAGATGAGAAGTGCTGAGGATTTTTCTGCTTCGACTCGCGGCCCAAGAGAACAGAAAATAGCTGAATTGTTTTTTGCTTATGAAAAAGCTCTGAAAGATGCTTCGGCGTTGGATTTTGACGATTTATTGATAAAAACCGTGGAATTATTGAGAAATAAGCCAGACATTCGTCACAAATGGCAGCAGCAATTCGAGCATATTCTGATTGACGAGTATCAGGACACGAATGCGGTGCAGTATGCGTTAATTAAACTGTTGGTTAATTCGCGTCGCAATTTATGCGTGGTTGGTGATGACGCTCAGTCGATTTATAGTTTTCGCGGGGCTGATTATACTAATATTCTCAATTTTGAGCGTGATTTTCCAGGCACGACGGTGGTTAAGCTGGAACAAAATTATCGTTCGACTGGCGCGATTTTGAATATGGCAAATGCGCTGATTAGTCATAATATTCATAGAACTGATAAAAATTTATGGACAGCGAATGGCGACGGCGTTGAGCCAAAATTATGGCAATTATACAATGAGTCTGAGGAGGCTTTGGCGATTGCGAATGAGATTCAGGCGCAAATTGCGAACGGCCGTCAATATAGTGACGTGGCGGTGTTGTACCGAACGAATGCGCAAAGTTACGCAATTGAGCGAGCCTTGCGTCAGAGCTATATTCCGTATAAAATCGTCGGCGGTCTGCGATTTTTGGATCGAGCGGTCGTTAAGGATCTATTGGCATATTTGCGATTGTTATATCAGCCGAGTGATCGAGTTAGTTTTTTGCGAATTGTGAATACGCCAAAACGCGGCGTTGGCGCGGTGAGTATTTCTAAGTTTCTGGACTGGAATGACGTGTCAGGGAAAGATATAATTAGCGGGTTGCTGGCGGTTGAGGAGGCGGATACTTTGACGGCGCGCGCAAAACGTCCGTTGCTAGAGTTTGGTCAAAAATTGCACGATTTGCAGCAGGAAATTGACGGATCTCCAGCCGAATTGATTGAAAAAATCATGAAAAGTACTGGCTATGAAGATTTTATAAACGACGGAACGCCGCAAGCTGAGGAACGAATGGAAAATATCGGCGTGCTTTTATCAGAAGCGAAGGCTTACGTTGACGTGGCGACGTTTTTGGAAGAGATGGCTTTGATGTCTTCGACGGATACAACTGCCGATCAACAAGTAACGCTCATGACGCTTCATGCGGCTAAAGGTTTGGAGTTTCCGGTGGTTTTTTTGGCGGGACTGGAAGAGGGGATTTTGCCGCACGCGAGGGTGTTTGATAGCGGCAACGCTGATGACGTCGAAGAAGAGCGCAGGTTGTGCTACGTTGGTGTAACTCGGGCGAGGGAAGAATTATTCGTTAGTTGTGCTAGTTCTCGGACACAATTTGGTCAGATTGGCTATAATATGCCATCGAGGTTTTTGGATGAGATGGGTTTGATGGCTGGTGGTGTTGATAGACCAGCTCAGCCGATGATAGAGCCTGATTTTTATTCAGAAGATATTGGTTTGGAAGTTGGTGATCGAGTTCGCAGCCCGAGTTTTGGTTCGGGGGAAATTATTGATAGCGAAGGGTTGAGCGTTACTGTTCAGTTTGACAATGGAAATATTAAGAAATTGAACGTCGAGTTCGCGCGCTTGGAGAAAATTTGATATAATAAGAACACCTGCGTTGTGGGTGTGAACTTATGGGTATAAGATTACAAGCAAAACACTATTCTAAGAAAATTACGTTCGTTTCTGGCGCGATATTGATGCTGGTTAGCGGTTTATTTTTTGTCAATCAAGCATTGGCTGACGCTACTAAGCCAGCGGCTAAGGCTGGCGAAAAGTTGGTGACGATTTACGACAGGGGCGCAGAAAAGACGATTGTCACAAAAGCGAGGACGATTCGCGAGGCTTTGAAATTGGCTAAGTTTTCTATTGATGAACGCCAAGACGTAGTCGAGCCGAGTCTTGATTCGGAGATGGTGGCAGAGAAGTACAGCATTAATATTTTCCGCGCTCGTCCAATAACAATCGTCGATGGAAATAAACGCTTGAAAATAACCACAGCTGAACAAACACCAGCTTTGATCGCGAAGGCTGCTGGGCTGACTTTATATCGCGAAGATAAGACGCATTTTACAAATTCTGACGATCTTTTGGTGAACGGTGTGGGTCTGGTAATGAAGATTGAGCGATCAAAACAGCGAACGATAACTGAAGAAGTTGATATTAATTTTGATATTGAGCAGATTAAGGACGATTCTCAGCCGATTGGATTTAAGAGTGTTAAGCAGCTTGGGGAAAAAGGTGTGCGGAAGGTAACTTATCAGGTTGAGGTAGAGAATGAGCGCGAGATTAGTCGTAAGGAAGTTGCTAGCGAAATCACAAAGCAGTCAAAGAAGCAGATTGAAATAATTGGCACGAAGCCTAAAAATCCATTGACGAAAAGTAAGGGCGCGCAGATATTTACCGACTCTAAGGGTGTAGCACATCGCGAGACGTATTATGATTTGCCGATGAATATTGTGATAAAAGCTTGTGGTAGCGGCGGTACTTATACAGTGCGGGCGGATGGCGCGAAGGTTGATAAAGATGGTTATATTTTGGTGGCGGCTAATTATGGTAATTATCCGCGATGTTCGGTGGTTGAGACAAGTATGGGTCCTGGAAAGGTTTATGACACTGGCGGATTTGCAGCCAAGCATCCGCACGGATTTGACTTAGCGACCGACTGGACGAATGGAGATGGGCGCTAAATGGCTTCTTCTCATGGACCAAAAAAATCGCTTGGACAGCATTGGCTGAAAGATCCGGAGATTTTGGCGGATATTGCTGAAGCGGCCGAATTGACGGGTGATGATGTTGTGCTGGAGATCGGACCAGGGCTGGGTACTTTGACTAGTCGCTTGTTGGCTCGGGCTAATTCGGTGACCGCTGTGGAATTTGACGCAGATTTGGCGCGAAAATTACCAGGGCAATTTCCGGGTAAGAAATTAAATGTCGTGAATCAAGATATATTGCAATTTGACCTGAATCAATTACCAAAAAATTACAAAGTCGTAGCTAATGTCCCATATTACATTACCAGCAAAATTGTTGAAAAATTGATGACCGCGGAAAATAAGCCGAGCATCGCGGTGCTGTTGGTGCAAAAAGAAGTTGCCGAGAGAATTGCGGCAGAGGCTGGGAATATGAGTGTTCTGTCTGTGAGCGTTCAGATTTTTGCCGAAGCGGAGCTGGATATTGAAGTTCCGAGGCAATTTTTTACGCCACCACCAAAGGTTGACTCGCAGGTTGTGGTTTTAAGAACTCGTAATAATCCGTTAATTACTCCAGAAGATCAGAAGGATTTTTTTCGAATTGTTAAGGCGGGATTTTCTGCTAAGCGAAAGAAGTTGCGCTCTAGCTTGAGCGGTGGGTTGGGGATTGATAAGATTGTGGCGGAAGAATTGCTGAAAAATGCAGGAATTTCACCAGATGCTCGCGCTGAAGATTTGGCGATTGAAGATTGGAAGAGGCTACTGAAAGAGTGGCGTCTACGATAATTGTTCTAGTGGTGATATAATATATATCATGACTAAGAAACACGCTTACATCACTACCGCTATTCCTTACGTAAACGGCTTGCCACACGTTGGGCACGCTATGGATTATATGTTGGCAGACGTGTGGGCGCGTTATTCCAGACAGAACGGGCGTGAAGTTCGTTTTCAAGCCGGCGTAGATGAGCATGGCAATAAAATTGCCGCCAAAGCTGCCAGTCAAATCAAACCCCTCAAGAATACGTCGATCAAACGCACGTCAATTTTAAGAAGATGATTTCCGAGCTGAATATCTCAGTGACGGACTTTATTCGAACGACTGACGCGCATCACGTTGCTGCGGTGCAGTATATTTGGCAGAAACTCGTTGAGGCTGGTTACATTTACAAAGGTTCATATGAAGGCTGGTATTGTCAGGGGTGTGAAGCTTTCGTTACGGACAAAGAAGCTGCCGATAATAATGGGGTTTGTCCAGATCACCAAACTCCGTATCAGCGTTTGAGTGAGGAAAATTACTATTTTAAAACCAGTGCTTTTTCAGACAACATTCGCCAAGCAATTGAGTCGAATAAAATGAGAATCGTACCTGAGTTCCGTAAAAAAGAGTTTTTGGAATTGATGAAAGACGGCCTGAAAGACGTGTCGGTTTCTCGTCCGCGTAAAAATCTTAGCTGGGGCGTGCCGGTTCCTGGTGATGATAATCAAGTTATGTACGTCTGGTTGGACGCTCTGAGCAATTACATTACGGTTATCGGTTATCCTGATCGTCCAGAAGAGTGGCAATCTTTTTGGCCGGCTGACGTGCAAGTTATTGGCAAGGATATTCTTCGTTTCCACGCTGGTATTTGGCCAGCAATGCTTATGGCGCTAGATTTGCCGCTTCCGAAAGTATTGCTTGTTCATGGATTTATCAATTCTGGTGGAATGAAAATGGCAAAGAGTCTCGGAAATGGTGTTGGTCCAGCTGATATTATTCCAGATTACGGCGCTGAGGCGTTTCGATATTATTTCTTGCGCCACGTACCAACGCAAGATGACGGCGACTTTACTTGGGAAAGTTTGAAGCTGCGTACAATGGTGAGCTTGGCAATGATTTGGGCAATTTGGTTCAGCGAGTCGCTAAAATGGTGCAGAGTTATCAAGCTGGCGTTATTGGCGACGCTCCACAATCAGAACACGATATGGGACCATATCGTCAGGCTATGGAAAGCTATATGTTTGACCAAGCAATGGACGAAATTTGGCTAATTGTTCGCTCTTTGAATCAATATATTGAGCGAGTTCAGCCTTGGCAAGTTGCTAAAAATCGTGATAAAGATCCAGAAGCAGAGTTGCATTTGAGTGAGATCTTGGCGCACGCTTGTGGCACATTATTGCAAGTGTCTGACATGCTTCGTCCATTTATGCCGCAAACTGCCGAGAAAATTCATGATATGTTTGCCAGTGGTGTCGTGCCGTCAGAATTGACGCCTTTGTTCCCGCGCAAATATATTCATACGCCAGATCCACGTGCTCCGAAAACAGAATCTCAGGTTAAATAGTTTATGATTGAGGCTGATAAGAAAAGTGCGACTGAGGGTTTACGTCTGATAGATTCGCATTGTCATTTGCATGATACGGAATTTTTTACGGACAATCGCGAGCAATTTTACAAAGAAACGGTCGAGGCGAATATTGGCATGATTTGTGTCGGTACTGGCCAGCGAAGTAGCCGCCAAGCTGTGGAATTTGCTGCGAATCATGAGTTTACTTGGGCGGCAATTGGCGTTCATCCGCACGATACGAAAGATGGCTGGGAAGATGTCAAAACTTTGCTGGAGAATAAGACGGAAAATTCTCCGATTGTGGCAATTGGTGAGATTGGGCTCGATTATTATTACAATAACAGTCCGCGGGAAACGCAAATTGAGGGCTTGGAGGCACAACTTCAAATGGCAATAGATTATGATTTGCCGGTAAGTTTTCATGTTCGCGATGGCGCAAAGGATCAGCCGTCAGTTTGGAGTGATTTTTGGCCAATCTTCGATAATTTTCCTGGACTGCGCGGTGTTTTGCATAGTTTTACAGATACTCGTGAAAATTTGGAAAAAGGTTTTTCGCGAAATTTGTATGTTGGACTTAATGGAATTAGTACATTCACAAAGGATCAATTTCAGAAAGAATTGTTCGCTTCAATCCCGCTGGAGCGATTATTGCTAGAAACTGACGCGCCGTTCTTGACACCAGCGCCGTTTCGTGGTAATATAAACAAGCCAGAATATGTGAGATTGGTGGCTGAATATTGGGCGAAGCAGCGAAATATTGATTTTGATGTTTTAAGCCAAGCTACTCTTCACAACACAAAAGAACTTTTTGGCATTTGAAAGTGGAGAAAATGAATAGTACGCCGGAATGTGTTACAAAAACACCTGAAATTGAAGCTCGCGAAAAACTTGCCGCTATTTTTTCTGACGCCGAGCAGCGCGGTGACAATTCTAAAGTAAGCCCTGAATTGGGGAAGACTGCGTTTGACGTAAATAATCTTAAAGCGAATATCCCTAATAACGAGGCGGTTGATTTTTGTAAACAGGTGCTTGGTGAAAATGAGAAGCCTACCGATCCTGTTGAGTCTGTGAAAGAAATTGGCAATATGTTAGCAGATCTTCGAAAAACTAAGGCTAACGAGGTGCAATAAGTGACTAAGTTTTTGAAAAAAGTACGAAGTTTGGTTTTTGCTGATGATAGCGACGCGGTGTCTTTATTGAAATTCCGTAAAAAAGATCGTCCATTAAAGAAATTTACCGAGCGCGAACTAATCCAATTGGAAAGTGAAATTGGCGCAACAATTTTTGGCGAGAAGCCGGCGTATGTTGCGCGGCGAGAATTTTTTAATTTAGATAAAGATACCTGGATTTGGTATGAAGAAGTTGCTGATGGTAAGGGCGGCCGGCAAGAATTGACGACACGTTATGAAGTGCAACCAAAGGGAATTTTGAAGATTCAGCCGAATTATCGCTATAGTTACTTGGAGGGCGATGAGCTTCAGAATTTTGTCTTGGCAACTAAGGAATATTACGAGCGAGTTTCTCGGCAATTGTATAAGAAAGATCCGCAAACCGGTCAGCCGCTTTGATATAATAAAAAAGTGAATAAAGACTATATCTATCTTGATCATGCTGCTGCCACGCCAATGGACCCGTTGGTGGTTGAGGCTATGTTGCCATATTTTTCTGAAAAGTTTTTCAATCCGTCTAGTCCGTACGCTCCAGCAATATTTACAAAGCGTGAATATCAAGACGCGAAGGCTCGGCTGGCGCGCTGCTTGGGTGTGATGGCTGATGAATTGATAATGACAGCTGGAGCAACTGAGTCTGTTAATTTGGCGTTCAATGCAGCAAATGGCGTAAGTTTAATTTCGGCAATTGAGCATGATTCGGTGATTAATTCCGCAAAAGCACGTTCGGAAGTGAAGCTAATTCCGCCAATGAAAAATGGACGAATAGACCCGAACGTGGTTAAAAAAATGTTAACGCCAGATGTTGGATTTGTTAGTGTTGCGCTGGTGAATCATGAGCTGGGCTATATCCAGCCAATTGAAGAAATTGCGGAAATTGTAAAAGCTGAGCGACTCAGGCGCCAAGAAAATGATGAACCTTTACCGTTGATTTTTCATACAGATGCTTCGCAGGCGGCGGCTTTGATTGACGTGAAGATTAAAAGGCTGGGTGTTGATTTATTGACATTATCTGCGGCGAAAGTTTACGGCCCAAAGCAAGTTGGCTTATTGTGGGTGCGACCTGGCGTTACGTTGAAAGCGAATATTTTTGGTGGTGGTCAAGAATTGGGTCTTCGCAGCGGAACTGAAAACGTTGCTGGCGTGGTTGGTTTTGCGACGGCTTTGGAATTGGCACAAAAACGACGTTCTGCTGAAGTGAAGCGACTGCGAAAGTTGCGGGAAGAGTTGGTAAAAGATTTGAAGCAAGCTTTTCCTGAGATGTTGATATCATCAGATATGAAAAAAAGTTTGGTGAGTTTTTTGAATATATCATTTTCTGGAATTGACGCTGAAAGATTGGTGTTCTTATTAGAATCTCGTGGAGTTCTAGTGGCTACGGGTAGTGCTTGCGCGGCTAATTCTGGAACGCGTTCTCATGTGCTAGCGAGTGTTGGTCTGAGCGAATCAGAGATTGACGGAAGTCTAAGGCTTACCTTAGGAAAGTTGAACAATGATGAGAATATAAAGCGAGCTGGCGAATTTATCATCGAAGCTGTGCAAACGGAAATGAAGAGGACTCGTCGATGATCCATAAACTAGTTGGTTTGATTATTTGCTGCTTTGGTGATTTTTGGACTTAGCGCATATTTGTCACCGAATGATTTGGGAAAATGTCAAAGTGTGGGCGAGGGTGATTGCCGTAAGGCTGATGCAATAGTTGTTGTCAGTGGCGGTGACACGAATGCGCGAACTGACGAGGCTATTAAATTATATAAAGAAGGCTGGGCGCCGTTGATTGTTGTGTCGGGCGCGGCGGCCGATAAAACTGGCCCGTCCAACGCTAAGGCTATGTGCCAGCGGGCGATTAACAGCGGCGTTCCTGAGAAAGCCATTGTTATGGACGAGTCTTCCGAAACGACCAGACAAAACGCCACTGAAGTGAAGAAAATTGTCGATTCGCGAAAAATTGAAGATGTGATTCTGGTGACGAGTGGTTATCATATGCGTCGGGCGCAACTCGAATTTTCAGCACAGTTTAACGATGTGAAGATCCGGAGCCATCCTGTTGCTTCTGATAAAAACTGGAGTTCGTGGTGGTGGTTGACTCCGTGGGGCTGGTGGCTGGCAATGGGTGAACTAATGAGAATTGGGCTATTTGCTATGGGGTTATCCAGATGAGTAAAAAAGTTTTTGTTGGAATGTCGGGCGGTGTGGATTCTTCCGTGGCCGCAGCACTTTTGGTTGAGCAGGGTTACGATGTAACGGGTGTTTATATGAAAAACTGGTCTGAAGATCTTCCTGGAATGCATTGTCCGTGGGCGGAAGACGTTGCTGACGCCAAGCGTGTGGCGGTTGGTTTGGGCATTGATTTTCGAGTTTTTGATTTCCAGAAAGAATATAAGCAAAACGTTGTCGATTACATGATTCGCGAATATCAAGCGGGTCGCACACCAAACCCAGATATTATGTGTAATCAAGAAGTGAAGTTTAAGATATTTTTGGAGGCTTCGTTGGCGGCTGGAGCGGATTATATCGCGACAGGGCATTATGCGCGCGTTGCTCATGAATCGTCTTCGTCAGCCAAATTATTACGCGCTCGTGATGATAATAAAGACCAAACGTATTTCTTATATCGAGTGACTTCGGAGGCTTTGTCAAAAACCATATTTCCGTTGGGCGATTTTACTAAGGCGGAAGTTCGCGAAATGGCGAAAGAGCGTGGTTTGTGGACGGCTAGCAAAAAGGAATCGATGGGAATTTGTTTTGTTGGGCAAGTTGGAATTCGTGAGTTTTTGTCGGAATATGTTAAAACTGCGCCAGGAAATATCATTGATCAGCAGACGGGATCTGTCGTCGGTAGACATGACGGCGCAATTTTCTATACGCTTGGTCAGCGTCATGGTCTGAATGTAGGTGGCGGACTGCCTTATTATGTTGTGGGTAAGGATATGGAGAAGAATGAAGTTTACGTGTCGCGCTCGATTGATAATGATAATCTGTGGCGAAAAGAACTTGGGCTGGCGGATATTCATTGGATTAATCAAGCACCGCATAAAGATAAGGATGTGCAAGTCCGGTTGCGTCATCGAGGCGCTTTATTCGACGCAAAAATTGACGGAGATATTGTGCACCTTTCTGCTTCGGAGCGTGCCGTAGCCGCGGGTCAATCTGCGGTAATATATGACGGTGATGAATGTTTGGGTGGCGGAATCGTGAAAACAGATTGACGTTATAGGAAAAATAGTGTAAACTGTTCTAAAGTAAGGAATAATAAAACGTAGAGTTAAAGGAAGAATTAATTTTATGCTAGCAATTCGTTTGCAACGTTTGGGTCGCAAAGGTTATCCAGTATATCGCTTGGCGGTACAAGAAGCACATCGTCATCCATCAAGCGGTCGTGTAGTCGCTTATGTAGGTAGCTACAACCCACACACTAAAGAATCAAATATCCAAGTTGAATTGGCTCAGAAATATTTGGACAATGGTGCACAGCCAACACCACGCGTAGTTAAGCTATTGAAAGAAGCTGGTGTTAAGTTACCAAAGTGGGTTAAGGAAGTTTCCGCTGACAAGCACAAAGCCATCCGCAATCCAGAAACTTCGCAAGAATCAACCAAAAGAAGAGCCAGCTGAAGAAGTAGCTGAATAATTTGTTGAGATTGGCGATTTGATCTATAAACCCCATCTGTAAGGTGGGGTTATTTTATGGTATAATTACACTCATGAATGCCCAAAAAATACGTAGTAAATATCTTGAATTTTATAAAAAACAGGGTCACGCCGTTGTTGAGCGTGCGCCGTTGATTTTAACTAATGATCCGACGACTTTATTTACGGGCGCCGGAATGCAGCCGATGATTCCGTACTTGCTTGGTGAGGCACATCCCGAAGGTAAGAGAATTGCCGATTCTCAAACGTGTTTGCGAGCGCAGGATATTGATGACATTGGCGACAATCGTCATACGACATTTTTCGAGATGCTTGGAAACTGGAGTTTGGGCGACTATTTTAAGGAAGAGCAAATTGGCTGGATGTGGACGTTTTTGACTGAGGAAATTGGTCTTGATCCGCAGAGATTGTACGTAACGTGTTTTATTGGTGCGCCGGAATATAATATCGATAAAGATGTTGAAGCGGCTAAATTGTGGCAGAAAAAGTTTGCAGAAAAGGGTATTGATGCAAAAATGGCGGATATAGGCAGCGAAGAACAGGGAGCGGCGCGTGGTGTAAATCCAGGTGAAAGAATTTTCTTTTATGACGGCAGTAAAAACTGGTGGAGTCGTAATGGTGGTCCAGAAACTACTCCGGTTGGTGATCCGTGTGGTCCGGATAGTGAGATGTTTTATGAGTTTGATTTCATTGAGCATGATCCAAAATTTGGTGAAAATTGTCATCCGAACTGTGATTGTGGTCGATTTATGGAGATTGGCAATAACGTATTTATGGCATATAAAAAAGTTGCTGAGGGGCAATTTGAGCCACTCGATAAGCCAAATATTGACCATGGATCTGGACTTGAGCGAATCGCGGCTGCAGTAAATAATAATCCTGACGTCTTTAAGATTAGCTTGCTTTGGCCGATTATTGAAAAACTACAAGATCTGAGCGGCAAGGATTACACTTCACATACCGAAAGTATGCGAGTGATTGCTGACCATTTGAGGGCTGCGACGTTTATGGCAGTTGATGGGTGTGTGCCAAGTAATAAAGAGCAGGGCTATGTAATGCGTCGTCTGCTCCGTCGGGCAATTCGCTATAGCTTTGATTTGGGTATCGAGCAGAATTTCCTGCAAGAAGTTGTGCCGACGATCGCTGATTTGTACGAAGCTGATTTTCCAGAGGTGAAGGATAATCGCGACAATATAATTGCTGTCCTCGTTAAGGAAGAAAAAGCTTTTCGCCAGACTTTGAGAAAAGGTTTGCGACAAATGCAGCGCTACATTGACGATGGTTTGACTGGTGAAGAATTGTTCACTTTGTATGACACTTTCGGTTTTCCAGTGGAACTCAGTACGGAAGAGGCATATAAACAAGGAATTAAACTTTCGGACAATTGGCGTGAGGAATTTGCTAAGAAAATGGATGAGCAACGGCAGCGCTCTAAGACGGCTCGTAAGGGACAATTTAGCGGCGGCTTGGAGGGTCATGACTCTATTCATCTGAAATATCACACGGCGACACATTTGTTGGGTGCAGCGTTACGCAAGGTTTTGAATGCGCCAGATTTACAGCAGCACGGAAGTAATATTACCGCCGATCGATTACGCTTTGATTTTAATCATGACAAATTGACGCCAGAAGAAACAGGCGGTCGAAGATCAAGTTAACTCTTGGATTGATGAAGATTTGCCAGTTAGCTTTGCTGTTTATTCGACCGACGAAGCGTTGAGTATGGGCGCAATTGGTGCATTCGGCGAGCGTTACGGTGATGAGGTTAAGGTTTATTCTATTGGTAAAGATGATAATATCGTTAGCTTTGAAGTTTGCGGCGGCCCACACGTCGAACACACTGGAGTTTTGGCTGAAGATGGCAAGCGATTCAAAATCACCAAAGAAGAATCTAGTTCGGCTGGAATTCGTCGAATCAAGGCTGTTTTAAGATAGATAATTAACTGTTGCTCTAAAATCACAAGCGTTATATAATATTTATTATATGACATTGAAAGACATGTTGAAGAAGTCTGATAAAGATAGTCGCGAACTATTGGTTAGCTTAGATATTGGTACGGAGGTGGTTAAGGCGTTAATCGCTGAAGTTAAAGACGACGAGCTGAAGATTATTGGTGTTGGTCGAAAACAGCAGGAAATGGGCGATATGCATAGCGGTGCGATTGCTGATATTGCTGGGGTTGTGGCGAATTGTGAGGAGGCTCTGTCTGAGGCTGAGGATCAAGCTGGCGTTCAGGGTAAGCGAGTTGTTATTGGCATCGCGGGCGAACTGGTCAAAGGTGTGACGAACACTATTCGCTATCGCAGGCCGCAGCCGAATAAGCCGCTAGATATTGCCGAGATGGAATTTATCATTGAGAAAGTTCAGGAGCGAGCCCAGGGAAAAGCTCAGGCTCAAATTGCACTGGAAACTGGCAATGAAGATGTTGAAGTGAAGCTGGTTAACTCGGCATTGGTGAGTATTCATATTGACGGATATAAAGTTTCGAATCCGATTAGTTTTCAGGGGCGAGATGTGGCGGTGCAGATTTACACGGCGTTTGCTCCGATGGTTCATATTGGCGCGCTGGAGAAGGTTGCGGACGAGCTTGCGTTGGATTTAGTGGCTGTGGCTGCTGAGCCATTTGCGGTGAGTAGGAGCGTTTTAGGATCGGATACGGATAGCAATTTCACGGCGATTCTAGCGGACATTGGTGGTGGCACGACAGATATTGCAGTTGTTAATGACGGCGGAGTCGAAGGCACGAAGATGTTTGGTATTGGTGGACGAAGTTTCACTAGAACTATTGCGGCTGACCTGGATTTAAGCTTCAAAGATGCAGAAAAGTTGAAGTTGAATATTGATAATGAGAATTTGAAGCCTAGCGTAAAGAAAAAAGTTGACGCGGCGATCGACAAGACTTTGGAAGTTTGGCTATCGGGTGTTGAATTGGCGCTGAGCGATTTTGATAATGTCGATTATTTGCCGAATAGGATTTTACTGTGCGGCGGCGGATCGAGCCTAAAGAAAATTACTGAAGCTCTGAAAACTCGACGCTGGCCAGAGGAGTTGCCTTTTACTAAGAAGCCTGTGGTTCAATATATCAATCCAAGTGATATTACAGGAATAGTTGACGAAACCGGAGATATTAGCGATCACACATTCGTAACTGCAATGGGCTTGTTGCGAGTTGGATATGATACAATTATCGGTAGCCAAGACGGTAATAGTTTAGTTGAAAGTAAATAGGTTGTTAAAGATTTAAAATGAATAAAGACGTTATTTATATCGATGTAGAAGACGACATTACGACGATAATTAGTAAGATTAAGGCGTCGAAAGAGAGGATTATTGCGTTAGTCCCGCCTCGAAGAATTGGCGTTTTACAGAGTGCAGTCAATATCCGATTACTAGCTCGGGCGGCGACTTCGGCGGATAAGAGAATTGTATTAATCACGAATGATTCGGTTTTGGCTGGATTGGCGGCAACGGCAAAAATTCCTATTGCAAAAACACTTCAGAGCAAGCCGGAAATTGCGGAGATTCCAGTCCTGAAAGTTGATGACGACAATGATGTGATTGATGGCGGCAAGCTGGCGGTTGGAGATATGGCGGATTCCGCGAAAAGATCAAAGAAATCCGATGAAGACTCTGCCGTAGATAATGTTATAGCTGACGCAAATAAGAAGGAGCCTAAGGGGTTGGACTCTCTGAAAAAGATGGTTAAAAAACCGAAAGTCCCTGATTTTAATACATTTCGTAAGAAGTTCTTATTGATAGGCGGTGGTGCTTTACTTTTGATCGTATTTTTGGTTTGGGCAATTTGGTTTGCTCCACATGCTACGGTCGTTATTTCAGCAAAGACTACTAGTATGACAGTCAGTGATACTGTCAGCTTGAATGAAACAGCCACTACAAGCGCAAAATCTAATGTCATTAAGTCTGTAAAGAAAGAATTAGCAAAGGAAGTTAGTGTTGAATTTTCTGCTACAGGCAAAAAGAATGTTGGCGAAAAGGCGACCGGAGTGGTGGTTTTTAAGAATGTTTCCCCAGATAGTGTTACTATTGCAGCTGGTACAATTTTAAAGAATAGTGGGTTATCTTACACTTTAAATTCTTCTGTAACTGTTCCAGGTGGCTCTTATCAGCGTAATTGCCCTGGGTATATTTGTCCGGGATCTGCTTCTGGGTCTATTACCGCCAGTGAGGGCGGAGCTCAGTATAATGCGGCAACTGGTAGTATGAGTATTTCGGTTGATGACATTTCTGCGTCGCTACGGTCTGCTACTAGTGGCGGCACCGATAAAACTGCAACGGTTGTGACGGCTAGCGATATAGAATCGGCAAAAAGCAAGCTGAGCGAAAAGAAGATTGATGGATTAAAGGAGCAATTGTTGTCATCATTCGGCGATTCGGCAACGGTTATAACGGAAAGCTACGTTGAAAATCGATCAGATCCTAACCCAAGTGTAGCGGTAGACGGCGAAGCGACTGGAGCTGTAACTCTGAAATCGACAATTACCGCCAGCGCGTTGGCTATTGATAAGAATGAACTAAAAAACTTTGTGGAAGCAAAGCTTAAAGAGGAGATTTCTGGTAAGAAGTCGCAGAGAATTTATGACAATGGAGTAAACAAGGTTGCGTTCTCGCAATTTTCTAAGGCGCATAATACACAGACTGTTCGCTTAACTACGAATGGCAAGGTTGGTCCAGATATTAAAGAAGCGAGCGTAAAGGATCAAGCCAAAGGCAAGAGTTACGGAGAGGTTCAGTCTGCTATTGAATCTATCGAAGGCGTTGAAGATGTCGATGTTAAATTCTCGCCATTCTGGGTTAAATCTGTTCCAAAGATATCAATAAGATTAATGTCGAATTTAAGATAAAAGATGTCAAGTAAAAATTTTTTAGCGCTGGATGTTGGATCGCGGCGAATTGGTTTGGCTATGGCGGATTCGCAAGTGAAAATTGCCGTGCCGTTTGGTTGGTTGGAGAATAATGAAAATATCGTCCAGGAAATAACAGAGCTAGTATTGAGGCACGATATTGATACGATCGTAGTGGGCTATCCGCGAAATCAATCTGGCGAACCAACAAAGCAGACGGAATTTGTAGAAGAATTTGTTAAGCAATTTGAAGACATTGAGCTTGATACTGAGATTGTTTTTCAAGATGAATCTTTAACGAGCGTGCAGGCCGAGCAGAGATTGGGGAATAAAATTAAAGATAAGGGCGAGATTGATGCGGAGGCTGCTAGCATAATTTTGCAGGATTTTTTGGAGGAGAATTATGAAAATTCGTAAACAACGTATTTGGCTATTAGTGTTGTCAATAGTTGTGGCTATCGCTGGAATCGGCGCCCTTGGGGCAACGGTGTGGTATAAGCAGATGCTTGCTCCTGCCGACGTAAATAGTCAGCAGACCTTAAGAATTAATATTAAAGAAGGCATGGGATCTAGTGATATAGCTAAAACTTTAGAGGATAATAAAATTATCAAACTCTTTAGCGTTTTCTATTTATACAAGGCTCCACAATTCAGCAAGCAAGTTTAAGGCTGGCGTCTATTCTGTAAAAGCTTCACAGTCTGTCGATGAAATAATTAATCATTTGACCAGCGGTAAAACTGATGAGATCGCTATAACATTTTATCCTGGATCGACTTTGAATAAAAAAATAAAGAATTCTGACGGTAGAGAAGTTGAATCCGTGTTGCTTAAGGCGGGATTCTCGGACGATCAGATAAAAAAGGCATTTGCCGCTAAGTATGACAGTCCAGTTTTTGCAGGTAGACCGGAAAATGCTGGGCTTGAGGGGTATATTTACGGTGAAACATTCTATATTTCTCCGGATGAAACCGTAGAACAGGTTCTGCAGCGCTCAGTTGATCATTTGGAGAAAATTGTTAAGGAATATAATCTGGAGGAGAAATTTAAAGCTCGTGGGCTGACCTTATATCAAGGGATAACACTAGCGTCGATTATTCAGCGCGAATCGATTGGCTGTGGGTCTGGCGCGGAAACTTGCGAGGATCAGCGTAAGATTGCTAGCGTATTTTACAATCGCCTGAAAGCCAATATGCCGTTGGGCTCCGATGTAACATATCAATATATTGCTGACAAAACAGGTGTAGAGCGCTCGCCAAACCTTAAGTCGCCATATAATGCACGTATTCAAAAAGGCTTAACTCCTGGACCAATCGCTTCGCCTAGTTTGAGTGCGTTGAATGCCGCCGCCGATCCGATAAACTCTGATTATCTATATTTCCTGAGTGGCGACGATGATATTACGTATTTTGCAAAGACCAACGAAGAGCACGAGGCTAATGTCAAGGCTCACTGTCAAAAGAAGTGCCAGATTTCTTGACAAAAACGCATTTTATAAAATTTATTGACTTTATTGTCAATATTGTGTAAAATAGATGTTAGATCATTTGTCTAATTTATCAACAGGGGTGAATTACGATAAATGACCTGCCAAAATTGTCGCTACGGATATAGCAAAACTAATGTAGAATAATAATAATCAATTAGGTCGACAACATATCCTGTTCTATTGCGAGAAGAAAGACAATTTGGTAGAGGTGCTGATGGTAACATTGGCGCAAGGAGAACGATTATTCGTAACCATTTTACATCTCTTCGGAGTAAAAAACGTAAACTGCAATCATTTGCAATTTACGGTGGAATATTTTTATTGACTATATCATTTTTGATCTACGGCAATAGCGGTAGTAATGTATCCGCTGAAAGATCAAAAACTTTGGCCTCATCTGAAACTACTGGTGTTTCATCGGTATCTAAGTCTGCTAAGTCTAAAACAGCTTCAGTAGATGAATTAGCAGCAGCTAATGCTGTAACTAACTTGGCGGAAACGGCGGAATTGCCTTCGGCTGGTGACTTGCGCGAGTCTGAAACTTCACTAACAATTAAGAAGAGTCTTTCTCAGAATGATGCAGAAGTTATAACAAAACCTGACATTGTTAAGCCAGACACTTCGGCGGCGCGTGGTATTTCATCTTACGTGACAAAAGAGGGTGATACGATGGAGTCTATTGCTAAGAAGTTTAAGATTTCATCTCAGACGCTTCGTTGGGCTAATAATACAACTTCGGACGCTGTAGAGCCAAATAAGACTCTAGTTGTGCCTCTCGTTGACGGTGTTGTTTATACTGTTAAAGACGGCGATACTGCCCAATCTCTGGCAGAAAAGTATAAGACGAGCGCTGAGCGTGTTGTTCTATACAATGACATCGATGACGGCGCCAAGCTGTCTACTGGCTCTAGAATTGTGTTGCCTGGAGGTGAACTTCCAGAAAATGAGCGACCTGGTTATGTTGCTCCGCGAAGCAGGTCGTACGGAAATCGATACTCTTCGGCATCATCTACTACTACGAGCGCGAGTCGAAGCTGGTTGACCGCTTCTGTCGGTAACCGCTATGCAGCAGGTAACTGTACATGGTATGCATACGAGCGTCGTTTGCAGCTTGGTCGTCCGATTGGTAGTTTCTGGGGTCATGCTAAGGCTTGGAGTGCTAGTGCTCGTGCTGCTGGGCTCGTGGTTAACAATGTTCCAGCGCCGGGTGCTATTATACAGAATGTTTGGGGTGGCTATGGCTATGGACACGTCGGTATCGTGGAACGAGTAGATGGTCAGAATATCTATGTTTCAGATATGAATTATGCGGGTTATAATATTATCTCTTCTCGCATCGTGCCGCTGCTGAGGCTGGTCGCTATAACTTCATTCACTAAAAATTTAAAATGACACCAGTGTAACACCCCGTCGACCGATGGGGTGTTTTTTGGTATACTAAAGATATGTTTGTAGATATTGCAAAAGTTTTAGTGCGCGCCGGTAGAGGCGGTAATGGTGTAGTCAGTTTTCGTCATGAGAAATACGTCGATAAGGGCGGTCCTGATGGCGGTGATGGCGGTCGTGGTGGTGATATTGTTTTTTTGGCGACGAAGGATCTTAACACGCTGTTGAATTTTCGGTATAAGCCAGAGCTGAAAGCCGAAAAAGGTGGTGATGGCGGAAAACGTAATAAGCGAGGAAAAAGTGGTGCGCCGCTAATCGTTAAGGTGCCAATGGGCACCCTAGTGAAGTGCGACGGTATGGTAATTGCGGATTTGACTGAAGATCAGCAGCAAGCAGTGGTGGCTCGTGGTGGAGATGGTGGATTTGGAAATGCACACTTTACGTCTAGTACGCGCCAAACGCCTAAAATTGCTGAACTTGGTGAGGCTGGCGAGGAATTCGAGGCAGAGTTGGAATTGAAATTATTAGCCGACGTTGGTTTGGTCGGCTTTCCGAACGCTGGTAAGTCGACGTTCCTGAGTGTGGTTTCTAATGCGCGCCCAGAGATTGCTAATTACGAATTTACGACTTTGACGCCGAATTTGGGAGTGGCTGATGTTGACGATGGGTCGATTTTGATCGCTGATATTCCGGGGTTGATCGAAGGTGCGTCGGAAGGTAAAGGTTTGGGCGATCAATTTTTGCGTCATGTCGAGCGAACGGCCGTGCTGCTTCATATGATTGATGTATATAGTGATGACCCGGCGGAGAAATATCAAGCAATTCGTCGCGAGCTGGAAAAATATTCTGAATCATTAGTGGAGCGTCCAGAGATAATAGCGCTGACCAAATGCGAAGGCTTGGATGATGAGATTATTGCTATGCAGTCGACTGCCCTTCAAAAAGTAGCTAATGGCGCGCCGGTCGTGGCGATTTCTTCCCAGACACACGACGGAGTGACTGAGCTTCTACGAATGTTGCGCGATGAAGTTGCTGGGTATCGAGAGCGTGAAGCTGAGATTGTTGATGAAAGAGGAAGACTTGCCGACAATTTCGTTGGACGATCAGGTTGTTTCTGATGCTTGGTCTGTAAGGCGTGTTTCTGACGCTGAATTTAATGAGACTGACGATGAAGATGAGAAGATTGAGTTTATTGTTACGGGCGCTAAAATTGAAAAGTTTGCTCGTCGGACTAACTTTGATCAGTTTGAATCTGTTAATCGCTTGCGAGATATTATGCGAAAAATGGGAATTACTCATGAATTATTGCGTCAGGGGGCGATTGGCGAAAGCTTGATTCAGATTGGCGAATCTATGCCGTTTACGCTGGTCGAGCAATAGATTCTGCTGGTGTAAATTAGCGTGAGCTTGATGATATAATATAAATATGGCGCAAACATTTTTCTTCTACGATCTTGAAACTAGCGGTCTTAATCCCAGGCAAGATCGAATTATGCAATTTGCTGGTCAGCGAACCGATATGGATTTGCAGCCGATTGGTGAACCGTATAATATTCTCGTGACACTAAATGACGATACGCTGCCGAGTCCTGATGCGTTGATGGTGACGGGCATAACGCCGCAAAAAACTGTCGAAGAAGGCTATACTGAGGCTCAATTTGTGCGTATGTTAAGCGAGGAAATATTTACGCCTGATACGATTGCTGTTGGATTTAATAATATCCGTTTTGACGACGAGTTTATTCGTCATTTGTTCTGGCGGAATTTTTACGATCCATATGAGTGGACTTGGAAAGATGGTCGATCCAGATGGGATTTATTGGATGTGGTACGCTTAACCAGGGCGCTTCGACCTGAGGGAATTGAGTGGCCAATTGATGATAAAGGTGAGCCGAGCAACCGCCTGGAGCTCATCACGAAAGCTAACGGAATAGAACATGAAAACGCCCATGACGCGCTAGCGGACGTGACCGCGTTGATTGCTGTGACTAAATTGATCAAGCAGAATCAGCCGCAAATGTACGACTATTTGCTGAAAATGCGCGATAAGAAATTGGTTCAGAAACTGGTGAATGTCGATGATAAAAAACCTTTTGTTTATGCGAGTGGTCGTTATGACAAGGAATTCGCCAAAACGACCGTGGCTTTTCCGCTAACCACGAGCCGAAATGGTGGCGTGATTGTTTATGATTTGCGCTATGATCCGACGCCGTTTGTTGATCTGAGCGTTGAGGAATTGTCGGCGAAGATATTTGCAACATGGGAGGAAAGGCAAGCTGAGGATTTCGTTAAATTGCCAGTTAAGGAATTGCAATATAATCGCTGCCCGGCAGTTTCGCCACTTGGCGTGTTGACTCAGGGCGATGGCTGGAAGAAGATTTCTCTGGACGCGGAAACTGTACAGAAGCACCAAGATATTTTACTTTCTCATCCAGATTTTGCCGAAAGGCTGCGTAGTATATTTGAGAATAAGCCAGAGTTTAAGAAAATGACCGACCCGGAAGCGCAATTGTATGACGGATTTTTGGACAATAGCGATCGAGTTCGCGTTGAAGCCGTACGTAATGCTGATGAGCGCGAATTGGCTGATTTTCATCCGGATTTTCAGGATGAACGATTGTCGCCACTATTGCTGCATTATAAAGCGCGAAGTTTTCCTAATTTGCTGAGTGAAGATGAGTTGCGACAATGGGAAGAATGGCGAACTGGGCATTTACAGGCGCAACTGCCGCAATTTATGAAATCTCTGCAACGATTAGTGCCTAATGCGACTGATGAACAACAGTTTATTTGCAAGAATTGCAGTTATGGCTGGAATCAGTCCTACCTTCTGTTGACGCCTGAAATGCGGTTATGCTAAAATCAGAAGGATGGTTTCGCATAGGAAAACAAAAAATGGGGGAGTGATGTTAATTAAGAACAGAAAACGCGCAGTATACAGAGGGGCGCTGTCCTTAGTATTTGTATTTGCATTATCAGCATTGGCAGTCTTATCTCCTTTGGTTAGAGCAGAGGAATCGCCTAAGTATACGTGGAGGGATATAACTGTACCAGGAGATGATGAATTTAGAGAAGCGATTATTAGTCCAGACGGATCAAAGCTTTTTATACTGCGAGAAGATGCTAATACTGGCGATATGAAATTGTTAATCTCCGCAGATAATGGTGCAAGTTGGAATAGTTTTGCGATGCCAGATTCCGCGAATAGATTGCTAGTAAACACAGACGGGTCTAAGATGATTGTGAATGGTCGGCGTGGAGAAAAATCTTTTTATACGTCAACTGACGGTGGGCGTAATTGGGTGAAGTCTAGTAATATAGACCCGAGTAATAATCATTTATTTATGAGCCCAGACGGGTCCACTCTGGCTAGGTGTGGAGATGATGGTGAAACTCCTCCGCTTTATGTTTCTACTGACGATGGTCAAACTTGGACGCAAAAAGGTAATATTTGTCCTGAGCGTGTGCTTGATGGCGGAAAGATGATTGCAATAAATACAACTCCGAGTGTAGTAAAGAGGTCTAATGATTACGGATTAACTTGGACGGATGCTGGAGCTCACAGCCCCTATGATGTAACACTTGCGTCTATTAGTGCTGATGGCAATAAACTGTTTGATGGTCGCAAAATTTCATTAGATGGCGGCGTCAGTTGGGCGCCTATTCCTACTAAAGTTCCGACTTGGAAGACGGATGACTATATTACGCAGACAGGCATTAGCGACGATGGTAAGAGATTGTTCGCTTATGTTCGACCAGGTGTCCTAGACGCTTCAAATTTGCCATATATTGTAATATCGGTGGATGGTGGTAAAACCTGGACGACGCGGGGTGATAGTGTGTTTGGTTTTGGTAGTGTCTATTCGTCTTCGTCGATGTCCAGAGTGTTCGCGATGTTCTATGACATGACAACGGGCGCACCTTATTATCGCCTGGCGACCCTACCGACGCCTCCATCTGTAACTCCTGGCGGTATCGGCTCAGGTACAGGCGGAGCTGCTGCTCCATCTTCGGGTATTTCAACCACTACAACGTCATCCACTTCCAGTAAAAAACCGGAAAAATCATCAAAACTTGCCGAAACAGGAAACTCTGTTTGGCTAGTTAGTGGGTTAGCTGTTATCTCCGTTGTAGCTGGCGGATTAGCACTAAGAAAACGGCTGTAAGTCGCGCTCTTTTAAAATCGTTGTACATTTTTATAAAAAACTGTTGACACGGCGTATGCGCTTATGTTAATTTAAAAGCAATCATTACTATGTAGTGAAAACAAACAGTAAATTGGGTGAGGGACCAATGTCATGTAATATGCCAGAGTAGGTATAAACTATTCGTATATAACAAAAACAAATTGGGAGGAAAAAATGTTATATAAAAACAAAATAAAAGTACAAAACATATTAAAGAGCGCAGTAGCTTTAATGCTTATGCTCACGCTGTCTTTATCCACGGCTCTGTCACCACTGGCTAAAGCAGAAGAAGCAAGGTGGACATGGAAGACTTTAACGTCAGCGCCAGCTTCTAGTGATTTGAAAGGTGTTTACGTTAGTCCAGACGGCTCAAAGCTTTTTATTAAAGAGGAAGATAGCTCTCATAACGCAACCTTATGGATGTCCGCAGATGATGGGGCTACTTGGAGAAAAATATTTTCGAAGCAGATCAACTTAGAGCACGCATCGTTTAGCGCAGACGGGTCTAAGATGGTATTGGGAAATCTTGGAACATCGTATTTCTATATATCAACAGACGGTGGTCAGAGTTGGACGGAGCGTCAGAATAATGGCGTGGTATCTCCGATTATTAGTCCAGACGGCTCCTTTTTAGTTAGCTGTTCTGGTAGCGGTGCTACTGGCTATACAACTCACATCTCTACTGATGATGGTCAGACCTGGACCCAGAAAGGTACTAATAATGTGTCGTGCGTTGGGTATGCGTCTAATAACGGTGCAATGATCGCTCAAGGTAATAATGGTGATCTGGCGAAATCAACTGATTATGGTCAGACTTGGACAGAAACTCCCGGTGTTTTAAACTATGGCCGCCCTCATTCATACAGCAATAACGGAAATAACATATTTGAGGGAGATAGGATTTCATTGGATGGCGGTAATCACTGGACTCCTTCAAACGCTCCAATCCCAGCTGGTTACGCATTATACCGGACTAGTATTAGTGATGATGGCAAGAAGCTGCTTATTAATACTGAGTCGCTTACTGGCGCCAACCATAATACAGTGACGCTTTTTGCGTCAGTAGACGGAGGCAGAACTTGGCATTCGGAAGAGGCTCTCATGAGTGATACGGTTATGTCGAATGACGGATCTAAGTTGTTCAATGTATACACTGACAACAACGGTAGATTTGTCTACCGTGTAGGAACTCTGCCAGCAGCTCAGCCTGTGACTCCTGGTTCAGGTGCAGGTGGAACTGTCGCCTCATCCACAGGCTCTACTTCTGCCACTCCTGGGCAAAAGCCAGGAAAAGCATCAGGGCGTTTAGCGGAAACGGGAATCTCTGTTCAGTTAATCGGTGGATTAGCTGTTGTGGCTGTCGCCGCTGGTGCGTTGGTGCTGAGAAACGGCTGTAAGTCGCACGCTTGATTATTCGTATATAACAAAAACAAATTGGGAGAAAAAAATGTTATACAAAAATAAGAAAAACGTATTAAGGGGTGTAATGGCTTTTGTCTTTATGCTCACACTGTCTTTATCTACAGCTCTGTCACCACTGGCTAAAGCAGAAGAAGCAAAGTACACGTGGAAGACTTTAACGTCAGTGCCAGGTACTAGAATGAAAGAGATTTATATTAGTCCAGACGGCTCGAAGCTTTTTATTCAAGAGGAAGATAGCTCTCATAACGCAACCTTATGGATGTCCGCAGATGATGGGGCTACTTGGAGAAAAATATTTTCGAAGCAGGTAATAATAGAGTACGCAGTGTTTAGTGTAGACGGATCTAAGATAGCAGTAGAACTTTTTGGAGGTGAGTCTATCTATGTATCGGTAGACGGTGGTCAGAGTTGGACGAAGAATCAGAATAATGGCGTGATATCTCTGATTATGAGTCCAGACGGTTCCTTTTTAGCGGGATGTTCTATTAGTGGTAGTGCCTACACAACCTACATTTCTACTGACGACGGTCATAACTGGACTCAGAAAGGTACTAATTCTGTAGAGTGTCCTACTTATGTGACTAATAATGGAACGCTAATAGCTAAAGCCGCTAACAAAATAGCGAAATCAACTGATTATGGTCAAACTTGGACGGAAATTTCCGGTTTTTCAAACAATGTATCGGCGACATCATTCAGCAATAATGGAAATTACATATTTGATGAAGATAGGATTTCGTTGGATGGTGGTAATCACTGGACTCCTTCAAACGCTCCAATCCCAGCTGGTAAGGAAGTTGTGAGAACGGGTATTAGTGATGATGGCAAGAAGCTGTTTATTAATACTGAGCCGCTTACTGGCGCTAACCCTAGAATAATGACGCTTCTTACGTCAGTAGACGGCGGCAGGACTTGGCATTCGGAAGATCTTCGCGAAAATAGGATGGCTATGTCAAATGACGGATCTAAGTTGTTCAATGCGTACGCTGACAACAACGGTAGATTTGTCTACCGCGTGGGAACTCTACCGACACCCCAGCCTGTGACTCCTGGCTCAGGTGCAGGTGGAACCGCTACTCCTTCAACAGGTTCTACTTCTGCCACTCCTGGGCAGAAACCAGGAAAAGCGTCAGGACGTTTGGCGGAAACGGGAGCTTCAACTTGGATGGTTAGTGGGTTAGCTGTTGTGGCTGTCGCAGCTGGTGCGTTGGTGTTAAGAAAACGGCTGTAAAAAATTAGGTCATAGACGGAGCGAGCTTTTGAGATTCAATCTCATCATAAGGCTCGCTCTTTTTCATACTGGAAAGTAGATAAATTGATAATAAAATAAGTTCGCTTTTTTGATTTGGTGTAAAGTGGCGGATTTTTCTGTTGATTCGTCGTTGCGCGATTTCGCCGGCAATGCTAATGAATTCCCAGAACAGGGCAGAAAGTGATTTTCTGAGGATAATTGCTGATGGTACGATAATTGCCCAGAAAATAACCATTAAAATTGCGGGCAGGCTGATGTTCGTGAAGGGGATTTTTCCTAGGAAAAAGAAGAAAAATAGCTGGTCAATCACAAAAGGCGCGAGTAGTATCGCTCCGAGTGTTATAACTAAGTAAATGCCCAGCTTTCTCATAGATCTAACTGTAGCAAATAAGATATTGACTTGCAATCATAAGCGTAATGTGTTTTAACTCTGATTTATGCCGACGGTTGGACTGGAAAAAATTGTCAAAAACCTGTATAATATAGCGGTTATGACAGAGGTAATTCGTGTTAAAGGTGCTCGTGAGCACAATCTGAAAAATGTAGATATTGAGATTCCGCGAGATCAGCTGGTGGTGATTACTGGGCTTAGTGGTTCTGGGAAATCCAGCCTGGCATTTGATACGATTTACGCCGAAGGTCAGCGCCGCTATATGGAGAGCTTGAATTCCTATGCGCGTCAGTTTTTGGGGACGATGGATAAGCCTGATGTTGATTCGATTGAAGGGCTTAGCCCAGCGATTTCAATTGACCAGAAGTCGACCAGCCGCAACCCGCGATCTACCGTGGCTACAGTTACCGAAATATATGATTATCTGAGGCTGTTGTTCGCGCGAATTGGCGTGCCGCATTGTCCGATTTGTGGCAATGAAGTGACGCGTCGCACGACTGAGGTGATTATTGACGAGATTCTGCGACAATTTGTCGATAAGCGAATTTTGCTATTGGCGCCAATTGTTAAGAATAAAAAAGGTGAGTTTGCGCATATTCCGGAGCAATATCAGCGACTTGGTTATGCCAGGGTTCGCGTGGATGGCGTGGTGTACGCGCTGGATGAATTTCCGGAGCTGCAAAAAAGCTACAAGCATAACATCGAGCTGGTTGTTGATAGGCTGGCGTTGACGTCGGAAATGCGATCTCGACTAAGTCAGAGCGTTGAGCAGGCGCTGGATTTGGGTCAGGGAGTTATCGAGGTTTTGGATGCGGACAGTGATGAAGTGAAGACATTTTCGCAGAGATACGCTTGTGTTGATCATCCTGATGTCGATATCCCAGAGCTGGAGCCGCGATTGTTTAGTTTTAACGCGCCGCAGGGAGCTTGTCCTGTGTGTACGGGTTTGGGGTCGAGGCTGGAGGTTGATCCAGAATTGGTCTTTAATAACAATTTGACAATTTCTGAAGGGGCAATTCGACCTTATAATCGAATGAATTCTGACGCTTGGAATATGAAGCGATTGGCGTCTGTTGCTGAAGCTCACGGCTTTAGTTTGAAAGTTCCCGTAGGCAAGCTTTCTGATGATGCTAAACATAAAATATTATACGGAACTGGTGACCAAAAATATCGCGTTGATTTGGGCGGCGGTCGGCATTATGATACGACTTACGAGGGTGTTATTCCTAATCTGGAGCGACGCTGGAAGGAAACTGATAGCGATTTTATGCGACGAGATATTGAGCGATTTATGCGCGAGAGGGATTGTTATGCCTGTAAAGGTGCGCGCCTGAAACCTGTGGTTTTGGCGGTGACGGTTCATGAATTGAATATTGTTGACGTGTGTGATTTGAGTGTCGATGATGCATTGGATTTGTTTGATAATAAGCTTCAATTGACTGAGCAAGAAATGACGATTGCTCGCTTGATTGTGAAGGAAATTAAATCTCGTTTGGCATTTATGAGCAATGTTGGGCTGAACTATTTGGAACTAAGTCGAGCGGCTAACACGCTTAGTGGTGGCGAGGCGCAGCGAATTCGCTTGGCGACGCAAATTGGTGCTGGACTTCAGGGCGTGCTTTATGTGCTGGACGAGCCGTCAATTGGACTTCATCAACGTGACAACGACAAGCTGATTGATATGCTGAAGCGCCTTCGTGATTTGGGCAATTCTGTGCTGGTGGTTGAGCACGACGAGGACACGATTCGTCAGAGTGATTTCTGGTTGATATGGGACCGGGAGCTGGTGTGAATGGCGGTCAAGTAGTGGCAATGGGGACGCCTGAAATTGTTGCGAAAAATGAGAATAGTATAACGGGTCGCTATTTATCTGGGGCGGAAAAAATTGCCGTTCCGAAAAAGCGTCGCAAAGTTGTGAAAGATAGAAAGTTGATTGTTCGTGGCGCTCGCGAAAATAATCTTAAGAACATTGATGTAGAGTTTCCTTTGGGTTTGATGACTGTAGTGTCTGGTGTTTCTGGTAGCGGAAAGTCGACGCTTGTGAATGATATTGTGGCGCGGGAACTAGCGGCGGAACTTAATCGCGCAACGACGGCGCCAGGGTTGCACGACGCTATAGAAGGTGTGAATTTGCTTGATAAGACGATTGTCATAGATCAGTCGCCAATTGGTCGAACGCCACGCTCCAATCCAGCAACTTACACTGGGATTTTTACGCCTATTCGCGAGCTTTTTGCTAGCACGCCCGAGGCTAACGTTAGAGGCTATAAATCTGGGCGCTTTAGCTTTAATGTTAAGGGTGGCCGCTGTGAAAATTGTCAGGGTGATGGTGTGATAAAAATTGAAATGCACTTTTTGCCGGACGTTTACGTTCAGTGTGACGAATGTCACGGCAAGCGTTATAATCGCGAGGCGTTGGAAATTAAGTATAAAGACAAGACGATTGCTGATGTTCTGGATATGACAATTGATCAAGCGGCGGAGTTTTTTGACAGTGTGCCGAATATTGCGCGAAAACTTCAGACGTTGGTTGAGGTTGGGCTTGGCTATATTAAACTTGGTCAGCCAGCAACTACTTTTTCAGGCGGTGAGGCGCAGCGAATTAAATTGGCAACGGAACTCTCCAAGCGTTCCACTGGAAAAACTATGTACATTCTGGACGAGCCGACCACCGGGCTTCATTCTGCTGACGTAAAGCGACTGTTGGGGATTTTACAGCAATTGGTTGAGGGCGGTAATAGTATGATTATCATTGAGCATAATTTGGACGTCATAAAGTCAGCCGACTGGATAATTGATATGGGTCCAGAGGGTGGAATTGGCGGCGGTACGGTTGTGGCTTGCGGTACGCCTGAAGATATTGCCAAAGTACCAAATTCGTTCACTGGCAAATATCTGAAAAAGATGCTTTAAGATTATTTTTTACGCTTGGTTTTCGAGAGGAGAACCGACAATTGTTTTCTTAATAAAGCGCGAGTATTTGGCTGTTTCAAAGCATGAATAATCATTGGTGAGACAGACAGGAAAATGATGAGGATTGCTGCAACTTCAATATTTACGCCTGCTTTGGTCAAAAACTCGCCAGCGTAGAAGCCTAGATAAACGAATGCTGACGACCAAAGAAATCCACCGATAAGATTGAAAGTTAAGAACGTTTTATAGTGCATTTTACTGGCGCCGGCAACGATTGGGGCGAAGGTTCTTACAATTGGTACAAATCGAGCCAGGACGATTGTCGCTGAGCCATGCTTGTCATAAAACTTTTCTGTTTGCTCCAAATATTTTTTCTTGAAGAATCGGGAATTTTCTTTTTCAAACAACTTGCGTCCAACTTTGTGACCAAAACTATAACCAACACTGTCGCCTAGCACTGCCGCTACAAAAACCAAAAGCGCAAAAATGTGGATGTCAATGTGTAGAATGTTTTGCTGAACCATATATCCAGCGGTGAAAAGTAGACTGTCGCCAGGTAGGACGAAGCCGATTAGTAGACCGGATTCTGCGAAAATTACTAATAAAATTGCCAATACGCCGAAGCTAGTTATCAAGTGAATAAAAGATTCCATATCTTAATTATAACATAATTAGCGTATGCAGATTGAGCTATTCTTCAATAAATCCGCCAGATTGTCGCGCCCATAATTTTGCGTAAACACCGCGTTTTTTATTGATGAGATCGTCGTGCGACCCGTCCTCGACAATTTTCCCATTTTTCAAAACAATTATACGATCCAACTTAGCAATTGTAGATAAGCGATGGGCAATGACAATTGAGGTTCGATTCTCCATCAGCGTTTTCAAAGATTTTTGAATCAACGCTTCTGACTCAGAGTCCAGTGCTGAAGTCGCCTCGTCGAGGACTAGGATTGGCGCATCTTTTAGGATTGCCCTAGCAATTGCAACTCGTTGTCGCTGTCCGCCAGATAATTTAATTCCGCGCTCGCCAACCATTGTGTCAAAACCGTCTTTAAGTCCAACGATAAAATCGTAAGCGCCAGCTTTTTTGGCGGCTTCTTCAATTTCTGCGTCGGTTGCATCAGGTCGGCCGTAAGCAATGTTTTCGCGTACAGAGCGGTGGAATAGTAATGGCTCTTGCGGTACGTAAGCGATTTTGGCGCGCAGGCTTGCTTGGGTGACTTCGGAAATATCTTGTCCATCGATGGTAATTTTTCCCGAGTCAATATCAGCAAAACGTAATAGCAATTTGGTGAGCGTAGTTTTTCCAGAACCGCTCGCTCCAACCAAACCTATTTTTTCGCCCGGTTTAATATCCAGAGAGAAGTCGTGGAATAGAGTGTCGCCTTGACCCTCGTCGTGCGTGAAAGTTACTTTATCCATAGAGATTTCGCCGTTTGTAACTTTTAGCTTCAAATCGCTTTTATCAATCAATGTCGTTGGCGTTTGTAAGACTTCTACCATGTCATTTGCGTTACCGATAATTCGGTTGTAATTGCGCATAATTCCGTTCATATTCCACAATTCATGTGCGACGCTACCTGTGTAAGTGATGATAAGATAAACAGACGCCACGGACACCAAATTATTCTGGGCTGCGTACACTGCGAAGGCGATTGCTCCGATTTTAATAACCATGTTGATTGACGAATATATAGTGCTGACTTTCAAAAATCCGCGCATTACGTCGAGGCTCGAGTTTCGCCAAGAGTTGACGGTTTTTGTGAAAAATTTCTGTTCCGTAGCTTCGGCGCCAGATGACTTGACCGCTAGAACGTTTGAGATTACGTCGGCTAATTGTCCGTTCAATTTATTGCTGGCTTTGGCTTCTTTTTTTGTCAATTTCGCCATTGGCTTGGATCCGTAATAAACGACGATGCTGAAAACGATTGAGAAAATGAGTAAGAACAGCGCGTATTGCCAGAGGAGAGTTGATAGGACAATTATTGAACCGACCAGTGAAATAACTAGTGGCAAAACTGACCAAATTATCGTGTCCCAAAAACTTTCTACCGCGCCAACTAATTTATTTGTTTGGCTAACGAGCGACCCGCCGAATTTATTTGAATGGAAGAATAATGTTTGGTTGGTCAGTTTGCTGAAGCACTGAGCGTATAAATCTCGTTGCATGGCGGTTTCAAATGTCCAGACGAGATATAGAACTAATCGCCAGCCGATGACGCTTGACCATAATTCACTGACGCCGTATAAAGCAATTAGTGTCCATAGGTTTTTGCGTTGTGCAGTTGATTATGCTGGATGATGCTAAGAAGTTGGGCAATTATGAGCGGCCCGACAAAAATGGTAACCACGAGAGTCAGCATTGCAAAAAATATTGCCAAGTTTCGACGGTGTTTGTATGGCTCTGATATCTTCCAAAATAGACGAAATATTTCTTTGCTGTTCGGTTTGTTTTTCAAATCAATTCCTTTCGATGATAAATTAGTATTTATAAACTGCACAGAAAACTGAGCGTTCTTAATTATTCAAAATGTATATTAGAGGAACTCGCCAGTGGGAGTTCATAGACTTTGATTATTATAGGGAATATATAGATATAAGTCAATTTGTGGAGCAAAAGCCTTGTTTATTTATTGTAAATACTTTACAATAGGAACATGACGCAAATTGTTAGGCGATCAACAAAACACACGAATGATGTGATGGCGATTTTAAAGAGCAAACATCACGCGACGAATGCGGAAATTGCTCAGGAATTGCGGAACACTCATCCTGAAGTCAGCGACACGACGGTGCATCGAATAACTCAGCGCCTGTGTGGCGACGGGATGATTGGTTTGGCACCATCGACCAAAAAGGGTTGCTTGCGATATGATATTCGTAAGGACGATCACGATCATTTTGTGTGTAGTGACTGCGACGGCTTGATGGATGTTAAAATTGCCGATGAGATGAGAAAACAGATTGCGCATGAAATTAGCGATTGTTATATTGACGGCCCGTTGGTTGTGACGGGAGTTTGTAAAAATGCCAGAAAAGGAGGAAATAATGGCTTTATATGAAATTACAACAAAGCAAGAATTCGAAGATAAGGTGCTAAAAAGCGACGGTCCTGTGCTAGTTGATTTTTGGGCGCCGTGGTGTCCGCCATGTCGTGCAATGGCTCCGCTTTTGCATCAAATTGCTGAAGAAACAGAGTTTGATATTGTTAAAGTTGACACTGAAGCAAGTCAGGAAAATGCGCAATTAGCTATGGAATACCGCGTGCAGGGAATTCCAAACATGAAGATTTTTGTTGGCGGCGAGGAAGTTGCTGAAATGATCGGCATGAAGCCAAAGCAGACGTTGATTGACGCTTTGGAAAAAGCTGCGAAATAAAAAATAGAAGGGGGATTTATGAAGGGTTTTAGTGGAAATATCGAAGAGCTTACATTGGCAAATAATAATTTTCGTCAAGTTCTATATACTGCGAAGCATTGCCAATTGGTGTTGATGAGCTTGCCTGTTGGCGGGGAAATTGGTTCGGAGGTTCACGAGGAGAATGATCAATTTTTCCGATTCGAGTCTGGCGAAGGTAAGGTTTTGATTGATGGCAATGAATATATTGTTTCCGACGGTAGTGCTATTATTGTGCCAGCGGGAGCTGAGCATAATGTGATAAATATCGGCGAGGAGCCACTTAAGCTTTATACTATTTATAGTCCAGCGCATCATAAAGATGGAATCGTTCGAGCAACTCGCGAAGAAGCGGAGACTAACGAAGAAGATTTTGACGGTGTAACCACAGAATAAATTGTCGCCAAAGGAGAAAGTTTCTACCAATTATGTCTCACAAAGGATCAATCGCCGGCAAGATGTTTAGCTCATTCGGGCGGGCAATTTTTCGTGGAACTGCATGCGTCATATCGCTAATTTTTAGGATTGTACCGCAGAAGGACCGCGTACGGGTGATCGTTTATCGTGATGATGGTAAGATTTTATTAGTTAGAAGTCGCTTTAGTCGTCAAGAATGGGCTTTGCCAGGAGGCGGAGTGAATCGTAATGAGAGTTATGAGCGGGCTGCCGTTAGAGAAGTCTTGGAAGAAATTGGATTAAAGATACATAATCTGCGATATCTCGGAAAAGCTAATTCTCATGAATCGTATGCCAAATTTTCAGTTCGAGTTTTTGCGGCGCACGCGTCTGATTATGACATAAAATGCAACTTTGAAATAATGGAAGCCCGGTGGTTTAATATGAATTATCTTCCTGAAGAATATTACGCTTTGTATGCTAATAAGCATCAGTAGGCGGCTCTGCTTTTATGTATAATATGAGTATGAACAATCGACAAATTTCCCAGCTTGAAATAGTAAAGACTAAAGTTCGGCAGTTGCTAGGCGGCGACACTTCGGGACATGCTGATGATCATGTCGAGCGAGTGGCGTTGCTGGCAGAGCGTTTCGCTAATGAATGTAGCGAATCGGTGAATCTGCAAGAAGTTCTGTTGACGGCTTGGCTACATGATGTTGATGATTATAAATTAGTCGGTAAAACGCAGGCGGAAAAATTGACGAACGCAGTAGATATTATGGCGCAGGCAGAGATAGCTGATGATTTAAGTCAGGTTGCGCTGGAAAATATTGCGGCGATTGGTTATAGCAAACGGCTGAACGGCAAGCAGCCGCAGCGGCTGGCGGGGAAATTAGCGTCTGACGCTGATATGTGTGATGCTATTGGTGCGGTCGGCATTGAGCGGGCGTTGACTTATGCTTGTCATCACGGCGGTCGGATTTTTGATCCTAAAGTCTGGCCGAATGTCAATTTGGCGGCGCACGAATATAACGCTGATGGCAATACGCATAACACTGACGGATTTATCAATCACTTCTTTGAGAAGCTGCTGAAATTGAAAGGTTTGATGTTGACTGAACCAGGACGAGCAGAAGCAGAAAATCGTCATCAAATTATGGTTGATTTTCTTCGCGCCTATTTTCACGAAAAGAATGCGCCCGAGTGGAGTGAGTTTTTGGAGGAATATTTACGTAGCGTCGATTAAATATTGAAGAATGGTTAGCTTTCGCTTTTTATTGATCTGATCAATAATTTGTAGTTATATGAAATTATGACAAAGTATAAAATTGAACGGATTTATGAGTCGACCGCGTCAGACGATAGTTATCGTGTGCTGGTTGATCGATTGTGGCCACGCGGAATTAGCAAAGAACGAGCTGCACTGAACGAGTGGAATAAAGAAATTGCTCCGACCGACGAATTGCGTAAATGGTTTAACCATGATCCAGAAAAATTCCCGGAATTTTCTCGCCGTTATGTGAAGGAGCTGGATAATAATCCTGTGGCTGCCGAAGCAAAGAATAATTGGAACGAACAATCTGTAGTTACGCTGTTATATGGCGCCAAAGATACGGAACATAATCAGGCGATAGTTCTCAAAAAGTGGTTGGAAGATTAGTCAATCGCTAGAAGAATGCTTGCATAATTGTCGTATTTAGATTGTAATATATTTAATGAATCAAGCATTGCAAGCCAAGCTGAAAACTTTGCCGCGAACGCCCGGTGTTTATTTTCATAAGTCGGCGAGCGGCGAGGTAATTTATGTTGGCAAGGCGGCGGTTCTTAAAAATCGCGTACGTCAGTATTTTCAAGATTCGCGCGGGCGAGATAATAAAACTATGGCGCTGGTGGCGGAGATTTTTGATACTGATTGGATTGAAACTGAGAGTGAGGTTGATGCGCTGTTTTTGGAAAGCGAGATGATCAAGCGGTATATGCCGCGATACAATGTCTTGCTTCGTGATGATAAATCTCAGATGTATGTTCGGATTGATATGAAAAGCGATTGGCCGACGGTCAGTTTTACGCGGAATCCTGCCGATGATGGTGCGGATTATTTTGGTCCATTTTACAATGGTTTTGCGTTAAAAAAAGCATTGCGCTATTTGAGGCGAATTTTTCCATATCTCACTCACCAAAGACGCCCCGGTCAATCAAAGTTGGATGAGGATTTGGGTTTAAGTCCGAAGATAAGTGATGGCTCGGATGCGTATAAAGCTGGTTTGCGTAAATTGATAAGTTATATTAAGGGAAATCGCAAGGCTATTGCTGTGGAGCTAGAGCGTGATATGAAAACGGCTGCGGGACTTCATGATTTTGAGCGGGCGGCAAGTCTGAGAAATAAGTTGCGCGCCATGCAAGAGCTTCAGCGACGCGTTATGTTTGGCGATAAGGAATTTTTGGATATTTCAAAAGACAAAGCACTGACTGATTTAGCAAAACTACTTGGCTTGAAAAATATTCCAGTGCGAATTGAGGGTTATGATATTTCACATATGAGCGGACGTCAGGTTGTGGCGAGTATGGTGGTCTTTACGAATGGTGCGAGCGATCGTGCGGAATATCGCAAATTTAAGGTGGGTGAAAAAAACGACGATACTGGAAATATGTATGAGGTGATTTTTAGGCGACTTGGCGAACGAAACATCAAAAAGCTGGGGTCGTCCGGATCTGTTGTTGATTGACGGCGGAAAGGGTCAACTTTCGGCGGCGATTAAGGCGAGGGATGAGCGCGGAATAAAATTGCCGATTATTAGCATCGCCAAACGCGAGGAAGAAATTATTATTCATAAAACTGGCTCGCAAATTGACGTAACGCGCATTGAAGAGTTGCAAAAATCTATTCATCAGGATGTCGCTATTCACGAAGATAATGATGTGTATGTGGTAAATTTGCATCCTGCTCAACGCAACGCCGGCTCGCACTCAAAGAACTTACGAGGCTCTGCTATTGATGACGGTTCCAGCCGGGACAATTTTACAAAAAGTTCTATTGCGACGACGGACATTGTCAAGCTTTTCCAGCGGATTCGTGACGAGTCGCACCGATTTGCTGTGAGCTATCATACAGCGCTGAAGCGTCAAAATCAGACGAAAAACCAACTGGAAGAAATTCCGGGGATTGGCCCAAAGACACGCGCGAAATTGTTGAGGAAGTTCGGTAGTGTGAAAAAAATTATCGAGGCGGATTATACGGAATTGCAGGCGGAAGTTGGCTCGAAAAAGGCGAATTTGATTAAGCACTTATCTTAAGTTTGGGCGACTAATCGACAATAAAGCATAAATTATATATAATAAGACTAATGAAAAGACAATTTGCAACGTTTTTGATTCGGCTGATTCTTAATTCGGTAGGTATTTGGGTTGCAGTGCGGCTTCTTGGAAACGAAACTCCGGGCGCAACTTCTGCGTGGACGTTTATGATGGCGGGGTTGATATTTTCGGTAGTGAATAGCGTATTGAAGCCAATTGTTACAATTTTGGCTTTACCTGCGATTTTGTTGACCTTAGGTCTGTTTACCTTAATTGTAAATGGCTTTATGGTTTACATTTCATTAGCTTTGGCGCCAGGAATTTCTATGACTTTTGCGCATTCAATTATTGCCGGGATTATATTGAGTTTGGTAAACTATATTATAAGTAGCGCGCTGGTTTTGCAGCGGGAAGAAAAGGAGTAATATGTCAATTGATACAATTTTACCGTACGTGACGCTTGGATCTGCCGTACTGATGATTATCGCAATTTTGTTGCAACAACGAGGCGCAAGTTTGGGCGCAGGATTCGGCTCGTCTGGGGAATTATTCACTACTCGTCGCGGATTTGATAAAAACTTGTTCGACGTAACTATTGTTTTTGCGGTGATTTTTGTGTTATCGATTTTGGCAAGTATGATTTTGCCGGGATTGCAAAAATAGGAGAATAGATTTGAGCTCGGATAATTCGTCATGGAATCGTTTTGCGCGGCTAAAAGTTTCCAGTAAAGATGTCAATAAGCGTCTGCGCAAGATTGAAAAGGGAAGTTTGCGTCATGCGCATAAATTCGTGACATCCAGGCTGGATCGCTTATCTAATGTGCGACGTCGGGTTTCTGTCTGGATTATTCTAGTATTGGTGATGATTGGCGCCAGTGCGGTGCAGTGGCATATTTCTCGCAATTCTTTCACGACAATGGCGTACACTTCTGGCGGATCATATTCTGAGGGTGTGTTGGGTCCTTTGGAAAACTTAAATCCGATTTTCGCAAAAACCAATGCTGAAAAATCCGCCGCGAAGTTGCTATTTTCAAGTTTGTATCGATATGACTCAACGGGCAATATAAAGGCTGACATGGCGGATAGCATCAGCGTGAACGATAAAGAAACTGAATATACGGTTAAGCTAAAGAAGGGCTTGAAGTGGTCAGACGGGCAAGATTTAACGGCGGACGATGTAATTTTTACGTTGAAGTTATTGGCGAATCCAGAAGTTGGAGCTGAGATATCTGGCTGGAAATCTATAAAATTCGAGAAAGCGTCTGACGATTCGGTGAAGTTTATCTTGCCGTCGTCATATTCGCCGTTTGTCCACGCTTTGACATTTCCGATTATCCCTAAGCATATATTAAAAGACGTTAAACCGTCGAATTTACGTGAACATGATTTTAATAAGTCGCCTATATCCAGTGGTCCATTCGCCTTTAGGTTGTTGCAGAATGCAACTAGTGATGGTAGTAAAAAAGTGCTATATTTGCAGTCGAATGGCAATTATTATGGTAGCACTCCTAAGTTAGAGCGATTCCAGTTGTACGCGTATCCGACGCAGGATGATATTGCGAAAAGTTTGCGTACGCGAGAAATTACAGGAACTCCAGAATTAATTTATAACGATCAATCCGCCGAGGTAAAATCTATGTATGTCGCAGAAGCGCATTCTTTGAATAACGGAGTTTACGCGCTGTTTAATAACAACAGTCAGTTCCTGCGATCAAAAGCTGTTCGCCAAGCTTTGTCACTCAGTGTCGACGCATCCAAGCTACGCCAATCTTTGTCATTGTCTACAGAGGAATTATCTGGCCCAACGCTTAACAAATTCCTGGGAAAGAATTCAAATTCGTCTAGTTATGACGTCAAGAAAGCGAAATCTCTACTGGATGCTGAGGGCTGGAAGAGTGTAAATAATGTTCGCCAGAAGGGAAATGATAAGTTAAAACTCAACGTGGTCGTTTTGAAGAATAGCAATTACGAAAAGGTCGCCAGATACTTGGCTCAAGTTTGGTATGACGAGCTGAATATAGAATCGGATATTAAAGTTGTCGATCCGAACGACGCCACTCAAAATATTCTTCAGACAGTTTTGCAACCGCGCAATTTTGATGTGTTGGTTTATGAGCTATCCTTGGGCGGCGACCCCGATGTTTACGCCTATTGGCATTCTTCACAGGCAACCAACAATGGTTTGAATTTCTCCAATTACAATAATGCAATAGCGGATGATGCTTTAGAGAGCGGTCGATCTAAAATCTCAGCTAAGCAACGCGCTGATCGCTATGCGAAGTTTACTGCTGTTTGGCAAGCAGACGCCCCGGCAATTGCCTTGTATCAGCCGAAGTTTGACTATATTCATATTCGGAACGTTAAAGCCCTCGATGTAAGCACCGAAGTTGTCAATCCCGTCGATCGTTATGTTGATGTTCAATATTGGGCGACAGAGAAAAAGTCCGTTTACAAAACCCCATAATCGGGTATAATGGTAAGTGGTTATGCGGGCGTGGCGGAATTGGTAGACGCGCTAGCTTGAGGGGCTAGTGAGCATTGCGCTCGTGGAAGTTCAAGTCTTCTCGCTCGCACCAAACATATTGCAGCTATTAGACGATCTGTTTGTGATATGTTTTGTAAATCTGATATAATAAAAGTGGTGGCGCGTTGGCGGAGCGGTTACGCAGAGGTCTGCAAAACCTTTTAGACGAGTTCGACTCTCGTACGTGCCTCCAATTTTTGATAAATAGTCCTGAGTGTTGGGCTATTTTTTATTTTGCGAAATTGTACACTTTACTTAGTGAATATAGTATAATATAAGCAGTCTGGCGTGTAGACGTCTGGACTGTATATAAATAAGCGCGAGTGGCGGAATTGGTAGACGCGAGGGACTTAAAATCCCTTGACCAAAAGTCGTGCGGGTTCGATTCCCGCCTTGCGCACCAAAGTTGTAAAGAAAGTAATATTGAATAGGAAAGGGACAAAGGTAAGAAATGAGTCCATTGGTAATTACGCTTATTGTTGTAGCAGTAGTTTTATTAGTACTCGTAGGAGTTGTAATCGGTGCGTACAACAGCTTAGTGGTACTGCGCAACCGCGTAGAAGAGGCATGGAGCGACATTACTGTTCAGCTAAAGCGCCGAACTGATTTGATTCCAAATCTTGTCAACTCAGTAAAAGGCTACGCTACACACGAAAAAGAAGTGTTTGAAAGGTTGCAGAGGCTCGTTCAGCAATTATGAATGCTGGCAGCGTGGCTGAAACTGCTAAGGCTGAAAACGCTTTGGAAGGCGCGTTGAAGAGCTTGTTTGCCGTATCTGAGGCTTACCCAGAATTGAAAGCAAACCAGAACTTCTTGCAATTGCAACAAGAATTGGTTGACACTGAGGATAAAATCCAAGCAGCTCGCCGATTCTACAACGGTGGTGTTCGCGACTTAAACACGAAGATTCAGACTTTCCCAACAAACATCATCGCGGGAATGTTTGGCTTCCAAGCTAAGGAATTCTTCGACGTTGAGGACCGTGCAAGTGTTGAAAATCCGGTTGAAGTAAAGTTCTAATTGAACCCTGAAATGAAAATCGCTCGTCTATTTTTAGCGGGCGATTTTTGATATAATTAACTTATGTATAACGCAGTTTCTCAAAACAAACGCAACACAATATTAATTATGTCTGTGTTTGTGATAATTATTGGAATTATTGGTCTGTTTATTGGAGCGGCAACCGATAGCTATTCACTGGCGCTCGTCATTTTTATATGTGCAATGTTATATGCTTGGTTGCAATATTTTATAGCTGGCAAATTGGCTATGATGATGACTGGCGCTCAGGAAATTAGTAAAAATGACGCTCCTGAACTTTGGCGAGTGGTGGAAAATTTGTCTATCGCCTCTGGTATGCCGATGCCGAAAGTTTATATTATCGATGATCCAGCTCCAAACGCTTTTGCTACTGGTCGCGATCCGAATCACGCCATCGTTGGTGCAACTACTGGGCTTTTGGATATTATGGACAAGCGTGAGCTGGAGGCTGTTATGGCGCATGAAATGAGCCACGTGCGAAATTACGACATCCGTGTGAGTATGATTGCTTTTGGTCTGGTTAGTGCGATTGGTCTATTTGCAGACCTGGCGCTGAGAATGATGTTTTATAGTGACGACCGTGATAGTGATGTTAATCCTATTGTCTATGCTCTCGGGCTGATCGTGGTTATATTGGCGCCGCTTTTGGCAACGATAACCCAATTGGCGGTTAGTAGACAGCGTGAATATCTGGCGGATGCTTCGGGAGTATTATTGACACGAGACACTGAAGGGCTAGCAAGCGCGCTGGAAAAATTGCGCCAATACGGCAGACCAATGCAAAAACAAAGTTCTTCCACTGCCAATTTGTTCATGAATAATCCTTTGAAGCCCGGATTTTTCTCAAAACTATTTAGTACTCATCCACCACTAGAAGACAGAATTGCAAGATTGAGAAATAACGCAACAAAGATGTAATTATGGCAACAAAAACCTCCAAAAAACGAGTAGTCAAGAACCCTAAGAAGTCAAATGCTGATCATAAAAAAAGTGCATGGTCTGGTATTAAACGTGACTTTAGTAAATTGAATCAGCAGCGGCGTAATTTTCTGCAGCGTCGCCCTCATCGTAGTTTTCGGTTAACTAAGCGACGAGATTACCAACGAGATCTTAAAATTCCAGGATATTGGTCGCTGACTAGCGAAGCTTGCCGTCTAGTGTGGCGCAATAAGAAAACTTTTTTGGCGTTAATCATCGTCATGTCAATATTGACGTTTGCCTTAGCTAGCGTCATGTCCCAAGACACATACCAACAACTTAAAGACGTAATGAATCAGGCTGAGTCGAATGGATTCGGCGGAATTTATACAACAATTAGCTTATTCTCTGGCGTTGCGGTTAGTTATATTTCCGGTAGCGGAACGGCTGGTGGAAATGTGCAGCAAGCGGCGGGAATTTCCTGGGGCTGCTCACTTGGTTGTCGTCTGTTTGGCTAACGCGAGCTATTTTAATTGGTAAAAAACCGAAAATGCGCGATGGCTTATATAGTTCTGGGTCGCCTATAATTGCGCTGATAATTGTCATCGGAGTTTTCCTAATTCAAATGGTGCCGGCGGCAGTGGCGGTGATTATTTATAGCGCGCTTAATGCTTCGGGAGTGTTAAATCAAACGCCGATTCTGATGGCGGCTGGCGGTGCGGCAATTCTAATAGTGGCGATGTCTGTCTATTGGGCGACTTCTACGGTTTTTGCGATGATCATCGTAACATTGCCGGGAATGTATCCGTTTCACGCGCTGCGTTTGTCGGGCGATATTGTGACGGGGCGAAGACTAAGGATTTTGCTGAGATTTGCGTGGGCTGTTGTTCTGTCTGTGCTTTTGTGGGCGGTTGTTCTGATACCGGTAATTCTGCTTGACGGCGCGCTGAAGGGATGGATTAGTGGTATCGACTGGCTGCCAATTGTCCCAACAACTGGTTTGATTTACTTTACGTAACGATAATTATGATTTCTGTATATGTATATTTGTTCTACAGAAAGGTGGTTGAAAGTGACACCAAAAAAACCAAGAATTGACGAAATTAAAGACCTGTTAAATCGTTATAGCTACGAATACTACACCTTGGACAAACCGAGTGTAAGCGATGCGGTTTATGACAGCCTGATGGATGAGCTGAAGAAAATTGAATCGGATCACCCAGAGCTGATTACTGTCGATAGTCCTACGCAGCGAGTTGGAAATAAGCTGCTCGACGGTTTTCAAAAAGTAAAGCACGTGCGCCGAATGGTTAGTTTGAGTGATGTTTTTGATAAAAGTGAAGTTGAGGCGTGGATTGAGCGAACTGATAAATTGATACCAGGTCAGCGACATGAATTTTTTACGGATATAAAAATGGATGGCTTGGCGTGCGCGTTGATTTATGTCGACGGTGTGCTATTCCAAGCTGTGACACGTGGCGATAGTTTTGTTGGCGAAGATGTAACGAATAATGTCCGGACCATTAAAAACGTACCGCTTCGTCTGCGTAAAGCGGCAGGTTTTGAAAATTTTTTGCGCGGTCGGACAGAGATTCGTGGCGAAATTGTCATGCTGAAACGGGATTTTGAGGAGCTTAATAAAAAGCAGGAATCTCTAGGGCTGCCTACATTTGCTAATCCGCGCAATTTGGCTGCGGGAACAATTCGTCAATTAGATCCTGCGCTGGTGGCGGCGCGCCCGTTGCATTTTCGCGGATATGATGTGATTCGCGATGATGGTTCGGAAGTTCCGACGAATAGTTTTGCCTATGAAGCTTTGACGGCGCTGGGGATTTCTCGCAATCAGCAAGCTAGCGTTTTTGATAATTTGTCCGACGTGATGAAATTTGTTGACGAATGGAGCGATAAGCGTCATGACTTGCCGTTTAATACGGACGGGCTGGTTGTTAAGATTAACGATCGAGAGATATATGACAATCTCGGGATGGTGGGAAAAAATCCGCGTGGGGCGGTGGCTTATAAGTATGCGGCTGAAGAAGCTACAACAATTGTTCGGGATATAGTGATTTCTATTGGGCGGACTGGCGCGGCAACTCCGGTGGCTGTGTTTGATCCAGTGGTGGTGGCTGGAACTACGGTGCAGCACGCCAGTTTGCATAACGCCGATGAGATTGAGCGTTTGGATATTCGGCGAGGCGACACTGTGGTGATTTTTAAGGCTGGCGATATTATTCCGCAAGTTGAGAGTGTCTTGAAGGAATTGCGACCTGCAGATTCTGAGCCAATTGACTATGAAGCAGAATTAAAACGGCAATATCCGGAGCTGGAATTTGTGCGACCGGAAGGTGAAGCTGTTTACCGAGTTAAGGGCTCTAGTGGTCCCGCTGATTTTGAAGCGAGCTTTGGCGCATTTCGCGTCTAAGGGTGCTCTTGATATTGATACGCTTGGTGAAAAGAATGTGGAAATTCTAATTGACAATGGTTTGGTTGGTGATTTGGCGGATATTTTCACACTTACTAAAGACGATTTGCTGAAACTGGATCGGTTTGCTGATATTTCTGCGCAAAAGTTAATCTCGGCAATTGCTGATAAAAAACGCCCAGAATTAGAGCGATTTTTGTACGGTTTAGGAATTCGTCATATTGGCGCGCAAACGGCGATTGATTTGACGAATCATTTTGAGAGTATGGAAAATTTGGCGAAAGCGACGATTGATGATTTGCGACAAGTTGATGGCGTGGGTGAAATTGTTGCTGAATCTGTAGTGGCGTGGTTTGCTGATGAGGATAATGTAAAATTGCTCAATAAATTCACCGAGCTAGGCGTCGTTCCTCAGTTCAATAAAAAAGCTGGCGGTTTGAGTGGAAAAAGTTTTGTCATCACGGGCACTCTGAAGTCTATGGGACGCGACGCTGCTGCAGATAAAATTCGTAATCTCGGTGGAGTTTTTCAAACCGCAGTTTCTAAAGACACAACATATCTGGTGGCTGGTGGTAAGGTTGGTGCTAGCAAATTGAAAAAGGCTGAGCAATATGGCACGAAAATCATTGACGAGCAAGAACTATTGAAAATGATAAGCGACACAGATCAATAGTCGCAGTGAGATATAAAGCTTGTGTTTTTTTGGGCGATAATGCATAATTAAACATGAGCTGGTACGCATAGGGGCATTCTCCTATGCTTGCCAATTGAAAGACAAACACACATTCAAATATGCCCCGGGTGGGCGCGTAGCAGCTCTTCTATAATGCTTATGGTATGATATAGTTATGGTTACTGTTTCAAAAAAGAGGGAAGAAAAACTAGCAAAATTAGTGCGAGAATTTTTTGCTGTTCATCCAGAGGTGAAGCTTGTGGCGATAACTGGTAGCGCTGGAAAGGCTAGTGCAAAAATAGCTATCGGTACGGTTTTGGCGCAACAATTTGATATTCAGCTTCGCAATGAAGAGCCGAAGACGAAAGCTGACGTTTTCCTTCAGATGATGGGTGTAAAAATGCCTGAAAAAGGCTTGTTCAAATGGTGGAAAGTGATGCGCGCCGTAAAGAAGAGAATCAAGGCTGAAAAACCGGAAGTTCAGGTGATTGTTCAGGAGTTTAATCCAAAGGAACTTGGTTATAATGATTGGTTTAAGGCTTATGTTGTGCCAGATATTACGGTTGTAACTTCTGTGACGAATGGTCGAATGCAGGTTGAATATTCCTTGGAGGAAGTGGCGAATGAGATGATTTCGCTGGCGAATTTCTCACGAATGGCGATGATAAATCGCGATGATATCGATGGGCGTTTTGCTAGTTTTTTGACAAATCCTAATATCACTACTTACGGAAGTGATCCCGTGGCGGAGTATAATTTTGACGATCGTAATTTTTCCCTGAAAGACGGACATCATGGCTTTATTATGTCGCCAGAAAATCCTAATGGATTAGAAATCAATGTTAAGCTAATTGGCGAGCATAATATTCGTCCAGCGATCGTGGCGGCAGCTATTGGGTATGCTTTTGGTGAAACTGAGGAGAATATAAAAAAAGGTATAGAGAATTTACGTCCACTGCCTGGCAGGATGAATTTGCTGAAGGGCGCGGATAATACTTGGTTGATTGATGATAGCTATAGTTCGACGCCGTTGACTGCCTTGGCGGCTTTACAGTCTTTGTATCGAATTGAGACTCCGCAGCGAATTGCTGTACTTGGCAATATGAATGGCTTAAAGGGAATTTTCGAGCAAGCTCACGCTGAACTTGGTTCTCATTGTAGCCCGGATTTGTTGGATTGGGTTGTGACGGTTGGTGAGAAAGCTAATCAATATTTGGCGCCGGCCGCTCGTCAAAGAGGTTGTCAGGTGAAGGAGTGCAAGAATGCCATCGAGGCTGGGTCTTTCGTGCGCGACAAACTGAAATCCGAAGGCGTCGCCCTGTTTAAGGGTTCAAGCGGCGGCGTATGGCTAGAGGAATCTATAAAAATCAATCTTCATAGCACTGAGGATGATAAATACTTAGTCAGGCAAACGCCGGAGTGGATTGCTAGGAAAAACCAATTTTTCTCACAATTTAAAGATTAATGTGATATATTAAATTCAAGATATGTGAAACAAGGGGGGATGATGGATCAAGGTAATCAACCTGCACCGCAGCCGCAATATAACGGCATGCCGATGCAACCAAAAAAGAAGAAAACGGGATTGATAATTGGCATAGTGCTGGGAGTTATAGCTCTTATTGCTATTATTTCTGCTGTGCTAGTTTATTTCTTGTGGTGGCAGAATCCAGAAAAGATGGTTACGGACGCTGTGTCTAATGCTATTATGGCAAAGAAGATGACTGCCGACGGCAAGGTAGTCATTGATATGCGTGACCAGGGGAAAATAGAGCTAAACGTAAAGGCTGCTACTGAGTCAGGAAAATCAAAGGCTAATATTGACGCTAAGCTTAATGTTAAGGGAGTTGAGAAAAACATCCCTCTTAAGGGTGATGCGGTTCTTGATAGTGACGGAACGATATACGTGAAGATAAATAACTTTAAGGATTTGTATGGCACTTTGCTTGAGATAGTTATGGAGTCTTCATCTGGCGGAAATCTATCAAGATCTCAAATAGAAACTTACCGTGATCAGACATTGGAGAAGATGAGTTCTGAGATAGATAAAATGAGCGACACGTGGATGAAGATTTCTCCAGATGAAATCGGTAGCGAATACAAGTGTGGAATTAACGCTCTGAAGAAAATTCAAAGTGACGAAAGTGCGCGTAAGGAATTGGCTCAGATTTATCAAAAGAATAGTTCCTTCACAATAAAAGATTCAAAGATTAGTGATCGTAATGGTGGGCGTGGTTTTGAGCTGCAAGGTAATAATAAATCTAATTCGTCAAAATTTGAGGAAGAGTTTAAGAATTCATCAGTCGGTAAGGCGCTCGGTAAGTGTGGAAAATCGAATGGCTACGATAGTAATGACGAATCGACATCTATCGACGAATCTTCATTGAAGGTGTGGGTTGATAGGTCATCTCATGAACTGAAGGCTGTAGAGCTTAAGGGTAATGATAAGAAGGCTTCTGTAGAAATTTCATTTGACATTAATATGAACAAGTCTGAGGAAATCAAGGTTCCTTCGAGTGCTGAGAGCTTGAAAGAGTTTGTAGAAGGTTTTATGGAAGGGTATTCGAGCGGATTGTCATCAACCTCGACTAGGTAAATAACTTAATTGCCTAATAATAATCCCGTTCGTAATGAGCGGGATTATTTGCTATAATTACAGATATGAGACGCTATAATCCGACAGAAATTGAACAAAAATGGCAAAACAAATGGGAGGCTGACGGCACTTACGCGGTTGATTTTAATGACACTACTCGGCCGAAATATTACAGTTTGAGCATGCTTCCGGGGATTACAGGGGCGGGAATTCACATTGGGCACGGTCGTACTTTTCAATTTGCCGACATCAAAGCACGATTTAAGCGTCAGCAGGGCCATAATGTCTATCATCCAATCGGCTGGGATAGCTTTGGTCTGCCGGTTGAAAATTACGCTATTAAAGTCGGAAAAACGCCACGCGTAGCGCACGATGAGGCGAAAGTTCACTTTAAGGAGCAATTGAAGCGACTTGGGTTTAGTTATGATTGGACAAAAGAAATTTCTACAGCCGATCCAGAATATTACAAATGGACTCAGTGGATTTTTACGCAATTGTATAAGCACGATTTGGCATATCAAAAAGAGCAGCCACAATGGTGGTGTGAAACTGATAACACAGTGCTTGCTAACGAACAGGTTGAAGGCGGCAAATGTTGGCGTTGCGGTAATTCTGTAACCAAGCGAAATCTCAAGCAGTGGTTTTTCCGAATTACGGCGTATGCAGATGAAATTTTAGAGGCAACCGATGCGCTTGATTGGACGGAAATGGTTAAAACCATGCAGAAGAATTGGATTGGTCGATCAGTTGGTGCGGAAGCTGAGTTTGCGGTTAGCGGTCAAGATTCCAAGATTACAGTTTTCACGACTCGTCCTGACACGCTATTTGGTGCGACGTATATAGCTTTGGCGCCGGAGCATCCTCTGATTTCTCAGTTGGTCAATTCTGATACGCGCGAAAAGGTTGAAGCGTATATCCAAGCTTCGCAACAAAAATCCGATGTTGAACGTCAAGAGAATAAAGAGAAAACAGGCGTATTTACTGGCAGCTATGTCATAAATCCAGTTAATGGTCAAAAATTGCCGATTTGGGTGGCGGATTATGTTTTGGGCGGCTACGGTACGGGCGCAGTCATGGCTGTGCCAGCGCACGACGAGCGCGATTTTGCGTTTGCTGAGAAATTTGACTTGCCTATTATCCAGGTTATTGATAAGCCTGAATATTCAGCCGATGCTGGCTGTTATTCTGGTGAGGGTGAGTTGATAAATTCCGGTCAATTCAATGGGACTAGAAGTGAGGATGCTCGCGAGCAAATTGTTGCGTGGCTGGAGCAGCAGAATTCTGGGCGAAGTAAAACCACGTATAAAATGCGCGATTGGTTGATTTCTCGTCAGCGCTATTGGGGCGCTCCAATTCCAATTGTTCATGTTGATGGTCGTGCGCCAATTGCCGTGGCTGATGAATGCTTGCCGGTGATTTTGCCAGAGGTAGAGAACTTTAAGCCAACAGGTGGTAACACTTCTGTGCTGGCGCAGGTTGATAATTGGGTGCGAGTCTGGGTGGATGTTGAAACTGGAAACTGTACCGATTACAGAAAGTAAGCCTGATGGCGACAATTGGGTAGAAGGTCGACGCGAGACTGACACTTTGGATGGTTATGCTTGTTCTAGCTGGTATTTCTTGCGATATCTCGACCCGCACAATGATAATGAAGCATGGAATCCTGAGAGAATTAACCATTGGATGCCGGTTGATTATTACAATGGCGCCGACCACGCCGTGGCTCACTTGCTATACAGTCGTTTTTGGATGCGATTTTTCTATAAGCTCGGTCTCGTTCCGACTCCAGAACCTTTTAAGCGAATGATGTATAATGCTTATATTATGGCGCCAGACGGTCAGAAAATGTCCAAGTCTAAGGGCAATGTTATTGATCCGATGGAGATTATGGATAGTGGATATGGTGCTGATGCGTTGCGAGTTTACGAAATGTTCATTGCTCCTTATGATATGGATGCGCCGTGGGATCCTCGCGGGGTTCCGGGAACTTACAGGTTCTTAAATCGAGCATGGAACTTGGTTCAGGAGTTCGTTGATAAGAATAACAATCCAAGTGATTCTCCTGAGATGGATGAAAAAACAACCCAAGAACTATTGCGATTAACTCACTCGACAATTAAAAAAGTTACTCGCGATATTGAAGATGAGAAGTTTAATACAGCCGTGGCTTCGATGATGGAAATGGTCAATGGTCTGTATAAAATAAAAGAATCGCATGGGATTGACATGTCGGACGAGTGGCGATTTGCATTAGAAAGTTTGATTCAGATTTTGGCGCCTTTTGCTCCGCATATCACAGAGGAATTGTGGCATGAAATGGGTCATGATGATACGGTTCACGTTGGTCACTGGCCAAAGTGGGATGAAAAATATCTAAAGAGTAGTGTGATGACTATTATAGTTCAAGTGAACGGCAAGCTTCGCGCGAAACTTGAACTGCCGAGTGATATGGACAATCAGGGTGTTGAAGAAGCGGCTCTAGCTGACGAAAATGTCCAGAAATTCACAAACAATAAACCACCTAAAAAGATGGTTTATGTTCCAGGTAAGTTGGTGAATATCGTGGTTTAGAAGACGGTCTATTTAGATTTGTCTTCTATTTTCGTTATGGCTATGCTTGGCTTTCCGTCACCGTTTATGTCACCTATGGCAATGTTGACAGTAGATCCTGGTTGGACCTCTGAGTCGCCAGTCTTGTTTTTGTAGAGATCTTTCATGTAGACAGCAGTTTCGTATATGGAGCTTCTTGCCTCATTAGGATCTATCTTATTCTCAGGATTTTCTTCGTTGTATTCTTTCATGGCTGTTTCGGCTACCGAAGTCGGATTTTCTCCTTCTTCAAGCGTGACAGTGTGAATTTCTGTGTCTTCTGGCAGCTCCGTGATGACTCCATTGCTGTAATTCTCTACAACTTGAGCTACTTGGTGTGCAGGGCTTGGTCCTTTTTCTGGTGATTTAGGACTATGAAATAAGCCTAGGGCGTTTGCAGCTCCAGCCAATCCTAACGCGGCTAATGCTACTGCACCGATTTTAACTACAGATTTTGGTATTTCTATTACAGATCTGTCGTCTTCATTGTTGTTTTGTGATGTAAATCGTTCCGTGTTCATGTTTGCTATATTACCATAAACGACATAAAAAGTCAATATTATTATCTAATTTGCAGACAGGCTCTTGAGATTGTCTAATAAAAAAGGTATAATGGTACGTAAGTTTTATGACAACCTAAAAGAGGAGAATAAATTATGGCACAACCTAAGAAACAGAGTAGCCCACGTAAAACTGGTCTTCGTCGCAGCCACTTGGTATTAAAATTGGCACGTCGTGTTAACGCAACTTCACCAGTTAAAGTGAAGACGACCAAGCGTGAAACCGGTAAAACAACAAAATAATAATTACGAACAGGACGCTTAATAATGGCATCAAACCGTCATTTGGGACGAATTGTCGCACTGCAAACACTTTATGAACATGAATTTCGCAAAGAGGTTGGTGATAGCGATGTTGATTATAAGACTATTTTAAAGCGTAATTTGGCTGAATATAAATCATCGGTTGACGATATTGAATTTATCGATAATTTGATCAGTGGCGTGCTTTCGACGCAGAGTCAATTGGACGAGAAATTGCAGCCATTGGCGCCAGAATGGCCTATTAGTCAGTTGCCGCGAATTGATCGGGCGGTACTTAGAATTGGTTTATATGAATTGCTATATTGCACAGATACCGTTCCACCGAAAGTGGTGATTAACGAAGCGGTAGAATTAGCGAAAGCGTTCGGTTCGGATAACTCGGGTAAGTTTGTGAATGGCGTGCTTGGCACGGCACTCCGTACTCTCGTGGAGGGGGTCCGACAGTGAGAACAAGCAACTTTGATAAGATAAAAAAATATTTTGGTGGCAGCAAGAAGCCATTGATTCAGGAAATTGTACGCGAGCCAACTGCCGGTGGCGTGATTTTTCGTCGTAATAAAAAGGGCGAGGCAGAGTTTTTGCTTTATCAGGACGCTCGCGACCGCTGGACAATTCCGAAAGGGCACATTGAGCCGGGTGAAACAGCTCAAGTGACGGCTCGTAGGGAAATCGGCGAGGAAACTGGGCTGAAGAAAATTGAACTTCACGGCTGGCTGGGCAAGGTGAATTTTCGTTATCGTCGAATCGATAAATTGGTATTGATGACAACGCAAGTTTATCTAGTTAAGGCATTGGATCCTAATGAGAAACTCCAAAAGGAAGAGTGGATGAATGGTCTTAAATGGTTTAGTTTTCATGAGGCGCTGGATGAAGTTGAATATGAAGATATTGGCAAGCTGATTCTTTTGGCAATGAAACGAATTAGACAGGAGAACTTATAAATGAACGGAATGAACACTGCGCCATATCAAGATTTTGCGCGCGAAAAATTAGGTTTTGAATTTACGAATTTGGATTTGCTAATTACAGCTTTGACTCATCGCAGTTACGTGAATGAGCACCGAAAATCCGTTCATCATCACAATGAGCGCTTGGAATTTTTAGGTGATGCGGTTTTGGAATTGGCGGTAACGGAATATTTGTTTACGCATTTTTCTGAGCCAGAGGGAATTTTAACTGCCTGGCGGGCAGCTTTGGTACGAACGGAAAGTATTGGCGATGCTGGTGATAAGTTAGGCTATGGTCCGCTGATTCGTATGTCAAAGGGCGAGAAAAACGGCTCAGAACGAGCGCATTTACAGATTTTAGCTAATGCGTTTGAGGCGGTAATCGGCGCGATTTATTTGGAGCGTGGCTTTGACGATGCTCGCGATTTTATTCACAAGCATATAATTGTTAAGTTGGATGGAATTTTGGAGTCGGGTAGTTGGCGTGATCCGAAGTCATATTTGCAGGAGATTTCTCAGCGAGTTGACAATCAAACGCCGGTATATAAAGTCCTGAGCGAAGAAGGTCCAGACCACGACAAGGTCTTTACCCTTGGGGTTTTTGTTGGCGATAATATGATGGGGCGAGGCATTGGTCCTTCTAAGCAAGTTGCCCAACAGCAAGCCGCTCGTGCTGCAATTGCTAAATATAAAGAATCTGGCGAGAAATAATTAAAGTTTGCACGGCGTAAACTGCTCGTGTATAATGAAAATACAGTTTAATTCCAGGAGGAGGGGCAGAATGTCAACAATAGATCAGCAGTTTGTAGAATATACTGTAAAGGCGTTGGTTGGACGTCCAGAAGACGTCGTAGTAGACCGAACAATTGATGAAAAAGGCGTTTTACTAACATTGACAGTTAATCCAGCAGATTTGGGTCGAGTTATTGGTAAGCGCGGTAGTACGGCACAGAGCTTGCGCACGCTTCTACGAGCTTTGGGCGCAAAGAATGACGCTCGATATAACCTGAAGATTGTTAACAATGATGGTTTTTCTGGCGCACGCGAAGAAAATGATTATAACGGCAATGCTTCTGTGGATAACTCAACAGATGAAGCTGTGGAAAATGAATCATCTTACGCAGAAAACACCAGAAAAGAGCTTGCAGAACTCGACGATCTTGATATATAATTAAAACCAGTTCAAGCACAGACATTATGCGAGAACAGCTCTATGCGAGACAATGGGTAGCCATTGAGAGCCTTATTTGTGCTAAAAAACCGTCCTTATTGGGGCGGTTTTTTGGTAGGGAATATGACTGTTTTATTGCCGTCGCGTTGCAGTTTCGCCAAGTTTTCTTTCTGTCGATTTTGATTCTGTTGATTCTGTCTCTGTGCTTTTTGGCTCATCTTCCTTCAGTGCTTTCGAGTATTCTTCCATTGATTTTAGGAATTCTGAGATTCTGGTCAGTTTGTCTTTGTTTTCTTCCATCTCCTCTATCCAATTAATCATTTCTAATATTTCATCTCGTTTATCATCTTCCAGTAGCTCTAAATAGAGGGTTAATAGCTCCGAATAGATACCTAATAATTTCGAATCACTGAGATGAATACAACTCGCGGCTGTTTCTTGCAAGCGTTTATAAAAATCACTACTCCTAAGTGATTTTTTTTCTTGATCGTTCAGAGGGCGTCCGTGGATAGCTTCTTCTGCTTTGATCATATATTCAGCGATAGGATTTTCTTCATTGCGCTCATGTATGAGTACAATAGTCCATAGGTGTTCTATGCGTTTCTTTCTAAGATGTTTTATCGATTCTGTATAATATTTCTCGACTTCCTCGTCTGATTTATCATAAAGATTCTGTCCGAAGTCCCAAAGGCATATAATACGCATTTTCTCTACGTCATTAGTGTCGTATTCAGGACTAATCGGCTGAGATATAATACTTCCTAATGTTCTTCCTGTTGACACTTCAAGAGCTTTTCCGGTCTCTGGATCATGTGTTACTGTATAGCCAAGCGAATTTATTGATTTCAGGACTGTAGCTCCTTGCCTTCTTAATTCACGGAGTCTCGCTTGCCGTCTTTCTTCCGGTTTACATCTTGGGTTGTTGTAACCATAATCCATCATTACTTTACCTCCTTATAAGTTTCCCTAGTATTAGATTGTATAATATATTGGCATAATAAATTAAATAGGTCAAGCAATAAACATCAAATGTATATTATGTATGAACAGTTATGTTAACCATTGAGAGCCTTATTTGTGCTAAAAAACCGTCCTTATTGGGGCGGTTTTTTGGTGGGGAATAATTTCTGCAAAAAGACATGAAAATAGCCCGCCAAGAGGCTCAAGCCGAGACTTAATGTCTCAAGGCGAGCTATTCTCATTGGCGGGCGTTAGCCCTTTGTGATGGGTCGAGAGATCCAACCGCCAACATCCTCTAGTGGGAAGGGTAGTTGGAGCGTGTCGATCCAGAAAATGAGTATCCCCGGCGGGAGCACCATAAGGACTTCCACCAGGAACACCACTGAGTCTTGACTCACTCGCCGTCCTTCTTGTTCAGATACTTCGCGACAAGGAAGTCGACGAGACCGCCGGCAGCGACCTTCGCGATGATCGGGGGGGGCGACGATGAGGATAATGACGATGAAAATGGAGATGGTGGTATCCATTGTAGTTGTCCTTTCTATGTAAGGGCTACTTCTGTTCGGTTGAACAAAAGCTAATACATATATATCATACCTGGACAAAAAAGTCAATACTTGCTACACTGTAACAGATGAGAAAGTTTCAGGTAATTACACTTTTCCCAGAAATGACAACGGGAGTTTTTAATAATTCCATGATGTGGAAGGCTCAGAAAGACGGTATCGTGGAGCTTACGACAGTGAATTTGCGGGAGTTTGGCCTAGGTCCGCGGCGTCAGGTGGATGATACGCCGTATGGCGGTGGAGATGGAATGCTTCTAATGGTTGAGCCGTTATGGAAAGCGGTGGAGTTTGCGAAATCTCAGGATGAAACGGCGAAGGTGGTATTAATGAGTCCGCGTGGACAGCGCTGGAAGCAGGTCAAAGCCCAGAAAGAAGCAGATGATGACAGGGGTGTGATATTTATTTGCGGGCGATACGAGGGCGTTGATGAGCGAATTTTGGAACTAGTTGATGAGCAATGGAGTATCGGTGATTTTGTGCTGACGGGCGGAGAGCTGGCGGCAATGATGATGATTGATTCTATTGTTAGGTTGATTCCTGGAGTTTTGGGCGGCGAAAAGTCTGCGGAAATTGAAAGTTTTTCAGATGGAGAAACGTTGGAATTTCCACAATATACACGACCTGAGGAGTTTAAAGGTTTACGTGTGCCGGATGTTTTATTGAGCGGACATCACGGAAAAATTGCCGAGTGGCGCGCTGAACAATCGCGGATATTGACCAATAAAAATACCCCATAGAGACGGGGTATTTTAAGTTGTGGTGGATTTGTCGTAGAGCGAAAGATACTGTTTTATGGTGTTTATTTTTGTAACGTTCGCTGATTTAACTTTATGACGTTTTTATAAAAAGTGCAAGTGCTTTCGTAAAAAATACAACAAGCTTGAGCTTTTTTGACGCGCAAGCTATACTGAAATTATGTCTAGAAAAGTGAATAAAATTGTTAAATTGATTACAGGACTATTGATAATGGTGCCATTATTATGTCAATTATTTACGTTTGAGAAGTTTTCTGCGGTACTTACTTCTGCGGGAATTACGCCATATTTAAGTCTTCCGATTGCGATATTACTGGTAATCGCAGAACTTGTGTCGTTGCCGTTTTTAATTGATATGGATATATCTAAAAAAGCCATTTTGGTTAGTAGAGTGTCTGGTTTTTTGAGTTTGGGGATTATGACGGTAATTAGTTTTTTGGCGTTTGTGAATGGGTATTGGGCGGTGATATTTGGTGCAACGATAAAGAATGTGAATAATGTGGCTGCGATTTTTCTGATATTCATGATGTGGATTTTGTTGATTTGCGCAAATTTATCGACGAAAAAAACAGCCAAATAATTGGCTGCTAAATTTCAAACTTGGCTGGGATGGAGGGATTCGAACCCCCGAATGGCGGGACCAGAACCCGCTGCCTTACCACTTGGCGACATCCCAACGGCAAACATAATTGTACTATAGAAAAATGATTTCCGCAAGCGTTTACTGGCGGTCGTTGACGCGATATACTTATAGTATGGATTTGCAATGGATTGTGAAGCTGATTGCTGACGGACTGGTGGTGCCGGTCGTGCTAATTGGTGCGTACGCGCTGATAAAATTGGTTCCAAATAAAGAGAAGTATCAAGTTTATAGCCAAGTTTTGATGGCCGGTTTGACTGCTTACGTGGCGGCAAAAATTATCGGGTCAATTTATCAACCAGATCAGATGCGCCCGTTCGAGATTCTGGGAGTGTCTGCCGGCGCGTCATTCCTTAATAATCCGGGTTTTCCGTCTGATCACGCCCTATTTACAATGGCAATTACTTTGGCGGTATTTTCGGAGCAAAGAGCTGGCGGCTGGCTGTTGTTTGTCTGGCTATGACAATCTTAATATGTGTCGGTCGAGTTATCGCTCTGGTGCATACGCCACTTGACGTTATTGGCGGATTATTGATTGCCTGCGTAGGGATTATTTGGTATGAATCGATGAATCTCCTGAAAAAGCATAATATTTAAGTATATACATTTGCAATATTGACAAGTTTACGTTACAATTTACGTATGAAATTATTGTCGGCTATTTTCCGTGAAGAAATATCGGATTACACATATCCATTTTCAAGGCGAGTTTTCTTGAGGATTTTGGCGACTTTAGTTGCTAGTGGCGTGGCTATCTGGTTGCTGGCGCTTGCGTTTGATAAATTTATGATTACACCCGTATTTTGCGCGAACGCTGAACATATTTCTATTTGCGCAAACAGCACAAGCATCGCATCTTACGTTGCGTTAGTTTTGGCGGGAATTATGTTGGTGCCGGTGTTGGCGGTATTTGGCATCAAGCGACCTTTGCTAGTAGTAATCGCGGCAACTGTGTCATTGTGGGGTGCTACATTATGGGCTGGCGGATCTTGGATTTTGTCATTGCTATGGGTAGTTTTGGTGACAGTTTTGGTATATTTGTCATTAATCTGGTTGAATAGAATCCGTGGCAATGGCGCAGCAATTTTATTTATGACTTTATTCGCAATCTTAGCACGAGTTGTCTTGGCGCTATAATCACTGTACACTAAGTGTATGGAAATCATTATCATTATTCTCTTAATTGTTATTACTATTGGTTTGGGTGCGACATTATTTGTCTTGCAATCAAATCAGCGAGCTGAAAAATCAATCATCGGTCGAGCTTATTAAAACCGATGTCGTGGAATTGGGGCGGACTATTGCAAAACTGAATGAATCCGTTAGCGATAAGTTGGAGCGAAATAACGCGCAAGTACAAACTTCCGTACAGAAACAATTGTCAGAAAGCGCGAAGTTGGTGGCTGACGTGACGCAGCGATTGGCGAAATTGGATGAGACCAATAAGCGTGTGGTTGATGTGGCGACTGATCTGAAAACTTTGCAAAACGTGTTGCAAAATCCAAAGCAACGCGGGGTTTTTGGTGAGTTTTATCTGGAAAGTGTGTTGGATAATGTTTTGCCAGCCAAGCAGTATCAAATGCAATATCGTTTCAAGGACGGTGAAATTGTTGACGCGGTTATTTTTCTGGACAAGGGTCAAATACTGCCGGTGGATAGTAAGTTTTCTTTGGAGAATTACAATCGTATGATTAACGCCGAGACAAAATCTGAGCGTGAAATGTGGCTAAATAAGGTGAAGGCTGATCTTAAGGGGCGAATCGACGAAACTAGTAAATATATTCGTCCGCGCGAAAACACCATGGACTTTGCTTTTATGTTTATTCCTAGCGAATCTTTGTATTACGATCTTCTGATTAATAATGTCGGTCAGGGCGGTTCGAGTCGCGATTTGATTGAATACGCGTTCCGAGATAAGCGAGTGATTATTGTTAGTCCGACTAGTTTTCTCGCGTACCTGCAGACCGTTCTTCAGGGGCTTCGTAGTTTGCAGATTGAAGAGCAAGCTAAGGATATTCAAGTTCGAGTTGGTCGATTGGGCGTTCATATTAAAAAGTTTGACGAGCTGATGACGAAAATGGGCAAGAGTCTTAGTACGACCGTTGGTCATTATAACAATACGTACAAGGAATTGGGGAAGATCGATAAGGATGTTGTGCGAATTTCTGGTGGCGATAATCAAGCGCAGCCGGAACTGATTGATCGGCCGACTCAGGAAGATTGACATAAAAATACCCCGCCGATTAAGCGGGATATTTTATTGTGAAGTTATAATCTATTCTTCGTCTTTGTTTCGGTAATTGACGAGTAGAAATAGGTTACCGCCTAATGCTGCACCGATTAGGGTAGCGGCAATCACTTCCAGGCTAAAGCGTGAATAGCTTTTTTCGCCTTCAGCTGGCAATACTCCGTTGCTACGTAGTTGAGAGTCGGTTTTCTCTGTAACAGCCAAAGAAACTGCCGGGTTCAAAGTTGCGCCTGAGATGTAGATCTCGCGTGGGTAAGTGCGGCCGTTTTTCTCAGTTTGAGCAGTGCTTTGCTCTTTTTGGATTTTTGCAATAGCAGTACTTTTAATGTACGAAGAGATTGAGCCAGATACGACAAGACCAATCATCAATGCTAAGCCAATTCCAAAAGCTTGACCAGCTGCTTTGATTTCTTTGCGCTGCAAAACTGCGGCGATGCCGAATACAAAAACTGCGGTACCGACTAATTCCATCGCGAAGATGCTCCAAGAGAATGCAGTAAATTGGTCGAAGCTTAGGGCAAATCCGCCGTTTGTTAATGAGCCAACAAGCACGATAGCTGCCATTGCGCCGAGGAATTGTGCGCCCCAGTAAAATGGTACAAGTACGGTTTTTAGCTTGCGCATTGTCCATAGACCAAATGTGACAGCTGGGTTTACGTGTGCGCCAGAAATGTTGCCGATAATTGCAACGATAAACATCAACGCAAAACCGACATACATTGATGACAAAATGTCTGATGCGAATAATGCGGCAAGTGTCAAAATGAATGTGCCGATAACTTCCGCAATAACGATGTTAATTAAGTTGTTTGGTAATTTAGAATCTAGTTCGACACGCTTGCTTTTAGCGGTAGATTCAGCAACGACGTACTTGACGGTCGTTTTGTTTTCAGTTTTAGCGGCAGCGGTTTTCTTTTCTGCGGCTTTAACTGGGGCTTTCTTTGAAGTTTTCTTCGTAGCCATATTCCCTCCTTAAAGTAATATCACGACTATTATAACATAATTTGCTATACTGTAGTTATGGGATTATTTGTAAATCAACAGGATCAGCGCAGTGAATTGCAAGAGCGAATTGCGGCGGAATTAAGAGAGAAAGCAAAGGCTTCGAGTTTGCAAGAAAAGGCAACTATGGACGGCGTCGACGACATAAGATATTTGGAAGGCACGAAACAGACGACGACTTTGGCGTGGGCGTGGATTTTAATTGCTATTATGGCTGGTGCGGTGATTGTAATGTTTTTAATGCAAGGACGATAAAATGGTTGATTTAGACGAATTGAGAAGAGAAATAGTTTTGGCGGTTTCGCAATCCAAATCTCCGCGTGAGTTTTTGCGCGATCGACGACTTAGGGAATTGTATGATCAAATCAAGTCATTGCCGCCAGTTGAGCGTGGTCCATTTGGCAAGCAGATTAACGAGCTGAAGCAAGCTGTTGAACAGGCTATTGCCGTGCGACTGGAAGAGCTGGAAAAAGTTGACTTGAAACCGATTGACGTTACGGCGCCGATGGATGTGAATTCTTCCAAGCCTGAACTTTTGCCGAGCGAACAAGGCACGATTCATCCGCTGAGCACTGAAATTGAGCGCATCTCTGAGATTTTTAATCGCATGGGATTTGTCACGGAAGAGTCCAGAGAGATTGACGATCAATTCCATATGTTCGAGAGCCTGAATTTTCCAAAAGGTCATCCAGCGCGCGACGATTACGATACGTTTATGACCGAGGAAACTGATTCTAATGGCGATCGTTTGATTGCGCCGGCGCATACGTCGACTATGCAAAATCGTGTGCTAATGAAATATCGCGACAATTTGGAAAAAGGCGAGGCTATTGCGGCTATTGTTCCGGATCGTGTTTTCCGTAACGAAGATTTGGATGCGCGCCACGAGCATACGTTTTATCAAGTCGAAGGCGTGTACGTTTCACGCCGAGTTAATGTTGGCAATTTGATTGCCACACTGCAAGAATTTTTGCAGGAATATTATGGCAAGAAACTTGACGTTCGCGTTAATCCATTTTACTTTCCGTTCACCGAGCCTAGCTTCGAGTTTGCGTTAAGTTGTCCGTTTTGTGAAGGAAAAAATCCTGATTGTAAAGTCTGCTCTGGTGAAGGTTGGATTGAGCTATTGGGCTGCGGAATGATTCATCCGAATGTTCTTCGGGCGGCACAAATTGACCCGAATGAATATACGGGATTTGCTTTTGGCTGCGGAATCGACCGCTTGGTTATGATGAAGTATGGAATCGAAGATGTCCGTCATTTTGAAAGTGGCAAGTTGGACTTTTTGGAACAGTTTTAGATAGGGTAAATTTCGCAACAGCCAAAGCCTGCGGGCGTATTAGTAGTATCGCGTCGCCGATTTTCTCGATGATACGATTGCAAATTATCTGTATGCACTCGACTAGCTGAGAGGGTTATCCATTAGAAGTTGCGTACAGGAGTCTTATCGCCGCTTTGCTCGCTTGGCGATGTGTGCACCGATCGCATTGCCATACTGCGCAGCGATGCTGTGGTCGCTGGCGACGGATTGTGGTGAGATGCGGTGTGCGATGTTGTGGTTGAGCCAAGTGCCAATGTGGAGTGCGGTGCGGAAGACGTAGGCGTCAACTGCAATGTGCGATGACATGGGTCCGAAGACGAGTTTTGCCATGGCGTGTGTCCACACATAGTAGGTGTCGCCAGCGCTGTCTTGGGCGCGCTGTCCATCGTGATGCTTGAGGGCCGCAACTGACTGATACCAAGTCTTCATGGTGCGCTTTGCCTGACTGCGAGAAAGCGGACGAAAGTCGTCGATCGCCTCGCCGTCATACCAGCGAGCGTATTGTCGAGTTGTCACGAGCAAAAGCCAGAGTGCTTCGACTGGATCACCTGCAACCTGCATAGCGTGGTGAAATTGCTCGGCGAGGTCAACTGGGCGATGATGTGTACGCGCATCTTTAATGATTTGTCGTGCAACGTATCGATGTCAGCTTGCTTGGCGCGGAAATATGGCTGGATAGTCGGAATATACATAGTAAATTGCATCAATACAGCAAACAGTCCAAGTCTCTCTCTGAAGGTGATTCTTGGAACTGCAAATTCTGGTGGTAGTTGAGAGTCGATTGACTTAATGATTTCATCACTAGGAAGGTTAAGCGGTATCTGGGTGTCCATAAGTTGCTGGTTGACAGCGCGATGAATGATGCGATCTTCGTGTGGTGGGGTCCAGATGACTGTGAGAATCGCTCGTAGACAGCCGGTTAGAGTCAACCAAAAACGTTGTGGCGTAGGCAGAGCAAAGCGACGGAAGGATAGCTGACAATTAACTTTTTTCATTATGTACGATATTATAACACAATGACGAAAAGAAAGGAGAAAGGCAAGTGCGAGTGGCGCACTGCGGTCAGCGCGGTAAACGGACTTGCGAGGTCTGTTTTGACGCTCGTGATAACTCCACCTCACGAAAAACTGCACGTAGAGGCCGAGCTCGCAGCCGAGGCTACTGAACAGCCGCTAATGCCGGCAGTTGAAGGCACTTTGCCAAATGTACGCGAGAGACTAGCGGGATATCGTGATACGCCGCGAGTACTTGGCGCGGTTGCGATGCTGAATTTAAGCGCTGCACTAATACAATTTACTGACCATTCTGGAATCGGCCCAGATGATATAGTGGGCGCGCCAAGCTTCACTCAAACTGAAGCGTTGCGGATGGAGCATGAACGGCGGTACACCAACTCAGGTCCGCTGGACGCAGCCGAACAACTGGACGTCGCGCTATCGCTGACTGGGCGAGTTGATGATTCATTGATGCTGCTTTGGGCGTCTTCACGCCAGTATGCGCGCTGGCTCGACAGTACACTGTTACCAAACAAAATTACCGACAGGCAGCAGCGACTTGATGCGATGCTTGCTTGGCGAAGCGCAATCAAGGCGCACAAAACACGCGAAGACGGCCCGCAAGACCCAGCTGGTGACAATTACTATATGTGGACACATGCACTGGCGCAGTACGCTTGGCGAGTTTCATCGGGATGCCCTCGTTTCGTCAACAATGTGGCAGCCCAGACGTTTTGGAATGGTACGGATTTGATGCATGGCGTCGTACATCGTCTTAACCAGCAGAGCGTGCCAAGTGATCACACGGCAGCAGCTCGGTATGGCAATGCTTTGGGTGATGCTATTGCTAAACAGGTAATGCGTTAGCTTGTGTTACAGGTGTGAATAGTGATATCGCTATGGTGATTAGCGAGACAAAATAACAAGGGTAGCGGTAGGAAGCATGTAAAAGTGGTAAATCCTTGCCTGTGTAGATTCCGACACGCCTTTGGTGTATAATGGGTGTATATCGATCGCCAGAAGTAACGCGATAGTGGAGGGTAGATGAACCGTACAATTTTCGACGACATTGTATCAGGCAATATGAAATCTTGGAAAGTCTGGGAAGATCAGAAATTTTTAGCATTTTTGACACCGTTTCCAAATACTCCAGGATTCACTGTGGTGATACCAAAACAAAACCCAGGTGATTATGTATTTTCTCTGGATGATAATTTATATTCTGAAATGATGCTGGCGGTGAAAAAAGTTGCTGGTATTTTGGAAAAAGCGTTTGACACCCCACGAGTGGCGCTGATTTTTGAAGGCACGGGCGTAGCACATGTGCATGCCAAATTGATGCCGCTTCATGGTGATTTGGCTAGCCAGACCGATGTGTGGAGCAAAGAAACTGAGTTTAGCGAGGTGTATCGTGGCTGGCTAACGACTGCAGAAGGTCCAAAAATGGACGACGCACAGCTGGATGAAATTCAGGCGCGAATTTTAGCCGTGCAAGGTAAATAGGATAGCTAGTTCGCCTCATTCTTGATCGACCATACGTAAGTGTTTTCACTTCTGACATGAGAAAATATAGCAATAATAACAACAAAGATATGTTGCATGCTGATATGAAAGAATATAGCTGGAGGAAATACAGGATAGAGCCGTATTCGGCAACAGTTTGTCTTAGGGTTACTCATGCACTAGACCATCTTGCTGCTGGTGTCGACTCTATGACCGGTTACGGATTTCTACCTGACTTTACAGAATCAATGTGGCGACCTATTCAGAGCTATAGAGAGCAAGTTATCAAGAGAGTTGAGGGGTGGACATAATTCAAGAGCAAATAGATAAGCCGTATATTCCTCCCGTTGTGGTCGGATGGGACGTGTCTCTTCGTGGAAGTATTCCTGAAAGTGTAGCTCTGTTGCCAAATATTACCAGACGGATCAGTAGATAATAGTTATTTAGCAAAAATAAGGGAACTAAGAGATGAGTATGGATTCTAATTGTCTTTTGTCAACTATAAATGACCAAACTATTGGTTTGCAAACACCACTATCAGGCGCAGAAAAATCAATCCGTACCGGTGCGCGGGCGATTTTGTTTGATAATGATAGTCGTATTGCTCTAGTATACGAGCACAAATATAATCATTACAAACTGCCTGGAGGTAATGTAGAAGTAGGTGAGAGCTTAGAGCAGACTGTTCGCCGTGAAATTAAGGAAGAGGTTGGAGCAAATATTACAGACATCTACTATTTGGGTGTTGTACAATCACATTTGTCGGCATATAACGAGGATTGTAACCAGCATTATTTTACCGCACATGTTTATGGAACGATCGGCAAAAGCGCTTGGATTGACGAAGAAGAACTGCACGGCTGCTCAATTGTTTGGTGTGATAATCTCCAGCAAGCTATTAAGCTAGTTCAGTCAGGCACATCTAAAGAATACGTGCATTTGTTTGAGCGAGCTAGGGAATTAGCAGGATTAAAAGCAGCGATAAGTAAAAATAAATGATCTCATCATTAAAAGATTTTCAAAAGGAGGATAAAGCATGCTAATACTTGCCACCGAATCGCCGACTAAGCGCATGATCATGGATAGAAGCGGGCTAGCTTACGAGGCTATTAGCGCTAATATTGATGAGCGAGCTATAGAGAAATCTCACCCAGAGCTAGACGCAAGAGAGACTGCTATTCTGTTGGCGCGTTCAAAGGCAGAAGCTCTTGCCAAGTTGTATCCCGGCGACTGTATTGTTGCTGCTGATACATTCGGTGTTTTACCTGACGGTTCGCGCTTGCATAAAGCAAAAACCGCTACCGAAAAGATGAAAATGTGTTTGAGTCAATCGGGTAAAACTACAACTATCTACACTGGCGTCTGCATGATAAATCAAGGAAAAACGTTTACTGACAGTACGGAAACAAGGATAACGTATATGAATTTTAACGCGGCGATGTTAGATAACGCTCATAATTACAATCCAAACCGTCGTAATGCTGCGCTTGGTTTTCATGTTGATTCGGCGGGATTTGCGTTGATTGAGAAAATTGAAGGTTCATATATGGGCGCATTGGGACTGCCATTGGACAAGATGTATAATCTGCTAAAAAAGGCAGGCTTTAAAAACAACAGTAATATCTAGAGAGTTGCGATAAAACATAGTAATTTCCCGCCCGCCCATGCTAAAATAAAGATCATAATTGACATCCGCACGATATTATAAACAAGGGGATGCTTATAATCTGAAAGAGGTGACTTTTATTAAATCCATCATCTGTAAAGACGTCTTCGGTAATCAATACACCGTTCCCGTTGACGAACTAAATATTCGTGTCGGCGTGTACGCGGTGATTATTGAGGATAATAAGATCCTTTTAACTCGGCAATGGGATGGTTATAGCTTAATTGGCGGCGGTGTCGAGAAGGGCGAAACAATTGAGGAATCAATTGTTCGTGAAGTTAAGGAGGAAACTGGACTGGCTATCACGCCAGATAGAATTATTCACCAAGCAACTACTTTCTTCAAGCGCAACGCTGAGGCGCAAGCTAACCAGTCAATCCAACTGTATTTTACCCACAGTCAGCTGCACGGGCAAATCAATAACGACAACATAACCGACAGTGAGAAAACTTATACTAACGGCACGCCAGAATGGGTTGATCTGGATAAGATTGACGGCATAAACTTTCGCCACAGTGTGGATCTAAACAATTTTACAGGCGTATATTTCGCAATCTCGCATCCGCTAAAATCGAATAATGTTATAAGTTTATCGGTGACACGCCAAACGGCGCTCGAGCTCGGGTCGGATGGATATGGAAAGGCTCTCGCACTGGTCATACAATTATGGCCGAGAAAAAAGCTGGCAAGCTTGTTTTTATTGACCCTCAGACACAATCGATAAAAAACCGCGATGAATTTGTCGCTGATGTAAAAGCTCGACCACGATATGCGTTTTGGGCATTTCGAGTTGATAATCGAGAACTAGACAAGGAGATGATAAAATTAATTATGAAAGAGAGTAAGCGATGAAAATTAACCAAAAAATAGAGAACTACATTAAAGAGAAATATGGCGACAAGCGTTTTTATCAACTAGGTAGTTACAACGGTCAGGAATGCTATTTGGTGTCGCTCGCTAAAGATGACGATTGGATAGCTGATAACTATTATTTATTGTTTGACTCGCTCGGTAATTTGGTGAGAGAGATTTATGCTGGTGGTCAGTTTATCGATGAAGAAACTGAAGAAACTAAGCTAGCGGCAAAAATTGAAGAGTATTTTTCTAAATAATTTTATTTTTAAGTCGAATATGATAAAATAGAGTCAGTATATGCGACAAGCGAGTTTGTCGCATTTTCTTTTGGGCAAATTTCTCTTGGAGCGTATCGGGAGAAATAATATATCTAATGAAACCATCCAAACCCGTCATCCTCACTGGCGGATAATTATATTCAAGGAGTCTACTATGGCGAGGGTAATTATGCTATAGCCCAGATATATCCAGAGATTAGAGTATGGGAAGATATGTCGGACATATCAAGTCTCGGATAAATGCTTTAAATAATTGATAACATCTATATAATAAGGATCTGCGCCCTCTGGAATATTAGTATCTAATAATTCCGATAACGTCATCCAACGGTATTTTTTATGTTCCCAGCTCAATTTAATAGGAATGTCAGCCTCAGTCTTATCTATGACTATCTCAAAAAGTACATGTCTTGTGTTTTTGTACTGCTTAACAAATAGCTTTTTTAAGCCATTTGGATGTATACATATGCCAGTTTCTTCCTGTACTTCTCGTGCGGTCGCCGTCTTAGAGGTCTCTTCCGATTCTACTTCTCCTCCAGGAAGATCAAGATGCCCAGGGAAATTAGGGTGCGTATCTCCCCTATAAAGCAGTAGATATTTACCATTTTTATTCTTAATAAGCGCTTTTGATACTGCTTTAACCACATTTCAATTGTAATGAAGAGGCAATATTTGGTCAATGTGGCATACTGTGAACAATGAAAAGTGCCAAAAAATCAACCTGGAGACGAAGTCATTTTTATGAATCGAGAAAACACCAATCAGACGGTCATTGTAAGAGTGGTTGGAATGACCGTCTTATCGGACTCCGCTCTATGACGGTGACCTCCGTGCTCACGCTCGGCGCATCTTTGACACGCACATCGCGGGCAGGGTGTGCGGTTTGTGATGAGCTTGCAATTAAAGTCCCATGCAAATATCCCGATAAGGTCGCGTCACAATTTCCATTGAATCCAGGCCGAGTTTGGTTTCAATGTTGCTAATCATCATCAGTGCACTAGCCTCATCATCTGACAAAACCTCAACTTCTACGAAAGTTCCGGCGCCTCTGATTTCGTCGATGGCTACCGTTGCTTGCGGAAAATCAGAGGACTGAAACGAGCGACGATATTTGTTGACCTCGACCAGTTGCATCATACCGAGGTTTGCCAGTAGCTGCTTGGCGGTTGCTGCGTCTTTGGGCTGAATTGGCAGGTTTGTCTCGGGCTTAATGATTACATTATTTTCCGTATGCGTCGCAGCGGTCGTTGCTGGCTTATATGTTACCTCAGCAAAACTATCGCGCTGGCGAATCCGCAAGCATTCAACCGTCTGCATAAAATCGACATCAGGACGGGAATAATACGTATCAATTTCACGGAGATTACTCTTTAGCTCAAAACCGATGTTTTGCAGTCGCCCGATTAGCTCTTCAATATTGCCCGTTAGCTGGCGCTTGCGTTCGATTTCTAGTAATTTTTTGGTCATTTGATAGCCTTTCTTATGGAAGTGTAGATATTTGAATACTTATTTATATTATGGTTTAATTATAGCAAGAAAGGCAAATAATTTTATGACCACACACCAATTAAAATTGGCGGCTGAACCGTTTGACGCTATTATTTCTGGCAATAAGACTATCGAGTCGCGACTATATGACGCCAAACGACAGAAAATCCAGATCGGGGATCGGATTATTTTTACAAATAGAGATAATTCTGAACAAACTGTTGCTGCTGAGGTTGTTGGTTTGCTGAGATACGCGACATTTCGTGACTTATTTTCTCATAATAATCCGCGAAAGTTCGGCGGTGATAATGTCGAATGGTTGGAAAATCAAATTTCTGAATTTTATTCTATTGAAGACCAAAAGATTTATGGAGTGATTGGTATTGAGTTTAGAGTTTGTCGATAAACTTGCGTATTGGTGGCGTTAATATTTTCTCTTCAGAATCTTTTCTCTGCTAGAAAATCGGCTAGAGCTAATAATCCAGGATTATCGTCGCCTTTACTTGTTTTAGGATTGCGTTCATGTTTGCGACGTTTATAGTTTTTGCTAGGTCATTTCTGGTTAATGGCGTAGCGGTTTGTTGATAAAAATATATGGGCGCTGAAATATAAAATGGGTCAGATGTGAAAGCTTCGGCAAGGTTTCTTAGGTCGGTTGCGTGTGAGGATATGTTAAAGCTTTGTAAATATGTCTGTATAGTTTCACTTGAGCTCAGTCGAGCAAGGTCTGTATTTTTTACGGTGTAGGTTTGGCTGGTGTAATTTCCGTCATAGTACGCTATAAACTTTCCGGAGCTGGATGGGTAGATGAGATTTTATCGAAACAAATGTCGCGCACTAGATCTAAAAGTATTGGATATGTGCAGAAAAATGCGGCAGTCAATTCATCGCTGGCGTCGGCGATTTCTATATCAATCTTAACGTCTGTAAAATCCTTCGGACTATGGCTGATTTTAAGAGGAGAAATTTTAGATTTTGGGTGTGAATTGCTGGGAGTGGTTTTTTGACTATCGATAAAATATTTTTGACAAAGAGCGAGCTGTTTTTGTAATAATGTCATGTCTGTTATATCAATGTTGGATTGCATCTCGGCTTCTATGTGTGAGATGGACTGTTGAATAAGAGGCTTTTCAAAAGGCGTAATATCGTTGATGATTTCTTCAAATAATGTATTAGACTCGCTTGTGAATAGTGCGGACGTAAAAAATACGCTTGATTCGCTAGTCGTGCCGTCCAACTCTCCAACAAAAGCTCGGTTACCGCCAACTTTTTCCGTTTCCTTTAAGAATCGCCTAATAATCAGATGCTCAAACAAGTGGCACATGTCGTGGTCTGCTGGTAAATCGTAGGCAGAGTATAGCTTATGAATCATAGGTTTATTATAACAAGGTAGTAACCCCACTCAGGTAGCTTTATGCTACCAGGACGGGGTAATCTAGAACTTAGAAACACTCAGTCGGCATAAACCTACCAACTCCGCTTTTGTTTGACTGCTGCCAGATAATAGTGGCAACGGCCATTTGGGTCTGAGATGAAAAATAATTCTTCTGCTTCATCATTTGGACAGATTCTGAGGTGTTGGTCATTGGCATACGGCTTGATAAGATATGTGAATTCAAACTCAAAACCACCAGACATTTTCTTTACCTGTTGACTCTCGTCTGTTGGGTCGGGATAGTCAATTGCTACAAGTATGAGCGACATGAGCGACTGGCCAGCTGTTGTTTGAAATAGATAATAGACCGCATCTGGATATAGCGTGATGAAAGAAGCAAATTCACGAACGTACGTCGCTTCATTCAGTACAGGAAAGGCCTGAGTGATAAAATCTGGTATTGTGATGCCGATGCTATTTTTCATGTCTTTATAATTGTACTATTTTGAGTGTGAAAAATGGACAGTTTTATGACGTGTCCAGGTCATATAGCTCAGAAGAGCCCGGTCAGGTGGTCTCGCAGGCGCAGGTCGTTGCCATTCATGATCGTGAACTTATTATCCACGATCACATGACCTCCCTCGCTGTCAGGCAGTCGCCAGAACACAATGTTCTCGCCGAGTGGGCCACCGGTAGCCTTAACATGGCCATGACCATCACCAGGGATGTTGCCATACCTGCCGCCGTAGTAGACGTTGATCATCCCTCCAGACCGCTGGATTCTCGCTTCTTTTCCGTCGAACCAGCCGAACTGTTCCATGATAACTCCTTCTGGAGTCGGGCAGAGAAAGACTATTCTCTGCGAAGTGGGACGTCTCAAACCCAATGGTTTTGAGCGAAACGCCGACCTCTGCGAGTGCAAAGGCTGATATATATATATATCAATAACAGAACGCGATGTCAACTAATTATGTAATATATTTTGACAATTGTTGATTTGCACCGCGGATTTCCGTCGAATCATTGATAGTAAGGTGATATAATTATACTAGTATGAAAGTTAGCTTAAATCTTATAAAACAATTGATTAATTTTGAGTTGCCGCCAGTTGATGAGCTGGTGTCACGTGTCAATCAGCAGCTTGGTGGTGTCGAGGAAGTGATTGACCTGAAGGCCAAATATGGTGGCGCGCGCATTGTGCGAGTTGTTGAGTGCGAAAAGCATCCGAATGCGGATCGTTTGAGCGTGACTAAAATTGACGATGGTGGCGTAGCGGATGTTCCAAGGGATGATAATGGTTACGTGCAAGTGGTTTGCGGTGCGCCGAATGTTCATGCTGATATGTGGGCAATTTGGTTGCCGCCAAAAAGCACCGTCCCAGCAAGTTTTGATGACGCCGAGCCGTTCGTGCTGGATGCGCGACCGCTGCGTGGAATTCTGAGTCAGGGCATGCTGGCGGCGGCTGACGAGTTGGCGATTGGTACGGATCACGAGGGAATTATCGAGATCAATGAGCGTGATATTCCGGCGGGCGTTACGCTTCAGGCTGGTGCAAGTTTTGCTGAAGTTTTTGGTCTGGATGATTATGTGCTGGAAATTGAAAATAAGATGTTTACACACAGGCCGGATTGTTTTGGACAACTTGGTGTGGCGCGCGAAATTGCTGGCATTTTTCATCAGCAGTTTAATAGTCCTGACTGGTATAATGCTATTCAAGAATTCGCAGATAGCGATGGCTTAGAGCTTGAAGTGTTTAATGAAGCCAATGAGCTTGCGCCCGCATTCTCTGTGATTGCTATAAAAAATGTAGATATTCATTCAAGCCCGTTGTGGTTGCAATGTCAATTAGTCGCAATGGGCGGAAAGCCAATTAACAATATTGTTGACGCGACAAACTACGTGATGTTTATGACTGCGCAGCCGACTCACGCCTATGATTACGACAAGTTGCGCGGGCATAAACTTGGCGTGCGAATGGCGCACGATGGCGAAAAATCGGTTTGCTTAATGGCAAGGAATATGAATTGACGGCTGGCGATATTGTCATTGCTGATGGTGAAGGTGTGATTGGGTTAGCGGGAATTATGGGCGGCGCTGATACTGAAGTTTCGGCTGAAACGAAGAATATTGTTCTTGAATGTGCCAATTTTGATATGTACGCGCTACGTCGCACGGCTATGCGCCACGGAATTTTCACCGACGCTCTGACTAGGTTTAATAAGGGGCAGTCGCCAGCACAAATTGACCCTGTCTTAAAATGGTTAATTGGTATGGTTGGTGGTGAGCAAGCTAGTCCTATGCTATTTAAGAATCATTCTTCATTGCGACAAGTGTTGGTCGATGGTAAGCACTGGCACGGTGGATTATTGATTCCTAAAAGGTTTGTCGAAGAACGTCTGGGTGTTGACTTTGCAGAGAATGAGATTGAATCTCTACTAAAGAACGTTGAATTTATCGTTGACGATGGTAATAAATATGGCGAAGCTGGCGTGATGGTTTACAGTCCATTTTGGCGAACAGATATTGAGCTTCCTGAGGATATTGTTGAGGAAGTTGGGCGACTATACGGCTTTGATAGATTGCCGCGCCATTTGCCAGAGCGAAGCATCAAGCCTGCGCCGAAGAATGAGCGTCGTGAATTGAAACAGAGAATTCGTCAAAGTTTGTCGCGAGCTGGAGCGAATGAAGTTTTGACATATAGCTTTGTCCATGAGCGAGTTTTGAAAAATTCCGAGCAAGATCCGAGCCGTGCGTATCGCTTAAGTAATGCGCTTAGTCCAGACTTGCAATATTACCGAATTAGCATTTTGCCGAGTTTGCTGGATAAAGTTCACGCCAATATAAAATCTGGGCATGACGAATTTGTGCTGTTTGAAATTGGCAAAATTCACGATAAGAAATTAGGTTTTAACGATGAGAATTTGCCGATTGAAAAGACTTTCATTGACGGAGTTTATGCGAATAAAAAACCTCAAGCTGGCGCGCCGTTTTACAAGGTGAGGAAAATTGCTGAAAGGCTGATGAAAGATTTGAGCGTTGAGGTTGATTTTGTGAAGATTGCGGAATCTGACAGCGACGTCCTAGCGCCATTTGATGCGAAACGTAGTGCTTGGATTGTAGCGAAGAACGGTGACAATTTGGGGATTGTTGGCGAGCTGGTTCAGTCTGCCCGACGCAACTTCAAATTGCCAGATTACACGGCAGCGTTTTCTATTGATATTGAAAAATTGCAGGAAAATCTGAGTAAAAATCAGGGCTATAATTACCAGCCGTTAAGTCGATTCCCGTCGACCGCCAGAGATATTTCATTGAAAATGGATTCGAATGTTGATTATGCGAAGGTTTATGCTTGCGCTGAAGAAGTTGTGAAAAAACACGGTGAGTTGCAAATTAGCATAACGCCGATTGCGATATACCAGCCAAAAAATGACGATTCGACAAAAACTGTGACTTTGAATGTAAAGTTTACGAGCACTGAGCGGACGCTGGAAGATAAAGATATTGCGCCGATTATTGAGGAGATTGCCGCGATGGCTGCGGAAGAATTCGACGCCGCTCAGGTTTAATGTGATTTGTTGCGCTTGATAAAAATTGCTATAATTGAAAGGTAAATAAAGGAGGAATATGGCAACTACAAAAGGCCAGAGAATAGGTATTTGGGTTATTGCCGGCATGATGTTTTTGGGGACCGTTGGCGGATTTGTCGCTATGATGGTGGCGCCTGGAAATGAAGCCAAAGACCAAGCCGCGTTTAAGAAAGCTCAGGATGAATACACCAAGGCTACTGACGAACGGAAAAAGAAAGTAGAGGCTCAGGCTAATGAATTGAGCCAAAAATATTACGGCAAGTTTTCTGAGTTTAGTTCACGAGTTGGTGCGTTTGAAGCTGGTGACGTGAAAGAGCTTATTAAGGAGGATTTGGTTGAGGGCGAAGGCGCTGAAGTTAAGGACGACACCAAGTTGGCTGTTTATTACATTGGCTGGAACGCTAAGGGTGAGATTTTCGATCAATCAATCGCTGACGGCAAATTGAAAGCTCCGCTCAATATGGATGGTCCGGCAAATACTGCAGTCATTCAGGGTTGGAAAGAAGGTTTGATTGGTATGAAAATTGGCGGCGTGCGCGAACTAACAATTCCAGCCGACAAGGCTTATGGCGACAAGGCTCAGGGCGATAAAATTCCTGCAAATTCTCCGCTTAAGTTCGTGGTGATGGCTGTTGAAAAGCCAGCCGATATTCCAGAGCCAGAAATGCCAGAAGTGATGAAGCAATATTATCGATCGCGAGGTTTCAATGTCTAAAGATGTTATTATTGTTGGCGCTGGTCCAAGCGCGTTAACGGCGGCAATTTACTTGTCGCGCGAAGATGTCGACACGACGTTATATGAGCGTGGCGTGGTCGGCGGAATGGCGGCGATTACTGATCAAATTGACAATTATCCTGGATTTGCTGAAGGTGTTACTGGAATGAAGTTGGCATCTGAATTGCAGCAACAGGCGGAGCGATTTGGTGCGAAGATTGAGTATGGCGACGTGACGGAATTGAAGCAAGTTGATGGCGAATTGGAGCTGACAATTGACGGTCAATCTGTCCGCGCGAAGTCAGTTTTACTAGCGACTGGCTCGAATTACCGCAAATTAGGTGTTCCGGGCGAAGATGAATTATATGGTCGAGGCGTGCATTACTGTGCGACTTGCGACGGTGCGTTTTATCGTGATAAAAATCTAATCGTTGTCGGTGGCGGAAACTCAGCGGTGCAAGAGGCGATATTTTTGACGCGATACGCTAGCCACATTGATCTGCTAGTTCGCAGTAAGTTGCGCGCCAGTGACATCTTGCAAAAAGATTTGCAGAAGTATGTCGATGATGGAAAAATTACCGTTCACATCGGTGCAACGACTGATGAAATTATTGTCAAGGACGATAAGTTTTACGGCGTTAAATCGACCCAAAACGGCGAGCAGAAAGAATTTACCGCTGACGGATTGTTTGTGTTTATTGGGCTAATTCCGAACACGCAATTCCTGACAAACTCGGACGTTGAGCTGGATTTGGGCGGACACATCATTACTGACGAACATCTGCACACTAATATTCCTGGCGTTTTTGCTTCTGGCGATGTACGCTCGGGAGCAACTATGCAAATCGCTTCGGCGGTTGGTGAAGGTGCGGTGGCAGCGGTGCAGATTCGTGAATATTTACAAGAAAGCCAGAGAGGAGTAAAAAATGGCGGATTTTAATCAAATTTTAACACCTGGTGATGTCGATAACGGCATCGTAAATGTAGTTGTTGAGATTCCACAGGGATCAAGTCATAAAATTGAGTGGAATCGTGAGCTTGCAGTGATGCAGTTGGATCGTGTTGAGCCAGCTATTTTTGCAAAGCCAACAAACTACGGTTTCATTCCACAAACTTTGGATGAAGATGGCGACGAATTGGACGCGCTAATTATCACCGACGAACCGCTGACAACCGGTATTTTTATGGAAGCAAAAGTTATCGGCGTGTTGGAATTTGTTGACGATAATGAAGTTGACGACAAAGTTATCGTTGTGCCAGCTGACGACCGAAACACTGGCAACGCGATCAACTCACTAGAAGACCTGCCTCCACAATTGTTGAAGCAAATTGAGCACCACTTCAATCACTACAAGGATTTGAAGAAGCCTGGTTCAACAGTAGTCAAGGGATTCGGCGACGCAGAAAGGGCAAAGCAAATTATCCGCGAGTCAATTACTCGTTGGAACGAAAAATAAATCGCGTTTGACTATTGATTAAAACCGAGAGACTGGCGAGCGTTACTTGTGTCGGAAGAACGAGGAAACGCCGCCAGTTAATTGTTGTAAGATGCCGTTTGAGCGGGATAATTGTAAGCGCAATTTATCTTTGGCGTGTGGTGTGATAATCACGTCGCGCCAATCCGGTTTCGGGTGAGCGGATTTGCTTGTTAAGACTTCAATTGTGTCGCCGTGCTGTAATTTGTAATTGAACGGCTTCATTACGCCATTGATCTTAAAACCACTTGCGCGTGCCGCGATATCGGAGTGAATTCGGTAGGCATAATCCAAGGGAAATGCCCCGCGAGGCAAATCATAAATGTCGCCCTTTGGTGAGTATACGAAAATCCTATCAGAAAACAGCTTCATTCGGAATTTGTTGGAGTCGAATCGCTTTCCTTCGCTAATTAAAGCAGCAGCCTCCTGAAGTTCGCGAATCCACGACAAATCGGCCGGCATAGTTCCGATTTTTCCTTTTTTATAGGCGTCGGTCAATTTTTGCTCATTATAATGGAAACTGGCCGCCAATCCGCGCTCGGCGTATTCGTGCATTTCTTTGGTTCGAATCTGGAATTCAACAATTTGCCCACTTGGCGTTTGTACGGTTGTGTGAAGACTTTGATAGCCATTTGGCTTTGGATTGGCAACGTAATCTTTTATTCTTTCATACATCGGCTGATACATATCATGTAAATCCCCAGAACCAAATATCCAGTTGATAAATCATCAACAATTATCCTTAGGGCAATCAAATCGTAAATCTTATCGATATCGCCAACTTTGTCCAATTTCTTAAACAGACTATAAACGCTCTTAACACGCCCGTCCATCTGAAAAACTAGCTTTTCCGCCTTCAGTCGCGCTTCAACTTCGCGGCGAACGTGATCCAATTTTCGTTGCGATTTTTTCAGTCGACTGTCCATCAAATTTTTGGTTTCTTGAAAAGCTTTCGGCATCAAATATCTAAAGCTCAGCTCCTCCAATTGAACGCGAACTCGCCCCATATTTAAGCGGTCAGCCAGCGGCGCAAAAACTTCAATCGTCTCTCTGGCAATTTTTTTCTGCTTTTCTGGCGTCATAAATTGCAGTGTTCGCATGTTGTGCAGGCGGTCAGCTAGCTTGATAATTATCACGCGCACATCTTCACCCACGGCAATCATCAACTTGGTCAAATTGTCCTTCGTGTGCGGCAAATAACTATCCAAATTTCGCATCCCGGCGCGAGCTTGCGAAACTTTAGTTACGCCATCCACCAGAAACGCCACGTCGCGTCCAAACAAACTTTCCAAATCGTCCAAAGTTGCGTCGGTATCTTCAACGGTGTCGTGCAGAACTCCCGCCACGACCGTATCAATATCCATGCCCCATTCAATTAGAATTCCCGCTACCGCCAACGGGTGATTGATGTAGGGTTCGCCACTTTTGCGCTTTTGTCCAGCGTGCTTTTCCGTGGCGTAATCGATTGCGCTCGCTAAAACTAATACTGGCACTTCGTCGTATTTTTGTTCAGCAATTGACAATAACTCTTCGCGCGTCATATTTATATTATACAACTTTGTAGTATAATTAAGAAAAGCTAAAGCGAAAATATCTAACAGGGAGGGCGATATGGCTGTAACGAGAATAGCAATTAACGGCTTCGGGCGAATCGGACGCAATGCGTTTAAGATTGCTAATGAGCGAAGCGACTTGGGAAATTGTCGCGATCAATGATTTGACTGACACGAAAACTTTGGCGTATTTGTTGAAGCATGATAGCAATTACGGCGAGTACGGGCGTCAAGTTGATTTTACGGAAAACGAGCTGATTATTGAGGGCAAGTCGGTTAAGGTACTGGCCGAGAAAGATCCAGAAAATCTGCCGTGGCGAGATTTGAATATTGATGTGGTGATTGAATCGACAGGATTTTTCACTGATAAAGATGGTGCGAGCAAGCACTTAACGGCTGGCGCAAAGCGTGTGGTTATCAGTGGTCCGACAAAGTCTGAGGGAGTCGATACGATTGTTTTGGGAACTAACGATGACAAGGTAAAAAACGCGACGCCAATCGTGTCTAATGCTAGTTGCACGACCAATTCTTTGGGCGCGGTTATGGCGATTTTGGACGCGGAGTTTGGCGTTGAAAAGTCAATGCTAACGACGGTGCATAGTTATACGGCTAGCCAAAAGCTTCAGGATGCGCCATCCAAGGATCTTAGAGAAGGTCGCAACGCCGCCGAAAACATTGTCCCGACTACGACTGGCGCCGCAATTGCTGTAACTAAAACCTTGCCGCAGCTAACTGGAAAATTTGACGGACTTAGTGTACGCGTACCGACTCCAGTGGTATCGCTTAGCGACGTGACGGCGCTTCTCAGGAAAGATGTGACTGTCGAGCAGGTAAATGACGCGTTCAAAAAGCCGCCCAGAGTAATTTCTATCAAGGCATTTTGGGTGTTTCTGAGGAACCTTTGGTGAGCCGCGACTTCATTGGCAATTCATATTCTGGAATTGTCGATCTTCCGTTGACGAAGGTAGTTGGTGGTAATTTGATCAAGGTTATGGTCTGGTATGACAATGAGTGGGGCTATTCGAACCGGCTGGTTGAACTGGTGGCGGATGTTGCGTATTACCTGAAAAAGAGTGAATAAGGCCATCTTCCAAAAAGGAAATAACCCCGCACCGTGATAGTGCGGGGACGCCGGGATTTCCGGCGGTTTTGTTTTACAGAATATTTATCTTAGCGCGCCTTCTGCTGGCGCGTAGCACCTCAGTCCTTCTCAGACTCATTCTCCTCGGGCTCATTGACCCCAAGGGAGCGCGTCAGATATTTCACCAACTTCTTTTCGGCGACCTTTCGCGGTGCCGCTGGATGGCTGCGAGTACGATGCCCATCGTCAAAAAGACGACGGCTGCCCAAGCAGGAGCGTCACATACTGCCGTCAGCAGCGGGGATACCACCGGATATGGTGCCTCCTCCGCTGCTACCTTCCACGCACTCATGACGAATACGAGATGGATAGCGGCGGACACGGCTGCAGCGAGTACGCTCGCTTTAGCCAGTTGGCGACAGTACAGTGCCTCAGTCAAAGCTGCGGACAGTCCTCCCACCAAGATATAAATCGTGATGGTAGTCAAAATCTCAGTAGACATGATTTCTCCTCCTAGAGAAGATTTTGAGGTGCGGCCTTTCAGAACCGCGACCTCAACCGGGGTGAACTCCCCGGGAGTCGCTTTTCACGGTTTGAAAAGCTAATATATGTATATCATACCAGTCACAAGATGTCAATGCTCTTTGTCAAATATCTACATTCTACCTCTGATAAAATACCTAACTTTTCCTTGCAAAAATCACCGAAAACGCTTATACTAAAATCATGAAAATCTACCTCGGATCTGATCATCGCGGCTTTATGTTGAAAGAAAAAGTTTTTGCCTATTTGGTTAAGAATGGCTATGACGTTCAAGACGTAGGCGGTGTAGAATTAAATCCTGATGACGATTTTCCGCAATTCGCACAGGCGGCAGCGTTGAAGGTCATTGGCGATGATAGCAAAGATCCGCGCGCGATATTAATTTGCGGCGGCGGACAAGGAATGTGTATGGCGGCGAACCGCTTTAAGGGAATCCGAGCTAGCGTGATTTGGGATGCTTTCGAGGCAAAAATGACGCGCCAAGACAACGACTCGAATGTTCTATGTTTGCCAGCGCGAGTTTTGGAAGATAACGAATCGGCGTGGAAGGGAATTGTGGAAACATGGCTGAACACCCCCTATGCAAATGCTCCGCGATTTAATAGGCGTAATGCGCAATTGGATGAATTGTCATGAGTAATTCTGTAATCGCGCCAGCAATTTTGGCAGAAAATGCCGATCAATATAAAGAGCAGGTTGATAAGATAACTGGTCTTGTTGAGCGTGTTCACATTGACATCTCTGATGGTGAGTTTGCACCAACACTTACTGTTGGCATTTCTGAATTGTGGGCGCCAGAAGGTTGGATGATTGATATTCATGCAATGGTCAATGATGTTTCTGACTATGTTCCGAAGTTGATTGCTTTAAGGCCGCATATGATTATTGTTCACGCAGAGGCTACTGGTGACGTAAAGACCGCGCTCATGCAGATTCGTCAAGCTGGAATTATGGCGGGATTAGCACTACTAAAGCCGACGGTTCCGCGAACGGTTGAGGAATTGATAAAAATAGCAGATCATGTGATGATTTTTAGCGGTGAGCTGGGGCGATTTGGCGGAACTGCTAGTTTGATGCAACTAGAAAAAATACGACTCATCAAAGCTATTAATCCCAATGTGGAGATCGGATGGGACGGTGGAGTGGCTGTAGATAATGCGTACAGTTTGGTTCAGGGCGGTGTTAACGTTCTGAATGTTGGCGGCGTTATTCAGAAATCGTCAGATCCGCGCGCCATTTTCTCCAGATTGCAACAGGAGATTAATAAAACGAGCGTGCTTTAATGAATGTCGACCAAATAGTGAAATTGAAGAAAATATCACAGAAATTACGTCGATCTGTTATTCGCGAATTATCTGAGGCTGGTTCGGGGCATTCTGCTGGTTGCTTGGGATTCGCTGATGTTATGGCGGTTTTGTATTTTCATGCCATGCAACTAGATCCTGAGAATCCTAATTGGGAATATCGGGATATTTTCGTGATGAGCAACGGTCATTATGCTCCGCTTTTATATGCGACGCTGGCGGAGCGGGGATTTTTCGATAAAAAAGAGTTGGCTAATCTGCGAAAATTTGACTCCAAGCTTCAAGGTCATCCAGAACGCGGCAGTTTACCGGGAATTGAAACAACTAGCGGCCCTTTGGGGTGCGGTCTAAGTCAGGCGGCCGGCATGGCGTATTCATTGCAATATTTGGGTGGCAATTCTGAGCGGTTCGTTTACTGCAGTTTGGGCGATGGCGAGCTTGACGAAGGGAATATCTGGGAAGCGGCGATGTTTGCGAAAAATATAATCTGGCGAATTTGATTGCGATTGTTGATAGAAATAATATTCAGATTGGTGGCGATACGGAAAAGGTGATGCCGCTAGGTGATTTGGCGGACAAATGGCGAAGTTTTGGCTGGGATGCACAGGAGATTGACGGGCATAATTATTCGGCGATAATTCAGGCGATTGATAAGGCGAAGAATTCTCGTCAACCGAGTGTGATAATTGCGCATACAATTCCTGGTCGTGGTGTTGATTTTATGGAATATGATTACCATTGGCATGGAAAATCTCCTAACGCCGAGGAAGCGGAGCGGGCGCTTGCTCAGTTGAGTGAAGGAGGCGGCGAATGAGTTTCTTAATGGAGAATTGGCAGAATTCGGAGCTTGCGGCAATTCGCGTTGGCTTTGGCGAAGGCTTGGTTGATATTGCGAAGAAGAATAATTTGGTGGTAGCACTGAGCGCGGATTTGATGGAAAGCGTTGGCTTTGGCGGGTTTTATGAGGAAATCGGGAAGCCGCGGGCAATTGAAGTTGGTGTGGCGGAACAGAATTTGGTTACCGTGGCGTCTGGATTGGCGGCTATGGGAAATATTCCGTTTGCGGCCAGCTATGCGGCGTTTAGTCCGGGGCGGAATTGGGAACAGATTCGCACGACGATTTGCCTTAATAATCAGCCGGTCAAGCTGGTCGGTTCTCATGCGGGGTTAAATGTCGGTTCAGACGGTGCGACACATCAAATGCTGGAAGATATTGCTTTGATGAGAAGTTTGCCTAATATGGTGGTTTTGGCGCCCGGTGATGCTAATGAGGCTAAGCTAATGGCGGCGGCAATGGCTGGAGATAAACGCCCGAATTACGTAAGATTGCCAAGAGAAAAACACCGCTATTCCTGAATCAATCTACTTTTGAGATTGGGAAAAGTTATACGTTGAGGCGCGGCAAAGATGTTGCCCTGTTTGGAACTGGCGTGATGACTTATCAATTATTGTTGGCGGCGGAAAAACTGGCGAATGAATATGACATTCAGGCGGAGATGATTCATTTTCCGACGATTAAGCCGCTGGACGAGGATGCTGTGCTTGACGCAGCTCAAAAATGCCAAGCTGTCATTACGGCGGAAGAGGGGCAGATTTCTGGTGGATTTGGCTCAAGCGTAGCAGAAGTTCTTAGTGAGAATTTGCCGGTGAAGATGAAGCGAATTGGCGTTAATGACGCATTTGGAGAGTCGGGCAAGATGTCTGAATTGTGGAAAAAGCACGGTTTGGATGTCGATTCGATTGTTTGTAGTGTTGTCAATTTTCTCCAGTGAAAAACCCGCCAGGAGCTACTGCCAAGATCTAATTAAAGACCTCAAAGCGGTAGTCCTGACGGGTTGTGCGCTATCTACGATGATGTTTCATACCGTAGATAATCGAGAGGAGTGAGATACTCCCCAGCGCAAATGCCACTCCCTCGAGCGGTCCATAGACCGCTAGTAGACAGATAAGTGCTGCCCACCATGCTGCACAGAGTAGCACGATAATAGCCAAGAACGATACGCCTACAAAATATGCCATGCGTACGATAGGGCTCATTTCTCTTCCTTCCTGAAAAGAAAACGCTCAAGACCAAAGGGCTCTTTTGCCCCTAGGAAAGCCTCGAGCAAAAGTTATTTTATATTATCACCAAAACAACATAATGTCAATTCTCTTGGCATAGCGGGCGGTAATTGATATAATTACCATAAGTATTTTAGGGGGCAGTATGGGATTATCGATTTCAGAGATTCGGAAAAACACGACGCGGGCGCGTCATTTAATGCAGCGGACACGGGCGCAGCGTTTTGCGGTTGGGGCGTTTAATATTGACAATCAAGAGACGCTGATTGCGGTGGCACGCGCGGCGCAAAAACTCCAATCGCCAGTGTTGGTTGAGGTTTCCGATGCCGAAGTGAAGGCCATGGGTCTAGAGAACGTCCGTGATTTGGTTGACAATTATAAGGCTGAGTACGGAATTGAAATGTATTTGAATTTGGACCACGGTCCGACGGTTGAGGGTTGTAAGCGAGCGATTGACGCTGGATATGAGTTTGTCCATATTGATATTTCTCAGGCGAATCACAATGCTTCGGACGAGGAGATTATTGCGAAGACTCGTGAAGTTGTTGAATATGCCAAGTTTACTGGCGCACTAGTGGAATCTGAGCCGCATTATTTTGGCGGAAGTTCAAATGTTCATACGGAAGATATAAATTATGAGGAGATAAAAAAGACTTTCTCTACGCCAGATGGTGCGCGTGCGTTTGTTGAGGCGACTGGAATTGATACTTTTGCGGCGGCGATTGGCAATTTGCATGGCAAATATCCAGTTCCGAAAGTGTTGGATTTGGATTTGTTGGCTGCCATTCGTGAGGCGATTCATTGTCAGATTTCGTTGCACGGTGGGTCTGGCACACCGCTGCATTATTTTGAGGACGCTGCGAAAATTGGCGTTTCTAAAATCAATATCAATTCTGATATGCGCTACGCTTTCCGAACAACCCTGGAGAAAACTTTGCGAGAAAATCCAAATGAGTACGCCATTGTTAAATTAATGCCTCCAGTTTATGCCGCTGTACAGGAAGTGGTGGAGTCGAAGATTAAGGCGTTTAATTCCGTGCGAAAGGCGGTGGTTTAATGGCAAAAATCATCACCGTTGGTGCGGCGATTCAAGACGTATTTTTAAGTCAATCAGACGCACTGACGCCAGTTTGCGAAAGTCCAGAACACTGTTTTGCGCGACTGGATTTGGGGGCGAAAGCCGACGTAAACCAGATTCATTTTTCGACTGGCGGTGGCGCTACAAACGCCGCGGTAACGTTTTCCAGGCAAGGGCATTATGCTAGTTTTATGGGCGCAATCGGTCATGATCCAGCTGGGCAAGCGGTAATTGCGGATTTAGATAAGGAAAATATTGACACGCATTTGGTGCGATATTCACCAAAATATAGCACGGGATATTCAGTTTTGCTATTAGCCTCAAATGGCGAGCGGACAATTTTAACATACCGTGGTGCTTCGACTCATTATCATGAGGCGGATTTTGATTTGTCTGAAGAGGACGCGGATTGGCTATATGTTTCAACATTGGCGGGAAATATGTCAATGCTTCATAAATTATTCCAGCAAGCCAAGCGTCGCGATATGAAAATTTGCTTCAATCCTGGAAAGAAAGAATTGGCACAAAAGGATAAATTGCTGGGATTATTGTCTGATGTCGATGTTTTGACGCTTAATAAAGAGGAAATGCAGCAATTGGTGTCTGGCGAGGATTTGGAGGCCTTGGTTAGAAGAGGTTTGAGATTAGTTCCGGTCGTTTTGGTGACGGACGGTGTAAATGGCTCAATCGCAAGCGACGGAAAAACGATAGTACGAGCGCTGATGTACGACGACAGGCCGTCAATTGACAGAACTGGCGCTGGAGATGCGTTTGCGTCGGGATTTTTGAGTGAATGGGCGCGAAGTGGCAATTTGAAAAACTCTGTAATTGTGGGAAGTGCGAACGCTAGTTCGGTGGTTATGAAAATTGGAGCAAAGGCTGGAATTTTATATGCTGGCACAGTACTTCATGCTATGCCAATTCAAGAAAGGGAATTATAATGGCGCAAAATTTGGGAAAATTGTTGGGCGGTGACGTGAAAAAGCGTCGAGCATTAACCGAGCTCAGGCAAATGACTAGGGATGATAGCGATGTGCGATTGATTGCGGAAATATTGGCCAGAGCGCACTCGATTATTCGATCTCTAGGTCTGGATCCATCAAACGCTACGGCAGAAGAAATTTATCAATCACTAATGGCTATTGCGCCGAAAGTGGATAAATGGGCGCCGTTTAAGGCTTCTGAATGGGTACTTTTGGACGTTGATGGGCAAGTGATTTCGTTTAATCCGATTGACATTATAAATAACTATCATTGCCAGTTACCTCTGGGAAAGCAGCAAACAACGTATGGCAAGCGAGGCCTGGGATTTGAGATTACGCGCCGATATAAAAACCACCCGCGCACATATAATCCAGCTGTGGAGCGAGTGGTTTGTCAGGGTGGAATTTGTTGGATTGAGCCGAAAACTAAGAAATAGCTATCGGTCGCAACAAGTTCGCTGATTCCTAATTAGCTCAACTACTTCCGTAATATCTTCAGTAATTGTGTAGGTTTTTTCATCGCCGTCAGAAATTAGCTTATTTGGAAGCATATTTTCGCAAACAAAATCATCCCATTTGCCCCAGAATTTTTTATCAAACAGAACAATTGGCACTGGCGCCATTTTCTTAGTTTGTGTCAATGTGATAATCTCACAAATTTCATCCATCGTACCGAATCCGCCAGGGAAACAAACGTACGCGTCAGCCAGAAGCGTCATAACGATTTTTCGTGGCGCGAAGTGAGTGAATGCGAACGAATCTGTCGTGTAGTTGTTTAAGGATTGCTCGTGTGGCAAGCGAATGTTGAATCCGACTGATTTTCCGCCAGCTTCCATAGCGCCGCGGTTTGCCGCTTCCATAATTCCGCCACCGCCGCCAGTGATTATTGTGTAGCCTTCTTTAGCTAATTGAAATGCTAAGTCTTTGGCTTTTTGGTAATATTCGTTATCTTCAGTTATCCTGGCTGATCCAAAAAAAGTCACGGTTTTATGATATTTTTGGAGAATTTCATAGCCGGCATGAATTTCGTCATCGACTTTTCCTAATCTGAACATCGCAGCCTGAAGCTGCAATTCGCGCGGAATACAAACATTTTTCGGTGTCATCGTTATCCTTTTTATTTTATGATTTTGACTTTATTACTATATCATAAAATGCCTATGGTTACAATACGTTGACGGTAAATAATCCATCATATACAATCAAAGCACAATCTAAATGGAGGTTTTATGGAGAACAAATCAACGGCTAATAAATGGCTGATCGCGGCGGTGATTGTTATGGGTATAATCGTTGTTGCTATGGCTACTTGGATAATTGCTGGTGCTATGCATAAAAATAGTGACTCTAACTCTTCGGTAAAAACTAGCCAAACAAAGAAAAACTCATCTGATTCACTGGAAAAAACTCGCGGTGAAGGCGAGGGGTCGCCAAATGAGGCAAAGAAAGAATATAAAGATTTCCGAACCAAAGGCGACGGTACGGGTATTCGTTTAACTTCAGCAAGTGATGTTGATAAATTGGATATTGATAGCTCCTTGAAGAAGTTCTTGAAGTCTAAAGTCGGTCAGCCAATTCCGGAGCGTGAAGGTTCTGTGTATGAGCCAATCATCGACCGTGCATACGGAAAATATGCGGCAGTATATGGCTTGACGAACGCTTATACTATTATCGGGCCAAGAACGGCACTGGTGAAATTGCAATTGTTGCGGGCACGCAGCAAGGTGGCATGCCGTGCTCAGACTTGAAGTCTGCGTCGGTTCCGAGTCGCTTGGTTGACGGCAAATGTGAAGTTTCTGGCTCGTCTCAAACTTATAGCCAAGACTAGTTTTCATAAATATAGTAAAATAGAGAGGTGAATAAATTTCGCCTCTCTTCTTCATATCAGCCCACTGGCGATCAGCCGCGAGCAATTGCTCAGTTGGTCGATGGTTTGGAAAAAGGTCAGCGCGAGCAAACTTTGCTGGGCGTAACTGGTTCAGGCAAGACGTTTACGATGGCGAATATTATTGCCAAGCGCAATGTGCCGACGCTGGTTTTGGCTCACAATAAGACTTTGGCAGCGCAACTTTTTTCTGAGTTTAAGGAATTTTTTCCGGACAATGAAGTCCACTATTTTGTTAGCTATTTTGATTACTACCAGCCAGAGGCGTACATCGCTTCAAGCGACACTTATATCGAAAAAGACTCAAAGATTAATGACGAAATTGATCGGCTTAGGCACGCGGCAACTTCTGCGCTGCTTACACGCCGCGACGTAATTATCGTGGCGAGTGTGAGCTGTATTTACGGCATTGGTTCGCCAGAAACTTACGCCGATATGGCTATTAAATTGACCGTTGGCGAACGCCGAGTTCAGGACAAGTTTATCCGCCTATTGACCGACATTCAGTATAAGCGCAACGACATCGATTTGCGCGCGGAACTTTTCGGGTGCGCGGCGATGTCGTGGATATTTTTCCAGCAGGTCAAGATACTGCGGTTCGCGTGGAATTCTTTGGCGATGAAATTGAGCGGCTGACGAAGATCGACCCTTTGACTGGCGAGATTTTGGATCGGCCAGATCAATTGACAATTTTCCCGTCCAGCCACTATTCGACACCACGTGAGCGAATTGAAAAGGCGATTGTTGGGATTGAAAATGAGTTTAATCAACGACTGAAATGGTTTGAGGATAATGGCAAGTTTTTAGAGGCGCAAAGGCTGAGTCAGCGTACCAAATATGATTTGGAGATGCTGAAGGAAACTGGTTTCGTGAAGGGAATTGAGAATTATTCGCGCTATTTGACCGACCGAGAACCTGGCGAGCAGCCTGCAACTTTGATTGATTATTTTCCGGACGATTGGCTGCTTTTGGTTGACGAATCACACATGACATTGCCGCAAGTTCGGGGAATGTACAACGGCGATCGCGCCCGTAAGGAAGTTTTGGTTGAGCATGGTTTTCGTCTTCCGAGCGCATTGGACAATCGCCCGCTTCGATTTGACGAGTTCAATCAGCATATTCATCAGGCAATTTATGTTTCCGCCACGCCGGGAGATTATGAACTTTCTCACTCGCCAAAGCCAGCTGAGCAGCTTATTCGACCGACTGGATTGCTTGATCCGCCGATTGAAGTTCGACCGACCGACGGGCAAGTTGATGATTTGATGGAGGAAATTCGCCAGACGATTGCGAAAGGTCATCGCGTGTTGGTGACAACATTAACCAAGCGAATGGCGGAGGATTTGAGCGCTTATTTGACGGAAAACGGCGTGAAGACGGCGTATTTGCATAGCGAAATTGATACGCTGGAGCGTGGTGATATTCTGAAAGATTTGCGACTTGGAACGTATGACGTGCTGGTTGGAATTAATTTATTGCGCGAAGGTCTGGACCTTCCAGAAGTTAGTTTGGTGGCAATTATGGACGCCGACAAGGAAGGTTTCTTGCGTAGTGAACAGGCGCTAATTCAGACGATTGGACGGGCGGCGCGACATGTTGATGGGCGAGTTATTATGTATGGCGACAATGTTACGGATAGTATGCGTCGAGCAATTGACGAAACGAATCGACGTCGAGCGATCCAGCAGAAATATAACGAAGAGCATAATATTACGCCGCAAACTATTCAGAAGAAAATTGACGACGGTTTACGCTCGATTATTCCGCAAAAAGAGTCTGATAAAAAGCCAAGGCTTAACCTGAAGAAAATTCCAAAAGACGAATATCCGGCTTTGATTAAAGATCTGACGGCACAAATGGAATTGCATAGCGCTAATTTGGAATTTGAAAGCGGCAGAGCTGCGTGACTTAATTGCAGAAATTCGTCATACAATGTAGAATAAAAATATTATTAGATTAGGAGGGATTATGGCAACAAAAGAACAGCCACAGCCAACAAACGTCGCGCAACCAGAAATGCCGATGCAACCAAATGCTTACCAGGCATATCCACAATACGCATACGAAGACCCAAATAAGGGCAAGGCAAAGATGCTAACTTTGGAATACGCTTTGGCAATGGGTTCGACGATTATTTCAATCATGTTGCTGATTGACATCATAACCAAGGTGTTTGGTTTGTGGACGAATTCAACATCAATGTTATTAAGAAGTGTTGGCGGATTTTTCGCACCATCGATGGTAACTCAGGGAACGGGAATTATTGCAGCGTCAGTATTTGCTGTGCTTTTGGCTGTATTGTCACTAGTTCTATTCTCTCGCGTATCAAAAGCTGTTCCGGAGCGTGAAGGCTACACAAAGCGAACAGCTTACAAATTGGTAACTTACGGCGGTTTGGCGGTTTTGATTATTCCAGCTGTTGACTTGGTTGCTCGATTGGTAAGCATTTTGATCAACTCATTGCTATTTATCGGCGTTGGTGACGGTGGCGAATTCTATAAGAGTTTGTACTTGGGCGAATTCTTGCCATACGCATTAGCTCTTGCAATTGTTGCTACTGGCGCCTACTTCATTTGCCAAATTGTCAAAGGACGCAACATGTCAAAGGCTTTGTCCTTGATGCTGATTGTGGCTTCTTCTGTCGTATTATTGACTGGCGCTATCACAATCGCCGTTAAAGCACACGACACGGGTAGCTCAGTAAAGACTATTCCATCAGATTACAGTCGCTACAAGAACTACCAAGATTACTCAATGTAATAAAACTTGGAAAAATAAAGTCGCTCATTTTAATGGGCGGCTTTTTTTAGTGGTATAATATTGATATGATAACTATTTCTACCAGCGATATTCAGCACTTGGCGAGTTTGAGTAGTCTGGCATTGACTGATGACGAAACCGACGGACTGCGCCAAGATTTGGAAAATATAATTGGCTATATTGAGCAGTTGGGCGAGCTTGACGTGTCGGGTGTTGAGCCGACTTATCAAGTTACGGGACTGAGCAATGTCTGGCGCGAAGATGAAGTTCAAACGGGGATTTCTGTTGAGGAGTTGCTCGATTTGGCGCCAGAAAAACAGAATAATCAAGTGAAAGTTCCGCAGGTATTGTAATGAGTAAGATTAGTGATTTTATCGGCAAGAGCGCGGTCGAGAACGTAAAAGAAGCGTTGCGACGAGCGCGTGAAATTGAGGAGCATAATGCGCTGCTTAGCTTGACGGAAGAGCGTGCGCTGGAGCGAGCAGAAAAAGTTGATGCTGGCGAGATTTCTGGACAATTGGCGGGCGTGCCATTTGTTGTGAAGGACAATTTTTTGGCGTTTGGTGCGCCAACGACTGCCGCTTCAAAAATGCTAGAAAACTTTAATGCGCCATTGCAGGCGACGGCTGTTGAGAAATTGGAAGCGGAAGGTGCGATTTGCATCGGTAAGGCGAACTTGGATGCTTTTGCGCACGGTGGTTCGACGGAAAACTCGGCATTCGGTCCAACTAAAAATGCTGCGGATAAAACGCGAGTTGCTGGTGGATCATCTGGTGGATCGGCAGTAGTTACGGCGCTTGACGTGGTTCCGTTTGCGCTTGGTACAGATACTGGCGGTTCGATTCGTCAGCCAGCCAGCTTTAACGGAGTGGTTGGAATTAAGCCGACTTATGGAGCGGTTAGTCGTTATGGCGTAGTGGCGATGGCGTCAAGCACGGACACAATTGGCTGTTTTGCTACGAATGCTGAAGATACAGACTTGGTGATGGAAATTATGGCTGGTCGCGATGATAAAGATATGACGACTTTGCCTGATTTTTGGAATAATCAGCCAGAATTCGCAAAGAAAAAAATAGGTCTAGTCAAACAGTGTATGACCGATGACGTGGACGCGGAAGTTCGCCAAAAAACGCTTGATTATGCGGAGAAATTGAAGCAGCTTGGCTACGAAATTGAAGAAGTAGATTTAAGTATGATGCAACATTCCCTGGCGATGTACTACATAATTGTGCCGGCGGAATTGTCTTCGAATTTGGCGCGATATGACGGCGTGCGATATGGTCATCGAGCGGCGGAAGTAAAAACTTTGGCGGAACTTTACGGTCGTAGTCGAAATGAAGGATTTATGACTGAGAATAAGCGACGAATTATGATAGGAAGTTTCGTATTGTCAAGTGGATTCTTCGACGCTTACTATATGCAGGCCCAAAAAGCCAGGACGTTGTTGATTGACGAATTTAAGAAGTTATTTACCGAATATGACGCGCTATTGATGCCAGTCGCGCCGACTCCTGCGTTTAAGATTGGGGAGAACGCTAGCGACCCGATAAAAATGTATTTGGCGGACATCATGACTGTTCCAGCAAGCCTGGCTGGTTTGCCGGCAGTTTCAGCGCCGGTTGGAAATAGTGATGAAGGTTTGCCAATTGGCGTGCAGCTTATTGGTGATTACAAGTCGGACAAGAACTTGCTGAAGCTAGTTTCGGAAGTGGAGAAGATTTGATGGACGGATTGATGGTTGCGATAGTTGTTGCGGCGTTGATTATCGGCGCCTTGCTGATGATTTTCATTCAATTGACTTCTCGTGGTCGCGGTCAAATTGATAAAGAAATGTACCAGAGGGTTTGGCGGCAAATTTTGCGCAATGTCGAAACTAGAAAATCGGAAAGCATGCAGATGGCGATAATGAAGGCGGACAAGTTGCTGGACAAAGCTATGCGCGACTGTGGCGTGGCTGGCGAAACGATGGGTGAACGTATGAAATCTCGCAAGGGATATTGGAGCGATGAAAATGGGCTTTGGGCGGCACATAAATTGCGTAATCAAATTGCCCACGAAACCAACGTAACGGTAACAGCGCAGAGTTTTCGTCGAGCTATGGCGAGTTTTGAACAGGCATTAAAAGATTTGGGAGCATTATAATGAGTGTATATGACGATTATGAAATGACAATTGGTATCGAATGTCACGTTCAGCTAGCGACGAAAACCAAGCTATTCAGTCCGGCCGATAATGACGCTCGCGATGCTGAGCCGAATAGCAAGACGCATCAGATTGATTTTGGTTTGCCGGGGATGTTGCCGGTTTTGAATAAACACGCCGTTGAGTTGGCGGTTCGCGCTGGAAAAGCTTTGAATTCGCCGATTGCACACGTTAGCCGATTCGATCGAAAGCATTATTTTTATCCAGATTTACCAAAGGGCTATCAGACTTCGCAGATGTATAATCCGATTATTTTGGCTGGATATGTCGATGCGCCGCTGGAAGATGGTTCTTTGAAACGCGTGCGAATTGATCATGCTCACATGGAGGAAGATGCTGGTAAATTGACACATCACGACGGCTATTCGTTGGTTGATCTTAACCGTGCTGGCACACCACTGATTGAGATTGTTTCTGAGCCAGATATGCATTCTGCCGAGGAAGCTAAAGCTTACGTTTCGGAACTTCATAAATTGATGGTTTACGCGGGCGTGACTTACGGTAATTTGTATCACGGAAATATGCGATTTGACGTCAATATTTCAGTAGCAAAAAAGGGCGCGACGGAGCTTGGAAAGCGCGCTGAAATTAAGAATCTCAATTCCTTCCGCAGCGTTGAGAGGGCGGCTGAATATGAGTTCAAGCGACAAGTCGATATTTTGGAACGTGGCGAAGAAGTTGTTCAGGAAACCAGAGGTTGGAATGATGACAAGCAGATAACGATTTCTCAGAGGTCAAAGGAAGACGCTCAGGATTATCGCTATATGCCAGACCCAGATATTCCGCCAGTCGTGTTGACTGACGAGGTGATTGTTGAAATTCAGTCCAAAGTGCCGATGCTTCCTGGCGAATATAGAGAGAAATGGAGCGCGCTAAACTTGGATAAATCTGTTATCAATTCGCTTTTGTCTAACCAGGATTATGCCCAGATTACATTGGAAGTTCAGGAAAAGTCGGGCGAGGCGTCCGCTAAGCGAGTCGCGCATTGGTTTGCGAGTGCATTGACGGCTTCTGACGAAAGTGACGCGCAAACAGACAATGAATCTATACGTGTGGCAGTTGACGATTTGATAGAATTGGCTGAAATGACAGAGAAGTCTGAAGTTTCCAGCACGAATGCGAAGGAGTTATTCAATGAGCTTCTGGCTGGCGCGAAAAATCCGCGTAAGCTTGCCGAAGAGAAGAATTTGTTGCAGGTTTCTGATGAATCGGCGATTGCTGCAATCGTTGACGAGGTTCTGAATGATCCAGCTTCGGCGGCTTCAATTGCAGATATTAAGGCTGGAAAAGATAAGGCTATTGGCTATTTGGTTGGGCAAGTTATGAAGAAGTCTAAGGGTCAAGCCAATCCAAGCCTTGCGCAAAAACTGATTCGCGAAAGACTTTAGAATTGCTGAAAATAATAGAGAATAGGAGCTGAAATATGAGAAAACCAACTAAAGCTATCATCGCTGCTGCCGGTTTTGGTACGCGATTTTTGCCACAAACTAAAGCTATGCCGAAGGAGATGTTGCCGCTGATTGATAAGCCGATTATTCAATACGTCGTCGAGGAATTAGTCGAAGCTGGCATTAAAGACATCATTATTATCGGTAGCGCGAATAAGCGAGCAATCGAGGATCATTTTGACGAGCCGAATGAAGAACTTTTGGCTAATTTGCGCGCTGGCGGTCCTAAAAAACAGCCGTTCATTGACGAGGTGCAGAATTTGGCTGAGATGGCGAACTTTATTTATATTCGCCAGAAAGGTCCGTACGGCAACGCAACACCTTTGGCTTGCGCCTCACATTTGATTCATCATGATGAGCCTGTGATTTACACATTTGCGGATGACTTTATTGCGGCTAGTCCAAGCCGTTTCAAGCAGATGATTGAAGCGTCAGAAAGCTTAGATGGAGCGGTTCTGTCGTGTAAGAAGATAACTGATGATGCGGAATTTGATCGTTATGGAGTCATCAACGGCCAAGGAGTAAAAGACGGCGTTATAAAAATGACGAATATCGTTGAAAAGCCGGGCAAGGAGAACGCGCCTTCTGATTTGGCTAGTGTCAGTAGCTATTTACTTCCGGGCGAGATTTTCGGCTATCTAGACAAAGCCAAGGAAGAATTTGACGGCAACGGCGAGTTTACAATTCAGCCAATTATGCAACAAATGATTGACGATGGATTTGATTTCTATGGCGTGGAGATTATGAACGGCACTTATTATGATACTGGCGACAAATTGGAATATCTAAAAACGGTGATCGACTTTGGATTGCGCGATCCTAACTTTGGTGATAAATTGTGTGCTCATCTGACGGATCGCCTAAAATAATGTATAATAAATAGCATGAACGGATTGCTTATTATATTAGTGATTTTGATGGTGATTTTTGTCATCATGATGATTGCTATGACAATTTCCATCATCAAATTAACGCGTCAAATTCGCCAAACTCAGCAGAACGTGGAGGCAATAAGTCAGCGAATTGCTAATCTGAATGGAATTGTAAGTACGGTTTCAATTGGCGTGGAACTAGCCAAAAGCTTCGCTTCAAAAAATGGATTTTTTTCTCGAAATTTTTTTCTCAAAGAAAAAAAGGTAAGAAAAGAGTGAAAAAGTCAGCCAAAGAACAGCCAAATAAGCTAGCAAAAAAAGTCGTTCGTGATAACGAAAATGGTGCCCGCAAGGCGATTTTTGGAGGATTTGTTCTTTGATTTTCATAAATCTCGCCACCAGGTTTACTGGGTGAATTTTTGTTCGCGGAATTTTTCTTTGGCCTTGGAAGTGCTTTGGGTGCGACGTTATTGATTGCAATATTGATTTGGATTTTTGGGGCAATTTGCCGACATTTTTCCCGCCGTTGGCTGATTTTATCAACCACTTAATTGAGACAATGCAACGTCGTCAGTAGCGTGCTATAATTGTTATTAATGACTGAGGGGACAAGCGAACAATCATCGTCGGCGGCTTTGAAGCCGTCGGATTTTCGTGCATCTTCATAATCACACTTTTCACTCGGTACTGGACGGATTGACTAAGATTCATGACTTGGTCGATAAGGTTAAGGAGCTCGGGATGGAGGCTGCCGCCGTAACTGATCACGGCACGATGAGCGGTATTTTGGACTATTACAAAACTGCCAAAAAAGCGGGAATTAAGCCGATTATCGGAATTGAAACTTACGTGGCAACTCGTTCTCGATTTGATCGCGATCCAGGTAAAGATAAGCAGCGTTTTCACTTGACTGTGCTGGCGATGAACAATACAGGCTTCCATAATTTAATGAAGTTGTCGACGCGCGCCAATCTGGAGGGAATGTATTATAAGCCGCGAATTGACCATGAACTTTTGGAGGAGTTGAACGAAGGGCTTATCGTTCTGAGTGGTTGTGCAAGTGGTGAAATTGGTGTGGCGTTGAAAGAAGATGATTATGATCGCGCTCGTGAGATTGCCAAATGGTATAAGTCAATTTTTGGCGATCGCTATTATTTGGAGCTGCAGGACCACGGACATCCGAAGTCGAACACGCACTGGGACGTGCAGGCGAAGATCAACGAGGGCTTGATTAAGCTTTCAAAAGAGCTTGATATTGAAATGGTAGTGACTTGCGACGGTCACTATTTGACGCACGAATATCAAGACGCGCATGAAATTTTACTTTGTGTCGGAACTGGTTCATATCTTAGCGATGAAAAGCGAATGAGCTTGAAGGATTTTGAGCTTCACTTGACGGATCCGCGCGACATTATTGATCACTGGGGTGAGGAATTTCCTGAAGTTATTCGCAACACGAAAAAAATAGCTGATCGCTGTGACGTTGAGATTGAGCTTGGGCGAATTCTTATTCCAAAATATCCATTGCCAGACGGCGAGAATGAACATTCGTATTTGTTAAGATTGACATATCAAGGTTTGTTGCAACGTTACAATGGAGCCTCGAAGGAGGAAGCTGAAAAATTAGACCCTGACGAAATTATTCCGAAGTTGTCTGATGAGGTTCGTGAGCGCGCTAAGATGGAGCTCGGTGTGATGGGAAATATGGGCTATGAAGGTTATTTCTTGATCGTCCAGGATTTTATCAACTGGGGAAAATCTCAAGGAATTGTCTTTGGTCCGGGGCGTGGTAGTGCGGCCGGCTCGATTATTGCGTATGCGCTGAACATTACAGATCTTGACCCGCTGAAATATGGACTGCTATTTGAGCGATTCCTGAATCCTGATCGTATTTCTATGCCCGACATTGACGTTGATATTCAGGATACGCGTCGCGATGAAGTGATTGAATATTGTGCGAAAAAATATGGCGAGGATCACGTCAGTAATATCGCAACGTTCGGTAAGATGTTTGGTCGTATGGCAGTACGTGACGTCGCCAGGGTTTTGGAAGTTCCGTATGCTGAGAGCGACCGCTTGGCGAAGTTAGTCCCGCCGCCAAGCCAGGGGCGTCATATTCCGTTGTCCGTGAGTATTAAAGAAGACGCGGACCTTCGGAATGAATATGAAAATAATCCGACCGCGAAGGAAGTTTGGACTATGCAATTCAGTTGGAGGGGACGATTCGTAGCCACGGTGTTCATGCTTGTGGCGTGGTGATCGCGCCAGATACGTTGGTCAATTATATCCCACTTGAAATGGCACAAAAAGGCGTGGTAGCAACTCAGTTCCCGATGGGCGAAGTTGAAGAGCTTGGGCTTCTTAAGATGGACTTTTTGGGGCTTTCGAACCTTACGATTATTAATAACGCCATGAGGATTATCCGAAAGGCTTACAAGAAAGAGATTAATCTTTCGGAGTTGCCGCTTGATGATAAAAAGACCTATGAACTGTTTCAGCGCGGCGACACGACTGGCGTGTTCCAGTTGGAATCGGCGGGAATGAAGCGATATTTGCGCGGACTGAAGCCGACTACGTTTGAAGATATTATTGCTATGGTGGCTCTTTATCGTCCGGGCCCGATGCAGTTTATTGACAGCTTTATTAGGCGTAAACACGGCGAGGAAGAAATAACTTATTTGCATTCTGGAATGAAAAACTCGCTGAAAAATACTTACGGAATTTTGGTCTATCAGGAGCAGTTTATGCAGATTTCTAAGGAATGGTGTGGATTTACTGGTGGTCAGGCTGACACGTTGCGTAAGGCTGTTGGTAAGAAGAAAATTGACTTGATGAAAAAGGTCAAGCCTGAATTCGTCGAAGGTGCAGTTAAAGTTGGTGGCGCAACTAAGGAAATTGCGGAAACGTTCTGGACTCAGCTGGAAGAATTCGCCAACTATTGTTTCAATAAGTCGCACGCCGCTTGTTATGGTTTGATTGCTTATTGGACGGCTTATTTGAAAGCGCATTATCCTGACGCGTTTATGGCGGCGCTTATGACTAGCGACCATGATGACACTGATCGTCTGGCAATTGAAATTACTGAATGTAAGCACATGGGAATTAGTGTGCTGAGTCCTGATGTAAACGAGTCGTTCGTTGAGTTTGCGGTGGTGCCGAATGAGAATAAAATTCGTTTCGGAATGTCGGCAGTGAAGGGCGTTGGCGTTGGTGCGGTCGAGGAAGTTCTGCGGGCGCGCGAAGATGGACCGTTTACGTCAGTTGAGGATTTTGCTAGGCGTGTTTCGACGAGCAAGTTTAATAGAAAAGCCTGGGAATCGCTTATTAAGTCTGGCGCGTTTGATGATATGGGTGATCGATCTGATTTGCTGTTCAATCTGGATTCTATTACGTCATTTGCGTCCAAACTCCAAAGAAGCCGCCAGTGGGCAGACAAATTTGTTTGGAATGCTGGGCGGCGATGACGCGGCGAGCGTCCAATCAACTCTTCATCTCCAGAAGGCTCCCGTGAAACACGACGATAAAGAGCGCTTGATGTGGGAGCGAGAATTGTTGGGGTTGTATATCTCGGCGCATCCACTTGATAGATATGAAACGTATTTGAGCGAGCAAACTCAACCGTTGACGCAATTAGTTCCTGAGTACGATAGTCGGATGATGACGGTCGGGGGAATTATTAGCACCGTTCGTACAATTGTCACAAAAAGCGGTTCGAAAATGGCGTTCGTGGGAATTGAGGATAAATTCGGCGAGGGTGAGATAATTGTCTTTCCAAATCTGTATGAGAAAGTTGGTGCTAAGCTGGTTCAGGACGCGGTGATTCGAGTTTCTGGTAAAAATTCAGCTCGAGATCGTGACGGAAATCTGGGTAATGAAAGTAAGCTAATTGCCGATGATATTATTGTGATTACGGATAACGATATCAATGGCTATGAGTCGACTGGTCGTAAAATGGATGCGCCAAAAATTAGCTCTGCTGTAAAAAAAGAGCGCCGTGAAGCTTATCGTAATCAGAAAAATGGAGCTTCTCCGAAGTCTGCCGTAAAAAATGACGCCGCCAAACCACAACCAAAAACTCATTCGGCGCCTGTTAATGTTGCGCCAGAAATTCCCGCTTCAAAGTTATTTGTGTATATTAAAGACCCGAATGACCATTCGCGGTTAGTGAAAATGAAGTCTGTTTGCGGCGAGAATGCTGGCACGACTGACGTGGTTTTGGTGCTGGGCGAGAAAGAGAAATCAGCCATGCGTCTGCCGTTTAAAGTGGATGCTAATGACAATTTATTAAGTCAATTAAAAAACACTCTGGGTGAAGAGTGTGTAGTTCTAAAGTGATAGTTAGCCCGCTGACAGAGGCCTCGGCCGGAGCTGGTTGCTCTGGCGGGCTAACTATCTGTCAGCGGGACTTATTGTCCCGCAGTTCATTCCTCACTTCTGTCTTACCCCTCTCTTGTAGGGTAGTGTAAGTGGCCGCCGTCGTGCAGTAGAACAAAGCCACCAGCACCGTGTGGTACATCGGCCGGTGTGGCGATTCTGCTACCATGAAGTAGATGAAAAAGACTGTCATCCACACGCCAGCCGCGGCGGCTAGCGTGTGCCATATGTGACTAACCCCCGAAGGGGCCCTGTAGGCGTACCATGCAACATACATGGTTGCTAGAATTGTGAGAATAAAGAAAATGTCAAACATTTCCTCTAACCTTTCATGTAGGGGACTACTTTCTCCGGGGGATTCCAGAGAAAGCTCATACAAATATAACACATATGTTTAATAAAGTCAATAAGCAGACTTGAGGAATTTTTTTATTCGCTGTTGAGATTATTTCATCCTCGGAAAAATCAGTCCAAATAGTGCAATTCCCGTTGCGACCGACACGTTGAATGATTCTTTTTGACCGAACATTGGGATTTCTACGGTGAAATCGCAGTTGTCCAAAAGTTCTGGCGTGATTCCGTGGACTTCTTCTCCAAGTAGCAGCGCAAATTTTTCAGGCGGCTGAAATTCTGGCAACATCACGCTGTCTTTTGATTGCTCCAGCGCGACAATTGGCAAGTTTTCTGTTCGCTGATTTTCTTTAATCCAATCATTGATATCCTCGTAAAACTCAAACGGCACCAAACTTTCCGCACCCAAAGCAGTTTTATGAATTTGGCTGGTGATTTTTTCGCGAATATGCGGCAGGCGAGGGTCTTCAGATCGAATTTCTCCATCGACAAGCGCGCAAGCAGGCGCCTTGCTACATAAACTCAATTCTGGATACGGCGTGTAACCACTGAGAATAATCTTTTTTACGCCAAATCCTTCGGCTGTGCGAAAAATTGCCCCAACATTATGCGTCGAGCGAATATTGTGGACTAACAGAGTAATTTCTGGATTCATATTACTATTATATCACTCGTAAAACCGTAAGCTTTTTGGTATAATTTTCATATGGACGAAGATAAAATTCAGGCGCGACGCCGTGAGCAGGATGAGGAAGCGACTCGTCGTCGAGCGTCAATTTTAGGACTCCAATATCTTGATGGGCGGGAATTTGAAGAGACTTTACCTTTGCTTAAGGGTGTTTTGACGATAGAAGAGATGTACAAAGGCAGGTTGGTCCCGCTGGCTTTTAATGAGGAAGACCAATCTTATCGATTTGGTGTTACGTCGCAAACTTCTGAATCGTTGATGAAGCGGATGCGAGATCAGTATGTTGAAAATGGCAAGCGAATCTTCTTCTTCTTAATTTCTGGTTCGGCGTTTCGGTCAATTATGCTTAGGTTTGATCCGCCAAAAAAGGTGATCTACGACAATATCGAAATTGCTAAGGAAGGTGATAGCGATACTCTGGCGCAGGTTACGCAGACTTTGGCTTCCGTCGGCACAAATGACGTGTTTAATTATTTGATTGACCAAGCGGATTTGCTGGGTGCGTCAGACATTCACATTGAAAATCAGCGTGAGTCGATTCGGATTCGTATGCGTGTTGACGGAGCTTTGCATACGGTGGCGGAGCTTAGCAGAGATAGATATCGAGTGATTATGGCGACTTTGGCGTCGCGCGCGAATATCTCTACCGCTTCCAGAGAGCCTCAGTCTGGACATATGCAGCAGGAAATCCATAGAGATGGCGCATCGCACGTGCTGAATTTGCGTGTGGAAGCCGTGATGACGGTGTACGGTTTGGACTTGGTACTTCGATTGTTTAACTTTGATGAATCGATGCTGAACTTGGATCTTTTGAACATTTCAAAGAAAGAGCGCGAGCAAATTGATGAAGTTATTTCTCATCCGCGCGGGATGTTGTTGATGGTTGGTCCTACTGGTTCAGGAAAGTCTACGACGTTATATAGCATTCTGAACGCTCTTAATACGCCAGATAGAAAGATTATTACGCTGGAAGATCCTGTAGAAAATACGATTCCTGGGATTGCTCAGATTCCAATTGATACGACAAATGGACAGAGGTTTGCAGATGGACTGCGTAGTGTTTTGCGTCTTGACCCGGACGTGGTGATGGTCGGTGAGATTCGCGATAATGAAACTGCGAAGACTGCGATTCAGGCGTCAATTACGGGACACTTGGTGCTGTCTAGCTTTCACGCCAATTCGACTGCGGCGGCGTTTAGTCGTATGATCGATATGATTGGGCAAAACCCAATTTTTAGCTCGGCGGTTCGGCTGGTGATTGCTCAGCGACTAGTGAGGAGATTGTGGGATGATAGCAAGGAAGAATATGAGCCAGATGAGGCGACTCGCAAGTGGGTAAAAGAAGTCTTGAAGGATCTGCCAGAGAATGTTGATTGTCCAGATTTGGATACGTTTAAGCTTTGGCGTGCGGTGCCGACGGATGACGTTCCGTTTGGCTACAAGGGGCGAATTCCAGTAATGGAGCAATTGGTCGTGAGCGAGAATATCCAGAAATTCTTGCGCGGCGATGTTGAGGATGTTCATACGGAAGCGATTGAAAAGGCCGCAAAAGAAGATGGTATGGTGACGCTGCTTCAGGCTGGCGTGTTGGCGGCTCTTCGTGGTGAAACGACATTAGAAGAAGTTAACAGAGTAATATAATTGACTTTATAGCCATAAACTGATAAAATATCAGTTTATGAGCGAAATTCCGGAACACTCTTGTTACGATAGCGAATCTTCAGAGTCTGAGAAAGACTCTGTCTATGAAATTTTTGATACTGTTATCAATTTCCTTGAATATATATATGAAGATGTGCCCAAAGATTCATCCATATTTAAGTACTTGGTTGAGAGATATAAGCCTGTAATTGATAGTCTTAAGCAGGCTAAGGATGCATACGACCAGTCTCCTGAATATTTGGAGATCCGCTACGATTTTGACGAAGTAAGCTCTCGATTGAAAGAGGAATTTAATAAGGAGTATAAAGCCTCACTAGATGCTCTTATATCGTCGTTAGATAAGATTTTTCCTAATAATATAGCGGAAGTTAATGTTCCGAAATACTGCAATCTTGAGGGGCGTAAAATTCCTAAAGTAAAGAAATTTCAGAGGAATAACAATCTCAGCCCAGATGTTGCCGACTCTGAATATATGCAACTAGCACTAGAAACTAAGAGGTCTGTGATTGATAGGATTTATAGAAAAGACAGCACTTTTCCGCCTATAGAATTTGGAGTAAGTCGACCTGAATACGATCCGGTTCGCGAAAAGACACATCACTTGGTTGAGTTATTGACAAATTTTTCAATGCTTAAAGCCGATGAGCTTGAGGCGATGTCTGGGAATGAAAGTGGTGCGCGTATGGAGCGCATTGAAGCCTTCTTTAATTGTGAAAGAGACCTGGAGTGGACTAAAACCATACTCGACTGCGCAGACGAGATGAGAGATCTGGACGAGGAATTGTTAGCTCGTGAATATACGGAAATTGTATTTGAGGAAAATTGTCCGAATGTGAAAACTCTTGCCAAATCCGTGGTGGAAGAAAAAATGAAGTCAATCCTAGAAGGCGAGCTAAAGGTTCTTTCTGAAAAATTCAGAACCTACGAAGCGGCGGGTGAAATTGCGAGTAGGTCTTTGAAAAAAGTCGCTAAGAGAAAAAGGTCAAGCAAACCGAAGCTGACAATCGAAAAAAGCAGCTCTCAGTTGGTAGAAATTAGACTAAAGGCGGGAGATGCTGTGATACTTGATAGCGAGACGTTTCCATGGCTTAAAGAAGATTCTATTGTGAATGTACTGCATGTTGAGCGTGGTGGTGACGGTACTGTGGTCGCAGTAATTGACGCGCGCACTGAAGAGGCTAAAAAGATCGAGCATAAAATGACTGGATACGAAACGACGAGAAGAAGCGGGACATTCTGCCTATTATTAAGGACAAATTAACTATGGCCGCCAAATGTGTAGCAACCTCAGAAGATAAGTCTGTCGGTTTGCCAATTGGCTTAAATAATAGATTAAAAGAGCTTTATCCGTTTATAATTTACGCCTGGAAAGAACAGACACATAACGCTAAGAGGGTTTATGTGTCAAAAGTCAGCGTTGAGGATATGCCCGATGAAAGTGAGACTAAAAAATCTCTTCAGAAAGCTGGAGTGACTGAAGTAGTTTTATTCTTAGGAGCTTGCGACAAACAGAACCAGGAGTCGTTAGTGGCTCTGTTTATAGATGGAGACTCTCGTGATGCGGCTAAGTACGGTGCTGGTGCTTAGGCTTATCTAATGACATTTGCGACAGCTTCAACAACGCCTTCATCAAATGCGGTTGGGACGACTTTATCGACGGTTGGATTTTCGACCAGGTTAGCTAGCGCTTCAGCAGCCGCCAATTTGTGCTGATCGGTGATTTTCTTAACTCCGTGATCTAATGCGCCGCGGAAAATTCCAGGGAAGGCCAGAGAATTGTTGACTTGGTTTGGAAAGTCGCTACGACCTGTGCCAATGATTGCAACGCCAGCCTCCTTGGCGACATCTGGCATAATTTCTGGAACAGGATTTGCTAGCGCGAATACGATTGGATCTTTCGCCATTTTCTTAACTAATTCTGGAGTGAGAAGTCCTGCGCGTGATACGCCGATAAATACGTCTGCACCGGTGATGGCGTCTTCAATTGAGCCAGATTGTGATGCATCGACGTATTCCAATAGCGCGGTTTTTTCAGCGTTCAAATCTGTGCGTGATTTTCCGACAATTCCTCGGCTATCCACCGCTACGATGTTTTTTGCTCCGTAAAGATTTAACAATTTGATGATTGCCGTGCCAGCTGCGCCTGCGCCGATGACCACGAATTTGCAATCTGCCAGGTTTCGTCCTGTCAATTTAGCGGCGTTAATTAAGCCCGCCAACACAACGACAGCCGTGCCGTGTTGGTCGTCGTGGAAGACTGGAATATCTAATTCTGCTTTCAATCGTTCTTCAATCTCAAAACATTTTGGTGCGGCAATATCTTCGAGGTTGATGGCTCCGAAACTTGGCGCAATAGCTTTAACGGTGGCAATAATTTCTTCTGGTTCGTGGACGTCTAGCACAATTGGCACGGCGTCGACATCGGCAAAATGCTTAAATAGTAAAGCTTTTCCTTCCATGACTGGCATGGCGGCTTTTGGTCCCAAATTACCTAAGCCTAAAATTGCTGAGCCGTCTGAGATTACGGCGACTAGATTGTTTGTCCAAGTGTACTTTGGCAAATCTGCTGGATTTTCGGCAATTGCTTGGCTGACTGCGCCGACGCCAGGGCTGTAATAAGCGCTAAGCTTGTCGCGATTAAGCTCCTCTTTATCTCTGAGGCTAGTCGTAATTTTACCTTTGTATTTTTCGTGTAGTTCGAGTGCTAATTTATTGTAATCCATAGCTATATTATACTCCAATTTTATTTAATTGATATTTCTTCAGATTTGTGTTATTATCTTATGTAATTGTACGAGAGTTAAATATTCGAGCCTTGTTTGATGTGGAGCCGCAGAGGTACAACTGCGTGGCCAGTCGGAGCGAGTTCGGAAGATAGGAAAAAATTATGAGTTTTGAGTTAATCAACAAAATCAACCAAGCACAAAAAAAGCAAGCAGTTGTCGATGCTCGCAGTGGTGACACAGTTCGCGTTTACCAGAAAATTAAGGAAGGCAACAAAGAGCGTATTCAGATGTTCGAGGGCGTTGTTATTCGCACCGATAATAAAAAATCACACACATCACGCATTACGGTTCGAAAGATCGCTTCGGGTGTTGGTGTTGAAAAGTCATTTTTGATGCACAGTCCACTGATTGAGAAGATTGAGATTGTTCGTCGTGCTAAGGTTCGCCGCAAGTTCTTAAGCTTCCTTCGCCAGCGTAGCGGTAAGTCAGCTCGCTTGACGGCTAAGAACTTCGATCGCGCCGCTGTTAATGACATTCATGACACTAAGGCAGAAGCGGAAGCTGAACGCTTGAAGGAAGAAGCTGCTCAGGCTGCTGCTGCAAAACAAGCTGAAAAAGATGCCGCTCAGGCTGAACTTGACGCTAAGGCTGCTGAAGTTGCAGCTCGCCATAAAGACGCGTAATTGTCAATTGGTTAATCATTAAAAACCGTCTCTTAATCTGAGGCGGTTTCTCATGTTATAATCTCAATATGGCAATATTTCATTATATATCCGTCCTTGTTCCGACGACTTTGGCTGTGGCGACGCCTTACGTTTTGAGAAGAAACGGCTTTGATAATGAGAAAAAATATCGCTGGCTACTTTACGTAGCGTGTTTGTTGTTTTTCATATCTTGGTATTTGCCATCGCCGTTAATTGACGGGCAGGACACTAGTTTTACGACGCACTTTGTGGGCGGCGGTTTATTTACGGGGTTGTTCTGGGTGTATTTGGTTTTGTCGATGAAATGGCGGGCGCATTGGCTGGTGACGGCGTTTTCAGTATTTGCTTTAGTTTCGGCGCTGGGCTGCATTAACGAACTGGCGGAATTATTTATGGTCAAGGTGGGCTTGGCGAGCATAAAATTGGACGACACGAATTGGGATATTCTGGCAAATACATTAGGCGCGACAACAATTTGGATTGGCTGGATTATTGCGAATTTTATGACGAAAAAGGGAAGATTGTCGGGTGATTCTGGGAATTGATGAAGTCGGGCGCGGCGCGTGGGCTGGACCGTTGGTGATTGGTGCGGTGGTTTTGGGCGGCGCTGAAATTGAAGGGCTTGATGATAGTAAAAATTGACTAAAAAACGACGTGAATTGCTCGATGAGGAAATTCGCGAGCAAGCATCGGCTTGGGCGTTGGGCTGGGTCTCTGCTGAGGAGCTGGATGAAATAGGGATGAGTGAGGCGCTTAAGCTGGCGACGCGGCGCGCAGTCAAAGGAATTCAAGCGAAATGTCAGAAAAATGGCTCGACGTTTGATGAAATTATTATAGATGGGACGGTCAATTTTTTGGCGGGTACACCGCTAGAAAAGTATGTAACAATTATAGCGAAAGCCGACGGTCTGATTCCGAGCGTTTCGGCGGCGTCGATTATTGCTAAAGTGGCTCGCGATAAATTCATGGTGAAGCAGGATAATGTTTATCCAGGATATGATTTTTCTTCGCACGTTGGCTATGGCGTGGCGAAGCATCGAGCGGCTATTGATAATCTGGGCGTAACTCCGCTACATCGGCTGAGTTTTGCGCCGTTGGCTAAATACGCTAATACTGGGGCGAATTCGCAAAATGCGTCTGACGATAGAAAATCTAAAAACCAGCAAAAAGACACGACGCGTCAAATTGGTGATAAAGGTGAGCAAGCGGCGGCGGATTGGTTGGTAGGCGATGGTCATGAAATTATAGAACGGAATTGGCGGACGCGGTATTGCGAAATTGATATTGTTAGCAAAAAAGATAATGTTTTATATTTTACAGAGGTCAAATATCGTAAAAATGACGATTTCGGCGATGGCTTGGCGGCGATTACAAATAAAAAACAGCAGCAAATGCGTTTTTCTGCAGAGATGTTCACTGCCAAAAATACGCAGTATGAAGGCTGTGATATGCAAATGCTGGCAATTTCTGTTGATGGAAATCCGCCCGTAGCTAAAGAGTGCGTGGTGTTGGAATAAATTGTTCGCTTTCGTCGTTTCCGACTCATCAGCATAGACACACATCTATGGAGCGAACTGACAAGTGAGAGAGCTGCGAATCTCTACGGACTCGCCATGTTCGCTTGATCGTAGTCTACTTCCAGGAGAAGTAAACGGCAATATGTCCGTCCATGGAGGCTCTCCAAGGTGCGGGTTCGCGTCCTCCTCTGAGGACTACATTTTCGGTGCTATCCTCGAGGGACTTGAGGGCGGCGAGGAGTGTGTGTTGTGACACTCCTCGCTCATTGCGACAGCTTGCGTTGACAAGGGGTCGTCAACTTGCACATAAGTAATCTTGTCGCCCGTACGAAGGTACTGGTCGACGACTGCTTCCTTGACACGCTCGCACACCTCCTTGATATGATTATCGTCGAGGAATGCGGCGATCTCGTGAGCGTCTGTCTCCCCCTTGCCGTGTTGTTCCCTGAAGAGGGCTTTAACTTCATCCGTAATAAAAGTCGGCATGTCAGTACTCTCTCCTCATCCGAGCGGACGCTCGTGTTAAAAAACACTGATCGACGCCCGGATGGCGAACGACCGAAGATGAGGTTTCGGGATACTTCTTAAAATATCGCAAAATCTCACCTCCGGTTTATAAACTCTCTCAACTTGTCAAGGTGCGCTTTCGGACAAAACATTTGTTCCGTCAACAAAAGCTAATATATTTATATCACTAATAGGATAAAATGTCAATAGATTTTGTCAAAAATGTGGCATAATATATCACAGTGTTGTTTGCAAAGCAGAGAGCACATCCGCCTTATCTTGCTCAATCAACTCAGTGCGTGCTTTAATTTCTGTAATCCCCAACTTAATCGTTCTGGTTAGGGCTGGAATATTTTCCATCGGCTCAAAGAATTGTCGAAAGTCGTCAAGTTCATTAGGCGTTAGTAACGCCGTAGCTGCATAGCGAATGAAATCATCATAGCTTTTATCTTCGCCAAACGTATCTTCGACCCATGCCCAGTTTTCTCTCAGCCAATTCCAAGCAATCTGGCGGCTTTCTCTGGTCCGAATCAAATACACAAACCAACGGCTGGCGTCTTGCGGGCGGATAATATTGGAGTCTTTAATGTTGGCAAGAATTTTTTCTGCTGTTTCAGGGTTTTTGGTGGAAGTTAGTCCAATTGCAATATCATTCTGCAGGTCATTTGACGGCGTGTTTTTATATGCAGCAAAGAGATTTTCAATCATCTCTGGCGTCTCGAAATGTCTTACGTTTACGCTGATAATTAAAGCTCGAATTTCTGTCGGTAAGTCTTCCAATTTATTACTATCAAAACGCGTTTTTGCCTCGTTCAAAACTTCTTTATCTTCGCTATACATCATCAAACTCAAAGCCGTAGTGCGCCGTTCGCGGTCGTCATCCGATTCTCCGTCTTTTTCATCCCAGCCAAGCTCTTCAAATGTGGCGCGCGCAAATTCTCCAGAAATTTCTTTAATGAATCTCTGGCGGCGTCATTATCATCGACGAATTTTCGCAGTTCTGTCAAAGAACCAGCCGCCATACCGAATACTTTTTCGTTGGTTTCGGTTTTTAAGGATAACGCCAATGGAAGTAGTGACGCCGAATTTTCAAATCCAGCGCGGGCGAGTATTGTCGCGTCCTGTAAGATGCAAATCTTATCCAAGGTTGGCAATTCTGTAATGTTTTTCAATAAATATTCGCGAGTGGATTTGTCATATTTGGTGATGAAGTGGGCGCTTAAGCCACAGTTTAATTGTAATGGCTTTTCAATGGAAGCGGTGGTTTCTTTTTGATTCAAGATTTTTACGTCAAGCGGTTGATTTGCGAATAATGGAATCGGCCATAATGCGTCAGATGGTTGGTGCTCGCCGATGAAGAATCGCTCCTGACTTAAAATTGCCGCGTCGTGACTGTTTGAAACTGATACGACAGGAAGGCCAGGTTGAGAAATCCAAGCGTTCATTAAATTGACAATTGGTTGACCGCTCGCCGACTCTAATTCTTGCCATAGGTCATTTCCGACGGTGTTTTTATACGCGAATTTTTCAAAATATGATTTAAGTCCAGTACGAAATGCCTCTTCGCCGATAAGTTTTCTGACCATAACTAGCAGCCGTCCGCCCTTAGCATAAACAATAGCTGGGTCAAACAAAGTGCTGATTTCGTCTGGATGATTGACGTCGGCTTGAACGGATTGAACGCCATCCAAACTGTCGCGCCTGAGTGCGGCCGTTGCTTCATTCGTGGCAAAATCTTCCCACATGCGCCATTCGGGGTGTAATGCATCAATCGCCACGTATTCCATCATATTGGCAAAGCTTTCATTGAGCCATAAATCATTCCACCAGTTCATGGTAACGAGATTGCCAAACCATTGATGGCTAAGTTCGTGCGCAATCACAGTCGCGATAAATCGTCTGGATGATTCTGGGGTCAACTCAGGGTCTGCCAGTAAACAACTTTCTCGGTAGGTGATTAAACCCCAGTTTTCCATTGCGCCAGAAGAAAAATCGGGAAGAGCGACGTGATCGGATTTTGGCAATGGATATTTGACGCCGAAATATTCATCATAAAAATCAATTGAACGAGCGGCTATATCTAACGCAAAATCTAATGTATTTTCATTCTGAGCTGGCGTTGCCCAGACATTAACCTCGACGCCAGATTTGGTGCGAGCAGATTTTTTGTGCAATTCACCGATGACAAAAGCCAGAAGATAACTGCTCATTCGTGGGGTTTTCTCGAACATTGTCGTGAGTGAATCGCCATTTTCTTCTTCGCTTTTTACGGGCATATTTCCCAAAACTGTTATTCCTGAGCGAGTTATTAGTGTCAAATCATATTCAGCTTTGGCGGCCGGCTCATCAACGCAAGGGAAAACTTCGCGGGCGTGATGTGATTCAAATTGAGTGGCGAAAAGCTGTTTTTTAACGCCGTCGTGAGTAAAATAACAAGGATATAAACCGTGCATTGCGTCGGTGATGGTTCCGGAAAAATTGATACAAACTATGTGGTTGCCGTTTTCAAGGTTCGGCTGAGATAATCTCAATTCGTCAAACTCACCAAATGAAACGTCGGCGGGCTGATTGTCGATTGTGGCTGATTGAATTGTTAAGCCTTTGGAATGTAGCGAAATTGATTCGCCGGTGGAATCGCCAGAAATGATAACTGTGCCAGAAAATTCTTTTTCCTCGGCGCGTGTTAAATCGAGAGTTAGGTTGTAATGATTTGGTGTGAATGTGTCAAGTAAGCGTGGAACTTTAGTCATAATTTAATTATAATACAGCCATGAGGGTGAATAAAATACGACGTCGGCAAGTGGTGATTGCGCTGGTAATTTTGATAGTCGGCGTGGCGGTTTGGGCTTCGCGAATTTCGCAACCCGAACCTCAGACAATTCAAACTTCAACACAACGAGAATTATTTGGTGCTTCGAACGCTAAATCGGAATTGGAAAAGATAGAAGTTAAAGGACGCGCGCCAAAGACTGGCTATTCCAGAAAGCAATTCGGCAACGGCTGGGGCAAAATTAACGGCTGTTCTGTACGGGAAGTAATTCTGGCTCGAGATTTGACGGATGAGAAAATTGATGAAAAATGTCGAGTTTTGTCGGGTGTATTGAACGATCCGTACACTGGTCAAACAATTCAATTTCAGCGTGGTGAAAAAACCAGTTCTAAGGTTCAGATTGATCACGTCGTGGCTTTGAGCGATGCTTGGCAAAAGGGTGCGCAGCAAATTTCTCCAGAAGAACGAGAGAAGTTGGCGAATGATCCATTAAATTTATTAGCGGTTGACGGCCCAGCAAATCAAGCTAAAGGCGACGGCGACGCGGCGACTTGGCTGCCGAGTAATAAGCCGTTTCGTTGTCAGTATGTAGCGCGCCAGATAGCAATAAAGCGACGATATCGCTTGTGGGTAACGGAAGCTGAAAAAAGCGCGATGTCGGGCATTCTGGAAAAGTGTGTGGAAGTATAATATTGACAAAATACGTTTTTATGATAAAATGGTAGAATGAAATCTGAAGTATGTCTTACTAAATTGTCGGTGAATGATGATGAGGCCTTGGAACGGGCGGCCGTAGCTCATTCGGAGTCTGTTTTGGGCTGTGAGTTTACGGATGGCGCGAAAAAGGATTTAATAGAATATTTAAAAGGTATGAATAATTACTACGGTAGCGATGTTTTTGCTATCGACACTTCTGGTGAAGAGCTGTCATCTGGGCTTATGACTGTATGCCCTAATGGTGACGGCGAGGTTACTATAGAAGACCTTTTTGTTAGGGAAGTTGCGCGCAAGCGAGGAATTGGTCGGGCGGCTATTGAGGCTTTGGCTAGTGAATATCCAGACGCGCGTGCCGTCAAATTGTATTCCCTGAAATCTGCTGAAGAGTTTTATCAGAGAATTGGCTTTGACCAAATATCGCCATCCACTAAGAAATGTTTATCTCTTTGGCGAAAAGAATTGGATTGACAGAATAGAATCTTTCCGCTACAATAGAAAAGTACTAATCCGGCCGGCAGGTCGGAGTTTTTCGTTTATGGAAGTTTGAGACGGAAAAAGATATAATTAATAAGAAGGAGAATGTAATGGAAGATTTGAATATCAAGCAGTTGACGTTGGCAGTTCGTACGATTGCTGAGGAAAAAAACTTGCCAGAAGAAACAGTTTTGAGCGTGATTGAACAGGCGATTGCGGCGGCTTGGCGTCGTGATAATGGCACACGTGATCAATTGGTTCGCGCAAGCTTGAATATCAATAACGGTACGGCTGTCGTGTCGGTTGTTAAGACTGTTGTTGAAGAAGTTGAGAATGACGCCAATCAAATCGACCTAGAGGAAGCCAAGGAAATAGATCCTGCGGCTGAACTTGGCGGTGAAGTTGTGATGGAAACTCATAACGTGACGACTTTTGGTCGAGTTGCGGCTCAGACTGCTAAGCAGGTGATCTTGCAGCGTTTGCGTGAAGCTGAGCGTGAAGTTGTTTTGGCGGAATTTGAGGATAAAATCGGTACGGTTGTTATTGGTACGGTTCAGCGAGTTGAGCCGCGTGTTGTGCGAATTGAGCTGGGCAAGGCTGTCGGAATTATGCCTCAGAGCGAGCAAATTCCTGGCGAATATTATGGCGTTGGTCGTCGGATTAAGGTTTACATTAAGGACATTGAGCGTGAAGGTCGCGGTCCGCAATTGATTCTTAGCCGCGGCAATGAAGAGTTTGTGCGATTCTTGTTCAATCAAGAAGTCCCAGAGATGGAAACTGGTGCAGTTGAGATTAAGGCAATCGCTCGCGAAGCTGGTCGCCGAACTAAATTGGCGGTTTCTTCGGCGCTACCTGGCGTTGATCCAGTTGGTACGTTTGTTGGCGGTCACGGCGCTCGCGTTCAGGCTGTGATGAATGAAATTGGCGAGCAGGAAAAAATTGACATTATTCCATACGAGGAAGATGCGGCTGGATTTATTGCTAATGCGATGAGCCCGGCAGAGGTTTTGAGTGTGACTGTCAATGAAGATGAGAAGCGTGCGACGGTTTATGTTAGCGAAGATCAGCAATCGATAGCAATTGGTCGTGCCGGACAGAACGTTCGCTTGGCAAGTCGATTAACTGGCTATGAATTAGACATCGAAGCAAAAACTCCTGTTAAGGCAGAGCCAAAACCTCGAAAGAATATTGAGGACAGCTTGATGAGCGTAGTTGAGGAGGTGGCGGAATAAGCTGCCTTCTGCGAATCGCCGAAAACGAAAGGAGGGCGATATGTCAGAAGATTTTTCTGAATTAGAACCTCGGCTGACGGAAACGGCTCGGGCCAGTTTGGGGCGGGCTGGTTTTCTGGCGCATAATGAGGGGAGTGAATATGTTGGCACGGAGCATATTTTGCTTGGTGTGTTGGCGCAAAATTCGTCGCTAGGCGCGAAGATTTTGGCTGAAAACGGCGTAACTTTGGATCGGGCGGAAATGGCGTTGAACCTGACCGCGAAGCCGCTGGTGATTACGATTGTAAGTAAGGGTTTGAGTGCTGAAGTTGTTGAATTGATAAGAATTGCTTGGCAATTAGCGGTTGAATTTGGACAGGAAAAAATTGGCACGGAACACATCGTTTATGGAATGCTGCAGCAGCACGAGGCGCGAGCGACTAAATTGCTGCGGGATATGAACGTTGACATTGACAATCTGCGTGGAAATTTGGAAGATGTGTTTGATAAACAGCAGTTTGAATCTCTGCAGAGTGAACGCAGTGTGGCGAGTAAAAATTCTGGCGATTTGCGAGTTTTGGAGAAATTCGGTGTCGATTTGACGCGGCGTGCCAGTGAAGGATTTTTGGATCCGGTGATTGGTCGAGCGTCGGAAATTCAGCGAATGATCACGATTTTAGGTCGGCGTAGCAAGAATAATCCAGCGCTGATTGGCGAACCTGGCGTCGGTAAAACTGCGGTAGTCGAGGGCTTGGCGCAGAGGATTGCTGATAATAAAGTTCCCGAATTTTTGAAGGGTAAGCGACTTTTTCAATTGGATTTGACGGCGATGATTGCTGGGACGAAATATCGCGGGCAATTTGAGGAGAGATTGCAGAAAAGTTCTGGCGGTCGCCAAAAAAACATCAAGAAGTTATTTTTGTTTATTGACGAGTTGCATCTGTTGGTTGGCGCTGGTTCGGCTGAGGGCTCGATGGACGCGGCGAATGTATTGAAGCCAGCGTTGTCGCGAGGCGAGGTGCGACTAATTGGCGCGACGACGTTTGATGAATATCGAAAACATATCGAAAAAGATGCCGCGTTGTCACGGCGCTTCCAGTCGGTGACGATCAATGAGCCATCATCGGAAGAGGCGGTGGAGATGATGCGAGGATTGAGAGGAAAATTAGTCAAGCATCATCAAGTTCAAATTCCTGACGAAATGCTGACTGAGGCGGTGGATTTGAGTCAGCGTTACGTGACGGAGCGATTTTTGCCAGATAAAGCGATCGACGTGATTGACGAGGCAGCGAGTTTATTGAAGTCTAGCTCGCCAATAAAATTGTCGCGCAAGGATAAGTTGGCTCGTCAAATTAAGCGATTGGCTGGGAAAATTGACGCCGCGGTCGAGGCTGAAAATTACGAAAAGGCTGCAGAGTTTAAGATGCAAATGAGGCAATTGGAATTGCAAGTCGAAGCGCTGAAAGATGAAGCCAGTGATGAGCCAGTATTGACGGATGAATATTTGCGTCGAGCGGTTTCGGCAATGACGAATATTCCGATTGACAGATTATCATTAAATCAGATGAAAGATTTGATTCGCTTGGAAAAACGACTGAGTCAGAATGTTCTTGGTCAGAATGAAGCAATTGAGCAACTGGCGCGCGCGATTCGCCGCAATAAAGCTGGGCTAAATCGTCAGAGTGGGCCGCTTGGGTCGTTTATCTTTCTGGGTCCGACTGGGGTTGGTAAGACGGAATTGGCGCGAGTTCTGGCGCGGGAAGTTTGGCGGCGATGATAGCTTGATTAAAATTGACATGAGTGAGTTTTCCGAGCGTCACACGGCTAGTCGGCTGGTTGGTGCGCCGGCTGGTTATGTTGGCTATGAGGATGGCGGGAAATTAACGGATAAAGTTCGTCGTCGACCATATAGCGTGGTGTTGTTCGATGAAATTGAAAAGGCGCATCCTGACGTTCTGAATTTGCTTTTGCAAATTCTGGAGGACGGTAAGTTAAGCGATTCTCACGGACGAACGGTGAGTTTTCGGCAGACGATTGTCATATTGACGAGCAACGTCGGTGCCGAGCAAATGATTCAAGATTCGGAGCTGGGATTTGGTGCGTCTGGGCAGAAAAAGTCGGCTAGCGAAAATCGTCACGAGAAAAATTCGCGTGCCGCTCTGCGTGAGCTTGAGGAGTTTTTGCGTCCAGAATTGATTGGCAGATTTGATAACGTGATTACGTTTAAGCCACTCTCTCGTTCGATCGTGCGAAAGATTTTTGACAATCTCACGTCTGATTTGGTCAAGGCTGTCGCTCAACATGGAATGACGCTTGATATTACTTCTTCGGCGAAGCGTTGGTTGATTGATCGGGGATTTGATGAGCAGCGCGGCGTGCGAGTTTTAAGACGAACAATTCAGTCGGAGCTGGCGGATCCATTGAGTGATGTTTTATTGTCCAATAAAGCAAAACCTGGCGACACGCTTGAGGCTAAAATTGATAATGATAAGGTGGTGATTAATGTCAATCGTGCGTAGAATATTCAGCGTCCTCACGCCGATAATTGTACTTTCTGTTGCGGTTTTTGTGATGGCGAATCGTCAGCAAATTATTGATGAGATTACGCTGTGGCAATATAAGCCGAGTGCGGAAATTGTCGCTATTGCTGACCGCGTGAAAATGTCAGACACTGGCAGAAAAATGTTCTATATTTCTAATCCGCAAATTAAATCGGCAAATGAGTTTAACGAAGATTGTCGGCGTGTGGAAAAGGGAAACGCAATTTTGGGTTGTTACAATCCGTCGTCTAGAGATATTTATATCTACAACGTAACTAACACTGAACTTGATGGTGTGAAAGAAGTGACGGCGGCGCATGAGATGTTGCACGCTGCCTGGGAAAGGCTGGGTACGTCGGACAAATCTCATTTGAGCGAGCTTTTGGAGCAGGCTTATAATAATGTGAAAAATAAGAAATTGTCCGAGCGAATGGAGTATTATGATCGCGCGCAACCTGGAACTAGAGCTAACGAGCTGCACTCAATTTTAGGGACGGAATTTGCCAATTTGGGCGACGAGCTGGAGGAATATTATCGACGATATTTTACTGATCGGTCTGAGGTTGTGAAATTGCACGCGCAATATCAAGAAAAATTTGAGTCCAGAGAAAATGAAGCACAGAAGTTGAGTAAGTCGTTGAAGGTTCGAAAGGAAATTAAATAGAGAATTATCGCAATATTCAATTGACTTGGCGGATTATAATAGTCGCGTGGCGGACTTTAATCGGCGAGCGGGCATTAGTGGCGGATTCTTGTCACAGAGTGATTTTTATAGTCAACGTCAAGCCTTGAAGGCGGAGCTCTCGGAGTTGAACGAAAGGCGTGCCAATCTGAATTCTGAGATCAATTCTTACAATTCCGATGTTTTGCGGCTCAGGGAATTAGGCGTGCAGATTGATGAATTGAATAAAAGTTTGGATAGTTTGGAGGGGGCGAAATAATGGCGAAAGCTCGAAGTCAATTTGTTTGTCAGCAGTGCGGGGCTAGTTTTTCAAAGTGGGCTGGCAGGTGTGAAAATTGCGGGGAATGGAACTCGCTAGTCGAGCAGGTCGTTTCTTCTGGCGGGTCGTCCGTTGTCGATAAATCGGCTGGGCGCGGCAAAGCCTTAGAAACGTCTAGTATCCGTGAAGTTGCTTCTGAGTCCGGGCTAGAAAGATTAAGTACGGGAATTGGCGATTTGGATACTGTTTTGGGTGGCGGTTTCCTGGTTGGCGGCGTAGTGTTGGTTGCGGGTCAGCCAGGAATTGGGAAAAGTACGCTTTTGGCACAAGTTGCGGCACATATTGCCAAGACAAAATCGGTGTTGTATGTAAGCGGTGAGGAATCGGTTTCTCAAGTGAAGCTTCGTGCGGAGCGTTTGGGCGCGGCTGATTCGGAAAAAATGCAGCTGGCGTCCAGTAATAGCGCGGAAGATATTGCGGCGTCAATTCAGCAAGGCGGATATGATTTGGCGATCGTCGATTCTGTTCAGACGATTTCACTTAGCGAAATTTCTTCGGCTCCAGGGTCGGTTAGCCAAATCACAAACTCATCAAACGTGATTATTCGCGCCGCCAAAGCTTCGGGTACGGCAGTCATTTTGGTTGGCCACGTCACTAAAGAGGGCTCAATTGCTGGGCCGAAGATATTGGAACATTTAGTGGACGTTGTACTGAACTTTGAGGGCGATCGATATGGCGGTTTTCGAGTCGTTCGTGCGCAGAAGAATCGATATGGTTCGACTAATGAGGCGGCGATTTTTGAAATGGACGAGCAGGGGCTAAGAATCGTGAAGAATCCGTCGGCGGAACTTCTGGCGGAGCGTCAGAATCTGGATGGGTCAATTGTGTTGGCGACCATGGAAGGCGCACGTCCGCTTTTGGTGGAAATTCAGGCGCTAGTTAATCCGACGAATTTTGGCTATCCTAAGCGCACGGCGAGTGGTTTTGATCTGAATCGATTGAATCTGTTGGTGGCGGTTTTGGAGAAGCGAACTAAGTTGAAATTGGCGGACAAAGATATTTATGTCAATGTGGTCGGCGGTCTGAAATTAAATGATCCAGCGGCCGATTTGGCTGTGGCAATGGCGATTGCTAGCGCTAGCGCTGGGCGAAGTCTGGACGAAGGCGCCGTGGTGTTTGGCGAGATTGGTTTGGGTGGCGAGATTCGCTCGGCAACGAATTGGCAAGCTCGAATTAAAGAGGCGAAGAAACTAGGCTTCACTTATGCGATTGCGCCAAAAGTTCATAAAGATAAATTTATAAAAGGCGTCAGCGATATGCGGCAGGCGCTGATTGACTATTTACAATAGAAAGGGAAAAATGAAAGATTTTTACGGATTGATAATAATTATAATGTTGCTTGGTTTGGCGGCTGAGGTTTATTTCTTGGCAAAACCGCGACGAAATTCGTCTGTGGGCGCGGCGCCGATTTTGGTCGACACGTCAGTACTCATGGACGGGCGAGTGACTGAGCTAGCGAAGACCGGATTTTTACTGGGCAAAATTATCGTACCAAGGAGTGTATTGACGGAATTGCAATTATTAGCCGACGGCGCAGACCATGACAAGCGTGAAAGGGCGCGATTTGGTATGGATGTCGTGAAAGAGCTTAAGGACATTTTGAAATCTTCTTTTGAGCTATATGACGATAATATTCGCGTGCCTGAAGGTGTGGATTCGCGCTTACTGAAATTGGCAAAGGAAATGGATGCGGCAGTGCTGACGCTTGATTATAATTTGAATAAGGTGGCACAAGTTGACGGCGTTAAGGTTTTGAATATCAATGAGCTAGCGAAAAGTTTGAGGATGAGCTATTTGCCTGGTGACGAGCTGGATTTGGAGTTGTCACAGAAGGGACAAGATTCTCATCAAGCGGTTGGCTATTTGAAAGATGGAACGATGGTGGTTGTTGAGAACGCCAAGCGCTACATTGGGCAAACGAAGAAGATTGAGATTATCCGAAGCTTGCAGACTGACGCTGGAAAAATGATGTTTGCGAAGCTTGTGATTGAACAGAAAAAACCTGCAAAGCAGAAGACCAGCGTTCCTAAAAAGCGCACAAATGGTCGCTCAAAAACATCAGCTCAACACGAGGCTGAGCTGATTAATTTGGTAAATAAACAATAGTTTATTTAATTAACTTGGATGCTGCCAGTTGAAGTGGCGGTGTAATATGCCGAGTCTCTTACGGTTACAGAAACTGTGTGTGCTCCTGTCGTATCAAGCTCTACTGTGGCGGTCTGCTTGCCGCTTGAAGTAATTTCTGAACTCTTAATGCTCTTTCCATCCACGGTAATTTCGATTGCCGATAAGCCCCAAGTTCCTGCTGTAATGTCGACATTTATCGTATATTTCTTACCACTGTTGGTGTATGATATCGCTCCAATTTGCGGTTTAGTGTCGTCGCACTTGTGAACGTCATCTTCAGCGTTCGCGTCGTATCCTGAAGGAACGGTAATTGATTCTTTCTTAGTCAAAGGATCGATAATCTTTGTCACTTCAATCTCTTCCTTTGCGCCATCCGGAGTACAGTTTGTCGCCTTTTTCTTAGAGACTTTATCGAAGGTGATTTTCTCTGTAGATTGACTTTGTTTCTTATTCCACCATGACGGGTAGAGCTCGCCGTTGACAGTCTGGATTCCGCTTGGTCGCTCATACCATTGACCCGACTTCCATTTGCCTTCTTTGGCGTAAACTTGAGTGTGGGCAAATTCCATGACGCTTCTAATTACTGGCATGCCGTAGTTGGAGGCTGACGTACCAATCACGCTGGTGTCGGAGTTTCCGAGCCACATTCCCATGACCAGAGCTGGGCTGTAGTTGATAATCCAGAGGTCTTTTGGCTGCGAGCCTTTGTCCGATGTACCAGTCTTTGCAGAGGTTCGAACGCCATTGACGCCCATCCAGCCGTGAAGTCCAGGAGTTCGATCAGACAAGATGTCGTTCACAATGTATGCTGATTGCGAATCGACAACTTGCTTGCCTTCATCTTTCCATTTTTTCAGAGTTTCACCTTGGCTGTTCTTTACCTCGATAACACTTGAAATATCTTTTTGTACTCCCATTCGCGCCAGCGTTGAGTAGGCATTTACTAGTTCTGTCTGCTTGGTTCCACATGCGCCAATTGCTGCACCGAGTCCGTAACCACCGGCATTTTCTTCCTGACGGCAATAGTTAGGATCGCCCATCCTGCGGATTCCCTCGACGACTGGTTTAGCGGATCCGTCGCCAACAATGTAAGCGGCTTTAATGGCTGGAACGTTTCGAGATAGAGCTAGCGCTCTTCGGATATTGATGGCGCCCATAAACTTATTGTCCCAGTTTCTCAGAGTTGCGCCGTACAGTTTATCAATGTTCTCATCAGCTAAGACTGTGCCGCTACCGTATGCTTGCTTGCTGTCGTGTTTGTCGAATAATTGGGCAAAGACAAGCGACTTAATCGTGGAACCTGGCTGGATATAGGAAACTGCGGCATTATCTGTCCGAAACCAGCATAATTAAAGTCACGGCTACCAACAAGCGCTACGACTTGTCCGGTCTGAACATCCTCGACTGTTGCGGCGCCGTTACTAATTCGCACAGAATCTGGTCGACCCGTTGCAAAGAACGATTTCATTTCATTTTCAAGTTTCTCCTGAATTCGCCAGTCGAGGGTGGTTTTAATCGTCAATCCACCGCGTCCAACGACTGATTCGCCAAGCTCTTTACTCAACTGATTGCGAACCATCAATAGGAAGTGAGGAGCCTTAATATTCTCCAAGTGCTCGGTCTGCGGCTTAAGTGTGCTTAAAATGTCAATCTTTTTAGCTTTTTCAGCCTCGTCCTTGGTGATAACGCCTTGCTCGGCCATATAATCCAGAACTGTATGTTGTCGGGCAATTAAAGCCTTATTTCCAGCGGTGTTATATGGATTATAGTAAGTTGGATTCTGTGGAATACCAGCAATTAGCGCCGCTTCCGCCAGCGTCAGATCTTTAGCGTGCTTTCCGAAGTATGTCTGAGCGGCAGACTCTGCGCCGTTACGACGACCGCCGTACGGAGATTCATTCAGGTATAATGACAGAATTTGGTCTTTGCTATACATGCGCTCGACTTCAATTGCGAGGATGATTTCCTTGATCTTTCGAGGAATACCGCTAATTGATCGGTCGCCGGCCTCATCTGCGAAGAAGACTTGCTTGACTAGCTGCTGTGTCAGAGTTGATCCACCCTGAACTTGGCGTCGTGAAGCAGTTGAGAGCATTGCGCGCAACATACCGCTAATACTGATGCCGTGGTGATTATAGAAGTTTCGGTCTTCAATTGCGACAGTGGCTTTTTTCAAATAGTCGCTAATCTGGTCAGATTCAACAACCAATTGATAATTGCCCGTACCTTTATCTTCCCAAAGCAAATTGTCGTTGCGGTCGTAATATTTAGTGACAGTCGTTTGAACGCGCTTAGCAAGCTCGCCAGGGCGAATTTATCGAGGTCTTTACGGAAGTAAGCGAACATTCCGCCGATAAGCAGCAACATCAACAAAATACCGACGCCAAGAATTTTCAGAGCCATCAGTCCGCCGCGCTTGGAGAACCAATATTTCGCTAGTCGCTTCGGATGTAATCGATAAAAGAATCGCTTTACGGGATGTTTCGGCAAAGTCGCCAAATATTCCGCTCGTTCGCGCGCGTCCTTGTCTTTTTTAGTCTTATGTTTCTGCGCCAAATTGGCATATAAGTTCATCCGTTTCGACGGAGATTTCTTATCGCTTGAGCCGTGTCCGGCGGTGCTTATCGTAGTCTTTTTCTTCACAATTCTATTATATCACGCATATGTTTCGCTTCAATTGTAAAATTGCTATACTAATATATAGAAAAGGAGTGATATGAAATTATCAGAAGAATTACAATGGCGTGGATTCTGGAATCAGACCACATTTACTGACGACAAACTTATCGATTCGGAGAATTTCACGCTCTATTTGGGGACGGATCCTTCGGCGGACAGTTTGCACGTGGGGCATTTGGCAGTTTATATGATGGTTCGGCATTTTTTGGAGCGCGGACATAAAGTGTTTTTGCTCGTTGGCGGCGGCACAGGAATGATTGGCGATATGCGCGATACGGAAGAGCGAAATCTGCTTCCGTACGAGGAAATTGAGCATAATAAACAAGCCTTAAAATCCCAAGTTTCGAGGATTTTTGCTGGACGAGATTTTACTTTGGTTGATAACGCTGACTGGCTGGCTGAGCTGGAATTGCTGCCGTTTCTTCGCGATATCGGTAAGAACTTTAATATGGCAGATTTGGTGAGCCGTGAGTTTTTCAAGGCGCGCATTAACAACGGCAAAGGTTTGAGTTTTGCGGAATTCACTTACACTTTGCTTCAGGGTTATGATTTTTGGCATCTATTTAATCAATACGGCGTGAATTTGCAAATTGGTGGGTCGGATCAATGGGGTAATTTATTGTCCGGCGTGGATCTGATTCGCAAAAAAGAAAATACTGAAGTTTACGCAATGACTGCGCCACTGCTTATCAATAAGTCAACTGGTCGTAAATTCGGTAAATCTGAGGGTGGCGCGGTTTGGCTTGATGAAAATAAAACCAGCGTCTATAGATTCTATCAATTCTGGTTGAATGTCGATGACGAGAGTGCGATTGAATATATGAAAATATTTACGATGTTGGATCGCGATACGATTGAAGCTATTGCTGAAAACCATGCGGTAAATCCTGGCGCTCGTTCGGCGCAGAAGGTTTTGGCTCGTGAAATTACTGACATTGTTCACGGTAGCGCGCGTCGTGAATCTGTTGAGCGTGTGAACGAAGTGTTGTTTGGTGGCGGCGATTTTAAGAAATTGTCGGACGATGATTTAGGCGCTTTGGCTGAGGAAATTCCTTGCGTTGATGCTGGAATTGATGTGATCGAAGCGTTGGTAGAATCTGGGGCGGTTGGCTCTAGCGGCGAAGCAAAGCGACTATTAAAATCTGGCGCCATTAGCCTAAACGGCGAAAAACTTGCCGAAAATAAAGTCGTCAATAACACGTCGCTGCTGAAGAAGGGTAAAAAAACACGTTCGTATTAATTATGGGGGAGAACGAATAATGAAGAAAAATTATCGGTTTTGATTTGGATGATACATTAGCAATTACAAAATCGCCAATTAGCGATCGTATGGCGGAGATTCTTAGTCGATTACTTGAGAATTATGACGTTTGCGTGATTACGGGCGGCACGTTTCAGCAGATAAAGAAGCAGGTGATTGACAGGCTGAACGTTGCTCCAGAGTTGCTTCAGAAGTTCCACGCGATGCCGACTTGCGGAACTCGATATTATCGATTTGACGCCGCTGATGATGAATGGAAAATTCAGTATGCGAACGATTTGTCTGATGAACAAAAAACTCAGATAACTGCGGCGTTGGAAGAAGTTGCGAAGGAAATGGGTATTTGGTGTGAGAATCCTGCGGGTGAAATAATTGAAGATCGACATAGCCAGATCACTATGTCTGCTTTGGGTCAACAGGCTACACCTGAAGATAAATATGCGTGGGCTGAAAAATATAAGGATGTCCGTCCGATATATCGCGACAAGGTGGCGGAAAAGTTGCCTGGGCTTGAGGTGCGAATTGGTGGTACGACCAGCACTGACATCACGCTTCCGGGAATTGACAAGGCTTATGGAATTGGCAGGTTGCTTGAACTGAACGGCTGGTCGAAAGAAGAAACGCTGTTCTTTGGCGATAAAATTGAAGAAGGCGGCAATGATTTTCCAGTGAGGCAAATGGGCGTAGATTCAATCGGCGTGAGAGGTTGGGAAGATACAGCCTACGCCCTGGAAGGCATCAACGCCGTTTCGTAGATGAAACTAGCAACTCCTCTCGAGCAAATTAAAGGCGTCGGGCCGAAAACTGCTCAAGCTCTAGCGGCGGCCGGTCTTACGACGGTTTCTGATGCCCTGAATTTCTTACCGCGAGCATATGACGACTATTCAACCGCGGTTAATATCGCAGATCTTCAGCCGGGAAAAGTTACTGTTAAGGTGCGATGCGAGTCGGTTTCGACGCGTATTGTTCGGCGTGGACTTAGAATCACGACCGCGGTTTTGGCGGATAAATCAGGCAAAGTTAAGGCGGTTTGGTTCAATCAGCCGTACCGCGAAACGCAATTAAAATCTGATGCGGAATTTATTTTTTCTGGCCAATTTGGTATGCAATATAATCGCTATCAAATCAATAATCCGTCCGTCGAGCTGGCAAAAGAAATTGCCAAAACTGCTGCGGAAAATAATTCAGGAATTCAGCCAGTCTATAAGTCGATCAAAAATCTCCGCCCCAAAACCGTGCAAGATTTGATGAAAAATATTCGTCCAATTATGGATTTTTTGCCCGAGACTTTGCCTGAAAACATTATTCGGCGCCAAAAATTGGTTAGTCGTTCTGAGGCGGTTAAATTTCTTCACGCGCCAAAAACTCACGAGGAAATTTCTCGCGGTCGTGAGCGCCTGGCGTTCGAGGAGTTGTTCGAAATGATATTGGCGGCACAATTTAATAAGCAAGAACAGACCAGATTAACAGGCTGGAAAATTCCGTTTAATAAGTCGGTCGTGAAGAGTTTTGTCGATCAATTGCCGTTTCCTTTGACGAACGCTCAGCGCCGAGCTGCGTGGCAAATTCTGCAAGATCTGGAGTCTGATCATCCGATGAATCGGTTATTGCAAGGAGATGTTGGCTCGGGAAAAACTGTCGTTGCGGGATTGGTGGCTGCGGAAGTGGCGAAGGCTGGTTTTCAGACGGCAATTATGGCGCCGACGGAGATTTTGGCGCAGCAACATGCGAAAACGCTTGACGAGTTATTGTCTCCATTTGGTGTGTCTGTTGCGCTTCTGACGGGCCACGTGAAGGGTGCGGCGCGCAGTCAATTGTTGGACAATTTGGCTAGCGGTAACATTGACGTTGTGGTCGGCACGCATGCGCTAATTCAGGAAAAAGTTGCGTATCATAAATTGGGATTTGCGGTGATTGACGAACAGCACCGATTTGGCGTGAAGCAACGACAAGCTTTGTTAGAAAAGTCTGATTTTATGCCGCATCTTTTAAGTATGACAGCCACGCCAATTCCGCGCAGCTTGGCGCTGACATTATACGGAGAGTTGGATATTTCCATTTTGGACGAGTTGCCCTCTGGCCGCCAGCCGATTCAGACTAAGATTTGGTCGCCAGCATCAGCTCCGAAGCTTTACGAATCGATTGAAAATGAGCTAGCCAAAGGTCGCCAAGCTTACGTTATTTGTCCGTTGATTGATGATAATCCAGACAATGATAAGAAATCGGTGGAGGCGGAATATAATAAATTGTCCAAGACTATTTTTAGCCATCGTCGAGTTGGGCTGTTGCACGGAAAGCTTCCTGCTGAAGAAAAAGCTGAAGTGATGCAGAAATTTGCGGACGGCGAGCTGGATATGTTGGTGAGTACGACTGTGGTTGAGGTTGGTGTGAATGTGCCAAATGCGACGGTGATGTTGATTGAAAATGCGGACAATTTTGGGTTGAGCCAATTGCATCAATTGCGCGGTCGAGTTGGACGCGGGAAACATCAGAGTTTTTGTCATTTGATGATGAGCGGCCATGATAAGCCGAGTCAACGACTTCGGGAGATTGAGAAATCGCAAGACGGATTTTATTTAGCGGAAGTTGATTTGAAATTGCGTGGACCTGGTGAGATCTACGGTAAAATGCAACACGGGGATTTGAACTTGAAAATTGCCTCGCTGGCGGATACGGCACTAATTGCTCGCGCTCAAGTCGAAGCTGAACGCTTTGTCAAAGAGGGGCAAGATTTGCTACAATATAATCATCTGGCGCATGCCGTCAGTCGCTATCAGCGATTAACTGTTTTAAATTAATATGTATGCAGGAACAACAATTAGGGATGGCTCTGGTCGATTTATTGGTGTTCACCAAAAAATAGATCGAGTCGCAAGGAGAAATATAAAACCAATTCTTCCTGATTGGTGTGATTTTCCTGACATTAAAAACATTCTTCATTTTGAGGGCAAGAATGGTCCTGATGGCGTCAAGCGAAAGAGTCCGGCCGTGGACGAGCCTTGGCACTTTATAAATCCGGACGATCCGAATGACACTGCACTTTTGGAGATGATTGACGGACATATTGGCAATTTAGCCCGAGCACTGCGAACAAATAATTCCGAGCGAGCAGCGTTTGAGGCAGCTTGGATGGCACACGCGATTACCGACGGTTTGACTCCGGCTCATCATTTTCCTCTGGAACAAGCTATGGCGGAACTTCGCGGTGGTGAAGGGTTGGAGACGCGAACCTCAATTTTGAAGAAAAATCTCATGAAGGGCGATAACGGGATTGAACTGATTAAGAACAACTGGAAATTCTGGGGCGCCAAAGGTATGATGACGACACACGTGGCGTTTGAGGCTGGCGTAGCTAGTGTGGTGGCGTATCCGCGTTTTAAGGACGCAATTCCGAGTGACGATGAGATATTGCAAGTGAAAAACCACGGCTATCGTGAGTATTATTTGGACCAAGTTCACGCTGTGGCATCGATGAAAATGTATGACAATTTTAGCAAGAGTGGTTGGACGACGGACCTTGCTTGGCAGACAAATCACGAGCTAATGCCGATTATTATAAAGTCGGTGATGTTGGGTTGGCTGGCGTCTATTTGGAAGCTCGAGGCGGAAAAAAGTGAGAGTTAGGATTATCTCTGGCGAATTTGGCGGGCGATTCATAAAAACTCCGCCCGGATCAACGACACATCCTATGGGCGAGCGAGTGCGCTCGGCTATGTTCAATTCTTTGGGCGAATCAATACGTGGCGCGCGGGTTTTGGATGCTTTTGCGGGGTCTGGTGCTGTTGGACTAGAGGCATTAAGTCGTGGCGCAGAGTCGGCGGTTTTTGTGGAGCGAGATCGAGTCGCTCAGCGAGTAATTGCTGAAAACATAAGCATTTTGGGCGTCGAAGAAAAATCTATTGTAATAAAAACAACGATAATAAATTGGATGGAAAGTGCGAGTTCAACAGGGGAATTTGATATTATTTTTGCCGATCCGCCGTACCATAATCCACAGTTTTCCACAGTTTCTAAGCTAATGAGACTACTCAAACCGGGTGGAACTATGATATTATCACATCCAGGAATAGGTGAGGTGCCGGTTCAAGACAAAACTGTTGTGGTGGACAGTCGTAGTTATGGGGAGGCGCACCTCACCAAGTTCCTACGATTGAAATAAGTCTGATGAGCGTTCTGATAAATGTCAGAACGTTTTTAATAGGAAAAAGTAGGTAAATTATGAATGAATTTATTTTAGTAGCAATAAAATTATTGATCGGATTTTTTGCGCTGACGATAATAATTAATGTTACAGGAAAAGGTAATTTGGCGCCATCTTCTGCTAGTGATCAAGTTCAGAATTACGTACTTGGTGGTATTATCGGCGGCGTTATTTATAACAATGATATTAAGATTTTGGACTATGTTGGGATTTTGTGTATATGGTGTGTGTTGGTCTTGACGTTGAAGTGGATAAAGAAACATAGCGTTAAGGCTAAGCAGCTGATTGACGGGAAGGCTTTGATAATTATAGATAATGGAAAGATAAATATCGAAAACTGCGAGAAGGTTGGCTTAAGTGTTCATGATGTTTCCTTTAAGCTTCGAACTCATAATATTTACTCAACGAAAGGCGTGAAAAGGGCTGTTGTTGAGCAGGACGGTGAGCTTATTATTTCGCACAAAGGCGAGGAAAATCCGAAATTCCCGTTGATAACGGACGGTCAATTGCAAGCTGATATCTTGGACGTAATCGGAAAAGACGAAAAGTGGTTGCTTGGTGAGCTTAAAAAACGAGGCTTAGAATCTTATGGAGATGTATTTTTGGGCGAGTATGTAGACGGCGATTTGATTCTGACTGCTTATAATTAAGAGTGGATTAACTGGACGGGATGAAAAACGTCGTTGTTTGATAGTGTTGTGAAGTTAACTCTACCACTACATCTGGTGGCGGTGTATAATAATTTATAGATAAAGTGAAAAGAGGAGGAATGTAGAGAAATGCCGTGTATTGATTATTTACCAAGTGGAACAAACACAAATTCGCAACGAGTAATATTGAACGATAATCTGGGTAACTTCGGATCTTATAGAGAAGCTAATAAGGTTGGCGACGAGGAGTTAGAGAACGATACGACAAAATCTAGCCAAAACAGATATCTAGATGTTCTTGATGATTACTATTTAGACTTGGAAGCTCTCACCGAGGCTGCCAACGATGAGAAACTAAAAAGAAAATGGCAGATCTGGCGGCTCGATGTGCGGGTATTTATCCTATGGGAGAATGTGATCTAGAAATGGGAACGTTGTTCTAGTTGAACGTTTTTATTATTGGACAATAAGTAAAACTCCGCAATATCCTGGAATTGTCATTTGGAGATTTTCTACGGTAATTAAATTGACAGAGTGAGTCGAGGTAATGATCTTGGCGTTTTCTGGAATGGAAAAGCTTTGTTCCTCGTCTGCGAAATTGATGAAAATGTAAGCGCGTTGATCAGCCAGCTCTCTTTTTAATCCGAGAATAAAGCCGTTTCCAGTGTTTTCTACAATACTCAAATCGCCATTTTTAAGAATCGGGAGAGTTTGGCGTAATTTTAGCAGCTTTCGGTGCATGTTAAGCAGGGAATCGTTTACGATTTTTTCGCTATCAACGTTAATCTTCGTGCGATTATCATTAACAGGAAGCCAAGGTTTTGCGCTTGAAAAGCCTGCAAATTGCGAATCATTCCATTGCATTGGCGTGCGTTCCAAATCTCGGCTATCAACAACAGAATTGGCGGGACTAAAATTATCTTGAATGTCATCAGCGGTCAATTCTCCATTCGTCATGCCAATTTCGTCGCCGTAATATACTACGCTAATTCCTGGAGTGAGGAGATTTAAGAAGCTGAGGGCGCGGGCGCGTTCTTTGCCCAATCTGGAGGCGACTCGCGGTTGATCGTGATTTCCGATGCAGAAATGGCGTGGTTGAGCTCGCTGATTGTAGGTAATTATCGATTTTTTTCTCAATATTTTTAGCGTGCCATTCGTTATCGCGATATTCCATAAAAAATGCCGAGGCTTTTGGGTGGGCTGTCAGGATTTGGCTGTATTGATGATAAATATCACCCAGCTTATCGTCGGGATAAAATTCAAACACCATTTGCTTGTCGTTATATTCATCGCAGACTGACGCTAATTCTCGCAAATATTCCTGAAAATGCGGCCCCATTTTACAGTGGTCGTGGATAAATGCTCCGTAATCGTCTGGATTGCCATAAAAATCAGGATTTGGAGAGTCGTCTTTAAAATCGGGATCTTTGGAAATTCCCCAAATTGCATCGACGCGCATTCCATCGACACCCATATCAAACCAAAATCGCACTATGTTTTTCATCTCAGCACGCACTTCAGAATTATCCCAATTCAGATCTGGCTGTGTTTTCAGGAACGAATGCAGGTAAAATTGCCCAGTGTGCTCATCAAATTCCCACGAACTGCCGCCAGACAAACTCCGCCAATTGTTAGGCTCGCTATTATCTTTTCCGTCACGCCAAATATAGTAATCTCGCTTGGGGTTGTCGCGTGAAGATCTGGATTCTTGAAACCACGGATGTTGGTCTGAAGTGTGGCAGGGAACGAGGTCGATCATAACTTTAATGTCGAGATCGTGAGCCTTTTTAAGTAGCGCCTGAAAATCTTCCATTTTTCCGAAAGTAGGATCAATAGCTCGATAATTTGCGATATCATAACCAAAGTCGGTCAGCGGCGATACGAAGAATGGGGAAATCCAAATCGAATCGATGCCCAGCCATGATAAATAATCCAGCTTCTCGGTAATGCCGTTCAAATCGCCAATTCCGTCGTCATTGGTATCCCGGAAACTGCGCGGATAAATTTGATAAAGAGAGGCTACATCTTGCCAAGTTTTCATGGCTTAAGTATAAGCGAGATGAGAGCAAAATTCCAGTTTTTAGATAGTGATGCAAAAATTATTGACATTCCTACTTTACTTTGGTAAACTAAAAATATGAATGGCAAGAACGATATTTGGAAAGATGAACAGTTGCGTCAGCTGGCGGATGTTCTTGCTAGTATAAGTGACCCTAATGAAATACGAGCGTTTCTTCGCGATGTCATGACTCAGAAGGAGATTATTGAAGTTGGCGCACGTCTGCAAGCCGCCAAAATGTTATCAAAAGGCGAAAAATACGCCGACATCATCGCGGCAACGAAGCTCAGTAGTCGTACGGTTGCCAGGATTAGCGACTGGATGCAAAACGGCACTGGCGGTTATAAAAACGTCTTCAAGCATCATTCTCACGTTTGGCCAGCTCGCGCTGAGTAGTTTGTGAATAAATCCAAATGAATGCCGGCGCGACGCTGGCGTTTTGATTTTTTGACAGTCAATTTAGTTAATTTTTGGAGATATTTATGAGTGAAATAAGAACAGCGAGGTTCGTTGCGCCAGATGAGGCGAGAGAGAAGTACGACGCGATTATTCCCGCGTATCAAGCGGCGTTCGCGGCAGAGCCTTGGTATGAAGTAAGTAAATGTGGCGGCTGCTCGTCAGGCTATTCTCGTCAAAATCCTGGTGATATATGTCAAGCTTGTGGCAGCGTGACTGGAGACGAAGCTTATACAGAACAGGAATTGACCGAGAAATTTGATGCTATCGGCGAGACGCGCCCAGCGTGTTGGTATATCGAGGAGACACCAGCGGGACTGGCATTGGCGGCGGTCGCTTGGACGGCTGATCCAATACAGATTGCGGCGGAAAAATATCCTGGGTCGCTAGAGATGGCAGCGTGGCTTAAGCAAAAGTACGCGCCAACCGCTGCTCCTAACCCAGAGATATTGTGGCTGGACGAAGTTTTTGCTGACCGCCAAGTCTCGAGACGTAATAATCTAGTAAATTTTCGCTCAATGGTATACGGGTTTTCCAGTCGCCTAGATCAGACGAAGGTAGCCTATCGGACTATTGTGCCAGCGATGACGCGCGTGGCCATGAGAGACTTTGGCGATGATGCGACCATTGATAAAGCCGAATCTGATATTCCTGATTGGCGGAATTTTGTATCAATTGATTTATCTCGGTAAAAAAATAATATATAAGGAGGATAAGAATATGAAAATATTAGTAATTGGCGGCATGCACGGGAATGAAATGCTGGGCATTGATCTGGTCAAGAGTTTACAGGAAAATCCGCTGGAAAATATTGACAGCGTACTGGCGAATGAGGAAGCTATAAAAATAAATAAGCGTTTCGTCGAACAAGACTTGAACCGGTCATTTCCCGGCGTGAAATCAAGCGGCATATACGAGCAGCAGCGCCCGATTGAGCTACTGAAAATGTGCAAGGAATATGATATTGCGCTTGACTTTCACAATACGTTTTGCCCGGATAATGACTGTACGTTTGTCGGGGAGGGTGTAAATGAAGAGTTGCTGGGCGCGTCATGGTTATTAGGTTGCCTCGGGTGATTGTGGCAGATTATGATTGTATAAATAAGTATGCGCTAAATTGCGTGTCGATAGAAATTAGCGTGCAGAGCAGGTTGAATGATGTGGAAATCTGGCGCCAGAAGCTGCAAATGCTTGCTGAAAAGGAAATTGCTGATTGTCAGGCGACTTCAGAGGTAGAGAAGTTTCGCTTTGTATATCGGATGACTCTGGAGGATAAAACGAGGTTAAATCTTGATCAGGCAAACCTAAGAGCATTCCAGCAAATTGACCAGAGTTTGGCAGAAAAAATGGGAGTAAAAACTCCGGCCTATCCGATCTTTATTAATGACAAATTCACGCCGTATAATTATGGTGGGTTATTGAATAAGATTGATAAATAGCTCAGGGTTAACTAGGCTATTTTCGTGGTGGTATTTTACGCTATTTTGAGTGTAAAAAACGAGCCGTACGAACTTAGATCGGGCGGCAAAGGTAGAAGATATGCGCCACACCGAAAATGTGGCGCATATCTAACTCTGTTAGCAACTTGGCAGATTTAGCAAGTTATTTGACGAGCGACTATCTGCACCAGTTTGCAAGAATTTTGTTGAGCCTTTTTAAGTAGCGCCTGAAAATCTTCCATTTTTCCGAAAGTAGGATCAATAGCTCGATAATTTGCGATATCATAACCAAAGTCGGTCAGCGGCGATACGAAGAATGGGGAAATCCAAATCGAATCGATGCCCAGCCATGATAAATAATCCAGCTTCTCGGTAATGCCGTTCAAATCGCCAATTCCGTCGTCATTGGTATCCCGGAAACTGCGCGGATAAATTTGATAAAGAGAGGCTACATCTTACCAAGTTTTCATAGTTTAAGTATAAGCGAGATAACAGGGAAAATCAAAACAAATAAATTACATGTGATGATAATGATGAGTCAACGCGTGACCCTTACCTCGACGTAGCAAATATAGATTGACGGGATATGATACGGCAAACGCGGCGAGCATACAAATTAGCCGGCTAACCCAATAAATCGGATGAGCTAAGTTCTTATCCATGGCGCCCGGAATGATTAGCATGATTATGTTGTCTACGACGGTCATTGACAGTATGGATAGTGTGTCAGCTGCGAAAACTAACTTTAAGGATTTTATAAGCGATAATTTGGCGCGTACTAATGGTATGATTGACGCGGTGTAGCCGGAAATGAAAGCTAAGACTGACGCCAGAATGACCGTAGTATGTGGCGCAAATCCAGCGTGTGTGCCGATGGTAACGCCGATCATCTCGCCGATCATACATCCCGCCAGGCAGTGTAAACTTGCCGACAGTGCCATACGTTTGATTGAATTTTTTGTATTGCAATGATTATGAGATTCGTGATTCATTATTTTGTCCTTATATTATTTAATTCATATAGATTGAGTAATTCTTCTATCGCTTTACTTTGTTGAGCTTCGTCGCCGGACGTCATTTTATCAGCAATGTGCGTGCGGAGATGTCGCTCCAGAATAAGTTTATTAAGCGACGCTAATGACTTTTGTATTGCTAGACTTTGGGTTAAAACATCCATGCAATATGCGTCGTCGGTAATTTGTTTCTCGAGTCCGCGCATTTGTCCTAATATGATCTTTGTGCGATGCAGGGCTCGTCGTTTGATGTCTGCTGTATCCATAAGATAATCATATACCCCCTGGGGGTATTATGTCAAATGTAATTAGCTATCTAAGGATTAACATACGAAAAAACCACCCGTTCGGATGGCTAAATATCTAATTGGTGCGGGTAAGGAGACTCTAACTCCTGGCCTCTTCCATGGCAAGGAAGCGCTCTAACAACTGAGCTATACCCGCATGTTGTTCACGATTTATTGTAGCAAAGTCGTGAATGAAATGCAATATTTGGTGGCTCCTCCCAGACTTGAACTGGGGACACAAGGCTCTTCAGGCCTCTGCTCTACCAACTGAGCTAAAGAGCCACAAACTTGCTATTTAATTGTACTAAAGTTGTCGCCATCTGGCAAGGGTGTTATAATTTTATATACAAGCGGGTGTCGTATAGCGGCTATTATGTGACCTTCCCAAGGTTGAGATGGGAGTTCGACTCTCCCCATCCGCACCAGGAATTATAAAATTATCGCACGGCTCGCTCTGGTGATGTCCAAGTTGTATGACGATTTGATAGGCTATTAGGAATATTCTTCCAGCGGATAATTGATTGAAAAGCTGTTATATATTCAATTGTAACCATTATGTAAACCAGCAAAAAAATACAGCGGGTGAGTATAGGGTTAGTTTCCATCGTTCATTATTAGTGATAGTCTTATCATTTCCGGTCCAAATACTAACTAGAGCCAAAATGATGTAGGTTGTCATAATTGAGATGATTGGTAAGTAGTTACCTGTAGTTACACTATACCAAGCCATCCACAAAACAATTAAGGGCTCTATAATGATAAGTGCTTCATATAGTAGCGTTGTTGGCATTAGATACCAGGTCAATAGTTTTGAATATCGCTTGTCGGTATTGAAAAACATCTTGCGATTTTTCCAAAAAGTTTGCATGCGTCCGTAGCGCCATCGGAATCGCTGTTTTACAAGAGATTTATAGGTTTGAACTGGCTCAGTGTACGCGATTGAATCAGAAGCAAAAACTACGCGGTTGCTTGTCTCTCCTCCCATTGTAATAATTTTGAGCGTGAGGTCGATATCTTCAGTCATTGTGTCGGAATCGTAGTAATTCACCTTATCAAGAATCTCGCGACGAAAAGTTGATCCAACTCCACCAATTATATATTCCATTCCCAGAGATGTATGTGTTCGTTTCATGTGATGGGAAATTAGATACTCATATTTTTGTGCTAAGCCAATAATAGTGCCGTTTCCGACTACTCGTACGTTTGATGCTGTTGCGGCAATTGATTTATCAAGGAAGTGGCGGGCTGAGTTTTTCAGGCATTTATTATCTATGGTTGAATCGGCGTCAAGCACCATGATAAGTTCACCCGTTGCACGCTCCTTGATTGCTTGGTTTAATGCTTCTGCCTTACCGCGATTTGGCCCTGATCGCATTTCTATCTTTGCTGAGCCATGATATTTATTTATGAACTGTTGGACAATTTCACTTGTGCGGTCTGTTGAACCATCATTAGCTACGACTACCTGAAGACGATCGCGAGGATATTCCGCCGCCAACACAGAACGTAAAGTTCGTTCTATACCAAGCTCCTCATTGTGAGCTGGTATTACTACCGTTAATTTTGGATAACGAATATAACGGCGTTTTGTTAGTTGATAAGCGGAATGGTTGCTAATAATAGTATATAGAGTCAATCTAATTATACTATAAATACTGACAAGAAACAGGCCGCTAGTAATGATACTATTGAGTGTTTCTAGCATTTTTGATTTTGTCCATCAATAGACTTAATAGAATAGCTGCACAGCAAATTAACGCAACCCCGAGTAAGATTGCTCCGTAGATGCCCATACCTGTATTTGCTAGTACTAGTCCAGCTGCAGTAGAACCTCCCAATCCAGTAGCTGCTAGTTTTGTCCTGTCATATTATTATCTCCTCACACATAAAGGCGCACTAAGTGGGCCGTATACTTTATAAATATTTATGTAGTATACGCTTCTTTTTTGTCTTTGTCAAATATATTTTATAATATGTTTATGCTTATCACTTAGGAAACGTGCAGAGATAATAATTTACAGAGACTTTGTAAATAATTTAGGTTAATTAAAAACTTAATAAAGATAGTTACATTTTAATAATTGCCTTGCGATAATGCATGACTGAGCAGAGTTAAAAAATGTTTGGACTTATTATTTCTTACCGCCACGAATTGCGTCGATGAGTTCGATAGGGAATAACATCATCGTCTTTTGGCTTGGCTCGGTGGAGATTCGCTCTAAGGTGTTCAATGTTCGCAGATTGATAGCGCCTTGAGTTTTTGCTAGGATTTCTGCGGCCTGGGCCAATGTCTCAGCTGCGGCTTTTTCGCCGTCAGCGTTGATGATGTTGGCGCGGCGCTCGCGTTCTGCCTCGGCTTGTTTGGCCATGGCGCGCTTCATATCGCCAGGAAGTTCGATATTCTGAATCTTAACGTTCTCGACATCGATGCCCCATTTGTCAGTTTCGGCATCAACAATTTCCTTGATCTGCTGGGAAATTTCTTCGCGCTTGGCTAGCAAATCGTCCATATCAACATTACCGGTGACGTCGCGCAGTGCTGCTTGGGCAAATTGGCTAGTCGCGTAAATATAGTTCGTGGTTTCCAGCACGGCTTTTGGCGCGTTGATGACTCGGAAATAAACCACCGCATCAACGCCGACTGTGACGTTGTCTTTGGTGATGACTTCTTGTTTCGGAACGTCAATTGGAGTTGAACGAATATCGACCAACATCATTGTCTGCAATCCTGGAATGACGACTCTTAATCCTGGTTCGCGAACGCCAGTAAATCGGCCAAGCGTTAAAACCACGCCGCGCTGATATTGATTGACAATTTTAATGCCACCAAGCACATAAAGCCCGATAGATACTAAGATTATTACTACAAATGCTCCCATTTTTCCTCCTATTTATATAGATCTATTGTAGCATTTTGCGCGAGGAAAGTATAAACGGCGGACGACTTTTTGGCTTTATGGATTTCGCGATATAATGGAAGTATGAGTGATAGTAGGCAGCCGCTGGCTGAACAGATGAGACCGCAGACGCTGGACGAGGTGATAGGGCAGAGTCATTTGCTTGGTGAGGGCGAGTTATTGAGGCGAATCGTTAAGAATGGCGAGCCGGTCAGTTTGATATTGTGGGGTCCGCCGGGAACTGGAAAAACGACGTTGGCGCGGATTATTGCGCGCGAGGTGAAGGCGGAGTTTATTGAGCTGTCGGCAGTTACAAGCGGAAAAAAAGACGTTGAGCAGGTGATTGAGTATGCCCGTCAAAATTGGAATTTAGGACTTAGGACAATTCTATTCGTTGACGAAATTCATCGATTTAATAAAGCTCAACAAGACGCGTTTTTGCCGCACGTTGAGAGTGGGCTGATTACGTTAATCGGTGCGACGACCGAGAATCCGAGCTTTGAAGTCATCACGCCGCTACTGTCGCGTTCACGAGTTCTGGTTCTTCAGCGATTGACAAAAGACGAAATCATATCCGTATTAAAAAGAGCGCTGAAAGTTCTGAAAAAGTCCAAGCAAGTTTCACCCAAAGCTCTGGACTATTTGGCGGAATTATCAGATGGCGATGCAAGGGTGGCGCTGGGCAATTTGGAATTGGCGCTGAGTTTTAACGAAAAAGTAACGCCGGAAGTGGTTAAGGCGGCGGCTCAGAAGCGACTTCCGGGCTATGATAAAAAAGGCGATTCGCATTACGACGTGATTTCCGCTTTTATCAAGTCGCTAAGAGGCAGTGACGCGACGGCTGCGACGTATTATTTGGCGCGAATGATTGACGCGGGCGAGGATCCGAAGTTTATTGCTCGGCGAATGGTGATTTTTGCATCGGAAGATATCGGGCTGGCGGGCAATGGTGCGCTGAGCTTGGCAATTGCAACGTTTGAGGCTGTCGAGCGCGTCGGTCTTCCGGAGGCGAAGTATAATTTGTTCCATTGCGCTATTGCGTTGGCTCGTAGCCAGAAGTCGCGTGAAATTACCGATTTAATGCACGGCGCTTTTGAACTGGCGCGCAAATATCCGAATTCTCCTGTGCCGTTACATCTCAGAAACGCTCCGACCAAATTGATGAAAGATTTGGGCTATAACAAGGATTACAAATGGCAAGCTGGTTTTAAGCACGACAAAGGATTTTTACCAGAGGAAATTAAGGATGTGGTATAATTGGCATTACCAATATTCTTAAAAGGAGAAGTTAATATGCCAAAACAAGAATCTCAGCAGCCGCAATATGCGCCACAGCCTGATCCAAACGCACAATACGGTCCCGCACCACAACCGCAGAACACGCCGTATGAGCAGCAACCAGTCAGCCAACAATATTTTGCACAACCTCAAGCAGCGCCAGTGCAATATGTCGTGATGGCGGAATCCCTGAAGGGTGTTAAGGGTTGGTTAATGTTCTTTGTGGTTTGTTTCGTTATTGGTAGCCTTGTTAATACAGCAGTGTTTTTCCAGGCGATAATGAATCTTAGCCAGCCAGAGAACGTCATTTCTTTGATATTTTCACCTATACTAGTGGTCTTGGCTATTTGTGCAGTTGTGTTTATAACGATGCAGAAGCGTCTTGGTAAGTGGCTAGCCGTTGCTACGATCGCCACGGCTGGATTGGGCAATGTTGCAAATGCGGTAGTTATATATGCATCCGGAAGGTCAGGAGTAGATGTTCCAGCATTTATTACCGGAATCGTTACAATGCTAATAGTAGAAGGATTGGTAATCTTGTACTTCTTTGCTTCTCGCCGAGTCAAAGAAACTCTTATCAACTAATTCCTTCTGCGTATAAAAATAAACCGCCTCATTACGGGGCGGTTATTTTGTGGTTTACACGACTATTGTTTCGCGGCGCGTTTTCGTTCGTTTGCGTCCAGATATCGCTTGCGAAGTCGTAATGATTTTGGCGTAACTTCCAAAAGCTCGTCATCTTCGATAAAGTCGATACATTGCTCCAAGCTAAATTGCGTAAATGGCGTCAATTGCACAGTTCCATCCGACGATTTGGAACGCATGTTGGTCAAATGCTTGGCTTTACAGACGTTGATTTCGATGTCTTCTTGGCGATTGTAAATCCCGACAATCATTCCGGCGTAAACTTCTGTTCCTGGTCCGACCAATAATTCACCGCGCGCCTCAGCTGCTTGCAGGGCGTAAGGTGTTGTTGTGCCAGCTTCAAATGCGATCAGAACTCCATTGCGGGTTTTTGGCAATTTTCCGCCAAGCGGTTGATATCCGTGAGGCAGGGAGTTCATAATCACCGTACCTCTTGTGGCGGTCAATAAAATGTTGCGCAGACCAATCAGAGCTCTCGTTGGCAAAATGTAAGTCAAACGAGCAGCGCCAGCGGTGGTCGTTTCCTGAGATTTCATTTCGGCGTGTCGCGCGCCAAGCTCTTGGCTAATCGCGCCGATAAATTCGCTTCCGACTTCAATTTGCAATTCTTCAATCGGTTCTTTTTCGACGCCGTCCTCGGTAATTGTAACGACTTGCGGTCGTCCAACCTCAAACTCAAAGCCTTCACGTCGCATGGTTTCAATCAAAACACTCAAGTGTAATTCGCCGCGTCCAGAAATCGTAAAGCCAATTCCGTTTTCCTCGACTCGTAGCGCCACGTTGGTCTCAAGCTCTCGCTTCAATCGGTCGCCAATTTGCCTGGATGTTGTAAACTCGCCCTCGCGACCTTTCATTGGGCTGGTGTTTGGTCCGAGGTACATACTCAGAGTTGGCGCTTCAATGTCGATTGTCGGTAGCGCCTCAGGCTGTTCTTTGTCTGCAATCGTATCGCCAATATGTGCGTCAGCCACGCCAACCAGCGCCACAATGTCGCCAGCAAAAGCTTCGTCAAGCTCTTCGCGATTCAAGCCCCGATAGCCAAAAACTTTCTCAATTCGTGCAGAGCCCGCGACTTCGCCATTTTTCATTAAACTGACTTGCAAGCCACGCTTAACAGATCCGCGAGCAATTCGCCCAATCGCGTATTTTCCTTGGAATGTGTCATATTGCAAGCTGGTAACAAGCAATTGAAACGCGCCATCTTCCGTTACGTTTGGTGCTGGAATATCGTTAATGATTGCGTCAAAAATTGGCGTCAAATCCGCGTCTTCATCTGTGTTTGCAGGAATTTCTTTCCATGATTTTCCGTCGCGTCCGATTGCGTAATAAATTGGATATTGCAATTGGGAATCGTCGGTCACTAGCTCCAAAAACAAATCGCTCAACTCGTCTTCAACCTCGGCAATTCGCCTGGCTGGCTTGTCAATTTTATTGATAATCACGACAGGCTTCAGCCCCAGCTCAAGCGCCTTCGCGAGAACGAATTTGGTCTGAGGCATCGGACCTTCCTGTGCGTCCACGATCAGCAGAACGCCGTCAGCCATATTCAAGGTTCGCTCAACTTCGCCAGAGAAATCGGCGTGTCCTGGCGTATCGATGATGTTTATTTTGTAGTCGCCATAAAAAATTGACGTTTGTTTGGCGGTGATGGTGATGCCGCGCTCGTGCTCTTGATCGCCGGAATCCATAATCAATTCCTGGCTCATCTCGGCTTGGTTGTCGCGGAATGTTCGCGACTGCTTTAATAGCCCGTCAACCATGGTCGTTTTGCCGTGGTCGACGTGGGCAATAATGGCAATGTTTCGAATCTTGCTAGCGTCCTTCATAAAAATATGGTCTGATATTAGCACAGACCTTCCTCTTAATATAAAATTTTACCACGATAAGGGGGAAATAAAAAGGGTGAAAGTTGTGTTTAATGCTTTAACATACTGTAATTTGCTGTTCGTCAAGTTGGTCTTTTGGAAAATTTATCAGCCGAGTTTTGCCGTCGGCTCTATGTAAAATATCTAGATCAGCCATCACTATACCGAGAGCTTGCGTTGCCAGTTTAACTTGCATCGAATCTATTCTTAATTCTTGATGGGCTAATCTCTTCGCTTTTTTATTCTTCGTACAAGCTATTAGTAGTTCGGGATAGTCTGGTATGCTGTCCAACTGAGGTATGTATATTCCGTAAGCAGGTTCTGTTCGGGCGAAGTAATTTACAATCTTGCCTTGATGATTTTTTACTCCCCAACGTTCACGTTCTGCTACTAAAGCTTCATTTCTTTCAAGGTAATGACAATATATATCTGTATGATGGTTTTCGGGAGATATTATTATATGTCCAGCCGGCTCCTCGTTTGTAGATAATTCTCGCGAGAATATAACCAATCCAGAAGGATGAGGTTCAGTCGCCATATCTATGTCAAGATGAGTTGACGTAACGTAAAAAGATTCCATATTTATACCTAACGTGAAATGGTGGGAAATACAGGGCTCGAACCTGTGACCTCACGAATGTGAATCGTGCGCTCTAGCCAACTGAGCTAATTTCCCGTAATTACATCTGTCGTTTTATTTAACGAACTCGTGATGTGAGCTAATTATAGTTCAGGTTTAAGTCCTGACAAGTTGTGCTGAGTGTATTCTATTTACTTTTTATACAAGTGTGGTACAAATAAAAGTAGCTTTCGTTGATGAGTTGAGTAAACAAGGAGACTATACGAACGGTGATAATAGGCGCAGAAAAGGTGCTTCCTGAGGGGTCGGAATATCCAGATATGAGTCTATTGTCCCTCGTTGCTGATACGATCATGGTCTGTTCCAATACTAATTCCTGTACTAGTGGTAATGAAGAATGTTTTTATGCAAGAGTTGCATGGCAAAGAAAAGAATAATTCAATAAAGGAGGGGCTTTATGAATATAACCTACGCCACAACCAACAAATATAAATTAGCTGGAGCAAACCAGGCATTATTGGGGGCGGGTCTAACACTCACAGCTCCCGACAGGGAACTACCTGATGTACCGGAAATTCAATCAGATAGCCAAGAAGAAGTATCCATCGATAAAGCACAAAAATACTACGAACTACTAAAGAGCCCGCTGGTTGTTATGGATTCTGGACTGTTCATCAAAAGCCTCAAAGGTTTTCCAGGGGTTTATACGAAGTACGCACTTGATACTATCGGCATAGAAAACATAGTAAAATTGCTTAGAGATGACAGAGGGGCATACACTCAGCGTACGGTTACGTATCTAGATGGACTAGAAATCAAGACGTTTACGTACAAAGTGCATGGTGAATTACTCAGCGAACCACGCGGCGAGAATGGTCGTGACTACGATAAATATTTCAAAGTTGATGGCGCAAACAAGACGATAGCTGAGATGAGTGATGATGAAAAGACCGACATGATAGCTGTAGTATGGAAGGAGTTAGCGCAGCGGCTGCAGCAAATAAGTTCAGCAGAGGCGAAACCGATCGACGCCATAAAAGATTAATTAAAAATCACCCTGAGCATGGGTGATTTTCTTATGGTGAAAAATTTCAATTCTTGGTGCGGATGAAAGGACTTGAACCTTCACGCCGTGAGGCACATGCTCCTAAGGCATGCGTGTCTACCAATTCCACCACATCCGCATAACCCGATTATATCAAAACAAATTCTACTTATCAACTGTCCGCGCTTATGTTAAAATTGAAGTAACATGCTAAGGAGGATTGATGAATAAAGTTGCGAAATATTTGAATGAGCATCTTAGCGGCGAAGTCGCGTCGCAGGATTTTGCATTGAGTCAAGTTGAAGTTGATAACGGACTTTTGGCGCGCCGACCAGAAATGATTGTTCGTGCGGCTAATATGAACGACATCAGAAAAGTGATGCGATTTTGCTCTCAATTGGCAGAGAAAGGTCATGTTTTACCTGTATTTGTTCGTGGTTGTGGCAATGATGAAACTGGCGCAGCGACGAATAAGGGCATTGCAATTGATGAAAAAACGTATATGAATCGTGTGTTTGGTATTGATCCTCGCCAGCAACTGATTCATGTTCAAGCGGGAATTTCTCTTTCGGCAATCAACGCAACTTTGTCTACTCATAAAGGCTTGGGTCTGCCGCGAACTTCATATGTGGCGGAAGAAGGCACGATTGGTGGCGCAATTAACACAGCTCCGTCTGGAATGTTATCTGGCGCACATGGCCGTTTTGCTGACGCCATTCAGCAGCTTGAAATTGTCCTAAGTAATGGCGACGTGATTCAGACTGGTCGCATATCTCGACGCGAATTGAGTAAGAAAAAAGGCTTATCGACGTTTGAGGGCGAGATTTATCGAGAGATTGACAATCTAATCTCAGATAACACCGAGCTGATTTCGCAAATGGATCCAGCTTTGCCAGATACGGTTGGCTACAGCGGGATTTCTCGAGTGAAGCAAAAGGACGGGTCGTTCGATTTGACGCCGTTGTTTATTGGTAGTCAGGGAAGTCTGGGTGTGATTTGCGAAGTTATTATGAAGGCGCAATTTATTCGTCCAGAATATTCAGTTGTTGCCGCATCATATAAAAAGTTGTCTGACGCGCAATCAGCCGTGGAATTAGCGATGAAAAATAAGGCGTCGGCGGTGGAAATAATCGACGGGCGATTCTTCCGTCAGGCTGCGGTCGTCGGTAAAGTGGTTGAGTGGGCGCCGAAAGAATGCTTTAAGGGCGCGGTGGTCTTGGCTATCTTTGACGACTTTTCTGACAGAGTACGTAATAAAGCCGCGAAGAAGTTGACTAGAAAATTGGAATCATCAGAAGCGATTGACGTAAAAACTCTACATTTGGAAGAGCAGGATTTGTTCAGTTTGCATTCTGTTTTGGCTTTGGCGGAAACTCCGAGCGAGCCGCATATGATTACGCCACGCGTTTTCTCCGGGATTTTAATGGCGCCAGAAAAGATTGACAGTTTCCTTAGCGAGTTGAAATCGCTGGAGTCTAAGTATGGCGTGGATTTGCCAGTTTCGTTGACTTTTCAAGCGATTATATTTCTCTACATCCGACGTTTGATAGTAAAAAGGTGAGTGAACGTCAGAAGATTCTTCAGTTGTTGGTGGAAATTTCTCAGATTGTTAATAAATACGAAGGTTCTTTTGCGGGCTTTGGTGGTGACGGAAGATTGAAGGCTAACTTTATCTATAAAAATCTGCCAGATGATGAAAAGCAATTATATGCAAAGGTGAAGCAAATCTTTGATCCAGCTGGAATTTTTAATCCAGGAATTAAAGCGGAGGCTCAACCAAAGGAATTGGCGGCGGAATTAAACGCGTGGTGTAAGCTTCGTAATCAAGCTTGATACTGGGTGAGAATTGGGCTATAATTGACGCGTAGCCCATGCGGATGTGGCGGAATTGGTAGACGCGCTAGCTTCAGGTGCTAGTGTACGCAAGTACGTGAAGGTTCAAGTCCTTTCATCCGCACCAATATTTGGCAATTTTTCACCATAAGAAAATCACCCGTAGTTAGGGTGATTTTTAATGTCGTAAATTCAGAGTCTACATGACAGGCAATCGTAAAAGAACAATCACCCGCCATGTAGACTATATAACGTCAGTCAATCCAGGGATTGCTGAGTACAGCCTCGTCGCGGCTTTGCATGGATTCTCCTGCGTACATCAAGCACAGAAGAATACCATCAATCTCGTTCAAGACCCCCTCGAACTGGTCTTCGTCTTCGTCCGTCATGGCGACGTGCTTAGTGACGAAGATTTTCAGTTCTTCTAGAGCCGCCGAGATGCGTACGGCATCGTTGTAGATGTTGACACCTACAACGATGGCTGGGGATTGCGCAAGACGGGTGCTCGCATAGGTCTGGAGGTCTTGCACTCGCTGATACATGTCGCGAATCTGTTGGACGAATCGCCTGGTTTGAATAGCCGGGATATATTCGTCCTTGCAGATGACATTCATGGCGGTGTGCCAGTTTGTACTCAGGGTTTCCGCCGTAGCGAAGAGGTCGTCAGAGACATCGATAGAGACATCGATAAACATGTGCTATCTTCCTGTTCGTGTTTTCTCATCCGCAGGATTGCGACGTATTGTTCTTTACAATACAAGATGAGATCTTATCTCTCTTATGGCGGTTTTAAAAAAGAAATAAAAACTCATCTTGTGTTCGATTGCCTGTCAAAGTTCACTTTCGGACAAGGATTTACTCAACTCATCAACGAAAGCTACCTTCATTTATATCACACTTGTGTAAAAAAGTCAATAGAAGGCCCTCAACTTTTGTTATTTGCTCAGGAACTTTGATAAAATAACAGAGATGGAAGATAAAAGAAATGTCATTGATAAGTTTAAGGGTCGGAGCGAATCGGAGATTATAAATGAGTTGGATTCTGAAGATCACGGTTTGGTGATTGCGCTGGAAAATACCGAGCGAGATTTTAATATGGGGACAATTGTCAGGAGCGCTAATGCGTTTGGCGTGCGGCAGATTTATGTAATTGGGCGCAGGCAGTGGAATAAGCGCGGTGCGATGATGACGGATAAGTATCTGCACATTACGTATCTGGCGACGACGGAAGAGTTTGTTGAAAAAATGCGGACTGAAGGTAGGGAAATTATTGCTATTGATAATATCCCAGGAAGTGTTAATATGTCACAGACGAGTTTACCGAAGCGTGCGGTTTTGGTATTTGGGCAAGAAGGGCCGGGGATTTCTGCGGAGATGGTGCAAGCGGCAGATAAGATCGTCGCCATCGAGCAATTCGGCTCGACTCGCTCTATAAACGTCGGTGCGGCAGCGACTGTGGCGATGTATTGTTGGCTGCAGCAGAATGTATTGACGTTGTCGAGGGGTGATTTATAGATCAATTGAGCTACTTCCGTAGTGTAGGCTGTATGATACTGCCTGTAATATCTTTTTCATGTTATCTGAAGTAGCGATGTTTCTCCATCCTTGTGAACCTATTAGAACTCCAAGATTTTGTGCCGTATAAGATATATCTGGTGCAAAGTGTGGATTGTGAGAATATGACGCGGAAGACAAATACGCAGAAAACCTCATTAATACATTCGGCGTGATGATCTCATTTATGGTTTTTCTGGATAATAAAGCGACTTCTTCTAAATTTATTTCTGATTGAGAATGTCTATTGACAGAAAAAGTGGCAGTATAGGTCATAGTTGTGTCGTCGTTGTTTATGTGTTCACTACTAAAATATGTACTGAAATTATGACAAATTCTCTGTCCAACTGATAGTCCTATAAATCTAACTAGCTCACACCATAATGCGCAGATTTGTAGAGGCTGGTCTTTGATCTCGATGTTTAATTCTAAAGATGAATTAATATTTGATAGTTGATTTGTCGGGTATATTAAATCGACAATGTCTTCATTTGCAGCCTTTGTATCTGGAAGTAGGCTAACTGAATCTATATTTTTCCAGGATTTCGTGTTGAGCTTTTTTAGCTCTTTAATTACTCCTTCTGGATTGCCGATATAAAGCATATTGGGCTCTTCGGCGCCTATTTGGGATATCGCTTGCGCGACCGGCAGATATCCAGATTTCTCCGACCCTAAGTCGGCTTTCATGGTTGCTATATTATTTAATAATTTTTCGGATTTATTATTATAGCATTCACCGTTAATGACTATTATGCCTGATTCGTAGGTTTCACCGTTTAATGAGTAGTCTAATAGCTTATATCTATTGTGCTGGTAAAGATATTCTGTAATCGTAGACACAAATAAATGCTCATAGGCGTGAGCTAGCTGAACGCAGGGGTGATATTTAACTATTGTAAAATATTTCATATGAACAGTTTAGCAAGAAAGAGTCGATTTATAGACACGACTCAGGTCTTTGATGGCTGTCAACAACATGCATTGGGAATAATAAAACCTAGCTAATTTCTACGCCTTGTTGGCTCAAAAAATCACGAGTTTCATCATCTAATTTACAATTTATGAAACGCGATCGTACTGCCAATTTCCCGCTACCATAGACAAATTGCGTTTCCTCGTCATATTTCATACCACGGAAGTCGCAATCCTCCGCTTCAATAATAGCTTTTACGTCGCGAAAATCCACATTCCGAACCGACGAATTGATAAAATAAATCGGTTGCCCGTAGATGTGCTTTGCGTCGTCCAGATTACAATTCTGAAACACGAAAAAGCCCATGACAAACTGATTAAAATCAACACCAGAAAAATCTTTATCAACAAATCGAACAGCCTCGCCGTCTGGGATGACAGGGTAGCGCTCACGCTGGTAAGCTGGCAAATCATTAGCGCGAATGGCGGCGGCGATTCGGTGGGTAATATGACTCATAAGTTAAGGACAGAGTAGCTCGTCGTGCTGCGCAACAACCTAACGCCGCCAGCTTTCAATCGTCTACATTCAGTCGAGCCCTTTGCTCAACCCGATCATCTCATCCAGCTTGCCAGATTTTTTTATCTCGGCCAAATTCATTGCTTCTATCTCTGTTGCTAAGTCCCATATTTCATACAGTGGGCGGTCATCTTCGGTGATGTCATAATGCGCCATTAGGTTGACAATTTTATACGCTATATCATGAGCTGGCCACATATTCATGCAACTATCTGACAAAAGCACTTTAATATATTTAATAACATTTGACCTAGATGTTAGATTTATGTCTATTTTATTAATTTCTTTCTCGTACCCAACCGTTTTCGCCAGCCGCTGCCAAAGTTTTAGGCGTGCACTCATAGCGCACTCATTACAAACTAGCTTCACTAGGGCGGTTATTTCAGAAACTAACGGTTGAGCCTCTGCAGCATCTGTGCGCTGAAGCTGCAAGATAGTCTTAGAAATTGACGTATCATAATCAATGCCAAGTAACGGCAGATACTCGCACACAAACGACCGCACATCAGCCGCACTACGAATTAAACCGAGCCTATTCGACCAGAACATGTCGATGTCGTTGCGGATGAGATTATTGAACGGCGGTGTATTCATATAGATAACGTAAAACATTCAAGTAAGACGGACAGCTTTATGACATGTCCAGGTCTGGGGGGCTAGAGCAATTCAGCGTTTACAATTTCGTTGCCCCAGGCTGATACATATATATTAATTATTAGGCTCGCTGTCAACAGGTATTTACAAAAAGCATGAAATTTACTACAATGGACGTATGATTTTACCTAAATTCCATCATTCACACGTGTTGCCGAGGTAGGACTCTGATTTTTGATTGTACGCGCCGAGTTCTGCCTCGGCGTTTTTGATTGCTATAAATAAGAAATAATGACATAATGGAGCTAACATGAGCAGTTTATCTACACAAAGTTACAAAGGTTCGCGAGACTATTTTCCAGAGGAAAAGCGTCTGCAGAATTACATTTTTAATGTTTGGCACAAGACGGTTGAGAGTTTTGGCTATGAAGAATACGGTGCGCCGCTGCTGGAGCCGCTAGATATTTATCTGGCGAAGTCAGGTCAGGAATTGGCGGGCGAGCAGACATACGCTTTTGAAGATCGTGGCGGTCGAATGGTGGCAATTCGTCCTGAGATGACGCCGTCGATTTCTCGAATGGTGGCGGCTAAGCGGCAGGAATTGGCGATGCCTGCACGGCTGTATTCAATTGCTAATTTTATGCGCTATGAACGGCCACAACGTGGGCGTGAACGTGAGTTTTGGCAATTGAACGCGGATTTGTTTGGCGTGGACGGCGCGACGGCGGACGCGGAGATTATTGAGCTGAGCCACGCTAGCGTGATGAATTTTGGCGCCAAGCAAGAAATGTTTACGGTCAGGGTTAATAATCGCCAATTGATCAATCGTTTGATGAGCCAATTTTTGAAGCTCGATATTGTTGGTTCGACGATGATGATGAAATTGCTTGATAGGAAAAATAAGATTCCTGCCGAAGAATTTAAGCGTCAGGCGATTGAGATTTTTGGCAATCAAGCGTCGGAAGGTCTGCCGAAGTTGGCAAAAATGATCAGCATGAAGTCTGTTGATGATCTGCCGAGCGAATTGATGGAAGATGAAAGCGTCAAACAGCTTCGCGAAGTGATGAAATTGCTTAGCCAAAAAGGCATTACGAATGCGGTGTTTGATGTTACTTTGATGCGCGGACTGGACTATTACACGGGCATGGTTTTTGAGCTTTTTGACAATTCGCCAGAGAATAACCGAGCGTTGTTTGGTGGAGGACGATATGACGGATTGGTCGGGCTATTTGGCGTTGAGCCGATTGCTACGGTCGGCGTTGGCATGGGCGCGACGACGATGGAACAATTTTTGGAAGTGCACAATTTGTTGCCGAAATTGGCATCTAAAACAGATGTATACATAATTCCGGTGTCAAAAGAATCTATGGCTGGCGCGGACGATTTGGCGCGAAAATTGCGCAGCGAAGGCGTGCGAGCAGAGCTGGATATCACCGGTAGAAAGATTGACAAGCAGATAAAAGCGGCATTAAAAAAGCAAATTCCGTTTGCAGTGTTTGTGGGTGAGGATGAAATTGCTAGCGGCGCATACACGGTTCGAAACTTGGTGAAATCTGATGAGCAAAAGGTTAGTGCTGAACGAATTGTGACAATTGTCAAAGATCGTCGATATGATGGCGATGAAGACGCTCTGTTTGAGATATAGTCTGATATCTGTTATAATTAGTCTTTATGAAGACTACTGTAAAAAAACTATCAGATACTAAAGTTCAATTGACGATTTCTTTGGGTGCTAGCGAATTGGCTGACGCAGAGCAGGTTTCCTTGACGAAGTTGGCGCGTGACATCAAAGTTCCAGGTTTCCGCAAAGGAAAAGTTCCCGCAAGTATAGCCGCTAAGCATGTTGATCCGAATGCGCTTCAGGAGCAGATTTTGGAGAATGCTTTGTCAAAGGCAGTAGCTGAGGCGTTTTTGCAGGAGAAATTGCAAGCCCTAGATCGACCTAGCGTCGAAGTTAAGAAGTTTGTTCCTGGTTCCGAGTTGGAGTTTACGGCTGAAGTTGAGATCATTCCACCGGTAAAATTGGGCGATTATAAAAAATTGACAGCGAAAAAAGAAGTAGCCAAGGTCGAAGATAAAGATGTCGATGAGGTTATTGAGCGAATCCGTAAAAACTATTCCGAAAAATCAGAGGTCAAGCGTGCCGCTAAGCTCGGCGACGAGGCTGTGATTGACTTTACAGGAAAGAAAGACGGCGTGGCGTTTGACGGCGGTTCGGCTAAGGAATATGGCTTGAAGCTTGGCGAAGGTCAATTCATTCCTGGATTTGAAGAAGGCGTGATTGGTCATAAGGCTGGTGAAGAGTTCGATTTGAAACTGAAATTCCCAGAGGATTATCACGCTGAGAATTTGGCAGGTCAAGACGTTGTGTTTACCGTGAAACTTCACAAGGTTAATGAATTGAAATTGCCAGAACTAAACGATGAATTTGCTGCAAAATGTGGTCCATTTACAGAGATGAAAGAAGTAAAAGCGGACATCAAGCGTGAACTTACCGCACAAAAAGAGCGTGAAGCTGACGAGAAGTTTAAGGACGCGTTGGTTGGTGAGTTGACGGAAAAAAGTAAAGCCGCGCTGCCAGAACTTTTGGTTGAGGACCAATTGCGATCAATCGAGCGTGATTTGACTCAGAATTTGATGTACAGCGGGCTGAGTTTGGACAGCTATTTGAAGACTCAGGGCTTCAAAGATAAGGAAGAGTGGGTGAAGAAAGAAGCTCGTCCAGCGGCTGAAAAGCGCGTTAAGGCCGGCTTGGTATTGGCTGAATTGTCGAAGGAATTGAAGATTGATGCTTCTCGCGATGAAATCCAGAAACAAATTGACTTCTTCAAGCAACAATACGGTAAAGATAAGAAAATACTGGAGCAATTCGATAACCCAAATGTTCACCGCGACATTGCCAACCGAATGATTACAGATAAGACCGTTGCTAAATTGGTCGAATTAAACACGAAGAAATAGGGTAAATATGCCAAAATCATATCTCATTCCAACTGTCGTTGAAAAGTCGGCCGACGGCGAGCGTGCTTTTGATATCTATTCGAGATTGTTGAATGAGAGAATTATTTTCCTTGGCGAAGATGTTAATGAGCATACCGCTAACAGTGTAGTGGCGCAATTACTGCATTTGGCATACGTTGATCCGCAAGCTGATATATCGCTATATATCAATAGTCCAGGCGGCAGCGTTTATGACGGTATGGCAATTTACGACACGATGAATTTCATTAAGCCCGATGTGGCGACGTATGGAATTGGTTTGCAGGCAAGCATGGGGGCGTTTTTGCTCAGCTCTGGCGCTAAGGGCAAGAGGTTTTGCTTGCCGCACGCCAAGGTTATGATTCATCAGCCGTCTTCTGGAACGCACGGAAAAGTGACCGACATGGAAATTGACATGAAGGAAACTTTGGAAGTTAAGGAGATGCTAGCGAAGATTATGGCGAAAAACACTGGTCAGAAGTTGACTAAGGTTAAATCCGATATGGAGCGTGATTATTGGATGACGCCAGATGAAGCTGTAAAGTACGGTCTAATCGACAAAGTCTTGGCTAGATTGTCGTAAAAATTGCGTGTTTGTTGTTAAAACTACTAGCGATTCTGCTTGTGGTTTTTGAGGAATATTGTCATAATTTGAGGTAGGCAAGGAGGGTTTATGAGGCAATATTTAGACGCATTGAAATACGTTCGTGATAACGGTGTGCAAAAAGGTGATCGTACAGGAACGGGGACGACAGAAGTTTTTGGTATTCAGGCGCGATATAATTTGGCGGACGGATTTCCAGCTATGACCACGAAGAAGTTATATTTCAAAAGCGTCGCTCATGAGCTTTTATGGCTTCTTAAGGGTACGGGCAATATTGAATATTTGGCGCAAAACGGCGTTCATATTTGGGATGAGTGGCCATATAAAAATTACCTAGAAAAAACTGGTCAGAAAATACCAGAAATTAACGGCGACGAGTGGCGCGCTGGAATGAAGGAATTTATTGATAAGATTGCGAATGATCATGCGTTTGCTGAAGAATGGGGAAATTTGGGGCCAGTTTATGGTGTCCAATGGCGAAAATGGCCAGACGGGAAGGGCGGAACTATTGACCAGATCCAGAATGCTATTGACATGATAAAGACAAATCCAGAGTCGCGTCGGAATATCGTGAGCGCGTGGAATGTGGCGGAAATTGATGACATCGTTCAAACCGGCGGGCTGCCTCCGTGTCATACGATGTTTCAATTTAGCGTAAGACCTGGTAAAAACGGCGAGAAGGACAAGCTGGATTTGGCGCTAACTCAGAGATCGGCGGATATGTTCCTTGGGGTGCCGTTTAACATTGCTAGCTATGCGCTGCTTTTGTCGATTGTCGCTCAAGTTACCGACAAGCAACCCGGCGAGTTTATTCATACCTTAAATAGCGCACACATCTACAATAATCACCGCGCGCAAGTTGACGAGCAATTATCGCGCCGTCCGCTGCCGCTACCAAAGCTGTGGTTGAATCCAGACATCAAGAGTATCGACGATTTCACGATTGATGATATCCGTCTGGAGGATTATGAGTGCCATCCAGCAATAAAAGCGCCGATTGCGGTGTAGTGTGACTCTCACGGTCAGTGATTTGCACTTATAGCCTGAGTGGCTAAGGTTTATTTTTTACGGAGATTTTTCTTCGGCAGAATTTTATATCGTCTGGTGTCGGGATTAAACTGTATATCTCTATATGTTCCTTTTGCTGTAGAACTGTCATTTTCAGATGTTCCTCTTTCCAGTAAGAACGCTTTGCTATTGACTGTTCCGTTCTCATTACGGGTGGGATTATCAACAAGTATCGCGATGAGAGTGTGTACTGAATTCTGATATTCTGGCATATCTGTAATCTTAAGATCGCCACTCTCTTCGGGGTCTATGATACATAGATTATATTGCTCATTCATGCGCTTTATCATACCACAAATACCAAATACTGTCAATTTAAGAAAGCTATTTTCTTTTATACGTCACAAAATCAAAATCGTAATTATTTTCATTATCTGCCGAATGGTGTACACGACTTACTTCCTCCCACGTGTCCATGTCTATCTCTGGGAAAAAAGTGTCAGCATCGGGGAATTCGGCGTCAATTTCTGTGGCGTAAATGGCGTCGATCTCTGGAATATCTAGCGCGTCTTTATAAACTTGTGAGCCACCAATAATAAAAGTTGGATACCGTGATAAAGCTAGGGCGCTCTGCAAATTCATAGCCGTCAGAACTTTTTTGACGCCAGTTGGCTTGGATGAAATGACAATATTTTCTCTGTCTGGAAGCGGTCGCGAACCAATTGACTCAAACGTTTTTCTGCCCATGATGACATTGCTATTTCTCGTCAAGTGCTTAAAATTCACCAAGTCGGCCGGCAAACTTCGCCCCCACGGCATATCGCCATTTTGTCCGATGGCGCGGTTTTTATCGTAAGCTACAATAATGGCTTTTTCCATAATTTCAGTTTAACATGCTGTAAAATTTACTGAAAGCTTGATAGGAATGCGTAAACTTGCCATAATAAGATTTGGTAGAAAAATCACGCAATAGGAGGTGTTTAGTGAGCGTGTACTCAAATAAAGATATATTAGCGGCGATTGAAGACGGGACAATTGTCTGTACGCCGTTCAACCCAAAAAACGTATCGGAAGCCAGCTTAGATTTTACGCTAGGCTTTAATTTTTATAAGCAGGAATATGACGATATTTCGCGAGTTTATAATCCGTTTGACGAGTCTGATGTCAATCGATACTTCAAGGGTCCACTTAAGGCGATTCCGCACGCCGAATGGTGCGAGCGGCACGGTTTTCGGGAATTTAAGAATATTCCGCCAGATCATCCGATTATCGTTTTGAAGCCTGGTGAGCGAATTTTGGCACATACGCACGAATTTGTTGGAATTCGGACGCATGGCGGCGCGGCCGAGGTGAAAAGTCGTAGCTCTTGGGGGCGAAACGGCGTGGCGGTGTGTTTTGATGCTGGCTGGGTTGATCCGGGATATATCAATCGGATTACGCTTGAGATTTACAACTTAAATAAGCATGAAAGCGTAGTTTTGCCTGTCGGTGAGAGAATTGGGCAATTGATTTTTCATCACACTGGTCAGGTTGATGGCGGATATGCTAGTGGGCGCGGCGGAATGAGTGGCAAATATCAGCACACTGACGATTTGGATGAATTGATAAAAACTTGGCGACCTGAAATGATGTTGCCGCGGGCGTTTAAGGATCGTCGGCATAAACCGATGGAAATTTCGGGTCTAAGCGAGGGGGTTTTATAATGATGACTGGCTCAATTTTCCGTTGGCGGACAAAAGAAAAAGAATATAAGAATCATAAGAAAAGTAATAGATCTGAAAGTTGCGACTTCTGTCAATTGGTAAAACAGCACACTAGTCAAGTCGTAGAAGAAACGCAGCATTGCCTAATCATTAAAAATCGATTTGGCTATGATTTTTGGGATGGCTGCGGTGTGGACGACCATTTGATGGTGATACCGAAACGACACGTGGACTCATTGGCAAATTTGAGCGATGAGGAAAAAATTGACTATATGAATCAGGTTGCTAGGTTTGAATCTAGTGGCTATTCAATTTACGCTCGAGCCCAAGGCAGCAAAACCAAGTCGATGATACATCAGCATACTCACTTGATAAAAATTGATGGAAAAACGAAAAAATGGATGGTATTTCTACAGAAGCCACACATTGTGATTACGAGGTGATGATGAGCGACGCGGGAAAATATATAGTTATCGAGGGCAATGACGGGACAGGAAAGTCGACGCAGGTCGCGAAATTGGCGGAATACTTTCAGTCAATCGGGCGAACGGTTTGCGTGATTGAAGAGCCGGGAAGTGACGATCCGGAAAAATCAACTCCGATAGCAAATGAGCTTCGAAAAGTGATTAAATGGTGATCTGGCGCGTTCTGCGGCGGTGAATGTGGCGCTATTTTCTGCGGCTCGACGTGAATTATGGCGGGAAAAAATTCAGCCAGCGTTGGAGCGTGGGGAAATTGTCTTAAGTGCTAGGAATTATATTTCGACATTAGTTTATCAGGGGCGAGGCGAAGGTTATGACGAGTCAGAGATTTTGCGATTGACGAAGTTGTTTACTGACGAAAAATATCTGAAGCCGGACGTTATGGTTATTTTAAGTTTGAGTCGCGATAAGCGGGAAGAGCGAATTTCTATGCGCGGCGAGCTGAAAAATCCTGACACTTTTGAGTCGCGTGGGCAAGATTTTCAGAAAAAAGTCGACGATGGATATTTGGAGATTGCCGAGGCGTACGGAATTCCGGTAGTTTCGGCGGACGGGACAATTGACGAAGTTCACGATATGTTGATTGATAATATTGAAAAACACTAGTAAAACCCCTTGATTTTATTGACGTTTTTCGTCATAATGAGTAGTTATAGAAGTAGTGTATTCATGGCGGGTGAAAATCGCGAGTAGGCAAATCGTGATTTTGGGCTATGAATTAGAGATCTTCACGGCCGTCTATTAACCACTAATTAAAGCGAGGAGTGTTTACGCCTGTGGCAAAAAAACCAACCACAAGTAGCGAGCGCGTCTATTTCACCTCTGGTGATAATGCCCTGCCGCTACCAAACTTAATCGCTCACCAAAAAGATTCTTGGCGCTGGTTCGTCGAAGAAGGTTTGAGTGAGATATTTTCAGAAATTAACCCAATTGACGACTACACTGGTCAGAAGTTGTCATTAAAGTTCGGCAAATATTATTTTGGCGAGCCAAAAAACACTGACCAATTTGCCAAAGAAAACAACTTGACATTTGAAGCTCCGCTACACGCAACAGTTGAATTGACAAACAAGACAACCGGTGTAGTTGAGGAGCAGGAAATTTACCTCGGTGAATATCCATGGATGACCGAGCGCGGTACGTTCATTATCAACGGTACGGAGCGTGTGGTTGTTAGCCAGTTGATCCGCTCTGCTGGTGTTTTCTTCACTGCTGAAACAATAGCGGGACGTAATTACTACGGTGCGAAAATCATTCCAGGACGTGGAGCTTGGATGGAATTTGAGACGGCTTCTAACGGCGCAATTTACGTAAAAATTGACCGCCGCCGCAAGATGCCAGCAACGACTTTGTTGCGCGCTTTGGGCTATCCAAAGACTAGCGAAATTAAGGAATTGTTCGCTGATATCGATACTGGCGACGTAAAATACATTGACGAAACTTTGGACAAGGATACTTCTCGTGGCGCCAATGAGGCGTTGATTGAGGTTTATCGTCGATTACGTCCAGGTGATTTGGCTACGGTTGATAACGCTCGTCAGATGATTGAACGAATGTTCTTTGACTTTAAGCGGTTCGATTATTCGCGGGTTGGTCGTTATAAATTGAACCAACGCTTGGGTCTGGATGTTGCAAATACAGCAGAAAATCGTACATTGCAAATGAGCGATTTGGTGGCGATTTTACGTGAAGTTATTCGCTTGAACAATACTCAGGAACCAGCTGACGATATCGACGCATTGAGCAACCGCCGAGTTCGCTTGGTTGGTGAGTTAATTGCCCGACAATTCCGCGTTGGTATGCTCCGAATGCAGCGCAACGCAATGGATCGCATGAGCGTGGCTGATTTGGAAAATGTTAGTCCAAGCCAATTGATCAATGCTCGTCCAATTGTTGCAGCAGTTCGTGAATTCTTTACTTCAAGCCAGCTGTCGCAGCTACTTGACGAAGTTAACCCATTGTCAGAATTGAGCCACAAGCGACGTTTGAGCTCGACTGGTCCTGGCGGTTTGACTCGTGAGCGCGCTGGATTTGAGGTTCGCGACGCCCATCCAACTCACTATGGTCGTATTTGTTCAGTGGAAACGCCAGAAGGTGCGAATATCGGTTTGGTGTTGAACTTGGCGGCTTACGCACGCGTTAATGAATATGGATTTATTGAGACTCCATATCTTCGCGTGAAAGACGGCAAAGTGACTGATGAACTTGTTTACTTGGATGCTTCACAGGAAATTGGCGAGGTTATCGCTGACGCTGGTGAGGCTCTTAACGAAGACGGAACTTTCCGCGACGAGCGCGTTAACGCCCGTAGTAACATGCAGCCATCGCAAGTTGATGCTAATCAAGTTACATTCATGGACGCAGCTCACCGTCAGATTCTAGGCTCAACTGCGGCGCTGGTGCCATTTATTGAAAGACTCGTGTTGACCGTGCTTTGACTGGTTCAAACATGCAACGTCAGGCGGTTCCGCTATTGTGTCCAGAATCCGCAACTGTTGGTACTGGAATTGAGAAGGCTGTGGCTGAGAACAGCGGTCACTTGATTCAAGCTAGCGCCGACGGCGAAGTCGTTCGCGCTGATGCCGATGAAGTTCACGTTAAATATGCTGACGGCGTAAAGATTTATACATTGAAGCATTTCGTAAAGAATAATGACGATCGTTGTTACAACCAAAAAGTCCGCGTTGAGCGTGGCGACAAGGTGAAGAAGGGCGACATTCTGATTGAAGGCGCTTCAATTGCCGGCGGTGAAATTGCCCTAGGTAAAAACCTTCTGGTTGCCTTCATGCCATGGGGTGGCTACAACATGGAAGACGCGATTATTATGAGCCGTCGCCTGGTTGAAGATGATCGATTGACAAGTATTAACATTAAAGATTACACCGTTGAAGTTCGTGAGACGAAGCTTGGTCCAGAGATTGTGACGCGCGATATTCCAAACGTTTCTGAGGAAAGTTTGCGCCACTTGGACGAGAACGGAATTGTTCAAATTGGTTCAGAGGTTAAGGCTGGCGATGTTTTGGTTGGTAAAATTACACCAAAGGGCGAGCAGGAATTGAGCTCTGAGGAGCGCTTGCTTCGTGCAATCTTCGGTGAAAAGGCCAAGGACGTTCGCGATACATCACAGCGAATGAACAATGCAGGCGGCGGTAAAGTTGTTGGCGTTAAAATCTTTAGTCGTGAAAATGGTCACGAGTTGAAGGCTGGCGTTTTGATGCAAATTCAGATCTTCGTTGCGCAACTACGAAAGATTGGCGTTGGCGACAAGATGGCTGGACGATTTGGTAACAGGGTGTTGTGGCGAAAGTTCTTCCTGTTGAAGATATGCCATTCCTAGAAGACGGTACGCCAGTTGACGTAGTTTTGAACCCACTTGGTGTGCCAAGCCGCATGAACCTTGGTCAGATTTTTGAAACTCACCTTGGTATGGCGGCACGAGCATTGGGTTACCGCGTAGCGACTCCGTCATTTAACGGTGTCCCGAGTGAGAAGATTTCTGATGAGCTAGAAAAAGCTGGTTTGGCGCGTGACGGTAAGAGCCAATTGTTTGACGGCCGCACCGGCGAACCATTTGAGGAGCGAACAACAGTTGGCGTGATGCACATGATTAAGTTGCACCACATGGTTTCTGACAAGATTCACGCCCGCTCAACTGGTCCATACACAATGGTTACTCAGCAGCCGCTTGGTGGTAAAGCGCAAAACGGTGGTCAGCGCTTCGGTGAAATGGAGGTTTGGGCATTGGAAGCTTACGGCGCTGCTGCAACCTTGCAGGAAATGTTGACAATTAAGTCCGACGACGTTTACGGTCGCGCAAAGGCTTACGAGTCAATCATTAAGGACGAACCAATTGTCGGTCCAAAACTTCCAGAATCCTTCAACGTGTTGGTTAAGGAGCTTCAAGGTTTGGGTCTTCGAGTTGACTTGGTTGACGACGAGGCAACGGTTGATGCTGAACATGTTATCGCTTCGAGTGGTCCCGGAAGATAAGACCGTCGCCGCTGACGATGATGACAAGGAAGAAGCATACTTGGACGAATCAGATGACATCGGCGAAATTGACGATGGCATGAGCGTGCAAGACATTGATGAAGTAGAAGAAATAAAGGAGGACGCGTAAGATGGCAAATTCTGCATTTAACGCAACGGGCATCAGCGATTTTGACGCGGTTCGTTTGGCAGTAGCTAGCCCAGAAGACATTCTGAAATGGAGCTACGGCGAAGTTTTGAAGCCAGAGACAATTAACTATCGCACACAAAAGCCAGAGCGCGACGGATTGTTCTGTGAGCGAATCTTTGGTCCAGTTAAGGATATCAATCCACACGACTCAAAGCTTAAGGGTGTACGTTCACGCGAAGCTGCTGTCGATAAGAATGGCGAATTGGTTACTAAATCAATCGTTCGTCGTGAGCGAATGGGACACATTCAATTGGCAGTTCCAGTTGCGCACATTTGGTTTATGCGCGGCACTCCAAGCGCAATGAGCCAGCTGCTTGGTATGACGGTTCGTAATATTGAAAAAATCGTTTACTTTGCAACTTACGTTATCTTAAACGTTGACGAAACAACTCGTGATCAATATTTGGCAGATTTGGAAGCGGAAACTGATTTGGCTCGTAAAGCTATCAAAATCCGTTACGAAAAAATGGCTGAAGAAGATGGCGCTGATGTTAAGCAATTGGCGAAAGAGCAGAGCCGTGAAGTCGAGGAATTGGAAGAATCTTACGTTGGTAAGAAATCTCAATTGGAGAGCTTAAACAGGGGCGCTTTGATCTCAGAGAGCGAATATCGCAACTTGCCAGAAGAATACGACGAATTGATTGAAGTTGGCATGGGCGCCAGCGCGGTTAAGGAACTTTTGGACAAAATTGAGTTGCCGAAGCTTATCTCTGAATTAACTGAAGAAGCTGAGACTGCGAAAGGTCAACGACAGAAGAAGTTGCTAAAGCGCTTGAAGATGTTGGAGAGTATGGAAGCTGCTGGCATTAAGCCGTCCAGCTTGTGCATGACGGTTCTACCAGTTATTCCTCCAGATCTTCGTCCAATGGTGGCGTTGTCTGGTGGTCGATTTGCGACATCTGATTTGAATGATTTGTATCGCCGAATTATCAACCGAAACAACCGCTTGAAGAAGTTGATTGAGCTTAACGCACCAGAAGTTATTCAGCGCAACGAAAAGCGTATGCTTCAGGAAGCTGTTGACGCTTTGATTGATAATTCAGCATCACGTGGTCGCGCAGTCAGCTCGACTGGTGGTCGCCGCAGCTTGAAGAGCTTGAGTGATATGCTAAAGGGTAAGCAGGGTCGCTTCCGTCAGAACCTTCTTGGTAAGCGCGTTGACTATTCTGGTCGCTCGGTTATCGTGGTTGGTCCAAAATTGAAGATTAACCAATGTGGTTTACCAAAGCAAATGGCGCTGGAATTGTTCAAGCCGTTCGTGATTAGCTGGCTGATTAAGAATGAATTCGCGCACAATATTCGCTCGGCTTCACGTCTAATTGAAGCTGGCGAAGCGGTAGTTTGGGACGCGCTGGATTCAGCAATTGAAGGCAAGTACGTGTTGCTTAACCGCGCACCAAGTTTGCACCGTTTGTCAATTCAAGCCTTCCAGCCAGTTTTGGTTGAGGGAAAAGCTATTCAATTGCATCCGCTAGTTTGTGCCGGATTTAACGCCGACTTCGACGGTGACCAGATGGCTGTTCACTTGCCATTGTCAAAAGAGGCTCAGGCTGAGGCTCGTGAATTGATGAGCGCAACTGCCAACTTATTGAAGCCTGCCGATGGTGCGCCAGTGCTGCACATTTCGCAGGACATCGTGCTTGGTAACTATTACTTGACTTACGATAAGCCACAAGCTCAGACTGATAAGATTAAGACTTACAGTTCTGTTTACGAAGCAGAAATGGCTTACGATAATGGCGTAATTCAATTGCAAACCCCAATTCGTATCTTTGCGAAAGGTAAAATGCGTGAAACAACTTTGGGTCGCGTCTTCTTCAATGAGATTCTGCCTGAAGATTTTCCATACGATAACAATGTCCAGACTAAAAAGCAGCTTAAGAAAGTGTTGGCGCAAATATTCAACAAGTATGGCGCCGAGGAAACTGCTAAGATTGCAGACCGTATGAAGGGTCAGGCTTTCCGCTTTGCTACGGTTGCGGCTGTGTCTACTGGTATGACCGACTATGTCCACTTCGAGGAAATCCCTCAGTTTGTGGCTGAAGGTGATGCTAAGGCGGCTTTGATTTCTGAGCAATTCGACCAAGGTTTGATTACTGAGGAAGAGCGATATAACTTGACTGTTAACGCATGGCGAAATGTCGACAATAAGATTACGGCATTCCTGAAAGACCAATTGGCACACATGGACACCAGTATTTCTATGATGGTCAACTCTGGTGCTCGTGGTGATATTTCCAACGTGAAGTTGGCGAGCGCGATGATTGGTGTTCAGATGGACGCAACCAACCGTGAGATTGAGCTTCCAATTCGCAGCTCCTACACTGATGGTTTGTCTAGCCTTGAAGCCTTTATCGCAACTCGTGGTGCACGTAAGGGTCTTATTGACACGGCTCTTAAGACTGCCGACTCGGGTTACTTGACTCGTCGTTTGGTAGACGTTGCACAAGACGTCTTTACCGTTGAAGACACTGATGGTGATGATGAAGGTTACGCAATCTACCGATCAGAAACTGAAGAGACGATGATTGATTTCTCAAACCGTTTGGCTGGTCGTTATGCTGCTGAAACAATTCCAGGTCACGTCAATAAGAACGAATTGATCACGCGTGAAATCGCAGATTCAATTGATGACGACGAAAGCATTGAAAGCGTTAAGATTCAGTCCGTATTATCAACAAATAACCTTAACGGCATTCCGCAGCGAAGTTACGGTATTGATATGTCGACTGGTAAATTGGTTGGCAATCATCAGCCAGTTGGCGTTATCGCCGCTCAGTCAGTCGGTGAGCCGGGTACTCAGTTGACGCTTCGTACCTTCCACAACTCTGGTGTTGCTGGTGGTGACATTACCCAAGGTCTTCCTCGTGTTGAAGAGTTGTTTGAAGCGCGCACACCAAAGGGTCAAGCATTCATTACGGAAGTTGCTGGTTTGGTTGACGTTTGGGAAGATGGCAAGAAGTACATCGTTCAAATTACGCCAGAATCTGGCAAGGTTGAGCGATTGCCATTAGAGGGACGAACTGTTGTGGTTAAGGCTGGCTCAAGCGTCAAGGCTGGCGATGTCTTAGCAACAGGCGAGAGCGACACTCGACCTTTGATCGCGCCATTTGACGGTGTGATTGAATCTGCTGAAGACACTTTGGTGATCGCTGCAGAGGCTGCTTCGCCAACTCGTTATGAAATCCCAGGCAATATGCAGTTGGTTGTTAAGGCAAACGATATTGTTGAAGCTGGTGATCGATTGACGGCTGGATCGTTGAACCTACACGACTTGATGCGACTTAAGGGTGTTGAGGCAACTCAGCGCTACATCATCAACGAAGTTCTGCGGATTTACGCCGCTCAGGGTCAGGACGTGGCTGACAAGCACTTGGAGATCATTGTTCGCCAAATGTTTAGTCGCGTGCAAATCGAAGATGCTGGTGATAGCGAATTCGTGACTGGCGACATCGTTTCTAAGGCCGCTGTGGTCAATGCAAATAAGCAGTTGGCTGCTGAAGGCAAGAACTTGATTAGCTACACACAATTGCTACTTGGTATCACAAAGGTGTCAATCTGGAGTGATTCATGGCTATCGGCTGCATCCTTCCAGGATACTACTCGCGTCTTGATCAACGCCGCCGTATCTGGTCGAGCTGACCACTTGCACGGTTTGAAGGAAAACGTCATCATCGGCCGCAAGATTCCAGTAGGAACTGGCGCTGTCGAAGAGATGGAAGCAGTTGAAGATACGACTACAGAATTGGCGGAAGAATTCTCGGAGATCTAGCAACATTTAGTTCCGTCAACCATACATTGTTCTCCCCCTCCTGCAACAGGGGGAGAATTGTATATTAGAGTGATTTATTCTCTGTACTCTCAGGTGATGAACCAGACTAGGACGAGTTTGCTAATAATCCTCTGGAAAAGTTGTGAGTAATGAAATATATGTGCTTTGTACTACAACTAGCATTGCGACTTCTATATATCTATATCTGTCGGCGGCTTAGGAACTATCTTAGGCTTTTGTAGTTTCATGTTACGCAGATCGTTCAGTGTGATATCGCAATACTTTTCGATATCCCGTTTTTCTTCTGACGACAGACCTAATACTTGAGTGTATATGTACATCTTGGCATTTTCAGGGTTTCCGGGAAATCTGTCGTTAATAGGTTTCCATTTCAATCCCTTAAATATATTCGCTAGATTCTCGTTATATTGAATTTTACCCATCTTCATTAGCATCGCAATTGCAGGATACCCAATAAAACCCGCAAAGTACGAGCCATTATCATTAGATACAACAATATTCTGCTTATTATCATACGACACATTATATGTTTTTTTGCCGTTTGAAGCATGTACCATAGCCTGTCTTTTGTCGATAGACAGCAAGACCCTTCCGTCTATTACTGCTCCTAATGCCTCTAGTATTTTAATCTTTGGTGGTATATTCCAAAATCGACTATCAGCTCTTTCTATTTTATAGTTCATTTCTCTATAGATAAGGTCTCTTATGACTTCTGATTTTGATTTACTACTACAGCCAGCAGCCTCTTTAAGGAACAAGTCGATCCGCTTATCTATGAAGAGATTAAATCTAATATCAAGCGAAGATACTTCAATTTTATCTAGTAGCTCTATAATATTCTCAGAAATTCTTTGTCTTTCACATCTCTGGACGATTTCGTATATATCAGTGTTGGGAACTTCTTGAAAATCTTCAAACACGATGTTAACTAGTCGCTTTTTAGCGCTCTAGCTACACCCAACTGATAGCCTGTTATATAGTCAATCTCTAATCCAACCTTTAGCACAAAGTCTGCAGATTTAATATTATCAATAATTGTAGATGAAAAAAGACTGTCCATAAGTATATAATTGTTATTGTCTACAGGACTGAAGGTATATATAGAGTGTCCAAGGCGTTCAAGCTCGCTAAAAATCAGCGACCATTCTTTTGTTTTATTTGCTGCCGCGATTACATAGATATCTTTTTTAGATATTTTCATGACAAGTTCTATTATATGTGATATACATATATATGTATATAGTAAAAATAGTTTGGAAGGTCTATATAAATGAAAATTGATACAAATGCCTCGGCTGAAATTAATACTCAGCCTATATCGAGAGATGAGTTTGTTAAGATACAAGAATTTACAAAATGTATTTTCTGTGAACCTCCAGTTAAAAAGATCTTAATTGAAACAGACAACTTCTACGTTACGTACGATGCCTGCGCTCTTTTGGAGGGGCATGCAGAGATTCACACTAAAAAACATATTGGCTGTGCAGCGGAAATTGACGCTAAAATATATGATGAGTTTGTCGAGCTGAAAACATGGCTGTCTAAGCTTATATCTAGCACGTATGGCAACGTAAGTTTTTATGAGCACGGAAGGGCTGGACATTGTAGCATGACAATAGACGGAGTTATTTGCCATCATTTTCATATGCATGCCTTACCGCTAACCCAAGACATATCAGACACGATTACACGTGACATCTCTAATCCAATTATTCTAAAAGACGAATACGAGTTGCCAAAGCTGTATGAAGAATATGATCAATATCTCTATTTTGAGGATACGAAAGGCGTAAAGTATTTCTTTCCAGTCACTGGAGATATTCCTAGCCACTACTTAAGAACAGTAATTGCAATCTCCATCGAGAAGCCTGAGCGAGCGGATTGGGAGTATTATTTTAACAGAAACGCCATCAATAATTTCAAACGGGCGATTGCAGATAAAATTGGAGGTAAATAGCATGAGTGTAGGTATTTATTTTGATAATGCGAGCACCAGTTTCCCGAAGCCCAGTATCATTAACGATACCATTGAGCGATACTTACGGGACGCCGGGTGCTCGCCCGGAAGGTCAGGTCATGCAAGAGCACGAAGAAGCGAGAGCCTTGTCAACAAGGCTCGTCAGCAAGTAGCTTACATGTTGGGAGTAGATAATCATACTAAAATATCCTACACCTATAACGCCACCTATGCTCTCAATATAGCCATTAAGGGTAGCGTAGGTAGGGGTGACCATGTAATAACCACTTGTTTTGATCATAATTCGGTGCTAAGACCTCTAGAGAAACTAAAGAGAAGTCAAATTATCGACTACTCGGTTATCGGGCTGAATAACGATTTGGAGATTGACTTCATAAACTACAAGAATGCGTTCACTAAAAATACAAAACTTGTCGTATTAAATCATGCGTCTAATGTCACTGGTTCGATTTTACCCTTGGAAATTTATCAAAGTGGCTCATCAACACAACGCAAAGGTACTAGTTGACTTATCACAGACTGCAGGATTTTTAGACATAAAGATTAGTGAGTGGGATGTAGATTTTGCTGTATTCACTGGGCATAAATCACTGCTTGGTTTGCCTGGTATTGGTGGGCTTTATGCTAAGAACGATAGAGAATTGTCTACGATAATAGAGGGTGGTACTGGCGTGAATTCGATATCTCTTGTGCAACCTGGGTATTCACCTGAAAAATTTGAAGCAGGCACCCTCAATTATACTGGAATTGTGGTTCTTGGCAAATGTACCCAATATATCAGAGACATAGGACTAAATAGAATCAGAGAACATGAATATAGATTGCTCGACTACATATCAAAGGAATTAGCAGACCTGCCGGAGGTGCAGTTGGTTGGAAATAGAAATATTTTAAAAAAAATACCAATACTATCTTTCAATATTAAAAACATGCCCTCCAATGAGGTTGCAACCATTCTTGACAGCAAGTATAATATCATGACGCGACCTGGGTTGCAGTGTGCGCCGCTAGCGCATAAAGAACTTGGCACCTCGCCCAATGGTGCGGTGAGGATAAGTCTGGGGTATGATAATACATATGACGAATGTAAGTCGCTCATAAATGCCGTAAGTAATATAATAAGTAATCATAAATAATTAAAGGAGGTTTTATGCCAGTATATAACAAACTTGTCCGTGATAAAATTTTGGAAATCATTAAGGTTAACGGGCAAAAATCAACTCACAAAATACTTACAGCAGACGAATACGCCGTGGAACTTACAAAAAAGCTAGTCGAAGAGGTAGAGGAATATAAAAAAGATAAAAATACCGATGAGCTTGCCGATATCATGGAAGTAGTCTATGCCCTCGCAAGCCTGCATAGTTGTACCGCGGAGGAATTAGAAAAAATTCGCGCAGAAAAAGCAGAAAAACGCGGCGGCTTTGAAAAGAAAATATTCCTAGTGGAGGTGACGGATTAGGGTAAGCATGTGCGACAAGCTATGTCTCTTCTGTAAAATGGACTGCAAAGAGTTTATCTCTGATAATGAGTACTTTTATGCTATTTTGGATGAGTATCCTGTGTCGCCAGGACACGTTCTCATCGTTCCAAAACAGCACGTCTCAAAACTTAATGATCTACCTGTTCGATACGGCGAGGCAATGTTGAGGATTATCGACGAAGTGTATACAAAAATATCTGTACATACTCTAAAAGACTTTTATATGAATAAGTTACGTAATTCAAAGGACTCTATGCAAAAAGAATTTTGTTCGCTTGCTCTGCAGTCAATAGGCGAAGAAACGACAGGTTTAGCTGATTTTAATATGGGAATTAATAATGGCATCTATGCGGGTCAGACGGTAAATCACTTGCATATACACTTGATTCCGAGATATGTCAATGATGGTGGCGTTGGTGTCGGTGGAGTTCGACATGTTTTTCCCGAGAGGGGTAATTACCGACATGAATAAAGAGGTTATCGGGCTGTCAGGGACTAACGGTGCTGGCAAGGATACTTTTGCAGAATATTGGTTACATTATACACACGGCCTGCAAGTTAGTTTGGGGGATATGCTCCGTAGCCAATTGCCAATAGACAAGGAGCCGTCTAGGGCGAATCTAGCCGACTTAAGTGCCGAACTAAGAAGTCTATACGGTTTAGCGGTGCTTGTAGATATTGCTCTCAAACAGTATGACGTAAGTAACTACAACAGCCTACTAATAAATGGTATACGACACCCTAGTGAAGCTCAGAGAATCAAAGACATCGGGGGTATAATGATATGGATAGACGCTCCTATAGAGGTCAGATATAACCGGATACAGCAAAGTAACCGCGGTAGGTTTGAGGATAATGTGTCTTTTGGACAATTCCAGGAACAGGAAATGCAAGAGATGAGCGCAAGTAGCGAAGCATCGGTCAATCTTACACTCGTCAGGAGACTCGCAAATATTACATTGCTGAATGATAGTAATAAAAAGAAGACTTTGAGCGTCAGATTGATGAACTATTTTTCCGATAGCAGTATCTGTAGCGAATTGGATTCATTATTATGAAACGCTATATATTCATCTTTTAGTCCATATTCTATAACTGAGAGATCAGGTCTTGCTGAGACTATGACAGTTTCAGGAGTTATAGACGAGCTTTTTGCAATAGCGTCACGACACCACCCACAAGGATGCAGAGTGCGAGTGTGTTTCCCGGAATGCTGGTCAACTTGCAAATCTCCCGAAATAGCTAAAACTCTACAGATTGCTCTGTCCATGAGATGTAGTTCTTTTAATATTTCTTGCTCAGCATGTCTATTAAATTCGCATTCTTTGCTAGCTTTGAAGTTAGCTCCATATTTTATGCCGAGGCGTTCATCGCATAAATACAATGCCGCAGCACCTACTCTAAAGTTGCGATAAGAGTACCCAAGCTCGTATGCTCTAGTTGCCTCTTTGGCCATGGCTTGAATAGTTGTTATTTGAGATAGTGTGTTAAATTCACGCAGTAGGCTGAGGGGTTGTATATTTGCCAATTGATTTCTCTGTTCTTGAAATAGTTTGCTCATCTACCTTTATATCTCACTGTGTTTAGATTATATTTCTATTTTATCATCAATGTAGTAGGTTGCAAGCAGACTAACTAGCTGGATTGACTTCTTAATCCTGATCCTTTAGACTCTGAGTCTGGGCAGCGATTTTACTTTTACGAAATCTGTGCTAGAATAGATGTAGAGTTTCCTCTTTTCGGAGTGCGCGGTGTTTTGAATGTGTACAGATCGCAATCTCGGCGGAAAAGGTATAGACACGGAGAGGAGTTGCTGAATCCAAACCGTAAGGCAAATTGCCATAATTAGTTAATCAACCAAGGAGAAATTGGATGCCAACAATCAACCAATTGGTGCGTAAACCGCGCCAAACGGCTAAGAAAAAGTCCAAGTCGCCAGCACTAGGTCGTATTCATAACGCCCTAAAAACACGTTATTACGACCAGAACGCACCGCTTAAGCGTGGTGTTTGTGTGCGTGTGACGACTAAGACGCCAAAGAAACCAAACTCAGCTTTGCGTAAGGTTGCTCGTGTTAAATTGAATAACGGCTATGAAGTTTGGGCGTACATCGGTGGTGAAGGTCACAACTTGCAGGAGCACGCTGTGGTCTTGATCCGCGGTGGTCGTGTGCCTGACCTTCCTGGTGTGCGTTATCACATCGTACGTGGTGCGCTTGACCTTCAAGGCGTCAACAACCGTAAGAAGGGTCGCTCTAAGTACGGTACAAAGAAAGGGGATAAATAATCATGCCTCGTAAAGTTACCAAGAAGTTGCAGCGCGAACTTAAACCTGATCGCCGATACCAAAGCGTGCTGGTTCAGCGCTTGATCAACAAGTCAATGCTAGACGGTAAAAAGTTGGCGGCTGAACGCGCTGTTTACGCAGCCTAGAAACTGCTGCTAAGAAATTGGATTCTGAAGATCCATTGGCAGTGTTTGAAAAAGCATTGAAGAACGTTAGCCCAAGCTTCGAGGTTAAATCTCGTCGCGTTGGTGGTGCTAACTACCAGATTCCATTCCCAGTTCAGGGACATCGTCAATTGCACTATGCGTTCAGTTGGTTAGTTCAATCAGCTCGCGCTCGCAGTGGAATGCCATATTCACAGCGATTGGCGTTGGAAATCGTTGACGCTTACAATGAAGCTGGTGCTGCCTTCAAGAAGAAGGAAGACACGCATAAGATGGCTGAAGCTAACCGCGCTTTTGCGCACTTTGCTCGCGGCTAATTATTGCCTGAGAGCAAAATCAGAAAATCGCTCTAAACGGGGCGATTTTTTGGTATAATAGAAAAAAATTAGGAGGGAGAAATGGCGAGTTTTTCGTTTGATGTTGTGTCAGAAATTGACAAGGCTGAGATGAATAATGTTTTCATGCAGGCTGAAAAAGAAATTCAAGGGCGTTATGATTTTAAGGGGACTAGCGCGGCAATTGATTGGCTGGATGATAAAAAGGGTCTGAAAATTACCGGCGACAATGATTGGCAAGTTGACGCCGTGTTAGACATTGTGCGTAAGAAGTTGGCGGGGCGTGGTCAGTCGAGCAAAGTCCTGGATTTATCAAAAGAGAAAGTTGTCTCGAACTTGAAGACGACTTGGGAGATTCCGTTCAAGCAAGGTCTTGATCAGCCGACGGCGAAGCAGATTGCCACTGATATTCGCGCTAATGCGCCGAAAGCTAAGCCTCAAATTCAGGGCGACCTCGTTCGTGTTACTTCTGCGTCGAAGGACGAACTGCAGAAAGTTATTAGTTTATTGCGAGAAAGTGATTATGACACACCTTTGCAATTTGTAAATTATCGTTAGGATTGGAGCAGTATGAATCAGAAGTCAATGAAGAAATTAAAAATTGTAGCCATCGTTCTGGGTGTGGTTTTCTTGATCTCCGTTATAGTTGGGCTGATTGTCGTTAATAATAACCGCTCTTCCGGAGTTAGTAAAACCGCAAAAAAGAAGATCCAGAAAATTTTTGCCGAAGAAGATGCTAAGAACTCGCAGAAGGTCGTTTCCAAATATGGCTATTCAATTCGATACGACAAGAGTATTTTTACTGGCGAAGGTCACGTCTTAAATAGTGATTCTAATGAAAAAAACAGTATAGCGCCACTACATATGCTGATGATGAGCTGAAAGAAAGTCGCGCTTATGCGATTTTGCGATTACATTTCAGAAAAGATTCAGAAAAGCCGAAGGAGGAAGAAGAGCAATTCTCATTTAGGAAGATTATGCCAGACTTCTCAATCGTAACTTCGCGCAAAAAAGCTTATTTTGATCGCTCAACGATGCCTGAGAAATACAAGGACACGAAGAAATATTCAGATTTGGATTTAATGCTTCAGGGCGATATCAACAAGCAGAAGAAGGATAATCCTAACTTAAAATATCACACCAGCGACGCGACGATTTCTGGACGTAAGTTTAAGAAGATGGTCGTTGATTACGGAAGCACTATTGACGGCAAGTGGCAGAAAACTGGCGAAAAATAACTTATTTGACGATTCAGAACGGCAGGCCGTACTGGATGACGATTTTTTGCATTGAGCAAGAATTCGTACACCCAGCCATATATTGACCAGCTGGAGGCGCTGGTCGCTAAGGTAACTTTCCAGAATCCAGACAGTAGCTACTTGGTTAGGGCTGATGGCAATAATGAGGCGCAAGTGGCTTCAGTTACGATAGCTAAGACTGAAACTAAGGCGGAAAATTTTTCAGAAGATAAAGACACTACAAATACTTTGGATGAACTGGACGAAGATTCTGTTATTAAAGTGGTGGCAAGGAATCAAATTGTTACGGTCCGCGTGGGAACATATCGTTGTGCTGATATGATTTATACGGCGCAGAATGGCGCGAGTATGCAGCTGAATGGTTTGTGTACAGGTGGAATTGGTAGTGGATCGATTGTTTCTGATGACGGCTACATTGCTACAAACGGGCATGTTACTGAAGTTTCGAACCAAAGTATGATCATGGGTATCAATACTCAAGAGAACATGAATAAATATATAAAGTTTGTGGTAGATGCGGGCTATGTGACTCGAGAAACGCTTCGGGATTTGGCAACAAAGCTAATGGCGGCGATCAGAGTGCGCAAGCGGCAATTCTCGGTCTTATCAACCAAGTTCCTGCCGATAATATACGTTCGCAAAAACGATCGATACGATTATGTCATTCAGACCTCAAGCGAACCTATTGTGCGCGAAGATGACAGTTCGGGCAATCTTAAGTGGAAAAAAAGACGAAGACTAATATTCCAGCCAAGAAAATTGACGCGGAAGTTGATTTGAAGGGTCGTGGGATGGATCTGAATAGCGACAAAAAGTGATGTAGCAATTCTGAAGGTTGAAGGGCGATTTCAGCGGTAGAGTTGGGCGATAGCTCTAGGATTTTCTAGAGGCGATCGGGTGACGGCGATTGGCTATCCAGCGATTGTCGACGACGGCGTAAATACGAAGAAGAGTAAGACTGTTCCAACTGTTACTCAAGGTGATGTTTCTGGTTTGGCTAGTGACGCGGGCGGACATAAGCTATTTTCAATGAGTGCGCAAATTGCGGCAGGCAACAGTGGTGGTCCAGCGTTCGATGACGATGGTAAGCAGATTGGACTAAACACCTACGGCGGTTCATCCTGTGCGGATAGGAGTGAACGCAACAATTCTTGTTTTGGAGAGGGGGTATTTCGTGATGTCGCTGATCTGAAAACTATGGCGAAGAAAAATAATGTTGCGTTATCGGCAAACGGCGAATTGACTAAGCTCTGGAAAGATGGCTTGGAGAGTTTTTCTCAAGGTAAATATTCTCAGGCAAAAGCTAAATTTGAGCAATTGGATAAAAAATACCCCGACAATTATTTGGTGGCGAAGATGATCGAAGTTTCATCCAATACTCCAGATGACTCTACGGAAAGCGAGGCATCTAGCGCAGAAGCTGGAACGAGCGAATCAGAAAATAACACTACAGTTATAATCGTGGTTGTGGTGATTCTTTCAACGGGGGCATTATTCGTAACAGTGTCAATTATCGCAATTGCTGTTTCTGTCAGTAATCGCCGAAATATGAATGCCTATCCATATCCTGTCGCTGGACAATTCCCGCAGCAGTCTCAGTATCCACAGCAGCCATATCAACAACCAACTCCGCCGCAACAACAATATTCGCAACAGAACTACTATCCACAGCAACCTGGTCAATATCCGCCAACATACGCGCAGCCGCCTATAGAGCAGCCCCCAACTAACTATCCGCCTGCAGCGCCAGCTCAGAGCGACAACGAGTCTAAAAATCCTCCGACTCAGAGCTAGTCAAAAACATAGATAACTGATATAATAAAACGCAAGAGTAGTTTTTTGGTGCCAAAAAAATGACCAAAAATCTCGGCAAATTAACGTAATATAAAGGAAAATTTATGGCAGAGACGCATGTTCCGCTAAAGAATTTTAGAAATATTGGTATTATTGCCCATATTGACGCCGGTAAAACGACGACAACTGAGGGTATTTTGTACCGCACTGGTTTGACACATAAGATCGGTGTGGTTCGTGGTGAAGGTGACGGTGCTACCACCGACTGGATGGCACAGGAGAAAGAACGTGGTATTACTATTACGTCAGCTGCTGTGACTTGTTTCTGGAAAGATCACAAGATTAACATCATCGACACCCCGGGACACATCGACTTTACCGCTGAGGTTGAGCGTAGTTTGCGCGTGCTTGACGGTGCAGTCACTGTCTTTGACGGTAAGATGGGTGTTGAAGCTCAGTCTGAAACTGTTTGGCGCCAGGCCAATAAGTACGGCGTGCCACGTATTTGTTTTGTTAACAAGATCAACCAGACCGGCGGTGACTTCTACAAATCTCTTGAGTCAATTCACAACCGCTTGAGTAAGCAGGCTTTCCCAGTTCACTTGCCAATTGGTTTTGAGAAGACTATCAACGGTGTTGTCGACTTGATTGACATGAAGGCTTACACCTACGACGACTACACAGACCACGAGCTTAAGGTTGGTGAAATTCCAGCTGACATGCTTGAAAAAGCTAAGAACGCACGTTCTCTGTTGGTTGAAACGCCGTTGAGGCTGATGATGAACTTACTATGAAGTTCTTGGAGCAGGGCGAAGAAGCTATTACCGTTGATGAGCTGAAGATGGCTCTACGCAAGCGCGTTTTGGCTGGTGACTTTTACCTAGTTACTGGTGGTGACGGTCGCGGTGTGATCGTTGAGAAGTTGCTTGACTTGATGGTTGACTTCTTGCCAAGCCCTCTAGACGTTGATGAAATTTGGGGTAAGAATCCAAAGACTGGCGACGAAGTTAGTCGCAAGCCATCAGACAAGGAGCCTTTGTCTGCTTTGGCGTTTAAGATTGCTGCCGACCCATTTGTTGGTAAATTGATCTTCGTTCGTGTCTATTCTGGTGTTTTGACCTCAGGAAGCTACGTTCTTAATACGACAACTGGTGAAAAAGAGCGAATTGGACGAATCGTTCGTATGTTTGCTGACAAGCGTGAAGAAATCAGCAAGGTTGAAGCTGGTGACATCGCCGCTGTGGTTGGCTTGAAGTCTACCGCAACTGGTAACACGTTAGCAGACGTAGCTCATCCGATTGCTCTTGAGTCAATTGAATTCCCAGAACCACCAGTATCGATTGCTGTTGAGCCAAAATCAAAGGCTGACCAGGAAAAAATGGCGCTGGCATTGCAGCGCTTGGCTGAAGAAGACCCAACTTTCCGAATTCACACAGACGAAGAAACAGGTCAGACAATTATGTCAGGAATGGGTGAGTTGCACCTAGATATTCTTATTGACCGTATGAAGCGCGAATTTAAGGTTGAAGCCAACATTGGTGAGCCTCAGGTTGCCTTCCGCGAAAGCATCAAGGGTCGTTCTGAAGTTCAAGGTAAGCACGCCAAGCAGTCTGGTGGTCGCGGTCAATATGGTGACGTTTGGGTTCGCTTTGAGCCGAATGAGACTGGTAAAGGCTTTGAATTCGTCGATGAAATTAAGGGTGGTGTGGTTCCTCAGGAATATCGCCCAGCCGTAATGAAGGGTATTCGCGAAACATTGGAAGGCGGTGTTATTGCTGGCTATCCAGTTGTTGACGTTAAGGCTACACTTTACGATGGTTCGTACCACGATGTCGACTCCTCAGAATTGGCCTTCTCATTGGCAGGTTCGATAGCTGCTCGTGAAGGTATTAAGCAGGCTAACCCAATCTTGCTTGAGCCAGTCATGAAGGTTGAAGTTACTACACCAGAAGACTTCATGGGTGATATCATCGGCGACCTTAACTCACGTCGCGGACGTATCGACGCCATGGAAGACTTGATGGGTGGCGCTAAGTTGATTAAGGCATTTGTGCCATTAGCAAATATGTTCGGCTACACATCGGACATTCGCTCAATGTCTCAGGGTCGCGCCGCTTCAACGATGGAATTAGCTCAATACGAGGAAGTTCCACCAAACGTTGCGCAAGAGATTATCGAAAAGCGAAATAAATAATCTCTACCTCATAAAAAATCCTCGGAGCTAATCCGGGGATTTTTTTGTTTGGATGAATTTTGAGCTATTTTTTTATGATATCTGTGTGTTGCGGCGGAATAAATTGATGAATTGTCGGCGAATTGGGCGACCGACGATGTTACCGAATGACGCACCAATTGCTACCGCTACACCGATGAGAATTGCTCGCGCTAAGATAGCCAAGGCTGGTAGAAAGTTTGCGCTGTTCGGCGGATATAGAACGACGCCCATCAATCCATTGTAAAGCGATAATCCTGGGACTAGCGGTACGATTCCCGCCGCGATAATCGCCAAGGAAGGGAATTTCCATAATCTGGAAGTCATAACTGCGACTAGTCCAATTACCGCCGCCGCGATACCACTTGCGGTCACGATATCAAAACCAAAGCTCATGGCTAATCTTGAAATCCACCAGCCGAAAATTGCGATTAATGCTGAAATAATCATGCCAAAGAATCGAGAATGATTCCTCAGAACGAACGCCGCCGCGATAATTCCAGCACCCAAATACTGAGTGTGTCCGTCCGCCAATGTCAATCGATCTGGTGTTGTTGGGAAAGTAATGCCAAATTTTGTCGCAATGTATAATCCAACCATTACGCCGGCAATTACGCCACCCGTCGCAATTACGACTTTTAATAATCTGGCGTTGGCGGTCATGTAATATTCGTCAATTGCGTCCTGGAATGCGCCGACAAACATTAGTCCCGCGACTAATAAGACAATTCCGCTGATAACCAACAATGTTGCGTTGACACTTAGCCCCAGGTAATTGCTACACCAAGCTGCGCCCGCCGCCACCAATGTTACGAAAATCGCCACGAGGGATTGCGAATAAAACAGCGGTGCGCCAATACGCCCCAGCCACCTCAGTAGTCCAGTCGCTGAGAATCCGAGCAGAAACGCGATTGACGCCATGAGCAAACTGCCGCCGTATAAAATGACGGAACCCGCGCTCACTAATCCGCCCGCCGCGTAAACGACTAGTCGGGAATGTTCGGTGGGTTTTTGAGTATTTGTTGCAATCGCTCCTCGGCTTCTTCCAGGGAAAGTTGCTTGCGACGAATGTCGAGGGCTAATAATTGCAATGCTTGAATCAATTGATAATTAGGGTCGTCAGGAACGATTACTCGCGCCATCGTCAAAGGCTCATGGCTAACTCCGCGGTCTTGAGAAATTGTCACCAAAGTGTAGCTCACGTCCACATGAACGGGTCTGCGGCAATATGTCCGCGTGATTCCTTGCGCCATACGAACCACATCGCGGGCAACCACACCCATGCTCAGAAGCTGCTCGGCAATCGTCATAGCCAGGCGCAAAGCTCGCATATTCGGCGTCAAACTCTCGTCAATTTTCTCCAGATGATGCTCTGGCTCAAAGCTGTAAAGATTAGCGACTCGGGCTAATGATTGCTCAATGAATTTTGGTACTTTTTTCTTCACAATATCTAGTGTAACAAATTTTATGCCAATAGAAATAGCCCGCCAAGAGAGCTCTAGCTCAAGGCTTAAGCCTTAAGCGAACTATTTCTCTTGACGGGCGTTAGCCCTTGTTGTCACTATCATCGTCGCATGTGGGCGACCGTCGTGGTACGCTAACCGAAAGAAGAATGGAGACAATGTTCGCAATTGAGACATACTGTCCCACGTCTCCCATCTTTTGTGTGTTGTCGATGGTCGCACTAAGCGGTACGTCCATAGCCCCAATGTATTGGAGCATGCTAGCCGCCGCCATCACTGACATAATGACCCACACGACCGACCAGAACCACAGTAGACCATCGTGTGGATCCTCTACAAACCACCTAAATGTTAGATGGAAGGCTAGAGGCAATGCCATTGCTGTACAAACGATGGCTGCGGCGGCTGTAAAGTATGTTCCTCCCATAAGGAGCAACACTAGACCAGCCAAAGCCAGGACTGTGGTTGTGATTTTCAACTTGAGCATGGTGACTCTCCTTCTCGAACTATACAAGGACTACTTTCGCTGACGGGATTGTCAACGAAAGCTTATTTAATTTATGCCACACTTGCGTAAAAAAGTCAACACTAGTCAACTTTCTGTAAAATAATGCCCGTTCTGGCTGGCAAGTAAACTTTAAGATTGTGGCTATTATCAGCTGGGGAAGTGAAAAATCGGGAATTATGGTCTATTCGCTCCTGTCCGCCGAAGTTCTTGTCGTCGCTACTTAACGCCAATTTGTAAGAGCCAACTTCTGTGGGTACTGCGTAGTCTGAGCGGGATTTGTCGGGCGAAAAATTGATAACAAATAAAAAGTCGCCGTGCATAAAACTGACCGTGTGATCAGATTGGCGAACTGTCAAATGTTGAATGTCAGAATTATCAATTTGCCTAATAATCTTCATCAGCGCCGCGTCAAAATCCCCCAACCATTGATATTTTAAGAAGCCATTGTCGCGTAAATTCCATTGCCGACGAGCGTGCTTAAACGACCAATTATTACCTTCACGCGGAAAATCAATCCATTCCGGATGCCCGAATTCATTGCCCATAAAATTCAAATAACCGCCGCCATGCAGCCCAGCTGTCATTAGACGAATTAGTTTATGCAGGGCTATTCCGCGTTCGGTCTTAAGATCTGGGTCAATTTTATCCATATGCCAATACATATTTTTATCAATCAATCGGAAAATCAGCGTTTTATCACCGACAAGCGCTTGATCGTGACTTTCGGCGTAATTGATGACTTTTTCCTCTGGGCGATGCGAACTCAAAGTATAAGCTAATTGCCCCAAATCCCAATCTTCATCATTTTTCTCTTTCAGGGTTTTTATCCATAAATCCGGCGCGCCCATTTGCAAGCGATAATCAAATCCCAGCCCGCCGTCCTTTGTCGATGCGCCAAGTCCAGGAAAACCGCTCATTTCCTCTGCAATTGTCGTGGCGTCGGGGCGAACGGTGTGAATGGTTTCATTTGCCAATCTTAAATAAGCGAGTGCGTCTTTATCGACATTATCGCGGAAATAATCATCATAACTAGTGAAACTTTTTCCGAGTCCGTGATCGTGGTAAATCATACTAGTCACGCCATCAAACCTAAATCCGTCAATGTGATATTCGTCCAGCCACCAGCGGCAATTGCTTGCCAAAAAATGCAAAACTTCTGGCTTGCCGTAATCGAATAATCGCGAATCCCATTCTGGGTGATTTGTTGGCTTGAAATATTGTGTCGGATCGCCGGCAAAATTGCCCAGACCTTCGACTTCGTTTTTGGCGGCGTGAGCGTGAACGAGGTCAATGATGACGCGCAGTCCCATTCCGTGTGCCGTGTCGACCAATTTCTTAAAATCGTCGGGCGTGCCAAATCTTGACGAAACCGCGAAAAATTGCTGACGTGATAGCCGAAGCTGCCGTAATATGGATGCTCGGCGATTGCCATAAGTTGAATGGTGTTATAGCCAGATTCCTTAATTCGCGGCAAAACATCCGCGGTGAATTCGCTGAAACTGGCTACTTTTTCTTTCTGACTACTCATGCCAACGTGCGCTTCGTAAATTAAAGGAACTTTTGGCTTGGGCGGGGTTTTGTATTGCCAATTGTAAGGAGTTTTTGGTGACCACACGACCGCGGAGAAATCGACAGAATTTTCGTCCTGAACGACGTAATTTGCGTATGAAGGCAGCCGCCAGCCATCGCCGCCAGACCAATAGACACGTAATTTATATTTTTGTTCGTAACGAAGTGAATTTTCGGGAAGATTTATGCTCCATTCGCCGTTCTCGCCGCGATTTAAGGCGAATTCTTCGCGCTCTTTCCAATCTGAAAAATCGCCAATTAAGAACATCCGAGTGGCGTTCGGCGCCCATTCTCTAAAAGCCCATCCCGCATCTGTTTTATGGAGTCCGAAATGCAAAAAACCCATCGCGAATTCGGCTGGCGTTTTGCCGCTTAAAACCTTTTTCAGCTTCGAAGAAATATACTTCTCGCGCGCCTGAATTGTGGATTTGTGTGGGGCTAGCCACTGGTCCAAATCAACGAGGGTTTTACTGCTCATGTTTCTAGTATACAGCATACGGAAGGAGTTATACTTGTAAATATCGATTAAAGTTGTATAATATATAGCAATATGGAGCGTTCAAAGCCTAATACGGAGTCTAATTCTCCTGAACTGTTCTCCGATGAAGACTGGAGGCGAATTGCTGGTGCGAATTTATTGCTCGACGGAGAAGGGGAAAATGACGAGATTGCAATCGCTGAGATAGAACAAGCTGCGCACGCTGGCGATATTGAGGGCGAGAGAGTTAGAGTTGTTGGATATAGTCAATCCGAAGAGGATGATTCGTATCGTCTGCAGTCAGTTGAGGGTGTGGCGGATTTGATATCTCCTATGGAAATTGATCCTGAGATTCCAGCGCCGTTTGCGGTTTACACCAAAGAAATGGCTGCTTTGTGTGTGCGAACTTCGCAGAAGGACTATTATTTTCCGCTTGACAAGCAGGCGATTGTATCAATAGAGTTATTGCCAGATGATAGCGGCGTTCCTCGATGCGTGCGTAAATTGCGCCACTATGCTGACAAAATCGAAGAAGTTGCTGGTGTTGGCGACACTCAAGATGCGGAGTCGAGACAGCTTTTGATAGATGAAATAAATGACGTTTTGAATGAGATTCCGTATGATGGCGGAATTCAAGTGAAATGCCAGGCTTATAAGGTTAAAATTGACGGCAAGGAAAATAATGTAGAAGACGCTAATTCTGCGGTTTATCTGGATGGCTACCGAGTTTTACGTGGCGTGATAATCGCCCTGTGCTGGAAATGTTTGATATTAAAAATCGATTTACGACTTTTTGTGTAGATATGAAAGACGTGCTTGATATGGCGCCAATTGACAAAGAGGAGATCGGGGTCTCTATTGATTTATTTGAAACGGTTTTTAATGACGATTTTCAGGAGACCGCTTGGCAGTTAGCGACGGATCTTTCTTATATTGACAAGTCGGAGTTTGATGAAGTATCAAGAGAATATACCCAAACATTAAATGATCATTTGTCTGAGTTTTCTGCGACAAGACTTTATGGTATTAGCACCGTTGGTTTTACCGGTTTTGCGTTGGCTCCTGACGCTACGAAAAATAATGAATTACAGTATGAATTTATGGATATTTCTGGGGCGTGTATTGATGGGATGTGTTTCGTTAGCTATCATGATAAATTTTACGCGGCGATTGAAGTGACGATAGATGATGAATCTGGAGGCTTTTCGAAGAAGGTTTATGTGATACCCGACAGAGATAAGATTATTCGTTTGGAGGGGTTTGATGGTGAAGCTGAAGAGCTTAAAATGGCGGTAAATGAACTTCATAAAATTGCAAATTTTGCAAGTGAAGTAGTTAATGATGAGTGTTTCTATAAATTGCCTCTTAATGAGCAGCTTGATGTATTGAGCCAGTATGAATGCGCCGCTCGTAATGTAATCCAGGATATTAGCAGAGTGCGAGAGTTTAAGGGCGAATGTGTAGTTTCGGCGTATCGATGTTTACCTGGCGATTTGCTGAATGCGGTTTCGTGGAATGATGTTCCGTTAGAAGAAGTGAATAGCCATGAATATGTTGAGAAAATTGCGCTGTGTGCGGATAATTTGGCGATCTGGAATCCAGAAGTTAACGATAGGCCAGATATTGACGGCCGAATATTAAGCGTGTCGGAATTGCCACTTAGTCGCGGCGAGCCTGTGCTAATAGTTAATAATGCGGAAGAGAATAAATATTACTTGGTGCGATGTAGCGATGTGATTAGCTTGTCGCGAAACGATCCGTCGACCATTTCGTGATATAATCAAACAGATTATGCAGAAAAAACCTTTTTCTTTTGAAATAACTTCACGATTTAACGACACGTTGGCGCGAACGGGAATTATTCACACGCCGCATGGCGATATTAAAACGCCGGCGTTTATTGTGGTTGGAACTAAGGCTAATGTTAAGGCGATGATTCCGGAGATGGTGAAGGACGTCGGCGCGCAGGCGGTGCTGGCGAACGCTTATCATTTATATCTGCAGCCAGGGCATGAGTTGATTGAAAAAAAGCAGGATATCTTGGTAAATTTATGCACTGGGATGGTCGACGTTCACGGATAGCGGCGGGTTCCAGGTGCTAAGTCTGGGCTCAGGTTTTAAGAAGGTTTTGGCAATGAGCACTGATGTCGATGAAGAAATTGCGATTGCTAAAAAAATCGTCGCGTCATGCTTGGGTGGACGAAAACGGCGTGATGTTTAAGTCGCATCTGGACGGCTCTTACCATAAATTTACGCCAGAATTGTCCATGCAAATTCAGGCTGGAATTGGCGCTGATATTACTTTTTGCGTTTGACGAATTGACCTCTTTGATTGATCCGTACGAATATCAAGTTGAGGCGCTGGCTCGGACGCATGCTTGGGCGGAGCGAAGTTTGGCGGAAGTCAAGCGCCTAAGGGTGGCTCGTCCAGATAAGCCGTATCAAGCTTTTATTTGGCGTTTTGCAAGGAGCGAATTACGAGGATTTGCGAAAGCAGACTGCCGAGTTTTTTTGGGCGCGATGGATTTTTGATGGCTATGGAATCGGTGGCGCGTTGGAAAAAGGAAACTATGGCGCAAACGATTCAGTGGGTCAATCAAATTCTGCCTGAAAATAAACCGCGTCATTTACTGGGAATTTCCGAGCCTGATGATATTTTTTTGCGGCAATTGAGCAGGGAATTGACACTTTTGACTGTGTGAGCCCGACGCGAGTAGCTAGGAATGGCGCCGCGTATACGCCGTTTGGTCGGGTCAATGTGCGCGGTCGAAAATACCGTGAGATGTTTGCGCCAATTATGGACGATTGCGATTGCTATACTTGCAAGAACTACACGGCGGCTTATCTCTGTCATCTTTTGCACGCCCGCGAGTCGTTGGCTGGAACGTTGTTGTCAATCCACAACGAGCGATTTATCGTTAAGTTGGTTGATGATATTCGAGCCAGCTTGGAGGATGGAACTTTTTACGAGTTCCGCGATTCGTTCCTAGCGAAGTATTATAGTAAGAAATAGGCTATTTACAACTGATTGGAAAATCGTTATAATTAAACTCATACGCCGTGAGGTCTTTTTTATGGACTGTACCCGCGTGAAAAATAATAATTAAATTAAGGAGAACTTCTACAAATGGCAGATGCATTTGACCGAAGCAAACCGCACGTTAACGTTGGTACAATGGGCCACGTTGACCACGGTAAGACTACGCTGACTGCTGCGATTACTGCAGTGTTGGCAAAGCGCCTACCAAGCGCAGTTAACAAACCTGTTGCGTACGACCAGATCGACAACGCACCAGAAGAGAAGCAACGTGGTATTACTATCGCGTCTTCACACCAAGAGTATGAATCAAAGAATCGTCACTATGCACACGTTGACATGCCAGGACACGCTGACTACGTCAAGAACATGATCACCGGTGCTGCTCAGGTTGACGGTGCGGTATTGGTTATCGCTGCAACTGACGGCCCAATGCCTCAGACTCGTGAGCACGTTTTGCTTGCAAAGCAGGTTGGTGTGCCAAAGATCGTTGTCTTCTTGAACAAGATGGACATGGCTGACGAAGAAATGGTTGAGCTGATCGAAGAAGAAGTTCGCGAACTTCTTGAAAAGAACGGCTTCGACAAAGATGCTCCAATCATCAAGGGTTCTGCTCTTAAGGCTCTTGAAGGTGAAGAGAAATACGAAGACGCTATTATGGAATTGGTTGACGCAATGGACAGCTACATTCCAGAGCCAGCACGTGATATGGACAAACCATTCATTATGCCAATTGAGGACGTCTTCTCAATTAAGGGTCGTGGTACAGTAGCAACTGGTCGTATCGAGCAGGGTGTTGTTAAATTGAACGACGAAGTTGAAATCGTTGGTTTGAAGCCAACTCAGAAGTCAGTTGTAACTGGTATTGAGGCCTTCAAGAAATCTCTTGACCAAGGTCAAGCAGGTGACAACGCAGGTGTCTTGCTACGTGGTATTGAGCGCAGCGACATTGAGCGTGGTCAAGTTTTGGCAAAGCCAGGCACAATTACTCCACACACTGAGTTTGAAGCTGAAGTTTACATCTTGAAGAAGGAAGAAGGCGGTCGCCACACTCCATTCTCAAAGGGCTACAAGCCACAGTTCTACTTCCGCACAACTGACGTTACTGGTGAAGTTGAATTGCCAGCTGACAAAGAAATGGTTATGCCAGGCGACACTGTAACCTTCAAGGTTAAGTTGCTTGCACCAATCGCTATGGAGCAAGGTTTGAACTTTGCTATCCGCGAAGGTGGCCGCACAGTTGGTGCTGGTGTTGTTACAAAGATCAACAAATAATCTTGATAACACAAGCCTAATTAAATCCCCCGAACTTTCGGGGGATTTTTGATGTCGCTGTGATAATGTATGTTTAATCGCGACTAGTTCTCGGATCAAAACATTCTTCAGAAAGACTAAGCTTATAGTAAGGATAGTATGGGCTATCGCTCTGCTCCTTATCGGTAGAGGTGATTTTTGTGATTTCCCAAGCAACCTTCTCTCCGTCTATTGTTGTCATAAATTGAGGAAGACAGAGGTATTGCTCATTTTCGCCGCGTGGAAAAGATACGGGCTTAGTGAATTGTCCCGTGCTACGTTTCTCCTCTCGACATGCGTCCTTTGTGATTTCGGTTGGAATATAAGCGTCATACTCCATTGCTAATGTCCTTGTCTTGTTTATTAGATATGAGGGCTTGATGAGCGGCGTCCTTTGTTCATGAATCTGCTCGGTGAAGTCGATATCGTAGAATTTGAACGTAACCAAATCGTCTCCATCGCAAATAGCTAGTGGACAGTCTGCCTCTTCGGGGGATCCTGTACAGTAAACTGAAAAACCCTTCTTGTATACCTTTATCTGAATAATAAATCGAATTCTTTTCTATATCAATTCCTTTTTCAGAGTCGCCGTATGGGGCTGAACTTGAGCTTCCAGCATCAACTCCTTTTTCGCCTGCGCATCCAGCCAATACACACGATGGTAATAAAGCTAGCATTGCAAGTGCTCGATATACTTTTGCAGTATCGACGCGTGGCGCTTTTTCTGCAAACATTCTTTTTTCCATATATCCTCCCGTTGATAATATGTAAAAAGTTAATAAATTACCAATATTATACATGTTTTTTTGCCGTAAAGTAAAGTTAATTGACAAAGCGGTGATGTTTATGGCAGAATAAAGACATCTAATATAAAACAGAAAAAAAGGAGATTTTGGTGAATAAACAGAAATTGCTAATTGTTGGTGGAGGCGGAATGGTTGGTGCAACGGCGGCTTATGCGTGCGCATTGCGTAGTGTTATTGAAGAGATTGTGTTGATTGACCGTAATGAGGATTTGGCTTGGGGTCAAGCGGCTGATATTAATGACGCGATGGGAATTGACAGAAATGTCGTGGTTCATACGGGAAATTATTCTGATATCAATGACGATGATATCGTTGTGATTACTGCGGGTGCGCCACAACTTCCTGGTCAGACTCGATTAGAATTGATTGACGTTAACGCAAAAATTATGCGTGATATTGTGAAAAATATTATGGCGAATGGCGCGAAGCCGTATCTGGTGATTGTCAGTAATCCGGTTGATGTTCTGACTTACGTGGCACTTAAGGAATCTGGTTTGCCGAAAAATCGTGTGTTTGGGACGGGTACGGCGCTTGATACTTCGCGAATGAAGTCGTATTTGGCGAACGCGTTCAATGTCGATAGTAAAGCGGTTGATGCTTATATTTTGGGCGAGCATGGCGACTCGTCATTTTCGACAATTGAGACGGCGCAAATTGGTGAAGTGCCGATTAGGGAATATCCTGGATTTACAGAGGAAATGATTGACGGAATTGAGCAGAAAGTCCGCGACCGAGCGTATCGGGTGATTGAAACAAAGAAATCAACGTATTTTGCAATTGGGTTTGTTGTGTCTAAGATCGTTTCGGCGCTCCGAAAATCGACACACACGGTTTATCCTGTTTGCTCTTTGGCTGAAGGCGAATATAGCTTGAATAATGTTGTACTTGGATTGCCATCGACAATCAGTAGTGACGGCGTGAAGATTTTGGCGGGCTATCCACTTACCGAGCGAGAAAAAGAATCGCTGAATAAATCCGCTGGAATTATTGCGGAAATGATTTCTCATCTTGATAAAGCGGAAAATTGCTGATATAATCGCATAGTTAATAATAATTTATCTCGAGAACTCGATTGACTATAAATAGGACAATTAGAGGTTACGAGATCGCACACAAGAGGAGGAGCTATGGCTCAAGATACAGGAATCAAAATCCGTATTCGTCTGAAGGCTTATGACCACAAAGTCATCGACCAATCAGCAAAACAAATTATCGACACCGCAATTCGCACAGGTGCTAACGTGGCTGGTCCAGTGCCTTTGCCAACTCGACGCAGCACTTACACTGTCGTAAAGAGTCCGCACGTTTACAAAACTGGTGGTGAATCTTACGAGCGTCGCGTTCACAAGCGTCTGGTTGACATTACAAACGCTACACCAAAGACGATTGATAGCTTGCAGAACTTGAATTTGCCAGCTGGCGTTGACGCTGAAATTCGTATGTAATTTAGCTATATATAAAATTTCCGCCTCTTGAATGGGGCGGATTTTTATGTTATAATTCCATTCAGCTTATGACAAAACAAAAAACTCGTACTTATGCTCGCAATCGCTCGAAGTCTAGCGAGCTGTTTAGTCGCAAAGGTCGCGAACGTATTTATGATAATGACGGCTCATTTTTCTTGAAATTGGTGGTTTTTGTGATATTAAGTGCGCTGTGGCTTCGTCTAAAAAATCCAATTGAAGTTGGCGGTTTGGTCGTCCAGGCTATTCCTGCTGGGCTATTCATTGCGTTGCTGCTGGTATTAAAAATTGAGAAATATCAATTCAATCGGAAAATTTGGTACGTCACGATAATTTTCATGGCAATTCTGACTTCGTTTACGCCGGTTGGCGTGATGATTTAGAGCCTGTCTTTTATTGACAATAATATACATAACGTGCTATAGTGAGGAAGTAATTTCTATTACGCGTAATATCAACTGTTCTCCTTGGTGAATGAGCAGGTCTGGTTATGAGCGGATGTTTACATTTAACGTTCTCCCAGAATCCAGAAACCGCACGTCATCAGGAGTATTTAAGTGGGAGTGAGGAAAAGTGAAAACACTTCTCGGTACCAAACTTGGTATGACCCAGCTCTTGGCTGAAGACGGCAAAGCCATTCCGGTAACGCTGATCCAAGCCGGCCCTGTCACCGTTACTCAGGTGAAGACTGTCGAAACCGACGGTTACAATGCGGTACAGGTAGCTTTTGGAGAGGGTAAGAACCTGAGCAAGGCCGTGGCTGGACACGTTAAGCCAGCCCAAGTGACCCCGAAACATATTCGGGAATTCCGTGTCGACCAGATTCCAGAGGATCTGAAAGTTGGCAGTGAAATTAATGTTTCCGCGTTTGAAGTCGGCGATTTTGTCGATGCAACCGGAACCAGCAAAGGTAAAGGTTTCGCTGGAACCATTAAACGCCACAACTTTAAGCGTCATCGTAAGACGCACGGTGGTAAAGGTAATACTCGTAAGCCAGGTTCAATTGGCTCGATGTATCCACAAAAAGTCTTCAAGGGTAAGACGATGGCTGGCCATATGGGTCACGAACGTGTTACTGTTAAGAACTTGGAAGTGGCATATGTTGATCCAGAGACCAATCTAATCGGGGTTAAGGGCGCTGTTCCTGGACCACGAAAGGGGCTGATTATTTTAGGAGGTAACAAGTAATGGCAGATTCAACCAAACTTCCTAAAGACATTTTTGCTGTGGAAGTGCCAAACCACGAATTGTTGAAATTGGCATATGACAGCTACTTGGCAAACGCACGCCTAGCTAGCGCTACAACCAAGCAGCGCGGTGAAGTTTCTGGTGGTGGTAAAAAACCATGGAAGCAAAAGGGAACTGGTCGAGCGCGTTTTGGCTCAAGCCGTAACCCAATCTGGCGCGGCGGTGGTGTAGTATTTGGCCCACGCGGCAACGAAAACTACACTAAAAAATTGTCAAAGACTGCTAAGAAAGTGGCAGTTCGCCAAGCTTTGACTGTAGCTAACGAAGCTAAGAAGATTGTCATCAAAGATGTTAAGACTACCGGCAAGACCAAGGAAGTTGCAACATTCCTAGCTGACAACAAGTTCGAGCGCCGTGTTCTGATCGTTGTAGATGAGAAGACGCCAGAACTTATGCGTGCTACAAACAATATTCAGAACGTTTTGGTGGTTCGCGCTAATTATCTAAGCGTTTATCACATTCTGAATGCGGATACAATCGTTATAACACCGAAAGCTCTACCTGTAATTACTGCATGGTTGGGCAAGGAGGAAGCGTAATATGAAACAGACGATTATTATCCCACGCGTTAGTGAAAAGGCTTACGCACAGAGCGCCAATGGCGTATATGTGCTACGCGTTCCACTTAACTTGAATAAGAACGAAATCAAATCAGCTGTAGAAGCGCAATTTGGCGTTACTGTAGTTAAGGTTAAAACCTTAGTGCAAGACGGCAAGGCTGTACGCTTCTCACGAGGCAAGAATCGTTATCCTGGCACAACAACGCGCAAGGATTGGAAGAAGGCTTACGTGACGCTGAAAGAAGGCGATAAGCTCGATGTGTTTGACGCAGTAGAGCAGCAGATGGAGGAGATCAAGTAATGCCAGTGAAAGCTTACAATCCAACCACTCCTGCTCGTCGCGGCATGACGAGTCAGGATTTGTCAGACATTACAACAAGAAAACCTCTTAAAAGTCTGATTAAAGCTAAAAAGCAAAATGCCGGTCGCAACAACCAAGGTCGAATTACTGTTCGTCATCGCGGAGGCGGCGTTCGTCGTCACTACCGCTTGGTGAACCACAATTTGCCAGCAGGCTTGACCTTGACGATTGAAGAATCGAATACGATCCAAACCGCTCAGCTCGTATTGCTCGAGTTAAGGATCAGTACAATTTGTACCACTACATCTTGGCTGACACCTCAATGGTTAAGGGTAAAACTATCCGAACTGGCGAAGAAGCTCCAATTGAGGCTTCAAACCGCTTGCCATTGTCAGTTATTCCTGTTGGTACGATGATTTACGCTATTGAGTTGACCGCTGGTAAGGGTGCACAAATGGTACGCGCTGCCGGTGCTAAAGCTCAGTTGATGGCAAAAGAAGGCAACTACGCAACTATCAAATTGCCATCTGGCGAAGTTCGCAAAGTTCGTTTGGAAGCTACCGCTGCTATCGGTGTAGTCGGTAACGTCCAACACCAAAATGTTAAGATCGGTTCAGCTGGTCGCAAGCGTCGCAAGGGTATTCGCCCAACCGTTCGTGGTGTCGTTATGAACGCCGCAGACCACCCACATGGTGGTGGTGACGGTGGTCGCCACGGTACTGGTAAAGCACCACGTACTCCTTGGGGTCAATTGACATTAGGTTATCGAACTCGTCGCCGTAAAGGCTCGAATAAATTAATCGTACGCACGCGTCACGACGCGAAGAGGAAGAGGTAAATCACGATGAGTCGTTCATTAAAGAAAGGTCCATTCGTCGATGTAAAGCTAGCAAAGAAAATTGCTGCTCTTAGCCTTGACGATCGAACCGTTATCAAAACGTGGGCGCGCGCTTCGACTATTACACCAGAGATGGTTGGTCGAACGATTGCTGTTCACAACGGTAGAGTGCACGTACCAGTGCTGATTACCGAAAACATGGTTGGTCATAAGCTCGGTGAGTTTAGTCCAACTCGTAAATTCCGTAAACACGGTGGAAAGGATAAGAAGTAATCATGGCTGATACAACTTATACTGTCCGTGCTTACGCTAAAGGTGTAGATCAGGCGCCACGTAAGGTAAGTCTAGTCGCAGCTTTGGTGCGAGGTCGTACTGTAGCTGATGCGCTAGTTATCTTAGAGCACGTTCCAAAGCGCGCTGCTAGCCCAGTTAAGAAGGCTATCGAAAGCGCTAAGGCAAACGCTATTAACAACCACGGCTTGGACGCTAAAAGCTTGGTAATTACTACTTTGAGCGTTACTACTGGTACACGTTTGCGCCGCTTTAAGCCAGCATCGCGCGGTCGCGCTTTGCCATTCCAGAAAAAGACTTCAAATATTTTGGTTGAAGTAACTGGTGTAGAAAAGCCAAAGAAAGCGCCTGCAAAAAAGGCCGAAGCTAAGGCAGAAGCAAAAACTGCTAAGCCTGCAGCTAAAAAAGCCGCTAAACCGGCAGCAAAAAAGGAGGAGAAGTAAATGGGTCAAAAAGTGAATCCAATCAACTTCCGCCTACAGGTCAATAAGAACTGGAGCTCTCGTTGGTTTACGGCCAATAAAAAAGAGTTTGCAGAGGCGATTCGTCAGGATCACGAAAATCCGCGAGTTGATTGAAAAAGAAATTTGCCTCACGCCCAACTATCAATCGCATTGAGATTGAGCGTAGCGCTAACTTGATCACGATTACAATTCACACGGCAAAAGCTGGTGTTGTTATCGGTCGCGGTGGTGCTGGCGTGAACGAATTGAAGAAGCAAGTTGAGAAAATTGCTGGTCAGGCTGTTCGCATTAACATCGAAGAAGTTCGTCGTCCAGAATTGGCAGCCAAATTGGTAGCTGAGAATATCGCTCGCCAATTGGAGCGCCGAATCAACTTCCGCCGTGCAACTAAAATGACCGCACAAAACACCATGAATGCCGGCGCTAAAGGTATTCGTATTGAGGTGGCTGGTCGTTTGAACGGCGCTGAAATGGCACGTCGCGAAAAGGTAATTGAAGGCTCAGTGCCTCTACACACCTTGCGCGCTGATATTGACTTCCACTGTGCTCGCGCTCAGACACCAGCTGGTATCATTGGCGTGAAAGTGTGGATTTATAAGGGAGAAAGGAGTCGCTAAATGCTGTTACCAAAGAAAACTAAGCACCGCAAAGTGCGTATTGGAAAAAACCGCGGTCAAGCAACTCGTGGCAATTACATCGCGTTCGGCGACTTTGCATTGCAATCACAATCAAACGAGCGCATCAACTCCCGCCAAATCGAGTCTGCTCGTCAGGCGATGACTCGTTACATCAAGCGTGGCGGTAAGATTTGGATTCGAATCTTCCCTCACACTCCAGTTACCCGAAAGCCACTTGGCTTGAAGATGGGTCAGGGTAAGGGTAATCCGGAGTTCTTCGTTGCTAAGGTTAAGACTGGTACTGTTCTGTTTGAGATGCAGGGTGTTTCAGAGGAAGTTGCTCGCGAAGCAATGCGTCTGGCTAGCCACAAATTGCCAGTCAAATGTAAGTTCATCAAGCGGGAGGACGCATAATGGCTGAAACGAAGAAATCTGTTAAAGCAGCAGTTGTTAAGACTATTGACGACTTGAAGAAGGAATTGGCTGAAAAAGCGAAACGACCTACTTCAAGCAAAAACGTTCTCACGCTGCTGGCGAATTAGTTAATCCAAAAGCGTTGCGTTCACTCCGAAAAGGAAATTGCACGCCTGCTGACACAAATTAATAATACAAAGGAGAGCAAGTAATACCTGACGAACATTGATTGGCGTCGTAACGAGTGCCAAGCGCGACAAGACCATCACTGTGACGGTCACTAGCCGCGAAACGCATCCGCTATACGGCAAGCAGTACACCGTGACTCGCAAATACACTGCTCACGATGAAACCAACGAAGCAGGTGAAGGCGACAAGGTGCAAATCGAAGAGACTCGCCCAATTTCCAAGACTAAGAGCTTTACTCTAGTTAAGGTGATTGAAAAGTCTCGCGGTTCTATCAAACTAAAGGACGAAGTTTCTGGCGAAACTAAGGAAGAGGCTAAGGAGGACGACAAATGATCCAACAAGAATCTCGCCTTAAGGTAGCCGACAACTCAGGTGCTAGGGAAGTTTTGTGTATCCGCGTTCTTGGCGGTACACGACGCCGTTACGCTCGCGTTGGCGACGTAATCGTCTGCTCGGTAAAAGACGCTAGCCCAACCGGTAACGTTAAGAAAAAATCTGTTGTTAAGGCTGTAGTTGTTCGTACTCGCGATCAAATTCATCGCAAAGACGGCTCAACAATCTGTTTTGACGACAATGCCGTAGTGATTATCAACGATGACAAGCAACCAAAAAGCTACTCGCGTCTTCGATTCAGTTCCACGCGAACTTCGCGATATGGGCTACATGAAGATCGTCAGCTTAGCTCCGGAGGTACTCTAATGGCTCGTATTCATAAAGACGATACCGTAAAAATTATTGCTGGTAAAAATAAAGGCACAACTGGTAAAGTTCTAAAAGTTAACACAAAAGACCAAACTGTTTTGGTCGAGGGTGTCGGCGTTGGACATCGCCACGTTAAGCCAAGCCAGTACAATCCAAAAGGCGGCAAAAAAGATATTCACGTACCAATGGATATCAGCAAAGTCGCTTTGGTTGTTGATGAGAAATCAGGCAAAACCAGCCGGGTTGGTTTAGTAAAGAATGCTGACGGCGGCAAAAACTCGTGTTGCTCGCCAGGTAAAAAAATAAGGAGATTAAATAATGGCAGAAAAGAAAACTGTCGTGCCAGCTCCTCGCTTGAAAGCCTTGTATCAAGGAACTTACCTTAAGGAACTACAAGCCGAATTGAATCTAAAGAACGTGCATGAAGTGCCAGCTTTGGAAAAGATCGTCGTGAGTGTTGGTACCGGCAAGAAGAAAGATGACAAGCGTCATTTCGAAATTGTCAAAAACACTGTCGAGAAAATTACCGGTCAAGCGCCAGTAGCTCGACTAGCTAAGAAGTCAATCGCGACATTTAGCATTCGTAAAGGTATGGGCGCGCCAATTGGTGTTAGCGTAACTTTGCGCGGCGCTCGTATGTACGAGTTCATGGATCGTTTGATTAACGTTGCTTTGCCTCGTGTTCGCGACTTCCACGGCGTTGGCTTGAAGTTTGATAAAGGTGGCAATTATAATCTCGGCATTACCGAGCAATCGATTTTTCCCAGAATTGACATTCGAGGAAACTCAGGTTTTGCACGGTTTGCAGATTACATTTGTTATCAAGAACGGCAACAAGGAAGCTTCTAAGGCGTTGCTAGAGAAATTCGGCATGCCGTTTGAGAAGAAAGGAGGCGTCAAGTAATGGCTAAGAAAATCAATGGTCGCTCGTGATAAGAAGCGTATGAAGATGATTGCCAAGTTTGCAGCCAAGCGTGCTGAGTTGAAAGAACTTGGCGACCTCGATGGTTTGCAAAAATTGCCTCGCAATTCTAGCCCAACCAGGCACAAGAACCGTGATAGCATCTCTGGTCGCCCACGCGGCTACATGCGCCAATTCGGCTTGAGCCGTATCAATTTCCGCGAAAGCAGCCAAGGGTGAAATCCCAGGCATAACAAAGAGTAGTTGGTAAGAAGGAAAGGAGATTAGAATATGTCTATGCAAACTACAGACCCAATCGCCGACCTTCTGACTCGCATCCGCAATGCGAAATTGGTTGGCAAAACGGAAGTTCGTGTTCCGTCCAGCAAGATGAAGAAAGTCATCGCTGAACAATTAGTCAAAAACGGCTACTTGGCAGACGTCAAGCTGGAAGATGCTAAGCCTCGTGGCGTGTTGGTAGTTACTATCAATGAAAAAGGAACTAACAGTACTATCAACGAAATTACCCGCATCTCAAAACCTGGTCGTCGCGTTTACGTCGGCGCTAGCGAGATTCCAAAGGTAAAGAGTGGTCGCGGTTTGGTACTCATCTCAACATCAAAAGGTGTCATGACTGGCGCCGAAGCAGCTAAGGCTAAGCTTGGCGGCGAATTGTTGTTGAAGGTTTACTAAGCCTCACGCAAATCAAATAAACGTCCTCATTGCAGGGCGTTTATTTTTTATATCTATCTACACAGAGATAGTATAATAGTGATATGATCGACCTTAAGAATGTGTCTTATGAAACTAATAGTCGAGAATTGTTTAGTGATGTAAGTTTTGCCATCAACGCTGGAGACAAGATTGGACTAGTTGGTCCAAATGGTGCTGGAAACTACTTTATTAAAAATAATAAACGGAGATATCCAGCCTACATCAGGTGATATTATTTCGGGTGGTGAAGAGATAGGTATTTTACCACAAAACCTGAATAAATGGCTCGATAAGACAGTTTATGATTTTATAGAAGAAGTGACTGGCGTTAAGTCAGCTAGAGAAGAATTTGATTATCAGTGTGAGAGGTTAACCCAAGAGGCTAGTGAAAAGACGCTATTAGCTTATGGCGAAGCTCTGGAGAGGTATGAAAAATTCGAAGTAGCAAATTTTGACACGACGATTAAAAAGGCTTTATCGCGGGCAGCTCTGGGTGATATTGATCCGGATAGATGTCTGAATACATTTTCTGGAGGACAACGCACACGGATAGCTTTGGCGGCAGTTTTTGCGTCTCGTTATGATCTAATTTTGCTTGATGAGCCAACTAATAACCTTGATGACAGCGGAGTAATCTTGCTTGAAGATTTTATTGACAATTCGCCAGCTTCATTTTTGATCGTGTCTCATGATCGGCATTTCTTACGTAACACTGCGGAACGGATTATAGAATTGACTGGCGGCAAGGGTGTGAATAAGTACAATCTTGGTTACGATGAATATGTTGAAGCAAGACGTGAAACTCGTCAAGCAATGACCGACCACTATGAGCAATATGAAAAGGAGAAAAAGCGACTATACCGCGTTGCGCGGGATGCGAGAATTCGTGCGAATTCGGCCAAAGCTAGCCGCAAAAAATCGGATAGTGATAAGTTAAATGATAATTTTCGCAAAGAGCGCGCATCTTCAAATATTGCAGGGGCGGCTGGAGGCGTGGAGTCTCGCCTGCGACAATTGGATGAACCTGAAAGAGCGGAGGATGAACTTGCTATTAAGTTTGCTTTCGATGAAGTATCGTCTAAGAAACATAGCCTCATTTCTGTGCAATCGCTAAGTATTTCACATGATGGAGAGAAGATGATAGGACCCGTTACTTTTAATGTACGTCCTGGTGATAAAATATTGATCCAGGGAGAGAATGGTTCAGGAAAATCTTCGCTCCTCAACTTTATCATGGGACATAATACACCCGAGTATCATCGCGGAGAAATAAAAAAAGGCGAAAATGCAAAAATAATATATATGAATCAGTCGCAATCATTGCCGCTTAAAGACAACTCACCTTTGGACAATTTGCGGTATTTATCGCCAAAACTTGAATTACACGACGCGATAAATATATTAATTCGTTTTGGTCTGGATAAACGAACAATCTCTTCGACAAAAGCAATAGATCTCAGCGGTGGCGAACGGGCTAAAGTTTTGCTTGCTGCTATGTCAACGAACTCTCCTGATCTCATCATCCTGGATGAGCCGACGAATAACCTTGATATTCCTACGATTGAAGCTTTGGAACTGGCGCTAGGTCAGTATAGAGGAGGTGTTGTGATAGTGTCTCATGATCAAGACTTTATTGAAAATATAGGGATAACGGAGAAAATCAAAATATAAAAAAGGCTTGATGGAATAGCTAAGAAAAGCTGACATTCTTTCATAAGAACAGTTTACTGAAAAATGGGAGCAACAAGACAAACAATAAGTAACTGGGAGAAGGAGGTGCTAAATGATTGAACAAAAAAAACATTCGGCCAGAAAGTAATAGAATTTAATAAAAAATTATCTAAAATATCAATAGAATTACCGGATGGTTTTAAAATTATAAATCCGTTTAATGGAAGTCAAAAAGAAATAGTAAATGAAATTTCAACAACGTTCTACAGAAGGTTTTACAATGATTGTAATAAACGTCGTATAATATTAGGAAGTTCACCGGCACGTCGAGGAACAGCTGTTACAGGGGTACCATTTGAGGATGCGGAACATCTTCAAAAAGAAACTGGTATTTTGATTGATAAGTTTTATATCAACAAGTCATCTTCAGGTTTTTTATATGATGTAATTGAAAAATATGGTGGATGCAAAAAGTTTTATTCGGATTTTTTTATATGAATTTTTGTCTGTCCTGTTGGTATAGTTAGAACCAATTCAAAAGGGAAACGAGGTTAACTGTAATTATTATGATAGTAAAAAAATTGCAAGAAACATTGTATTCTTTTGATTGTTAGTTCAATACGGGCACAAATTGATTTTGGAATCGATACTTCTGTGTGTTATTGCATAGGAAGTGGAGATAATTATACATTTTTATCTAAAATAAACAAAAAATATAATTTTTTTGATGAAATCATACCTTTGGAGCATCCGAGATTTATAATGCAGTATAATTCTAAACATAAATATGAATATTTTGAGAAGTATTTGACAGCTTTAAATCAAAATCATAACAAAGAAAAGGAGATGTCGTGGACACCATAAGAAAAACTATTAAAGCACGCACCTGGAAGGATGGTAAAGAAATCCGCCCAGAAGATCAGATTCTTCCAGTAAATCAGGTATATGCTTGGCTTTTTACTCACGATAATAAAATAGCCATCGTCTCTAAAGATGGTCGAAAGTGGCAGCTGCCCGGTGGAAAACCAAATAAGCACGAGACCTACTTGCAAACCATCGTACGTGAAGTAGCAGAAGAGACGGGGATAGCGTGTCTAGTCGGTATAAGTTCTTTGGCTATTACGATATCTTGGAGACAGATAACTTAAAAAATGATGACGAGTACTTACAACTTCGGGTTAGCCTGAAACTTAATAAGAATGCCGATGAGTATATCTTACATCAACAGAACGAGGACGAAGAGCAAATACAGGAAGAGCAGATACGGTATGCTAAATTTGTAACAGTTGATGAACTCACACAACACATTCCATGGGCAAGCGAAAGCGCAGAGTTGCAGGCCGCTATACAAAGCCAGATAAATAATCTGCCCACCGTATAAAAGTAGTAGTTAAGCATGGTATAGAGGTGGCAAGATGGAGAAAGTCATCGCTGAACAATTAGTCAAAACGGCTACTTGGCAGATGTCAAACTGGAAGACGCTAAGCCTCACGCAAATCAAATAAACGTCCTCATTGCAGGGCGTTTATTTTTTATGATAAACTTTTATCATACGGGAGCTGGAGTGTTAAAAGACATAAAGTCGGCATATCGAGTAGCAGTAAAGGGATTAGTGCGTGATGAATCAGGCAGGCTGCTGTTCGTTCAAGAGAGAAGTAATTCATGGGATCTTCCTGGCGGTGGGTTAGAACACGGAGAAAATATAGTCGAAGCTCTCGCTCGTGAATTCCAGGAAGAATTGAACGTCGACATTATGATAGATAATGACTGTCTATGTGTAATTCCGACGTGGAATACGAAGTTTGGCGACCCCGTTTTGATTATTGCCTACAAAGTTACTCTGCTGACAACGCCTTGCTTAACAGATGAAGTTTTAAACTTTAACTATTTCGATATTCATGAAATCAAACAAGAAAAGCTGGATTCTACTCTAATTGGCAATCTTTCAAAAATATATCAAATCGACCACTAGTCCTCTCAACTCACACAACACATTCCATGGGCAAGCGAGAGCGCAGAGTTGCAGGCCGCTATACAGAGTCAAATAAATTTTCCCGTACCACACTAGCGCATTTTTCGACTGCAACTTCATGCCCGAGCGAATACCCATTGCGCTTCAACTTTGGCAGTTCGCGCACTTCGTGGAACATCATATTAAGTTCGGGCACGAAAAATAATTCCCCGAAACGGCATCCCTTTGAGCCGAGATCCTTCTCGTGGCTCAGCTAAGATAACGCCAGAATTTTTCTCCAAAAAAATCACTTTCTCACGACCATCAGGGAAGTTTACTACAAGACATGTTGTGTATTGCGCTCGCCTGTTTGTTTTACCTTCAAGCTTCTTCAGGCAATAATCTACGATCTCTTGATCACTCATCTCGTGACCATCCCAGCGTCTTGTAAATACGCCAGGCTCGCCATTTAGGGCTTCAATTTCCATGCCGGAATCATCGGCGATAATTATCAGGTTTTTTTATCATTTCCGTGTAAATGACGCCTTGTATGTTGTGTCTTCAATAGGGCGTTTTGTTCAAATGTCGTGTCCGTTTCTATACAGTCAGGAATTTGATAGTCCAAATCTGCCAACGAAATAATTGACGTCTGCGGAGAGAATTTATGAAACGCGGCGACAAATTCTGCGTATTTGCCTGGGTTTTTGGTGGCGAAAAGTATAGTTGCTGTCATTAAGTATTATTATATCAACTATCATAAATATCGAAAAATTGCTAATTTGACGGCATTGTAATATCATCGAACCAAGCAATGATAATTTCATCCATATACAAAACAGCCGATAATGACGGACTAATCGCTCATATTTATGAACATTTATTAGCTCAGTATGTTTTGAAGCGTCTTCAAGACAGTGAGTTCTTTGTTCTGAGCGATATCATACTGTCTGCAAAAACATATGGCGACACTTGTTTTATGGACGCTGAATTATATAGCCCAGAAGCGAAAAAAAGACATATGACGAGGCGTTGCGAGAGTTTGATAAATTAGTCATTCCAGAAGATGATATTTTGAGGGCTGCTGGCGAGTGTGGAATAGAAATGAATCGAAATATAATAGAAGTCGACCGAAGTGAACTGAGTAAAAAGCTACGCGAAGTTCAGATTTCTCCGTGGTGTAAGCAAATTAATATGGCGTATCGTAAAGCTCACGATGAGAGCTCTGTTAATACGCTTTTTTTCGTACTTCGTATATAAAAATACAGTAAAAGAGTCTGACGATCTTTTTTCGTGAATGCGTTCTGGAGTATTCAATTGATGAAAGTCACATACAGACACCTGTTGATCAAGCTCTGGCGGCAATTGTTATGCAGATTGTGGCTCTCAATTTCTTGATGGTCGTGCGAGAAAAATATACCGTATATGATCGTGGCGATCAGTGGTCGGAGGCATCAATTTCGGTTGGATACAGAATGTTCCTTGGACTATTGAAGAAAGATGACAAAATAATTAATCAATTGAGCTGTGATTTCTTAGAATATATAAAAAGCTTATCGTCGTCTGTCTTTTGCGATAATTTACAAAAAGCTCTTGTTCGATGTTCGGACAATCATAAACAGGTTATATTAAACAGGAGTACGCTAAATGCGATCCTTGGAGGATGTATTATTGGTGGCAAAGGTTGGTTGGAAATGGCGAATAGTGCTCGAATAAGGCAAATGATCAATTCAATCGAGTTGGATGTATATGAGGTTAATTCGTAGCTTGAGAACTTTGCTTTTTACCTCTCATCGTTTAACATCATCAATAGCGGCATCTGCAATACTCTATCTGTGTATTGATAAGAAGGCTTGGCGAATTACTAGCGGTGTCGTAACATTGATCGGGAGTTTGGCTATTGTTGGTACATCATTATTGGCAATAGCTGGCATGAAATTAGTATTCCCTGATGGCGGCATATGGAGTGTAAGCTATGGTGGATTTGTAGCAACTGGGCTAGGTGTCCTTATGTTCTATTTCGCTATAGCACATCTAAAAAGCAGTAAATAGCACAAGATAAACGTCCTCATTGCAGGGCGTTTATTTTTTATGATAAACTTTTATCATATGGTAGCTGGAGCACTAAAAGACATAAAGTCGGCATATCGAGTAGTAGTAAAGGGATTAGTGCGTGATGAATCAGGTAGACTGCTGTTCGTTCAAGAGAGAAGTGACTCATGGGACCTTCCTGGCGGTGGGCTGGAACATGGTGAGGATATTACAGAAGCGTTGAAACGAGAATTTCTGGAAGAACTAGAGACAGACATCGAAGTCGCTACAGAAAATCCCTGATTATTCCAACTTGGAATACAAAGTTTGACGACCCCGTTTTGATTATTGCCTACAAAGTTACTCTATTAACGACACCTCGTAAAACAGATGAAGTTTCAAATTTTAACTATTTCGATATTCATGAAATCAAGCAAGAAAAGCTGGATTCTACGCTGATTGGCAATCTTTCAAAGGTATTTATAAAATCAATATCCAACCGAGAATAATTATGTGTTAATCTCAACCATCTCGTTTGTCAAGAAAAACTTTGCAACGTTAGCCGCACGACGAGCTCGCTCAGATTGCCTACAAATTTCCGCTTACACTCGATTCCATACTGTTTTGCCACCATAAGTCTCCGCCGTTATGTAAAAGGATATGGACGTGATATATCGGGAAAGCTTTGCGAATTATTGAGCCATCGAAGTCAGACTAACCGCTATCCGCCCGCCAAACATCGTCAATCCCGCCGCAATCGTTAATCCATGACCGAAAGTTGGCAATTGCTGATAGTTGATGTTTGTGGGTTTACTATTGTTTGGCTGTTTTATGTATCGAGCGGTATTGGGTTGGCTGTCGTTTGGCGGTACAACTTGGTCGCGTGTACCGTAAAAGGAAGTGATGCGCGCGAACTTTGCTTGTATGTTAGGCAGGTTGCTGGCTAATTCGTCAATTGCCCGGGCAAGCGTCTGGTTTTTCAAGCGCTGCCGATATACATACGGCGTCGCAATCGTCGCGACGGCTTTGATTCTGTCGCTGCTATCCATTGCCAGGGCGTTCAATGCCGCCGCGCCGCCCGCGCTTGCCCCGATAAGATATATGTCTCCATTCAGATTGCGGATATAGTCATTCAAGCATTTTTGCTTTTTATAATAATCATTCGCTGTGCTCTCCCAGCCGAACGTGAAGACATGCGGGCGAAACCCGCGCACTCGCCACAAAGGACAGGCCAGCTGGTATAACCATTTGCGATCGCCTAGGCCAGGGATGAGGATTAGGTGAGGTGTCGCATTCAAAACGTCTCTCCAAATTTTTCTATAAATTGATTGTGTAATCGAGAAGTTATTTCCATAGAAGATAATTCATCGACGTCAGGAAATAAATCACCTACTGTGCCGCATTCACCCAATCGTAACGTTATTTCTTGTATTCCGGCAGAATGCTGCCTATTATTACAAGCGCTTATTAGTGCTTGTGCGAGACGCCAGAATAAATCTCTATTAAAAATATTTTTTCTATCTCTTGACGAGCCATGAATATGTTCGAGACGACTCAGGATAGGAAATGGAGGGTGGAGGGATTGTATATTTATCAAGTTTATTAACGATTATTATTTCTCTGTCAATCAGTATATCACAGATTTGCATTTCACCCCTAGTCTGTGTTAAAATACTGAAGTTAATATCAAATCACACGAAAGGTGAGTAATGAGTCTGAGTCGAATCGGAAAACTGCCGGTGATTATTCCGGCCGGTGTGACAATCACGGTTGACTCTGGTGATGTGGTCGTTAAAGGGACCAAAGGGTGAATTGAAGCAATTCATCACACCAGCAGTTGAGGTGAAAGTCGAAGACGGACAAGTCACGGTACATCCTAAGGACGAGTCCAAAGTAGCCCGTAGTCAGCATGGCCTGATGCGCGCGCTAATTAACAACATGGTAATCGGTGTAACCAAAGGCTATGAAAAGCGCCTAGAGGTTAACGGTGTCGGTTTCCGTGTTAGCTCAAGCAACAATGAGCTAGAAATGGCACTTGGATTTTCACATCCAGTCAAATACAAAGCCCCAGAAGGTGTAACTGTTACCAACGAAAAAATGATTATCGTTGTTAGCGGTATCAATAAACAACAAGTCGGCCAAGTTGCAGCGGAAATCCGCGCACTGAAGAAGCCTGAACCATACAAGGGCAAGGGTATCAAGTACGTCGACGAGCAGATTTTGCGTAAAGCAGGAAAGACAGGTAAGTAATCATGGCTGAAAATAAGAAGCTACTCAACCGCGCTCTTCGCAAAAACCGCGTTCGCGCTAAGGTTTCAGGCACGGCAGAGCGCCCACGCTTGACAGTTACTATTAGCAATTTACACGTTAGCGCGCAATTGATTGATGATGTAGCTGGCAAGACTTTGGCTGCAGCAACTACAGTTGGCACAAAAGCAACTGGCACGATGACTGAAAAAAGTGCTGCTATCGGTGCTGAAATTGCTAAGAAAGCAAAGAAAATTAAGATTAGCGCAGTAGTGTTTGATCGCAATGGTCGTCAATACGCTGGCCGCCTAAAGGCTTTGGCTGATGCTGCGCGCCAAGAAGGATTGGAGTTTTAGTATGGCAGAGCAAGCTGCAAATACTACCCCACGCGCAGAAGGTCGTCGACCTCGAAATCCACGTGGCGGTCGCCGCGATGACCGGCGAAATGTGCGCGATGACGCACCAAAAGAATTTGAAGAATTGGTAATCAACATTGATCGCGTTTCTCGCGTAGTTAAAGGTGGTCGCCGCTTCCGATTTAAGGCTTTGGTGGTTGTTGGTAACCGCAAAGATAAGGTTGGTGTCGGCGTTGCTAAGGGTGCAGACGTGCAAGCCGCAGTCGCTAAGGCTACGTCAGTCGCTAAAAAGCACCTAATTACATTGCCGCTAAACGGTGAGACAATCCCACACGACAGCGAAGTTAAATTCTCTGGCGCACGCGTATTGATCAAGCCAGCTGCTCCTGGTACCGGTATTATCGCTGGTGGTGTAGTTCGCCAAATTATCGGTGTAACAGGAATTCGCAACCTATTGACCAAATCTCTTGGCTCAACCAACAAGGTTAACATTGCTTACGCGACTATCGAAGCTCTAAAGTCATTAGTTCCACGCGATCAATGGCTAAGCGCTCAGCCTGTAAAAAAGGTTGCTAAAAAGGAGGCTAAATAATGAAGTACAATGATCTCCAAGTTTCAGCAAACAGGAATAAAAAGCGCGTTGGTCGCGGTATTGCTGCCGGTCAAGGTAAAACTGCTGGTCGCGGTACTAAAGGTCAGAACGCCCGAACAGGTAAGAAGCTTCGCGTAATGTTCCAAGGTGGTCAGCGTCCACTAGCTCAAGCTGTGCCAAAGGCTCGCGGATTCAAGAGCTTGCGAACTCCAGCTCAAGTTGTGTACATGGATCACTTGAACGCATTTGACGGCAAAACCGTTGACAATGCTTTGTTGTTCACTGAAGGCTACATTGCAACTCCATTCCACACGGTTAAGGTGATTGCTCGTGGTGAATTGAAGGCTAAGGTTAACCTGAAGGTTCAGGCTGCCTCAGCTTCAGTTGTTGCTGCCATCGAAAAAGCCGGTGGCTCATTCGAGAAAGTAGCTACACCTCTACGCCAAAGCGCGAAAGAAGCTGAAGAGAAATAATTTTTCTCGGTGATAATAAATCCCCTTCGAAAGAGAAGGGGATTTTCTTTTGTTCTAAAATAGCGGTTTCATCGATAGAGCATACGCTTTTATGTTTTTAGTATGGAAATATCCGCTAAGGTAATGTATAATTAACAGAGTTAAGAATTGTTAGTGACTATGAGGGGCTAAAACATGAATTGGAGAATAATTTTTCGCTCGCTGAAAAATAAAGATATGCAAAAACGACTATTTATTGTCGTGGGAATAATCGTTGTTTATCGATTATTAGCGCACATTCCAGTGCCATTGGCGGAACCAACGCAGCTGCGTAACGCGATTTCGTCGGTACTTGGGCAATCTGACCTTGGTGGAATTTTGAACTTGCTATCTGGTGGCGCGTTGTCGAGCTTCTCTCTGGTGTTGGTTGGGCTTAGCCCATTCATTACCGCTAGTATTATTATTCAGCTCCTGACCAAAGCCATTCCAAGGCTTGAGGAACTACATAAAGACGGTGAATCTGGACGTCGAAAAATTCAGCAATGGACGCGTGTTATTACTGTGCCACTTGCTATTGTCCAATCAATCGCTTTCATCTTCATCTTAAGGCAAACGGTTCTTCAAGGTGGCAGCACGACATTAGCCGACCCTACGATGATGGAATGGATCGTTTCAATCACTTCAATGACGGCAGGCTCTGTCCTTCTGATGTGGCTCGGTGAGTTGATCACTGAGCAGGGAATCGGCAACGGTATTTCTATCGTAATCTTCGCTGGTATCATCAGCCAATTGCCACAAATGCTCGCGTCATTAATCTCATCATTGTTCAACACCTCATCTGGCAGCTTAAACGTTTTCAACTGGTTCACTCTCCCTGTAAACCCAGTTATGTTCTGGACAATATTAATCATGTCAATCGCCGGACTTATCGTCCTTTATTTCCTAGTTAAAATCAACGAAGCTCAGCGTGTCATCACAATTAACTACGCAAAGCGCGTTCACGGAAACAGTAATTACGGCGATGTAAAAAGCATTTTGCCAGTTAAGCTGATTGCGGCGGGAGTTATTCCGGTCATCTTTGCGGTTGCATTCCTGAGCTTGCCGCAATTCGTTGGACAAGTCATGAAAGCCTCGGGTAATGCCAACCTTCTACCAACAGCCAACAAGCTTATTACTTGGTTCCAGGCTCCAAACGCCGGCTCATTCACGGGAAGCACGGCTGAGGCATTTATTTACCCAACGCTGTACTTCATCTTAGTTATCGCCTTTACATATTTCTATACCGGAATCGTCTTTAATGCTAACGAAATTGCCGAAAATTTGCAGAAGCAAGGCGGATTTATTGAAGGTGTGCGTCCGGGCGCTCAGACTGAAATACCTTATGAGAACTGTCAATCGCTTGATTTTGTTCGGTTCAATCGTCCTAGGCATCGTGGCTATTTTGCCATTCGTCGCGGAATATCTCACGTACAATTTGACAGGCTTGCAAGGTTTGCGCTTGTCGATCGGCGGTACTGGAATCCTGATTATCGTATCAGTTGCCCTTGAAACGCTGCGACAAGTCAACTCTCGTGCGCTGATGGTTACATATGATGATTTTGACCCAGACGAGCTGCTTGATAGCGACAAAAAGAAGAGCAAGAAGCGTCGTTTGTTTAAGAGAAAATAATTGACATTAAAAATCCCCGCCGAAAAGCGGGGAATTCTTTTTGTGAATGGATTATCGTATTTTGTAATCGTAAGATAAATTGTCGCCAACTTTTTTCTCATTTTGGCAGACTGGCGCAATTTCATTACTAATGTTATTTTCATCAACCATCTTACAACTCGGAATGTCGAACAAATTAAATTGATTGGTTGGAGAAATCACTTTCCATCCGTCGTCTTTCTTAACTGCAAACATTCGTGCCACAGAATTGCCGCAACCATAACCCAATAACAATTGTTTCTCGTCCTGGGAATGGGCAATTACCGCAGTTACGCCGTTGTTATCCTTACAGCCCGACTTCTTCACGTCTGCCTTCAGAAAATCACGAAGCTCTTGTGTGGCTGAATCGTTGCGAATAACCGCTTTGCCTCCTTCAATTCGAAAGCCTAAAGATCCCAAGCTTACAAATCCATTATCAACCTTTTCCGCCGTTTGAGATGTCTTGTCGGAAGTTTGGTTGGTGTGCAATAAAATTACGCCAATAACTATCACTATCAAAGCCGTCACCAGACCGATTAGCACCGCGGTCATTATCTCATTCTTCGATTTTGTAACCTTAAAGTTTGCTGGTTTTTTCTTGCTTGCCATAAAAATCCTTATGTTAAATTTGATAGCACAATTATAGCACGTAAATTTACGACGAAAACCCTTGTCAAACTGTGTTTAGTACTGTATAATTGACAACTGTAACTTATGGCGAGTCAAAAGGAAGTCATCAAAATGGTAGGAAAGGTAGTGGAAGCACTGCCTAATACTCAATTTAAGGTGGAACTGGAGAATGGCCATAGTATCATCGCGCACATTTCAGGACGAATGCGCAAGCATTATATTCGTCTGGTGCCTGGTGATAAGGTTGAGGTTGAGATGACCCCTTACGATCTTACAAAGGGACGAATCAGCTTCCGCCTACGTGACGATCGACCTCAAGGTCGGTAGTTAAATATTAACGGTAATCTCGGGTTTACTCGGGAAGGGAGATTTAAGCACTTTATGAAAGTTCGTGCAGGTGTGAAAAAAATCAGTCCCGATGATAAGTTCGTTCGCCGCAAAGGCCGACTATATATCATCAACAAGAAAAAACCTAAGAACAAGCAAAGGCAGGGTTAAGCATGGCTCGAATTGCTGGGGTAGTTATCCCAACAGAGAAGCAGGTGCAAATTGCGCTCACCTATATTTACGGTATTGGGCCAAAGCACGCTTCGAGCATCCTTGCGGCGGCTAAAATTGAGCCGACCACTCGGGTGAAAGATCTCACCGAGGCTGAAGAAAACAAGATTCGCGAAATTATTGACAGCGAATACACCGTTGAAGGTGATCTCCAGCGCTTGGTGACAAACAATATTAAGCGCTTGAAGGATATCAACGCCTATCGCGGTCTTCGCCACAAAGCAGGACTGCCAACACGCGGACAGCGGACTCGTACGAATGCACGAACTCGCAAGGGTCGCGCCATCGCCGTGGGCGGTACACAACCAAAAGCAGCAAGTAAGACCTAAAGAAAGGACTAAGAAATGGCAGACGCAAAATCTACCAAGAAGAAGCAGCGCCGATCAGTCCCAGCTGGTCAGCTGCACATTCAGGCAACATTTAATAATACTATCGTTACTTTTTCCGACAAGAAGGGTAACGTTCTAACTGCTTCATCAGCTGGTGCATGTGGTTTCCGTGGAAGTAAAAAAGGTACAGCCTATGCTTCACAGGTTGCTGCTGAAAAAGCTGCTGAAGCTGCGAAATCTCAATACGGCTTGAAGTCTGTTGACGTTTTTCGTGAAAGGTGTCGGCTTGGGTCGTGACGCCGCTATTCGTGCGGTCAGCGCATTCGACATCTCAGTAGAAAGCATTAAGGACGTAACTGGCGTGCCTCACGGTGGTGTTCGTCCACGAAAGGCACGGAGGGCATAATTATGGCACGAGATAATTCACCAATTGTCAAGCAAAGCCGCCGCGAAGGTTATGCGCTTCATCCAAAAGCACATAAAATTTTGGCGAAAAAATCTGGTATTCCAGGTCAGCACGCACATGGTCGTCAAAACAAGCCAAGTCTATACGCTACACAGCTTCGTGAAAAGCAGAAGGTTCGTCGCTTGTACGGCCTAGTTGAGAAGCAGTTTGCTCGCTTGATGGACGAAGCAACTCGCGCTCAAGAAGGTTTGGCGGGCGAAAATTTGTTGAAGCTATTAGAGCGCCGTTTGGATAACGTTGTTTATCGTTCTGGATTTGCCGTATCACGCCGCGCAGCTCGTCAACTAGTTAGCCACGGACATTTTGAATTGAACGGCCGACGCGTCGATATTCCATCGATTCGCGTTAAAGCTGGCGATGTCATCACAGTTCGCCCAAAGAGTACCAAGTCAGAGTACTTTACACGAATTGACGATGTAATCAACAATTCAGTCCAAGGTCCACTAAGCTGGCTAAAAGCTGATAGCAAGAAGCTGAAGATTGAAGTAACTGGTTTGCCAAAGCGCGAGGAAGCAGAAGCTGACATCAACGAGCAATTAATTGTTGAGTATTACTCACGATAAAAGAAGGGTTAGGGAAGAATTATGGCAAAAGCAATTTACAATCCAGCACTCGCGAGCGTTGATGATATTTCAGCAACCAGTGCTACTTTTCTAATCGAGCCACTTCACCCAGGCTACGGTAATACTCTTGGTAACTCATTGCGACGCGTTCTATTGTCAAGCGTTCGCGGTGGCGCGGTTGTGGCTTTCAGGATCGAAGGCGCAACTCACGAGTTTACTACTGTTGAAGGCATCAAAGAAGATGTTGTCGACATTATGTTGAACTTGAAGAACGTTCACCTACGCGTATTTACTGACGATCCAGTTGAGCTACGCATTGAGAAATCTGGCGCTGGCGAAGTAACTGCTGCCGACATTAAAACTAATGCTGATGTTGAAGTTGTCAACCCAGAGCAAGTAATTGCTACAATCGACGACCCAAACAAGCATTTGGTTATGGATTTGGTAGTTGAGGCAGGTTGCGGTTACCAGACAATTGAAGAGTCAAGCGAAAAGCGTTTGCACAGCGACATGATTGCTATCGACGCAATGTACTCACCAGTTCTACGCGTTCGCTACAAAGTCGACTCAACTCGTGTTGGCCAGGAGACAAACTTGGATAAATTGGCAATCACTATTGAAACTAACGGCACAATCACACCTCGTGAGGCGTTCGAAGAAGCAGCAGCGATTCTTGTCAACCAATACACAGCTTTGGCTGGCAATACGATGGTAACTGGCGCGCCAGCACTTGGTGCAGCTAAGGAAGACGAAGAGTCAGAGCTAGCAATGCCAATCGAAGAGCTAAACTTAAGCGCCCGCACGACGAACGCGCTAATTAACAATGAAATCCGCACTATTCGCGATTTGGTAACTTTTGACTGAGCAAGATTTGCGAGAATTGAAAGGTTTCGGTTCAAAGGCATTAGACGAAGTACGTGACAAGATGGCGGAGTTGGAGTTTTAACTATGCATAGACACGGATATCAAGGGCGCAAGTTCGGCCGCGAGCGTGATCAGCGACGAGCCCTACTCAAAGGTCTGGCTACCAGCTTGGTTGAGTATGGAAAAATCGAGACCACCTTGCCAAAGGCTAAGGAACCAAAAGCGTCACATTGAAAAAAATCATCACCAAGGCTAAAAAGGGCGACCCAGCAAGCCGACGTCAGGTGATTGCAGCATTAAGCACGCGCGCCGCTGCTTACAAACTAGTTGATGAAATCGCGCCACAGCTAAGTGGTCGAACCAGCGGACACGTTCGTGTTGAACGAACACGTTTGCGAGTCGGCGACGGCGCTCAAATGGCGATCATCGAGTTTGTTGACGATATTAAACCAATGCCAAAGGAAGGAAAATAAGATGAAGACTTATTCACAAAAACCATCTGAAGTTTCTCGCCGTTGGGTATTGTTTGACGCTAGCGAATTACCACTTGGACGTTTGGCTACAGAAATTGCCAAGCATTTGACTGGTAAATACAAGCCAACTTACACTCCTCATATTGACGGTGGCGACTACGTAGTTGTTATCAATGCTGCGCAAACAGTCGTTACTGGATACAAGGAAACTGATAAGTATTACTATCGCCACAGTGGTTTCCCAGGTGGAATTAAGGAAACGCAATTCAAAGAAATGCGCGAACGCCACCCAGAGCGAATTATTGAAGAAGCTGTTAAAGGTATGTTGCCAAAGAATAAATTGCAAGCAGAGCGCCCTAAAGCGTCTACGCATCTTTGCGGGCAGCGACCACGCTCACACAGCACAAAACACCAGAGAAAGTTGAGGTGAAGTAATATGGCTGATACTTATTTCTACGGCTTAGGTCGACGCAAAAGTGCTTCAGCAAGCGTTCGATTGCTTCCCTGGAAAAGGCACTATCACTATCAACGGCAAACCCTGCCGCTGAGTACCTGGATGGTAACAAAAACTCTTCTAGCAGAAGTAACCGATCCACTTGCAATTGTCAGCAAGCAAAAAGGAATACGACGTTACTATCCTAGTTAAAGGTGGCGGCTTAGCTGGTCAAGTTGATGCTATCAAGCTTGGTATTGCAAAGGCTTTGACTGCAGCTCACGCCGACCTGCGTCCAGTTCTAAAGAAGGCTGAGCTATTGAAGCGTGACCCACGCGAGAAAGAGCGCAAGAAGTACGGTCTTCGTTCTGCTCGTAAGCGCGAACAATTCTCTAAGCGTTAGTACAGAAAAGACTATCACAAAATACTCCGTTTCACATGCAGGCGGAGTATTTTCGTAGTATACTAAAAATATGTTGGACAAGATTATCCATCGTTGGTTACGGATTCCGTATGCATTGAACGTGCATTATTTTTCTCGTCCGGAAAAACCGAAAGCGACGATTTTACTTATTCATGGATTAGGCACATCCTGGAAAACATGGACGCCGCTGGAGCCGTATTTACCGAAGGGTGCGCGAGTTATAGCAATTGATATGCTGGGATTTGGCAATTCGCCCAAGCCCGACTGGAAGTCTTACGATGTCAAAGATCAGGCGGCTAGCATTGTTGCCACACTGCACAGGGAATTGATTAATAATGTCGATATTATCATCGGTCATTCTATGGGGTCGCTGGCTGCCGTAGAGCTCGCCAAACAATATCCAAAGTTAAGCAAGTCGCTGATTTTGTGTAGTCCGCCGATATATTATCCGAGGGTTGACGAAAAAATTCATCATCCAGAGAAAATTTTGCGTGCGCTTTATGAGTTTTTCAATAGTCATCCGCGCAGTTCGAAGCGCTTTTTGCAATTCGCTGACCGGCACAATATTTGGCCTGACGCTGGATTTAAGGCCGATGAAATTACCGCCGAATCCTTCTTGACAGCTCTGAACACTGCGATTATCAATCAGACGACAATGAATGACATTGCTAAGCTCACTCTTCCGATTGCTATTTTGTCTGGAAAACTCGACCCACTGATTGTCGAGAGAAACCTGAAGAAATTAGCAAAAGATCATAACAATATCACCCATACGTCAATGGCAACTCAGCGACACGAAATAACCGATAAATATGCGAAGAAGCTGTCGGAAATTATGAAAGATTATTTGGCAGGAAAATATTCACCAGAAACGAGTCATCCTATAACAAAATCCAAACGAGGAAGTTTATGATCGAAATCGAATCCAAATTCAAATTAGCGTCTGATATTACTCGCGATAATCTCATCGCCATACTAAAAAGCCAATTTATCACGTCAATCTCAAGCAAACGCCAAATTGATACAGTATTTATTGCCCGAGCAAGTTGACGCGCCAATTGTTCCTGGCTCAAAAATTATGCGAGTGCGCGATGTTCTTAATCCGGAAATTGGTGAGCCGCAACAAAGCTTGATGACGCTGAAGGTCGAGGGGCAGACAAAGCTAGTGTCTGATGAATATGAATTTGCGGTTGATGACGGAAATGCGGCGCGCCAAATGCTCACGGCGTTGGGCTGGCAAGAAGTCGTTACGGTTGATAAAGTCCGCCTTGAATCAAAGACTGAAGATTACACGATTTGCATCGACGAAGTTGCTGGATTGGGACTATTTATTGAACTGGAATTTTTGACCGAAGATAGTGCCGACGTAAAAAATATTCAGCAGCAAATGTGCAATTTTCTGAAAAACCTGGATATCGATGGCAAATTATGGAAAATTCCGTACGACACAAGCATTAGAAATCTGCAAAATAACGTTAGTTAGAGTATACTTATTAGTATGAAACAAGAAAATAGCCCAATTTATTTTATCACTTCCAATCACAGCAAATTCGCCAGCCTTCAAGAACTCCTTCAGCCGCTTGGTGTTGATTTAAGGCAGCTCGATTATGATTTTGACGAAGGACGAGGGCTGGATATTCAAACGATTGCCAAAAGTAAATTATCTCAAGCCAAGAAAGCGTTTCCGAACAAGCGCCTGGTCGTTGATGATCGCGGTTTCTTCATCCCGGCGCTGAAAGGATTTCCGGGGCCGTTTGTTAAATTGCTACTGAATAGCTTTAGCTATCCCGGCATTATCAAGTTGATGAAAGGCGAGGCTGATCGTCGAGCTATTTTTTCTTTTGCGGTTGGCTATTTTGACGGCGAAAAAGACCACATTTTCGTAGCCAACGAAGAGGGATTTATCGTTGACGAGCCACGCGGCGACAATCTCCATGGCTGGACGGAATTGTTGTATATTTATGGACATCCGAGCTTTCCTGGTCGCAGTTTGGCAGAATTGAACGACGAAGAATGGCAGGAATATCTGACGATAATTGAGAAAGTTGATGGGCTCGCGATGCTGCGAGATTATTTAATAGATGCATGAAAGCCGATAATAACCGTATACAACAGGCTATCATTGCTCGCGAAATCATTGATCTCTACCGAGATTCGCAAGACAAAATCGGGACGGCTGCGTCGCTTGATGTATTGTGTTTTGCAATGGCGAGATTGACTGACTGCGATAAAGTTGACTATCCAACAATTGACTGGGATGATTTAGCAAGTAACTTTGACGGCATAGCAACATCCCAAGCCGGTGATGTGTCCGCTATACGAAAGATAGAAAATGATATAGCGTCTACATATAAAAAATCTTTAAAGATTATAAAGCAACAACTATCGTCCCATTACTTAACGATCGAATAATGCTATAATATACTTAATGAAACCATCAAAACCCGTAATTCTCACTGGCGTGCGCGCCAACAACAACATCCACATAGGTAATTACTTTGGGGCTATTTTGCCGATTATCAACATGGCGAAACGTCGCTCGGACGAATATGATATCAATCTATTCATCCCAGATCTCCATAGCTTTACGACGCCAATCGACCACAGTAAGTTATACGACAGTATTCTGAACAACGCGCGAGTTTATACCGCCGCTGGATTGCCACTGGACAACCCTTCCATTCATCTTTACCGCCAAAGTCGTATTTCGGCGCATAGCGAACTAGCGTGGATTCTGGATTGCTTCACTGGATTTGGTGAAATGAGCCGAATGACACAGTTTAAGGACAAGGGAAGTAAAGGCGATGCCTCTGTTGGACTATTTAATTATCCCGTCCTGATGGCTGCCGACATTCTACTTTACGGCGCGACTTACGTGCCAGTTGGCGACGACCAGACCCAACATTTGGAGTTCACGCGTGATATTGCTGAACGAATGAATCGTAAGTTTGGTGATCTATTTATCGTGCCAAAACCAGTAATTCAGCAACATCAATTCTTCGGAAAAGACCAAGGATTGAGGATTAAGGATCTCGTGAATCCAGCGAAGAAAATGAGCAAATCTGACGAGAGCGGCAAGGGAATTATCTTCCTTTCTGACGATCCAAAATCGGCACATAAGAAAATAATGAGCGCAACAACAGATTCAATTGGCAAAGTTCAATATGATAGGGAAAATCAGCCGGGAATTTCTAATTTGCTGGAGATTTTAACTTTGGTTCGACAAGACGCCGGCAGGGAAGTTACCCTGGAGCAGACCGCCAACGAGTACTTTGGAATGGATCGTTATGGCGATTTCAAGCGAATTGTAGCTGATGAAGTTGCGGAATTTTTGGAGAATTTCCAGAATCGGCTTGCGGCGGTTGATGAGCAAGCAATTGAAGAGAAGCTGGCTTCCAGTGAAAAAGATATGAATGTCATCGCCAATGAAACTTTGTACCGCGTTCAAAAAGCCGTGGGGCTTCGAAAATAGGGAGCAAATCGCGTGAAAATATTACCTCGGACAGTGCTGAAAATAGCTAGATTATACAAACTGGCGGACGATAATACGCCCGTCAAAGCACTGCGTCGGCTGGAAATTCAAACGGACAAATCTCATGTTTTTGCGGAATTTATTTTGAACAAGCAGCATTTTGCGCTGCTTTACGGTTCGATTGTTGATGAAGAATCTATCGATGAGCTATGGACGGAAAAACCGGATAATGCCGAGATTTTGCCGAATCCGCTAGACCCAGAATTTATCGAAACGCCGTTCCAGGGAAAGTATGTCATAATGTTCAAAATTTCGCCAACTAAGGTGCGCTTGGATATTTATTTATCGACCAAATTTGACACGACAATTTCCCGAAGTCTTTGGCAAAAATACATAAAAGCTGGATACGTTTCGGTCAATAATAAAGCCGTGACGACGCCAAAATTTGAGGTTGATGAAACTGATGAGATTGCGCTTAATTTGCCAGAAAAAGAGCAGACGGATGTAGATTTGCCGATTTTATACGAGGATGATGATGTGATTGTCGTCAATAAACCAAGCGGACTATTAACGCACGCGAAGGGCGGACTTTCTGATGAGCCAACGGTTGCGGAGATAATTCGCCCCAAAACCTCATTCGCAACAGATACCGATCGACCGGGAATTGTTCACAGGCTTGATCGCGACACTTCAGGACTACTGATTATCGCCAAAAACCCAGAATCTGCCGCACATCTACAGAGGCAATTTGCCGAGCGAACCGCCAAGAAACCTACATAGCGATAACCGACGGCAAGCCAAAGTTGAATGCCGCAAAAATTGATCTGCCAATTGGTCGCAGTCCTTCGGCGCCGAGCACTTTTCGTATAGATCCGAACGGGAAACCAGCTCAGACGACTTACCATGTTTTGGCGGAAAATGATGCTCAGTCGCTTGTGGAATTGAAGCCAACCACTGGTCGAACTCATCAATTGCGTGTCCATTTGGCTCATTTGAATGCGCCGATTCTTGGTGATCGAGTTTACGGAAAATCTTCAGATTGTCGTATGATGTTGCATGCTCAAAAATTAGAAATAACTTTGCCGTCTGGCGAGAGAAAAGTTTTTGAAGCCGCAGTTCCTGACGAATTCAAGAAGTTCTTCCCAGAGGATTTATAGATGCCTGAAGTGATTATATCTACTCGAGACGCTCAAAAGATTAGCCAGATTTCATCGCAATTGCCGCACGCGCTTTTGGTGATTGCGGATTACGGACTTGACGGGCTGGGCGTGGCTCAAATATTAGCAAAGGATAACGATACTTTTCACTTGAAACCACTTCCAGAAAAGCAAACTATATCCGTTGATCAAATCCGCGAGCTCATTTCCATACTCCGAACTTACGCCATAAATCGTCGAGTTATTGTCATTGACGAAGCCGATTCAATGACCGAGCCGTCGCAAAATGCATTCCTGAAAGCACTGGAAGAACCGAATAAATACCAATTTTATCCTTGTCGCAAAAAACCCGAAGTTGATGCTTGACACTGTTAGATCTCGTTGTCAGACGTTGACGCTTCATAAAACGACATCCGCCCAAGATAAAAAACTGCTTGAAAAGTACAATTTAGACCCCGCCTCTAGCCAGCAAATTCTTTTCTTAGCTGCTGGGCGACCATTGCTGATTAAGGAATTGGCGGAAAATCCAGAAAAATTCGCCGAATATCGACAATTAGCCACCGACGCAAAGCAAATTTTAGCCACAAATCGAGGATACGACACGTTTAAGAATCTCGTCAAATACTTTTCTGACCGCCAAAAAGCGATATTGCTAACGGATATTATAGTAAATATGATTCGTTTTCAGTCTTTATCCCGCGGAATAAATCCGTCGCTTGAAGAGCAACTTGAAAAAACCACCTCTGTTGCGAGCGCGTTAAAATCCAACGCCAACGTCAGGCTGGCGCTGACGCAACTTGTGATATAATAGTATAGATATGTTTGGATTATTCCTCATTCTAATTTTAATGATTTGGGCGATTTTTTATCATCCGTCAATTAAAGAAACTGGCGATTTGCCAACTAAGATTACTAATAAACTTGATCAATTATGGGAAATTGCCCAAGAATCGATTCGCGAGAATAAGTACCTGCGCGCAGAAAAGGCTTTATTGACAATTTTGCGAGTCGATGAGAAAAATGCCACTGCATATAACCGTTTGGGAATTTTATATGCCAAGCAGAAGGCGTATAAGGACGCTATCGAATGCTTTGAGATTGCTCAGAGTCTCGAGCCAAGCGCTTCAAGCCTTCATAACGTCGGCTTAATTTACTATGAAACAGAGAATTATGAAAAGGCGTCGCTAGCATTTGAGCAGGCATTGGAGATGGAAGACGATTTGGCTGCGCGCTACATCGCTTATGCCAAAGTTCAGGAAAAAATAGGGAACACGAAAAAGGTTATTAATGCACTGGAAAAGGCTGTAGAACTGGAGCCTATTCCTCAAACCCTGAAGATCCTAGCGGAGGCTTACGACAATGCCGGACAGGCTGAATTAGCTGAAGAATTACGCAAGAAAGCCACAAAAATGATCGCTCCCGTAGCGCCGACAAATAGTAAAAATAAAGTACCGCGCCCACGCCAGCAGCGCAAAATACATCAACCACGAAAAATAGTTATGTAAACTCTTGTCACAGAGAGAAAAAATTGATAAAATAAATTCAGTTGCCGCTTTAGCTCAGTTGGCTAGAGCAACGGTTTTGTAAACCACCGCCTTTATGGCGGTTCTTTTTTTATCTACATCACGAAAGTGGTGTTTTTTAATTTCCACGAGGTTATCAATCGGCTGTCTGATAATCTCGTGCAGAATTAACAAACTGTACTATTACGATTACGTAAGCGACACCGTAAAAGAGCGTACGACGAAAATTATACAAGCGTGACAGATTGCTCGAAGGTTCAGGCGTAACACGTGTAGAAGTTAGTATTTTAACAATTTGGTCTAGTGGGTAGCGTCGAGCGGTTTGATAGCCGCTAGCACATTTTTAATTCAGCTGGCGTTCGATGGGTTAAGTTTACAACTTTGTAGTCCTTGTTTATTTTTCGAACGCTCAGCGCTGCTCACTACAGGTCTCCCACACCTGCGCTGAAAAGTGGGCAGTATAAAGCAAAAACCGCTCAAAAGAGCGGCTACAAAGCCATTATATCAAATGGCAGATTGAGAGTAAATATGAAAATTAACGTAAAGCAAATTAGAGCGAGTTATCGCTTTGATTTCTTTGATAACGAGTGGTACTGCAACCACGATAACCTAGAAGTAATTCAGCCTTGCTGTTCTGGTAAAGAAGCGGAATGGTGCGGTTGCCAGGGTGAGCCTGAATTTTATTGTCCGAATCCTGACTGTGACGGAATTGAGGACGAAGTTGTAAATATATGCGCTAGAGAGGAGTTAGTACAATGTCTAGCCTAAAAGAAAATAAAGAAAATAAAAAACAAAACAAGGAGAAGAAAATGAAAAAATTTAACATTGAAACTATCAAAACTATCATCATCACGATTTTAATTACAGGAATTATCGCTTTTATTGGCGGTATGTACTATCAAAAGAATCAGACTGAACAAGTCAAAGCTGAAGCGGCGACAATCGTTAAAAATGTGAAAGTTGAAGTGTCAAAACAGTAGCGATGACGAAGCGGCAGTCATCGCTCAAGGAAACTGCCGCAAGGGTTGAAGCCTCGCCTGCACCTCAAAAACCTGCTGTGGAGGCAGGGCGTGTAGGCGGCTGCGACAGGTTTCAACCTTTACTTGAAAAATACAACTGGGACGTGCGAATTATGAAAGCTATTATGCAAGCCGAAAGTTCGTGTAATGAAAACGCTACAGGCGATACAAGCCTGACATTTACACAAAATGGTCGAACATATGGCTATTCAGTTTCTCTATTTCAGGTACGAATTTTGCCTGGTCGGGAAAAGTGTGATTCGCACAACCCAGAAATAAACATTGACTGTGCTTATCACGTGTGGAAATCACAAGGATATAAGGCTTGGTCAGTTTACACAAACGGAAGATATTTAAGATTTTTATAGAAAGGAGGCGCGATGAGTGAATTATACAAAGCTTTACAAGAGTTTCGTAAAATAACACCACTTGTGAAAGCCTCAAAAGAAAACCCGTATTTCAAAAGCAAGTACGCAGACTACAATGTTGTAGTTAGTGAAACACGAGAAGATTTAGAGAAATGTGGATTGATGGTTAAGCAGACAATTAGCCATATTGACACTAAAACGGCTATTAGAACTAAGCTCATTCACTTGGAAAGTGGCGAGATGCTTGAAGATGTTGCACCAGTTGAAAGTGCGCCTAACAATCCACAAACACAAGGCTCAGGTATCACTTATATGAAGAGATATTCATACATAGCAATGCTTGATTTACTTGTCGATACTGATGACGACGGTAACCTTGAACGCAAGCTCAAAGAAAGAACCGACAAAGAGTCTGCCGATTTAGCTACTGCTGAAAAAGCCTTACGAGCTTGTAAAACTCTAGGTGAATTGAAAGAGAAGTATATTGAGATTCTCAAAGCTAATCCAAAGCTATCGCGTGAACTTGTCGGCGTTAAAGACGAGATAAAGGCAAAGCTAGGAGTTGATAAATGAAAATCCTAGACCTTGAACAAAGAAGTCAAGAATGGTTGGATTTTCATGAAGGCAGGATTTCAGGCTCATCAGCAAAAGATTACTCGTCAGTTCGATATATACCAAAAACCGAGCTGGTTGAATTCGCTGAAAGTAAAGGCTATGAGTTTCCGAAAAATCTGACCATGGATAATATCAAGGCAATGCTTACTGAAGATGAATTGAATGAACTTTATGCGAATGTTCAAATAAACGATTCAATCTATAAGTTAATCGCTCAACGAATCGCTAAGCCAATCAATCCGAATGACTACACTTTACCAGAAGGAGCTACTTATTCGGCTATGCTGAGAGGTCAAATCCTAGAAGAGGAAGCTAGAGAATTAATCAGCGAAAAGCTAGGTAAGAAGATTATCCCTGGTCGAGTTTGGCAATCTGAAGAAAACGAATATATGATTTGCTCACCAGATGGAGAGTTTGAAGACGAAACAGAAGCTGTAGAGATTAAATGCTTAGATAGCTGGAAAGTGGTAAAAAGCTACTATGAAAAAAACATCCACCTGCTGAGTACAAGCCACAGATCCTTCAATACTTTGTAGTAAACGATAAATTGAAGAAGCTTTACTTCTGTATCTACTCAGACGTGTTCTCAAATCCAGAACTAGGATTACAGATTTTTGAATTAAATCGAGAAGACTATAAAGAGGAAATCGAAATAGTAAAGCGGGTAGAAAACGCTACTCTTGAGCTAGTAGAAAAAGAAGTCCAAAAATTAATGTTCTAAGGAGGAATATGATAAATAGCGTAACTTTAATCGGTCGAGTAACTCAGGATATAGAAGTTAGAAAAACTAACACTAACAAGTCTGTAGCTTCATTTACTCTAGCAGTCGGTGATAAAAACTCTGAATCAAGTTTTATCAACATGACGGCTTGGAATAAAACAGCTGAGTTATTAGCTCAATACGCACCAAAAGGTAAACAAATTGGTGTAACTGGTCGACTACAAACTAGGATGTGGGAAAAAGACGGTGATAAACGTAAAGCGACTGAGGTGATTGTCGAGCAGGTTCAATTTTTGAGCGACGGCAAGGCTCAAGCAGCGAAACCAAGCGAAGACCTCGGCACGCCAGTAGATCTGAATGAAATCCCTTTTTAGGAGGTCGAATGGCAAGACGGAAGCGAGTTTATCTGCTCGAAACTGACAACGGGTTTACGATTCGAATTGTAGACCCAGACCTCAGTTTTATGAGGAAGTATAAGTGGTCATTTATCGATAATGACTTAGTAGTCTCACGCAGACTTGAAAAGGGGGAAGATGATGGGTTTACAGAAATTGTATCTAGTAAAAAGCGACGATTCAAATCGAAACTTTAGAAAGAGGAAGGATGCACGGCAATTTCAGAAAAAATACGGTGGAACGATTCACAAAATAACAATGATAGATAATTTCATTGTTGAGAGGGTAATGTGATGAAAGATTTATTTAAAAAAGAGCGTGAAGCTTGGATAGAAAACGCTCGTGTAACAGCGAGAAAACTATTGGATAATAAATCTCTGATCACAATTGAAGACGTACTCAAAGAATGTCCTAGACCACCTTATTTACACAGAAATACAACTGGTAGCATATTCAGATGTGATGATTTTGTGGCTGTCGGTTGGAGAAAAAGTGAACGACCTTTAATGAATGGTAGATTTGTCAGAGTCTGGAGAATGCGAGGATAGATGGCAAGCCGAAAATTAATTCAAAAAGCTGATAGGATTTTCTCAAAATATATACGAATGAGAGATTCTGAAGACGGATTCTTTATTTGTTGTTCATGTGGTCAGAGAAAGCCATTTGAACAGGCTGACGCTGGACACTTCATAAACAGACGATGGATGGCTCTCAGATACGATGAACGAAATGTACACGCACAATGTCGAGCTTGTAATCGATTTGATGAAGGAAACATGATTGGTTACACAAGATTCATGTTGAAGACTTATGGCGAAGATATCGTTGACCTGTTGGAAAGTATGAAAAAGCCTTACAAATGGACGGATGGAGAGTTAGAAATCTTAATTAAAGACATCAAAAACAAAGGAGAGTAAATGTTTATCTTAATTTGGATAATAATTGTCATAGCCTTGCTAATTTTCGCAGTAATATCTGAATACAACATAGCTAAACAAGATGAAGAGTGGATGAAAGAAGAGGAAAAGAAATGGAAAAAGAAGTAAAGCCTTACTACGAGGATGACTACCAGTCATTAGATGAGGTCGACACAGTAGACTTACTAGAGATGAAAGAGGGTGCGTTAAACGACCTGAACGAGAGCGAGCGCACTATTCACCGCATAAATCAGATATTAGCTAGCCGTGCAATTTACGCCACGCAATTGGAGCTATTTAAGGAGAAGGAACTGATGTTTATATTTATAACTATAAAACTAGCAGAACTCATATGGGGGTTCAAAATATCTGATGATACTACAGGCGGTGTATGTGCGATATATGCCTTCAGTACTATTGAACTTCTAGCAGAGTTGGTTATGATTACGTTTATTTTTCTATATTGTGTGTTTAAGAAAGGAGCGAAAAAGCATGAAACGTTATAAACTTCTAAAAGATTTACCGACGTTCAAAGCAGGGCAATTAGCTTACGTGTCTAGCCTGGGCAACCTTATGGCTGGCACGCCAGAAGAACCAGAGACTGTAGATACTGGTCTGAATTTGATGATGTATCACAGAGGTACTCTTGAAAAGTTCCCGAATATTCTCACAGAGTGGTTTGAGGAAATCCAAGAACCAACAGACAGTATTCACTGGAAGCCTAAATATGACGATTGGTACTTCTACATTAGTGACCATGGGAGTGTATGTTCAGATATTTGGAATGACAATTATACAGACAATAAACGTCTTGCTTTGGGTTTGTCTATCGCACCGAAGAAGAATGTAAAGCAGCTCTTGACCGCGAACTAGCAGAAGTCAGACTACGCCTAACATCAGACTTTAAGCCAGACTTTGAGAGTGGAAAAGGCGGCTGGATGGTCTATTATGACCATGGATGTAAAACGCTCGCCGTGTGTGAACTTGATTACTATGATGATGGAGAAATCGTACGTTACAAAACCAGAGAAGAAGCTGAAAAATCTATTGAGGAAAACCGAGAAGATTGGAAGATTTATTTTGGAATTGACCCGTCAGATACAGATAAAAGCTAAATGTACCCTACGGGAAAAGAAAGGAGAAATAATGTCAGCAAAAAGATTTAAGGTTGGTGATAAGGTCAAAGTTCGTAGAGACCTTATCATAGGTAAGTTCTATGGCAATGTGCGTTGTAATAATTCCATGGAGAGGATGGTTGGTAAAGTATTCACAATAAGAAATGTTGATGAACAATATTATAAAGTTACGGAGAACGAGTGGAACTGGAGCGATGGAATGCTAGAGCCTGTTGAGAAAACCCTAGATGATCTTTGTGTTGGTGATTTTGTTGAGTGCGGAGGCATTATCGTTAAAAGGGTGCTGGTGGCGATAGACGGGTGTTATCTTTTGTCTAGCGCCGTCAATCATGACACTGCTGGCTATTGGTATACAGCCGCTGAATTAGATGAGCTTGGATGCTATCCCGTCGAGCTAGCCAACCCAGAGCCTACTGTCGAAATAAATGGTAAAAAATACAAAAAGGCTGATGTTGAAAAGGCTATTAAAGATTTGGAGGTTGTAGAATAAATTATGTATCCAGGTTGTCAAATTTGCGGAAAACCAGCCAAGACAGTAGACAGCGAATATTGTCAGGGCACATATTGTGATGGAAAACAAAGGGAATATCCATCAATTAAAAAGCCACACACCAGGAAAAAACTCACACGAGCAATGATTAAAGCCCGCCGAAAGAAAGGGCGTAGAAAGGGAAATAGGTGAACGCCATTAACCAATGACCTACCATAGGTCAATAAACTGGGCAAAGTTAAACCAATCGGGTACAAATCGTACCCAGTTGAAGACCAATTTTCTCACTTGGGAAAAATGGTTTAGAACATTAAAATCGACCGCAGAACTGGACAGATGACCATTTTGCTCACCCAAGTCGTCTGTTCAACTGGCAACATCAATCCTTAAAGTAATTAACTCACTTAATGATATACAAATTGGTGTTGTCAACTGGCTATATAAGTGGCGGAATAGGTAGACGCTATACCCAACGGTAAGTCCTCAAACTGCGCATTTGGGGCAGAACGTGGAATGTTCGGTGACGGGAGTTCCAAATCCGACTTAAAGCAAAGCGACGTGGCATGTGGTGTGACTTTACGAAACCTAATTCCCTCGAATGTGAGGAAATTAAAACTCGGCAAATCATCACCTTATATAGCCAACACTGGTAACGTGTTCGGGGCGTGAGGGCGGTGCGAGCAATCAGCCGCTTAGCGCGCCATCGGTGTCCTCCTTACAGGTTGCCAGCACCAGTTCTGCGGTTGAAATTAGAACATATAACTAAATAGGAGGGATTGTATGTTTTCAATACATCCAATAGAGGTGATGTGGACACAAGCGCCATCAGATATTAAAGTGAATTTAGCTCTTAGCCTTATAGTAGAAATACTTAAAATATCAGATGGCGGGCGTGCAGAGGTTACCCTTGATGATGGCAGATATGAGATTAAACTTAATAAGTTAGACTAAGGATTTATAGATGGAAAAGATTAAAGAGATGAGGAAGTAATGAAACGCAAAACATTTATTGAAATAATAGCACATATTAAGCACAGCAGCGCAGAGATAGCGAGATAAGTCAATTACTCGGTGGTATAACCGACGAAACCGCTGTCTACATAACACAACTAGTAACTAATCTGGTTATTACGCTTGAAGATGAGTTTAATGACGCTGACCAAACAATTAGTTGGTGGCTTTGGGACGCACCGCATGCTGGCGAAGTGCCTGAAAGCTGCTATATTACTGACGAAAAACGCCGCAAAGAGTGGCATATTACGGATGCTGGCAAGCTTTATGATTATTTGGTCGAAATGCAGAAATATATAAAAGAGGAGAAAACCAACTGATGAAGCAATCAGACAAATTATTCATAACTGTGTTTTTTATACTAACTTGGATGCTAATTGTACGAAATTATCTGATAGAAATATTTCTTTTCGTTTTATGGGCAATAGTCTTTCATTCCTACATAAAAGAGGTTTTGTCGGATGAAACGTAAGAAAGAATACGATAATGTCTAGAATTAAATCAGCCAAACGCTACAAAATATGGGGAACTAGAGGCTTCTGTTGTAAGTTTGAGGACGGATGTAAAGCTGTATACGTGATGGCTAACCGAGTATTCCGTAGAAAAACCCGACAATATCTTAAGCTTGTTAAAAATGGAAGGGAGATAGAATAATGAGTGAAACTGTAGGACGAAAAGGAAAACTCACACTTTGTAAAAAATATAAAGACGCTGATGAACTTGAGGCTAACTTACAAGACTTTTGGAAAAGCATACCAATAGAAGAGCGGGACAAATATTACAAGGACGTAGAAGAAATTGACACATACGAGTTGGAAGATAACGGCTATATCGTTATTGATGGAAATTGTATTTATAAAGTTGAATTAGATAAAGAGTTTGACGTATATGACAACTTTGTTGAAGTCAATCAGGTTCAAGATGGTGTTTATGAATTTATAACGCAGTTCTATAACGGCTCAACCTGCCTCAAAGAAATGCTACAGGATGGTTTTGACCAAACAAGAAAGGAGGTTTTATGAAAGTAATCTTATCTGAAGAAGGGACATTAGAGTTTGACAACGGTCTTGTACTCGAGAGCCGCCACGAGCAGAATTGTTGCGAAATTAACTATCTTGACTTTGAACAGCTTCCTGTAGGAACTGAGTTACCAACAATGACCGCCAAAGAGTTTGCAAAAGCCATAAACATTAAAGAGGACGGGTTCAGCATTAAAGACATCCACGGTATACCGAAATGGGTTCAAGCTCGTAGCGAGCAGAACGGCTTCTATTCATCTGGAGTGAATTTAATAATTATGGATGACGTTGATGAAATCATGCCGAAACGACCAAATCAAGAAAGAGGGCAGGAGCTCTTTTGTGATTGGTAATTAACACTAAAGCATTAGAGAAAGGAAATAGCAATGATTTACGAAGCAGAAATTGAACAAACTGTAATGGGAAAGCTCTTTATTGAAGCCGACAATCTTGAGCAAGCAAAACAAGTCGCCGAGCAATGCGTAGAAGATGAACAAAACCTCGCAGATGTCGATTTTGACAAGATTTGGGATTACGATGTTAGAGATGTGTCAGAGTCAGATTCCGCTGGTGATGCAGAGGTTATCAAGGCGGAGGACGTGTTGTGAGCTTGGGTAATCTCGATAAAAAAACAAAAGATAAAATATATCAGATATTATTCGAGTACAGAGTTCTTACGCAAGCTGCTCAGCTAATGTTGCCAGGGGTTATACGAAGTACGATGGACTTGAATGTTATCAATCCGTACTCGACGCAAAAGTAGCAAACGATATTTTTGAAGTCATAAAAGAGCTTAAGTTAAAAACCATTGAGGATTGGTATTATGACTTAATTGACGACACAGAAGAAACAATGGATTTGATGAAGGAAACTATAACAGAAAGGAAATCTAATGCGTGAACTAAAAGTTAGGGCTTGGTACAAGCCATATAAACAAATGTGTCAGGTTGAATCATTACGATTTGATGGAAATGGAGTTTATACAGCCGTTCTTATAGAGGAGTCTTTTTATGACCGAAGACTTGTTGAGGCAGACGAGATTGTTATTGAGCAATTCACAGGATTGAAAGACAAGAACGGTACAGAGATTTATGAGGGCGATATCGTAAAATATGACGATAACGTAGGCAAAGTCTTTTACGATAGCGAGCAGGCTTGTTTTAATGTATCGGGCTTTTATGATGGGCTGCAAGATTATCCGACAATGGCGTTCAGTGAATGCGCCAACATTGGTATGGAGGTTATAGGGAATATTCACGAAATGAACACGGAGGAAATTAAATGAAAGGTTTAATAAATCGGATAACTAAGTTGTGGGAGGAAATAAAGGAAGCGGGTATTTTTTCGTCTATCTGGATGGCGTTGTTTATAGGAATCCTTATATTCCTCATCTTCAGTTCAATAGGGGCTGAAAAGGGACTATCTAGGGACGAAATTTGTCAAAAGCACTTTGGTAAAGATTATGTCTGGAAAAATGGGTATAGAAGTGCAGACTTTTGCGTAGACAATTCAGGAATACCGAAATACCCTAAATCATGGAGTAAGAATGAAAACTGATTATAGGTTCCTAGATAAAGGAACGAAGTTTAATATTGATTGGTCCTTAGTAGGCATTCTCGTAGTGATGTTCTTACCAATTGTCGCTCTATTCCTGTTTACTGTTTGGCAACTTCAAATGAATGAACAAGAGATTCAAAACAAGAACACTGAAGCTCGTTGTAAAGCAGTTGGTGGTCAAATGGGATATTCGAAATGCTATAAGAATGGAAAGGAAGTCTAATGCGTGATATCAAATTTAGAGTTTGGGACAGGCAATGCCGTTTATATCTGACGTTAGCTGGGGCAGATTGGGGAGGAACAGAAGATAGAGGTACTTTCTGCAATTTCAAATATATACATCTATTCCCGCCAGAGGGTGTCCCAATGCGTAACCCATCGCCCCATTACGGCGGGTGTGTAAGTTTCAAGCTTACAGATAGTGTAGATAACGATCGTTTAGTCTTTGAACAATATACAGGGTTAAAAGACAAGAACGGTACAGAAATCTACGAGGGTGACATTATCGTTCAGAAGTCATTAGGCAGTAATAAGTCTGGATGTCGAGGGAAAATTACGTATAAAGAAGACCACGCAGCATTTATGTTTGAAGTTTACGAAAGAGGAAAGCCGGTTATGTGGTTATTCCTAAGCGAGTTCAACCCAGAAAAGACTTGTGAAGTAATAGGTAATATTCACGAAAAACTCTGAATTATTGGAGGAGAAATAATGTTGTATTGTGATAAATGTGATAAGTGGGTGGAGTATTATCCCATGTTTGGGCGCAAACAACACTGTCTTATGTGCAATAGTAAATTGCGTAAAGAATTTAAGATTAAAATTGATATATCCAAATTAGAAAAACAGATGAGAACAAGAGACGCCTTGGCTGAGAACCCAGATATACAACCATCTATCCAGTGTGACAAGTGTCATAAATGGATAAAATGCAACTATTATTCTGGTTACAGTCACCGCTGCAGTGGGCGTGCGGAGGAGATTCGTAGAGCCGCGCATAAAAGATTTTACTCTATAAACTCTCTTCAAAATCGTGATGCTCGTTTTTTTGAAATGTATAATCTTGCTGACGATTTAGATTCTGCGAGTATAGTGTACGACCCAACAGCCAATAAACTATCAAGAAAGGATATTGAAAGGATATTGAAATGAATAATCAACAGGAAAACATTGAAAGAGCGATAGACAGTCTTTTTGACGATTGTCTGGAGGAGTTCAGGGCAGAACACCCAATTGATGAGTCCTTTTTAACAATTTATAAAGACTATAAGTCTATTTTTGTAAAAGAGGCTGCCGAGTCCGCCGATGAGAACATGAAGAATCTCCTGCAGTATATATACGAGAACCAGAACGGCATATTAAAAATACAGAGAGCGTATTAAAAAGATTACACACAAAGTAAGAATTAAATAAGAAAGAGTTTGTTGAATAATCTAGTATAATTAAATTACGGGCTAAGCTGCTTGATTATCAGGTCGGGCAGCTTTTTTTATTTGTAAAGATTTTTTGATATTTTACTTGTCTACCTCTATTTATGTTATAATAT